>Ga0255340_1000050_pt1 | contig 206780 bp, 178 predicted proteins | sample wastewater_treat_7_FD_192417 | JGI IMG/M metagenome (GOLD analysis project Ga0255340, IMG submission 192417) | Wastewater microbial communities from Lulu Island WWTP, Vancouver, Canada - plant10 | ecosystem: Engineered > WWTP > Wastewater > Unclassified | place: Canada: Vancouver, British...
TTTTCTTTTATTATAATCATTACCTAAATAGGTAATACTAAATAACAACAAAAAAACCACACAAACAAATATTCATGCGGTTTTTTTCATTTTTCTATTCCCTATTTATTTAGGGTTTGGGATTAATCATATTTTTTAGTTTATACCTATGAGAAAAACATTACTGATATTCTTCTTAATCATTTTTGCAGCAATCTTAGTGGTGAAGTCAATCATATTTAAAGACGTAATTTCCATAAAGAGTATTGCTCTAATTGGTATTGCCAGCATTGTATCTACTTTATTGTTTTGGGTAATATATACTCAGTTTTCGAGACGAAAATAAAACCTGCCCATCACAGTATATAATTCATAACGGGGCTTGTGGAAGTTTAAAAATATGTGCTACTATCAAGCCCCTTGCCATGCTGGTGCGAAGTCACGTTGAACTCTGCCACAAATTATATACTCATTCATTAAGTTAAATTGACTCAATGATAGAAAATAATAAACGTAATATTTTCCTGACTCTTTTTTCCGGTTAATTTATTTCATTCACTGATCTTTCTTATAAGAATATATTTGACAGAGGATATTTTAAAGGTCTTCCGGAAATGGACTCCATGTCACGGCATTAGATAACAGAAATAAAATTTTCAGGTTACACTGTAAGGTTTTTAATGGAAAAATGTTCTGGTCCGGTATTATTGGACTTGGCTTATTTATTTTTCGAATGCAGATGTAATTGTGTATATTAGATCTGCGGGCGGTAACCGAAAAGCCTGAAGAGAGTAGGTGACAATTTCATTGTTATTCTTATGACAGAGCTTAGTTTAGAACAAATGGAAAGCGTTGCAGGTGGTTTTAAAATGCCCTGTGGAGCTGCGCTGGCATTGTATGGAGTAGCATTTATAGGACTTTGTGCTTCTACAGGAGGCGCAGCTATTTGTGCTGCAGTAACTTTTGGTGCATCAATTTATGATGTTTATGCTGCTTGTTACCGGATGAAGTAATTTCGCTCTTTTCAATTCAATGGTATCCGGTTATTAAATTTATAGGGATACCATTGAATTATTTTTAACTTATTTGTGATGAATTTAAAACATAGACTTTCAAAAATTATTCTGTCATTTTCTTCTGTACTTATTTTAATCCAAACTTTCTTTTTGGCGGAAAAAGACATTTGGGCGGCGGACTTATTTTATTATTTACCTTTTTTTAGTTTAGTAATAATCTTGGATTTTATGCTGTATGAAATTAGCTGCCCTGATTACAAAGGCTGTAATCATCTAGTGTTTTGTACATTTCCAGTGTCAAGAAGATCAATATTCATTATGGAAATTAGCTATTACCTAAAAAGGTGGGAATTGTATATTTTTGTAATATCAATTTTAATTTACCTGTCTTATTTTTATTTCCTGAACAACACCCTAGTTTTCCCGCTTATATTAATTCTTATTCTTTATATTTTCCAGATTACATATTTGATATTTCTACTTTTTTTCATAAAGAATTTATTTAAAATAAAAAATTTGGAATTAAACGTGAGAAATTTCTCCACGATTTTAATATCTTTTATTATTCTGCTATATTCATTTGCTGACAAATCAAAAGCGCTTGAGTTTGTATTTTATAATAATCCTTTCTGCTGTGGATTTTTATCCTACTTGTTAGAAAAAAAATATGCACTTACTTCGTTTAGTCTGATTATTTCAGTTTCCGGATTGTTGTATTTATTTGGAAAAAACAAAATTAATGAATGGTCTCTTTTTTAACCACTCTTAAGTTTGCTTTAAGCTTTTATTGGGTAACAGCCAAACATATTTTAATTTTAATTATTTCCAGTTGGATTCTGTATTTCATCAATATAAATGATGAGATAATTAATTTTTTATTAATTAACTTGTTTGTGCTAAATATTATTTTAATTTACTCTTTATTTAAGAAAGATAAACTGCTGAAATTAAATGGATTTTATTGCTTATTTAATATTTCAGAAATAAAAATATTTTTTTCAAAGTCATTAATATTCGGTATACCTTTAATAATTCATTTCTCGACAATTTTATTATTTAAATTCAAAATAGAATCTCAATTATATCTAACCATAATTTCAATAATACTTCTGTTTTTTTTAACAAAGTTGATATTTGTTGATGAGCACCTTAGACTGCTCAGAATATTTTATTTTACTTTTTTTTCGTTCACGATCTTGTTAAGTTACATTTTGTCAGGATTGTTCTTGATGTTAATAATCTTTTGGATATTAATATCCTATTTTATTTTTTTGGTAATTAAATTGAGCCGTGAAGAGAGAGGTTAGCCATGGAAGAAATAATTAATTTTAATTCAGTTATTAAAAGATATGGGAAAATAACAGCACTCAATGGCTTGTCATTCTCTATTAAAAAAGGAGAATCAGTTGGATTGATTGGTAACAATGGATGTGGTAAAACTACCACAATAAATGTCTTATGTAACCTAGTCAATTATGATAGTGGTAATGTTTTAATTTATGGTAATAAAATAATTCCTGGTTTTGTCACCTATAAAAATAAACTAGGCATTTTGTTGAGTCCCCCGATTTTTGTAAATGAATTTACTCCTATTCAATATTTAAAATTTGTCTGCAAATTTCAAAAAGTTGATCAATTTGAAATAGACCTTAGAATAGAAAGCTTGATTAAATCATTTAACTTAAATTCTTTCAACAAGAAAAAGATCGGAGACTTTTCGTCTGGAGATAAAATGAAAATAGCATTAGCTGCTGCTATTATACATAATCCTGAAGTTCTGGTGTTTGATGAACCATTTATTCATCTTGATTTCCAAACTATCGACTTCATCTCATCCTTAATCAAATCTTTAAGAAATAAAAAGACCTTATTTATTACCTCTCATAATATAGACCTTATGACTAATTTATGTAGCCGATTTCTGATTATGGATCATGGTCAAATTATTAATGACATTGCTTTGCATGAAAATATGTCCCACAATGAAATAAAAAGCCTAATCACAGACAGTATCCTGAAACAAAATATTAGAAGTATTAATATGGACTGGTTTGAATAAGGTTTTCATGCATTGCAAAAATCAATCATTTGCAAGGAGGTAATGAGTCAATCTTTGAGCGCCAAATACTTCATTTTTATGACTACTTGTTATCAATTAATAACTCCTCTTTTTCGTTACAGATAAAATACTATATATTAAATCTGTTCGTATAAACCAGGAAATTTGAAGAGAGTAAACATCTTTATGGTGAAACTATGGAAAAACAATCGGTTATGAAAATATGCTTCACTATCAAATTAGTGGCAGAAAAGATATGAAAGATAATTGGCAAGTGGGATATTGTCAGCAGACCCGGGAACAATATATTTTAGCCTTTGCGAAGTCGTTATAATTGTCTGTTCGAAGATTGCTGAAGCTATTTGCATTATGAAAAGAATCGATGCCGAAAATTTTTATGAAATGAGACCCGTAAAGATGCCTAAGCACAAGTTGCTTAATTAGGCTGTGTGGTAGCAAGTTTATTTGCAGGATTTGCCAATCCCTTTTTTTGACTATGACCGGGATACACTTATCCTTTCTTTGTTTAACGAGACAAATGATTTAAGTTTATTAGTGATTTTGTTTCCGAGGTTGTATTCTGCACATAAGCTCCATAATGACTGAATAAGTGGAACTTATGTGTTTGACAAAATAATTATTTAATATGATAAGCCTTAAGTCTGTTAATAAATCATTCAATGGTAATTCAGTACTGGAGGATATAAATCTCAGCCTGGAGAGAGCTCAGGTTTACTGCCTTTTAGGCAGGAACGGAGCCGGTAAAACAACTATACTGAATCTTATCCTGGATTTACTCACACCAGACAGTGGTCTGATAGAAGTCCTGAACAAACCCGGTAATAAACTTGACAATCAAAGTAAGGCAAGAATTGGGGTTTTAAGGGAAGATCTGGCAGTCATAAATGAATTAACCGGATTTGATTATCTTACTCTGACCGGTCATTTCTACAATATGTCAGGAATAGCAGCAGATCATAAAATCAGCGAGCTGGCAGATTATTTTTTTGATGAAAAGGAAGTAGAGCTTAAAAAGAGGATTGGGACGTATTCATTTGGCATGAAAAAGAAAGTTGCAATTATTGCAGCACTAATAAATGAACCTGATCTGTTAATTTTGGATGAACCATTTGCTGGTCTGGACCCGGTTTCTGCTAAAAGACTCGTTACTTATCTGAAAAATTATATCAGTCCTGAAAGATTGATTTTGCTGTCCTCACATAACCTGAATTATATAAAACAGATTTCAACCCATATAGGGATTGTCCATAAAAAGAGACTCTTTTTAGATTCTAAAATCAATGATTTTCCCGTTCGGGAAGGAGAGTCCTTTGAAGATGCGTTTTGCAGGTTAATTGAAACTGAAATTGAAACTGAAATTTAAACTGAAACTGAATAAATCCGTTCCGGCTAAACTGAAAAATAATGTGGCAGATTTTTAAATTGTTATTGAGGAACTTCTCTGATTTATACAAATCCAGGCAATTATATAAAATAATTGTCTTTTTCTCTTCTTCAGTATTACTTGGTCTTCTGGCAGGTTATTTACTTAATACAGCAAATGATGGATTACTGGTAAAAGGCTCAGATGAGTCAATAGTATATTTATTAGCGGGACTTTTCATGCTTCCATTCATAAGAATTGTATTGCCGGCATATAAGCCGCTGAGAAGGATAGTACTACATTATCATCCTGTTTCAAGTTTCAATAAAATGATTATAAATCTTTTTATTGACATGTTATCGGGTTTCTTCATTTTCTTGTTTATTTTTCTTCTGACAATAACCATTATTTCCAAAGATTTTAATTTAAAGCTTTTAATACAGGGTTATTTACTTATTATTACGTCACATCTTTTCCGGAGGATATTTCAGAATATTATTGAGAACAGATATGATTTAAGGTCATCTGTAACGATGGCTTTACTGATTATCCTGGTTTTTTCAATTTCGTTTTTCAAACGCCCTTATATGCCGTCGAACTTTGACTGGGCACTGATGATTTCGGGGCTTTCAGTTTTTCTTCTGTTTTTTATAGAGAGTAAAACCCCGGGACAAAACAGAAGCTTTCTGCATCTGAAGAAATCCACTGTGAAGAATATTTTCTGGCAATTTTTATTTTATAACAGGGCCGTCAGATTGTCTTTGATTATTGGATTAACCCTGAAGATCGTCTTTTTTATCACGGATATGTTTTTTGTCAGGCATACAGGACGTCATATTTTAGACGGCAATTTATTATACTGGATTTTAATAGCTGCTCCCACTATTCATTTCTCATATGTGTTTAATAACCTTTGGGGCCATTATCGTATTTTGTGGCTGCAATTAAGGATTCATTCAGGGAATGACTGGAAAGAATATCTGAATATTTTTTATAAACTGATTTCAATACCGCTTGTTATAGATATGGTTATTTCATTGGTATTTCTTTTAATACTATGGAATGATAAATTATTCGTTATATCCTTTTATTTGGTTTCTCTGTTTTTCTTAAGCTGCTTTTCTTTCTACTGGTCATTTGTCAGTCCTGCTTATGCCACCGATTCTGCAGTTTTCAAAATAGCTCATTCCCCGAAAGGCAATTTTATTTGTCTGCTTGGTACAGGTTTACTCTATCTGATGAAAATTGACTCATGGTTTTATATGCTTATTCCGTTTTATATATTTCTATCAGTTTTATTTATCCTGAAAATAAAGTCTGACTTAGAAAAAAATGAACGTAATATTTTCCCGACTCTTTTTTCCGCTTAATTGATTTCATTCACTGTTCTTTCTGACAGAATATCATATGGCAGAACATATTTTCAGGATCTTCTGAAAAAAGGCTCCGGGCCCTTGAATTTTATTAATCCGGCAGCACCGGACTGGTATTTTGTATTTTCCGGATACAGATGTAATTGTGTATATTAGATCTGTAATCAGGAAACGAAAACCTGTAGAGAGAAATTAGTTTCTTTGCTGTTCTTAGGAAGGAGTTTGGATTGAATCAAACAGAACCCCTCTTTGTAAGTGATTGATTTAACTTTCATTCACGAAGGGAAGCTCTTACTTGCATGGGTATGGGGCACTGGTATCATCGGGAATTCCGTTTGCAGATCCGGCAAATATATTTTTCTGCTGCATGAGATTGCAGAAACGATTTTCATCATGGAGGGGGATACCTGGTATTTTTCGGCAAACCGTTAAGGTGTTTGTCTTTTTAATGTAAAACAAGTCATGCTAACAGAGGTTATAAAGCACTCAATAAAAAGCTTTCTCAGAAATACCACATTTGACCTGAGATTAATATTGAGGTTGCTTATGATCCTCTCCATATTATATCTTTTTTCTTTCCTGGTCTATCTGGGTTATGGTTTTTCTGGTTTCTTATACTTGTACAGCCCTTCATCTGATCCGGTTACATTCCTTAATAACAGGTTATTACATATAGGTGCGGTTCTGTTTATCCTGCAGGTTTTTTCTATTAAAAATCCACTGAAAGCACTGCTGGCTTATTTACACTTACCGATTAAAAGAAACAAGCTGGTATTGTATATACTTTTTCTGTCACAGTTCAATTATTTTTTTATCGGATTGTTATTGTTTTTTGTTCCATATTCAATCAGGACGATTCTTCCGGTTTACAGTATCCAGCAGTTTTTCTTCTATTTTCCCGGAGTTTTAATAATATTTTTTTCGGTCGGGTATTTCAGTTTGCTGATCAGGAATTTAATCGGGATCTCTTATAGTTATATAATTATACCCATACTTCTGTTTGGAGGCCTTTACTTAATGGATCTTTTCCTGGATATTTCTTTTAAAGACATGTCCCGTTTCATCTTTAAGCAACTCATTAACAAAAATCTATATTTTCTGATATTACTGATTTTAATACTTGCAGGATTATTAATCTGCAATTTCATTTTATTGAAAAAGGGCTTTTATGGTATTTATCAAAATCAAAAATCCTTGTTGAATTATTCATTCAGACCTGCCAGTCATTATTTTAGAGAAAATGATTTATTTACATATGTCCTTCTGGAAATCCGGCTTATTGCAAGAAACAGGCGGACAAGAGGTTTTTTGCTGATAATTTTATTCTTCTCAATTATGTTTTACAGAATTCTCCCTTATGATGGCAATCTGTATGTTATTTTCATACTTTTCATTCTTATAAGCGGGATGTTTGGCTATACTTTTATTCAGTTTTTATTTTCATGGGAAAGCGGATACTTTGATTTTATCTTATCGACAAAATTCGATATCATTAAATATTTAAAGGCAAAATATGCAGTATATTCAATTTTTAGTGTAATTCTATTCACAGTTTATTTTCCTGTGATAAAACCGGTTCAGACCGGATTACATATGTTTTTCTCGGCATTATTGTATAATTCCAGCCTTGGATACTTTGTTCTTATTTTCCTGGCAACCTATAATAAATTCAAAGTTGATCCGAACCGAAGTATTTTGTTTAATTATCAGGGATTAAACAGTTTCCAGGTAATAGGGGTATTGTTAGTTCTGCTGATACCAATTCTGACCCTGTTTCTTTTGCTGCTCCGGCTAAATTTAACTCATAGCCTCCTTATTATTAACTTATTATGTATTATTGCCTTAATCATTCAGGGTAAGCTCTGGAAAATTATTCAAAATAAATTAATGCGGAGGAAGTATATAAATCTTGAAGGATACAGGAAATGATCAAAGCAGAGAATCTTTTAAAAAAATTCGGAAACACGATTGCCGTGGATATTCCGGAATTATCAATTGAAAACGGGGATATATGGGGGCTTGTTGGAAATAACGGGGCAGGTAAAACAACTTTCTTAAGATTAATGGTTGATCTGCTGAAACCTGACAGGGGTCAGATACTTTCAAAATCGATTCCGGTTTACCAGTCGGAACATTGGAAAAATTATACGGGCACTTTTATTGATAATAATTTTCTTATCGAGTTCCTGACACCTAAGGAATATTTTGAGTTCATTGCAAAAATCTATGATTTAGAAAAAAATGAATATTACGAGAGGCTGCAGGGCTATAATCATTTTCTTAATTCCGAAATATCAGAAACTTCCAAATATATCAGACAGTTATCATCCGGGGAGAAGCATAAGGTAGGTGTTATCGGCGCTCTTCTCCCGGATCCTGAAGTACTGATACTGGATGAACCTTTTAATTTCCTGGATCCCAGTTCGCAGATCGTATTAAATAAGATACTGAATTCGGGATTCCGGGATAAAAACAAAACGCTTATTCTTTCCAGCCATAATCTGAATCACATATCTGATATATGCACCCGTGTTGCTTTGATGGAAAAGGGTAAAATAATAAGAGATCTTCAAAACAACAGAGAATCAATGTCAGAGGTTGAGGATTATTTCAGGTATCAGACAAATAATCAATAATTGCTGTTTTTTAGAATTGCCTGTAAATGATTGTACTTCAGAAAGTATATAAAAGTTACAAAGACAAGAAAGTATTAATAAATCTGGATTTATCAGTTGAAAGAGGTCAGATTTTTGGACTGACAGGTAAGAACGGTTCCGGGAAAACAAGCCTGCTGAAAATAATATGCGGCCTGGAAAAACCAGACTCAGGAAATGTTCGCATTATAAACAATACAACCGGAAAACCCGTGATCGGGGTATCTTTATATGAAACCAGCCAGCTGATTAATGAACTTGACGGTTATACATTTCTGAATTTCATAGGCCGGATATATAAGATCCCCTTATTTGAGACTGAAAAAAGAATTCTGGAATTAAGCGACATTTTTGAGTTTTCTGATGTTCTGTATAAACCGATAGGGTCATATTCCACAGGTACCAGGAAGAAAATGTCAATATGCACTGCAATTTTTCACAAGCCACAATTATTATTGCTGGATGAACCTTTTGAAAACCTCGATGCCACAGCCTGTCGGAAACTCATAACATTGCTGAAAGCATACATTTCCCCGGAAAAAACAATTATCATTACCTCCGGTCAGACAGGTCATTTACAGCAGCTTACAAATAATATAGCTGTATTGTCAAATGGGAGAATCACGGATCTTCATGCAGATCCCGGATTTCAGAAGATTGGCGGGGGAAATAAGATTCTGCCGGAAACGGAATAAATTGCCGAAATGAATTTCATTTTTTATTTCATAAAAGTCCGGTTTAAGCTCCTGTTCCGGAATTGTGGAAGACGCAGACAAAAACTGATTTTCTTTCTTGCATTTCCTGCTTTTCTGCTTTATGCCTTTTTCTTGAGTAATTATATGGACAGGCTGGCAGACAGGGGAATAATACAGTGGGAGGATATTTTTGTCTTTCTATATTCGGGTGCTTCAATCCTGGCTTTAATATCCTTTTTCTTTCCTGAATATAAATCATGTAAAGAACCCTTCAGCAAAATTTATCCCATAAATAATTTTACAAGAGCCCTGACCGGCCTTATCAGTGATTGTATGTCGCGGTTCATTATTATACTCGCGGCTGTTATCCTGATTTCGGCCTTGTTCTTTAAAGTTCCCTTTCCCGGCAGGATGCGTTATGCGGGCTGCTTATTGACAGGAGTGCTCAACGCTGTTATTTTAAGCAGGAATCTAAGGTTTCTTGTTGAAAAAGACTTCTATAAAAGCATCCACAGAATACCGGGCTGGCTTTTAATGGTGATAATTTACACGGTTTTTCTGTTTTTCATATTCAGATACATTGATTCTGTAATTTTCAATGTTTTGACAGTTGTTGCCGGTTTTGGACTACAGCTTGTTCTTAATAAGTGGACTTATGACAGGAGGATATCTGATCGCGGATCGCATCTGCCGTTTGTAATTCAGTTGTACATCAGGAATAAAATCTTCCGTGTTTCTGTTCTGATAATGTTTGCCGTTAAAATAATTATAATTCTCTTCTTTTTCCTGCTCCTGGAAATTGATCCTGATGCGAACACTGCCTTTAAGATCCCGGTAGTTTTTTACAGTTCTCCGGTTCTGGTTTTTACATATTTATTCAATAATTTTTTCGGTTTCTTCCCGGCTTTCATTACCAATTTTAAAATTTCCGGTACAGAATATGATTCCCTGACCGGACTTTTGCTTAAAACTGTTCTTCCGCTGATTCTCCTTGACTTCCTGCTGTCTTTTGCTTTTATTTTTTACGGCAGGTATGATTTGCAGGCATGGCTGCTCTTTTATTTTTCAGTGCTGACAGTGCTCATTCCGGTTTCATTGCATCTTAGTACATTCTGGCCAAATCCGGTTAAAGCAGCATTTTCATCTTCCAATAACCGCCCCATGTTAAACAGCTTTTCTATGATTCCTGTACTGGCAGCCTCAGTCTGCTACCTGTATTTTCAGTCCCTTCTCCCGGTGATATTTCTGTTGTATTTCACCATTTCGGTTTTTACAGCACGTTCATTTATAGCAAGATATAAAAAGAATTTTCCGCATCCCTGCATACATTATCTGTTTCAGGCTGCGGAAATATTACCCGGGATCTGATTGTAAATTATCCCTGAAAGGTCGAATTATAAAAGCTTTTTAAATACTTTTCCCTCCTGACAATCCAGGAGGGAAAAGCTGAAAATAAAGACTAATGCAAACAGTAACTCCCCTGGCAGGGGAATGAATCATTCCTCGACAATGAACGAAAACATGGGCATTTCCACAGAGCAATGATCGTTTGTGATTTCATCCGAATCCCACTCCCATTGACCGTTGCCGTTGGTATCAACCCAGTCAAATGAACAATCCGTAATTTTACTGTCAGGACCTCCCAGTTTCCATGACAAAATTGTCTTCTCTCCTGACCTTATGGTAAATCCGCTTATTTTCTCACCTGTGGACATAAGTTTAATCATACCACCGGAAAGTATAAAACTGCCGTTTGGACAGAAATATTCTGTAATAAAGCTATCATCCCCTTCCGATTCCTCATCAAGGGAACTGTTCATTTCCACAGATTTACTAAAATTGTCCGCATAAACTGCAATGCGGATGATCCGGTTTCTGAACACCATTTTAATACTTTTGTATTCCCCAACAGGCAGTTTGCTGGCACTGAACGAGTAATCTTCACAGGATTTAATCCCCTTGTTCCTGCCAATAAGGTGCCAGGTCAGATTATCTTTAATATTATCTTCTACCATGTCCTGTGAAACCCATATCTCAGCAATATCAAACTTCATATCGGCAGTATGCATTTTATGGGTCTGCGGTCCATCGGCAAATGCCGCCCTGGCACTTTTCTCAGATGATTTATGAGATGTTTCCTGGAAGGCCTTCAGTCCCTTGAATTCAAGGATACCCGTATCACCATCCGACTTGCTGCAGGAAACAGTGATAATCAATATTGCTGTCAGAAATAATAATCCGATTTTCTTCATAATAAATGGTTTATTTCAATTAATACTTAAATCCGTGATGGATCAGTTAACCTTACTAATATTAAACACTGATATCAGACGGGGGTAAAGTTAAAACCGATTCAATAATTGGCAAAGCTGAATTATCAAACCGGCATGTTTAAAAAGCATGATTTATCAACAATTTGTATGTGGACTAGTGCTGCTCTGCAGTATTATCGGGGATTTCATATTTCGCCGGCTGACTTTTAATATTTCAGGTTGAGATTTTGTGGCAATATTCCTTATTTTTACAGGAATGAAGAATAAAGCTACAGATACAGACATAAGATCAGTTTTAAATTTCAGGGATGCAGGCGGCCTGAATCTTACCGGCGGCGGCAGAATGAGGAAGGGTCTTATTTACAGGTCGGCCAGTCCGGACAGGATAAGCAGACGGGATTTAAAAAAACTGCAGGCCCTCGGGATAAAAACAGTTGCAGACCTGCGTGACCCGGCGGAATTTTCAAGAAGAAAAGCAGAACTGCCCGGAATCAGGATAATAAACTATCCATTGAGTTTTGAAAGTGTAACCCGGGAGAGGCTTGTGCCCCTCATGAAACGCCGTTATGATGCCGGAGCAATCAACAAGGTGATCAACGGACTGTATGTTGACATTGTGGATGCTGTAAGGCCGGTCCTTGGAAAAACAGCAGAACTGATGCTTGAACCCGGAAGCACCCCTGTACTTATTCACTGCCAGGCAGGGAAAGACAGGACCGGAATACTGAGCGCATTGTTCCAGATGATTGCCGGCGCCGACAGGGACGAGATCATCAGGAATTATATGGCTTCAAACGATTCACTGGTACCTCATTATGAAAAAAGGCTGAGAGTCAGAAAATTCATTACACTTGGGTTTTTTCCGGCTGATTCTGTGCTTCATGCCGTAACTCAGAAAAAGGAGGATATCGTTACGGTTTTGGACAGGATTGAAGGTCATTATGGCGGAATAATCGGATATCTCTCGGGATCAGGCTTTGATGTTTCAAAAACAGATAAGCTCAGAGATATGCTTGCAGAGAAATAGAGTTCGTTTTCCGGCTTTCAGCTGCAGCCTGAACGGAAATCTGACCGGGGAAACGACAATCCCAAGAATGCATAAAGGAATAATCTGATTTACAGGAATTAATTAAAAAAGATATGAAATACAGAACATTTGGAAGAACAGGATGGAAAATCAGTGAGATAGGCTATGGCACCTGGGGTATGGGATCATGGACCGGTTCAGATGATGAGGAATCAATGAGATCCCTTCAGCTTGCGGCTGACCTCGGATGCAATTTCTTCGATGCTGCCTGGGCTTACGGCCGGGGTAAGAGTGAAGATCTGATAGGACAGCTTGTAAGGGCAAACAAGGACAAGAAGCTGTACACTGCAACCAAAATGCCGCCGAAAAATTTTAAATGGCCGGCCAGAAGGGAATATACACTTGAAGACTGTTTCCCGCCGGATCATATTCAGGAATTTGTTGAGCGCAGCCTTAAGAATCTGGGACTGGATTCCTACGATCTGATGCAGTTTCATACCTGGGAGGATGGCTGGCTTGAAGATGAAAGGGGATTGAAAAAGATGATGGAACTGAAGGAACAGGGTTTGTTCCATGCCATTGGCATAAGCCTTAACCGCTGGGAACCCTGGAACGGAATCAGGGCAGTCAGGAGCGGCCTGATTGATTCCGTTCAGGTAATATATAACATATTTGATCAGAATCCTGAAGATGAACTGCTTCCCGCCTGTCGTGAAATGAATGTTGCGGTTATAGCAAGGGTTCCGTTTGATGAAGGAACACTTACCGGTACCCTGACAAAAGAAAGCACCTGGCCGAAAGGTGACTGGAGGAATTCATATTTCATAAAGGAAAACCTGGATTCCAGTGTGGAACATGCTGATGCCCTTAAACCCCTGGTGCCGGAAGGAATGACCATGCCGGAAATGGCTCTGAGGTTTATTTTAGGGGAACCCGCTATCAGCACGATAATCCCGGGCATGCGCAAGGAATCTCATGTAAGGTCCAATATCGCAACCAGTGATGCGGGACCCCTCGATGATGCCCTGATGAAGGAACTCAGAAAGCATCGCTGGGACCGTGAGCCCAGTGAATGGTCTCAGTAAATCTCTTTGTGTCCGTTCCCTGCCTGCTGCAGACAGCAGGCTGCAAGGGAAATGAATTCCGGAACAGGGGAAAATTTACGAATATACTTTCCGGATCATTGCCTGAAGCGTATTTTGAAATAACTGCCGGGAGATTTCTCCAAATAGGGCATTACTGTGATTTAAGGCCCTGGATCGTGCTATTGATCAGTTATTCTAAATATTATGGAAAATAAAAAGTCCCTGGTTCCTGTCATTGTTATAACCGTCAGTGCAATTATTGTCTTGTTTGCCTTGCTGATTCCGTCTGCAAAGCCGCTTCCGTGGCTGATACTGGCCGCATCACTGTTTTACCTGACAACGGGATGGTATATGTTCAGTATTTGTGAATTTACAAAACAGGTATAATTCGAAGCAGGCTGCATGATAATAACCCGGACCCGGGGTGAAATCCTTTCCTGAAAAGCTAAACAATAAGCCATTGAAACAGTGCCGTGTTTTGCAAATACCGCCTGATAAGTAAATGTAAAACAGGAAGTTAATAAGTTATTAACAAAAAACAGATAACATACTGAAATACAATAAAATAACCTGTTGATAACGTGTGAATAAATAGTTCATTCAAACGGCTTGTCTGTCCCCGGGTGGATTTAAATTGGTTTTTGTAGGGTAATATTAACGTGCTACGGGTCCGGCATGAAGATGTGCGGACCGGACGAAATCTCGCTGCACAAATTGTGCTTAAAGACAGGTGTTTCGTCCACGACACACCTGATATCCCCGGATTGAAAGTTACCATCCCATCAAGGCACTGACAATCCGGGGTTTTCTATATTCCTGTCCGCACGAAACAGATTGTTTTCCTTCAGGGACAAAGGGTTTTTTCAGACAGCTCGTTTTATATCCTGATCCATATCATTTTCAAGGATATAGGTATTCCCTCCATGCCAGAATACTATCCCGTAACCCTCAAGCTTTAATTCGCTTATCATCCGCTTTATACTTCTTTCGCTTACGCCGAATCTGCCGGCCAGATCTGCCGGAGTGCCAGCAGCCCTTAATCTGATCAGGTTCAGGATGCTGTCTTTTGTCAGTTCTCTTTTCTTTTTTGTCATATTATTAATGTTTTCGAATAATATGACATTGCCTTTCAATTCTAAATTTACATAAATAAATCAGGAGCATGTCAATATTCGGAAAAAAATTAAAAAATTCGATTTTTATATTCGAAAAATTCTCAGGGAAAAACAATATTTCATTACCTGACAACATATTTATTCCACTTGTCCGGCTTTGATAGAGGAAAAAGCCCGTAAGCCGGTTTCAGATTTACTGTTTAATATGCACAGCAGCTGATTTGTTACCTTGTAATGGCAGAATTTTTAGATTTTCTGCAGGAAACTGTCCCGCCGGCCGCAAAGACAGGCATGGGACTTTCTAACCGATCAGGTACCACAGTTTCCCCAGTCTCAGGGGATAGTACATAAGAGTTTCCAGCCTGCTCCTGCAGGCGTACCTGTTTTTCATAAATTCAAAGGAAGGGAAAAGGTCACCGGCGATAAACAGGAGTTTACGGTGAAATCCGGGTATTTCACCCAGATGGTAACGGTAAAGCCGGGCCCTGCTTACAGGAGGATTATTCCCGGGACTTTTCAGGAAAAACAGGAATTTATCCAGTGAATCCGGAGCAGCCCATTCGTCAATGAAATTATTGATGTCATCAGGAAAGGAGATTTCAAGAACATCTCTCAAAGGTCTGAGCCTGGTTGCCATGATCTCATTCATTCCGGCCTTTTCGCAAAGTCCCGTAAGCGAGGGTCCGAGAATCTCCCCGTGATATTTTTCTATCAGAACCACCAGATCGGCATAAAGCCTTAGCTGGGATTCATTTTTCATCTCGTGAAGCCAGAGATGCCTTACCAGATAGGCAAAGAACATAAGGGGGGAAGGAATGTATGCCTTTTCACCGCCCAGATCCTTTTCAGGACTCTCATCGTAAAGCTTGCGGGTGAGGCAGGAATTTTTTTTTCCGAAAAGTCCGGTATGGATCTCAACCGAAAGACCTTCAGCTGACAGACTCGGCAGATGCTTTCCTGAACAGGTGAGAAGCGGCTTGTACAATACAGATTTCAGGGGCTTTGACACGAATCCGTTTTCAATAAGGACCTGCCTGGCTGCCAGGGCATTCTCCGGTGAAACAAGTATGTCAACATCGGTCATCTGTCTGACTCCGGAATTTCCGTAAACCGTTAATTCCAGTGCAAGCCCCTTGAGCAGGACCGTTTTTATATTCCGGCTGTTCAGAAGTTTAAGGACAGGGGGCATTTTAACAAGAAAACCCGAATTCCTTGACAGATTGATCATGTATGAATTCCGCAGGCTGCCTGTCACAGCAGGAGGGATAAGATCAGTCAGGCCAAGTCTGTTGCTGTTGTGGTATACCAGCGCTGAAACCCCATGGTTTCGTGCCAGTGACAGGAAATAATCCCAGTCATTTGTATTCCCGATGCAGCTTTTAAGCTTTTCAGTCTGCGCACTGCTGAATGACAGCCGGCAAAGTCCGCATAACAGCTGTTCTTCCGTTCTCAGGTTCAGGGATTCTGTCATCTCCGGAATCTGCTTGTCTGTTTTGTGTACATGCTGTGGTATATGCCTTTTTTCTCCATCAGTTCATCATGAGTTCCGCTTTCCGCGATACTTCCCTTACTGAGTACTATTATCCGGTCGGCAAGACTCACATTTATAAACCTGTGACTTATAAGTATTGATGTCCGTCCGCTTACTATCTCTCTGAAGCGGCTGAATATTTCATATTCGGTATCCGCGTCAAGGGAACTGGAGGGTTCATCAAGAATAAGCAGGGGCGCATCCCTGAAAAGAGCCCTTGAAATAGCAAGCTTCTGCCATTCCCCCCAGCTCAGTTCCCGGCTGTCGCTGAAAAGATTTCCTATCACCGTGGAATACCCATCCGGAAGATCATTTATCAGGTCATGAATACCGGTCATCCTGGCAGCCTTTATGATGTCTTCCGGAGCATCTGATTTCGAAATGTTTCCAAGGCGGATGTTTTCTCCCGCACCCAGATTATAGAGCATGAAATCCTGGAAGACCACTGAAAGAAGTTTCCTGTACTGACCGGGATCAAGGTTTTTCAGATCCTTTCCGTCAATGCTTATCGATCCAGAATCCGGATCATATAATCTGCAAAGCAGTCTGACCAGAGTCGTTTTCCCTGCACCGTTCGGTCCGACAACAGCTACCACCTCTCCTTTCCTGATGCTGAAGGATACATCCTTGATTGTGTGGGAGTTATTCCCCGGGTATGTGAAGGAGATGTTGTTCACACTGATACCGGAGCTGAATTCCCGGATATCAGCGACAGGCGGAATGGCTTTAATTTTTTCTTCAAGATTCAGGAATTCAAAAATATCCCCTATGAAGAGTGAATCTTCATACAGACCGGCAAGTGAACCGAGAAGTTCCCTGATGTACATCATCCCCTGCCGGAATGCCAGGACGAACATGGTCATGTGTCCCAGTGTGAGTTTTCCTCCGGTCGTTTCCCTTGCCATGAATACCAGGGTAATCATCACGGCAGCTGCCTTGACCAGGTCGGATACCAGTTCAATAGCCGTTCTTTTCCTGATTATCCTTATCTCTTCCTCCTTTGTTCTGAGAAAGGACTTTTTGAACAATGCGGTAAAATAGTTTCCCAGGCCGAAAAGCCTTATTTCCCTTGACGGGCGGTCACCCGTTAGGAGCCAGTTGAAATAGGCAGCCTTCCTGGCTTCAGGGGTCTGTTCACGCTGGAAATTGTAGAGAGTGCCGGCATACTTCAGCCTGAGCCATATTCCCGGAATGTTTACCACAACAAGCAGCAGTGCCACGGCCCAGTGAAGGACAACCAGCACTCCTGCCATCAGCAGAAGGGAAAGTAGGCTCCGGAACAGCGATACGATATTGTTGAGTATGCTGTTCGGTCTCCAGGGAGCTTCCCTGGAAGCTCTTGAAAGAGAATCGAAATAAGCGGAATACTCGAAATTCAGCAGATCGAGCCTCACGGACTTCGAATGGATGAGTCCGTACATGTAGATTTCCAGTTTCATCGACTGTTTCTTGCGGACATAATTCCCCAGGTCCGACGTGGCTTCATCAACAAACCAGATAATTACAACTGCGGCAATGAGCCATATGATTGACGGCAGGACTTCAGGGGAATTCAGCGACACAGCCTTCGTGAGCTCATCAACGAGGTTTTTCAGCAGCCAGATGAGAAGAAGGGGCAGGATACTCCTCAGGACTGAAAGCATTATGTTGGCAAAGGTCCAGCCCGGAGCACTTTGCCAGACCAGTTTCAGCGATTCCCGGAAATATTTGAATTTGTTATTCATTAGACCCTGATGCTTTTGCAAAGATAGCAGACAGATTATTTGTAAGATGTTTTATTCCGCTTATAAACCTTACAATTATCCGGTTAAGCGGATAAGCCGGTTTTTTCCTAAGCTGATCTCCCTTTTTTATCCTGTTCTTCCTGTCTTCTGTCCGGATTACCTTCCCTGCTATCTGTTCACCCGTTACAGGACTGTCTTCATGTCTGCAACTGTCACCCCTTGTGTAATAAAGAATTTCATTCCCCCTTTCTTCTGTTCTTATCAGACGGTGAACAACAAATCCCTGTGCTCTTTTCCATGCAATGATATCTCCGGGAACAATATCCTTCATATTCTCCTTCGGACTGATGAGAATGGTGGTTCCGGGCTTTATGGATGGGTACATGCTGTAGCCGCCGGCCCTTATCCTGAGAATCCTGCCTTCCGAGAGAAGCGAAAAGCCAAGATCCCTTGCAATTTTATGGTCATTACCGCTCTTTTCCATATGCTTCCCGTGCTCTTTTTCAGCCTGATTCATTTGTTTTTACCTGCTGAAGGAGATAGGCAATGATACTGTTATCCGGCCTGAACCGGAGTTGAAAAACAGGAATGGAGGCACATATCCTTATTGCCGCATCGAGAGACTGCCTGATTACTGCTTCGTCCCAGTTATGCTGTATACAGTTTGACAATAAGGATGTTATCGCCGAAGCCCCATGCAGCCGCAGGGCTTCGTTTTCCGTTCCGTGTTCAATGATGAATATGGCATCCAGAGGAGATTCCCTGGCTTCATCATTTCTGTAAACGGGAGTATTGAACATTGAATAGGAGCCGCGGACCTTTCTGATGATCAGCCTGTCATCGTGAATGACCCGTGCTCCGTGCCTGTCCCATAATCCGGCCATGGTTGACTTTCCTTTTCCTGATACACCGCTGAACATGAATCCCTTTCCCCCGGAATTGATTCCGGAAGCATGAATCATGATGTCGCCATGGATTACCGTAAGATAATACAGGATCAGTCCGTCAAGCGGATAATCCATTGGATCAGCCTGAGGAGGCGAAACAGCTCCGTCTGCCGGCTCTGCGCGGCAGCCCCGGTCTGGCAGATAATCCATTGGATCAGCGCCAAAAACCTGATCTGAAGAACCGGTCCGGATGGAACTGCTGTTCAGAAAAAGATCCCAGTTCCTGCTTTCCAGGGAGAACCTGAGCAATCCCGTTCTGTTATCCCCGGAGAAAGGGAATTCGGTAAGGATATAAAGAGTGTCGTCTTTTTTATGGACACTCCAGAACCTGTCCTTCTTTTTTAGCCTGAGACCATTGATCTCTTCAACATATGGTGCGGAAAAGACTTTTTGTGTACCGGCCGGCAATTCCGTATCACCCGGAAACACCCTGATACAGACATCATGGTTTTCCGTAGCGGATAAAAACCCGCTGTATCTTCCGGAAGGCATCAGGTCAATGTTGCCCTCGGGATTTTCAAATCTGATCTTATAGTCTGCAATATTCAGTACGTAGCTTTTCAAAATATAAAATCAGTTTAAACGGATTGTTTTGTATGTTTCCAGCTGCTTCCCCGTGACTTTCATGCAGGGATCATCTGTCTATAACGAGGTACTCACTCATCTTACCGATAAATGAAAGCAAATCTTCACTTGCTGTTTCCCTGTCAGTGTCATACCTGCTTACAAGTGCCTCGATCATTTCCTCAATGTCTCTCTTCCCGTCGATGAGTTCCCAGATAAAGGCACCGGAATCATTCAGGGTGTAAACACTGTTCATATCGGCAATATTGTCCGTTACCGGGACAAGAACGTATTCATTGCCTGTTTTTCTTGTTACTATTGATTCAGACCGCCGGGGAACAGATTTCAGATTTATCATATTTCAGCATTAACATTTCAAATGTATTAAATTTTAAACTTAGTATTCCAATCAACAGATCGTTAAACTTTAAAGTTTACTCCTTTTATATCCTTATCAGGAACGTGCTAGTCCGTCATGATTCAGGACATTCTTGAATTAAAACCCTTACAACAGGCAAAACCGGTTAAAACTTTCAGTTCTGAAAGTCAGTTAATAATCCTTTTTGTAACTTCGCAGAAATATTTTTTATGAGCAGGAAGGGTAAGGGGAAGAGGAAATCAGGCATATCCGCCGAATGGATCAGGGAAAAGATTCTTACAGTTTTATCAGGAAATAACAGACAGGGTCTAAACTATAAACAGGTCGCCAAACGTTTGAACATTACGGATCCGGCTGAAAAACAGTTGGTTGCCGAGATGCTCCGGAGTCTCAAAAAGCAGGAGGTTGTGGAAGAAGTTTATCCGGGAAAGTACAGGACCAGGGCTGCCTGTTCCTATGTAAACGGAACTGTTGATATGACCCGTATGGGTTATGCCTTTATCACGGGAGATGATATAAAGGAAGACATATTCGTGTCGGGAAGGAACCTGAACACGGCCCTACACGGCGACAGGGTGAAGGTATGCCTGTTTGCCAGGAAGAAGGGCGCAAGACCCGAAGGGGAGGTGGTGGAGATACTCGAGAGATGGCGCAGTTCCTTTGTCGGGACCGTTGAGGTGATGCCGGGATTTGCATTTCTGATCCCCGACAACAAGAACATGCATTCCGACTTGTTCATACCTCTTTCGAAACTTAAGGGGGCCAGACAGGGACAAAAAGCTGTTGCAAAAGTCATTGAATGGGATTCCAGGTCAAGGAATCCCGTTGCCGAGATAATAAACGTACTGGGCGAGCCGGGCATGCATGAGACGGAAATGCATGCAATACTAGCGGAATTTGAACTGCCTTATCATTTCTCCGAGGAGGTGGTGAAGGAGGCCGGTAAAATTCCGGCAGAGATAACGGAAAAGGAGATTAAATCGAGAAGGGATTTCCGGTCCGTTCCGACATTTACAATAGATCCTGCGGATGCACGTGATTTTGACGATGCCCTTTCCCTTCAGAAACTTGATAACGGAAACTGGGAAGCAGCCATTCATATTGCGGATGTTACCTTCTATGTCAGTCCGGATTCACTACTCGAGGCTGAAGCACAGCAGAGAGCAACTTCAGTATATCTGGTTGACAGGGTTGTTCCTATGCTGCCTGAAAGACTTTCAAACGATATATGTTCACTTGGTCCCGGAAAGGATAAGCTGACCTATTCAGCTGTGTTTGAAATGAATGACAGGGCTGAGGTCCTGAATGAATGGTTCGGGAGAACCATTATCAATTCCGACAGGCAGTTTTCCTATGCCGAAGCACAGAATGTCATTGACACCGGTTCCGGGGCAATGAAGGATCAGCTTCTTGTTCTCCATGACCTGGCTCAGAAACTCAGGAAGAAAAGATTTGCCTCGGGTTCATTTGCATTTGAAAAAGTTGAGGTGGAGTTTGATCTGGATGAGGCAGGCCGGCCCCTGGCAATAAAATTCCGTGACATGGGAACTGCCAACCAGCTGATAGAGGAATTCATGCTCCTTGCAAACCGAAGGGTTGCAGAGTTTGTAAGCAGAAAACTGAGGGGAAGAACCTTTGTTTACAGGGTACACGACAAGCCTGATCCTGAAAAGATCACGAACTTCGCTAATTTCATAAGCCGTTTTGGCTACAGACTTGAAGGGAATGACGGTGTTCCTCTTCCGAAGGCGATGAACAGACTGCTGACTTCAGTTGCAGGCAGGAAGGAACAGAACATAATTGAAACGCTTGCACTGAGAGCCATGGCGAAAGCTGTTTACTCAACCGACAACATAGGACATTATGGCCTGGCTTTCAAGCATTATACTCATTTCACCTCGCCCATAAGAAGGTACCCCGACATGATGGTTCACAGGCTGCTAACTGCATATCTGAACGGTGATAATCCCGGTGAAAGGAAGAAATATGAAAAAATGTGTGAGCATTCCTCCAAAATGGAAAGACTGGCAGCCGAGGCCGAAAGGGCATCCATCAAGTACAAACAGGTGGAATTCATGAGTGACAAGACCGGAAGAAAATATGAAGGAATAATTTCGGGAGTTACCGAATGGGGAATCTATGTGGAGATAATTGAGAACCAGTGTGAGGGCATGATCAATATCCGGGAACTTGATGATGACTTTTATGAATATGATGAAGATAACTACTGCCTGAGGGGACGCTCAACCGGAAGGGTTTATACCCTTGGGGACAAGGTTATGATTGAAGTGGTTAAGGCGGATCTGCAGAAAAAACAGCTTGACTACCGGCTGGCATGATTCCAGGAATTCCTTTCTGAAGCTTCCGGAAGCAAAAGACTTTACTTCAGGTATTCTTTCCATTTGGCATTCAGTAATCCGGATTCAGATCAGCATTGATTAACTCCAGCAGCCTGGCAATTGCTTCTTCTTCGGGAACATTCTTATAGACCGGGACCATACCCCTGTATACATGCACTTTCCCGATGCCTGCCCCTACATAGCCATAGTCAGCTCCCTGCATCTCACCCGGTCCGTTGACAATACATCCCATAACCGCAATCTTTAATCCGCTGAAATGGCTTGTTGCTTCCTTAACCTTCCTGACTGCATCCTGCAGATTGAATTTTGTTCTCCCGCAGGTGGGACACGAGATATAGCGGTTGCGGGTTATCCTTGCTTCAGTTGCCTGAAGTATTGAGAATGAAAGATCTCTGAGTGTTTCTCCCTGTACTTTTCCCCTGTTGCTTATACAAATGCCCTCAGGCTGCCTGAGAATGAAATAGCGGCCCAGCAAAGCCGAGGCACGGATAACAAGCTTCTCCGGATCGTCTTCATCGAAGACAGGATTGAGATAATCGCCTGCATCGGGCCTGCCTGAGAGGAGAGGAGGGGAGTTGAAGTTGAAAATAAGCATCCTTCCGGAAAACGGACTGTTGTCCTCTTTCAGATAACGCCCTTCATTGTAAGTGATTACCTCGGGTTTCCAGAGCCTTTCCCTTGTTACAAAATCCTGGGCCGGAACGGGAGTCCTGATCCGTCCCCTGGGACCGCAGAGAAAGTCCACTATTTCCCTTGCCACAGGTATTTCCTTTTCCGGATCCTCTGACAGCGATACCCTGATGGTATCGCCTATTCCTTCAGACAGCAATGCTCCTGTTCCTGCAGCCGATCTCACCCTTCCGTCTTCTCCCTCACCGGCCTCGGTTACTCCCAGGTGAACGGGGAAGATCATTCCGTTTTCCTGCATTCTTTTCACGAGCAGCCTGTTGGATTCGAGCAGCACACCCGTATCAGATGATTTGACCGACAATACAAGCCTGGTAAAATTCTCGGACCGGAAAATGTTTATGAATTCAAGGGCCGACTGTACCATTCCTTCCGGGGTATTCCCGTAACGGGTCATGATGCGGTCGGACAGCGAGCCGTGATTGATTCCGACACGTATTGCCGTATCATTCTCCCGGCATATGTTTATCAGGGGAAGAATCCTCTCATGGATCCTTTCAAGTTCCTCATTGTATTCCTTTTCACTGAGTTCATTCCTGATGAAGGAAGCCCTCCTGTCGGCATAGTTACCCGGATTGATCCTTACCTTTTCAACTATCCTTGCAGCTGTTTCGGCAGCGGCGGGATTGAAATGAATATCTGCTATGAGAGGAGTGCTGAAGCCTGCTTTCCTGACCTCCCTTTTGATGTTTTCAAGGTTGCGGGCTTCCTTTATCCCCTGTGCCGCCAGCCTGACCATGTCGGCACCGGCTTCGATTATCCGAATGCACTGGGCGACTGATGACTTTGTATCGAGGGTATCGGTATTGGTCATCGACTGGATGCGGACGGGATAATGACCTCCCAGTGGCAGCCGGCCGATGAGGACGGAAGCGGATTTCCGGGGAGTTTCCCTGTTATTTCCGGCATTTGTCATTCCCGGCTCCATGTCATCCCCTCCCTGGTATCATTGAGCACAATACCGGCCTTCTTCAGCTCTTCCCTGATATGGTCTGAAACTTCCCATTCCTTCCTGTTCCTCGCATCCTGGCGCAGATCAATGATTATTTTCATCAGATCGGATGTGAGCTTTTCATCATCCCTGTCTGCCGATTCATTTTTCAGTCCCAGTATGTCGAAGACGAAAGTGCTGAAAAGGGATCTGAAGGTTTCCAGGTCGCTGCCGCTGATCCTGTCCGTTCCCTCATTCACGGAGTTGATATATCTTATGCTGTCAAAAAGACGTGATAGAAGCAGAGGGGTATTCAGATCATCATTCATGGCTTCATAGTATCCCCTGCCGACTGAGGCAATATCCAAGGACGAGTCCTTTGAGGGCTTCAGGTTCCTGAGGGCCGCAGCCGCCTTCATGAGTCTGCGCAATCCCTTCCCGGCAGCGGAGAGAGCTTCATTTGAGAAATCAACAGTGCTGCGGTAATGTGCCTGGAGAATGAAAAACCTGATGGTCATCGGACTGTATGCCTGCTGAAGCAGCGGATGATCGCCCGAAAAGAGCTGGTCGAGTGTGATGAAGTTGCCCAGCGACCTGGCCATTTTCTGACCGTTAATGGTAATAAGGTTGTTATGCATCCAGTACCTGACTGATTCCTTTCCGAGGGCAGCGGTTGACTGGGCTATTTCGCATTCATGATGAGGAAACTGCAGGTCAATGCCTCCGCCATGAATGTCAAAGACCTCCCCGAGATATTTTGTGCTCATGGCCGAGCATTCCAGGTGCCAGCCCGGGAAACCGGTGCTCCACGGAGCCGGCCATCGCATGATATGCCCGGGAGCGGCTTTCTTCCACAGGGCAAAATCCCAGGGACTGCGCTTTTCACTGCTTCCTTCAAGTGTGCGGGTGTTTTGCTGAAGTTCATCCAGCACCCTTCCGGAAAGCTTACCGTAACTGAATTTCTCATTATACTTCGGAACGTCAAAGTATACCGAACCATTTGCTTCATAGGCATAACCCGCGTCAATGATCTTTTTGATCATTTCCACCTGCTCAATGATATGTCCGGATGCCCTTGGCTCGATGGAGGGAGGCAGGGTGTTGAGCTCTTCCATGTTTTTCAGGAAATTGTTCATGTACTTCTGAACAAGCTCCATTGGTTCAAGATGTTCCAGACGTGCTTTCTTCCCGATCTTATCCTCGCCGTCATCGGAATCATCCTCCAGGTGTCCCACGTCAGTGATATTCCTGACATAGCGGACCTTATAGCCCAGATGAGTGAGGTACCTGAAAAGCAGGTCGAAGGTAATTGCCGGGCGGGCATGGCCCAGATGGGCATCGCTGTAAACCGTCGGTCCGCATACGTATAAGCCGGCAAACGGCGGATGAAGCGGCTCAAACAGTTCCATTTCCCTTGTGAGGCTGTTGTATATATAAAGATTATTCTGCATGTACCATGAATTAGACCAGTGCAAAAATACGAGAAAAATACTTCAACTCACAGGAAAATGACCCGGCTGTGCCGGAAGCTCAATCTTACAGGAACTTCGGATCCTGAAAAGACTTTTTGTAAAAAATCATTCTTATATTTGACCGCGAAAAAATCGTTTGGTCCGGGAAACACGGATGCTCTTCAAACTAAAGGTAATAATCAACCGATAACTGTTATGCCTTCTGTTTTTACCTGGTTTAAGGAAGCGGAAATGATTTAAGTAAATAACATGAAATATTCTCCTGAAGATATAATTACACGGAAAATCCTCATTCTTGACGGGGCAATGGGAACCATGATCCAGAAACAGGGTCTGAATGAGGATTCCTACAGGGGATCCCTGTTCGGGGATCATCCCGTGCCGCTGAAGGGAAACTATGATATACTGAATATTACCAGTCCTGATGTAATCAGGAAGATCCACCTTGATTACCTTGAGGCGGGAGCCGATATAATCAGTACGAACACCTTCAATGCAAATGCTGTTTCACAGGCTGATTACCGGATGGAGGACCAGGTGTACAGGATGAACCTTGAGGCCGCACGCATTGCCGGGGAAGCCATTTCCCTGCATGAGAAATCCGGCGGTTCCGGCATTCATTTTATTGCCGGGGCAATAGGACCCACCAACCGTACGGCTTCAATGTCGTCAGACGTAAACGATCCGGGTGCGCGCCAGATCACCTTTGATGAACTGGCTGAGGCATATTCGGAACAGGTGAGGGGACTTATTGATGGAGGGGTTGATATCCTTCTCATCGAGACAGTCTTTGATGTACTGAACTGTAAGGCGGCCCTGTACGGAATAAGCAATATTTTTGAAGAGAGGGGAATAAGTCTGCCGGTAATGGTTTCGGGAACAATCACGGATGCCAGCGGGCGGACACTGACCGGCCAGACCCTTGAGGCCTTCCTCGTTTCGGTCTCCCATTTTCCTTTGTTCAGCATCGGACTGAACTGCGCCCTTGGCGCGGAGCAGCTGAGACCCTTTGTTCAGGAGTTGTCGGGGAAAACAGAATTTTATGTGTCTGCCCATCCGAATGCCGGACTGCCGGATCAGTTCGGGGAATACAATCAGTCGGCCGGATACATGGCAATGGTTACCGAGGAATTCATGAAGGAGGGCTGGGTGAATATCATCGGCGGATGCTGCGGAACAACTCCCCTTCATATAAGGAAGATCGCGGAACTGGCGGAAAAATACCCGCCAAGGCAGAAGCCTGCGATAAAGAAATACACGAGGCTCAGCGGGCTGGAAGTACTGACCATCACGCCTGAAACCAATTTTGTAAATATAGGTGAACGTACCAATGTGTCGGGATCATCGAAATTTGCCAGGCTGATACGTGAGGAGAAGTACAGTGAGGCTCTTGCCGTGGCAAGAAACCAGGTGGAGGGCGGAGCCCAGATAATTGATATCTGCATGGATGAAGCCATGCTGGACTCCGAAAGGGCAATGGTAAGGTTCGTGAACCTGATCATGGCTGAACCTGACATAGCCAGACTGCCGCTGATGATAGACTCCTCGAAATGGAGTGTGATCACTTCCGCACTGAAATGCATCCAGGGCAAGTCGGTTGTCAATTCCATCAGTCTGAAGGAAGGAGAGGAAGTGTTTCTCGGACACGCACGGGAAATAAGGAAATTCGGCGCGGCTGCCGTCGTCATGCTTTTCGACGAAAAGGGACAGGCCGACAGCTATGAGAGGAAGACAGAGGTCGCGGAGAGATCATACAGGCTGCTGGTTGAAAAAGCAGGATTTCCTCCGGAGGACATATTTTTTGACCCCAATGTGCTCGCGGTGGCAACAGGTATCGAGGAGCACAACAGTTACGCTGTCAGCTTCATCAGGGCAACCACCTGGATAAAGGAAAACCTTCCCCATGCCAGAGTGAGCGGGGGAATCAGCAATCTCTCATTCTCATTCAGGGGAACGGACAGGGTAAGGGAGGCCATGCATTCGGTATTCCTTTACCATGCCATCAATGCCGGCCTCGATATGGCAATAGTGAATCCGGGAATGTTGCAGGTATACAGTGAAATAGATCCGGATCTGCTCAAGCTGACAGAGGATGTCATTCTGAACCGCAGGAAGGATGCCACGGAAAGACTGGTAAAGTTTGCGGAAGGACTGAAGAATGAGGGGAAGAAGGAGGAAAAGAGCGATGAATGGAGGGCCCTCCCTGTTATTGAAAGGATCAGGCATTCACTTGTAAGAGGCCTGGATGAGCATATTGAGCAGGATGTGGAGGAGGCGAGACCCCTTTTTGCCAGATCCATAGAACTGATTGAAGGTCCGCTGATGTCGGGAATGAATGAGGTGGGAGACCTGTTCGGATCGGGAAAGATGTTCCTCCCGCAGGTGGTCAAGAGCGCCAGGGTCATGAAAAGGGCAGTGTCAAGACTTGAACCCTATATTGAGATAGAAAGCAGGCATGAGGAGAAGAAAAGTGCCGGGAAGATTGTTCTCGCAACGGTAAAGGGAGATGTTCATGATATAGGGAAAAATATCGTTGGCGTTGTATTGTCATGCAACAGTTACCAGGTGACGGATCTGGGAGTGATGGCCTCCACGGAAAAAATCATTGACACCGCCCTGGAGGAGAAAGCTGATTTTATCGGACTGAGCGGACTGATAACACCTTCGCTAGAGGAAATGGTACATGTGGCTGCGGAGATGGAAAGGCGGAAGCTGACAATACCACTCCTTATCGGGGGTGCCACCACTTCTGAGGTACATACCGCGGTAAAAGTTTCACCAAAATATTCAGCACCTGTCATTCATGTAAAGGATGCATCAAAGGCCGCCGGGGTTCTTTCCGCACTGCTCAGGGAAGACAGGGCACAATATGCTGCCGCTGTAAGTGAGAGATACGCTTCCCTGAGGGAGGAACATACAGTGAAGCGCAGCGAGAGGAAGCTCCTTCCACTAGCGGATGCCAGGGAGAACCGGCTGAATACCGACTGGAATACCCAAAAGCCCTTCATTCCCCTGAAGCCGGGATACAGGATAATTGATGACATTGACCTTAATCTGCTGACCGGGTATTTTGACTGGACGTTCTTTTTCGTGCAGTGGAAACTGACGGGAAGATACCCTGCCATCCTGAATGATCCGGTCAAGGGTCCGGAAGCCAGAAAACTGTATGATGATGCACAACAATTACTGAAAGAAATAATTGAAAGGAAACTGATATCCGCAAAGGCCGTTTTCGGACTTTTCCCAGCAGGATCAGAGGGTGATGACGTTGCTGTGCTCAGCGACCGGAAGGGCAGCAACAGGACGACCTGGCTGAGGTTTCTCAGGAACCAGGGAGTGAAGGAAACAGATTTTCCGAACCTGTGCCTGGCGGATTTCATTGCGCCCCTTTCATCGGGAGTGGCTGACAACATAGGGCTCTTTGTTGTTACTGCCGGTATTGACGAAGATAAATTTTCCATGTACAGGGAGGATGACTATGCTTCGATAATGATCCGGATGCTGAGTGACCGTTTTGCTGAGGCAGCCGCCGAATGGCTCCATGAAAGAATCAGAAAGGAATACTGGGGCTTTGCCGCCGATGAGAACCTGCCTGTTGAGGATCTGCTGGCGGTGAAGTACCGTGGTGTCAGACCCGCTCCGGGATATCCGGCCTGTCCGGATCATACTGAAAAAAGGGTGCTGTTTGACCTGCTCGATGCTGAAAATGCAATCGGAGCCGGACTTACGGAAAATTTTGCGATGATCCCCCCGTCAGCCGTGAGCGGATATATATTTTCACATCCGGCTTCCACATATTTCACTGTGGGAAGGATAGGAAACGACCAGTTAAAGGATTATGCTGAAAGAAAGAATATGAGTATTGATGAGGCAGCCCGCTGGCTTGCCCCTAATTTATGACAAGATATATTTATGAGTGTTATTGAAAAAATAAAAAATGCCAAGGGGCCTCTGTTCACGTTTGAACTGCTTCCTCCCCTGAAAGGGCACAGCATTGAGCGTATCTATTCTGCGATTGACAGACTGATGGAGTTTGAGCCGGCCTACATTAATTTCACTTCGCACCGGAATGAGACCAGTTACAAAGAAAGGCCCGACGGACTTCTTGAAAAGAGGGTGACGCGGCTCCGGCCCGGAACAATCGCACTGGCTGCTGCCGTGAAATACAAGTACAACATCACGGTGGTGCCCCATATCCTCTGCGGGGGCTTCACCAGGGAGGAAACGGAAAATGTGCTGATAGAAATGAATTTCCTCAATATTGATGATGTCCTGGCCCTCCGGGGAGACCCTCAGAGAGGAAGCCGTGTCTTTATCCCCGAGAAGGACGGGCACAGGTATACCAGCGAGCTGGTGGCGCAGATTGTGGATATGAACAATGGAAGGTACCTGGAGGATACACTCAGGGAAAATACTCCCACCAGTTTCTGCATCGGAGTGGCAGGATATCCTGAAAAGCACGGTGAGGCACCGAATATGGAAACCGATATTGTAAATCTAAAAAAGAAAATTGATGCCGGAGCTCAGTATATTGTTACCCAGATGTTTTTTGACAATGGAAAATACTTCCGGTTCAGGGATCTGTGCAGGGATGCAGGGATTCATGTCCCGGTGATACCGGGAATAAAGCCCGTTTCCGCCCTGAATGACATAAAAATGCTTCCCAAGACCTTTCATATTGACCTGCCGAATGACCTGGTGAAAGAAGTGGAAAAATGCAGCACCGATCAGGAAGCCCGTGAAGTGGGAATTGAATGGACCACTATGCAGTCAAGGGAACTGATCAGCCGGGGAGCCCCCGGAATACATTATTATACCCTGGGCCGTTCAGATAATATTGCCAGGATAGTTAAGGCTTCGTTCTAGATTCCGGATCCGTGATCCGTACCGCTTCCGGATCTGTACCGTACCGGATTATCTGATTCGTATTGCCTGTTGCGGGTCAGATAAATCAGGCAGTACTGGCTGGTTAACGTCCTGTAAGGAAGTTATTTCAGATACCGAATTCGTTCCGGATCTTATCCACATAGTCGAGTTTTTCCCATGCGAAAAACTCCACTTCCTTCATCCATCCCTTTTTGCCGTTGTTGTTGAGGATCCGCGGTATGCTTCCGGGAACCTCATAGTACACCTCAACATTGCCGATATGTGGTTCCTTTCCGAAATGGCCGTATGAAGCGGTTTTCAGGAATACGGGATTCTTCAGTCCCAGGCGTTCGATAATGAAATAGGGTCTCAGATCGAAAAGTTTCCTGACCCTGGAAGCAATTTCCCCGTCGGTAAGTATCCTTCCGCTGCTGTCTTTTACCCTGGCCGTTCCGAAGGTGTTCACAAAAAAGCCTACCGGTTGGGCAATCCCGATAGCATAGGCAACCTGTATGAGTGCCTGGCTGCATACGCCCGCAGCTACCATGTTCTTTGCTATATGACGGGCGGCATAGGCTGCCGACCTGTCAACCTTGGAAGGATCCTTGCCGGAAAATGCTCCTCCGCCATGTGCACCGTGACCGCCATAAGTGTCTGTAATGATCTTTCTTCCGGTCAGTCCCGTGTCTCCGTGGGGGCCTCCGATTACAAACTTGCCCGTGGGATTGACCAGGAGCCGTACATCATCACCCAACAGCATTTTTACGTTTCCGGGAAGGGATTCCCTTACTCCCGGGAAAAGATATTTCTTCAGGTCAGCGGCAATCTGTTCCTGCATGGCTTTCTCAGCATCCTTTTCAGTAAGTATATTTTTTCCGTCAGGTTTCACAAATTCATCATGCTGTGTGCTTATCACTATTGTATCTATCCGTACGGGTTTGTTGTTGTCGTCATATTCCACGGTCACCTGCGATTTGGAATCAGGACGGAGGTATTTCATCACTTTCCCTTCGCGGCGGATTGCTGCCAGTTCCTCCAGGAGGCGGTGAGACAGTTCAATGCTCAGAGGCATGTAATTGTCCATTTCCGTACAGGCATAACCGAACATCATACCCTGATCCCCGGCACCCTGTTCCTCCGGCTTTTCACGGACAACACCCTGCCTTATATCGGCCGATTGTTCATGAATAGTGGAAATGACACCGCATGAATCAGAATCGAAACGGTATTCAGCCTTTGTATAACCTATTTTGCGGATGACCTCACGGGCCGTTTCCTGAACATCAACCCATCCGGATGTCTGCACCTCACCCCCGCAAACAACCAGTCCTGTCGTTACAAAAGTCTCACATGCAACCTTGGAATCACGGTCCCATTTGAGAAATTCATCAAGCAATGCGTCCGAAATCTGATCCGCCACCTTGTCGGGATGCCCTTCCGACACTGATTCTGAAGTAAATAAATAGCTCATAATATTTTATTTTGAATTTTTAAACACGTGGAAGCCCTATCTCTCCCTGATATTATTTTGAACTTTGTTTCTTTTGCTTTTTATACTTTGTTTCTTTTGCTTTTCCCCGTTTTTGCCATGTTTTCCGTTAATTCCGGCTCAATTCTTCCCTTAACCCCGCTTCAATTCTTCCGTTAATTCCGGTTCATGCCTTCAATTAACCCCGGCTCATGTTAATACAAGCGGGTTTGATCCGGACTGTCCGGAATTACTTCTTTAAACAACAGCTGGTGGATTGATTGGTTGATATGAGATTACAGAACAGAGGCATTTTAGCATTTTTTTCTGTGGTTGCAATCAGCGCAAATCTTTCCACCGGGAAATTGTACCGCAAAGAAAAGAAAAGTAAGCGGAATAAAAAAATTATCTGCCTGTCAGTTGCCTGAAAATTTCTTCAAGATTGCTTTCCTCTTTCTGAAGGGAAAGCACAGTCAGGTTATTCCTGACGGCAAATGCAAATATGGCCGGGCGGATATCTTCCCCTGATTCTGCTTCCAGGAGCCATTCACCCTGCCTTGTCAGGACTGCACTTTTAATCCCCGGAATGCCAAGCAGTTCCGAATCACTTGTTTCCCTGTCAAAACCGGCCCTGATAAGCTGCTTCGGGCTCTTGATCTTCTGGTGTATCTTGTCTTTTTCCTCATCGGCAACAATAACTCCCCTGTCGATAATAATTATCCTTCCGCAGATTGCCTCGGCTTCCTGCATGATATGGGTTGAAAGCATGACTGTCTTTTCCTTTCCGGCTTCCCTGATCAGATTCCGTATTTCAATGATCTGATTCGGATCGAGCCCCGTTGTGGCTTCATCCAGTATGAGTACATCCGGATCGTGAATCAGCGCCTGGGCCAGTCCCACACGCTGCCTGTAGCCCTTTGAAAGGGCGCCGATCTTTTTGTTTGCCTCGGGCGCCAGCCCCGTAAGCCCGATAATATCATTCACTGCTGACCCCTGCTTTCTGCGGGAACCATACATCGAGGCGACAAATGACAGGTATTCCCTGACATACATTTCGGGATAGAGGGGATTGTTTTCCGGGAGATAACCCGTTATCTTCCTTATTTCGCGTCCGCCGGACGAGACATCCGTGCCGTTGACCAGCACCGTTCCGGAAGTTGCCGGTATGAAGCCGGTAATGATCTTCATCATTGTGGACTTTCCCGCACCGTTGGGTCCGAGGAATGCCACTATTTCCCCCGTTTTCACTTCAAAGGAAACATTATCAAGCGCTTTCTGAGATCCGTAAACCTTACTGACCCCCCTGACTACAATGGACATTTATCTTTCATTTTCCGACAGCAGACAACAGATTCGGGATCTTGTGCTAATCGCCCCAGCCTCCCATGAACTGCCTGCTGCTTGCAAAGGATGCTTTCGGATTGACACAGCAGACCGGAATCCGGGAACTGTTCGCAATAATGTACTGTTCTGACGCTCCCAGCACATAATCTGCAAAGGAGATATTCTTCGTGGTTATGATCAGTATCAGGTCTGCATTGATTTTCTGGGCAAATTCCAGGGTCTGCTCCGCAGTCTTGCCCCTGGGCATCTCATGAACCTCATATTCGATATTGTTCTGTATGAAGTATTTGATGGCAAAGGCCAGGTTGACCTTGGTCCTTTTCTGAAGAGACTTATCGTATGTTGAGGTGACCATTATATGCATCTTTGAATCAAAATATTTTCCCATGTAGATGGCCATTTTGATCTTTTCCTTGGTCTCTCTCCGGAAGTCAACGGGAAACAGGATGTTCTGATACCTTTCCTGATCACGGGGAGGATCCTGAACAACTATGAAGGGAACTTTCGATTTGGCTATCACTTTCAGGGCCCAGCTTCCTGTAAGCTTCTGCATGCCCTTCATGCCATGGGTGCCCATTACAACAACATCTGCCTCCTTTTCGTTCACAAATTCCGCAATTGACTTGAAAATTGTTCCTCTGACCACATAAGACGAAACGGGCATATTGTATTTCCGGGAAGCTTCGCTGGCAGCATGCTGAAGCAGGGTTTTCTTTTCTCCCTCTTCCCTGGGCTTGATTCCCGTATCAACAATATGCAGCAGGGCAATGCCGTTCTTTACCATCCGGCCTATCTTTGCCGCATGTGCAAGAGCATTTTCGGCAACTGGGGTGAAATCCCAGGGCACGACAATAACTTTCTGATTTTCATCCATAGCAATGTTTTGTTACAGTTTGAATTCAAAGTTATTAAGTTTTTAGAAATATTCAAACCGGCGGGCAGCAGTGTTTTGTTTTTATTATTTTTGCGGGATGTTTAATTTTTAAGATGAAACGGGAAAAAATAAAAGCCCTTCTGGCTTCAGGAGGGACAGACAGGGAAGTACTCGTCAAGGGATGGGTCAGAACAAAGAGAGGAAGCAAGAATATTGCATTTATCGCTCTCAATGACGGATCAACGATAAAGAATATACAGGTGGTTGCCGATGTGTCCGGTTTTGATGAACAGCTTATGAAGGAAATAACCACCGGTGCATGCATTGCTGTCAGAGGCAGGCTTGCCGGATCGGAAGGAAGCGGCCAGGATGTGGAGATCCGCGCTGAATCGATTGAGCTTTACGGAAAAGCCGACCCTGAGACCTACCCTCTTCAGAAGAAAGGCCATACAATGGAATTCCTGAGGGAAATAGCACATCTGCGTCCCCGCACGAATACCTTTGGTGCGGTTCTCAGAATAAGACACGCACTGGCTTATGCTATTCACAAGTATTTCAACGACAAGGGCTTCTATTATCTTCATACTCCCATAATCACCTCCAGTGATGCCGAAGGTGCGGGAGAAATGTTCCAGGTTACCACTCTTGACCTGGGGAGTGTGCCGAAGAAAACAGACGGATCGGTGGATTTCAGTGACGACTTCTTCGGAAAGCCAACGAATCTTACTGTTTCAGGACAGCTTGAAGGCGAGCTCGGAGCCCTTGCCATCGGTGAAATATATACCTTCGGACCCACGTTCCGTGCCGAGAACTCCAATACCCCCAGGCATCTCGCGGAGTTCTGGATGATAGAACCGGAGATGGCCTTCTATGACCTTAACGACAATATGGACCTTGCGGAGGATTTTGTCAAGTACCTGATAAGGTATGCCCTTGAGAACTGCAGTGACGACCTCGATTTCCTCAATAAGATGATCAGCAAGGACCTTCTGGAGAGGCTTGATTTTGTCATCAATAATGAATTTATCAGAATGACTTATACCGAAGCCGTCGGCATTCTTGAAGCTTCGGGAAGGAAATGGGTATACGGAACAGGATGGGGCAAGGACCTTCAGGCAGAGCATGAACGTTATCTTGTTGAGGAATATTTCAGATGCCCGGTAATCCTTACCGATTATCCGAAGGTCATAAAGGCTTTTTATATGAAGCAGAATGATGACGGCAAAACCGTCAGGGCCATGGACGTGCTTTTCCCTGGAATAGGGGAAATAATCGGAGGTTCACAGAGGGAGGAAAATTACGAAAAACTGCTTGCAAGAATACAGGAACTCGGTCTGCCGGAGAAGGATCTCTGGTGGTACCTGGAAACCAGGAAATTCGGAACCGCGCCTCATAGCGGCTTTGGCCTTGGTTTTGAGAGATTTGTACAGTTTGTAACCGGAATGGCGAATATCCGGGATGTTATACCCTTTCCCAGAACACCGAAAAACGCAGAATTTTGATATATTAGGAGTAAACTGACCGAACCGGCGGAAATGTTAAAGCAGAAGTTACAACAGAAGCTACTTCAGAAACTGTCTCCCCAGCAGATACAGATGATCAAACTGCTGGAGGTGCCCACCCTGCAGATAGAACAGCGGATCAAGAAGGAACTTGAAGAGAATCCGGCTCTTGAGGAAGGTACCGATTATGAGGATATTCAGACAGAACAGCAGGACGACCGGGACTATGAGGATAATGACAGGGATCAGGAGGAATTTACGCTTGATGATTATATTGAGGAAGATGACATTCCCGACTACAGGCTTCAGACATACAATGTAAGCAGGGATGATGAGAAAAGGGCAGAGATCCCCTTTTCAGGCGGTTCATCGTTTCATGAATACCTCGAATCACAGTACAGCCTGAGAAACCAGACGGAAAAGCAGAAGATACTGGGGGAATTCATTATCGGTAACATTGACGAGGACGGATATCTCAGAAGGGAACTTGAAAACATCGTTGACGATCTTGCCTTCCTGCAGAACATAAGCACCACGGTTGAGGAACTTGAAGAGGTTCTGGAAGTGATTCAGGATCTTGAACCTGTTGGTGTGGGAGCCAGAACACTCAGGGAATGCCTTCTCCTGCAGCTTGCGAAAAAGGAAAACACACAGCCTGCGGAACAACTGGCGTATTCGATATTGGATAACTATTTTGAAGAGTTCTCAAAAAGACATTATGACAAGATAATTGCCAGAATGGGTATCAGCGAGGATGAACTGAAGCAGGCAATAGAGGAAATCCTGAAACTTAATCCCAAGCCCGGCGGGTTCTACAGTGATCCCTACAGCAAACATGCCCAGCCTATAATCCCCGATTTCATACTGGAACATTCCGAGGAAGGATTTGATCTTCATCTCAATTCGAAGAACGTTCCGGAACTGAGGCTCAATCCAGCATATTCCGAAATGCTGCAGGCTTACAGCAGGCAGAAGGGTGACAAGAAGCAGATGAAGGATGCAATAGTATTCATGAAGCAGAAAATTGACTCGGCAAGATGGTTCATTGATGCCATCAAGCAACGTCAGAACACTCTCCTGCTTACAATGAACGCCATTTTTGAATACCAGCAGGAATATTTTATCGACGGGGATGAAACCAGGCTCAGACCGATGATCCTGAAGGATGTTGCCGAGATGACCGGACTTGACATATCCACGGTTTCCAGAGTCGCAAACAGCAAATACATACAGACGCATTTCGGCATCTTCCCGCTGAAGTATTTTTTCTCTGAAGGACTTCAGACCGACAGCGGCGAAGAGGTGTCGACCAGGGAAATAAAACGGATTCTTCAGGATTGCATCGACAATGAGGACAAGCGCCGGCCGCTGACCGATGAGCGCCTGACAGAGATACTCCAGGAAAAGGGCTACCAGATAGCCAGAAGAACCGTGGCAAAATACCGTGAACAGCTGAATATTCCCGTTGCACGGCTCAGAAAGGAAATATGATGTTAAGCGAGAAATCAATATCATTCGACGACAGGCTTGCACAGCTTGTATCAGTTTTGTTTCACCCCCTGCTGATGCCGGTTTACGGCCTGCTGATCATATTCACCTGTCCGGCCCTTTACGGATACCTTCCCTTTCAGGTTAAAAAAATAATGCTGTTTATCGTGATCATTAACAATGTCCTGATTCCCCTCATGATGATCACATATTTCAGGTTCAGAAACCTGATAAGCACCTGGACAATCGACGACAGAAGGGAAAGGATACTGCCGCTCGTCATCACCACATTCTTTTACTCATTTACCGTATACCTGATTTACAGGTTCCACATACCCCTGTTTATCAAATCATTCATCATCTGTGCCACTGCACTGGTCCTTGCCGTGACCATCATAAACTTCTGGTTCAGAATATCCCTTCATGCCACGGGTTGCGGTGCAATAACAGCCCTGGTCATGGTGCTCTCGGTGAGGATGCAGATCCCTCTTACATGGCTTCTGATCATTGTAATACTGGTATCAGGACTGGTGATGTCTTCGCGTTTGTGGCTCAAGGCTCATACTCCGCCGGAAATATGGACGGGATTTTTCCTGGGTTCGGTGGGATCACTGCTGTATCTCGGCCTCGTCTGATATTTCCTTCAGGACTTTTTCCAGAAGTACGGCACTTTGCTTCATTATATCATTCTTCATGCCGGGAAGTTCCGGTATCGGGGGAAGTACGTTTTTCAGATCCTTCTGGGATATACGGCTGAACCATCCCTTTTCCGAAAGCCTCGATGCAAGGTATTCCTGTTCGGTCTGCCCGGGTGTGGGTATGAGCAGGGCAGTGCAGTTAAGGCTGACAAGTTCCATGATGGTGGTGTAGCCTGCCCTTGCAATGATCAGCTTGCTGCCTGAAATTATTTCCTGCATTTCCCGGCGCCCGGCATGACTGTAACAGGTGATATGCCCCATGAGTTCCTTCTGCACTCTTTCCTGTGGCCTGCCGCCGAGGATAACGGCCTGCCTTTTTCCTGCAGCAAGAATGCCCGTGATCTTTTTCTCCAGAATCCCGCGCTGGGGCTCGGGTCCGGATAATATAACACATATATCCCCCTTTTCCCGGCCGGAAATGCAGCCTGCAGGACCAGGGACCTCAAAACGCGACAATATCCCCGTGAATCTGACATTGGCAGGCAGTTTCATTCCGTGTGACATCCTTCCGGTCAGGTTCACCTCACCGGGAAGGTCAGGGACGAGGCACCATCTGAACCTGCTGATGATTTTCCCGTGGAGCTTTACCCCGGTGAATTCCAGAAACGACAGGCAGGAAGGAAACAGTATCCGCAGCTGATGGGTCACATAAACCGATGTTATTTTCCTGTTCCAGAGACCGAACCTGTTGTCGCTTATTACCATGTCAAGTGAATGGCGGGCAATCATTCCTTTGAGCATGATGTGTTCCCTGACGGAGTGATAGAGGAGGAGTGGTATCTGAAGAAAGATTATGATGTACTGGGGCAGGTAACGTGAATATACCGGACTGAATCCCGGAAAGCGGATACAGTCTGTTCCGGGCAGTTCATTCCTGATGAAGGCGAGATGTTTTTCTCCGGCTCCGAATATGATGTTCCTGTCGGGACGCTGCAGTCTTTCCGCCAGGGCTATCATTCTGCCTGCATGCCCGAAACCCCATTCCAGGGGACAGATAAGAATATTTTTTTTTCTTTTCAATATCAGCAGGAGATCCGGGTTTTTATTCCCATACTGTTAACCATTGCGGCGATGCGTTTCAGATCGGCTGCCGGCACTTTTCGGAGCTCGCTTCCGGAGGGAGTGTCCCTGTGAATAGTGTAGATCATTACCTCTGAGGGCTGTATCTTCTTAAGTGCATCAAGCCAGGCTGACAGTTCCCCGGGTGTTGTGTTGTCTATCATCCGGCCGTTATAGCTGCCTCTCAGGAAGAGGGTCTGTATGATCAGCTGCCCGTTCAGTTCCGAAAGGTTTTTTATCAGTTCCGCTACTTTAATACTTACCCGCGGCTGGTTGTGTATCTTCACCGTCTGGTCAAAGGCTGAATCGAGCTTCAGGATGTTCTGATCGACTTTCATCAGGGCTTCCCGTATTTCCGGCCTGCCGATGGTTGTGGCATTTGAAAGCACGGCAATCCGGGCCTCAGGAAAGTACTTGTCACGAAGCAGGATACTGTCGTCGATTATTCCGGGAAACTCCGGGTGAAGAGTGGGTTCACCGTTGCCGGCATAGGTTATGACATCGGGAGCCCTGTTCCCGGCCTTCATTTCGGATAGTTTCCTGTCCAGTGCCTCAAAGACCTTCTGCCGTGACGGAAGTCCTTTCTTCACTGCCTCCTGCCCTTCCGGCGTCCAGCCGCATTCACAGTAAATACAGTTGAAATTGCATAGTTTCCTGTTTAAGGGAAGCAGGTTGATTCCCAGGGAAACACCAAGCCTCCTGCTTTTTACCGGTCCGAATACTATCTTGTCAAATAGGAAGGTTGCCATATTCAGTACTTAAATTAACCGTGATACCGTGGTATCGGGTGTCAGTTTCATATTTACCGTGTCAGCATTCTCAATAAGAAGAAGTCCGGGTTTCCTGCCCGGAGCGATACTGCCGTACCTGCTTTCTTTCCCGAGAGCCTTTGCACCGTTGATTGTTGACCAGCGGATCATATCCTCAAGCCTTGCTGAAGGATAGTGTTGCTGAATGGCCTTCAGTTCCGCGAGTATGCTCAGGTTTTCATTCGAAGCCAGGCTGTCCGTGCCGATAACAATATCGCAGCCTTCCTCCGAAAGCATTGAAACCGGGGGCATTTTTCCCTCAATATGGAGATTGGAATTGGGGCACAGGCACCAGTACACTTTTCCCCGCGGATTTATCTTCCTCACCGTTTCGCGGACGGCCACGGTGTTATGGACCAGAATGAGCGATCTGGAGGTTGTGACTTCATCAAGAATGGCTGATACACAATTTTCCGGTGTCTGCAGTACGGGAGGAATCAGCCCGGCCTCTGAAAAGGAATCCATCAGCGGTCCTTTACGGTCCGACAAATACATTTCCTCTCCTGCAGATTCCATGAAATGTATTGAATTCACCAGGTTTCCGCCGCTTTTTTCCCTTATCAGCCTGAACAGCGGAAGTGACACGCTGTAAACGCTGTGAGGCACGATACTGAAAGGAAGGCCCGCCGCTGTACTCTCAGCTGCCAGGTTTTCAGCTTCCTGCATTCTCTTCGGGGCAAGGGCGGGATCTGATGCAAACACTTCAATAAGGTTGAAGTAGCTGATTCTGCTTTCCCTTTTTATTCCGAATGTTGATGAGTTATTACAGATGTCGGCACACAGTTCGGTTCCTTCCGTGTACATATCCCTGTCGGCGGCAGCTGCTGCCTTGCGGATCGTTTCAGGGTCTCCCTTCCTTGACGCGGTAAGATCTGCCAGGAAGGGACCGAGACCCTTGCCTGCAGGGATTGTCCCTTTCAGATGGGACAGTTCGAGATGGCAGTGGCAGTTTACGAACCCGGGTATGATGATTCCGTTGTAAAATTCGGTGTCCGGCTCCGGGGATGAGGACCCGCGATCCGGGTCAGCCTCCGGGACGGAACCTCCGCCCTTTTCAACCTTCAGGATGGTGCCGTCATCGCTTGTTGTTACAATGCCGTTCCTGAGGGGTGGTCCGTCATTTGTGAAGACAAGGCTGGCCGACAAACGTCTCATAGTACTGAAGAACTAAGTGTGAACGAGATATTTTCAACCGTGCCGTATCTCGGATGCCCGCCGGGCCTGTTTTCGAAATCAAGAAGCCTTCCCCTGAAAAGTACCGGCAACCGGCCTGATATACGTATGGGAAAAATATATGTATGAGCCTGTCCGTCCTTCAGATATACCGGTCCTCTGAAAAACTCGCACTCCCTGTCGGCAAGACTGTCGGCGGGACATAAAGAGCCTGTCATGCATGGATTCACAGACTGGTCGGCCGGATGAAGGGTGAGGGTAAATTTTATTGAATAAATACCCGGAGAGTGAAATATGTGATCAAAGCTGATCCTGTTGGTATCCGGAAGACCTGAGAAATGATATTCAGGCTGCCCTTTCCACATTCCGCCGGCCAGGGGAGGCATTACAGCCATCTCTTCTTCCAGCCTCAGCTCCATTTCGGTCAGCGTGGCGATGGTATTGTCATATATCTTTATGAACTTCTTTGGTTCCTTTGTGAAATAATATTTCATGGTCCTGTCCAGGGCCTCTTTTGTATAGCCGTGACTTTCGGCAATATCCCGGTAATTGGCAATGGAATCCCTTGCATAGTATTGATTGCGGATCACTGATGATGAAAGGAGGCCGTCAGCCAGATGTACCTCATACATGATCCTGGAAAAGGTTTTCAGGGGAATGAGTCCCTTCTTTTCCTCGTTTTTGCATGACGGGAAGATAAGGCATAATGCAATGGCCGGCAATATTTTATTCATCCAGCGGATCATGTATCGGAACCTTTTTCGTGTTTGCCAAGGTATTTCCTGGTAAGAAACCTGACGGGGTACCATGCTGCCCAGAAACCTATAAGCAGGACTGTCGCGGGAATGATTATGAAATCCCTGGCTTTCATCACAACGGGATAGGATTCCATGATAAGGGTTGAGGTGTTCAGCCTGACAACTCCGTATTCCTGCTGTATCCAGCAGATGATGAAACCCAGTATCACACCCGCAGCTGTTCCGATTATCGAGATAAGCCAGCCCTCAAAGATGAATATCTTCCGGATCAGCTTATTGTCGGCCCCGAGGCTTCTGAGAATCTCTATATCCCTCTCTTTCTCGATTATCAGCATAGTGAGGGATCCGACAATATTGAACGAGGCAATAATGATTATGAGGGTAAGAATCATGAATATCGCGAGTCTCTCCGAACGCATGACCTTGTAAAAGATCTCCTGCTGTTCATAGCGGTTCCGGATCACAAGGTCTTCCCCGAAGATACTGTTTACATTTTTACGGACCCTGTTTGCATCGGCATTTGCGCTTAGCTTTATTTCGATGGAACTGACTCCCTCTTCATCCTGTATCAGTTCCCTGGTGAAATCGAGGGGCAGGTAAACATATTTTGAGTCATACGTCTGTTCTATCTGAAAGATGCCCGAAGGGAAGATGTATTTCCTGATAAAGGCATTTTCGTAATCCATGCTGCTTCCTGCAGATTTCCTGGGGACATAGATGAAGAGGGGTGTTACGAAATTTACTCTCATTCCCAGATGATTTGCCACTCCCAGTCCGGCTACGGCCCAGGGCCTCATATTTTCGGAAGTGAGTAAGAATTCCCCTTCCCACATCGTGCTGTCGATACCGGTAACTCTTACATAGTTTTCGTCAACACCCTTGATCGTTCCGATATATTCCCTGTCGCCGTATTTGAGGTATGCATTCTCTTCCAGGGTAAGGGAGTAGCAGGAAACCCCGTCGATACGGGAGAGGCGGTGAAGCCTGGCGGTATCGGGAATGAAGGTTTTCCCTTCCGCTGCCGTAATCTTGAGATCGGGATCAAAGGTGTTGAAAATGGCAGTGACCAGCAGTTCCAGTCCGTTGAATACCGACAAAATGATTATCAGTGCCATGGTGCCGACGGTAACTCCGGCAACCGACACCCCGGAAATGACATTTATGGCATTCCGCGATTTTTTCGCGAAAAGATATCTTTTTGCTATGTATAGAGCCAGTTTCAATTATTTTACGGCTTTAATGACCAGTCCGCTGCCTTTTTCATGACTTAAACGGAGATCAAGAAAGTTAAGTATCAGTGCGGCAGGAAATGCAATAAGATAGTAAAAGGGCAGGACAAGGGCGAAGGCCATTGATTTGTTCAGTAATCTTACCGGGTATTTCATGGATATATGCCAGGAAATATTGCCCGGCACGCCGTAACTGTATTTTATATTGATGCTGCTGAAGCCTGCGGCTGTGAGTTTCCCCCTGATTTCATCCGTTCCGTATCCGTTCCTTACATGTTCCCCTATGAATGATTCCTCATCAGGGCTGTGTACTCCGCTGCCTCCGGTATCGGAAGGAGTCGATATGATCAGTATCCCGCCCTCGCTGAGGGACTGCCGGAAGTTTCTGAAAACGCTCCCGTCATCCTCAATATGTTCCATGACATCCACCGAAAGGATCAGGTCGTATTTCACGGGATCACTGAAAGTGGTGAGATCGGCTTCCCGGAAACTTACCCTTTCCGACAGGCCTGCCCTGCCGAAAAAATCCCTGCAGTCCTCAATCATTTCCCTGTCAATATCAACACCTGTTATTTTCCAGTTTCTCCCCATCCGGCTCAGCCTCCACACGTACTGCCCGAAGCCTGAACCGGCGTCCAGTATCCGTGCATCGTCAGGCAGGATGCCCCTTGCTTCCCGTAAAGCCTTCCTGATGTGCCATGTCCGGAGAAGGAGAATGTCGAGCAGAAAATAAAGTGTTTTTCTCATGAACAGGGAGCCGGAGAAAAACCTGCCGACCGACCTTTTGATTGGCTCGTACTGCATTCAGTTCAGGGTTTCAGCAAATTGTCTATATTCTCAATATAATCGAGACTGTCGTCAAGGAAAAATGCAATTTCAGGGACAATCCGCAACTGTGATTTTATCTGATGGCCAAGCTCATACCTTATTCTGGGAATATGATCATTTACTGCCTTCATAACCTGCTTGTTGTCATTTGAGGGGAAAATGCTGATATATATCCTTGCGGATGAAAGGTCGGGACTGATTCTCACCCTGGTGATGGAGATCATCTTTCCCGGAGCAAGTTCATTGCCCTTCCGGAGAAATATACCGGCTATTTCCTTTTGAATCAAGCGGGATACCTTTTTCTGTCGTGTTGATTCCACTGCCTGAGAAATTTTTAAACAATGCAAAGGTAGTAATAATTTTCCCAGCCCCTCTCTGGGGCGGGACAGCGTTGTTATAAATCAAAAAAACCTTAGCTTTGCAGGGATTTTTTACAATGATATGGAGACAGTGGTAAGTGGTATCAGGTCAACCGGAAACCTGCATCTGGGGAACTATTTCGGAGCCATAAGGAATTTTCTCAAAATGCAGAAGGAGAATAATTGCTTCTTCTTCATTGCAGATTACCATTCACTCACAACTCATCCAAAACCGGCTGATCTGCATGCAAACATCAGACAGGTCCTTTCGGAATACCTGGCATGCGGCATTGATCCGGAAGTTGCAACGGTATATGTTCAGAGCGACGTTCCCGAGGTAACCGAGCTTTATCTTCTGCTTAACATGAACGCCTATGTGGGTGAGCTTGAAAGGACCGTGTCGTTCAAGGAAAAGATAAGGAAGCAGCCTGACAACATTAATGCCGGACTTCTTACCTATCCCGTCCTTATGGCCGCGGATATCATAATCCACAGGGCAAACAAGGTTCCCGTGGGACAGGACCAGGCCCAGCATCTGGAAATGACAAGACGCTTTGCAAGGCGCTTCAACACCATGTACGGTGTTGAATATTTTCCTGAACCGGATGCCTATAACTTCGGCAGGAAACTGATCAAGATTCCCGGACTTGACGGCAGCGGCAAAATGGGGAAGAGTGAGGGTAACGGCATATTCCTGGCAGATACGCCCGGGGAAATCAGGAAAAAAGTCATGCGGGCGGTTACCGACACAGGGCCGGCCACACCGGGAGAGAAACCTTCCGTTCCGGTACAGAACCTTTTTACAATCATGAATGTGGTTTCGGATCCCTCAACTGTGAAGTATTTCAGGGAGCAGCATTCCCTTGGAGTGATCCGCTACGGGGACATGAAGAAACAGCTGGCCGAGGATATCATTAAAGTCACAGAACCCGTGAGGGAACGCATAAACCAGATCAGTTCCGACAGTGCCTATCTTGCCAGGGTTGTGGCCGAAGGAGCGGAGAAAGCCAGGGCGAGTGCATCACGGACCATACGTGAGGTACGGGAGATAATAGGATACAGGCCATTCTGAAAAAAAGAAAGCCAGGTCTTTGACCTGGCTGCACTTGATGGATCAAGTATATGATTGAAATTGCCTGTATCTTCTGCAGTTCAAATAACGTGCCAAAATTGGTGAGACAAAATGGCAGAAAGTGATTGATCTGTGCTGGCAATAATTTCCATTATTTGATTAACTTTAACCATGGAATTTAATATTCTGTTTTGGGGAAAAAGTCTGCGATTATCTCGGTTATAGTGCTTGTTACAGGGCTTGCAGTGCTGGGATATTTTCTCCGGCAGGGCAGGAAAAGCATGCTGACCGATCCCTGGGGGGCGGTGGCCCCGGATGCATTAGTCATAATTGAAAGCCTGGACCTTAAAAGTTTTATAAACTCACTTACAACAGGCCAGGGCCTGTTCGGCGAAATTGCCGGGATAGAAAAATTCGGTAGTTTCAACCGGAAACTCAAATTCCTGGCGGATCAGCTTAATAAACCCGCTTATCAGAATATCCTTGACGGCAGCAGGGCCCTTGTTTCATTTCATACTGCCGACAGCGGGAAATTCCGTCCGCTCCTGATTCTTGCCGTCAGAACGGAAACCCGGTACGGGCAGCTGAAGGATGCCCTGAAATCCTCAGGGATCAGAACCGGCAGGGATATACTTGTGGCAGGTGTGAAAACGCTTGTCCTCCCCTATGAGGACGGGGGAAGAAAAGACAGTATTCTTGCTGCTAACCTTTCCGGACTTATTCTGTTCACCCCTTCGGAGGAACTGATGAGGAATGCTGTCATTCAGGCAGGCCGTGACGGTGATGTGAGAACAATGCCCGGTTTTCAGAGAGTACTGCAGGCTTCAGGAAAAAATGAAGACAAGATTTTCATTGTCTATTCCAATCTTCCCCCGCTTCTGAAACCGGCTTTCAGACCCGGCCGGGAGGAAACAGCCGGTAAAGCCGGAAGGATTGCAGGAAGTTCCGGATGCGACATTCACATAAGCAACAGCGGAATTATCTTCAGCGGATATACTGAAAGCACAGACCCCGCTGACCTCCTTCACAGATATAAAAGCGGTTCTGCAAAGGCCTTTTCCAATTACAGGGTGCTGCCGTCATCAACAGTACTTTTTGAATCCGTGCTGTATGATGCTGCAAAGGAGGTAAGCGGGCACTATGACGGGGGAAATTATACGGGGCAGAATACCGGCAGGCAGTCTGTACCGGTTCAGGCAGCGGAGCTGGCGGAAGCTCTGAGGGAATATACCGGTGATGAAATAACCAGGGCATTGATAGATACAAGGTCAAAACCTGCAGCTTTAAACCAGGTGATAATCTATGAACTGAAAAACCGTGCCTTCGCGGAAAAGGTCTTTCTGGACAGGTTCAGCAGCAGCATCAGGGCCGGAGATATTATCTTTTTCCGGCCGGACGACCAGATCAGTATTCCGGTGTATCTGACCCCCTTCAAGGGATATGTCTCGGCCTTCCTTGAGAATTATTCCGGGGAATTCAGCGATTCATGCTTTGCCTTCTATGACAACTACCTTGTAACAGGAAATTCATACTCCACCGTCTCGAGGTTCCTTTATGACAACCTGCTGAACAAGACTCTTGCCAACGATCTCGTTTACAGGAATTTTGAAAGCTCCCTTCCAAGTATGTCGGAATATCTCTTTTACTGCGTCCCTTCCAGGATAAGCGGATATCTGTCAGACTTCCTGTCGGATGAGATCATGGGTATAATCAGGGAAAACAGGATTTCCCTGGGCAGGATTCCGGCAGCAGGTTTTCAGCTTACTCCGAGCAACGAAATGATTTACAACTGCCTGTCAGTTCAGTACAGGGAGGACGTCAGGGAGGAATCCGCAACTGAATGGGAAACACTGCTTGACACGGTTGCGGCCATCAAGCCCTTCTTCTTCAGGAATCATATAACGGGAGCTGCTGAGATCTTTGTTCAGGACCAGAGGAACAATGCTTACCTGATCAATGCTGCCGGGAGGATACTGTGGAAGGTCCCGCTTCAGGAGAGGATAAACGGCGGGGTGAACATGATTGATTATTACAGGAACGGAAAATTCCAGCTGCTTTTTGCAGGCAGAACTCATCTGCATCTTCTTGACAGAAACGGCAATTATGTGGAAAGGTATCCTGTCAGGCTCAGATCGCCGGCCACGAATCCTCCGGCCCTCTTCGATTACGACAACAACAGGAATTACAGGATTTTCATTGCCGGAGAGGACAGGATGATCTATTCCTATGACAAGTCGGGCAGTGCCGTCAGGGGATGGAAGCCTTTCAGGACCGGAAGCACGGTGAATGCGGAGATTTCATGGTTCAGGGTGTCAGGAAAGGATTACCTGGTTGTTGCCGATGAAAACTCCGTTTATTTCCTCGACCGTACCGGAAATGTAAGAACAAGGCTCAGGGAAGCCGTGACAAAGGCCCGGGGATCAGCCATGAGGCTTTTACCGGGAAGAACTCCAGCGGCAGTATGCACTTCGCCTGACGGGACAATACAGCTCATGCATTTTGACGGCAGAGTGGAGAAATTCAGGGTCAGGGATTTTTCCCCGGAACACAGCTTTGACATTTTCGATATTGACGGTGATGGCACGGCGGAATATATATTTATAGATGATGGTGTATTGTACCTGTACGGCCATGACAGATCGGAGATTTTCTCCAGGAAATTCAGATCGGAAAGGCTGGGAGGACCCATCAGTTTTACTTTTTCTTCAAATGACCGCAAAATCGGAATCTTTGAAGAGGACAGGGAACTGATCTGGCTTATCGGGGCTGATGGTTCGGCAATGGAAGGATTTCCCCTCCGTGGAGCATCAATGTTCTCGATTGGCAGATTATCGGATAACACAGGCTGGCATCTTATTGTCGGCGGAACGGACTATTTTCTGTATAATTACAAAATAGGAAGCACTTCCAGATGATTTTACGTATAAGGAAGAATGTGATGTCATTGTTGATCCCTGCAGCTGTTGCAGGAAAGAAAAATATATGTTCAAAAAACCAAATCTGACAGATATGAAGCGGTACAGATTGTTTTCCATGATTTTTATTATCGCCCTGGTATTTCCCCGGGCTCAGGCACAGAACAGCCAGACAATGTATTATATGAATCTGCCTCAGAACCATTTGCTTAATCCGGCCATTCAGCCTGTAAGCAAGGTTTACATAGGCCTGCCCGCCATCTCGGGAGTCAATGTGGATTTCAGCAATAACTTCTTTAATTTCAGTGATATTTTCGCTCTGAATTCTACGGGTGAATCAACCATTTCCCTCGATCATCCCGATTTTGATGCAGGAAATTTCATTGCCGGACTGAGAGACCGGAACAAGATTGAGCTGCGCTCGGCGGTTCAGCTGTTCGGACTGGGTATAAGCGCAGGGCGTGACCTGTATATCTTCCTGGATGTAAATGAAAGGATTGAAACGAATTTCGGACTGCCGGGTGATGGGCTCAGACTGCTTTTCAGCGGGGATGATAACTTTTTGGGACAATCCGTCAATATGAATTCCCTTGCAGGCGATATCAGCTGGTACAGGGAAACCGGCCTGGGCTTCTCGAAAAATATTACAAGCAGGCTGAGGATAGGAGTCAGGGGAAAATGGCTTTCGGGAGTGGCAAATATATCACTTGAAAACAAGGGCTTCAGTGTAACGGTTAAAGATGATCTGACTCACCAGGTGGATGCCGACCTGATGGCAAATATAAGTGCACCGGTTGAAATCCTTTCTGACGGGGATGGTATGCCGGATGATATATCTATCGATGATTCCATGTTTGATGATACCCGGAAGATGGTTGATTATTTCCTTAAGACGGGGAATAATGGTGTAGGACTGGACGTCGGGCTTGAATACCTTTTGTCTGACAGGTTCAGGTTGTCGGCTTCAGTGACAGACCTGGGGTATATCCGCTGGAAAAGAGACCTCACAAATCTGCAGTCAAAGAATCAGTTTGTACTCAGCGGAGTTAACTTCCGGGATATTTATGATGGAAGCATTGATTTCGAGGAACTGGGACAGGAGCTTTTCGATTCCCTGCAGAAAGCCTTTACCGTTTCAGCCACGGAGATACCATACAGGACCAATATACCGGCCGGGTTAATACTCGGTGCCGCATACAGCCCTTCAGGCAGTCTTACCCTGGGCCTTCTTTCACATACAAGGTTTGACGGGAACAAGTTCCGTGAAACTTTAACATTCTCAGCCAACTTTAATATCGGAAATGCCTTTTCCACAAGTCTTGCCTATACAGCAGCCGGTTACAGGTATGATAACCTCGGATTCGGCCTGGCATTCCGGCTGGGATTTTTCCAGATATATGCACTTGCTGACCGGATTCCGCTGAAATGGAATAAATTTGTATCCGATGGCAAAAGCATTCCCGTTCCGGAATATCTTAATACATTGCATGCACGGGCGGGAATGAATCTCGTATTCGGAAACAGGGAAATGAGAAAGAAAGACAAACCCATGATATTGACCCAATAAAAATTAAGTTACAATGGTACTTTTACTGCGTGTTTTTTTAATAGGTCTGATTGTGTATTTACTCGTCAGGCCCTTTCTCGCGTACAGAAGGGGAACATATGAACAGGACAGGGTGGATTACAATGCCGGAAGGGACAAGAAAATCTCAAAGGATACGGGTGAGTATGTGGAATATGAGGAAATAAAGGACTGATCCTTATTTTTTTCGTGGTGTAAGCAGGTGTTTGGCCATTGAATTTGCAAAAATAAACTCATTCAGTAATTCATTGTCGGAGCGGAGGACTTCATCCTTGTTGCCTTCCCAGCATATGTATCCGTCATTGATGAATACAATGTTCTCGCCTATCTCGATCACCGAGTTCATATCATGAGTATTTATGATTGTGGTCATGGAATATTCCTCGGTTATCTCCCTGATAAGCGCATCGATCATAATGGCAGTGACAGGATCAAGTCCTGAATTGGGTTCATCGCAGAACAGGAATTTCGGATTGAGGGCAATAGCCCTGGCTATGGCCACCCTTTTCTTCATTCCGCCCGATAGCTCCGACGGAAAAAGCCTGTTTGCATTTACAATACCAACCCGGTTCAGGCAGAAATTAACCCTTTCAATCTTTTCCTCCGGCGTCTCGAGGGTAAACATATCGAGAGGGAATTTCACATTCTGTTCAACCGTGAGGGAATCAAAGAGGGCGCTTCCCTGAAAAAGCATTCCCATTTCCTTGCGGATCTCCTTCTTTGAATTGAAGTCAAGCTTATTGAAAAGGATGTCGCCGAACCATACTTCCCCTTTGTCCGGCTCATGCAGGCCTGCAATGGATTTCAGAAGCACTGTCTTGCCCGAACCGCTTTTGCCTATGATAAGGTTTGTTTTGCCGCTCTCGAATGACACGTTGATATCATGAAGTACCACCTTGTCGTTGAATGCCTTTTCCAGGCCTTTTATCCTTATCATGACAGCATCGTTTGAGTTAAAATGACATTGAAAAGCAGTATCAGGATGCTGCTGAACACAACGGCTTTGGTACTGGCACGGCCCACTTCGAGGGACCCGCCCTCAACATAATATCCCTGAAAGGAAGAAATACTTGTTATTATAAAGGCAAAGATGAGTGTTTTGATGATGGCATAAGTAACGTAATAGGGAATGAATGCATATTGTATCCCGTAAATGAAATCTTCGGATGTTATTACGCCGGCCGTGGTTCCTGCCAGCCAGCCTCCGAGTGTCCCGACCACAATACTCAGGAGTGTGAGAACCGGATTGAACAGAAGAGTTGCAATGACTTTGGGAAGTATCAGATAGGATGCCGAATTGATCCCCATCATCTCGAGTGCGTCAATCTGTTCCGTCACACGCATGGTTCCTATTTCCGAGGCAATACTTGATCCCACCTTCCCGGCAAGGATCAGTCCGCTTACCGTGGATGAGAATTCAAGCAGGAGCATGTCGCGGCAGGTGAGTCCGATAAGATATGTCGGGTAAATTGGATTTTCAGTGTTGTAGGCTGTCTGAAGGACAATTACGGCTCCCATGAAAAAGGAAATGATTGAAATTATTCCGACAGAATTAAATCCGAGATTATGCAGCTCAAACATGGTTTGCCTGAGATAAACAGTAGGCTTTTCGGGCCTTGAAAACACTTTCTTTAGCAAAAGGAAATATTTGCCTGCCTGTGAAAGAAATCTGAGCATGTCCCGGTGTATTTTAGACAGCTTAAAAATACAAAATTTTGCCGGATTTTTGCCATGACAGGCATTAATCAGGCCGGAAGGATATTTTTAGTTATATATTTGCAGCAAGTTACCAGATGAAAAGATCAATGATGAAAGACAGGTATGTGATTATTATGGCCGGAGGTGTCGGAACCAGATTCTGGCCGCTGAGCAGGCAGCAGAGGCCGAAGCAGTTCCTCGATATCCTGGGAACGGGTGAAACCCTGATACAGCAGACATACAGGAGGTTTAAAGATTGCTGTCCGGAAAAAAACATATTTATCGTAACAAGCGATGAACATAAGGATATTGTTGTTGAACAACTTGGAATTGATCCCTCGCAGGTTCTGGCAGAGCCCCTGAGGCGGAATACCGCACCCTGCCTGGCTTACGGTACATTCAGGATACTGAAGGAAAATCCTGACGCTGTGGTTGCGGTGACACCTGCTGATCATCTTATACTGAAGGAGGAGGAATTCACCAGGGTTATCAGCGAAAGCATGGACTTCGCCAGGGGAAATGATGTGCTGCTCACTCTGGGAATAAAGCCCAACCGGCCTGAAACAGGTTACGGATATATACAGGCCGATCTGAAAAAACCCGTTGAAGGATATGAGAACCTGCTCAAGGTAAAAACCTTCACCGAGAAACCGAATATCGACCTGGCAAGGAAGTTCCTGCAAAGCGGGGATTTTTACTGGAATTCCGGGATTTTTATCTGGAATGTGAAAGCAATACTGCAGGCCTTTGAAAAGCATCTGCCCGATATGTATTCGGCTTTCAGCGAAGGCAGGGACTTGTTTGGCACAGATGCGGAAACCGGTTTCATCGGGAGCACCTATATTGAGTGCAGAAGTATTTCGATTGACTACGGGATAATGGAAAAGGCGGATAATGTGTATGTGAGGTGTACGGAGATCGGCTGGTCCGATCTGGGTACATGGGGTTCATTGTATGAGCATTCGGCAAATGATATGAAAAGCAACACCATCATCAGCGGAAACGTTTTCTCATACGAAAATGCCGGTAACATTATCAGTATTTCCGACGGGAAGGTGGCGGTAATTCAGGGATTGAAGGATTATATCGTGGTTGAGACCGGTGATGTTCTGCTGATAGTGAAAAAGGAAGAAGAACAGAATATCAGGAATTTTCTCGAGGATGTGAGAAAGGAAACGGGAGAGCAGTTTATGTGATCAGAAGGTTATAAAAAAAGAGGCTGTCTCCTGGTGAGCAGCCTCTTTTTTATAATGCATATCATGGAATTTCCATGATTCGTACTAGAATTCCCACAAATCGTGTTCAAGATCGAATAGTTCCTGCTTCAGGCGGTCGGCTTCGAAAAGGGCTGCCTTCCCGACAAGGTATTCGCTTACCATTCTGTCGTTGAAGACATTCGATTCTCCGAATATTATGCTTCCGAATCTTCTTTGCATGAAGAGATCATCAAAGGACAGCCTCTGGGCATCGTTATTGCTGATGAATGCCTCTTTCCTGGCCAGGATATCCCTGATCTCGTCAAATCTGACCCAGAACAGGGCCTTACGCAGCGATCTGCCGAGATCGGCATCATAGCCCATATAATAAGGGCAGATGGCGATTATTCTGACATCCAGTTTTCCCAGTTTCTTGTCAAAAAACCATTCCTCGTACAGCAGGAGCTGCTTGATCTCCTCAGGCTTCGCCTGTTCTGTAATGGTGGAGTCGCGCGTATTCCCCGCAGCATCAATCTGTATCTGCTGGATACGGGTCTCGGCACCCATCTGGGTCTCAATCTCCTGGTATGTTGTCGGCACATTTATGTCGATCGCGGAATAGGCTGTTATGTTTCCCTTCTTGATTTCATCAAGGACGACATTGATAAAGCTCATCCTTCCGTCAAGAGTCGGAGTTGTCGGGTAATACAGCGGCTGATTGATCCTTTCCCGCAGGTCGATCAGGCGGTAATACCTTTTTGACCATATGGCATCCGCTTCCCTGAGGTGAGGATATTCAATCTTTTTGGCTTCAGAAATTGATTTCTTGTATATATCGCCGAATGATTGCTGGCCCGCGGCACTGGCTGCAAAAGCCAGGATTAAAATTCCAAAAGATATTTTCCTTCTCATAATATCGGTCTTTACTAGTCAATTTTAAACAACATGGGTGACAGGTCAACAGTCCTGTTATCAGGCCCCACGGCTTTTATATCCTTAATAGTCAGATATTTTCCTCTTGTGAGACGGCCCAGGAGCTCTTTCTGCTTGGGTGTGAGTGAACTGCTTGAGCTGGGTTCCTCGAAATCCCCCATCCTGTCGGTATACAACATTGAAAATCCGGTGATTTTGTATTGAAGATCGAAGTCGAAGTCGGGCAGCAACGCAAATACACCCTGCTGGGCCATGGCAGTGTTGCGGGATATTGTTCCGCCGTTCTGTCCGGCAAAGCGTGCTTCAGGTTTCGGTATTGTCTTTACCCTGAATTCAATGGGCGAATATGAAGTGGTTTTGCCACTGGCATCGGTAGCAGACACAATTACCTGGACATTCTGTCCTGCCTTGGCAGGCCTTACCGCCCAGTTTCCGCGGAAGTATTCACCTCCGGCCCTTCTGACCCTTTCAGTGGTGAAATTGCCGTTTACCACTTTGATTTTCACATTGTCGGGACTGACTCCCGGTACCGAGACGTCAATGGGATTTGCGATACCCATGTACATGACGTTCATGGCTGTGGGTGACACTACCACGTTCGGCACGCCGACCGAGTAGGACGACCTGAAGGGATAACTGATTTCCTCGCCTGTGGGGGCCTTCATCTTTATAACGCCACCCCAGGGTTTTGCACCGGTTGTAGTGGGTCTGACGGTATAGATACCCTTGCCCGAATTGTCCACGGGTATTTCCTGGTCGCCTACCAGTATGATAGGCTTCTGGGTCGTATCTATAGCGGAAATAAAGACTTTTGCAGAGTAATTGCCGCCCAGGGTAACGTAGTTTGCATCGGGGATGACAACAGCCTCGAGCTTGTTGAATTTGAATGAAGCGGCATCGATCTGGGTATACAGGCTGTTAAGCACCTCCGTCTCGGCATTCCTGATGTCAACCTGCATCTTCGAGAGAACGGTGATAACCGCAACCAGGGGGAGGTTGTGGAATGTAAGGTTCTCCCACCTTTCAGGCTGGCCGCTGGGATCCCTGCCGTCGTCTGTATTCAGGCTCTTGCGCAGGGCTTCCTCGGCAGAGGGGTTCTTTCCTTCCAGTGTTTCAATGAGGAATTCGCGGAAATCGACCAGCATCGTTTTAAGGGCAAAGGCTTTTCCGTTTTCATGAGCCCCTATCAGGATCTGGGAAGGAACGTTATTTTCGTCAATCTTTTTGACTTCATTGATTATAACTTCATTGCCTCTTACGGCAGGGGTGTTTTCATCCCTTTCGGCTACCTTGATGATCTCAATCTTAAGCCCCTGCATATAATTGAATAATTCATCCGCCCTTTCCTTTACCTCATATGCGGTTTTGCGGTAGTTTCCCGCCTTGGCCGGATTTTCAGCTGCAGCCCTGTCAAACTCCTTGTAAATGAGATCATTCTTTGCAGCATAATTGGCAATGGTAAGAGTCAGACTATTATCTACCTTTTTAAAAGCTTCCACGGCTTCCTTTGATACGTTAAGTGCAAGCATGGCGGTGAGCACCAGGTACATCATACCGATCATTTTCTGCCGCGGGGATAACTTTTCGTGAGACATGTTGTGGGAGTTTAGTTAACTAAAGCAGATGTTTACGTTATTTAACATTCATTGCTGCAAGCATATTTCCGTATACATTGTTGAGAGCTGCCAGGTTTTCGTTGAGTCTGGCAACCTGGTCACGGTATCTCTGTGTGTCATCCGAGGATTCCGTAAGATTTTTCATCAGAGACTGAAGGCCCTGATAAAGTGACTCAGATTCTTTTATATGATCGTCGGCTCCCTTTTTCTGAAGTTCATATACGGCATTCAGTGCGGCCAGGTTCTTGTTCAGTACCTCAAGCTGCTGCTGGTAGGATTTTCCGCCGGCCTGCATTTCGGCAATGGTTTCGGCTATTGTGTTGTATGATGATCCGGTGGCATTGACTGTATTGGTTGCCTCCTGGTAGGACTGTGCCAGTCTGGAAAGAGCATCATTTGCATTGTTCATGGTATTCATGTACTTGTTTGATGCTTGTGCTATATCGTTCATGGCACTTATATTTGAAGTTGCATCGCCCAGCTTCTGCATCCCGGCACCCAGTTTCTGGAAAAGTTCCGGTGTTATTTCGGCTTTCTCGAGCATTTCATCGAATTTTGCCAGAGCTGCTGATCCTGCGCCCCCGCCATATCCGCCACCGCCGTATCCGCCGCCGTACCTGCCGCCATAACCTCCGCCGCCCGTTCCGCCGGCCTGAACTCCGGTTCCTCCACCGGCCTCAGCGCCTGCGAAGCCGCCTGAATAGCCGCCGCCGAAGCCGCCGCCTCCCCTGGCAAGGGCATCACGTTCTCTGCCGGAGAGTGAATGTGCAAAATCTGCGGGATCTTCTTCGGATATCCCGGCAAGTTCCGGATAAACAAGGGTCCAGTCAATTTCTTCGCGCAATGGTTCAAATGCCGAAAAGAAGAAAATAATAGCTTCTGTCAGCAGCCCTACGGTAAGCATGATACCTGCTCCCTGCCAGTGCTGGATTTTAAACAGTGCACCAACAATTACGAGAGAGGCACCCCAGCCGTATAGTTTTGCCATGAAATTTTTCCAGCCGCTGCTGTGTACGAATTCTGCTAAGCTCATATGCCTGATTATTTAGTGTGGTTTGTTACTATATTTTTGCCCCTATGTAGGATCTTACGTTGCGGAATCCTACGTAAGGCTTTGTGGAATCCTGGTATTCATAATCCCTGGCGCTCACCTGCAGGAAAAATGCAACGTCCTTCCATGAACCTCCGCGTATTACCTTGCGCTTCAGAACAGGAGGATCCTGAGGTGTGGCATTGTATTCATAATTGGGCTGAAGGTCATGCTGGAATATATATGCCGAAGGATGATAGGCAGAGCGTGTCCATTCTGCAACATTCCCCGCCATGTCATACAGTCCGTATTCATTTGGTTCATAGGATCCTACTTTTCCGGCGTAAACATTCCCGTCATCAATGTAATTACCCCTGAGGGGTTTGAAATTGGCAAGGAAGCAGCCCTCATAATTACGGGTATAGGGTCCTCCCCACGGATACATTGAAAGGTCAAGCCCGCCCCTGGCTGCATATTCCCATTCTGTTTCCAGCGGGAGCCTGTATGCCATCACATCGGGAACACCGCTTTTCCTGAGTGCGTTGTTCATGTAATCCGTTCTCCAGTGGCTGAAGGCATTTGCCTGATGCCAGGAAACACCGACTACGGGATAATCATCAAAGGACGGGTGCCAGAAATACAGATCGGCCTGAGGATCATTGAATGAATAGGTGAAATCCCTGATCCAGCAAAGGGTGTCGGGATAAATGTTCAGCACAACGTGTTTGATGAAGGATGAACGGTCCTTGACATCGGTACGGGTGCCGTCAAGATTGGTGACCTGGCCTTCATAATGACCGGTATTGTTTTCATAGTCATATACATATCTTGACTTGGCGGCAGACTGGTAATCGACCCAGTAATAGGAATAATTGTATTTCCGTACATCATACTGCTTTCTGCCGTTAAACCTTTCCTCGGGAGGATAGTACATTTCCTCAATAACACTTCTGGTTACCTCATCACGGAGATCGATCTTCTCATCCCAGTTCAGGATGTAGGGTTCGATAACGTTTCCGTCACGGTCGGTCTTGAAATACTCCCTGCGATCTATTCCTGCATTCCCAAGATTTGTTCTCAGAATGGAATCACGTACCCAGTAAACGAACTGGCGGTATTTATTGTTTGTGATTTCAGTCTGATCCATCCAGAAAGCATCGACTGTGACGGATTTGGCGAGGACGTTCTGTGCAAAAAGAGCATCCTGGTCGCTTGGTCCCATAATGAAACTACCGGCTGGTATGAAAGCCATTTCCATTGGTTCGGGCTCAAAAAACTTCTTTCTTCCGGGAACTCCCGTAAGTTCACCTGTACTTGAAGTTCGGCAACCGGTAATAAAAATTAAAATTATCAGTAAAAACAGAATCGACTTTTTCATACAGTAGGAAATTAAGATGCAAGTAAGTTAATTTTTCAATATCCTTATAAAAATCTGATACTTTTGTACTTCGTACGGCTCTTGCCCGTTCTCAGGTCAAAACAGTAATTGACCATCAGTTCATGGGAGCCCATGGTATTCTTCCTGATATCCGATACCGGGAAGTCATAGGCATAGCCGATACGTATTCCGTTAAACAATTCAATGCCCGCAATTCCTGTCAGGGCATCACCCGCACGGTAAGAAACGCCGCCCCATACTTTTTTATTGTACCGGAGCATGGTGGTCACACTGGCCTGCAATGCCCTTCCGTCGCTGAAAGCGAATACCGACGGCAACAGCTCAAGGGCCGGATTGGGCAGCTGCAGGTTATATCCTGCTGTCAGGTAATAATGCCTTGTGAGATAGGGTTCTCCTTTTGTAAACCTGAATCTGGCCTGGTTCAGATGCCTCACCGATAAGCCGGCATAATAATTATCGGCATTGTAATACAGGCCGAATCCGGCATCAAAAACCACAAAGCTCTCCTTGTTCACGGGTATCAGCGGATCCTGGTCGGGCGGGGTGAATCCGTCACCGGAAGGAATATGCCATTCCGGATCAAGGGTCTTGTTCATGACCCCGAGGTTTACTCCTATTCCCAGCTTTCCTGTTCCCATGTTGACAAGCAATGCATATATTCCTGAAATATTTATATCAGAGTCAAATCCCACCTGGTCACTTTCCACCATCAGGCCTATTCCGCTTTCTACCCTGAAGGGGGAAACCGCTGCACTCACATTGAAGGTGGTTGTTGCAGGAGCACCGGTAAATCCCACCCATTGCTGCCTGGCAATGGCAGTGGCACAAATCATTCCTGATGTGCCGGCCACTCCCGGGTTGTAGGTAAGTGTGCTGAACATATAGTTGCTGGACAACGGATCCTGCTGCGACCACGTTGTAATGCCTATCAGCACAAATAACAGCAATGTTACCTTAACGCGTTTCATTTTATGATGATCCAACAGTAGAGATGCTCGTGCAAATTAAAAAGCAAAATAAACAAAAATCTGACACGTATACAAATATATTGAATAACGCATATTAACAAATTTTGTTATTTAACGCACAATAACAATTTTTGTTTCAATGAGAAGCCCTTAACTTTCTGCTTTTTTTCACGGGCGCAGCCTTTTGGAACCCCTTACCCATCTTTCGGGTACCTCGTCGCGGCTGGCCTTGATGTAATCTTCATGGGAACACGCAATATACAGTGGGGACGAAGCGGGGCCCTTCAGTTCCATCCACCATCTTTCCGTGAGATTGCTTTTGACAAATATCAGATCTTCATCCAGGTCGCTTATCCTGACATGGTATCTTATGAACCTGCCGCTGTTGGCAGAGCTCAGATGGGGTGTTTCATACTGTTTCTGGGAGAATCCCTCGAGGAAGAACCATAATATCTGTGCACAGAGTGCTGCTGTCTGATTTCTTATGTCCAGATCCGGATCCAGGTCAAAGAGGCCGAATATTTTCAGGTTATCCGATATTCCGGCATATCTTGCAAGAAGACAGATCTCCTCGCCATAGAACCCGTTGGGAGAGGGGGCCGTGCATCCGGGGGCATCCGACTGCCTCACCGATGAGATATCCATCAATACGGCATCCGAATCCCTGAACATGGGTTCGGTAAGGTGTATGGCCTTTCTTACATCACCTATTCTTACCAGTTCCGACCTGCGCCTGTTGAATCTGTTTATCACCTGCTGGTCGTTCAGGTATGTCTGATAGCCCAGGTTTATGTAGTGGCTGAAGGTACTCCGGCTGTCGTGCATGATGGTGCTGAGGTAACTGAAGGAATCATTCCCCTTCTTCTCGCTGACATAGTCTATCCTGGAATCAACGGCGAGCAGGGTGTATCTTATCTGCTGCCGGCTCAGTGCCCTGTCAACAGCAGGTGCCAGTGCGCTGCTGCCACCAAGTATGACCGGGAAAACATTGTAGCCGGCAAGCATGATGATTATTTCCGTAAGTCCGGCCACTGTATCATTGAAGGTGGTTCCCCTTTTCATGTTCCCCAGGTCGGCTATCCTGAGCTTGCCCGGGATCTTCGCCAGCCTGTAGAGTTCAGCACGTATGCAGTCAGGCCCCTTCATTGATCCGCTTGCCGGGGAATTCCTCCCTTCGGGAACACCCAGCAGGGCTATTTTGAAGGATTCCAATCCGCTGATGGGGAGATTTTCGGTGTGGACCCTTATATTGTGAGGAAATCCGGACTGGCCCGCCATGTGTTCAAACTCCGGCGGGCTGCCTATACTGACGGGATCAAAGAAATCGTTGAGATCGGTCATGATATTGTTTTAGGAAGTCTATTTTTTCTTTTTTTCGCTCCTTTCAATAATGGCTTCACATTCCTCCCTTGTCAGATTGTCAGTGTCGGTGCCCTTTGGAATCCTGTAGTTTTTCTTGTCCTTCGACAGGTATAGCCCGTATCTCCCGTTGAGAAGCAGGATATCGCCGAATTCCCTTACAACCTTTTTCTTTTCCGCCTCATTCTTTTCATTGATTATCTGAATCGCCCTTTCCATGGTTAATGAATAGGGGTCATCCACCCCCTTTTTTACCGAGTAGAATTTGCCTTTATGTCTGATATAGGGTCCGAATTTTCCTTTTCCGACAACAACTTCTTCATTTTCAAAAGACCCGAGAGTTCTGGGCAGGGTGAAAAGTCTGAGGGCCTCCTCAAGGCTTATTGTTTCAATAAGCTGGTCGTGCGTGAGGCTGGCATAACGCGGTTTGTTTCCGTCTTCGCTGCTTCCTATCTGGGCAACCGGTCCGAACCTCCCCATTCTTACAGTAACCGGCTCCCCTGTTTCAGGATGGTTTCCAAGAAATCTCACAGCCGCCTTCCGGTGCTTCTTCTCAAGAGTGCTCTCCACGGTTTTATGGAAAGGGGCGTAGAATTTTTTCAGCATGCCCGTCCATTTCAGCTTTCCGAGAGCAATCTCATCAAACTGTCTTTCAATATCAGCAGTAAAATTGTAATCCACTATTTCGGGAAAATTTTCAACCAGGAAATCATTTACAATCATTCCTATATCCTGGGGAAAGAGTTTCGACTTCTCCTTTCCGCTTATTTCATTTTTTACGGAATGGCTTATTTTTCCTTTTTCCAGGGTATAGACGCTGATCTGCCGTTTTTCCCCCGGCCTGTCTTCCTTCAGCACATAACCCCTGTTCTGTATTGTCGAGATTGTGGGAGCGTATGTAGAAGGCCTGCCGATTCCCAGCTCCTCAAGTTTCTTGACGAGACTGGCCTCATTGTATCTCGGGAGCGGCATCGTGAATTTCTGAACCGCTGATACCACATTGTAATAAAGCGGCATATCCTTTTTCACAGGCGGAAGGAGATTCTTTTCCTCATCTCCGTTTTCCTGGTCCGATGATTCCGCATATACTTTCAGAAAGCCGTGGAATTTGACAACTTCGCCCGTTGCAGTGAATTTGACCGGCGAATTGTCCATGCCAACCGTAATAGTGGTTTTTTCAACAAGCGCATCAGCCATCTGCGAGGCGATGGTCCTTTTCCATATCAGGTCGTAGAGCTTTTTTTCATTCTGACTGCCCTGTATTGAGGGATTGGCCGGATATGCAGGGCGGATGGCCTCATGAGCTTCCTGGGCACCTTTCGTTCTGGTGGCGTACTGTCTTGTTTTCGAATATTCCTGTCCGTATTCCGATATGATTGTCTCCCGCAGTGTAGCCAGGGCAAGTTTTGAAAGGTTTGTGGAATCGGTTCTCATATAGGTGATTTTCCCGGCTTCGTACAGTTTCTGGGCCACCGTCATGGTCTGTGCCACCGAGAATCCGAGCTTCCTGTATGCTTCCTGCTGCAGGGTTGAGGTGGTGAATGGCGGTGCGGGGGATCTGGTTCCCGGCTTGACAATTACATTCTCAACATTATATTGTGCGCTGCTGCAGAGTTCAAGGAACTTTTCCGCCTCCTCCGCTGCGGGGAAACGCTTTGAAGCTTCAGCCCTGATGACGTCGCCGCTGTTGTCCGTTTCTCCGGTTCTGAAAACCGAAGTGACCCTGTAGGCCGATTCGGGTTTGAAGGAAATGATCTCCCTTTCGCGTTCAGCAACAAGTCTTACAGCCACCGACTGGACCCTTCCCGCAGAAAGAGCGGGCTGTACCTTTTTCCACAGCACGGGTGATATCTCAAACCCAACAAGCCGGTCAAGGATGCGCCTTGCCTGCTGGGAATTGACCAGGTTCATGTCAATGGTGCGGGGATTCCCGATTGCCGTGGCAATGGCATCCCTGGTGATCTCATGGAAGACTATCCTTTTGGTTGTTGCCAGGTCAAGGCCCAGAACACCTGCTATATGCCAGGCAATGGCTTCTCCCTCGCGATCCTCGTCAGATGCCAGCCATATATTCCTGGCTCCGGAAGCTGCCTTGCGCAGCTCGGTGACAATTTTGGTCTTTTCCCCCGGGATTTCATAAACAGGTTCGAAATCTTTTTCTATATCTATGCCAAGGTTTTTCTTTGCCAGATCTCTGATATGCCCGAAGCTGGATATGACGCGAAAATCCTTACCCAGGAATTTCTCAATGGTCCTGGCCTTGGCCGGAGACTCAACAATCACAAGGTTTTCGATCATTGACAGAGGATTTTTTTGAATTAAAAACACGACAAAGTAAATGATTTACGTTTCAAACTTCAAAATAAACTTTTAAGAATCTTTAAGATTTTACTAATTTTGGCGCAAATATTCAGCCTCATGGAGGGGAGTAAGGAAAACAGAAAATATCTGATCTGGTTCTGGGCGCTGTTCACAACGCCCCTTATTGTCATTATTATCCTGTTCCTGCTTATTTCGGCGGAGAAGCTGGGGCCCATGCCCTCTTTTGCCGAACTTGAAAATCCCGAATACTATCTTGCCGCGGAAGTATTTTCCGAGGATGAGGTGCTGCTGGGTAAAATTAGCGTTGAGAACAGGACCTGGACGGAATACAGGAATCTTTCACCCTATCTGGTCGCGGCCCTGATCTCAGCCGAGGATATCAGGTATTACCGCCATTCCGGAATAGATTTCCGCGGGATAGCCAGGGTTATTTTCCGGACCATTCTGCTCGGACAGGAAACCGGCGGGGGAAGTACCATAACACAGCAGCTTGCCAAGCAGCTTTATCCGAGGGATACGGCACGGGTTTCCGCCCTGGTGAGAAACATGAAGCTTGGCATTTCAAAGTTCAAGGAATGGCAGACGGCTGTGAAGCTGGAGAAGAGCTATACCAAGGAAGAGATCATAGCAATGTATCTCAACAAATATGATTTCCTCTATCATGCCATCGGCATCAGGTCAGCCGCAAAGGTATATTTCAACAAGACCCCCGATTCATTAAACCTCCAGGAATCCGCTGTCCTGATAGGCATGCTTAAAAATTCAAGTGCCTTTAATCCGGTAAGATATTATGACCGGATGTTTCAGCGGAGGAATATAGTGATTTCCCAGATGTCGAAATACGGCTATATCGACCGCCATACGGCCGATTCCGTGAAAAGGCTGCCCATTGAGCTGGATTTCCAGATAGAGGATCATAATACGGGACGTGCCACATATTTCAGGGAATACCTGAGGAATATCATGACCAGGCCTCTGCCTGACCGCAGGCTTTACCAGAGGCAGGCATCCTATGATGAGGCGATGTGGGAATGGGATAACAATCCGCTGTACGGATGGTGCAACAAGAACAAAAAGCCTGACGGTTCAAATTATGATATTTACCGGGACGGTCTGAAGATACATACGACAATAAACTCCCGGATGCAGCAGTATGCCGAGGAGGCTGTCACGGAGCACCTGTCAAGGAGTATTCAGCCCGATTTCTACAGGCGTGCGAAACGCTTCAGGAATCCTCCCTATTCCGACGACCTGCCGAAATCCATGGTGGATGAGCTGCTGATGAGATCACTCAGACAGAGCAACAGGTATTACACCATGAGGGCAAGGGGCTATCCGGAAGACTCAATAATGCTTGCATTCAACACGAAGACAAGAATGAAGGTCTTTTCCTGGAAGGGGGAAAGAGATACCATAATGACACCTCTCGATTCGATAAGGTATTACAAGTACTTCATAAGATCGGGAATCATGGTGGAGAATCCTCATGACGGGCATGTGAAGGCCTATGTTGGCGGACCGGATTTCAAGTATTTCAAGTATGATGTGTGTACCCAGCAGCGGAGGCAGGTTGGAAGCACAATAAAGCCCTTCCTTTACACAATAGCCATGCAGAACGGCTATTCGCCCTGCTATGAAGTTGAAAACATACCCCGTTCCTTTGATGTCGGCGACACTGTCCCCTGGACTCCGAGAAGCTCCGGCAACAAGGCCCATCACGGCAGGATGGTAACCCTGAAATGGGGACTGGCCCAGTCAGAGAACTATATCTCAGCCTGGCTGATGCAGCAGTTCAGGCCTTCGGCTGTGGCGGAACTGATGCATAAAATGGGTATCAGAAGCTTTATTGACCCCGTTTATTCAATCTTCCTGGGAACATCCGATGTGAAGCTTGAAGAGATGGTCGGGGCCTATGGCACCTTTGCCAACAAGGGAGTATATATCCGGCCGATGTATGTTACTCATATAGAAGACAAGAACGGCAATATTATTTCGAGGTTCAATCCCGTGATCGAAGAGGTGCTGAGTGAGGAAACAGCTTATCTCATGCTCAGTCTTCTTCAGGGTGTTGTACAGTCCGGATCGGGAATAAGGATGAGAAGGGAGCCCTATATGCTCATGAACCAGATAGGGGGGAAGACCGGAACCACCCAGGAACAGTCTGACGGGTGGTTCATGGGTGTGACGCCCAATCTGGTGGGAGGAGTATGGAGCGGATGGGAAGACCGTTCCATTCATTTTGAGACACTGGGTGAAGGGCAGGGAGCAAACATGGCACTGCCGGTATTTGCACTCTTCCTTAAAAAGCTGTATAACGATCCGGAACTGGGTATAATGGAAGCCGATGAGTTTGAACGTCCTGCAGGCTTCAGTATGGAGCTCGACTGCGACAAGTTCAAGAGGGAAAGTACCGGAGGCAGGGATAACCCCCTGCGGGACAGGTATTAAAATGGGCTGAGGTCATCATTCCGCTTTTACATTCATTCCGGCATTGAAGAGTCCTGCCTGTTTATTACACCGGGCAACAGTAATGGACTGCCTGTTCATTCAGCCAAACAATCCCCTGACAAGCTGTTCAACTTTCCCTGCCTGAACGATTTCAATTTTATTGTCTCCCCGGGGCAGGTTCTTATGATAGCGTGACAGGAAAATTCTTTTGAATCCCATTTTCGAGGCTTCCCGTATCCTCTGTTCAACACGTGCCACCGGCCTTATTTCTCCTGATAGTCCGGTTTCTCCGGCGAAACATGTGTCCCGGGGAATGGGGATGTCCAGGTTGGAGGACAGTATGGCGCTTATTACAGCCAGGTCTATTGCAGGGTCATTCACCCTGATACCTCCTGCTATATTCATGAAAACATCCTTTACCGCAAGCCGGAATCCGGCTCTTTTTTCAAGTACGGCAAGGAGCATGTTAAGCCTGCGGGTATCAAAACCGGTGGAACTTCTCTGAGGGGTACCGTAGACAGCACTGCTTACCAGGGCCTGTGTCTCTATGAGGAAGGGCCGCAGTCCGTCAACAGTGGCTGCCGTTGCAATACCGCTGAGCGCTTCGTCATGCCGGCCGATGAACAGTTCTGAAGGATTGTTTACTTCCCTGAGCCCGGTCTCTATCATTTCGAATATGCCTATCTCCGAGGTTGATCCGAATCTGTTCTTGAAGGGCCGCAGTATGCGGTACACGTAATTGTTGTCACCTTCAAAATAGAGTACCACGTCCACTATATGCTCCAGTACCTTCGGCCCGGCCAGTGTCCCGTCCTTGGTAATATGACCTATCAGCACAACCGGTGTTCCCGTAAGTTTTGAATACATCAGGAAGCGGGAGGCACATTCGCGGACCTGCGACACGGAACCGGCAGATGACTCGAGGGAATCCGTTGTCATTGTCTGAATTGAATCGGCAATGACGAGTCCGGCATTGAGTTTTTCACAATGCGCGAGAATATTTTCCAGCCGGGTTTCACTGAGGACATAGCATGAGGGATTGGATAACTTCAGCCGCTGTGCCCTCAGGCTTATCTGTTCCTCGCTTTCCTCGCCCGACACGTACAGCACATTGATCCCTTTCAGGGACAGTGCAAGCTGAAGCGCAAGAGTTGATTTCCCCACCCCGGGTTCTCCTCCCAGAAGTAAAAGGGATCCGCTGACCATGCCGCCGCCCAGAACCCTGTCAAGTTCGGGAATCCCCGTCTTATGGCGTTTGCCTTCATCAGCCTCTATCCTGTCGAGCAGCCTGGGATTCCTCTTTTCCAGCTCCCGGAAGAATCCGGGCTTTCCCTCTGAAACGGGACTGACTATTTCCTCCTGGTAGCTGTTCCATTCCCTGCATGAAGGGCATCTGCCTATCCATTTGGGTGATTCGGCGCCACAATTCTGGCAGATAAATACTGTTTTGGTCTTTGCCATATCTGATTCGCTAGGATTATTATCTGAGGGGATTTTTCTTCCTTCGTTTTCCGGACCTGCAGAGTTCTCCTCGTTTTTTCCGGTCCGCAGCTTTCCACTTCTTTCTCCCGGTCAGTCCTCTTAATTATTTAGCGGAAGCACTGTCTGCTGACTTTTCGGCTGCTTCCTTTCCTTTATCCTTTCTGAAAATCATATAGGAAGAAACGATTCCCACAATAATTACCATAATAACCTGGGATTCATGTGTCAGTATTGCGTAAAGTGCGCCGTCCTCCAGGTTGACTCCCTGAACAAAAGCGAGTCCGCGGGATATTATATAGTGGAAGGCACCCATCCCGGCAGGTACCGGGACGACCATGGCAAATCCCCCTATTACCAGGAGGAATATTGCATCACGGAATCCAAGGTGGGATGTATTGTCAATTGCGAAAACAACCACCCATGTCATGAATATGTAGCAGATCCACATGAATACCGTATGGAACAGGAATTCCCATTTCTTTTCAAGCCTGGTAATAGATTTCAGTCCTGTAATTATTCCCTTTGATAATTTGAAGATTTCCGAAACCAGGGGTATTTTTCCGAGCCTTTTGCGGTATCTGACGACGAGCCAGAGGAGTACTGCCAGAATGAGCAGCACAAGGCTCCAGATCAGCCATGTCTGACCGGCAGGGATCAGTATTTGTTCCTTAACCGGGATGAATATGGTTTCTTTCAGAAATTGCCTGATCCTGTCGCCGCTGGTGAAGATCATTACCGTCATGATGATCAGCAGTGCCATCATATCAACCGCCCTTTCGACAACAACTGTTCCAATAAGCTTGTCGGCAGGAATATCCTCCTTTTTCCCCAGTGCCACGCAACGGGTTATTTCCCCGATTCTCGGCAGTGCCAGATTGGCGAAATAACCGGTCATCAGTGCATTGAAGGTATTCATGAAAGAAGGTTTGTAACCCAGGGGATGAATGAGAAGATTCCATCTTCTTGCACGGCTGAGGTAGGCAAAAATGCTAAAGGCAACAGATAACAGGACGAAAAGGTAATTTGCTGATTTAAGTCCCTCTGCCAGTTCCCTGAATCTTACATTTCGGAAAGCAACCCACAGAAGCAATAATCCTAATGCGAGAAAGATTATGAACTGCAGAACCTGTTTTACTTCTTTTTTCAAGTCCGGTCCGCTTTATTTAAAATATGCCGCAAAGTTAATTATCCTTTTCTATTTCCTGAAGGGGGCCGGCTTTCAATTTTGCCACTTTGACCAGCGGTTCCTGTCCGGTAAAAATACAGGCAAAAATCATCAAAAAACTGAGAGACAAGGCTGATAATTCATGTAAACACCTTATTATCATTATCTGAAAATTTATTATTATCTTTGCAACTTGTAACCCAACGGAATTTTGAGGCAGGAGAATGGAAAGCAGGAAGGTTTTATTCGTTTCACAGGAGATAACTCCATACATAGCAGAAAACAGGTTATCCAGGATCGGAAGGTATCTTCCCCAGGGAATTCAGGAAAGGGGGAAGGAGATAAGAACCTTCATGCCAAGGTATGGCTGTATCAATGAGCGCAGGAATCAGCTTCATGAGGTCATCAGGCTGTCCGGAATGAATCTGATCATTGATGACACCGATCACCCCCTGATTATAAAGGTAGCATCAATACAGAGTGCAAGGATGCAGGTTTATTTCATTGACAATGATGATTATTTCCAGAGGAAATTTCTGGTAACCGATGCATCGGGACGTGAATTTGAAGATAATGATGAAAGGGCACTCTTTTTTGCCCGGGGAGTGATTGAAACAGTCAAGAAACTTCGCTGGGCACCCGATATCGTGCATTGTCACGGATGGATGTCGGCCCTGGTACCGGTTTACCTGAAGAGTATCTATTCTGACGATCCCCTGTTCAATAACCAGAAAATTATCTATTCCGTTTACAATAATGACTTCAAAACACCGTTCAGATCATCATTCGCAGATAAATTGCGTTATGACGGAATTGATGGCGAAAGCCTGAAGCTGGTAAAAAATGCCGACTTTATCAACCTTTCAAAACTGGCCATAAAATATTCCGACGCAATAATCATAGGGAGTGAGAATATAAACGAGGAATTGAAGACACATCTGGAAACTGTTAAAAAACCGGTTCTTTCCTTCAGGGATGAGTCAGAGTATATAGATGCCTACAATGATTTTTACGATGAAATGCTGTCATAGCTGCCTTTCCGGCAGAAACCTGTTTATCCGGAATATTCTTAAGATCCTTGGTCCCGTACTGCTTGCGGGCATGCTTCTTTCTGTCGCCTCCTGTGAGGAAGATCCCTCCAGGATAGGCAGAAAGCTTCTGCCGGGAGACGATTTTGTCAGTATACTGTCAACCGACACCGTCAGGATCAGGTCCTATACTACCTACAATCCCGCGGTTAAGTCAGGCAATCCGGCAGTCTCCTATCTCGGACAGATCCATGATCCCTATTTCGGCACGATAGATGCGCGCTTTGTTTCTCAGATCAGGCTGGGTGCCGCCTGGACACCGGGTGAATATGTCATTGATTCAATAAGGCTTTATCTTGAATTTCTCTCAGTGACCGGAGCAACAGACAAGCCCCAGTTCCTTTCCTTCATGGAAATAGAGAAACAGATATATAATGATTCAGTCTATTACTCCAATCAGGCAGTCGGGCTTACCGGCTTTGGCGTGACGGGCATTCCCCTGCCCAGGCTCAAACCTGATTCGGCAAACTACATCAAACTGGATATTCCCACGGAATTCGGCGAATATATCACGCGTGACACCACTATGCTTTTCCACCATTCCACAAAACCCGATTTCAGATCCTATTTCAGGGGTCTCCTGTTTGAAATCACTTCGCCCGAAGAACCGGTATTTGTGTCACTGAGTGTTGATCCGCCGGGAAAATACGAAACATATCAGAACTATTTCATCATGTTCATGCATGATGCCGAAGGACATAAGAAGCAGTACTATTTCATCCTGGATGCCTTCAGCCGCAATGCGGCCTTCAACCTCTTCAGTCATGACCATACCGCTGCTGATCCTGACAAGAGGATTATGCACATCAATGACGGATATGCCGATACCCTTTCCTATGTACAGATCATGAACGGACTTAATACCAGGCTCATGATTCCGGGCCTGAGTGACATTAAAAATGATCCGGAAATGAAAAATATTTCGATAAACAAGGCCAGGCTCATTATTCCCGTTCATTACGACAGGAAAATCTATAAACCTTCAACCATACCTTCCAGGATATTTCTGAACTATATTACTAAAAGTGGCAGGAAACGGACGGTTCCTGATTATTCCCCGATGAATCCGGGATTTTATGACGGCACCCCGGACACAACGAATAATGTTTACAATATCAACATCTCAACCTGGCTGCAGAATTATCTGAAGGATACATCTGACAGTCTCACCACCGATTTCGAACTCTACCTTCTGCCGACATCATCAAACAATGTTATTCTGAAGGCCAACAACAGCCGTACACCTGTCAGATTTGAAATAACCTATACAAGATTCTAGAAAATCGGCTGAATATTATTATATTCGTATCCGAAAGTCAGTGAGTTAAGTAAGAATACAAGTATCCCATATGGAACTTCCGGCTGAATACCGCAATCTCAGCGATTCGGAGATTGCCATCATGAAAGCTGCGGGCTGCCGCTGTGATGAATGGAACCGTGTGAAGGTGGCAGACGGGTTTGATCCGTATCACTGTATCAACGTCACGTTTTCGGGAGATATCAGACTGGGAAGATTCACCAGGATATTTACCGATGAATCCGGGGTTACAACCAGGAGCGGAATCTCAAATGCACACCTTCACAACTGCAGGGTTGGCTCGGATGTCCTGATAGCCAATATCGGAGACTATATTGCCAACTACAACATTGAAAATGACGTTGTCATTAAAAACTGCGGGAAGATACACACTCAGAAAAGATCCTCCTTCGGCAACGGGACTGAGGTAGCCGTCCTCAATGAAACAGGCGGCCGGGCAGTTAAAATCTGGGACCGCCTGTCAGCTCATGAGGCTTATGTATGTGCTCTCTACCGCCACCGGGTGAAGGCTGTCGCCAGGATTGAGGAGATGGTCAGGGAATACTCGGATTCGGTTGCTTCCGGCACCGGGACAATCGGCCGGAATACGAAGATCCTTAACTGCCGTGACATCCGGAATGTAAGGTTTGGTCCCAGCACCCGCGTTGACGGGGCCATCAGGCTCAATGAGGGTTCGGTGAACAGCTGTCCGGAAGATCCGGTTTTTATCGGTCCCGGGGTGATCATGGATCATTTCATAGTGTGTTCCGGATCAATAGTAACTGATTCAACCCTTGTTGACAAATGCTTCATTGGCCAGGGCTGTGTGCTCGGAAAGCATTACAGCGCTGAAAATTCCCTTTTCTTTGCCAACTGTGCGGGTTTTCACGGGGAAGCCTGTTCAATATTTGCAGGACCATATACGGTTACCCATCATAAGTCAACCCTCCTTATTGCAGGCATCTTTTCATTCATGAATGCCGGCAGCGGGTCGAACCAGAGCAATCACATGTACAAGCTCGGTCCGATACATCAGGGCATAATGGAAAGAGGTTCAAAAACGACCAGTGATTCCTATGTCCTGTGGCCTGCCAGGATTGGTCCATTCACACTGGTGATGGGCCGGCATTACAATAATGTGGACACCTCATCACTGCCCTTTTCCTATCTGATTGAAAGGGATGATGAGACTATTCTGGTACCGGGGGTGAACCTCAGAAGCGTCGGAACCATAAGGGATGCCCAGAAATGGCCCCGGCGCGACAGAAGAAAGGATCCGCAGCTGATTGACCAGGTCAATTTCAACCTCCTGAGTCCCTATACCATAAGGAAAATGTTCGAAGGCAGGGATCTTCTCCGGAAGCTGAAATCGGTTGCAGGAGCCGTATCCTCTTCCTATGCCTACAATAATATGCTGATCAAGGGATCTGCCCTTGAAACGGGTATTGAAATGTATCAGAAGGGGATAAACAAGTTTCTCGGCAATTCACTGATCAAAAGGCTTGAAAATATGGAATTCCGCTCCGTCCACGATCTCCGGGAAAGGCTGAAACCGGAAGGCTGCCCGGGTGACGGGGAATGGGTTGATCTTGCCGGCCTTATTGCACCGCAGAAGGTTGTTGACAGGCTGCTTGACGATATTGAATCGGGAAAGACCGGGACTCTCGGAGCCATAGCGGAGGAGTTCAGGAAGATGCATGAGAATTATTACAACTGGGAATGGACATGGGCATGTGAAAGGCTGGAACAGGAGCTGGGCAGACCCGTAAGCAGCTTTACTGCCGCCGATGTGGTGAATATGGTGGAAAAATGGAAGGAAAGCGTGATAGGTCTTGACAGGATGCTTTATGAGGATGCCAGGAAGGAGTTCAATCTATCTTCGCGTACAGGCTTCGGAATAGACGGAGGGGAAGAGATCAAGAAACTCGACTTCGAACAGGTGAGGGGCGACTTCGAATCAAACGGCGTTGTTTACGCCATTCAGGAACATATCATCCAGAAAACAGCCCTGGGAGACGAGCTCATCCGGAGGATGGAAGCAATAGACCGGTGATCCTCTATCTCCCGGAATACATTGAATCGTAATATTTTTCGTAATCACCCGACAATACATTTTCAAGCCAGGCTGAGTTGGTGAGATACCAGTCCACCGTATTTTCCAGCAGTGCCTCAAAATCCGGAACGGGCTGCCAGCCCAGTTCCTTCTGAAGCTTTGATGAATCGATTGAATATCTCAGGTCATGCCCGGGCCTGTCCTTTACAAAGGTTATGAGCTTTTCGGAGCTTCCTCCGGGCCGTCCCAGCTTTTTGTCCATAATCCTGCACAGGAGCCTGATGAGGTCAATATTCTTCCATTCATTGTTGCCGCCGATGTTATAGGTTTCTCCCGCCCTTCCCCTGTGATAGATAATGTCTATTGCCAGGGCATGGTCCTCCACAAAAAGCCAGTCGCGGACATTTTCCCCCCTGCCGTAGACAGGTATCGGCTTATTGTTTTTTATATTATTTATTACCAGGGGGATCAGTTTTTCAGGAAACTGGTTTGGTCCGTAATTGTTTGAACAGTTTGAAATTATCGCGGGTATTCCGAAGGTATGGTTATAGGCTCTGACCATGTGGTCGGAACTGGCTTTTGAGGCGGAATACGGACTTTTCGGGTCATAGGGGGTTTCTTCGGTGAAGGTGCCTTCACTGCCCAGTGAGCCGTACACCTCGTCTGTTGAGATATGGTAGAAGAGCCGGCCCTCAAACCCGTCCTTCCAGCTGTGAAGGGCTGCATTCAGGAGATTCACCGTTCCGACAATGTTGGTGAACACAAATTCGTCGGGACTGCTGATTGATCTGTCGACGTGCGATTCCGCGGCAAGGTGAATGACACCGTTAAACCCGTGCCTGTCAAAGAGTTCTGTTACCGACTGTTTGCTTACAATGTCGGTTTTTACAAAAAGATAGTTATCCCTTGATTCGATGTCCTTCAGGTTTTCAAGATTCCCGGCATAGGTGAGCTTGTCGGCATTCACAATAAGGTAATCGGGATGATTCGTGACAAATCTCCTTACGACATGGGATCCGATGAATCCGGCTCCTCCGGTAATGAGGATTTTTTTTCTGTATTTCATATGCTTATTTTTTCTTTCTTATTTCATTTTCCCATGCCCATGCTGTTCTCATGCATTCCTCCAGCGTGCTGAGGGTTTTCCATCCCAGTTCCCTGTTTGCCAGTGAGGGATCGGCCCATATTTTCTCAATATCCCCGGGTCTTCTTCCCGTGATGCTGTAGCGCAGGCTGACACCTGTTGCCCTTTCAAAGGCAGATATTGCTTCCAGAACGGATACTCCCTTTCCGGTGCCCAGGTTGAAGACCTCATAGGGATTTTTATTTTTTCCGGAGATCAGTCTTTCCACCGCAATTACATGAGCTTTCGCCAGGTCAACAACATGAAGGTAATCCCTTATACATGAACCGTCAGGAGTGTCATAATCAACCCCGAACACTTTCAGTTCATCCCTCAGTCCGTATGCGGTCTGGGTTATAAACGGAACCAGGTTTTCGGGGACTCCCCGGGGCAGTTCGCCGATCAGCGCGGAGGCATGGGCTCCGATAGGATTGAAGTATCTCAGTGAGATGGCATTTATCTGTTCATAGGCGGCAACGGCATCCCTGATTATTTCCTCACCGATCTGCTTTGTGTTTCCGTAGGGTGAAACAGCGGGTTGCACCGGCGCGTCTTCCGTTACGGGCAGAATGGCGGGCTGGCCGTAAACGGTGCATGATGACGAGAAGACCATGTGAGGGATGCTGAACGATCTCATTGAATCCAGCAGATTCATCAGGGAAACAAGGTTGTTCCGGTAGTATTCAAGGGGCTTGTTTACTGATTCACCCACAGCCTTGTAGGCTGCAAAATGAATAATGGCATCAGCCCCTGAGTGTTTTTTCAGTGTGGCATCAAGCTTTGAAGCATCACAAAGGTCAATAACTTCCAGCACAGGCGTTGTGCCGGTTATCTGCCCTATCCTGCCGGCAACTTCCGCTTCCGAATTGTAAAGATTATCCAGGAGAATGACTTCATAGCCTTCCTGTATGAGTTCCACGGCTGTATGTGAGCCAATGTAGCCTGTTCCTCCCGTAACGATTATTCTTTTTTTCATCTGTCTATATTTTTAATTTAATGGTCAGATACTTGTCCCGGTTTATCGGAAACCTGTTCCGATTTATCGGAGCCTGTCCCGATTTATCGGGAACCTGTTCCGATTTATCGGAAACCCATGAATCTGAACCCACATCCCTGTTTAAATTCCTAACATGGCCGTTTCATTGTCATGACGCTTAATTGTCAGTATGCAGTCATCTCAGATTCTCCTGAGCATGGGATGATAATTGCCCTGAAGGCCTATTGGTTTGGCATTCCTGATTGTATGCGCGGTTACAACTGACTGCCTGGCATCATTCAGTCCGAATCCGCGCCCTTCAATTATTTCCCTGTAGCTTGCCGTATGAAGGTCGGTGAATCCTTCACTGAATTCCACTTCTTCGCCCTCAACGGTCACCGATCTGAAGGTCCTCTTTCCGTTTTCCTTGTATTCCCCTGGTATGTCATTGAAATCCAGGCTGAGGAACCATCTTACCCTGGCATTTTTCAGTTCAAGGTAGCCGGCTGCCTTGTTGTATTCCGATATGTTGACGACATTGTTTTTCACTTCCCCGAATATCCAGCCGAGCATGTCAAAGAAATGTATTCCGATGTTTGTGCTTACCCCGCCTGATTTCTCAATATCTCCCTTCCATGACCTGAAGTACCAGTTTCCCCGGCTGGTGATATAGGTGAGGTCAACATCGTATACCTTGTCTTTCGGACCGTTCTCAATCATCTGCTTCAGTTCCACGATCCTCGGATGCAGCCTGAGCTGCAGGACAGTGTTGATCTTCCGGCCGGTTTCATTTTCTATTATCTGCAGGGCATCAACATTCCACGGATTCAGAACGATGGGCTTTTCACATATTGCATCAGCGCCCTGCCTGAGTGCAAACCTGATATGCGAATCGTGCAGGTAGTTCGGGGAACAGATACTGACGTAATCTATCCTTGTCCCGGATCTTTTCAGCTTGTCGAAATGCCTGTCGAAGCGTTCAAATTCAACGAAAAAATCACTTTGCGGGAAATAGCTGTCGAGAAGACCCACACTGTCAAAAGGATCAAGGGATGCCAGGAGGTTGTTACCCGTTTCCTTGATGGCATTCAGATGCCTGACTGCAATATATCCTGCCACTCCTATCAGGCCGAAATTTTTGGGTTCGGGATTCATGATATCTGTTTGCTTAATATTTTACTCTTTGCTTATTTTTACTCCCCGGATATTTTTCAGTCCTTGCTTATTTTTGTAACGGTATTGTTTTCCAGACGGTATCTTTCCTTGCTTTCGGGGCACACCGCAAAGCCCTTTGAATCGAAATTCAGCCTGTGCCCGTATTCGCTCATCCATCCTGTCTGCCTTGCAGGATTACCCACCACGAGGGCATAGGGCCTGACGTCCCTGGTCACCACGGCTCCTGCACCTATAAAGGCATATCTTCCGATAATGTTGCCGCATACAATGGTGGCATTGGCTCCGATGGAAGCTCCCCTTTCAACGATTGTGGTTACGTAGGAATCCTTTCTGACCACACGGCTGCGGGGATTCACAATATTTGTAAACACCATTGAGGGACCGAGAAAAACATCATCATCACAGATAACCCCGGTGTATATCGATACGTTGTTCTGTACCTTTACATTTTTCCCCAGTCTTACTCCCGGGGAAACAACCACATTCTGCCCGAGATTGCAGTTTTCACCTATTTCAGCACCTGTCATCACATGGCTGAAATGCCATATTTTCGTTCCGGCGCCTATCTTGCAGCCTTCATCAATAACTGCTGTCTCGTGCGCAAAGAATTTCTTATCCATATCTTTCATTACTTATTCAGGTATTCCAGAACGCTTATTGCAATATGATCGAGCTGATCCTGCTCAAGATCGGGATGCATGGGCAATGACAGAACTTCCCTGCAGAGCTCCGATGTTACCGGGAAGTCATTTACCCCGTATCCAAGATAGCGGTAGGCATTCTGTGAATGCAGTGGTCCGGGGTAATACACCATTGACGGGACATCCTTTCCGGCAAGATAGTTCCTGAGCTCATCCCTCCGGCCGTCAGTGACCCTTACCGTGTACTGGTGAAATATGTGGGTCGAGAAACTGCTCCGCTCGGGTGTGATGAGGGATTTGCATCCCGAAAAGGCCTCGTCGTAATAATCTGCGGCTGCTTTCCTGGCATTATTGAACTCATCGAGGTATTTCAGCTTTACATTCAGAATTGCTGCCTGAATGGTGTCAAGCCTTGAATTCACGCCTATATCGTCATGATGATATTTTATCTTCATTCCGTGATTGGCTATGCTTCTTATTTTTTTTGCCAGTCCGGGATCATTGGTATACATTGCCCCGCCGTCACCGTAGCAGCCCAGATTCTTGGAAGGGAAAAATGAAGTTGTTCCTATGGTTCCTATTGTTCCGGCCTTTTTCCTCGTACCGTCAGAAAAAATATAATCTGTTCCGGTTGCCTGCGCCGCATCTTCAATAATATACAGACCATGTTCCGCTGCAATTTCCGTGAGGCTTTCCATGTCGGCACACTGGCCGAAAAGGTGCACCGGAACTATTGCCCTGGTCCGGGAAGTGACGGCTCTTTCCACAGCTGCGGGTGATATATTGTAGGTACAGGGATCGGGTTCAACAAGAACAAGCTTCAGTCCGAGCAGGGCAACAACCTCAACTGTGGAAATGAAGGTGAAATTCGTTGTTATGATTTCATCCCCCGGCTTCAGGTCAAGCGCCATCATTGCAATCTGAAGCGCATCGGTCCCGTTGCCGCAGGAAACAACATGGCCGGCACCGAGATATTCCCTCAGCTCCTCTTCGAATAGTTTTACTTCCGGCCCTTTTATGAATGCCGTTGACCCGAGGACGGATCTTATCGCATCATCAATCTCTCCCGACAGTTTCCTGTACTGGCTTTTGAGATCGACCATTTCAATTTTCCGCATACTGCCTGTGATTATCCGAAAGGCGAAGATAATTATTTTCGGTTAACTCCCGTGTGCTGAGTTTTCAACAAGGTTTATTCCCGCCGGATGTTCCGGAGAAGCCGGCTCAAAAGGCCTGTAATGTAAACCTTGTTTCCGTTCAGGCTGCTTCAATTCAAAGTATCCGTTCAGAAAGCTGCGATTCACTGTATTCCCGTATGCCTGTACAGGCCTGCAGTTTTTTCTTATTTATGTCCGGATTTCAGTTTGATTGTTGAGAATTTTCTTATTTTTGTAATGGAAGTTAAAATCTGAAATGGACATTACTCCTTTTATATGCGAACTGTTATTCAGTCATGACTGCGTCATTGTACCGGGTTTCGGAGGCTTTGTCGGGAATTATGCCTCAGCACGCATTGACAGGGCCACATTCACTTTTTATCCGCCGGCAAAGCAGATTTCCTTTAACAGGAATCTCAGGAACAATGATGGGCTTCTTGCCGGAAGGATTTCCGAGCAGCTTCAAATATCCTTCAGTGATTCAGTAAATTTGATTGAGGAGTTTGTAACGGATATCAGGACGCGGATTGACCGGAAGGAAAAAGTTGTTTTTGAAAACATCGGTTTGTTTTCGGTTAACCATGAAGGAAGTATTCAGTTTGAACCTCAGGGTAATATCAATTATCACCGGTCCTCCTACGGACTTGAATCCTTTCAGTTTTCACCGGCTGAGGCCTATGATGTGAGAAAACGGGTGACGGGTCATTCCGTTAGGGATACTGACAGAAGGCATGATATCCGTACTTTCCTGTGGAAGGCTGCGGTGATTGTTCCCCTTCTTGCTGCAGCGACCATCATACCGCTGAAGACCAGCCTTTTCAGACCCAGGCTGGAGACAACAACCCTTAATCCCATTGTAAAATCCGCATCTGAAAATACCGGCAGACCTCTGGCAGGAGCAGAAATAAACAATGCGGCTGCTGATAACCGGGAAAATATTGCTGATGCAGGAGGTGATGCAGGCATTCTGCCTTCAGATACCAAATCCGGTCTTCCGGCCGGAGATGTTCAGGTAAATATTCCGGTTGCCGTTGCTGAAACACATACCTCTGCAGCGGATTCAGAAATTAGCGTTCCGGCAGCGGATGCTTCAACAGATGCTGAAGCCCTGCGGCCTTTTCCCGGCGACCGAGGGAAACATTCCGGTGGAATTATCAGTGGCAAAGCTCCCGCACCGGGAACGGAAGGGCAGTACTGCCTCATAACCGGCAGTTTCAGACTGAGGGAAAATGCTGATCAGCAGGCAGAGGCCCTGAGAAGGGAAGGCTTCAGTCCGGAAATCATTTCATCCATTAACGGATTCTTCAGGGTCAGTGCCATGAGATGCAGGGATCTTCCTGCGGCTATTGAGAAACAAAAGGATCTGGACGAAAAATATCCCGGTATCTGGATCAGGAAAATCTGAGACTATTTTATCACACTTCCGTTATTTACCTTTTCGAGAGGGGAGACAAGCACCAGTTTGCCGTCCCTGTCCTCGGCCATCAGGATCATGCCCTTTGATTCTATACCCCTGATTTTCCTGGGCTCGAGATTTGCCACTATTGATATCTGTCTGCCCACCAGTGACTGAGGTTCGAAATATTCTGCTATTCCCGACACAATGGTGCGTATGTCAATACCCGTATCGATTTTCAGCCGGAGCAGCTTGCTTGTCTTGGGTACCTTCTCAGCTTCCAGGACAGTGGCAGTCCGTATATCAATCCTTGAGAATTCCTCGAAGGAAACCGTTTCCTTTCCCTGCGGGATCTCTTCTGCAGTATCATCATCCGCCTGTTTGCCGGCATGAAGCTTTTCCACCTGCCTTTTTATGGCATCATCCTCAATTTTCTCGAAAAGCAGTCCCGGTTTGTTGATGAGATGGCCTTCAGGCAGGATGTCAGGATTCCCGGCCATATCCCAGGCAGGTTTGCCCGTATTTATCCAGCCCCTCAGTTTTTCCATGGAAAAGGGCAGGAAGGGCTCGAGCACTATTGCCAGGTTTGCAGTTATCTGCAGTGCAATGTTCATAATGGTTTTGACCCTTTCCGGATCGGTTTTGACTATCTTCCATGGTTCGGCTTCCGCCAGATACTTGTTTCCCAGCCGGGCCAGGTTCATGGCTTCTTTCAGTGCTTCCCTGAACCTGAATGCTTCAATGGCGTTTTCAACATTTAGCGCTATCTGGCCGATCTCTCTCAGAACCTCCTCGTCTTCAGGCAGTATCACTGTTCTTGCAGGCACCCTCCCTTCATAATAATTAATTGTAAGGACAAGGGCCCTGTTTACAAAATTGCCCAGGATGGCCACCAGTTCATTATTGTTGCGGGCCTGGAATTCCTTCCATGTAAAATCGTTATCCTTGGTTTCCGGGGCGCTTGCACAGAGTGAATACCGCAGGGAATCCTGCTTGCCGGGGAAGTCGGCCAGGTATTCATGAAGCCATACAGCCCAGTTGCGTGAGGTGGATATCTTGTCATTCTCAAGATTCAGGAATTCGTTTGCCGGGACATTGTCGGGAAGGATATAGCTTCCCTCGGCTTTCAGCATTACCGGAAAGATGATGCAGTGAAAAACAATATTGTCCTTTCCGATGAAATGAATCATCCTCGTGTCACTGTCCTTCCAGTATTTCTCCCAGTCGGGTGTCAGTTCCCGGGTAGCGGATATATATCCTATCGGGGCATCGAACCAGACATACAGCACTTTCCCCTCCGCATTCTCCACCGGCACGGGAATGCCCCAGTCCAGATCGCGGCTTACCGCCCTTGGCTGCAGGCCCTGGTCGAGCCATGACTTGCACTGGCCATATACGTTTGTCTTCCATTCCCTGTGACCTTCCAGTATCCATTCCTTCAGCCATTGTTCATATTTATCCAGCGGAAGGTACCAGTGAAGGGTTTCCTTCAGAACCGGCTTGCCGCCACTGATCATAGAACGAGCGTTTATAAGCTCTGTCGGGCTGAGGGAAGACCCGCAGCCTTCACACTGGTCGCCGTAGGCATCCTCATTACCGCAATGCGGACAGGTTCCCCTTATATAGCGGTCTGCAAGGAATGTACCTGCTTCCTCATCATAGTACTGTTCGGTGGTTTTTTCGGTGAATATGCCCTTGTTGTACAGTGTAAGGAAAAATTCGGAAGCTGTTTCATAGTGAATCTTGTTGGAGGTACGGGAATAAATATCAAATGCAATCCCGAAATCCTCAAATGCCTTCTTGTTTATTGCATGATACCTGTCGACTATCTCCTGGGGAGTAACACCCTCGCTTCTGGCCTTGAGAGTGATGGGAACACCATGCTCATCCGAACCGCAGATTGAGATCACATCCTCATCCCTGAGCCTGAGGAATCTTGTATAAATATCGGAAGGAACATATACTCCGGCAAGATGGCCGATATGAAGCGGGCCATTGGCATACGGCAATGCGGATGTAATAAGGTGTCTCTTATATTTTTTCATCAGTAAAATTTTTTTAGTAATCCCCGTACAGGCGGATTAAAGATACATGACCGTAAATTGGATTTGCCGGATGTTTGTAATGATAATCAGTCATGTGCGGGTTTGATAAATCTGTTGTGTTGATGGTGTTCAGGAAAAAGGCCAAAGATAATAAAAAATGATACAATGATGTAATGGATCAAAACTCTGCGGCTTTCGGATCCAAGTATTTTTATAGCTGAGAAGTACCGGCTGTGTTCAGATCTTTCCGTTCATGAACGGTGCCTTGCAAGGACTTTTATGGAATGAACAAGATCCCTGTACCTTTCCTGCAAACCAAATTCACAAGTAAAATCAAAAAGAGCGGATTATTCCCTCCTGCATTTTAAAAATAGTTGTAATTTTAGACAATTATTGACAAGTCAAATTTATGTCTATTAAAACTGCATTTATTTCACGAACACAAAAAATAAAAATAATGCCCGAGAGTAATACATTAGGTCAAATATTAAGAGGACATCGTGAATCAAAGGGTTTGTTATTACGACAAGTGGCAGCGGCAATGGAAATGGACACGGCATTGTTGAGCAAATTTGAACGGGACGAAAGGAAACCAAACAAAGAACAGGTGTTTGCATTTGCAAAGTATTACAATGTAAATGCTGATGAATTGCTTTTGGCCTGGCTAAGTGACAAGATAGCCGTAGAAGTGCAAAATGAAGACCTTGCAAAAGAAGCTTTGAAAGCTGCCGGAAAAAAGGTTGAACTTTTTAAAAGGAAGAAAAAACCTTAATAATTCCATTAAAAATGAAAACCAACACGGTGTCGCAGATGAAAGAAGCAGGGCTGGATTTTAAAACGTCATAATCAAATCAACATGGGCATATATTCCATTAAAATACAAAATTTCAAGAGCATCAGGGAAACAGATGATATGCTGATAAAACCCCTGAATGTATTAATAGGGCCTAATGGAGCAGGTAAAAGTAATTTCATCAGCTTCTTTAAGTTTTTGAACAGGCTTTATGAACAGCAACTCCAATTATATATCAGTCAAAACGGACGCGCTGAAAACTTTCTTTTCTTCGGAAGCAAAGGTTCAGATTTTCTTGCAGGGAGAATTGTTTTTGATAACAATTGGAAAAATGAATATGTCTTTAAAATGGTTCCTGACCAATCCGGCAATCTGATTTTTGCGGAAGAATGGAGCAATTTTACAAGTCCGGGCTCAGCGTCAAAAAATTTTTCCAATATTAGTATTGGTGGTAATCCTGAGAGTGTTTTAAAAAATGATGATGGTTACAGAAATAAATATCTTAGGACTCAGTTCAACGAATTCAAGCTATTTCACTTCCACGATACCAGTTTTAACTCTAAAGTAAAACAACCAAGTGGTACTCAAGACTATGCAAGTTTACGAGAGGATGGTGGCAACCTGGCTGCTTTTTTATACAGGCTTCAGGAATCGCATCCTAAGCATTTCAAGGTAATCACCAGGATTATACAATCCATAGCTCCATTTTTTCAGGACTTTTATCTGGTACCCGACGAGATTAATACACAACATATTTTTTTACGCTGGAAAGAAAAAGGTTCCGATCAATTGTTTACAGCACATAACTTATCGGATGGAACGCTAAGGATGATTTGTCTTACTACCCTGTTGATGCAACCCCATTTGCCAGGCACAATTATAATTGACGAACCCGAATTGGGCTTGCATCCTTTTGCCATACAGAAATTAGCAGCAATGCTGAAAAGCGCATCGGACAAATCTCAAATTATAGTTTCAACGCAATCTGTCAATCTGGTGGATCAGTTTACTGCTGATGATATTATTGTGGTTGAAAGAAGTGATAATCAAACAGTTTTCAAACGGCAAAGCGAAGAAACACTTGCTGAATGGATAGAGGAATATTCATTGGGTGAATTGTGGAGCAAGAATGTATTGGGAGGAACACCATGAGCAGAGTGTTAAATATTTTAGTTGAAGGTTCAACGGAAAAAGAGTTTGTTTCCAATCTCATTTATCCTTATTTGTATGATAATGGCATCAGCAATGTAAGAACCATCACTATTGAGACAAGTCCGGGCTTTAAGGGTGGTGATGTACGCTATAAGGCAAGATATAAGCCTAATATTCAAAAAATATTGAAAGGGGAGGAGGATATGCGGGTAACTTCCTTAATTGACTATTACCGCTTGCGAAACGATTTTCCATGCTATGAAAAAAGCAGAACACTTGCCAGGGCTGAACAGAGGGTTGAATTAATTGAGCAAGGTTGTTACGAAGATATCAATGACATAAGATTTTTACCCTACATACAACTTCATGAATTTGAAGGCTTATTGTTTTCTGCTTCCATTGGGTTCAATGAACTTTTCCCAGACTTGCCAAAAAAAAATAAAAGGGAATTGTTAGATATAATTGACAAGTTTCCAAATCCTGAAATGATAAACGACCGTCCGGAATTTGCTCCTTCAAAAAGACTGGAAAGGCTCATTCCAAATTACAGGAAACCTTTGTATGGAAGTATGATTGCTTTAGAAAATGGTTTCCCTGCAATTATGGACAAATGTCCACGATTCAGAAACTGGATTGAAACATTGATTAAGCGTATGAAAGAATGAAATTCTACAAAAAATATTGAAGTATGTCAAGCTCTAAGTTCCAGCCCCCGTTTTTGAGGAAGGGTGATGAGGTAGCCATCATTTCACCTGCATATTTCATCGAAGAGGAACAGCTTGAGGATTCTGTGAGGATACTTGAGGGCTGGGGCCTGAGGGTTCATATTTCAAAAAATGCTCTAAAGCGTGAGGGTCCTTTCGCAGGAACCGAAAGGGAGCGAATCAGCGATATTCAGGAAATGACCCGGTCCGGAAATATCAAGGCAATATTCTGTTCCAGGGGAGGCTATGGCTTGCTTAAGATCATTGATAAAATCGATTTTTCGGCACTGAAGCGTTATCCGAAATGGTACTGCGGCTTCAGTGATGTTACAATACTGCTTGTCTGGCTGAGTGAGGTGGTGGGACTGATGACCATACACGGGGAAATGCCCCTGAATTACCTTAACAGGGAAATAAGACCGGAAACCCTGGATTCACTGCATGATGCCCTGTTCGGCGGACTTGAGCCGGTGAGCTGGCGGGGAGAGTTTTTCAGATCCGGCACAGCGACGGGTGAGGTGACGGGAGGCAATCTTTCATTGCTGTACAGCCTGATGGGTACAATTGCCGAACCAAAAACAAGGGGCAGGATCCTTTTCCTGGAAGATACGGATGAATATCTGTATCATATCGACAGGATGATGACATCCCTCAGGCTTGCCGGAAAGCTCAGGGGACTGGCAGCCCTTGTGGCAGGTGGTTTTACTTCGGTGAAGAACACAAAAATCCCCTGGGATACAAGCGTGGAGCAGATCATCTCGTCTGTGACCTCAACTTACAGATATCCTGTTCTTACAGGTTTTCCGGCCGGCCATACCGGTGATAACCGGGCATTCTACATAGGACGCAGGGCAAGTCTGGTTGTCACTGAAGGCGAAGCCACATTTTCCTATCTCTGATGATCAGTATGCAGCATGCCGGCAGAATCAGGCCGGACTCAGAATGCCGAAAGGAGAAGATCCAGATCCTTTGGCAGTATATTGAATTTATGTCCGAGTATTTCGTTTGTAAGAATACCGTTGTACAGGTAAACGCCGTTTCTGAATCCCGGATCATTTTTGAGAACCTGTGTTATTCCTCCTGAATCTGCAAGATTCTGCAGTATGGGTGCAAAAATGTTGCTTAATGCCATTGAGGCAGTCCTGGGCACCCTTGAAGGCAGGTTCCATGCGGAAAAGTGAATGACACCATGTTTTTCATACACCGGGTCCTTCATTGCCCGGTATTCGGATGTTTCGATACAGCCTCCGCGGTCTATGCTCAGGTCGATGATGACAGCCTTGTTCTTCATTGTCCTTACCATGTCTTCCGTCACGTAGTACCATGATTTGAGTTCATCAAGCCCGATTGCCCCGATAAGCACATCGGCTGACCGGAGGGCCTTCCGGAGGACCTGGGGATGAAACACTGAGGTCTGCAGCCTCTGGCCAACAAGGGTTTCAATCCTTCTCAGTTTCTGAAGTGAATTGTCGAATAACTTTACCTGTGCACCCAGGCCCAGCGCGGCCCTTGCAGCAAATTCCCCGGCGGTATTTGCACCCAGGATGACAATTTCCGTGGGAGTAATGCCTGTTATTCCGCCCAGCATAATGCCCTTCCCTCCGTGGTGATTGCTGAGATATTCCGATGCCAGCATAACCGATGTGACACCGCAGATCTCACTCATGGATTCGGTTACCGGCATGATTCCGCTGTTGTCGCGTATCCTTTCAAAAGCAATGGCGGTTATTTTCTTCCTGACCAGGCTGGCAAGTGTTTCTTCGCTCAGTTTGAATACATTCAGGTACGACATGACCACCTGGTTGCCTTTCAGGTAATTTGCTTCCTTCGTAGAGAATTGTGCAACCTTGATAACAACATCGGAACCGTACACCCGTGCCGGGGATTCTGTTATCACAGCCCCGTTTTCACTGTAGTCCTTGTCGGCATAGTTGCATCCGGCCCCGGCCCCTTTCTGGACAATCACCTCATTGCCTGACTCGACCAGGATGTTAACTGCTTCAGGAGTGAGGGCCACTCTTTTTTCGTCATCTCTTACGTCAGCGGGAATTCCTATGGAAATTCCCCTGGATCTCACAGTGGTCTCCAGATGCTCCTCCTTGGGCATCAGGGCACTGTTCCCGATATTTAGTTTCACGCTCCTGCTTTTTCCGTTCATTCCGGGGATATCGTTGTTGTTTCAAAGGTAATAAAAATTGAATTTCTGTACCAGCAGAAATGTTCAGACCGTTTCAAGAATTCTTTCCCCGTTCTTTTCCACGGTGATCCTTATCCTGAAAGTATTAAGCGGAAGCATATCTTCCACAATTTCAGGCCACTCCATAAAGCAGTATGCGCCTGACCAGAGGTATTCCTCCAGTCCGAAATCGAAAACCTCCTCCTGCTTCCCTATCCTGTAGAAGTCGATATGATAGATTGCCTCTCCCGAGTTGCTCCTGTATTCATTCACTATTGTGAAAGAGGGACTGCTTCCTTCATCGCCTGCTCCCAGTTCACGGCAGATGGCCTTTATGATTGTTGTTTTGCCGGACCCCAGGGCACCATAGAAAGCAAATACCTTTTTCCCTTCAGAAATCTTCAGCAGCTCTCCGGCTGCTTCCGGAACATCCCTGATATGGGCTATGGTTATTTTCATTTGATGACGGGCTCCAGAAGTACAACAGGGAGAAGCATTTCCTGCATTGAAATACCCCCGTGCTGAAAGGTATCCTTGTAATACCCGGCATAGTAGTTGAAATTGTTCTGATAAACAAGATAGTCCTTGTTCCGGGCAAAAATATATCTGCTGGATATATTTGCCCTGGGAAGGAAAGCGGCTTCCGGATCACGTAATTCAAAGACCTCCGCGGGATTGTAGTTGAGATTTCTGCCCATCTTGTATCGCAGGTTGGCTGATGTTTTTTTATCACCAATTATTTTCAGGGGATTCTGAACCCTGATGGTCCCGTGGTCCGTGCTGAAAATTATTTTTACCGGATGGGATGCAAGCATGTTGAGCAGTTCAAAGAGGGAGGAATGAATGAACCATGAGCGTACAATGCTCCTGTAGGCTGATTCATCACCGGCAAGATCCCTGATCAGTCCTATCTCCGTACGTGCATGGGAAAGTATATCAACAAAATTGAAGACCAGTATGTTGAGATCATTTTCCAGCAACTGTTTTATTTTTTCGTTGACTTTCCTGCCTTCCTGGCTGTTGCTTATTTTGTGATATGACCAGCTGATCCTGAGTCTCTTGCCTGCAAGCTGGTTTTTGAAAAGCTCCTCTTCAAACTCATTCTTGCCCTCCTCCTCATTATCACTGATCCAGTACTGTGGCGTTGTGGCGACGATACGCGAGGGCATCATGCCGGCAAATATGGCATTTCTGCTGAACTGTGTGGCAGTGGGCAGGATGCTGCAGTATATGTCTTCATCCATTATCCGGTAGAGTCCGGTCAGTTCGGCGGATATTTTTTTCCACTGATCAAACCTCATATTGTCGATGAGAATGAAGAACAGGGACTGTCCGGGTGAAACATGCGGCAGTATCTTCGAGCTGAACAGGGACGGGGACATGAGGGGAGCGTTTTCATTCTTCGGATCAAGCCATCCGAGATAATTCTTCATTACGAACTTGCTGAATGAGTTGTTTGCCTCGTTCTCCTGCATCATCAGTATTTCCGACATTCCCGGGTCCGTGGATTTCTCAAGTTCGCTCTCCCAGAATACTATCTTGCGGTACAGTTCCGCCCAGTCTGAAAAACTGGAAGCGGAAGATATCATATTGCCTATCCTGCTGAATTCCAGTCTGTAATCTGTTGTGGCCTTTTTTGTTACCAGCCGTTTCTGGTCGAGTATCTTTTTTATGGCCAGCAGAACCTGATTGGGTTTTACGGGTTTTATAAGATAATATTCAATTGCGGACCCGATGGCTGCCTCCATGATATCTTCCTCCTCACTCTTTGTTATCATCACAACGGGTATGTCGGTGCGTATTTCCCTTATCAGACGGAGAGTTTCAATACCGCTGAGTCCCGGCATGTGTTCGTCGAGGAAAATGAGATCATAGTGATTCTGCCTCACCAGGTCGACGGTATCATTCCCGTTCGTGCAGGTATCCACCTCGTAACCCTTTTCCGTGAGGAAAAAAATATGCGGCCTGAGAGATTCAATCTCATCATCGGTCCAGAGTATCCTGATCTTTCTCATTGACTTTTGACTTATTCCGGATGATAATTTTCCCTGAAGAAAAGACTGTATCGTTCAGGATTCTTGTCCTTGCGCATAACCTCCAGGTTGAAGTTGTTTATCACAAATGCATACATTCCCTTCCCTGCTGAATTCCTGACAACTGATTCGATCCGGAATTTCCTGTAATATTCCATTGCTTCCGAAAAGCTGCTGAACCCGCTTACACTGATGATAATGTACTTGTCATCCGCCAGGCTGCTTTCGGTTCTGAAATTTCTGTTTGTATAATTATCGATGTTATAGCTGATAACATCGAATGTGGCCAGATTTAAGTTAAACGCCGGATCGGGTATGATCAGCGCAAAAATATGGGAGGAAGAGGTGTCGGCCTCGAAGAGTTCCCTGGCTATGACGGTTTCTTCCTCGATTTTCAGTTCGGGTGTCTTTTCATTGAGGAATTCAATTATTTCCCCTGCTTTTTTGCTTTCCTCCGTCTGTGGCCAGAGTTTTATCAGTCTGCCAAGTTCCTCCCTGAAGGCACGTTCATCGGAGACCCTTGCCACTGAATAGGCTCTGAGGAGCATGAATTTGGGAATCAGCATGTCGTCGTCATCGTTGTTCAGAACTTCATCGATGGTGGAAATGGCGGCAGTGAAGTTTTCCTCGGAATATTCATTGTAAGCCTTGTTGTAAAGCTGTTCGGACCTTTTTTCCCGGGCAAGCTTTTTCTCGTAGTATTCCGGATCGGACAGGATCTTTGCAAATTCCGTTTCAGGGAATCTCTCAAGCAGTCTCTGCCGGTATGTCTCGGCAACAGCGGGACTGCCTGCCTGGTTTATCTTATACAGAGTGTAAAGTGTTTCCGGAACAAGATGATGGGAGGGAAAGCGCCTGAGCAGGCTTTCCAGAGTTTCATTTGCCCTCTGGTTGTCCCCGATTTTTTCTGAATAGGCCAGTCCTGCATTAAGTGAGGCTAATGCTATCTTTTCATTTGATACCTGGAGGAGTGAATCGGTGAGCGGCAGGTTACGGAGATAAAACTCCGGTTTCTTGTTATCAAGAACAGCCTCCTCAGCTTCGTCTCCGCCGCTGAGTTCTGATTCGGCCGCAGTCATTCCCGGCTGTGCTGATGAAACAGTTATTTTGTTTGCCCTCCTCCAGTTGTCTTCCAGTTTCCTGTCGCCGTAACGGCGCCTGAATTCAGTTCTCCCGAAAGTAAGGGCAGCCTGGTTGTAAAAATACCATTTGCCTTCCTGTGCAATATTTCCCTGGAATCGCCTTTCGTTCTCATAGTACTGGCCAAGGTTGTATCTGTCGCTGTAATCTGTGCTTCTTCCCTCGGTTTCAGCTTTTGTAACCTCGTTGATCAGATTGGCTATGAACATATTTCTTTCGGATTCCGGCATTGCGGCAACTCTTTGCAGACTGTCCTCCTGCTGGATTATTACCAGTTGTGAAACGAGTGTGTTCAGATCCGCTGATTTTTCTCTCAGTGACCGGTATTCCGGATGATTCTGATCTAGAAAAAATACGGTGCTGTCATAATACCTGCCGGCTCTGATGAAATCGGCATTGTCATAGTAATAGTCACCAAGGGCCTGATAGGACCTTCCTTTCTGATTCGGATTGGATGAAGGTACCGTAACTGATTTTCTGTACAGGCTGAGAGCTTCCTTTTCGTTCCCCGATTTCATTGCCAGTCCGGCAAGCGAGAAATATATCTGATCGTGGTAATCGTTGTTTTTTGAGTTCCTGAGCATTTTTTCAAGCTCTTTCCTGATCTCATTAGGATTACCGGAATTTATATCAAAAACGCCTGCAATATTAATCCTTGCATTGAATTCAACGTCATAGGGAGGATTCATTCTGACCACCTTCCGGTACAGTTCTGTAGCTGCTGCGGAATTGCCTTCCAGCTCATTGAGCTGGGCAAGGAGATAGCAGAGGCGGTATTTTGTTCTTTTGCCGGAAACAAAATCCATGGCCTTCTCGAGAGGGGCTATCGCTTCGGAATATCGCTTCTGTTTGATATTGAGATCTGCAAATGTGGTGTAATACATCTCCTTCAGATACCGTGATGATTCGTTTCCGATATCCGTTTCATTCAGGGTACGGAAGGAGTCAGGATATTTCCCCGTTTCATTGAAGACCCTTGCAAGCCAGACGGATGCCTCTTTCCTTACCTCAGCATCATTTGCCTCCGTGATGGTATAGTTAAGAACAGATTCAGCCTCGCCGAATTCGTGTTTGTAAAAATGTGATTTCGCTATAAGAAGATAGCTGGCATCAACCCAGTCATTAAACTCCTTCCTGTTATAGAATTCCAGTTCTGCCGGCGTCAGTTTGTTCCTGTCCTTTATTTCCGGCTTTGCAGTTATTGACTTGAGGGAGATCAGCTTTGAAGCCTTCATTATTGCCTGATCCATGTCGGAAGAACACATGGAAACCGTTGAGGGATCGCTGTATTCAAAAACATTCAGCAGTTCGGCATAGTCGTCCCTGTGTCCGGCGGATACTTTCTGGACACCTCTTTTGAAGCTTTCATATCCGTTGAACCAGATATTATATCTTGATGTAAGGCTGTGGTAAAACCTTGTTGTACTCGTGTTCTTTTCCACGGAGCAGGCTGCCAGGATAAACAAAAGTGCTGAAGCCGGCAGAAATTTATATGCTGCTTTCAATGAAGACAATAGCTGACCTTTAATACTATAAACTTGTTTTTTCAGTATATAGTATTTCAAAGGTAATGAAAATTGGCATGCTGTTTCCTTCAGGCGGATATTACCTGTTTTATTTCCGGTACATCCTGTCTGACTGCCTTTTCAACACCTGCCTTGAGTGTCATCATGCTGTAGGGACAGCCATGGCATGCACCTGTCAGTTTTACCCTGACCGACATGTCGTCCGTTATTTCCAGCAGTTCAATATCCCCGCCGTCTGCCTGAAGATACGGTCTGATCTTGTTAAGTGCATTCAGCACTCGTTCTTTTATGGTTAATGTATCTGACATGGATGATGTTCTTATTTTTATTTAAATTAATTATAAATAAATCGCAATATTACTACTTTTTTCTTTTAGCGCAAAATCTTTCCGGAATGGATACCCGGTGCTTCAGTTTCTTCTGAAACCTTTAAACCTGGTATTACTTCTGATGTTGGCGGATATAGCTTACAGATCGGGGAATACGGCAGTTATTTCGGGGTAGATGGTTTGTTTATGGAATTTTATCCCAAGATGACTTCTATAGATTTTTTACCGGCAGATGTGATTATTTACAAACTTTCTTTCCCTACATTATTCGGAGATATGGAGCAACATGAAATTGTCTCTTATTGGGAAGAGGCAAAAACCCATAAGGGACACCGGATATGTTACAGGCTGGAGTTTGATGGCAAAGAATGTGAACAGATAATATACGAGTATAGTAGTTCCATATCTTTTGCCACTGTGGTTTTGGACAGATAGTTAAGTGCATATTCAAATGAACAGATATTAGAAATATTGTTGAATACATTGTGCGTTTTTTATCTTTGTGGAAAATTGTACATCAAAGCAATGAGAACACTTTACCAGAAATTTGAAACGATTACTTTCCATTATCGCAGCAAGTGTGCCTTTTAAACCAAATTTCTCCAAAATATCAGAAATAATTGGTGTAAGCCGGAACTCCTTGGATGATTATTTTTCGTATATGGAAAAGGCCGGGCTTATTAGCCGGTTACGTGGTGAAAAAAGTGGTATCCGGGGATTAGGGAAGGTTGATAAAGTATATCTGGACAATACAAATATCCAAGATTGAAAACGGAAAATTTAACCTGACACTTTCCACCATCAATAAGATTGCCGCAGCATTGGGTGTAAAAGTAAGTTTTATATTTACATAACATAAGTAGTCGTAATGCAAAGTGCAACAATATCAGCTGATGTGGAGGCATCTTCCTCTTTACCTGCGGGGGAGTCTGACAAGCTGGCCCAATATATACATAATCTCTTTGAGAGAATACAGGATTATCAGACAAGCAATAATAAAGGAGCGATAAGGATCTGCCTCTCGTCATTTAATCTGTATGCAGAGGGAGATAATAAAAATGATCTTGAGAGATCCGGCTGCCGGATAGATGCAATAGAACGTTTAATGACATTTACATTAGTGATGTTGCAGCAATACATTATAATAGCAGCCAAACCGGTCCTGAGGTATACGACAGCAAAACAGGGAAAACCAAATATATTTTAATCGGCACTCTCTTGAGTTTTGGTTTTGCACTATTATTGGGCATAGTAATCAGGGAAGGATTCTTTGAATATCTTCTGCAATTGATATCCTGCTGCTGATAACCAGAATGATTGTCTGTATGTTTTGACTTACAGCATGCAGGAAGTATAATAATATGAGTATAAACGAGAAGCACCGATAAAACATTAAACATACAAAACAACAATTAGAATAATATGAAAGCATTATCAATCAGAGGAATACTATTTATATCCTTATTTTTCGTATGCTCCCCTGCCCTTTTCAGTCAGAGTAATCCACGGTTAATTGTCCGTTCAGATGACATGGGTGCATTCCACTCTGTGAACATGGCATGTATCAAAGCATATAAGAATGGCATTCAGACTGTTGTAGAGGTAATGCCGGTTACTGCATGGTTTCCTGAGGCAGTACGCTTACTGAATGAGAATCCGGGCATTGATGTCGGAATACATCTTGCTATAACCAGTGAATGGGAGAATGTAAAATGGCGCCCGCTGACCCACAGTCCGAGCCTGACTGATGAAAATGGTTACTTCTACCCGATGATGAGTCCGCATAATGCCTATCAGGGGAAATCTATCCGTGAGAACAATTGGGATATCACTGAAATAGAAAGAGAGTTCCGGGCTCAGATAGAGTTGACCTTGAGGAATATTCCACAGGCAAGTCACATTACCGGTCACATGGGAGCATTGCGATTCGATCCTGAAGTGAATGAGCTGGCTCACAAACTGTCGGAGGAGTACAATCTGACATTCGTGGAAAGTGAGGAGCTAAGAAAGAAATACAATGTCACTCAGGCATGGTATGACGGTTCTAATGCTACTGACAAGAAAGAGAGCAGTTTCATCAGTATGCTCAATAGGCTGGAAGGGGGAAAGAATTACATATTTCTTGATCATCCTGCATTTAATAACGATGAGATGGAGAGTGTAGGTCATGTAGGTTACGAGTGGGTTGGCGAAGATCGTCAGGGGGTAACTGACCTGTTGACAAGTGAAAAGGTTAAGCAAACGATCGGAGAGAGAGGTATAACACTTATCAACTATAACGATCTGACCAAAGCGCTTCCCCGCGGTACACCCGAGTCGGAAAAGGTATCTGAGAAAGGTATCAGGAATTATATGGAGGCTGTCAAAAAAAGCGGGCAGGACTTACACAGTGTTATGATTGTCAGGAACGGGAAAGTTGTGTTCGAACATTGGTTTGGCGATCATGTTTCAAATAAACCACACATAATGTACTCGGTAAGTAAGACATATACCGCAACAGCCATCGGGTTTGCTGTAGCGGAAGGACGACTCAGCGTGACAGACAAGGTGATCTCATTCTTTCCGGAAAAGCTGCCTGCAAATGTAAGTCAGGAACTTAAAGATCTGGAGATAAAGCATCTGTTAACCATGTCTGTCGGGCATGATCCGGCAGCGGTCAGGGAGAAGACCCGTACAAATGACGATTGGGTCTCCGTTTTCCTGGCAGAGCCTGTTACGGAGAAACCCGGAGCACAATTCAATTATAACAGTGTGGCAACCTATATGCTCTCTGCCATTTTACAAAAAGTGACAGGTGAGAAAGTGATTGACTATTTATATCCCCGTTTATTCCGTCCGTTGGGAATAGTTGGAGCCACCTGGGAAGAGTGTCCTAAAGGGATAAATGTCGGTGGCTGGGGTCTGTATGTTAAAACTGAAGATATGGCAAAGCTGGGGCAGTTGTTGTTACAGAAAGGAGAATGGAACGGGGTACAACTGCTTCCCGCATCATGGATAGAGGAGGCCTCTTCCTCCAAGATAGAATCAATCCCTGCCGGAGCTAAAAAGGAGGAGATTAAAATAAAGAAGAATGATAGCGACTGGCTTCAGGGCTATGGTTATCAGATGTGGCGTTGCCGTAATAATGCTTATCGGGCTGATGGGGCGAACGGGCAGTTTATACTGATCCTTCCTGAGAAAAATACAGTTATAGTTACAACAGCGAATATTAGTGACATGCAGGCAGAGCTCAATCTGATCTGGAAATATCTGTATCGGGCGTTGAAGTAACAGACATAGTGCGGTCAGAAGAGTCTGCAATTTACCTTCAAATCCGTCAAGGAGTATGTTGAGCATAAAACGTTGTCGTTAGTTTATGGGAGTATGTTCGTGCAGTTTCCAGAATTTGGCTTTATGCAGAATTTTTTGTGTGGTGTTTTCGGTGGCAAGCATTGCAACACTCTACGGGATAAACCGGAAAACCGATCCGAAGGGGAAAATCAGTTAACTTACCGTAAAGGAGGAAGACCCAAAGCTGACAAATTGATATATAAAGCAACCGCAAGCTCCCGGCCGCTGCCGGACAGGATCAGAGATTAAATCAGCGGATCAATTTCTGCAGAAGGGTCCCAGAATTTCTCAGTGAAATCAACAACCCTGTCGTCTTCAACATAGACACCCTCATTTGCAAGGAGCTGTTCCATCGTTGTGGAATTGCCGAAATGATGTTTCCCGGTAAGAAGGCCCTGGCGGTTTACGACTCTGTGTGCCGGAATGAAGCCCGGCTGTGTATGGCAGGCATTAAGAGCCCAGCCAACAGTTCTTGCCGATCTGCCCGAGCCGAGATACCTGGCGATAGCGCCGTAGGAAGTTACTCTGCCGTAGGGGATGAGCCTGCACACCTCATACACCATACCGAAAAAATCATTTTCTGCCGGTGGTTTTTCAGATTTCATCTTCACTGATTTTGTTACCCGGGAGAGTGAAAGCCAGCAGGTGGATCTTCCGCCCTTCATCCAGATAATTATTCTCGTAATACGTTCTGATAAGGAAAATTTCATCAGGGTTATCTTCCCCGTACAGATCGGATGTTGCCTTCACCAGGGGGAGCTTATTCTTTTCGGCAAGCGATCTGGTATAGTTATACAGCTCTTCGTTATCGGTTTTCAGGTAGACAGTACCATTGTCCCTGAGGAAGGACCGGTAAAGGTTGAGGAACCAGGGAGATGTGAGCCTTTTATTTGTTTTTTTCTTTCCGGCATGCGGGTCAGGAAAGGTAAGCCATATTTCATCAACCTCATCAGCGGCGAAGAAAGATCCTGCAAATTCGATTCTTGTTCTCAGGAAAGCAGCATTCGGGATGTTTTTTTCATGTGCGGTCTTTGCTCCGCGCCACATCCTGGCTCCCTTGATATCTACCCCGATAAAATTCCTGTCGGGAAATCTTTCCGCCAGGCCTGTTGTATATTCTCCCTTTCCGCAGCCAAGCTCAAGGACTAACGGATTATTGTTATGAAATATGTTTTGTTTCCATTTTCCCTTTACCGGATGATCTTTTCCTGACCGGATGTCCGGACCGGCCTCTGTTACATTCCTGAAAGTCTTCAGCTCCGCCCAGCGGGCAAGTTTATTCTTTCCCACCCCAGATAGTCAGATAGTGATTCTTTCAATTCTCAGTCCGATATCATATACTCCCCTGAGATCGGTACTGCGCATTCCGTGCTGTATTCTGAAAACGTATTCACCTTTAAGCGGGAAAAATACATTTGATTTCCAGGGCAGCCTGAGTTCGTGAACATCTCCGGACCCTTTTCCGTACCACCTGCCTTTTTCATCGGCGAGATCATATTCAAGGGTGTCGGTAAGGCTTCTGCCATCGGGGGATATTGCCGTGACAAACAGGAATATGTTCCTGTAGGGAAAATCCGAGCCGGTGCGGATTGTGAATGAAATATCGGCTTTGCCCGTGGTATCGGCAGAGTTATACCTGAATTCGGGAATGTTTGTCAGCTTCCATGTCTTGTCCGGAATGTCGGCTGAATCGGTGAAAAGGATATTTTTTCCGCAGGCAGCAACAAAGACCATTAAAGGGATCAGTAATATACCCGCTTTAATTCTTTTTCTTCTCATTGGATTTCCTGTTTTTCTTTTTCCGGGAATGACGGCGTTTCTTTTTCGCCTGTACAGGGGAATCAAAGCGGGTTATACTGTACTCATCATCCTCTTTCCCGGACGGGTCGGATCCTTCCCATTCCGTGACGCTGTTGAGGATGCGCCGTGGTTTCCGGCCCTTCCTGTTCATATCCTGTACTTCCTTCACTCTTTCAACGGGCACGGCTATCATGTTTGATGTTGAATCAGGACCGCATGTATACCAGTATAGTTTCTTATGGACTTCCATTTTCAGGAAATGGGCCGTTTCCTCAGTTGCCTGAAGGGGTATATCCCGGGGAGGAAATCCTTTCTGGGCATCCACATAGCAGTCAAATTCAAAATTCAGGCAGCACTTGAGCTTTCCGCACTGTCCTGCAAGCTTCTGGGGGTTAAGTGATAATTCCTGGTATTTAGCATGGGTTGTGGTGACAGAGTTGAAGTTTGTGATATGGGTTGAACAGCACAGTTCCCTTCCGCATGATCCTATGCCTCCTATTCGTCCGGCTTCCTGCCTGGCACCTATCTGCCGCATTTCTATCCTGACCCTGAACTCCTCCGCCAGCACCTTTATCAGTTGCCGGAAGTCAACTCTTTCATCAGCAATATAATAGAATATTGCCTTGGTTTTATCACCCTGGTATTCGACATCTCCGATTTTCATGTTGAGATTGAGTTCCCCCGAGATCTGCCTTGACCGCAGCATGGTAGGAATCTCAAGCTTTTTCGCCTCTTCCCATTTCTGGATATCAGCTGCCTTGGCCTTCCGGTATACTTTCCTGAGATCATCCGGGGACGGCGGGATCTTCAGTTCCTTGAGCTGTTCCCTTACCAGCCTTCCGGTCATTGATACCCTTCCGATATCATGTCCGGGAGATGCTTCAACCGCAACAATATCCCCGATTTCAAGCCGCAGGTTGTTGACATTCCTGTAAAAGCCCTTCCGGGTATTCTTGAACCTTATTTCAACTATTTCATTCTCAGCGGCACATTCCGGCAGGTTTCTCAGCCAGTTGAAGGAATCAAGCTTATTGCATCCGGGCTTATATGTGGTATCAGGCAGCAGAAGCTCTTCTTCTGCCTGATCCTGTAATTCTTTATTTTCTGACATATGATGATCAACAGATTGTCGGTTCAAAGCGCAAAAGTAGTCAATAAATGAATTAATATCAATTATACTTTTGGTGTTCTTGATATGAGCCTGGTCACTTTGAAGGCAAGATCAAGAAAAATAATGCGGGGATTCCCGTTTGCCTCAACATGACTGAATGCCTGGTTGAATTCATCATTCAGGGGATAAATATTTGCAAGGCTGATAAAGGGATGGAAATTCCCTGAAAAGGACGCCTCCTCTCCGGCAAGGAAAACAATATTGTTTTTCATCTGGCCGAGATTCATCATCAGGTTTTCCCTCAGCATACCCAGTGAGTATGAAAGGAATTTTTTCTGTGCCTCCCTGCCGGTTACGGAAATATCGTCAGACCACTTCATAAGGGACATGACATCGCGTTTCCAGGCAAAACGCATCAGCTTTCTGAAACGGTCAAGATTCTGCCTGGATGAATCTTCGTTTTCAAATAATTCGATTGCCTTTATAATGTTTCCGCTGACAACCTTCGCTATTTCTTCCGCTCTTTGCCTGCCGGCAGAGTATCTGCCGGTCAGGTATTCCCTGATTTCGTCATTTGTGAATCCCGGCAAACGTACGAGCTGGCACCGTGAAAGGATAGTGGGAATGATTCTGTCGGGCTCATCCGAAACAAGGAGAAACAGAGTCTTGTCGGGCGGTTCCTCAATGAGTTTCAGAAGCTTGTTGGCTGCCGCCGGGTGCATTTTCTCGGGAAGCCAGATGATCATTATCTTATAGTCGGATTCATAAGTCTTAAGACTTAATTTCTTAATGATCTCCTCCGCCTCGGATGCAAATATCAGTCCCTGGGCATTTTCCACATTTATTGAATCAAGCCACGCGTTTATTGTGAAATACGGTGATTTGCCGGCAAACTCCCTCCACTCAGCAAGAAATGAATCACTTACGGATTCGGAATCCTTCCTCCCCTTTTTTATTACCGGAAAAACAAAATGAAGATCAGGATGTATCATTTTTTCATATTTCACGCATGAGCGGCATACGTCACATGAATCATGATCATTCCTGTTCTCACAGCTGATATACTTTGCGAATGCCAGTGCCACAGCCAGGGAGCCGCAGCCTTCCGGACCGGTGAATATCTGTGCATGACTGACCCTTTCTTCCCGGACGGAGCGGATCAGTTTTGAAATTATTTCTTTCTGGCCCGGTATCTGTGAAAAATTCATCCTGATTTCATTTCTGCCTGTTTGTCCCGGCTTGGGGCTTTACTTACTGATTTCCTCTCTACAGGGCATTGAGTGCCGCATCATAATCGGGTTCCTGAACAATTTCAGGCACCAGTTCATTGTATTTCACCACTCCGTTCTCGTCGATGACCACAATGCTTCTGGCATATAATCCCGCGAGAGGGCCGTCTGTAATTCCGATTCCGTATGCTTTCCCGAAATCACTGTCGCGGAAGCCCGATAAAGTTAATACATTATTTATTCCTTCCGTTGAACAGAAGCGACCGTGCGCAAAAGGCAGATCCTTGGAGATGGCCAGTACCCTGACGCCGGGTTTTCCGGCAGCCAGTTCATTGAATTTTCTCACCGAGGTTGCACAAACCGGGGTGTCAAGACTGGGAAAAATGTTCAGTATAAGCTTTTCTCCCTTCAGATCGGAAAGTCTGAGACTGTCAAGATCTGATTTTACGAGTGTGAAATCAGGTGCCTGGCTTCCCGCCCGGGGAAGATTGCCGGATGTGGTGACCGGATTTCCATGAAAAGTAATTTTTGCCATAGCTTTTTTCTTCAAAATTAATTAAACTTTTACATGCAGTTAACATTATCAGCGAATGAATTGTTCATCTACTTTTAACCGGTTAATGTCTGTAATTGATAAAAAAATATTAGGTTTGTATGCTTTAAAAATTCCGGGATAAAACCTAAAAAACACAGATATGAAAAAGATACAGGATTTCAATTTTAAAGGCATCAGGGCAATTGTACGGGTTGATTTCAATGTGCCTCTCGACAAGGAAACATTTGAAGTAACTGATGATACAAGGATAAGGGGTGCCTTGCCTACCATAAGGAAGATAACGGGAGACGGGGGCTCATGCATTCTGATGTCACATCTGGGCAGACCGAAGGGACGGATGGAGAAATTTTCCCTGAAACCGGTATTGCCGGTTCTTGAAAAGCATCTTGGAATGAAGGTTCTGTTTGCAGATGACTGCCTGGGTGAGTCGGCGGTTAAAATGACTGCCGGACTGAAGCCGGGGGAAGTGCTTCTGCTTGAGAATGTCCGTTTCTACCCCGAGGAGGAAGGAAAGCCCGTTCTTCCTGATACAGCCACTGAGGAAGAAAAGAAAGCAGCAAAGGCAGAACTGAAGATCAGGCAGAAAGAGATGGCTCAAAAACTTGCCGGCTATGCCGATGTTTATGTCAATGATGCATTCGGAACTGCACACAGGGCACATGCCAGTACTGCCGTCATTGCCGGTTTTTTCCCGGGCGACCGTAAGATGTTCGGATTCCTGATTGACAGTGAACTGGCTGCTATGGACAAGGTGCTGAAGGATGCAGGCAGACCCTTCACCGCGGTTATGGGAGGTGCAAAGGTTTCCGACAAGATACTGATCATTGAAAACCTTCTCGACAGGGTTGACAACCTGATCATAGGAGGGGGAATGACATATACCTTCATCAGGGCGATGGGAGGCAGGACGGGCAATTCCTTGTGTGAAGAGGACAAGCTGGATGTGGCAAGGGCAATAATTGAGAAAGCCAGGGAAAAGGGTGTGAATTTCCTGCTGCCGGTCGACGGTGTCAATGCCGACAGGTTTGATGCCGGAGCCGATACCTATGTGTCTGCCATTGATGACGTACGGGACGGATGGATGGGGCTGGACATCGGAGAGGAAAGCATCAGGCTTTTTGAAGATGTGATAGTGAAATCGAAAACCGTTCTCTGGAACGGACCTATGGGCGTATTTGAAATAGATAAGTTTGCTGCCGGAACAACAGCCATTGCCAGGGCAGTTGCAAAGGCAACGGAACAGGGTGCCTTCACCCTGATTGGCGGAGGAGATTCCGTTGCTGCAATAAACAAAAACGGCCTGGCCGACAAGGTGAGCTACGTTTCTACTGGAGGCGGTGCAATGCTTGAATACATGGAAGGGAAGATACTGCCGGGAATCGCTGCCATCAGGGGTGATTGAACCGGCAGGACCGGCCGGAACGGTAAAGGGTGACCGTAAGGGCCGACCGGAAACGGATCCCGGATCTGCGGGAAATGCCTTATCTTTGTTGTTATGGGAAATGTCAGGGGAAAAATTGTATCAATATTGCTGCTGGCTGCAGTGCTCCTTATATCCTGTGACAGGAAAAAAGAACCGGAACGCAGCGGGACTGCCACTATTGACAATGAACTGGTTTTAGACAAGGAACTTCAGACCTATGTAAATTACGGATTCCTGTTTTCCGAGGCAAGGCTTGCATCAAATGTTGAAAGTCCCAGGCCTGACATCACAGTTTTCAGGGATGGGGACAAAATATCACTCGATGCAAACAATTTAAGTCCTTCGTTTTACAAATACGGGGAATACAACAGTCAGCAGGAAGCAGCAGAGGCTTTCAGAAATCTCTCATCTGCAACCGTAAGCCGCTGGGAAGAGCGTGCAACCATGCTGAAAATAAACCAGATCTGGCTGTATCGTTCAAACACCGAGCGCTATGCAAAAATCAGAATAATTTCCATCCAGCTGGAAAACAGGTCTTTGCAGGAATATGTCAAATGCACCTTTGAGTGGGTTTACCAGCCTGACGGATCTTTAAACTTTCCCGGCAAATGAAGCCGGATCTGGTAAATAGAATTTTCAGCATCTCACAACAAACGGATTTTCAGGCTATAACCCTCGAAATATTTAAGCTGCAGTCAGAAAAAAACCGGGTTTACAGGGATTTTATCGGATATCTCGGTATTGATCCTGCTGCTGTGAAACGGCCGGAGGATATTCCCTTCCTTCCCGCAGGATTTTTCAGGAATCACAGGGTGGTCACCGGATCCGGAAGCGCAAAGCTGGTTTTCGGGAGCAGCGGTACCGGCGGGGAGATGACCAGCCGGCATTACATTGCTGATCCGGAGATTTATGAAATGAGTTTCCAGGGAGGCTTTCAGCTTTTTTACGGGGATCCCTCAGAATATTTTATTGCCGCTCTTCTGCCATCCTATGCCGAAAGAGCCAATTCATCACTGATTTACATGGCCCGCGGCCTTATAGGGAAAAGTAACTGTCGGTACAGCGGTTTTTACGGGAAGAACATTGAGGAGCTGCTGGAGAACATACAGGAAGCCAGGGCCGCGAAGAGGAAAATAATCCTGCTGGGTGTCAGTTTTGCCCTTCTTGATCTGGCCGAAAAATATTCACCCGATCTTTCAGGGGTTATTGTAATGGAAACAGGCGGAATGAAGGGCAGGAGAAAGGAGATAATAAGGGAAGAACTCCATGCTGTTCTGAAGAAAGGGTTTAACGTGGATAAAATTCATTCTGAATACGGGATGACCGAACTGCTGAGCCAGGCATATTCAGCGGGTGACGGCCTTTTCCGCTGTCCGCCTTGGATGAGGATACTCATCAGGGATCCGCGTGATCCTCTCTGCCTGCTGGAAGGAACGGGGCAGTCAGGCGGAATAAATATCATTGACCTCGCAAATATTCATTCCTGTTCATTCATTGCAAGCGACGATCTTGGCAGGATGGAAGAAAACGGCAGCTTTGAGGTGCTCGGCCGTTTTGACAGCAGCGATATCCGCGGCTGCAATCTGCTTATGGAATAGTTTCCGAAAACCCAGCAGTCCGTAAGCTACAGTCCCAGTCTGGTTCTGACAGCAGGGGGTATAGCATCCTTATGAACCATTATGAAAAGTGTCTTGGCGCGGACATAGCTTTCCGACATGTAAAGGTATCCGCCGAATGCATTCCGTTCCGTACCCCACGAGTTTTTGGTTTTGTAGTATTTGGTACCGTTCTGGTCCTTAACGATTCCGGTGAGATGCATCAGGTGATCGTCGGTGGTGGTGAAGTTCTCATAACCGGCCTGCCTGATCTCCTGGCTTATGTTCATTTCCGGACCCGGAGATTCAATTTCCTGGGTTGAAGTGGTTCCGGTTCTCTGAGCCGGACTTCTTTCAAACCTGTCCCTGTCGGTTGCAGGGCCGCCTGCCGCCGGCAGGCCGGCAGGCATCACCGCATATCCCTTCTGATGGGAAAACCCGGGTTCACTGACATCTCCGTCCCAGTTTACCGTATAACCCTGATTAAAGGCATAGTCCATTATCTCAATAAGTTCATCAAGGGGAACATTGTAAAAACGTTCCATTGCCCAGTTGTCGGGCACCTCAAGGATACCCCTGGTATAAAAGGGAAAATGGGTGAACGATGTTATCTCTACATAGTCTGAGCTGTTGATGCCCAGGGAGGCGGCAAAACTCTTCGGGGTATAGGTACTGCCCCTGTAGGTGAAGGATTGGGGAACTTCTCCCAGGTAGGTATCCAGGATGGAACCCAGTATCTTTTTATACTGGTCACTTTCATTCCTTCTCTGAACGGGAACAGGTGCCACGGCATTGATGAACTCCTGCAGTTCACTGTGGTTATGTGTCGGGGATCCGTAATTGAGGCCGGGATAGACTTCATCCGGGACTATGCCGTATTCAGTGAAAACGTTCATCCAGTCATGCGAGAGACCGCCGGGACCGAGATTTCCCTTCCCCCTGCGCAGGTAATTGTCTCTCAGCCGTTTCTCGTAATTCTTACGTACAATGAACATTTCAGAAAGGTCATATTCGCCTTTTCCCATCCGGAGTAATTCCGATTCTATAAATGAAGTTGTTGCAAAGCACCAGCATGTACCGGTTGCAGCCTGGTTCTTCACGGGAGTTGCCTTCAGGTCAATCACGCTGGTGAATTTGTATCCCTCCGGGGCGGGGGATGCGGATGCTTTATCTTTCCTCTGTGCCTGTACTGAAAGAGCAAGAACAAGGGAAAGTGTCAGAAGCAGGATTTGTTTTTTCATGGAATCAAAGATTTTATTTTAAGCCTGGATAGTATGCATTTTCAATGTGCTCAATTCTGTAATGACAGCCTTTCCTGATTACGGATATGATATCGAAGCGGCTGTCCTTATCGATGCTGTTTCTTTTAATATATCTCTCGGCAGCTAATATAAGCGATTTTTGTTTTCCGGCAGTTACCGCACCGGCGGGATCAACAAGGCAGTCTGCTGATCTGGTCTTCACTTCGGCGAAAATCATGAATTCCTCATTTTCCGCAATGATGTCAACCTCCAGTCTGCCGGATTTCCAGTTGCGGCACAGTATCCTGTATCCCTTTCCGGCAAGGTATTTTGCCGCCTCTTCCTCGCCCTTCCTTCCCAGATCGTACGATTCGGCCATTTCAGATCTCGATAAGCTTGTTTTTGATGGCGAAAAGGATGAGGCTGGCAGTATTTTTTGAATTTGTTTTTCCGAGAAGGTTTGCCCTGTGCTTATCAACAGTCCGCTTGCTTATAAACAACTCATCGGCTATTTCCTGATTGGACAGCCCCTCACAGATTTTTGCCAGTATCTCCTTCTCTCTCCGGCTGAGGTTGGCCGACTTGCTCTCGTGTTCCCGGTGTTTTATCCTCTGGATGACATGATGCAGCAGTTCCTGTGAAAAGTAAGTGCCTCCCTTCATCACGGCAATAATGGCATCCCGCACTTCTGAAATGGCTGAATCCTTGAGAAGGAAGCCCTTTACGCCGGCATCAACCATCCGGTAATAATAATCCTCCTCCCCGTACATGGAAAGGGCAATTACCCGCATGTCAGGGTTGATCCTGAGGCCTTTCCTGGTTGCCTCAATGCCGTCCATCTCGGGCATGTTGATATCCATCAGGGCAATATCTGCCGTTATTGAGGGCAGCAGTTTCAGGAATTCATATCCGTTTGAGGCTTCCCCCACCACTTCAAGGTCGTCAAATGAATTGAGAAGGATCTTCAATCCGTTCCGGAACAGCTGGTGATCATCAATAATGATTATGCTTGTCTTTTCCATCAGTATATTACTGTGCGGCATCAGTCTGCACCATGATGCATTACTGACGGTTCCGCCTGTTTTACCAGTCCATTACCCTGATCAGTGCGTTTGTCCCCTTGCCGGGAGAGCTCTCAAGAACAAAAACTCCTTCAACGGTTCTTACGCGTGTTTCGATATTCGAAATCCCCATGCCCTTCGTATCCTCCCTGCTCAGTTTTGAAGTGTCAAATCCTCTCCCGTTATCGGAAAACTGCAATGTAACAAATTTATCATGTTTATTCAGCTCAATTTCTATTTTTGAGGCTCCTGAATGCTGAATGGCATTGTTGATAAGCTCACATACAGCGCGGTAAATCACAACCTCCTTGTCAGAGTCAAGCCGGTAGTTTTCAAGATCCGACTTGAAGTCTATTTCCACCGTCCCGGTCTGGTTTATCTTTGTGACAAAGGCCCCAATCGCGCTGGAAAGCCCGAAGTTCTCAAGAATATGGGGACTGAGATTGTTGGATATATCCTTTATCGTGCTTATTGCCTCATTGACCAGGTGGTTTGTGTTTTTGAGGATCTCCGTGCCTGACGGATCGCTTATGCGCTGGGCAAGTGAGGTGAGTGACATTTTCACCGTGGACAGTATCGGGCCCAGTCCGTCATGAAGGTCTTTTGCAAAGCGCTTCCTCTCATTCTCCTCGGTGTTGATGATGGCGTTCAGAACTCTTTTTTCAGTACGCGACCTGTCAATGTCGGCCTTCTTGAGTGAATAGAATATCTCCCTTATCAGCACAACTCCTATTATAATCATGAATGAGATAACCACGCCCAGCCATTCATCTATCATCTGCCACATGTAGGAGGGAGTTCCCCTGAGCAGTTCCGAGAGCTGTATGAATTTGCGCACTGCCATAAGCAGAAACGACAGGGAAAGAAGTATCCATGACAGCCTGTACCTGGTCATTTTCATGAATCCGAAGGCTATCGACGCTGCTATTATCTGCAATATTATTGAAATGATAAGGGCTATGAGTCGTACCATCCCGGCAATGAGGTTTTAATGCAAAAATAGAGGTATTTATTTAATTGTACCTTTTTTTTACCTTTGTCAATTCTGTAAAAGCCATGATACTTTTATACAGACTGGGAATATTATTTTATTCGGTAACAGCCATGCTGATTTCGCCCTTCAGCAGCAAGGCGAAACTTCTGGTGAGGGGCCGCCGCAACTCTTTCAGGGTCATAAGGGATAAGCGGATACAGGGCGACAGATACGTATGGATGCATTGTGCCTCGCTCGGGGAGTTTGAGCAGGGCAGGCCGGTTATTGAGGCAATAAGGGAAAAGTTTCCGGAATTCAGGATACTGCTTACATTTTTCTCTCCTTCCGGCTATGAAGTCCGGAAGAATTATCCCGGGGCGGATATAGTCTGCTATCTGCCTTCAGACACCGGGCGGAATGCGGCGAAACTTCTGGATGCAGTAAAACCGGAACTTGTTATTTTCGTGAAATACGAATACTGGAAGTATTACCTGGAGGCCGTAGCTCAAAGGGGAATACCGCTTCTCCTTGTTTCAGCTCTTTTCAGGAGGGAACAGATCTTTTTCCGCTGGTACGGGGCTTTCTTCAGGAAAATACTGGAAAACTTCAGTCATATATTTGTTCAGGATGAGGGATCGGCTGAAAAGCTTGAAAGTCTGGGTGTCAGGAATGTCACGGTTTCCGGTGACACCAGGTTTGACAGGGTTCTGGAGATAGCAGCCGCGGCAAAGTCCATTTCACAGATAGAGAGCTTCAGGGGGAGTGAAAAACTGTTTCTTGCGGGAAGCAGCTGGAAGCCGGATGAAGAAATCATTGTACGATATATAAATGATAATCCTGGCAGAATGAAGTGGGTTTTTGCCCCGCATGAAACCGACAGGGCAAATATAGACAGGCTTGTTAAACTTTTCAGGGTGAAATGTGTTAGATTTTCTGAGTACGGTGAAGGGGAAAAGGACGCAAGAGTTATGATAATTGATAATGTCGGCATGCTTTCGTCAGCCTACAGGTATGCATATATTGCTGCAGTGGGCGGAGGATTCGGCAGGGGAATACATAATATCCTTGAGCCGGCCACCTGGGGGGTTCCCGTATTATTCGGGCCCAATCATGAAAAATTCAGGGAAGCCCTCAATCTGATTTACCTGGGAGGGGCAAAATCTTTCAGTAATTATGATGAGTTCAGGTCAGTTCTTGAAGACCTTTCAGAAAATCCGGCATTTTATGAAAGATCTTCCCTTGCAGCTTCGGAATATGTGAGAGAAAATGCGGGAGCCACAAAGAAAATCATGGAATGGATCAGCAGTGAAGTTATTAACAGCATATGATGAAAACTTGTTTATAACCTGTTGGCAATTACCTTGTGCATATAGTTAAAAGGGCCGTAAATTCGGCTTTCTCCCGATTTGCGGGCTGTTTTTTGGAAAAAAGTGAAACCGGTTAATAATAATTATGTTACAGTATTAAACCTAAACCAGAATGAGATATGAACAAGCTTTTAAAACTCTTTTATTCCGCGCTGCTCTTCCTGTTCATGGCAACCGTCAGCCACGGACAGGGATCAACAACTTCCTTTCTTCAGGGAAAGATAACTGATGAGAATCAGCAACCCATGGCCGGGGCGACCATTGTTGCAACCCATGAGCCCTCTGGAACCGCTTACGGTGCCAACACCAACAGTCAGGGCCTCTACAACATTGAGGGAATGCGTCCGGGAGGACCCTATAGTGTTGAGATCAGTTTTGTGGGCTATGCCAGGAGAACATTCACTGAAATATATCTGATGCTCGGAGAACATACCACCCTCAATGCCGACCTGTCCCAGACAAGTACGGAACTCCGGGAGGTGACAGTCATAGGCAGCAGGACTTCAAAGTTCAGCACCACGAAAACCGGTGCTACCACGAATATTTCAGGCGCACAGATGGTAACTCTTCCAACTGTCTCCCGCAATATCAGCGATATCACCCGGGTATCCCCCTATACCAACGGGATGAGCTTTTCCGGAGGTGACGGACGTTCAACGAATTTTACCGTTGATGGTTCAAATTTCAACAACAACTTCGGACTGGGAAGCAAACTTCCTGGCGGTGGCAATCCCATTTCGCTTGATGCCATAGAGGAAGTACAGGTTGTTATTGCCCCTTTCGATGTGAGGCAGACCAATTTCATCGGAGGCGGAATCAATGCGATCACCAAATCGGGTACCAATAACCTGAAAGGTTCAGCCTATACCTATTATACAAACCAGAAAATGCGCGGCAACAAGATCGGCGAGCACGAGTTCAGCAGGAGCGACAAGGAATCAAATTCAATTTACGGCTTCACTCTCGGCGGTCCCATAGTAAAGAATAAACTGTTTTTCTTCGGAAACCTGGAATATGAAAAAAGTCCGAAGCAGATTGTCCGCTGGCGTGCTTCCACGGATGGTATTTCTGACAAACAGACCATATCGCGTGTTACGGAATCAGATCTTGAGGCAGTGTCAAATCATCTCAGAACAAAATACGGTTATGAAACCGGTTCATTCAGCAGTTTTCCTGCCAGTGTGTCAAACCTGAAATACCTGGTACGCCTCGACTGGAACATAAACCGTGACAACAAACTGAGCGTGCGTTTCAACCATACAAAGAACATTGAATGGTTCGGGCCAAACGGCAACTCAACTGACGGAGCCTACCGTGACCAGGGGAAAAACCGTATAGGTGAATACTCAATGTCCTATGCCAATTCCATGTATTCCCAGGATAACCTTGTCAATTCAGGATCAGTTGAACTTAACAGCCGCTTCTCCGACAGGATATCCAATCAGCTGCTGATAACCTATTCGAATATTGAAGATATCCGTGGTTCAAACTCAGCCCCCTTCCCCTTTATTGACATAATGAGCGGGGATATTGCAGACGGGGCGGCAGCGCTGGATCCGTACATCTCAGCAGGCTATGAGCTGTTCACATGGAATAACGGGGTGAAAAACAAGATAATCAATGCAACCGACAATTTCACCTATTATCTTGACCTTCACAAAATAACTGCAGGCGTAAGTTTCGAGTACCAGATGGCAGACAATAACTATATGCGCAGCGGAACAGGATATTACCGCTATGCCAGCCTGAGTGATTTTCTTACCGGAGCCGCTCCTGTGGACTTTGCCCTTACCTATGGCACCAACGGTATACTTGTGCCTTCCAATGCTGTTAAGTTCAATCAGATAGGTGCATATATCCAGGATGAATGGTCTCCGACCTATAATTTCAAACTGACCTATGGGCTGCGTGCCGATAATATTACCTTCATTCAGGATATTATGACCAATAATGCTATACTGGAGCTTGATTTCGGCGGCCGCAGCATCAATACCGGCAAGTGGCCCACGCCAAAGGTCAATCTGTCACCCCGTGTCGGTTTTACCTGGGATATAGCAGGGGACAAATCGGTGGTTCTCAGGGGAGGAACCGGCCTGTTCACCGGCAGACTGCCTCTGGTATTCTTCACGAACATGCCCTCCAATGCCGGCATGAACCAGATGCTGATGAAGATTCAGACCAGATTCAATGCCGATGGTTCTGTCAGGTCCAGTGACCCGCTGCTGGACAGACTTGCCGGCGATATCATAACAGACGTGAATGATATGATTAGCAGGATGGATTTTCAGACTACTGTTACTCCTCAGGACGGAAGCGTTCCCAGTTCTATAGCAGGAGTCGATCCCTCATTCAGAATGCCTCAGGTCTGGAAAACATCAGCTGCCTTTGATTACAGGGCACCGGTTGATTTTCCCTTATCCTTTACCGCTGAAGGTATTTTTACTAAAAACATAAATGCTGTAAGGCTGGAAAACTATGCAGTGAAGAACCCGCAGGCAGGCTGGGACAAATTTTCCGGTCCGGATGACCGTTATATTTTTCCTCCCGGATACCTGTACTTCTCCAGTGTAAAGGATGCATGCGTGCTGGTCAATACCAACAAGGGCTACGGGTATACGCTGAACCTGACCGTCAATGCGGAACCGGTAAGTAATCTCGACCTGATGTTTGCATATACAAAGACCGAAATGAGGGAAGTGTCCGGAATGCCCGGCAGCAATGCCAATTCAGCCTGGGTGGGGCTTATCACTGTCAACGGTCCCAATAATTCCACGGTACAGCGCTCGCAGTACGTGGTTCCCGACAAGGTGATTGCCTCGGCATCATACCGGGTTCCATACCTGAATGACCTGATGGCATCACATTTCAGCATATTCTTTACCGGTCTCACGCCCTATGGCAATACATACCGCTACAGCAACGACATGAATGGTGATGGCGTAAACAATGACCTGATTTACATTCCGAAGGAAAAGGGCGAAATATCATTTGTCACCCCCGAAGATGAAAATGCATTTTTTGCATTTGTTGAACAGGATAAATACCTGAGAAAGCATAAGGGAGAATACGCAGAGGCCTACTCCGCCCGCTCACCCTGGGTCAACAGGGTTGACCTCCGTTTTGTGCAGGATTTCACCGTTAAGGCAGGACAGACCAAAAATACCCTTCAGCTGAGTGTTGACCTGCTGAATGCCGGAAATCTGCTGAACTCAAAATGGGGTGTATACAGTAATAATAAAATAAGCAACAATGGAGCCGTCCTGAAATATGAGGGAAAGGATGTAGCAAACAATGTTCCGAGTTTCTCAATGATTCAAGATAAGGGAAAATACCTGGACAAAAGCTATTCCCATTTTACCGACCTCAGCCAGGTCTGGAGACTGCAGGTGGGACTGCGCTATATTTTCAACTAACCGGAAGACTGAACTGATACAGATAAAAAGCGCCTGGAAACGGCGCTTTTTTCTTTCCGGTAATCTTCGGGATTACAGTGCCTTTATGTTTTTTTACTGTCTCCGGTGGGAAGGACCACATTTCATAACATACAGATAATGAGAAATATACAAAAAGTTAATAACTCTCTCTTCAAATGTTAATAAACTTAAATTTTTTGTCTTGCTTTCAGATTTTCACTTGGCTATTTTAGCAAATACCCGTTTTAAATGTCGACGGGCGTTTAATCTCAATTAAATCAGAGAATAACAGAATTTACACCTTGAATATGGAAGAACTATTTGTCCAGGGATCAACTATTGTTTCTGAAAACGTGAATGAAGAAAAAACATTACCCGGAGCTCAGGATCTGAATAAGGAAGAGAAGGGTACAGAATCTGTAAAAAGGAATATGAAAAAGGAGGAATTTTCTCATGACGAAGCCGTTAAGGCAAGTATCGGGTACTTCAGGGGCGATGAACTGGCAGCAAAGGTCTGGGCAAATAAGTATGCGCTGAAAGATTCTTTCGGGAAACTCTATGAGAAGACTCCCGATGACATGCATCGCAGGCTGGCACGGGAGATTCACCGGATAGAAAGCAAATACAGGAATCCTCTTCCGGAGGAGCTTATTTACAGTGTACTGAAGGATTTCAAATATATCATTCCGCAGGGCGGGCCGATGACAGGTATTGGGAATGACTTCCAGATAGCAAGTCTGTCAAACTGCTTTGTTATCGGCAATGAAGGGTCCTCCGATTCCTACGGCGGCATAATGAAGATTGACCAGGAGCAGGTACAGCTGATGAAAAGAAGAGGAGGGGTGGGTCATGATCTTTCCCATATACGCCCGAGAGGAACACCGGTTCTGAACAGTGCCCTCACTTCAACAGGCGTTGTCCCTTTCATGGAACGTTATTCAAACTCCACACGCGAAGTGGCACAGGACGGAAGGAGAGGTGCCCTCATGCTTTCAATATCCATCAAGCATCCTGATTCCGGCAAGTTCATCGATGCAAAAATGGAAAGCGGCAAGGTTACCGGAGCCAATGTATCGGTTAAGATTACCGATGAGTTCATGAAGGCTGTTGAGCAAAAAAGCGTATTCCGCCAGCAGTATCCGATCGCTTCTGCCAATCCGAAGTTCACCAGCGACGTGGATGCAGTAACACTCTGGAACAAGATTGTGCATAATGCATGGAAATCCGCCGAACCGGGCGTACTTTTCTGGGATACCATCATAAGGGAGAGTGTGCCTGACTGCTATGCCGACCTGGGCTATGCGACGGCATCCACAAACCCCTGCGGGGAAATACCTCTCTGTCCCTATGACAGCTGCCGCCTTCTCGCAATCAACCTGTACAGCTATGTGAAAAACCCCTTTACAAAGGAAGCTGAATTTGATTTTGAGCTCTACAAGGAGCATGTGGGCCTGGCCCAGAGGATAATGGATGATATAATCGACCTGGAGCTGGAAAAGATAGATGCCATACTGGAAAAGGTGGCTGCCGATCCTGAACCCGATGAACTGAAAAGGGTGGAACGCAATCTCTGGAGGAATATCCGCAGGAAAACCGAGGAAGGAAGAAGAACAGGCATCGGAATAACTGCCGAAGGGGATATGCTTGCTGCCCTGGGATTGAGGTATGGTACTGACAAGGCGACGGATTTTTCCGTTGAAATTCATAAAACCCTTGCCCTCGAGGCCTATAAATCTTCAACCTATCTGGCCAGGGAAAGAGGACCCTTCAGTATTTACAATTCAGAAAGGGAAAAAAACAATCCGTTTATTCTGAGACTGAAGGAAGCAGATCCTGTGCTTTACAACAATATGGTGAAATTCGGAAGAAGGAATATTGCCCTGCTTACCATCGCCCCTACCGGGACCACCAGCCTGATGACCCAGACAACTTCAGGCATTGAACCGGTGTTTTCAGTGTTTTACAAGCGCAGGAGAAAAGTGAATCCCAATGACAAGGATGCCAGGATCACTTTCAGGGATGAAGTGGGAGATTCGTGGGAGGAATTCAATGTCTTTCATCATAAATTTATCGAATGGCTTAAGGTCAGCGGTTATGATCCGGAGAAAGTGATGCGGATGAAAGATGCGGAGATAGAATCAATCATTGCTAAGTCACCTTATTACAGGGCAACCGCCAATGATGTCGACTGGATTGCAAAGGTGAGAATGCAGGGAGCAATACAGAAATGGGTTGACCATTCCATAAGTGTTACCATAAACCTTCCTTCGGACGTGAAGGAGGAACTCGTGAGCGAATTATATCTCACAGCCTGGAAATCGGGTTGCAAGGGTGCTACCGTGTATCGCGACGGATCAAGGGCAGGGGTACTGGTAAACGGCAAACCCGAGGCCAGGACGGAAAGGCCGAAACGGCCGAAGGTACTTAATTGTGATGTAATAAGATTCAATATCAATGAAGAGAAATGGGTGGCCTTTGTCGGGCTGAAGGACAACAAGCCCTATGAGATCTTCACGGGTATTGCAGATGAGGAAATATTTCCCATTCCCAAGAGCATTGTAAAGGGACAGATAATAAAGCACAAGCCGGAAAGCGGCAAAAGCCGTTACGATTTCCAGTATACCGACAAGTACGGCTACAAGAAAACAATGGAAGGCTTATCCCATATGTTCAAACCGGAGTTCTGGAATTATGCCAAGCTTATTTCCGGCGTGCTCAGGCACGGAATGCCGATTGCCGATGTGGTAAACCTGGTCCAGTCACTGAAACTTGACAGTGAATCCATCAATAACTGGAAAAACGGAGTTGAGAGGGCCCTGAAGAAATATATTCCCAACGGGACCAGAGCCAAGGGGAAATGCAGTGAATGCCATTCCGAGAACCTTGTTTATGAGGAAGGCTGCCTCATCTGCAAGGATTGCGGATCATCAAAGTGCGGATAAAAGGTTGCAGGCAAAAATTGCCGGTAATTAAATGCGGCCATTGACACCCGGGGAGACTTACTTCAATACTCCCGTTTCCCTGCCTATCTTTTCAAAAGCCCTTACAGCAGTATCCAGATGTTCTCTTTCATGGGCGGCAGACAGTTGCACCCTGATCCTTGCCTCACCCTTCGGAACAACAGGATAGGAAAATCCGATAACATATATCCCTTCCTTCAGCAGTTTTGCGGCAAATTCCTGTGACAGTCTTGCATCATAGAGCATGATTGCGCAGATTGCCGACCTGGTGGGCTTGATATCAAATCCGAGATTGGATATTCTGCTAATGAAATACTCCGAATTGCGGTGCAGCTTATCCTGCAGTTCATTGTTCCTGGTCATCATGTCAATCATTTCAATCCCTGCAGCAGCCACAAGGGGCGGAATTGAATTGGAGAAGAGGTAGGGCCTGGATCTCTGGCGCAAAAGTTCAATTATCTCCTTTTTTCCCGTTGTGAAACCGCCTATTGCCCCTCCGAAAGCCTTTCCGAGAGTTCCCGTGATAATCTCTGCGCGGCCCGGCATGCCGAAGAATTCGGTAACCCCCCTTCCGGTTTCGCCAACAACACCGGCGGAATGGGATTCATCAACCATTATCATGGCCCTGTACTGGTCCGCAAGCTCGGCTATTCTTCTGAAAGGTGCCACATTGCCGTCCATGGAAAAAACCCCGTCAGTCACTATCAGCCTGAACCTTTGTGACTGCGCCAGCTTGAGCTGTTTCTCCAGTTCATCCGTGTCGGCATTCGGATAAATATACCTTTTTGCTCTGCACAGGCGGACCCCGTCAATTATGGATGCATGGTTCAGAGCATCCGAGATTATGGCATCCTCCTCAGTGAGAAGAGGCTCAAAAACCCCGGCGTTTGCATCGAAACAGGATGCATAGAGTATAGTATCTTCCGTCATGAAAAACCTGGAAATCTTCCTCTCCAGTTCTTTGTGAAGGTCGCTTGTCCCGCAGATAAACCTTACTGACGACATTCCGTATCCGTGATCCTCAAGGGCCTTTTTTGCAGCTTCGATGAGCCCGGGATTGTTTGACAGCCCGAGGTAGTTGTTGGCACAGAAATTCAGGACCTTCTGGCCCGTGTTAAGCTCTATTTCAGCACCCTGGGGAGATATGATTATCCGTTCACTCTTGTAGAGACCGGCTTCCTTTATTTCTTCAATGATTTTCCTAAGGTGCTTCTGATAATCTGTATACATATCCTGTGTTTTAGTCTTGGTGTTTTAATCTTGTTACGCGGAATTCATACGCCGGGATGGGTTTTCCGGTAATTTCCCTTCAGTACCAGTTGAGAATGACCTTTCCGCACTTACCCTCTTCCATTATCCTGAATCCCTCCTGGAAATCATCAATATGGAGGCGGTGGGTTATCACGGGATCAAGGTTTATGCCACCTATGATCATCTGTTCCATCTTATACCAGGTCTCCCACATTTCCCTGCCATAGATTCCTTTCAGGGTTATTGCCTTGAAAATTATTTCATCCCAGGGTATCTCGAAGTTTGAAGGCAGAAGGCCAAGCAGGGAAATATTCGACCCGTTATACATGTTGGAAATCATTTCTATGAATGCCTGAGGAGACCCCGACATTTCCAGGCCCACATCAAATCCTCTCATCCCGAGCTGCCTGACGGCATCGGATATTTTTTCTCCCTTTGAAGGATTTATGGTAAGGCTTGCTCCCATTTTCCTTGCTATATCGAGCCGGAAATCGCTCAGATCACTCACTACGATGAACCTCGCTCCCGCATATCGTGCAATAGCCACGGCCATGCTTCCTATCAGCCCGGCACCGGTTACCAGCACATCCTCTCCGAGAAGCGGGAATGAAAGGGCCGTATGGGTTGCATTTCCGAAAGGATCCATAATTGCTGCCCAGTCATCCGGTATGCGGTTGTCAAGGGGAACCACGTTGGCAGCCGGAATCCTTACATATTCGGCAAATGATCCGTCGATATGAACCCCGATACCTATGGAATTCTCACATACATGTTCCTTTCCACGGCGGCAGTTCCTGCAATGTCCGCAGGCAAGGTGACCTTCCCCGGTAACCCTGTCGCCAATTTTGAGATTCGTGACACCGGCTCCCATTTTTTCAATGTAACCCATGTATTCATGGCCGATGATCATCGGGGTTTTAATGGTTTTCGCCGCCCACTCATCCCATTTGTAGATATGGAGATCGGTGCCGCAGATGGCGGACTTTTTGACCTTTATGACAACATCGTTCAGACCCGGTTCGGGAATCGGTACTTCCTGCATCCAGAGACCCTTTTCGGGACGAGCCTTGACCAGTGCTTTCATCGTGTTCATGCCTTTGAAATTTGAGATGAAACATAACAGGAGTACTCAAATGTACATGAAAAATTCCTATAAACCCACAGGCAGATAAAAATACGGAAATAATGATGATTACTGCATGCAGTTTAAAGTAAAAGGCTTTAGTTATCTTTACAGGATTAATCAAATTATTTCTCAATGCAGGTACGAGTAAGATTTGCGCCCAGTCCGACGGGCCCTCTCCATATAGGGGGTATACGGACGGCTCTTTATAATTATCTTTTTGCAAGAAAGCATAATGGTACTTTTATTCTCAGAATAGAAGACACAGACCAGGCGAGGCTTGTTCCGGGAGCCGAGGAATACATTTTTGAATCACTGGACTGGTGCGGAATACAAGTTGATGAAGGTATTCGCGAAGGAGGAGATTCCGGGCCCTACAGGCAGAGCGAAAGAAAGGAGCTGTACGGCAGCTATGCGGATATGCTTATTTCTGCTGGTGATGCCTATTATGCTTTTGATACTCCCGCTGAGCTGGAACAACTGAGGGCGGACGCGGAGAAAAAAGGGGAGACCTTCATTTACAATGCATCTGTACGGGACAGACTGCAGAATTCCCTCGCACTGCCTGAAAAGATGTGGAAAGAGAGGATGGAGAGGGGAGAGCCCTTTGTTGTCAGGTACAGGATGCCCTCCGGCGAAGACATACATTTTGACGACATGATCCGCGGGCATATTGTCGTGAATTCCGGAACCCTTGACGACAAGGTGCTTTTCAAATCCGACGGGATGCCCACCTATCATCTTGCAAATATTGTTGATGATCATCTGATGGAGATCACTCATGTCATCCGCGGGGAAGAATGGCTGCCTTCACTTCCCCTTCATGTTTTGCTTTACCGTTCTTTCGGATGGAAGGCACCTGAATTCGCACACCTGCCACTGCTTCTCAAGCCCGACGGCAAAGGGAAGCTCAGCAAGCGCGACGGTGACAGGATGGGATTCCCCGTGTTTCCGATATTCTGGCCCTATGGGGAAACGGCAAAAGGATACAGGGAAGAAGGATATTATCCGGAAGCTTTTGTCAACATGCTGGCACTGCTCGGATGGAATCCCGGTACGGAACAGGAAATATTCAGCATGACAGAACTGATAGATGCCTTTTCAATGGAAAGAGTCAACAGGGCGGGATCCAGGTTCGACCCTGACAAGGCCAGATGGTTCAACCACCAGTATCTCCAGCACAGAAGCAACAGGGAACTGGCTCTGGAATACAGGGAAATACTCAGAACAAAAGGCTATCATCTCGACATTGGTGATATTGAAATACTCGTTGGAATGGTGAAGGAAAGGGTGAACTTCGTGCGGGATCTATGGCAGGAAACGGATTTCTTTTTTATCAGGCCGGAGAGCTACGATGCTGATGTCATCAGAAAGAGATGGACTGCCGAAACTCCCGGACAGCTGCTGGAACTGAGGGAGCTGCTGGACGGCATGGATGAACTCAGGCCTGATATTGCAGAACAGACGGTGAAGTCATGGATTTCAGAGAAAGGTTATAAAACCGGTGCGGTGATGAATGCCTTCAGGCTTGTTATTGTCGGCGCCTCACGCGGACCGGGAATTTTTGATATTATTTCCTGGATCGGAAAGCAGGAAACCCTTGAAAGAATTGACAGGGCACTGGAGCTTATAGGAAAAGATGCATTATGAGCCTGCCGGATCCTGGTGATTATATTGATATCCACACCCATCACGGCACCCATCCGGAAAAGGGCATCTTTTCCGTGGTAAGCCTGATGGCACATGAAGAAGCCGGACTTCTTCCCCTTCCCGGGATCGCCTATACCTTCGGGATTCATCCCTGGCATCTCAGTGCTTCATCCTATGAGGATCATATTTCCGGAGTAAGGAAGGCCGCGGCTGACAGCCGGGTGCTTGCAATAGGCGAAGCAGGCTTTGACAGGCTGAGGGGACCTGATCCGGAGCTTCAGAGAAAGGCATTCGAAGAACAGGCTCTGATTGCCGCGGAACACCATAAACCTGTGATTGTTCATTGTGTCAGGGCATGGGATGAACTGCTCCGGGCCCGAAAACGACTCAGGCCTGCAAGACCCTGGCTTGTTCACGGTTTCAGGGGAAGCAGGGATCTTGCCGCCCAGCTGATATCAAAAGACATGTTCCTTTCATTCTGGTTCGGTTTCATTATCAGGCCCGAAGCCGGAAAACTGATACGAAGCCTTCCCCGGGAAAGGATATTTCTTGAAACGGACGGATCAGGAGCCGGGATAAGGAATATTTACGTAAAGGTTTCTGCCGACCTGGATATTTCTGTTTCCGGACTGAAACGTATTATCTACGATAATTTCATGGATTTTTTCGGATGAAATGATTTCTCCGGACCGGTTTATGCAGCCTGTTCCTTATTTTTACACCAGGCGTGAAATGCCGTTGTTGTTAAAAATTGATCATCATGTTGTCACAGTGGCTTGAACGGACTGAAATGCTGATCGGGACAGAGAGCCTGAAGAAGCTCCGGGAATCCCGGGTTCTTGTTGTCGGATTGGGCGGAGTGGGGGCCTGGGCTGCGGAAATGATATGCAGGGCCGGAGTAGGCTCGATGACTGTTGCGGACGGGGACAGGGTTCAGCCTTCAAACATCAACAGGCAGCTCCTGGCGCTTGAAAGCAGTGTCGGCATGTCAAAAGCCCTTCTTATGGGCGAAAGACTGCTGGGGATAAACCCCGCACTCAATCTTACTGTTATTGATGAATATGTGAGGGATGAAGGAATAATAACTGTTCTTGATGCGGGTTACGACTATGTAGTGGATGCCATAGATTCTCTTTCCCCCAAGGTCTTTCTCCTGTACCATGCCCTCGCCCGGAATTGCCGGATTGTCAGTTCAATGGGATCAGGCGGGAAATTTGATCCGCTGAAAATAAGAATCACTGACTTTTCGGAAACCAGCGCCTGTACGCTGGCCCGGCTCCTCAGGAAAAGGCTTCACAAGCTGGGTGTCAGGGAGGGGTTCAAGGCAGTCTGGTCGCCCGAGGCAACGGATAAAAAGAAGATCATACCGGTTGCAGGGGAACGAAACAAGGCTTCAATAGTCGGAACCATTTCCTATATGCCTGCTGCATTCGGCATTGCCTGTGCTTCCGTTGTCATCCGCGACCTTGCCGGGATAACCTGACGTTCACCCCGTCTTGCCTTTCTTTCTTTCTTTCTTTCTTTCTTCTTTCCATCTTTCCATCTTTCCTTCCTTCCTTCCTTCCTTCCTTCCTTCCTTCCTTCCTGATCAGTCATACCCGCACGGCTTTCTAAATTATTATTCCTGATCATCAGCGAACCTTACTCGATGATTCCGTTTCTCTTTATATTGTTCCGCCTGAAGATGAAAAATGCCGGAATCCCCACGGCTACAGTCAGCAGGGCAACCGAGGATTCAACCGGTTTTTCCATGAACGAGAGTATAAGTATGAGCAATCCTGAAGCTATATATATAATCTGCGTATAGGGAAATCCTTTGAGCCTGGGAGCTCCGGGATTTTCCTTCCTGAGCTTCCAGATGCCGATGACGGTCATGATGGGAAATATTCCGAGGGCGAAGCCCATATAAGTCAGAACCTGCTCGAAAGTGCCCGAGAAAGCCAGTATCACTGCTATGAGACATTGAAACAAGATTGAATTGGAGGGCACTTTAAATCTTTCATGTATTCTGGCTGCCGATCTGAAGAAGAGGCCGTCCTTTGCCATTGAATAATACACTCTGGGGCCGATTATTATGAAAGCACTGAGGGAAGAAAACAGGGCAAAGGCAATAAGAAGCGAAACAAGGATTTCTGCCGGTTTCCCGAACAGATTGCCCATTGCCAGACCGCCTACCGAGATGACATCCTTCATTTCGGAGGGTTTGATGCTGTAAACATACAGAACATTTACTCCCAGATACAGCAGTATAACGATTCCGGTCCCGAGAATCAGTGAACGGGGCAGCGTCCGGACGGGATTCTTTATTTCAGCACCCAGATAGGTTGAAGCATTCCATCCGCTGTATGAAAACATGATCCACATAAGTGAAAGGCCTATTGTTTTAAACCCTGACAATCCTGACAGCATTTTTCCGCCTTCGCTGAAATTCCGGAAATCTCCCCTTCCCGATCCGAATCCGGCTATCAGCAATACGACGATCAGAAGGACTTTCAGCAGGGTGAGGACATTCTGAATTCCGGCACCGTATTTTATTCCCCTGTAATGGATGAAGGTGAATATTACAATTATACTTACGGCAAGCATCTTCTTTGTCAGTTCCGGTCCCATTATTCCTGCATCCTGTATCCATATGAAGAAGCCTGGCACCGCTCTTGAGAAATACTCGCTGAAGCCAAGGGCTGATGCGGCAATGGGAGCGGAGAATCCTACCATGAAGGAGACCCATCCGCTTAAAAAGCCAAAGATGGGATGATAGAGTCTTGAAAGGAAAAGATATTCCCCTCCCGCACCGGGCATTGCCGCTCCGAGCTCACCATAGGAGAATGCGCCGCAAAGTGCGATAATACCTCCTATGGCCCAGAGGGCTAGCATCAGCAGGGGGTTGTGAAGGCCCGACATCAGAAGCCCTGATGTCGTGAAGATCCCTGCGCCGATCATGTTGGCTATAACAATGTTTGTAGCAGGGAAGAGTCCCAGCTTTCTCTGTAGTTTATCTTCCGTCATAATCAGCCGGGATTATTTTTCAGATTTCTTATAACTTATTGAGACACCTCCGCCGTCGCTGTTGACTGTTGTTTCATAATTATCAAGGCTCCTGACGTACTGCAGAAATTCAGCCGGACCTCCGTAGGCTCCGTATCCGCCGTATCTTCCTCTTCTGTCGTAAACGTTATGAGCTGTAAAACAACCACCGACAACCAGTTTGGGATCAATATCAATGAAATAATTCTTATACCATTCCTTGTCTGCATCGCTGAAAACGAAATCGAAAGATCCTTTCAGCTCTTTTACAAGAACATGGGCATCGGCCAGCCGGGCATCAATGTATCTGTCCAGTCCTGCTTTCCTGAAATTCTCAAGAGCCCTGCGGTGCCTGCCCTCATCAATATCAATTGTTATCAGCCTGCCCCCCGTTTTGCTTAATGCCCAGGCTATCCAGATGCCTGAATGACCCGTGGAAGTTCCTATTTCCAGAGCGGACCTGTATCCGTTCTTTATAATTATGTCATACAGAAGCCTGCCATCCACTTCAGGAACATTCATGTCGTACCAGCGGCGGGAATTCTCAGACAGGAATTTCCTCACTTTTTCATCAAGGGCGGGGTCTTCCTTTAAGGACTGGGAACTCAGCGGCATACCGGTGAAAATTATAAGTGAGATACATAAAGGAAAAAACAAAATACCTTTCGTCATGGTGTAATTCTGATTTTAATGGTATTACAGCCTGTCCTGCAAAAAGCGGGAAACCATGCATGACTGCAAATTATATTTTTTTGTATTTGATAACGTGATCAACTATTCGGGTTTCATTTTTATATTGAATGATGGAATAAGTCTTTTTAAAACTATAGACAGATAAATATACTTTATTATTCCGCACGGGACACGTGAAGGCTTTTAATTATATTTTTTTAATAACTTTTAACCTTGTGCCCGGTTTGCCGGGAAACAGTTATAAAAACCGTCAGACAGGAATCACGGCTTGTTTTCGGCGGGATGAGTCCGGGAGATTTGCAGTGCTGCTGTAGTCAGGTCAATTTTATTGCAGGTTTTTAATCCTTTATTTTAGATTTTTTTGGTAACTTGTAGGAAAATTACCTGATCAGTAACTTAAATCATTTCAGCAATGCGAATAATAATTGCAGGTTTACTGGCTTTTGTGATATGGTGTGTTTTTTCGGCATGGATGTTCAATGATAATTTGCTTCCGGTACTGAAGAAACAGGCTGTAGAGCCAGTGCCTGCCGACAATGAGGCAAGAGTGGCAGATTCTTTAGCCCGGCTTAAAGCATCAATGCCTGAATCACTACTGGTTTATTTTGATTTCGGCAAATCAGAAATCAAAACAGATCTGCAACTGGAAAGCAGGATCGCTCCATTCAGAGCATGGCTCCGGGATCATCCTGATTCAAAGCTTCTTATAACCGGCCACACTGACCTGATCGGCACACATGACTACAATATGCAGCTCGGTATGGAAAGAGCTCAGGCTGTTGCAGGCAAGGTCCTGGAACTGGGAATTGAAAGGAACAGGATAATAACTGAATCAAAAGGTGAAACCCAGCCTGCAGCCGGATATATCAGCGAAGAAAACAGGTCAAAAAACAGAAGAACAGAAATAACTATTAAACTCCCGTGATATGATTCTATTATTAATGCCTCCCGCAATGTCCGTGGCCGGAGCTGTGGTCCTGACGGTTGTACTGCTCCTGGTTGCGGCAGCAATAGGTTCTGTTACGACGTGGTTCTATGCAAAATCAGTGTATACCCCCGTTATTAAAAAGCTTGAAGAGGAAAAATCCGGCCTTCAGATGCAGGTTGCCGACCTGAATGATGAAATCAGAAACCTGGAAAAAAGAATTGATTCCCTGAAGGACGATGTCAGCAGGCTTGAAAAGCAGGTTGAATCGCTTGAGGAGAATGCTGCCGGACTTGAAAAGACTCTGGAACAAAAGGAAAGCCAGATAAAGGAACTGAAGAAAAAGGTGAAGGAATAACACAGCTGAAAGACTGGTGTGGCTTAAAGTGCATACAGGGTATTCCCGATATCAATCCGCAGTGTCGGCATGCCCGGGGCCGCCGGCCGGCAGCCCGTTGCCCTTAACCGGACGGAAACTATTCTCCTATCGAAGCATGGTACTCCTGAATGGATCTCACAATATATGATCCGTTATGCCTTTCCCTTATTCCTTCCGTTGCTGAAAGGGCAGCAGAAGTAGTGGTTATATAGGGCAGCTTGTATCTGATGGCGTTTGTCCTGATGTATGAATCGTCATATTCACTCAGTCGTCCGGCCGGAGTGTTTATAAGAAGATCAATTTCACCGTTCTTTATTGCATCAACAATATTCGGCCTTCCTTCATGGACTTTCAGTACCAGTCCGGCAGGTATTCCATGATCCTCAAGGAATTTTCTGGTTCCTGAAGTTGACAGGATGGTGAATCCCATTTTGATAAAGTTACCGGCTATTTCCAGTATGCGCTCCTTGTCGCGGTCTGCCACGGTGATAAGAACCGTCCCCTTCACCGGAAGCGGCAGTTGTGTTGCTTCCTGCGACTTGAAGAATGCCATTCCGAAGGTATCGGCAATGCCCAGCACCTCTCCGGTGGAGCGCATCTCGGGCCCCAGCAGCGGGTCTATGGCAGGAAACATGTTGAATGGAAAAACAGCTTCCTTCACGCCGTAATACTTTACCGGCCTGTTCCTGAGACTGAATTCAGGCAGTTTCTTACCGAGCAGGATATGTGTTGCAACAGCTGCCATTGACACGTTGCAGACCTTTGAAACGAGAGGCACCGTTCTCGAGGCCCTGGGATTTGCTTCCAGAATATATACGTCATCCCCGTAGATTGCATACTGGATATTCATCAGTCCCACAACGTTCAGCTCCATCGCAATCCTGCGGGTATAGTCATAGATCGTCTTCTTGTGCTCCTTTGATATTGTAACCGAAGGTATCACACAGGCAGAATCGCCGGAATGAATGCCTGCATACTCGATATGCTGCATTACCGCCGGCACAAATGCATCAGTCCCGTCAGATATTGCATCTGCCTCGGCCTCAACGGCATCCTCAAGGAACTTGTCAATGAGCAGAGGTCGGTCGGGAGACACTTCCACGGCTTTTGTAACATATTCCCTCAGCATCTGTTCATCCAGAATGATTTTCATTGCTCTTCCCCCGAGCACATAGGAAGGTCTTACCATAAGCGGATAACCAATCCTTTCAGCAATTGTCCGGGCTTCCTGGAGATTGCTTGCCATACCTGAATCAGGCTGGGGGATTCCCAGTTTTTCGATTATATGCCTGAACTGGTCGCGGTCTTCCGCCAGGTCAATGGTTTCGGAAGTGGTTCCGAGTATCCTCACCCCGGCTTCACTCAGTTCACGTGCAAGATTAAGGGGGGTCTGGCCTCCGAACTGTACAATGACTCCCTCGGGCTTTTCCTTTTCATAGATGCTCAGAACATCCTCGGCCGTCAGAGGTTCAAAATACAGTCTGTCGGCTGTGTCATAGTCAGTGGAAACGGTTTCGGGATTGCAGTTTACCATTATCGATTCATAGCCGGCATCCCGGATTGCAAAGGCAGCATGTACACAGCAGTAGTCAAATTCAATCCCCTGGCCTATCCTGTTCGGACCGCCTCCCAGAACCATTATTTTCTTTCTGTCAGTTATCCCAACCTTGTCGGGACCATTGTATGTGGAAAAATAATATGCTTCATCTTCAACCCCGCTGACAGGTACGGGCTCCCATGCTTCCCTGATACCCAGGGAAACACGCTTTGTTCTGATATCCTTCTCGGGAATCCCCAGCAGCTGTGACAGGTATTTGTCGGCAAAACCATTTCTTTTCGCGCTTGCCAGGACGTCATCGGGAGGCATTGATCCCCTGTATCCGAGTATAGCCTCTTCCTCATCCACCAGTTCCTTCATCTGGCGGATGAACCAGGAATTGATGCATGTCCTTTTCTGCAGATCGGCTATGTCAGCTCCCTTACGCAGGGCCTCATACATGATGAACTGCCTTTCGCTGGACGGATGTTTCAGTTTTTTGAGAAGTTCCTCCAGGGGTTTCCTGTTGAAATCTCTGGCAAACCCGAGTCCGTACCGTCCGATTTCCAGGGATCTGATGGCTTTCTGCAGGGCTTCCTTGTAAGTCTTGCCGATACTCATAACTTCACCCACTGCCTGCATCTGTGTTCCAAGCCTGTCTTCAAGTCCTTCAAACTTTTCAAAGGCCCAGCGGGCAAACTTCACCACCACGTAACCGGCTGAAGGTGTATATTTATCAAGGGTTCCTTCCTTCCAGTACGGTATCTCATCAAGGGTGAGCCCCCCTGCCAGAAGGGAGGATACAAAGGCTATCGGGAAACCTGTTGCCTTTGATGCCAGGGCCGAAGAACGGGAAGTACGGGGATTTATTTCAATAACGACCACCCTGCCGGTCTTCGGATCATGTGCAAACTGAACGTTGGTTCCTCCGATAACTTCGATGGCTTCAACTATGTCCCTCGCATATTTCTGAAGGCGTTGCTGAAGTTCCTGCTTTATTGTAAGCATCGGCACCACACAGAAGGAATCGCCCGTGTGGACTCCCATAGGGTCGACATTCTCAATAAAGCATACGGTGATCATCTGATTTTTTGCATCCCTTACTATCTCCAGTTCGAGTTCTTCCCAGCCGGCAACGGATTCCTCAATAAGTACCTGGTTAACAATGCTGGCAGAGAGGCCTTTGCTGACTGTCAGGCGTAATTCCTCGAGGTTGTATACAAGTCCACCTCCGGTTCCTCCCATGGTGTATGCCGGTCTTATAACAACCGGATAGCCTAGGGAGGCGGCTGTTTCTTCTGCTTCTTCCAGACTGCTGACAGCCCTGCTCTCAGGTGTGTCAATCCCGAGGCGGGCCATTGTTTCCTTGAAGGCAATCCTGTCCTCACCCCGCTCAATGGCATCAATATTGACACCTATCATTTCCACGCCATATTTTTCAAGTATGCCTTTCTTTGACAGCAGCAGGGATAGATTAAGTCCCGTCTGTCCTCCCAGATTGGGCAGAAGGGCGTCAGGCCTTTCCTTTTTTATTATTTCCGTAAGGGCGTATTCATTCAGAGGCTCAATATAGGTTATATCCGCAATGTCCGGATCAGTCATTATGGTAGCCGGATTTGAGTTGACCAGTATTATTTTGTAACCCATTGAACGAAGTGCCTTGCAGGCCTGGGTTCCCGAATAGTCAAACTCACAGGCCTGCCCGATAATGATCGGGCCCGAACCAATGATCAGTATCTTTTCAATATCTGTCCGTTTTGGCATAATTTACCTGAGTATTAATACCGCCGAAAGATAGAAAATCAAAACGAAGGCTAAATGAAACAGGTCAAAATTCGGCAATAAAATTATCAACTTAAATGATTCCCGGGGTTTCACTTTATGGTTTAGTGCGGCTTTCAGGCATATTACTTTCCGGTGCAGCAGTTGCACAGCAACGGGCAGATAAAATTCCCGCTTCAGCTGATTGTGCCTGAACGTAATCAGTAAATGCCGTGCTCCGTCAGTGTGTCCCACATCGCCCAGAAATTCTCCGGGGGAACATCTTCCTGGATGTTGTGGACCGTGGTGAAAACAAATCCTCCGCCGGGAGCCAGGATATCGATTATCCTTCTGACCTCATCCCTTACCTGTGCAGGGCTTCCGTCGCGGAGGGTTGACTGTGTGTTAACCCCTCCTCCCCAGAAGACAAGGTCTTTGCCGAAATCGCGCTTGAGTCCCTTCAGGTCCATGTCCGCCGCCGTGAACTGAACAGGATTGTAAATGTCAAGTCCGGCTTCAATCAGATCAGGAAGAAGGACACGGACCGATCCGCAGGTGTGCATGAATATCCTGACGCCGGGCATTCGATTTTTGATGTGTGACCATAGTTTCCTGAAACGGCTTATAACCGTTCTTCTCAAAAAATCCGGTTCAAGGAGGGTTGCAGTCTGGGTGCCCAGGTCATCACATTCGGAAATGACACTTATCCTGCCGGTCAGGTTGTTTTCAGCCAGCCAGTCGATCACCAGGTCCCAGTATGCCCACTTATACTCAAGAACCAGGTCAAGAAGCTGTTCAACTCCTGCCGGATCCGTCACGGTATCGATAAACCAGTTCTCATATCCCCTGATCCTCAGTGAGGTTTCTGTAAGACCGGCACAGTTTCTGTCGATGAGAACTCCATAGCCGGAAATCCCCTGTGCCTGCTCTGCCAGGTCCCTGCGTATGACAGCGGCATGGAGGGAAATGTCAGGCACCCTGTAATTTTTCAGGCCCTCAGAGATTGAGGGATAAGCTTCAAGCGGATAAGTATACTGGTTATAATAGATATCCCTGCTTTCGTCCATCTTCCAGAGACATCCCCACACATCGGTCACTTCGCTGACGTTTCCCCTGCGTATGACGATTTCTTCAAAATCCGGTATCCTGCGGGCCCCCATTCTCCTTACGTCACAATTCAGTTTTCTCAGGATATCTTCAGCCGGAGTTACTATCTGCTGGATAGGGTCCACTTCCTTCAGTTCATATTCAGCTGGCAGTCCCCTGTATTCCATTGCCCTGATGAAAGCTTTTTTGCTTATGCCGCTTACGGTTGTGGCGGCAATGTCGTAGGGAATCCTGTCAGGCTCCCTGTGGGAGAGGGCAGTGTTCAGCCGTTCAAGACTTTTCATGTTTAAAGGTTTAATGGTTTTATTTCAGGGATGAGGAGATGCATTATTCCCAGTGCAAGAAAATAACCCAGTGATGCAATAAGAAAGGGGATAGTATAGCCATCCATTCCCATGTTCTGCAGAAGGCCCCCTACCAGCTGTGCAATGAGGGCACCCCCGACAGCTCCTGCAAATCCTCCTATTCCGGTAACGGATGCAGTTGCCTTCCTGGGGAAGATGTCGGACATCAGGCTGAATATATTTGCCGACCAGCCGCAATGTCCGCCGGCAGCCAGGGCAATGAGCCCGACGGCAGACCACATATTGTCCACATGGGGAACAAGCATTACAGGAAGGGCAAAAAGGGCGCAGATCAGAAAACCTGTTTTCCTTCCCCTGTTGAGACTCCATCCTTTTTTGAGGAAAAGCGATGAAAGCCAGCCGAGGAGTATGCCTCCGCCCCACGACAGGAGGTAGATGGTGAAGAAGGGAATGCCTATTTCCTGGAGGTTCAGGCCATATTTCCCGTTAAGGTATTTGGCTCCCCAGAATAGATAGAACCACCATATGGGGTCGGCCATGAACTTGCCAACACATATTCCCCATGTTTCCCTGGTTTTCAGAAGAGTTGACCATTTTACCCTTTCCGTTGATTCAGGGATATTGTCGCTGTTGATGTGGTCCAGCTCCTGCCTGCTGACCAGGCGGTGCTTTGCGGGCTTCCTGTAAAAGGCCAGCCAGCAGGCTATCCAGACTGCGCTTACGGGGAAGGTCCACAGGAACGCAGCCCTCCAGTCATTGTTGAATGCCGATACCACCAGCGGTATGACAAGAGGTGAAAGAAGGGTTCCTGCATTTGCCCCTCCGTTGAAAAGGCCGACGGCAAAGGCCCTTTCCTTTTTCGGGAACCATTCCGCCAGAACCTTGTTTGCTACCGGAAAATTCCCTGACTGTCCGACTGACAGGCCAAGGCGTGCAAGGGCGAATCCTATCCATGATCCTGCCAGGGCAGTGGCAGCCTGAGCAACAGACCATAATCCGACGGAAAGAGCATAGCCGGATTTTGTTCCTATCCTGTCAACTATCACACCCATTACCAGGAAGCACAGTGCATAGCCAATCATAAATGCACTGTTGATATTGCCATACTGTTTTTCGGTCCATCCGATGTCATCCTGGAGGAATGGTGCCATTATCCCCAGAGCTGACCTGTCGAGGTACAGCAATGTTGTTGCCATAAACAGGAAAAACAGGATTATCCACCTGATGCCGGAGCGGGATTTTTCAGGTTTCACCGGAAGAGGTTTTGATGACACATGACAGTAATCGCTTTCCTGGTACGGTTCAGAGTCCGTCTTAAACTATACATTCTCCCGGACAACAAATGGTTCCCTGTATTCCCTGGTGAGCAGGGCATCCGCATCGGGTGCGTTTATGAATTTCATTTTCACCGGATCAAATTCAAGGGAACGCCCCAGGCGGTATGAAATATTCCCAAGATGTACCAGGGCACATGAATAGAATCCTTCCCTTATATCACCCCTGGCCAGTTTCTGGTCATTGGCCCGGATTGCATCAATAAATGCCTGGTAATGGTTCCCCAGTCCGCTTCCCCTTTCTCCCTCTTTACGTTCCTTGCCGTAATAGACTTGCCATTCATTCACATTTTTTGTCATGAATCCTTTCGAACCGTAGAAAAGATTTCCCACAACATTGTCTGCACTCACCATATAGGCGTCCTCAGCCGGATTGTCACTCCTGATCCCTTCCCGGTTGGTTATCCAGTGGCGCACTTCGAACTGAAGAATCTTCTTTTTGTCGCCCCCGCCGCCAGGACCGGGAAATTCAAACACTGCGATCAGCACATTGGGCGTGTTCTGGTCATCGTCAAACATGAAATGCCCTCCTGCGGCGGTTATCCTGGTGGGCAGCGTTACATTGAGCCCCCAGCGTGCAATATCCATTTCATGGACCCCCTGGTTGCCCATGTCTCCGTTGCCGTAATCCCAGTTCCAGTGCCAGTTGTAATGGAACCTGTTTATGGAGAAAGGCCTTTTTGGTGCAGGACCGAGCCAGAGATCATAATCAACGCCGGAAGGAACCGCCTCATCAGCTGTCTTCCCTATTGTGTCGCGCCATTTATAGCAAAGACCCTTTGCCATGTATACCTCGCCGAGCCTGCCGGAATGTAGGAATTCAGCCATTGACAGCGCACAGGGATTGCTCCTCTGTTCTGCCCCGTCCTGCACTATCAGCTTATATTTCTCCGCGGCCTCAACAAGCTTCATCCCTTCAAAGAAATTATGGCAGCAGGGTTTTTCAACCGAGACATGCTTTCCGGCCTGCAAGGCCCAGATTGATGCCAGTGCATGCCAGTGATTTGGAGTGACTACCGACACTGCATCAATATCCCTGTCCTCGTACAACTTCCGCAGGTCGGTGTAAAGCTTCGGTTTCGGGAGTCCCCTGTCGGTATAGTACTTCTTTACCCTTTCTTCAAAAAGGTTGCTGTCGGGGTCACACAGTGCCGCAACGTTAACATTGTTCAGCTTCTGGTATTCCCGGATGTGTTCCTGTCCCTGTGCCCTTATGCCGAGAACCGCAACATTGACCCGGTCATTGGCACCCTTCCATCCCGGGCCGGTGAGAATAAGGGGAGACATCCCCATTGCTGCCGATCCGGTCACGACTTTTTTACTGAATTCACGACGATCCATATCAATGATTTAATGATTTTTTGTTAAATATAATTTTTAAAAATGAACCTCTGATCACAGTTCAGCAATAAATTGTTGCAGGTATTTGGAATATAAAATAAAGGATTGCATTATACTTGCAGGATAATTGCCGGATAATAATCTGAATGGCACACGCTTTTTGGATATATTGCCGCTAACTGGAAAGGAAATGATTCAGAACCGGATAAAGCACAGCCTTTCAGCCGTATTTTTTGTTTTTGTATCAGCAGCACTGTTTTCCCAGAAGGTGTCTGTTGAAATCCTTAAAACAGAAGATGCAGCTGTTTCCGGATGGCAGATACTGGATGGCCAGTACAGAAAGGTGATTTCAGGAAATGATTTCAGCCGGGGTGATTCATTGCTCTTCTCTCTTGAAGCAGAAAAGCGATATCTCCTGGCAATCAGTCTGTCAGACAACCTTGTTCGGGACACGACGCTTTATCTGCTGATGATCAGCGGGGAGCCGGTACTCAGAATAAACTCCGGCCTGGAGCCGGGTGATCATTTCTTCCCCTTTTTTACCGGAGTCAAGAAAGAAGCCGGTAAGATAGTGGGGGGAACCGATGCCGACATTGCAGATTTCCCCTGGCAGGTTTATTACGAAGCAGGGCAGTATATATGCGGAGGATCAATCATTTCGGAAGACTGGGTGATCACTGCGGCACATTGTACACGCAACAAGGACGGAACAGCGGTTCCTCTGAATGAAATGTTCGTCAAGGCCGGGGCAACCAACCCCTATCAGGCGCAGTCCGGAAAAAAATATCTTATCAGCGAAGTGATTGTCCATGAGAATTTCAATAACCGGACCCTGGATAATGATCTTGCATTGCTCAGGCTTCAGCACCCGGTTGATGTGGTTAATGCAAAAGCAGTAAGGCTGCTCACTGCTGCTGATGCCCTTGAAGGAGCAACCGATCCGGGTGTGATGACATGGGTTACGGGTTGGGGACTGACACAGGTGTTTCCCGAAGAGTTCCCCTGGGTTCTGCAAAAGGTGCAGCTGCCGATAGTGTCAAAAGAACAGGCTTCCGTGGTCTGGAAAAACATATCCGACAATGTAGTGATGGCGGGATACCGGAATGCAGACAGGGATGCATGCAACGGTGACAGCGGAGGGCCGCTGGTGGTCAGCGTATCCGGAGAATACCGGCTGGCCGGGATAACAAGCTGGGGAAGCGAGGACTGCGATACCTACAGTGCCTATACCAGGATTTCAGCCTATGAAGACTGGATCAGGACAAACACCGGTATCAGTGAATATATCCCTCCGGTTCCCGCAGGTGGGGCGATAATATGTCCCGGGACTGTTTCCAGTGAATACAGTGTTAATCCGGTTTCCGGAGCCCAGCAGTATCAGTGGGAGCTCTATCCCGCGGATGCCGGTTCAATCAGCTTCTCTGCCGCTTCAGCAACAGTTGAATGGGATCAGGATTATCTCGGCCCGGCAAGTATCAAGCTGAGGGTAGTAATTAATAACAGGCTTTCGGAATGGTCGCGGCTGAATGTGGAAGTTGCGCCTGCAACACGGATAATCACCCAGCCGGGCGACAGAACCTTATGTGCGGGACAAAACATTGACCTAGGCATTACCGCGGAAGGACACAATCTTGAATATCACCGTTACAAGAACGGAATTCTGACAAACATCTTTGCTGACGGGGATTATTTCATAGCAGGTGCCCTGACCGACGATTCCGGCATTTACCGTTGCATGGTGACAGGATCCTGCGGTACGGCCTATACAAATGATATCAGTATTGCCGTTCATCCGCTGACCCGTATAAAATCCTTTTCGCGGGATATGACAATTGATTCCGGGGATGATGTGAAACTTGAGGTTGATGCATCGGGACATGAATTAAGCTATCAGTGGATTAAGGACAGGGAGAACCTGGCGGGCAGCAATGAGCCGGATCTCTGGCTGACGAATGCAAACTCATCAGATATTGGTCTTTATCAGGTTATGGTGTCAGGTTCGTGCGGTACAGAACTCAGCGGCAGGGCATATGTTTATGTAAGGCAGGAAGATTCCGCGCCGGATCCCGGTGTGATTGTCTGGCCCACCATTACGGATGGTGTCATTAACGCAGCCCTTGATTCGGATGAGTCGTACAATATCCGCATTTTCAGCTATACCGGAAGGATAATAAGGGAACTGAACAATTGCCGTTACAATACTGTCATTTACATGAACAATCAACCTTCGGGTATCTATATCATAAACATATACAACAGGCATTTCAGATGGAGTCAGAAGTTCATCAGGAAATAAAATTGTTGTACATTTATCAGGCCGTTGATAATTGAACTTCTCTGATGGGGAATAAGATACTGTACAGGATCCGGGTATATGGATTTGTCCAGGGAGTTGGTTTCAGGTGGAATGCCGCAAGGGAAGCCAGGAGAATTGGTATTGCCGGGCATGTGCGGAATATGCCTGACGGCAGTGTGTATATTGAAGCGGAAGGCAGCAGGGAACAGCTTGAGAAGTTCACGGAATGGTGCAGGGAGGGGCCCGGCTATGTTGAATCTGTTGAAACGGAATCATCCGTCCCCGTCAATTACAGGGATTTTAAAATAATACATTGATAAACCGGTAAAATAAATCTAAAACACATCATGAAAACAGACAGGAGAACATTTATCAGGACAGGAACTATGGCGCTGGCAGGCACTGCACTGTTGGGCAGTAAGGCTTTTGCCGCACCCAAAGGGAAGGGAATGGTTGGACTGCAGCTGTATTCCATCCGTGCCGCCATGGCAAAGGATCCCCTGGGATCGCTCAGAAAGCTCGCAGATATGGGCTATGTATATGTTGAGCATGCCAATTACATTAACCGCAAATTCTACGGATACACCCCTTCCGAATTCAGGAAGGTGCTTGATGATCTTGGCCTGAAAATGATCAGCGGCCATACTGTAATGGGCCGCCAGCACTGGGATGAGTCGAAACAGGATTTTTCCGACAGCTGGAAATATACGGTGGACGATGCCGCCGTGCTGGGGCAGCAGTATGTGGTGAGTCCCTCCATGGACAACAGCATGCGGAACAATTATGACGATTTCAGGAAATACATGGATGTATTCAACAAGTGCGGTGAACTGTGCAGGAAGCAGGGAATGAAATTCGGCTATCACAATCACGATTTTGAGTTCAGCGAAAAACTCAACAATGAAAAGCTTTTTGACATAATGATGAGGAGCATTGATCCTGATCTTGTGGTTGTCCAGCTCGATATCGGCAATCTTTACAACGGGGGCGCAGTTGCACTCGATGTTGTGAAGCAATATCCGGGAAGGTTTGAGAATATACACGTAAAGGATGAAATAGAATCAAGCGGCGGCAGGGAGAAATATGAAAGCTGTGTTCTGGGAGAAGGGATAGTCAATGCCCGAAAGGTAACCAAACTGGCTACAAAGATCGGCGGAACGAAAGTCTATATCATTGAACAGGAATCATACCAGGGAAGGGATCCCATGGACTGCATGAGGGAAAACCTTGCCGTTATGAAGAAGTGGGGATACTGACATTGGGTCTGCCGGTGTTTCGCGATAATTTCCTGACAAGGATCCAGATACCTGAAAGCTGAGGCGGTCTGACAAGCAGCCTGAGGATACTCTTTTTTTCATCATCCGTGATGAGGGGTGAATTGTTTGCATATTCCCTGCTGAATTCCAGAATGGCCTCAGAGTCATGGGGCCTTAGCCTGCAGCAGCTTCCAACCACCCCTGTGAACATTGTATCCAGGTTGTAGTATTCGTCAGTCACCCTGTTGATCAGCCGCGGAGGAATGATTTTCCTGAGGAAGCCGCCGTGGGGAGACATTTTGATTATCAGTCTGTTCAGGGCTTTCTGGTTCATCAGCATGGGAGGGAAGGTATCAAAAAACCATAGTTTGTTTTCATGAACACAGTAGTTTCTCAGTGTAGGATGAAACCCGATATCGATGTCCTTATTCCTTTTCTCCCTGAACTGAAGCATTTCGTCAAAAACCATGGTGCAAAGCTGTTTCACTCCTTCCAGGTCTTCACTGAGAATCCGGTTTCGCAACAATTCGTCATCCCTGAATGAATCCTGTATTATTACAAGCTGATGTTTCCTGTTTGACTTCCTTGACAGTATTATTGTTTCAGGGATTTTTATTCCGGCAAATCTGAGCTCCCTGACATAGTCATTATGGTTTCTGATAATACGGGAGATATATTCCTGGTTGTTCACGGGGAAATAGAGTTTGATAAAAAGGGCCCTGTCGCCGTGATAAACCCTGAATGGTCTTGAGAAATAACCCAGGACCGAGGATTTTTCTGCCGATTCAATATTCTGGAGAATTGTATTGATCTCCTCTGTTGTTAGCGCATTCATGGCAATATTCCGCACACAATATGTTGTTTATATCACAGATTACTGATTTCAGGAGGTCTGCGGTAAACTGTCCTTTTGTACCGTACTGACGGGTAGCCCAGGCATAAGGCAGTAAGCACCTGTTCCCTGCCATTGAGCCGTACCAGTTTTCTGACCGACTTAAACCTGTTTGCAAGTTCTACAAAATATCCGTTCATCAGAGTCCCTATTCCAAGAGTCTGGGCTGCCAGATCAATGGTGTTGGCGGCAATTCCCGCATCCCACTGGGGTATGCGGAAATATTTCTGTTCAGTATAGATTACCAGAAGGCACGGAGCGCCTCTGAGAAAGGTATCAACCCCGTCTTCAAAAAAGAGTTTTACCAGTCTTGATGCACTGCTTTTACTTCTGTCCTTAACGAAATACCTTACAGGAAAGCTTGCGGAAAGCTTCAGAACCATTCTCATCTTATCAGCCATTTCAGTCTTTATTTCCTGAAGTAGGGTTTCATCCGTAATGAATCTGTATTTCAGCAGCTGTTTGTTTGATCCCGACGGAATGTATCGGGCAACCTCCATCAGCTTATCAATATGCTCCTGTTTAAGAGGCTGTTTCCTGTAATTCCTGATACTTCTCCTGTTTCTTACCAGGTTTGAGAACTGTTCATAGCGGATGTCCGGATCAGTCATGGCGGTAAATGCACTCATGTCGGTCCTGGTGTTGACAATGGCATTTACAGGACAAATGGCAATGCAATGCCCGCAGTCGTTGCATCCGGCTTCGATAAGCTTTACCGGCCTTTTGTCATCAGCGATGATTATCCTCCGGGAACCACAGACTCTGCTGCATAAGTCGCATCTTGTGCATAAATCATAGTCTATCCTTATGTTCATAGAGTGTTGGGAGCTTTTTCAAAAGCTCAAAATTAGTCAAAGTCCGGTTTTATACAACAAACTCCGGATTATTCCTGTGAACAGCTGTGATGGCAGCAGGCAGCAGAGATCCTTTCCCCTCCGGCGCTGTTACGCCCCCAGGCAGGGGTATGGGTTAGAAAATGTTTCCTGATTTTATTGCAACCTGATGTATCTTTCGCACCAGTGCCTGTTCTGGTCGGGTTTTCCGCTGTTGTCAACGGGAAATATGTGTATGAGGGTGTCATTTCTTATTTCAAGCCATATTTTATTCTTATTTCCCTCATAGGCCTGATCGAAATGGTACATAATAGTTTCTTCATAAATATTACCGTCAAGTGTAAAGGTCCCCACGCCATATCTGTAGCTGGATGTTGTGTCGACCTCATATTTACCCACGAACATGAAATGCTTTCCTGACCACATTTTGATCTGGCTCACCTTGTAGCGGTCAGAAAAATAATTGGTTTTCTTTCCTTTTTCAATCATCTGCATCTGAACCATTTTCCAGGTGCCTTCCGGATAGTTTTTGGGACTCTTGCCGCATGCTGACAATATCAGCGCCATGATGACACTAAGAAGAAAAACTTTTTTCATAATTTCAGGTTTTAGTTATTTACTGTGATAGCCGGCTCCTATTCAGTAAATTTACTAAACAAGACAATACGAGTCAATAAAAACCGGTATTTAATGAGGGTGATCCAGTGCGAATTCATGCTGAAAAGTGCTGAAACAACAGTTTGTTCAGGCTGATTCCAAATACCACCGGTGTACGGCTGGCGATGTACTGCTGGCGATGTACTGCTGACGTTGTACTGCTGACAATATATGCCTGACGATGTACGACTGATACCGCCGGATATGGCATGTTACAGACGGTATGATTTAATATTTCGCAGGCCGGCCGTCCGGGGCACCTTCCCTGATGAAGGTCCTCAGATCCTCGTTGGCCGTTTTTATATCCTCTTCGCGCAGGTACATCATATGCCCGCTGCGGTACCCCCTGAATGACAAGCGGTCTTTCAGCCTTCCGCCCGGATCCAGCTGCCACATCATGTATTTTGAACTGAAATAGGTGGTTGCTCCGTCATAGTATCCTGTCTGGAACATTACCCTCAAACGCGGATTTCTGGCCATTGCCTGTCTCAGATTCTCCCGAATGTTACTGTTTCCCGTATCCCACGACCAGGGATGCGTAGGGCCGAACATGTAATATTTCAGGTCGGTCCTGAAATTCAGATGTTCACGCATGTAGTGGTTTATTGCAGGAGTGAAGGCATCCAGCCAGGCCGACATTTCGGCATTGTAATCCGGAGAGCTTCCCGCTTCCGTTTTATCTGTTCCGAGATATCTCGAATCGAGGCGGCCGAGTGTTTTTCCGTTTTTGTCCCTGAGCAGTTCTTTCCAGAAAAAGCTTGTCGGAATATTCAGGTTGAGCTGTAATACCGATTTTATGGAGATTCCTGAATAATATGAGATTTTTTCAGCAATGTGTTGTTTTTGCTGATCTTCAATGAAGGCTCCTCTGGCCAGGGCCGGCAGCAGTTCGTTTATTGTGAACTCTTCGGCTTCGGACAGAATTTCTGAAAGATCTTTTTTCTGAAGTTCTTCCGGCAAGGCCCCGTGATGCCAGGCGGTGGCTGTGAAATAGGGCAGGTTAACCGCTGCCGCCAGGGGCTGATCGGAGAACATCACGTTCATATGTGCGGGAGAAACAAGTATCACACCATTCAGATACATCCACTGGTTTTCCTGAAGCCGGTGAGCCAGCCCGGATACCCGTATGCCTCCGTAGCTTTCTCCGATCAGGTATTTCGGTGAGAGCCAGCGGTCATGTCTGGTAACAAATGTATTCAGCCATTCTGCCAGATAATTTATGTCAGCATTGACACCGAAAAAGAGTTTGCTTTTTTCCATATCCTCACCTTCGGGAATCATTCTTGAATAACCGGTGTTTACAGGATTCACATACAGTATATCCGTGACGTCGAGCACTGAATAGGGATTTTCATGTATTCCGTAAGGCTGAACGGGATAGCCTTCGGAGTCAATGTTCAGAGCCCTGGGTCCGGTATATCCTATCTGCATCCAGACAGATGCCGAACCCGGTCCTCCGTTGAATGATATCAGCAGGGGTCTCAGCGACATGTCCTTTATCCCTGTTCTTTTGTAATATGTATAGTGCAGTGTTGCTATTACTTTACCCTTCTCGTTCCAGACAGGCTGCATACCGTTGTTCGCGGAATAAGAAATCCTGGCTCCGTTTATGGTTACAAAATGGTTTGTTGTTATCATGGTATCGGCAGGAATCGTTCTGTTCTGTGCAAAAATTCCGGCAGTGATCATAAAACATGACAGAAGGAAGATGGTCTTTTTCATTTTACAGATTGTTTTTATTGTTTGTCAGGGAGTTGATCAGAATAAATAATTCTGCGGACTCCCGGGGCCTGAGTGACCACCAAAAGTAACATAAAATTGTATAATGATCCGGGAAATTGTTTTCTGCAGGATCCCTTTCAGAGGTTTAAACTCAACGTTTCAGGTATAGGAGCATAAAAAAGCTTTGTTCTGTTTATTAGAACTGTGCTTCTAGTTTACTCTTAGCTGCATGTGTATAGTTATTTTGGTTTTTGGCAATTCCTGCGCAGGAAGCTTAATCATGAAAAGCAGTAGTTCAAACCTCGAAATAACATTTCAGGCCTTATCAGATGATTATTTGAATTTTAAAAATATTAAAAACTCACTTTATTTGTTTAACAAATTTTATTGATTTAATTATTTTTAATTTAATTAAAAAGTTTCTTATTTTTAAGCTTAATAACTTAAAAACCTAAAAATAACTCTATGAATGTACAATTTCTTAATTGCAGGATAAATTATTTTATTCTATTCTGCATTCTGGTTAGTTTCCCTCTTATTGGTTATGGCCAATTTGAAGTAAGAGGAAAGGTCACAGATTCTCAATCAGATCAACCACTCGCAGGAGTTACGGTTGTTATAAAAGGTTCTACTACTGGTACGCTTACGGATATTGATGGTAATTATTCAATTTTAGCTCCCAGTGAGAAAAGCATTCTTGCATTTTCTTTTATCGGATATATTTCGCGGGAAGTTACAGTAGGTAATCAAAAGGAGATAGACATTGCACTTGAAACAGATGTTTTAAGACTTGAAGAAGTAGTGGTTATTGGTTACGGTACAGCAAAGAAAAGTGATCTTACCGGATCAGTTGTAAGTGTAAAAGCCGAAAACTACAAAACACAGCAAATGGTACAATTCACTGACATGCTGACAGGTACGATAGCAGGTTTTAATGCGAATCAGGGAACTTCAGCATCAGGAGGCGGAGCCTCACTTGAAATAAGGGGGCCAAAATCTCTTTCTGCAGGCACAGACCCACTTATCGTCCTTGATGGTGTCATATATACTGGGACACTCCGTGAGATAAATCCCAATGATATTGCTTCGGTAGATATTCTTAAAGATGCCAGCTCTGCTGCGGTATTTGGTGCCAAAGCAGCAGCAGGAGTTGTTTTGATTACCACTACCCGGGGAAGGCTTGGAAAGCCTACAATTAATTTCTCAACCAAGATCGGCATTGCTGAAGTAAATAATAAACGCCGGGGGCTTGGACCTGAAGAATATATACGTTTTCGTCAGGATTATTTCAGACAGATGTTCCCCAGCATTGATTATAATTTTTATACTCATCCTGACAAACTTCCGCCTGGTGTGTCAATTGACCAATGGCGGGCTTTAAGCTCTTCTCCTGTAGATGATAACATCCAGGAATGGATGGGGAGAATGAGGTTTTATCCGGAGGAACAGGAAAACTATCGTGAAGGCAGAACCATGGATATGTTTGATTATGTATTCAGGAAAGGTCTTCAGCAGGACTACGATCTTAGTATTTCAGGAGGAACTGAAAAGGCAACATACTATTGGTCAATAGGATATGCCAATAATGAGGGAGTCAGAGTCGGAGACCAGTTCTCAACAGTCCGTTCCCGAATCAATGCTGATTATAATATAACAAATTGGTTGTCAGTTGGGATGAATACCCAATTTTCTGACAGGAATGAAAATTCTGTTCCCGCAAGCCTCGATTTTTATGTCAACAGCCCCTATGGTGAAATGTGGGATGCAAATGGAAATTTAAAAAGATATCCTCACGGTCATTCGGATAATCCTTTGCTGGCCTACTACAGGACAGACAGATTAAATAAAACCAACAGTATTTTTTCAAATTTATTTGCGAACATCAGATTACCATATGGATTTAATTTCAGAGTATCCTTTCAGCCGCGTTATGGTACCACAAAATATGGGAGTTTCACGAACATAAGTGAAAAACTGGGTGGTCTGTCAACAGAAACACCTTCAGGAGAAAGAAGAGAGTCCTCAACTATGAATTGGATGGTAGATAATCTTTTAACCTGGAAAAGAGAAATAGGTATACATAATTTTGATTTGACTTTATTGGCCAATATAGAAGAAAACCAGTATTGGTCAACGTCAATGACAAACAAGAATTTTAAGCCGAATCAGAATCTGTCTTACCACGGACTCCATTTTGGTGATTCACCAGGAATAAGTATCAATGATACAAGAAGTACCGGTGATGCATTGATGGCACGTCTAAATTATACATTATTAAACCGTTATTTGTTAACTGCATCCGTAAGGAGAGATGGTTATTCTGCTTTTGGACAGAAAAATCCCAGGGCTGTGTTTCCGGCCTTTGCACTTGCATGGGTAGTTTCGGACGAAAGTTTCTTCAATATCGGATTAATTGACAGGATGAAGTTTAGAGTTTCCTGGGGTGCCAATGGCAACAGAGACATTGGTATTTATTCCGCACTGGCTAATACAGCTTCCAGCTTATGGTTCGATGGTACATCAACGCGTGTTGGTATCTATAATTCAACTCTTGCAAATACAGGTTTGAGATGGGAAAGAACCACCTCACTAAATTTCGGACTGGATATTACTTTGATGAAAGGCAGACTGGATTTGTCGGCCGATTATTATGACATGACCACTACAGACCTTTTAATGAGACGTGTTCTGCCCCAGGTTACAGGCTTCACCAGTATAATGGCAAACCTGGGTGAGCTTGGAAATAAAGGTTTTGAAATGACACTGAATTCAATAAATGTCAGCCAAAGAGACTTTACCTGGAAATCTAATCTGGTTTTCTCTCTGAATAGAAATAAAATAAAGAAATTATTTGGAGATATAGGAACCTATACCCTGCTTAATGAGCAAAGAGAGGGAGAACTTCCGGATTTTACTAATCTATGGTTTCCGGGTGAGGCTCTTGATGTTGTCTGGGATTACGATATAATAGGTATTTATCAACTGAATGAAGCGGATGCAGCAGCTGTCTATGGCCTCCAGCCAGGAGATTTCAAAGCCGTTGATGTCAACAATGACGGTAAGTTTGTAAATGTACAGGACAAGAAATTTATAGGATATAATAGCCCGAGATACAGGTTGGGAATAAGAAATGATTTCAACTTTATGAAGAATTTCACTGCCTCAGTTTTTATTCGTTCAGACCTCGGACATATTGGTTCATACAGTCCTGCTCTGAACAGTGGCTATGAATCAAACGACAGGTGGAACAGAAATGTCGGACCGGTACCTTACTGGACAGCTGACAGACCTAATAATGAATACGCACGTTTGAACTGCATCCGTGCCGTGTTTGGAGGAGGACTGATGATTTACAAGCCCAGATCTTTCACAAGAATACAGGATATTTCACTGACATACAATCTTCCTGCTGATCTAGCCAAAAGAATCAGTCTGAATAATCTGCAGTTTTTTGGATCAATAAGAAATCTTGCAACATTTACTAAATGGCCAGGTTGGGATCCTGAGTCAGGAATGACTCCTATGCCGAGAACCTATACAATTGGCCTCAATCTGTCATTATAATTTATGTTGAATGTAACTCTAAACAGATAAATAAAATGAAACGAATAAAAATAACATCCCTTATTACACTCTTCTTTCTATTGTGTATTTCCTGTTCGGATGAATGGTTAAAACCTGACCCGCTTTCTTTCTTTGCTCCCGAAAATATTTATGTGGATGCTGCCGGATTTGAAGCAGGACTTGTAAGATGCAGAAAAGAAATGAATGCGGAAAACCACGGTTATCAGAATCCGATTGCGGTTGATGTCATGTATACAGATATTGCAGTACCTCTTAGACAAAGTGATTTCACACAGAATACACCCAGCCTTGTTCAGCAGGTACCACTAGTATTGACAATATTCAGTAGTTTTTACGGGTATATTAAAAATGCAAATACTATTATTTCACGAATTGATAACATTACTTGGACAGACGAAGGGCTAAGAAACAGAATATTGTCGGAAGCTTTGTGGTTTCGTGCTTACTGGTATTATCGTCTGGTACATACCTATGGAGATATTCCATGGGTTGGAGAGGAATTAACTGGAGCAAAACTTGATTATTATTCTACATCAAGGTGGGCAATTCTGGGAAAACTTCAGGAGGATCTGGAATACGCAGTAAAGTGGCTTCCGATTACTTCTGGAGTTCCCGGTAATGTTACAAAAGGTGCGGCAAATCATCTTTTGGCAAAAATATATTTGGCCAATTGCGAATTTGATAAAGCTGTAAGCGCAACAACTGAAGTCATTAATGGTCCATATGCTCTGATGAAAGAAAGATTTGGAGTTGACGCGAATAAGAAATGGCATAATGTGATGTGGGATTTACACCGTTATCAGAATAAAAATATATCTGCCAATAAAGAAACGATTTATGCAACAGTTGACAGACCAGAAGCTCCCACAGAAACATGGTGGAGTAACCCTGGCACGTATTCAATGAGACTTTATACGCCCTCATACTGGAAAGTAATGGATGCAACGGGTAATCGAGCTTGCAACTGGCAAACAGTGGCGGGTGATACTCTTGGTATTGGCAATGGAGATGTGAGAACCAATGACTTCTGGCATTACTGGATGTGGAATGAGGCTGGTTATACCTGGGAGAATACTCCGGATATGAGAAGAGCTCCCAATAATTGGATTGAAATGGGTAAGGAAACAGCAGAAATTATTACTGTACGACCCGAGTCTCCGAATTTGGGAGAACCTTTATCAAAACAATATTATAAAAGTCTGGATGATACTGTGGACACCTGGTATTCATGGCCACAATATAAAACATATACTCCTACACCAAATTATCACCAGCCGCATGGGGGACAAGGAGATTGGTATACATTCCGGCTCGCTGAAACATATCTTCTCAGGGCAGAAGCTTATTACTGGAAAGGGCAACCCGATTTAGCAGCATCAGACATAAATGTGGTTAGAGACCGTGCTCATGCACCACTTATTACATCAGATGACGTTTCTATCGATTATATATTTACAGAACGCGCCAAGGAATTATATACGGAAGAGCCACGTCATTCAGAAATGGTACGGGTTGCATTCATTTTTGGGAAGCTAAACAGGGATGGTTACAGTTTATCAACAATGACAGAGAAGAATTGGTATTTTGACAGGATTATGAAATATAATCCGTTTTATAAAGAACCCAGGTACAGATTCTGGGATGCCACGGCATACATGGAACCAAAGCATTTTCTGTGGCCCATTCCTCAGACTGTCATTACTGCTAACACCATGGGTGTGATCAATCAGAATTACGGGTATGACGGCTATGAAAATAATGTCCTTCCGCTCGAAACGATACCTTAAATTATTTATTTAAATGTGTGGAAAAAGGAAATTGATTCCACACATTTATTTTCATTACCGGCATTTTTATAATCAAAACTTTGTTTAAAATTATTATGCGTAAACATCTGATTGGTTCTAAGAGCTTTAAATTATTAACTGTAATAATTCTAATCTTTTGTTCTTGTAAGAATCAACAACCTGCGGAATCATTCCTGACGGATATCATTCCGCAGGTTTCTAATACGGCAAAACAGAAGGCTGAACTGGAAAAGCTTCTTGCCTGGCTTCCTCCCGACCGGACTATAAACGGACGGGTTTCATTCCTGGATGAAACATTCCGCGACTGGCTGGCCAGAACAGGTGAACTTCCTCCTGAATTTGATAAAATGCCTTCACTGCCTTTCCTTCCCGATCCGCTGATACTGGATGAAGGCGGCAGGAACATACCTGTTAAAACAAAGAAACAGTGGAGAGAAAAGCGGGAATGGATGAAAAGGCAGCTGGAATATTATATTACCGGTACTTACCCGCCTCCGCCTGAAAACATGACATCAGTAATTGTGAGTGAAAATATGGATAATGAAACAATTTTACAGATTGTTGAGCTCACATTCGGACCGGACAACAGGGCGAAACTGACACTTGAGCTGATGATACCACCGGGGAAAGGGCCTTTCCCCGTATTCCTTACCCAGTGGAATCATCGTGAATGGGCACAGATAGCTGTCAGAAGGGGCTATATCGGATGTGTTTATGCAGGAGCAGATTCAAAAGATGATACGGAGGAATATTCGGAGATATGGGCAGGCCGCTATGATTTCACAAGACTGATGCGCAGAGCCTTCGGAGCTTCCAGGGCAATAGACTATCTGTACACCCTTCCTTTTGTGGACAGGGATAAAATCGGAATCACAGGCCATTCCAGAAATGGAAAATTATCTCTTATTGCGGCTGCATTTGATGAAAGAATTGGTGCCTGCATACCCAGTAGCGGGGGAACCGGTGCCGAGGTTCCCTGGCGATTCTGTTCACAGAATTATGATGTTGAGGATATTGCACTGCTGGCATGTGCTCAGCCTGCATGGCTTCATCCGCGGCTCAGGTTCTTCACCGGCCGTGAAAACAAACTGCCTGTTGACCAGAATCTTTTTATGGCCCTTATCGCACCCAGGGGACTGATGTTAAGCACGGCAATAACGGAAGGGGCAAGCAATCCCTGGGGTATTGAGCAGGCCTATCATGCCACCGGGAAAGTATATGAGTTTCTGGGTGCCCCCGATAACCTGGCCATCAGGTCACGTTACGGCCTGCACAGTATTTGTGCCCGGGATATGGAAGACTATATGGATTTCTTTGATTACGTTTTTAAACGCAGCAATCATAAACCGGAGAATCGCCTGTTTTACAACTATTCATTCGAAGACTGGCGCAGGCTGAGCGGAGAAAAGGTCAATCCCCTGGACTTTCCGGTTAAGGGTATCGGGGATTTGCTTGCAGATGCCGGGCAGAAATCAATCACCACTGTCAGTGAATGGGAATCAGAGAGGGAAGAGATAAGAAAAGCCATTCAACGGGTTCTGGGGGATGAACCTCCGGGCGTTACAAATCCGGGCCCTGGAAGTTTAAGCATGGGAGGCAGAGGCGAAAGTACTTTCGGTTCATTTCTGCAGCGGCCGGGCCCGGCAGCAGGAATGGGGGTAATGGCTATAACACCCTACAATGGTTTCGGAGATCAGCTGTTCGGCTATCTTTACTATCCTATAGATAAAAACGGGAAACCTGAAAACAATAATCTTCCTGTTGTTATATATCTTCATGAATATGATTATTCAAAAGGATTCAATTCCTATCATCAGATTGAATCATTTTTCAGATCAGTATGCGAAAGAGGATATGCCGTATTCGCCTTCGATATGATAGGTTTCGGAAACCGCATTGAAGAGGGGACACGCTTTTATCACAGGTATCCCCGCTGGTCCAGAATGGGCAAGATGATAGCTGATGTAAGAGGAGCTGTTGATGCACTGACAAATCTGGACTTTACAGACAGTTCACGAATATATGTTGCCGGTTATTCACTTGGAGCAACAGTCGGCCTGCATGCTGCGGCCCTGGATGAACGTATTGCGGGAGTGGTATCCGTTGCCGGATTCACGCCAATGCGCCTGAACACAGCTGAAAGGGGAACCGGAGGAATAAAGGCATATTCACATCTGCACGGACTGTTGCCAAGACTGGGATATTTCGCCGGCAACGAATCCCGGATACCCTATGACTACCACGAAGTACTGGCGGCAATAGCACCGAGGCCTGTTCTGGTTATAGCACCTTTGCTGGATAAGGATGCCCATTGGGAAGATGTACAGGAATGCGTTAAGCAGGCAGGGAAAGTATATTCTCTCTATGGTGCTGCCGGTAATATTGAGTTGTTTTCACCTGATGACTACAGCAGATTTTCAGTGGAAATGCGTGACAGTACATATTCCTGGCTGCAGAAGAGACAACTCTCCCCCGGTCCATGAATTGTTTTAGCTTATAAATCTGCCAGGTATCCTTGCCAGGAATGCAGCAAAGGGTGAAAATCTGCCAATCCGGATAAATAAACCAGAATGTTACCTTAGTTTTGCTTTTCCAGGGCTTCAACAACAGATGAGGAAAAGTTTTTAAGATCCTGCGGGTTTCTTGAGGTAATCAGATTCCCGTATACAACTACCGTTGAATCAACATATGTTGCTCCTGCCTGTTCGATTTCGCCTTTAATGGCACCAGTGCCTGTCAGAACAAGACCTTTCAGCAAATCAGCCGTAACAAGCACCTGGGGGCCATGGCAGATTGCAGCGGTTACTTTTCCGGTATTCCAGAAAGCCTTTACAAATTCAATAACCCTGTCATTTTCTCTCAATACCGAAGGTCCTCTTCCTCCCGGAAGGATCAGAGCATCAAAATCATCCGGACTGACCTCTGATACCGACTTGTCAATATTTATTGTGAATTCACTGTTGTATGCCTTTACCTTTCCGCGTTCAGGTCCGATTACAGTAATTTCATAACCATTGTTAACCAGATATCCCATGGGCATATAGGCTTCCCCGTCATGGAATCCTTCTGCAACCAATACAGCAATACTTCCTCGTATTGAATCATCTTTTTCCTTAACTGGTGCCTGTGTCTGGCATGCAGTAAAAGAAACCAGTAAAGCAAAAATGAAAACCTGTGCTAATTTCTTTTCTCTGTGTTTCATGATACTCCTTGTGTTTGGTTAATTAAATTCCGGTTTAGGTAAAAAATCCCGCCGGGGCGGGATGTTTTTGTTGCTCCGCCAGGGCTCGAACCTGGACTTTTCTGATCCAGAGTCAGACGTGTTGCCAATTACACCACGGAGCAGTATTTGGGAATGCAAATATATAAAATCCTGATAAACCTTCATGATATAATTTTAAAATGACCGGGAAAAAGATCTGTTGTCATGAAGTTTTCCGGAAAAAGTCCTTAATAAATGTATTCTGAAAATAATTCCCCTGAAGGAACAGACCGGTAATATATTGTGCCCCGGTTGAAAGACGAAGCTGTTTCTCATCTGTAATTCAGGAAATTGCGCAGGGAAACAAGCGAAGGAATACAAAGGAAAATGTGAAGGTACATACAAGTAAACATGTTGGAACAAGCAGATAAGCTGCGGGTAACATAAAGGGAAACACTTTGAACCTTATTTAAAAGAGCGAGGGCGCTCCACACTGTAACGCCCTCTGAGAAAATTGCCGGAATACTCCGGCAATCGGATCATAGTATGAAATAGATAACACTTATACGAAAAGCCTGGAAAAAAGTTATACCGGTCCTGTACAGGTCTTTCCGGCTCCTTTCAGCGTGGGAAACGGCACCTCATTGCGGGAACTGGCACCTCATTGCGGGAATGATACCTCATTGCGGGAACGATACCTCATTGGGGTAACCGGCACCTCATTTTCTGGACAGGTTTTCAGCGGTAGATGTGACTGGCGGAGCTGAGGATCCTGCTTCCCCTGCCCTTATTCCTGTTTCTTGCTGACCATCCTGGCCCAGGTATCCCTGAGGGAGACTGTCCTGTTGAAAACCGGGCGGGCAGGTGTGGAATCCGGGTCGGTACAAAAATATCCCAGCCGCTGGAACTGGAATTTATCGTATGGCCGTGCTGAACCGAGAGATGGTTCCAGTTTACAGTTTTTAAGGACTTTAAGGGAATCAGGATTGAGAAACTCCCTGTAATCCCTGTCTTTCTGGCCCGAAGGATCTTCATGACTGAAGAGACGGTCATACAGTCTTACCTCCGCATCAATGGCATGTTGTGCAGAAACCCAGTGAAGGGTGCCTTTGACCTTTTTCGCGGATAAATGTTTTCCGCTTTTTGTCTCAGGATCATAGGTACAGTACACTTCTTCAATGATTCCGCTTTCAGGATTTTTTTTGAAGGATTCGCATCTTATGATGTATGCACCTTTCAGGCGGACTTCCGATCCGGGAGCCAGGCGGAAAAATTTATGAGGAGGGTTTTCCATGAAATCGTCACGTTCAATATAGATCTCCTTACTGAAGGGGACCATCCTTGATCCCATGGATTCATCCTCGGGATTGTTGATTATTTCCATTTCCTCGACCTTGTCCGCAGGATAGTTGGTGATAACCACCCTGAGAGGATCCAGCACCCCGAAAACCCTGGGAGCTTTCAGATTGAGATCCTCGCGCACGGCATGCTCAAGGAGTGAAACATCATTTATAGCCTCAACCTTTGTATATCCTATGAGATCAATGAATTTCCGCACTGATTCCGGGGTATAGCCCCGTCTTCGAAGGCCGCAGAGAGTGGGCATCCGGGGATCATCCCAGCCTTTGACCTTTCCGTCGCGTACAAGCTCCAGGAGTCTCCTTTTGCTCATAACAGTATATGTCAGGTTCAGGCGGTTAAATTCAATCTGCCTTGGCCTGTAAGCGGAGGTCATAAGCTGATCAATGAACCAGTCGTACAGGGGGCGGTGTATCTCAAACTCCAGGGTACAGAGGGAATGTGTGATTCCTTCAAAATAATCACACTGTCCGTGTGCGAAATCATACATCGGATAAACATTCCAGCTGTTGCCCGTGCGGTGATGCGGAGTCTTAATGATCCTGTAAATAATAGGATCGCGCATGTGCATGTTGGGTGATGACATGTCTATCCGGGCACGGAGGACACGGCTGCCTTCCTCAAATTCGCCTTCATTCATCCTGTAAAACAGATCCAGGTTCTCCTGAACGGATCTCCTGATGAAGGGGCTTTCTGTACCGGCCTGAGTGGGAGTGCCCTTTTGTTCCGCAATAATATCCGATGGCTGGTCATCCACGTATGCCAGGCCTTTTTTTATGAGATCAACGGCAAAGTCGAAAAGTTTTCCGAAATAATCCGATGCATAATATTCGCGGTTATCCCAGTCAAAGCCCAGCCAGTGAATGTCTTCCTTTATCGAATCGATATATTCAACTTCCTCTTTTACAGGATTGGTGTCATCAAATCTCAGATTGCATCTGCCTCCGTATTTTTCGGCCATTCCGAAATCAAGGCAGATGGCCTTGGCATGACCGATGTGAAGGTAGCCGTTAGGCTCGGGAGGGAACCTGGTGTGTATTCTTCCGTTGTTCTTTCCTTCCCTGAGATCATCAATGATGATTTGTTCAATAAAGCTGACCGGTACTTTTGATTCTCCGGCCTCTTTTGTTTTCTCTCCGTTCATCCTGAAAAATTAAGATTACAAAAATAGGATGAATTTCAGGGAAAAAAAACATGGGGCAAAGAACCAATATCCTATCTCTGATTCAGGTAATCTTTCAGGGCGCTGACATATTCATTGAATCTTTCCCTTCCAAGTTCGGTAATCCTGCACTTTGTCTGAGGGTAATTATCCCTGAACTTTTTTGTCACCTCAATGTATCCCGCCTCTTTCAGCTTGCCTATCTGAATACTCAGGTTCCCGGCTGTGGCCCCTGTCTGTTCCCGGATGAAGGTGAAATCCGCGGTTTCAACACTGATGAGGATTGACATCACTGCAAGCCTCAGCTGTGAATGTAACAGGGGATCAAGATCCTTATACCTTTTCATGATCAACCTTTCTTTTTAGCATATACCCCGGTAAAAGATAGCCGGTAAGCATGGCAACCGGCACTGTAAGGGCCGATATCTCATTCCCCGCGAAACGGGCAATCAGGGCAAATATCCAGAAAGTAATCCCCCCGAATATCAGAGGCCTGAATTTAATAATGAACCCTGACAGAAAGGTTGGTACGGCTGCCAGTGTCAGTATGAGCGGAGCAACGAACTGCATCCTCCCCGATGATATGATGAACAGGACAGCAGCAGCTATCAGGAAGGCCATCCAGGTCCAGACGTAAATATTGTCGGCATAGGTATGGAATCTTTCTTTCTTCCCTGTTCTGTAACCGTATATCATGGAAACAAAAACCCCCGGTATCGACAGAAACCACACGTACCAGTGAGATCCGGCGCCAATGAATTTCCACAGAATATATTCCGCCAGGCTGCATGCAAGTATGAGCCAGCCCCAGAAAAGATAGTGAAAACTGCTGTTTCTGATATTCACTTTTGTCCTGTTGATCATCTCGGTAATCAGCCTGAAGCTCTCTTCACCTGTCATTATTTTTTCTCCGTTTTCCATAATTATTCTTATTTTTAATTGTGAATGGAATTGTTTATAAATATATTGTAAATATAAAGTAGTTTATAATATAAACCAAATATTCCGGCAGGAATTTTATTCTGCATTCTAAAAAAATATTATTATTCGGACTATCAATACACTAATATGGGTCTAATTCAGATTGAAGGTATGGAATTTTATGCCTTTCACGGGCATTTCAGGGAAGAACAGATAGTTGGCAGCAGGTTTCTGGTGGATCTCACCATTGAAACTGATCTTGAAAAACCGGCAGAGAGCGACAATCTCCGGGATGCGGTCAATTATCAGGAGGCTTACAAGTTAATCAAGGTTCAGATGGAACAGAAATCACATTTGCTTGAAAACATTGCTTCAAGGATACTCGATTCGCTCTATTCGGAAATGACCGGAATCAGGAAGGCTACTGTGAAGGTCTCGAAAATGAATCCCCCGGTCGGCGGCAAGGTAAATTGTGTCAGCATTATAATGGAAAGATAGTATTTTAGCGGTAGAGGAATTTTGAATCATTCTTTAGTCGGGCCGTATTATGCCGGAAATCTGCTGAAAACCATCAGGTATTCGGGAGGAACTATTCAGGTTCTGTATTAACCGGGATGAAATTCCGGTATAATTCAGGGGATTCCGGCGAAAACAGGTCACTGACTTTTTCAGATAATTATGAATCATTTAAATAGTATAAAATGAATTTGAGAAAGTATTTGCTTTTTTTTCTCCTGGCGGCATTTGTCAGCCTCAATGCAGGAGCTCAGGTAATCACTTCCAAAGAGATTGACGTTCTGGTTGAGAATGTTATGAAAACCTTTGACGTACCAGGCATTGCCGTTGGCATTGTAAAGGATGGAAAGGTAATTCATTCAAAAGGATATGGTGTCAGATCGCTTGCAACGGGACAGAAAGTTGATTCAAATACCCTGTTCGGCATTGCTTCAAACAGCAAGGCATTTACTGCGGCGGCACTCGGCATTCTGGTGGATGAAAATAAGCTTTACTGGAACGACAGGGTTATTGATTATATTCCTGAATTCCGGCTTTATGATCCCTATGTTACAAGTGAATTCACCATAGCCGATCTGCTGACTCACAGAAGCGGCCTGGGTCTGGGAGCGGGGGACCTCATGATCTGGCCGGGAAGGAATGATTTCACGGTAAATGATATCATTCACAATCTCAGGTTTCTTAAACCGGTTTCAAGTTTCAGGTCGAAATATGATTATGACAATCTTCTTTATATAGTTGCGGGAGAGATTGTGGCCAGGGTTTCAGGGATGAGCTGGGCAGAGTTTATTGAGAAACGGATTATGGAACCTCTTGAAATGAAGGGAAGTGCTGCCTCATTCAGCCGGCTGAAAGACAAATCGAACGTGATCGATGCGCACGCTCCCGTAGAGGGGAAGGTACAGGTGATTGACAGGAGTTTCAATGAAATGGCTGTAGCAGCCGGAGGTATTTACAGTAATATCTCCGACATGAGCAAATGGGTTATTATGCAGCTGAACAGGGGCAGATACGGGGGGAATCCCGGCAGGCAGCTTTTCAGTGAGAATGTCCACCGGACAATGTGGTCGCCTCATACAATAATCCCGGTTGCGGAATCAGCTGAATACAGAATACATTTTTCAGCATACGGTCTGGGATGGAGACTCAATGACATAATGGGATACAAGCAGGTGGGCCATACCGGAGGGCTGGCTGGCATCGTGACCCAGGTAACCCTTATTCCCGGACTGAACCTGGGAATCATGGTCTTTACCAATCAGCAGGCAGGAGCAGCTTTCCGTGCCATAACAAACACGATTCTTGACAGTTATTTTGGCATCAGGGGAGCTGACAGGGTAAAAGAGTATTATGAAAACGAAAAAAGGAGTATTGAGAATGCGAAAAGGATAAGCGATGATATATGGAAAAATATAGAAGCCCGGGAATCACCGGCATTTAAACCGGATAATTCGGCTTACACCGGTACATACAACGATAACTGGTTCGGCGAGGTAACAATATCGGACAGGAACGGAACTCTCTGGTTTGAGGCGAAAAGATCTCCTGTCCTCAGCGGGGCAATGCTTCCCTACAAGGGCAACACCTTTGTGGTGAAATGGAACGACAGGAGCCTGGATGCGGATGCCTTTGCGGTTTTTACCCTCAATGTGGAGGGCAGGGCTTCCGGAATGACCATGAAGGCAATATCTCCCCTCACGGACTTCAGTTATGATTTTCATGACCTTGACTTCAGGAGATGAACTATATCCTGAAGTCAATGATCAGGATTAACGCCGGCTCCGGCAGGCGGAATGAACAGCGGCAGTTAGTCCTTGTAAGTGACGTCTATTTTCGCAATCATGTCCTTGTAGGATATTTCCCGGATCCTGTATCTGAGTATATCCTTCCCCGTTAAAGTCGAGATTTCCTTCAGGATTTTCTGCTTTTTACCTGTTTTAAGCAATTCAAGGTCCCTGATGATTATCCTGTAGGTTGTAGTGTTGTATTGAAGGGTGAATTCTTCGAGGATAATCACGCACACAATCAGGATAATGTTGAATATTAAAACCCCGAGCAGCGGGAATCCCACCAGTTTAAGGGAATTAATCACGGATAATCCTATGGTTGCAAACATATAGGACATATCCTTCAGGCTGAAATTTCTGGTTCTGAATCTCAGTATGGTGAAAATTGCAAAGAGACCGACCGCCATTCCGAATTCAATAAAGACCGATTTCAGCATTGAGGTGATGAAAAATACCGTTATGCCAAGCAGGAAGAATGTAAAAAGAAATTTCTCCTTCTTGGTATACCGGAAATATACCACCCTGATGAGAACAATAAGGAACAACGTATTTATTACAAAGCGCAGCAGTATCCCGAAAAAATCAGGATTGTTCAGATTGAAAATATTGTCAGGCATGCCGATAGTATTGGATTTTTGACTTTCTTCCTTAATGCGGATGAAAATACCTATTTTTATCTTATCCAATACAGCTAATTATCAACATCATCGGCTGATGTGTTGATAAATTTCCCGGTCATCCCCCCTGAAACTGAATTTAACGATTGTGGCTGCCTTGCCTTTTCCTTCATTGGAAATGAACATATCTCCGTTTTTCATGAAGCTTATTCCTTCCGGCTGCCTGAACAGATTTTTGTCAAGCTGTTCCATGAATACAATATTCCCCTTTCTGTCAAAGACAAAGAGAATACTTTCCGGACCTGAAATGACAAACAAGTTCCCCGTCACCGGGTGAATTCCTATTGCAGATGTTCTGAAATGTATGTCAGGGACGGGACTGACGGTTCCCTTCTTACTTTTCACAGGCACCCTGATTTTATTGTCCAGGGCATATTTCCTGATTTCTGCCATACTGAATCTGAAAACAGGCTCAGACTGCATTTTTTTATCCGTCAGGTCAAAAGAATAAATCAGCCTGAAATCAGAACAGGGAGAATCCTTTTTCGGAACTTCCTTGGGTGCAACAAGAAGCCTGTTGTTTTTCTGATCATGGCAGAGCCCTTCATTATCTTTCCAGGGAATATTTGTTTTATAAATGGTTCTCTTAAACTTATCTTTATCGTAGTCAGCAATTTCAGTGAGCATTCCATCACTGCGCAGGAGGTAAATTGTCCTGCCGACCCTGGCTATCCCTTCATAATCACCTTTATGACCGCTAAAGATCTGCCTTGTTATCTGGTTTTTGCTGATGTCGTAGATATAAACCGCTTCATGTTCATCTTCAACACAGGCTATTGTTGAGCCATCAAGGACGGCGATTCCCGAGATCTCCAGAAGGACCGGAGGCAGAATATAAACCTTGTCAGGAGCAGAGAGATCATATCCCGGATCTGATCTTCCTTCAGCTGATTTATTACCGGTCTGTGCATCTGTCATCAGGGGATATATTATAAGGAATATCAGAAGAAGCTGTTTCATGTTGAATTATTAGTTACTGGCCGGCATACAGATGCAAAATAACAATTAATCGGGGAACAACAGAAAAATATTGATTATGAAGTATGATCATCAGGCATTTCAGGTATCGGATATTGACAGTTCAATTGATTTTTACGTGAATAAACTTGGATTCAGGCTTTGTTCAAAGGAAACGGATAATAATATACTGGAGTTTATTCAGCGATATAATAAAAAGTGATATCAGCCGGCAAGCAGGATCTGGCTGCCTGTCTCCATACAGCTTCAATTCATAAAGGAAGGGGCGTTACATTACTGACTTCTCTCTCAGAACTTCTGTATTCTTTAACATGTATTCTGTAACATGTAATCTCGAATATATATTCTGTAATTTGCCTGATTTTTATTTGTTCCGATTTTTTTTTCTTCCGAAATTTGGTTATACATATACTCATTTACAGGCAAATATTAATCCCATGAAAAAGCTTATTATTATCCTGATAATGGCTTTTGCCATATCAGGCTTTTCTCAGGCGCCTCAGAAACTAAGTTACCAGGCAGTTATCCGTAATACCGATAATACACTTGTTACAAACCAGATCATTGGAATGAGAATCAGTATTTTAAAAGGTTCTGCCTCCGGAACATCAGTTTACATGGAAACACATACTCCCCGCTCAAATGCAAACGGACTTGCTGTAGTGGAAATTGGAGGTGGAACAGTTATTTCCGGAACATTTTCATCAATAGACTGGTCTGCCGGTCCTTATTACCTTAAGACCGAAACAGATCCTGCGGGTGGGACAAATTATTCCATTTCAGGAACAAGTCAGCTGTTGAGTGTTCCTTATGCTTTATATTCCGGTAAAGCAGAAAATGCGGCAACTAAAGAAGATATGGACAGATTGCGGCAGAGGATGATAAATATTGAAGAATTGTATTATGGTCAGCTTCCTCCGCCTTCAGAAGGTCTGAAAGCTTTTTACCCTTTCAGGGGGAATACCAACGATTTCAGCGGGAACGGCTGGGACGGAACGGTCCACGGTGCCACGCTGACCAGCGACAGGTTCGGGAAAGCGGATAATGCTTATCATTTCACCGGAACCACAAATATTACCACTCAGTACCCCGGAGTCTCCGGGAACGGAGACCGCTCAATTTCATTCTGGGTAAGGATCCCTGCCGGTGAAGCCGGAGGAAGCACCTGCTTCTACGGATCAACCTCGAACGGAGCATTCTTTAATCCGGGGGTTTTTGCCCAGGCGGCCCCGCATGTTCATCTTGATATCAGTAATGCATATCTGGATTGTGCTGCACCAAATGCAGCCGACGGGAAATGGCATCACTTTGTTTTTGTTTTTTCTGCCACTCTTGGTACAACCCTTAACGGAGTCAGGGTTTATTATGACGGAAATCTTCTTACAGGATACACGGGTAACAATTTTAACACATATACGATCAATACAGGTACAGCCACAAAATTTACGATCGGAGGGAAAACCGGGGCAACATCACAGATGTCAATTGATGATCTTAGATTTTATGACCGGGTTCTGGACGATTCCGAGATAATGCTGCTTTTTTACGAAAGTGAATCCGGCGGGACAGCTTTTGTCAACGATTCTGACGGAAATTCCTATAAGGTTGTTAAGATCGGCGATCAGGTATGGATGGCAGAAAACCTCAGGACAACGAGGTATAATGACGGAACGGCTATACCTTTGGTTACAGATCCCACAGACTTTATAAACCTGACAACACCTGCATATTGCTGGAGCAATAATGATATAGGGAATAAACCGGTTTACGGGGCATTATATGTCTGGTATACCGTCAAGACCGGTATACTGTGTCCTTCCGGATGGCATGTACCCACAGATGCTGAATGGACAATACTTGAGAATCATCTTGGAGGTATTGCTGTTGCCGGGGGTAAAATGAAGGAAACCGGGACTGAGCACTGGCTTGCTCCCAATACTGATGCAACCAATGAGTCAGAATTTAATGCACGCCCCGGAGGCTGGCGTGATGGTCTGAGCGGAGGATTTTTACCTCCCGGACAAGTCAGTATGTGGTGGACATCTCAGGAAACTTACCCTGACAGGCCATACTGGCGTGAATTATACTACAATTCAGGAACAATATTTCCAAAAAGCGGTGGTGATCCAAGCTACGCAATGTCGATACGGTGCGTAAAAGACTGAGTGATTAGGATATATTGCCGAAGAATTTGAAGAGGCAGGATTAAAAAACCTGCTGGTTTATGAGAACGGGAAACCTGTTTCACTGAGGTATGATCTGATAGGTGTTTACAACCTTGAAATCATTAAAGAACTTAAGAAACATATTGAATATCCGACCTGGCTGATCTCAGAAAAGACTTTGATAATTTTAAAGGAGACAAGAGATCCCGTGAATCTGAATCTTCACGAAAATGATCATCCGGATCACCTGTCAGTTACCACAATTTTGGTTTCGGCCCCATTTCAAAGATCAGGGTACCCCCTTTCACGATCTCTGAATGATCAAACCAGGGTTTCTCAAGTGGTTTTCCATTCAGGATCACAGATTGTATATATTTGTTTTCCTTTGAATTGTTCCGGGTCTCAATAATGAATTTGTCAGCCTTATAATATTTCTTGTCGAGACTAACTGTTATTCTGTCAAATACGGGGCTTCCTATTGAAAAAATATTATTTCCGGGTGTGACGGGATAAAATCCCATAGCACTGAAAACGAACCATGCAGACATTTGTCCCATATCCTCATTTCCGCAAAGACCATCCGGTCCGGAATGATAAAGATTATCCATGACATGTCTGATAAGCTCCTGAGTACGCCAGGGAGCTCCGGCGTGATCATAGAGATAAATTGTATGATGGGAAGGTTCATTTCCATGAGCATACTGTCCGATCAATCCTGTGACATCTGATACGGTACTCTGAATTTCGGAGCTCATTGTAAAGAGGGTATCGAGTTTGGCGATGAATTTCTGAGGTCCGCCTTCCAGGCTTATCAGTCCGTCTATATCATGAGGTACAAACCAGGTATATTGCCATGCATTGGCTTCGGTATAATGGCGTTCCCTTCCCTGTCCGATGAATGTGGGATTAAAAGGATCAAGCCATTTGCCGGTACTGTCCTTCGGACGGGCCAGACCTGTTGAAGGATCAAAGAGGTTTTTGTAGCAGGAAGACCGATCCATAAAGAATTTGTAATCATCAGTAAAGCCGAGAGCCTTTGCCAGTTGCGCGACACACCAGTCGTTATAGGCATATTCCAGTGTACGGGAAACCGATTCTCTTTCCTTGTCATAGGGAATGTATCCGAATCTTTTATAATACTCCAGTCCCACACGGCCTCTTGACCTGTGTCCGACAGGTTTTTCCATTGCATTTTTACGGACGGCTTCATAAGCTTTTCCGGCATCGAAATCGCGGATACCTTTCATATACGCATCTGTGATAGATGCTGCCGGATGATCGCCTATCATATCATTTGTGTAGCAATTGCCAAACTGCTGGGGAGTCGGAAGCCACCCGCCCTGTTCATACTGTGATAACATTGTCCGGATCGCGTCTTTAATGATCTCAGGTTTTATAAGCGCCAGAAGGGGCATTTCGGCCCTGAATGTATCCCAGAGGGAGAAGTCGCTGTGATAGGTAAAACCTTTGGCTGTATGAACCTCTTCGTCCAGTCCGGTGTATTTTCCGTCAGAGTCCCCGAAAATTGAAGGGAACAATAGTGAATGGTACAGAGCGGAATAAAATGTGACCAGTCTGTCCTGGTTCCATGTCCCGTCATTCTGTGTGATGAATTCAGCTTTGATCCTGCCCAGTTCCCTGTTCCATTTCTCACCTGCTTCTTTTTTTACACGGTTAAAATTCCAGCCGGGATTCTCCTCTCGTAGATTCAGGCGCGCCTGATCGATACTTGTATATGATATTCCGACTTTAACCATGATCTCTTCATCACCAGAAGTGTTATAATTGACAAAGGCCCCGATATTATAACCGGATTCTTCCTGTGAATCCTTTTTTATATCCCGGCCTTTCCATGTTCCATATGATTCAAATGGTTTACTGAACTCTGCACAGAAATATACAGTATGGCTCTTTACAAATCCGATTGATGTTCTGAAGCCTTCAATTTCCCTGTCATTTAATATTCTTACCATTGCATTCGTACAGGAATCCCTTATACCATGTTTCAGGTCGATGATTATATGTGAGGATCCGGATTCCGGGAAAGTATATCTGTGAAACCCGGTCCTTGGTGTGACAGTTAATTCTGCCCTGATATCATAATCTTTTAATGTTACGGCATAATATCCCGGTTCTGCTTCTTCTTCATTATGGGAAAAACGTGATCTGTATCCTTCGCCGGGATTGTTTTTACTGCCGGGAATTATTTTAAGTTCTCCTGTAGCCGGCATTAAAAGAATATCACCCCAGTCCCCCGCGCCCATTCCGCTCCTGTGAAGATGGCTGAATCCCATAACGGAACTGTCACTGTAGTGATAGCCCGAGCACCAGTCCCAGCCCTGAACATCAGTATCAGGACTTAACTGGACCATACCTGCAGGTAAAGCTGCTCCCGGGAATGTATGACCATGATAATCCGTTCCGATAAAGGGATTTACATAATCAGCCGGACTGTTGGTATCTGAACCACATCCGGCAAGTAAGACTGTAAAGATTAACGATATAACACAAAACGGAAGTTTTATTTTCTTATTCATTTTCAAGATTTTTGATACGTCCTATCAACAATGAAATCACCAGTAACACTCCTGCAATAGCGGCAGCAACCACCAGGCTCTGCTGCACAGGAAATAATGCAGATGCGGATCAAATCATTTTCTGAAATTGTGAGCTGCATCTATTGCTGCCCTGAGATTGGCCACGGGGGTTTTGCTGTCGACTGTGCAATCCGCTCCCAGGATGAAATTATCCGGCGCATCCTTAAGTACCTTAATTGCAGCATTTCTGGCATCTTCTGCCGAACCGGAAGAAATAACCCCGAGCCTGTCAATCCCGCCCATTACCGGACGCCTGAAGATTTCCGATGCAAGCTTGAGGGATAAAGGTTTGTGATCTGCTTCCAGCGGGACATTGACAACCTGTCCGGGATAATCCCGGAATCTGGATTCAAATTCTTCATATGTTCCCTCATAGTCACAAATGTGCAATATGTTGAAAGAAGTCAGTTCCGATACATTTTTATATAGAATCATATCATATGCCTTCACTGTCTTATTGAAAAGCTGCCTGTCCGCTATCCGGTTGGTTTCACCTCCCTGGGTACAGGTATAGAAGCCGTCAACCCCGAGACGCACCGCGGCATGCACAAAATTCATGATTGACAGTGTAATGTTTTCCATGCCTCTGATTACTGATTCTGCATCCTGGTAAACATGTTTTACAAGAATATCAACAGGCACAGCCTGTTTGGCCATCTGGAAAGGTGAATAAAGTGTCTGTATCACAAGAGCCTCAGACTTGAGCTCCCGGATTAAATTCCTGAGCAGATACAATGAAGGTTCAAACCATTTTTCAGTAAGGATCGGAATTTTCGACCAGTCTTCCGGTTTTTGTATTGTCTTATCCCGTGAAAACCCCTGTTCATCAAACTGGATCTTGACAAAATCCATTCCTGTTGCCCTGAAATAATCTGTATGGGCCTTTATGGCAGCATCCCCTCTAACACCGAAATGCATAAAGAACCCTGCAGGAATGTATGACGGAACTTTTGATAAATCAAGGACCTCCATCACCAGATCTCTTTTGGAGCGTCCGGATAATGAGGGTATTATTGCAGGGCTTCCGGCAAATATGTTTCTGCCGCCATTTGCCCTCAGTTGTTTCATTCCGCTCATGGCCCCGAAAGAAACCAGACCGGTTTTAACTAAAAACTCTCTTCTTGATGTCTTTTTCATCTGTCTCTAATTTGATTTGTTAACCCGTCCTATCAACAGAGAAATAACAAACAACACTCCTGCAATAACGGCAGCGACTACCAGGCTCTGCTGCACCGTTGATTCCGTGCTCAGATTGCCTATGATTTTAGGTACAAAAGTTCCGCCCAGCAGGCCTATTGCAAAAACTATCCCGAAAATACTGCCATACAGGCCCGGTTCAAACCTGGAAAAGGTGACACCCACGATGGTCGGGAATATTGGTGCAAATGAAATACCCGCAAGGATTACTGCGATAATTCCGACTGCCGAACTCCGGGCAATTATCATCAGAACAATGGAGATAATTGCAAGCACTGTTGAAAAGACGATCACTTTTGTACCTATTGCTGTCAGGTTTCTGACTGATGCAGTAAGAAACCTTCCGGCCATCATTGCCACGCCGAAAAGGCTCAGAACCAGTCCTGCACTGGCAGTTGCATCGGTTGCGGAACCGGCACTGAAGAGTTCTTCCATCAGCTTTTTGATCCATGTGGACACTGACGATTCAAGGGAGGTATAGCAGAACATTCCAAGCGCTGCAACTATTATGGCAGGTTTTGAAAGCAGTCTGACAGCCATGGTGAATCTGAAACCGGTTTTAACTTCAGGGAAGGTGGTAAAGACGGCAAATACAAGAAAGACAAGACAAAGTACGGCTAATACAATCAGGGCCGTATGATAGCTCAAACCCAGGCTTTTAATGATAAATACCACCAGCAGGGGAGTCAGGATATATCCCAGGCCGAAAAAGCCGTTCCCGAAATTGCTTGCACGGGCGGGATCTTTCCCCTGAAAAAGGACCACCGGGATAAGGGTGTTTCCTACAGTATTGACTGACATGGCTCCCATTCCCAGAATAACACAGGCTGTCAGGGCAAGCGGAAAGGTATTGGCAATGGAAAGGATAAGCATACTGAGACTTGTTGCCGAGAAACCAAATATGGCAACAGGCTTGTGACCGATCTTATCTACCAGGGGACCGGCAATCAGCTGGACAAAGAAGCTGGTGAGAAACAGGGCCAGCACCAGGGTACCGAACCTGCCGGAATCAATTTTAAGAGCATCCATCAGTTCAATTGAAACCGAACCCAGGATAATGAGACATATCGCCAATGTGAATACTGCCATAAGCGCTACAGCCGCTGTCGTTTTTTTCATGGTTTTCCGCGATAAAAAAAAATTATTTTATGAATTTATTTGTCATGGCAACGGCTTTACCTGAATATTTTTAAAGTAAACCGTACTTTTTGGATCATGTCCCTGGAGACAGAAAGTCCCGCTTGCTATTTTCCTTCCCGGATGCCCTTTATAATTTACTTCAGCCGGTTCAGTGTAATCAACGACCGTCTGATTGTTGAGCTTGACAACTATATTCTTGTCCTTTACAATAATATGCATGTTAAACCATTCATTATCCTTCACAGGCACTTCCTTCAGATCCTGAACATCATATAACCCCCCGGTCCTTTTCCAATCGGTATGCGAGTTGTTAACCTGAACCTCGTAGCCTTTATCCGGGAAGCCTGTTGCCTGGTATTCAGTGTGAAAATAAATACCGGAATTAGATCCCGGCTCTGTCATCACATCAGCCTTGAATTCGAAGTTCTTGAAATTATGATTCATAACCGGGCCGGTATAAAACAGGTGACTACGGTTACCATGTACTACAATAATTCCGTCTTTAACTGAAAAGGTCCCTTCTTTCTCGCTGAATGTCCAGTTATTAAGTGTTTTCCCGTCAAAGAGGGTATACCATCCGCGCCTGGCTCTCTGATCGGAATGGGGCTCATCAGTTTTTTGTGCTCCATAACTGTTCAGGCACATAAGGATTAGCGTTAAAAGGATTGGTGTTTTCATCTGGGTAAAGTTAAATTTTTAATGTCATTAACAAATGTATTCATTAAAGGTCAAATTAACAAATCTGTCCGCTTTCTGATCACGCATTCTATCTGTTTGTTATTCAGTTATATACAATGGCGATTTGGCTCAGTCATCTCAATCCGGCAGAAATATATTCCTAAAACTTTTAATGATAAACAGATCATTAAGTTTAAGAAAAATGCTAAATTGACAAATAAATAATTTTCAATGGATAAGGATGAGATAATCAGATTAAGATCAGAGGCTGAGAACCATCTGGTCAATGAGTTATTGCCTTTCTGGATTTCCCGTATGACCGACAGGGTCAACGGTGGTTTCATCACTCATTTTGACAGGAACGGGATGGATACGGGCGAGGATGAAAAGTCTCTAATTGCCCAGACCCGTTCGGTTTACACTCTTTCTTCCGCTCACCGGGCCGGATACGGAGACGGGAAATACGCGGATCTTGCAAGTCATGGTGTGGATTTCCTGATCAACCGGATGTGGGACCGGAAATACGGGGGATTTTTCTGGATGACGGACCGGCGGGGAAATATTAAGATCGATCAGAAAATAATTTATGGTCACAGTTTTGCAATTTATTCTTTAAGTGAATATACCCTGGCTACAGGTGATCCCCGCGGAATTGAATATGCAGAAAAAGTCTTTGACCTCCTTCAAAAATATTGTGCAGATACCATGTACGGGGGTTACTGGGAAATGTTCCACCGCGACTGGAGGCTTTGCGGACCGGGCAGTCAGGGTGGTGACAGAAAGACCCTCGATGTGCACATGCATCTTATGGAAGCCTTTACCTGCCTTTACGAGTGCACTGGTCAGGATGTGCACCGCCGGAAACTGCTTGAAGATATTGACCTGTTAACAATACGGCTTATTCACCCGGTATATAAAACCGGAATACCACAGTTCTATAAAGACTGGACAATAGCTCCCCAGATCAGGTTTGATATAATCTGGGGATGGGACAGGTTTTCGGAAGACGGGCAGAAGGGAAATGCCACCGACAATACATGCTATGGTCATAACATAGAATTTGCATGGCTTCTGATCCATGCGCTGAACATCCTTGGCATTGATCCCTCGGACTATCATGAACTTTTCAGAATCATATTCGATCATACTATAACCAACGGCATTGATTACGAATATGGCGGCGTTTTTGTTGAAGGACCTCACTCCGGCGGGGTTTATGACAGGGAGAAGGAGTTCTGGCAGCAGGCCGAAACTCTGATCGGCCTCCTTGATGCAGTAATCATGTTTGGTGATGAAAAATACTGGAAAGCCTACAAAAATGTGCACCGTTTTGTTTTTGACAAGGTTGTAAACAAGGGTGTGGGAGAATGGTGGCCTTTGCTGACAAGAAAAGGGGAACCGATATGGACACACATGTCGCATTCATGGAAGGTCAATTATCATTCAGTCAGGGCCATGGTACAGAGCATCAAAAGACTGGACTGTCTGATTGCAGGAAAAGCTTAAGCTGCTGACAGGCATACAGGCGGTGTTATTGATGTATTATGCTGTTGTACATGCATCCGGGAAAAAAGATTTCTTCCGGATCACTGGCTGACTGATTTTAAAATTTGTACAGGATTCTGTTTTTAACTGCTAATAATATGGGGAGGAACTGTCAGGATCACAGGATGAACGAACAACGAAAGACATTTTTTCAAAAGATAAACAATATCAGGATCTTATATTGAATTATTAATCAAAACTTCGTTTTATATGAAAAAGAACTCAGGGATTACGCGAAGGAGATTTATTGGAACAACAACAGCTGCCGCGGCAGGATTTATGATTGTTCCTTCCAATACTGTTTCCGGGCTGGGGCATAAGGCTCCGAGTGATAAACTGAATATTGCCGGTGTGGGGATAGGGGGTATGGGAAGGGGCAATATTCAGAGAATGGCTGATGAAAACATAGTCGCTCTATGTGATGTGGAATGGGGCAAGAACAGGAGAACCAATGTTGCAGAGGTTTTTCAGGCTTACCCGAAAGCCAGGAAGTACTATGACTGGCGTCAGATGTATGATGAAATGGGCAAGTCGATAGATGCTGTCATGTGTGCGACTGCCGACCATACGCATGCTATCATTTCGGCTCATGCGATTGCACTGGGCAAACACGTGTTTTGTCAGAAACCCCTGACACACAGTGTTTATGAATCACGTTTACTGACCAGGCTGGCTGCAAAGCACAGGGTAGCAACCCAGATGGGAAACCAGGGTTCGTCTGCCGAAGGAGTCAGACTGATCTGTGAATGGATTTGGAATGGTGAAATTGGTGAGGTAAGGAAAATAGAAGCCTATACGAACCGTCCCATCTGGCCTCAGGGCCTGACAGCCCCGACAGAGGAACAGCCTGTTCCCGAAACACTCAAATGGGACCTGTTTATCGGTCCTGCGAAATTCCGGCCGTATAATGAAGCCTATACGCCCTGGGTATGGCGCGGCTGGTGGGATTTTGGCACCGGGGCCCTTGGAGATATGGCCTGCCATGTGATGCATCCGGTTTTCAAATCAATGATGCTTCAATATCCGACAAAAGTTATCGGCAGTTCCACGCCATTCACAACCGACAGTCCTCCCAATGCCGAAATAATGCATCTTACTTTCCCTGAACGGAAAAAGCCGGCTGATATTAAAATCGATCTGCCGGAAGTGCACGTTACATGGTATGACGGCGGATTGAAGCCGGGATTCCCGGAGAACTGGCCGGCAGACAGGGTACAGAATTCCGGTGTGCTTTTCCACGGGACAAAGGATATTCTGGTCTGCGGCGAATATGGTACAGATCCGATCCTTCTTTCAGGAAGGGTTCCGGAGGTACCGAAGAAACTTCGCCGTATTGAGGGAACCCATGAACAGGACTGGATCCGTGCCTGTAAGGAAAGTCCTGAAAGCCGTGTGCCCGCAGCATCCGATTTCAGCGAGGCCGGTCCTTTCAACGAAATGGTGGTTATGGGTGTCCTTGCAACACGTCTGCAGTCTCTTAATAAAGTGCTTGAATGGGACGGATTGAACATGACATTTAAAAATGTCACCGATAGTGATAAAATAACTCTGGGCAGGAATGAAACCGTTTCTGCCAAAGCATTCGCGGACGAACTGATCAGGCATACCTACAGGGAGGGATGGTCTCTGCCTGACATGCCTGCATGATTCTTATGATAAATGCGCTGCTGAAAATGATCAGCAGCGCACGGATAAACCGGAATCATCAGCAATAATTCCTGCTGCAGACAGGTTTCAGGTAAGGAGCACCGGCTGATTGTTTAAAATTAATTGCCTGTCAGATGAATATGGAAAAATAAAATACGATATTTGTTACAATCAGAGAACAGGGACTATGATACGGATAACAACACTGATAGTAACCGGGTTTTTCAGCCTTGCCGGTTTAAGCGGATATTCACAGCAGACGGAATGTGCGGTAAAAATGGAATCTATCTCGGGTGAATATTCCGGGAAGTGCAAAAAGGGACTGGCGCATGGGCAGGGTATTGCTTCCGGAACCGACCGTTATGAAGGAGAATTCAGGAACGGATTGCCGCATGGAACAGGAAAATATACATGGGCCAACGGTGATTATTACAGGGGAGGGTGGAAAAAGGGACTGAAGGAAGGAGAAGGCCGGCTCGTGAAGGCAGATTCATCGGTTGTGGAAGGTATCTGGAAACAGGACAGCTATGTCGGGAAGAAACTAATTGCCGCTTACAAGATAAACAAAAGCATGTCCGTTACTAGGTATTCTTTCAGAAAGACCAACAGTACCGCAAATGATGTAAAGGTGAAGCTGATAAGGGGAGGGATAGAGAATTCAGGTGTTGACAATCTGATAATTGCACATACCAGCGGTTCCCAGTACAGATCGGGATCCCATACCGGTATCCAGAATCCGCTGTTCCCCCTGGATATAAAGGTCACCTTCACTGCCTGGAACATGTTCCGTACCGCCAAGTCCGATGTTATATTTGATTTCACAATAAACCAGCCCGGCAGCTGGGAGGTAGTAATCAATTATTAGACTTCATGCTGCACTATATATTTTATCTCCCGGATCCTTGCCGTTTAAAGAGAAATGTGCCGTTTTGCCTGAACACCCGTAACGTGACAGGATTCGTGACTTGCAGTCAGAGGAATTCAGCTATCTCATCCAGGGACTTCCTGTTTTTTGCTCCCTTTCTGACAAATTCCGGTTTCGGGAATCCGAGCGGAGTAATTCCGTAAACAACTTCAGATTCTTCAAGTTCAAGGGCCTGCCTTAAAACTTCCGGGTTATATGCTGCAACCCAGCAGGTTCCCACACCTTCATTTGCAGCTGCCAGCAGAATATGGGTCATGGCAATGGCCAGATCCGTTTCTATGGAATTATAGCCGTCCCAGGAACGTGTCCAGGCCTTGTCTTTCATTCCGGCCACGACAAGGATATGGGGAGCATCCCGGAACCAGTCCCTAGGATAACATTCCCTCAGCTTTCCGAGCATCTCCCGGGAAGAGACAACCAGGAATTTCCAGGGCTGGATATTGCGTGCTGATGGCGCCAGCCTGCCTGCATCGAGAATTTTTTTAAGTGTATTTTCGGGAACAGGTCTGTCCGGATCGTAGTTACGGATGCTTTCACGCGACTGAATGAGTTCGTAATAATCCATTTTTCTGTTTTTGGGTTGAGCGGAAGCCAGTATTCCGGAATCCGGTCATATAGTCAGGAACGGGTTTTCCGGATGATCTCCAAAGTTAAGAATCAATATTGAATTGTCCGGCAGAGGTAACGCATCTGTTTAAAGATTTGCTAACGGACATCAACGGTTTCGATTGTCCAGTAATCCCTGTGGTAATATTCCCTCAGATTTTTTACGGCATAGACGTAGGACCCGTACTTGTCTGCAAACAGGTATCTCACTGATGTTTTATATAATTCCTTCGTGCCGTTTTCATTAATAAATACCGGGGAAACATAGAATGTCCTTATTTTCCGGAGATTCCCGGAATAATATTGTTCTATTACAGCATTGTATTGGGGATCATTGTCGTAAAATGTTGAAGCCGTGTAAATTGTGCCCGATCCGGGCGATTCACCGAATGATGTGATATAGGGTGATGAGGACTCTATATGTGCGAATACGGGCGGATCAAACGGATGATATTCCCCGTCATAGGGGGGCAGGTAATAAACCAGCCTGTGATAGGTATAGAGCCTGGTGCCGTCTTTTTTAATCCAGAACTGATCTGCACATGTATGGTAATATGTTATTTTATCGTTTGCTCTGCCTCCGGAAATATCGAAAATAAGGATTCCCGAAGGAGTCAGTATCCTGGTCCCGACAATAAACGGCTTCCCCTGCATTTTGGCGATAGTGGTTTTTTCATAGATCAATACTGAAGAAGATCCTGTAACCGACAGTTCCCCCGTTGCAAGGTTGAGATTCCTGAGACCCGTAAATCCCCCTTCATCCGGAGAAATATAGCACCAGCCATTTTCGCCAAACACGATATCAAAGGGAGTGCAATCAATAGTGTAGTCCCTGAGCAGTTCTGAATTGTCAAGATCCCAATAGCCGGCCAGGTTCGTGTTATAGCCTATTACAGCCTTATCCCCTTCCTCAGATATGCTTATACATTTCGGGCTGTGAGGGAGGGAAAGGATTCGTGACTCTTTTGTGCTGGTATTGTAGATGATGAGATTGTCGGGCGATTTTGTTATGACAGCCATTATACCTGATTCCTGGCTGAATTCCGCATCAGTCACTGTCCCGGCTATTTCCACCAGATCTTTCTGAACCACCAGGGATTCATCAATCTGAACCGGCAGGATCAGATTACCGTTGGTTGAATTGCTGACCAACTGTAATTCAGCTGATGTCTGTCCGTAAATTTTTAAAGGATCCGGAAGGATATGAATCATTACCATGGTTGACTGGTCTTTCTGCAGAGAGCCGGCTTCCGGATAAAGGTACAGCCATTCGGGTATGTCTGTTATTTTCCACTTCAGAAGACCCTCAGAAGTATTCCTGATGGTAAGAGTCTGATAATTGAATGAATCGAATCTGAGTACGGAAGGTGTGAACTCAAGGACAGGGAATCCGGAATTTTCGTAGGAAACCGTGAAACCAACCAGTCCCAGATTTTCAATGTCAATAATGACAGTCGCGTAGAAAATCTCATAGACGTTTTTATAATAGTCATTGAGGATATCGAAATCGAGTATGAATTTTCCCTTTGTCACCTTGCCTTTCATAACATTGAAAGACAACCATTTTGGCTGCATAAACAGGGTGTAGCTCCCATCGGTTAAAACCGGAAGCTGTACCGGCACCTGTACATTTGTCTGCCTGTTATCCAGTTTCAGGGTATCGTTGAGTTCATAAAGATTCTTTTCGTTTTTTGAAAGGAAATCATCACTGCATGAGATTCCTGAAATGAAAAGAATAATTATTCCGGCAAAATATATTGATTTTTTCATCTGTTCCAGAAATAAAACCTGATACCCAGTAATAATTCAATTCGTGAGAGATTCTCATAATTCTTTTTATCAAGTTTAACACTTGAGCTGTTGGTGCCGTCTGATAAATTTATTTTTCTGAGTGATGTAACAAAGGATGAAAGCTCAGCGCCGGCTGACAGATAGTCTGTGATGAAATATTCCAGGCCCATGGAAGCGTCAATTCCCAAATTCCGGCCACTTATAAGCAGATAGTTATTTATATATTCAGCCTCATTCCTGTAGGTGGTCATTCCTGCTGAATAGGCAAAATGTACCTGCAGCTTACGGTATCCGGGACTGATATGATAGCTCAGGGATGGACCGTAAAAATTGACGCAAATTTTCTCCCCGTAAGTACCATAGAGCAGATGGATCCCGTCCTGCGGGTCAAAGAAACCGGTCAGACTTCCTGAAGTATAAAAGAATCTGTACCTGAATCCTGCTCCCAGTTGCGGTTTGATCATGTAAGTAAGCCCGGCTCCTGTACTCCATCCGGTTTTCAGGTTTTTATAATATGATTCCGCCCCGCGTGGATCTGCACCCTGACTTACAAGGGCGTCCCTGGCTTTCCATGTTCCGGCCAGTAAATATCCGGCACCGGCATTCATATCAAACCGTATCCTGCTGTTTGAAGTGCTGCCCGTGAACATTTCCTCAAAGGCAGTTACATCTTTTAAGTTTCCGGGGGTCCCCTTGTTCCTTAAACCTTTTATGTCCTTATCCGGGGATATCGTCTTATCCTGCGGATAAACCGCAGTTACCAGGAATGAAAACAGTACCGGGATCAGCAGGAGTCTGCCGGCTCGTTTATTTGCTGCTAGAAGCGGACGGATCATTGTTTCTCAGGGTTGTGCTAATTGTGGGAATGGATAACGGAAACTGTTGAATTCTACTTTTTTTGCCAGCATTTAAGATGCTAAAGTAAATATTCTTTCATCAGACTGTACCGGCTGAATGAAATTTTTTTTCAGTTCCTGAAACAAAAGCTGCTCACCGGCGTTTATCGCAGTAATATTACTGTACCATGAAAAGAAAAAGCAGGAAGTCACTTTATTTCTTCATACCTCTGAGCCTTGTAATCAAGATTATACTGACTGTATTGCTGTTTAATCTTCCGGGCGGATGCAGGGAGGCAAGAGAACATTTTCAGGAACTGCTTGAACCTGGTTCGGAATTTGCTTATTTTGTGGATCCATACCAGAATTCAGAAAATGAATAACTCCTCCTTGCAGTGTGTAAGCTGCGGAAACAAATAAATAGTCAATATGAAAATAACTGAAATAAAAGAGTATAATGAAAAAGTATTCAGGGCAGTCCGGACACTGCTGCCGCAACTTGACCCGGCCATAATTCTTCCGTCAGACGATTTTCTAAGGGGCATCATAGAAGGCAGGGATACTTTTCTTTTTGTTGCGGAGGATGAAAATGGTGATATCAGAGGCATTCTGACCCTTGTCAGGTATGATATTCCCACCGGAACCAAATTCTGGATTGAAGATGTTGTTGTGGATGAATCGCAAAGAGGAAAAGGTTATGGCAGGGGCCTGATGATTCATGCAATCAGATTTGCCGAATCACACGGAGCAAGGAAAATTGATCTGACTTCCAGACCGGAAAGAATAGCTGCAAACCGCCTGTATCAGGATCTTGGATTTATAAGGCGGGAAACAAATTTTTACAGATATCTGCCGGAATCAGTCAGAAAATCCTGAATCTGCTGACTGAATCTGCCGAAAAACCCTTTTTTCATCATAATAAAGCGTCAGCTGGTCAAAACCGTCCCGCCGGACGTCAATATTCAATTCATTTTGACGAATGCAGGAATATTATATGCCAGTTAAGGCTGTGGCTTAACGGTACTGCAGAATTTATTGACCAGGCTTTGCCGGGAATGCTCCAAACCCCGTCAGATGGACATTACCAGTTTGTGAGAGAGCTTTCGGGTACTTATCTTTGGAATGGTAATAATTTGAAGATCATGAAGGCTGTCTATCACATAAAATCAACAGTAACAGGATCTGTTAAGCTTAAACGCAGGAAGATTGCAAAAGCACTCCGGTGGTGGTTGCGCGAGAATGGTTTTGAGTTTAGTTACAGTTATTCCTGCAGTTAATAACATAATCCGTAATGCCTGAAACCGGAATGAAACGTCATTTGAAAGATATTTTTCCCTTACTGATTCTCTCCTTATTGTGGCTGGGTCTTTCTTCTTTTTCGGTTCCGGATGTGAAGCCCGGCCGGGTAAAAAAAGAGCAGCGCAGGGAATGCAGGAAACAGAACGGCAGCTGTATTGTCAGCAGGCAAAAACACTATCCAACGCCATTCAGTAATAAAAAAATAAAAACCAAATCCAATCGCAGGATCAAATCAGACCGGAGATGAGTAAAACAGGCAGTTCGCCTGTCTTACTCAGAACTGACCGGTAGTATCAGTATCTCATTTCTTTTCCCTTTGCATGAATGCCGAAATGATATCGAGCGGTACCGGGAATATTATAGTGGAGCTCTGTTCGGATGCCACTTCCGTAAGGGTTTGCAGGAAACGAAGCTGCAGGGTAGTGGGATTTGCACTGATTATATTTGCTGCATCGGCCAGCCGGGTGCTTGCCTGGAATTCACCTTCGGCATGTATAACTTTTGCACGGCGTTCTCTTTCAGCTTCAGCCTGTTTTGCCATTGCACGCTGCATCTCCTGGGGAAGATCTATATGTTTTACTTCAACATTTGATACTTTTATCCCCCAGGGTTCGGTCTGATGGTCAATAATCTTGGCCAGTTCCATATTTATTTTTTCACGGTGTGAAAGGAGGTCATCCAGTTCCGACTGTCCCAGTATGCTTCTCAGGGTTGTCTGCGAAAGCTGGGAGGTTGCAAACAGATAGTTCTCCACTTCAATAATTGCCTTATCCGGCAGCATCACCCGGAAATAAACCACGGCGTTTACCTTTATCGAGACGTTGTCCTTTGTAATGACATCCTGCGGCGGGACATCCAGCACTACCGTTCTGAGGCTTACCTTTACCATTTTGTCGACCACCGGGATCAGCAGGATCAGGCCCGGTCCCTTCACACCGACCAGTCTTCCGAGACGGAAAACCACAGCACGTTCATATTCGCGTAAAATCTTTATTGCACTTGCCAGAATGATAAACAGGAATATTATCACTGCTATCAAAAGAATACTGGGTGTTTGTTCCATAATGATTCCCTTTCTGTTTGATTTAAATTACTTTTTGAACTATTAATTTCATGTTTGAAACCCTGATAATCCTGACTTTTGTGCCTTTTCCCAAATGTCCGTCAGGACTTTCGGCAAACCAGAACTCCCCGTGAACACTTACCTGTCCCTCGGGATCAAGGTCAGTGATAACAGTGCCCGTCTCCCCGACAAGTCCTTCCACACCGGTGGTGGGCTTACGAGTCTGTGCCTTGATGGCAAAGCCTATGGCAAAGAGGAAGAATGCTGCCGTAAGTATGACAATTACCAGGATTACATACCAGGATATTTTGATTACTTCAAGTGTTGATTCCGTGTTTATTAGCATGACTGATCCAAGAATTAGTGATATTATTCCGCCTATGGATAAAAGCCCGTGACTGACTATCTTTATTTCTAGAATGAAGAGGATGATTGCAAAAATTATCAGTGCCAGGCCTGCATAATTAACCGGCAATGTCTGCAGGGAATAAAATGCAACGATCAGGCTTATTCCTCCTATTACTCCCGGGAATATGGCACCCGGACTGTAAAGTTCAAACATGATACCGTATATTCCCAGCATCATCAGGATATATGCAATGTTCGGGTCACTCAGCAGGCTTAGTAGCTTTTGCTTGAAATCCATTTCAATGTCAACAACTTCGGCATTTGCGGTTTCCAGAATCCTGGTACCGGATGAGAGACTTATTTCCTTGCCGTCTATCTGTTCGAGCAGATCCGGAACGGATATGGCTATCAGGTCAATAACATTCATCTTCATTGCCTCGGTTTCGGTTATTGACAGGCTCTTTCTGACAGCATCCTCTGCCCACTGGACATTCCTCTCCCTTTTCTCGCTGATGGTTCTTATGAATGCTGCCGCATCGTTGGTGGCCTTTTCAATCATTACCGAATCCTGCTGACCCTGAAGGGAAACGGGGTGAGCGGCACCAATGTTTGTTCCCGGTGCCATTGCCGCAATATGTGCTGCAAGGGTGATGAAAACTCCTGCCGAGGCAGACTGTGATCCGCCCGGATAAACAAACACCACAACGGGAACATCGGAATCCAGAATGTCAGTAACAATCATCCTGGTTGATTTAAGCAATCCGCCCGGTGTATTCAGTTTAATGATAAGACATTCAGCATTTTCCTGTTCGGCACGTCTGATCCCCGACTGAATGTATTCAGTACTTGAAGGATTTATTGAGGCATCAACCGAAATCAAATGTACCTTCCTGACTCTGCTGCCCTGTTCCTGAACTGTCTTCCGTGCCGCAGCCGGACCTGTTAACGCTAAGCTTTCAGCTGATTCTGCAGGCTTTATTTCCCATAAGGTTGTATGGGGCATTGCCCGGCCGGTTTCAGGCGACCTGCCACCGGCAGTTGCCGGCAGCCTTACCTGTAACAGCAGGCTGAAAAGAATTATATGAAATATTACAAATCGCAACTTATTAAATTATAAAACTATAACAGCTGTTATTAATTATTGAAAGGCTGTAAAGATAATCGTTATCCTGGTCTTACTCTTATGTTACTAAAATCAAATTTAATTTAATTGATCTATATTTCATAATTTTCATTATACAATAATTGATGCTGATACCGTGATGGAATCTCTCTGCTATTGATTATTAAGTAAATGTGCTCAGGCCCCTGCCTGGTACCTGCGGCCGTTTCTTTCCGGGCCGGGTTTATATAGGCATGTACTGTTTTAGTACTTCCTGTAGTACTTCCTGATTTACCGGTCCGGATGTTAAAAAGGCCCGGAAAAATGTTAATAAGTAAATCACTGTCAATTCATTATTCTATATATATTTATTCTCAGCAATACGATTCCTGAAATAGGGTTTGAATATACTCAGAAGTCTGAAACACAGATGATGTGAAAATAATATGTCAATGTCTTATACTTCAAAAATTACTGTGCTATGAAGAAGGTTAAACCTGAAGAACCGCTGAAGGCAAGGAAACTTATCCGCATTAACGATTACACCTGGATTGAAAAAAAAGCAAATGAATCTGATGAGGCAACGCGTGAAAGATTTCTTCAGAAACTTGCAAAGGCGGAAAATGCCCGGGATTATCACTCAGAATTTTAGACAGGACTGCATATTTCTGGCGGAGCTCAGTTCATGATTTCCGTTCAAGGCTTTCCTTTTTGCGGTAAACCATTCCCCGGAAGCTGGCAATAAGCTCATCCTGATCGTTTGTGATTTTTATTGCATAGGTGGCGAGCTTGTCACTCTTGGATAATTCTGACGCTTCGCCGGTTAAAACCTCACCTTTGCGTACCGGTCTCAGGAAATATATATCTGCATGAATACCGACGGCAACCCTGTCATAGGAGTTTGACGCTGCCGCGAACACCAGATCTGCAAGACCGAATATTGCTCCTCCGTGAGCCATATTAAGGCCGTTCAGGTGTTTTTCACCTATTTTCAGACTTGCCCTGGCTTTCCCGTTTTCAGCCTCGAATAATTCAATTCCGAGGAGCGAGGCAAAATGATCCCGTCTGAGAAATTCTTCTGTGTCCATATTTTTAGGTTTAAAATTTTATCATGAGGCAATGAAAGCAAGATCAGTGGAAATCTCCGCACTGAATTGCGGCTTCCGGTCTCCGCTCAGCCGTTCTGCCCGAGAGAACTGAACAATATCTGCTTCAGCCGTTCCGTTGCGGCTGACCCTGAACGCCGGCTCTCAAAGGGTTCATTATTGTTTTCATGTGCCACTATTTTCACAGGGGGACGGCTCAGTACGATTATCTCTTCACCAAGCAGAATAGCTTCCTCAACATCGTGACTGACAAAAATTACTGTTCTCCTGTCGGTTTTCCATATACGCGTGAACGATCTTATCATGTTTTGTTTTAATGCAATATCCAGTCCCTTCAGGGGTTCATCCATCAGAATGATATCGGAATGGCAGGCAAAGGCCCTTGCAATTGAAACCCGCTGACGCATTCCCCCGCTGAGCTGTGAGGGATAATATCCGGCAAAACCTTCCAGTTCAACCAGCCGGATGAGACGGTCACTTTCCCTGTGCCTTTCCCTGTCTGTCATATTCCTGTTCATCACAAACTCTATGTTTCCCCTTACGGTTTTCCATTGCAGAAGGCGGGGATCCTGAAAGATATATGACATCCGCTTGTCTTCAAAGCCGCTCATATTCCCGCTGCCGGGACGGGTGATACCGCCGATGATATTCAGCAGTGTGGTTTTTCCGCATCCGGAAGGACCCAGGATACAGGTTATTATGCCTTCAGTGAAGCTTATGCTGAAATCCCTGAACAGAGTGATCTCATCATAATTCTTGTTCAGTCTGTCGATCTTCAGAGCCATAATCAGTCTCTCCAGGTTACAATTTTATGTTCACTCCAGCGGATGACTTTCTCGAAGCAGTAACTGATGAGAACTGCTATGATCGTCCATGCAATAACTGCATCAACGTTCAGAAAAGTCTGTTCTGCCTGCATCATTGTGCCTATTCCGTATCTGGGCTGACTCAGAACCTCACCGATTATTATTGCCCTCCAGCCTATACCCATGGCACTTGATGCCCCGCTTATTATAAATGGCATAATGGCCGGGATGTAAACTTCGGAAATTATTCTACTGCGGCTTATTCTGTAAAACTTTGCCATTACAATAATGTCGGGGTCCACGCTGCGTATTCCGTCAATCACATTGGTGCAGATGAAGGGAAACATTGTAAGAAGCGCAATGAAAACAGGAACGGATCCTGGCGTGAACCAGATAAGTGCCAGCAGGATGAGGGCGATGACAGGAACCGAGCGGACCGTCACCAGGAAGGGCTGCAGCAGGGCATTGAATCCGGAACTAAGGCCTGCAATAATACCGAGCAGCATGCCAAGGAAAGCAGAAATGACAAATCCTGCAAGGCCACGTATTATTGTGGTGCCAACCACGGAGATGAAATCCGGATCGTTGAACAGTCCGATTGCAGTTATTAATGTCTTGCCGGGTGACGGAACAATTACGTCGGAATCAAAATACATGGCAAGTAACTGCCATAGGATCAGCATTGCCACAACCGATGCAAAACCAAGATATTGCTTTTTAGTAATAGAAATTTTCATCAGGCATCTTCCTTCCGATAATATCAGGATTCATTTTATAAAAAACAGCAAAGTATTTTTCGATTTCCTCACGGATACCACGGGCCCTTACAAAGTTCATGTTTGAACCCGGTATGGCACTTACCGCTACTTCAGCATCAGGGAGTATGTTGTATTTTACGATTAATACCGCAGCACTGTCGGGATAACTGTTTACCCACCGGACCGATCTTTCGCATGCGGAAATAATCCTTTCCGCCAGGCCGGGGTCATTCCGGAGAAGATCTTCCCTGACAATGAAAGCCGTCTGGGCAATCGGAAACCCCTGAACCTTGTTCCATTCACTGTTCAGATCAAATATCCTGTGCACATTTTTATTCCTTTTCATTACCAGGCTTACCTGGGGTTCGGAAAGGACGGCAAGATCTGCCTTGCCGGCAGCAACGGCATTGGACAGGTTGAGGTGGGTTGGAAAACTGTAGTCAAGTATTATATCCCTGTCAGGATCAAGACCGTTTTTTTCAAGAAGAAAGCGAAAGAGCACATCCGGAGTCATTCCCCTGGCCATTGCATATACCCTCTTGTTCCTCAGATCTTCCCAGCTTTTGACTGATGTATCCCCGCCGAAAAGATAGAGGGTGCCCCACACGGGAATGGCCGCAAGCCTGTAGTCAAATCCCATGTTATACAGTATTGCAGCCATGTTGGAGGGGAGAAGGGCAAAATCCGCGCTGCCGTCCAGAATCATTTTTCTCACCTGTATGGGTTCGTCCTGTATGCTGATCTTAATGTTTTTGGCACTATCATTGTAAACGCTGTCTATAAAGCGTATTATTCCCATGGATGAAGGCCCTTTCAGGCTGGCAATGGTAAGGAACTTACGTTCATGGCTTCTTTTCCCATGACCGCCGCATGCTGAACAGACAAGCAGAATGAAGATGAGAATAAACAAATTGCTGCGCATCTGAAAAACTTTACACAAATCTATTTAATTTATAACACAGTTATATAATTTTATATTTCATTCTGCATAACGGAAAGGTGTTTGTTTTCCGTGAAGAACAACTGCCCTGACCAGAATGCCTGATCCGGGATGCCTGCATCAACAGGCCTGCCTGCCGGAAACATGACCATAGTCATTGTTGGAATCATTATAAACATCTACTTTTGCAGTTAAGAAAAACCTGTAAATATTACTGAGGTTTCTGATTTTATTCAGGGCCAAGGTTCTGCAGGCTGATATTAATCTAATCCAAAGGTATTCTGATGGAAAAGAGAATAGGAACAGTACTCATCCGCATTGATAGTCGTGAAAGCGTTCATCTTCTGAACGAAATCATCTCAGATCATTCCGATATCATCATAGGCCGCCAGGGGCTGCCGCGTGAATACAGTCAAAGCATCATATCTCTTGTTCTCGAGGGTACCACGGATCAGATCGGTTCCCTGACCGGCCGTATCGGCCGTCTGAGCGGGATCCGGGCAAAATCTGTACTTTTAAAGAACAAGGAAAATGAATAAGGTATTTTACATTTCGGCAGTCTGTTTAATTATTTTTTCCATGAGCTCCCGCGGACAGGAGCGGAATCAGCAGAAACTGAAAAGCGACACTCTTACCCTTACAGAAAAAACTGTAAATCTTGGTGAAGTGGTTGTCTCGAGTCTGAGGCTCGACCGGCAGGTAAAAAAACTCCCGGTACCGCTGGCTGTTGTCAGGTCTTTTGATTACCAGAAACAATCCTCTCTCACCCTGTCCAACGTGCTTGAGAAAAAATCCGGAATTTCCATGGGCGGGGACGGAGTCTGGGCAACAAATATTAATATCCGCGGACTGAGTGAGAACAGGCTGGTAACCCTGATAGACGGAAACAGGGTTGAGACCGCTAATGACCTGACGGCATCCATGAGCATGATAGACATGTATGATGTTGAAAGGGTGGAAGTGATTAAGGGTGCACAATCGTCATTGTACGGTTCGGGTGCAATGGGCGGAATTGTAAATATTATAACAAAGGACGGATATTTTTCTTCCGGACCCTATCTGAAAGGAAATGTCAGCTCAGGCTTTGCTTCAGCCAACAGGCTTTTATCGGGGCATGCGGATGTCAGCACCGGCTCGGCAAAATGGTATTTCAGACTGAGCGGCACCTACAGTGATGCCGGTGATATCCGTACTCCCGAGGGAATAATGCCGAACAGCCGCTACGACTACAACAATGTAACGGCCAAACTCGGACTAAAACCCTTCAATGATCATATTTTCAAGCTTCAGCTTCAGCGTTATCAGGCAAATGATGTGGGCATTCCGGGAGGTGATGCCTTTCCCGGACCGGCAACCGCCTCTTATACGGGCATAGGAAGAGATCTTATATCGGCCGATTATGAAATCAGGAACCTGGGCAATGTGCTGAGCTCTCTTAAATTCGGATATTTCAACCAGTATATTGACCGCTTTGTTTCACTGAAACCCAATACGGTAACGGAGACAACACTTCCAAACGGAAATATTCAGCGCACAAAGCCTGAACTGTTTACCCCCACAGGAAAGCATCTGACCAATGGAGGCCAGATACAGAGCACATGGAATCTGTCGCCGGGCAATACACTTATTGCCGGAGCGGATGTATGGAGCCGTAAACTGACCACAGAAAGAATAAAATACATCACTGTGGAGGTTATCAATCCTTCAGGCGACATAATCAAAACCAACAATGTGGTCAGGGGTGAAACCCCGACACCGGAATCTTCCTTCAGCAGTGCAGGTCTTTTCATACAGGATGAGGCACGCCTGCTGGACGACAGGCTGACACTGATAATGGGAGGCAGGCTTGACGGTGTGCTGATAAAAAACAAGGAAAATTATGATGTAGACTACATTACAATAAATGATGTGCAGAACAATTTTCCAGACCGCAGGCTTACATTTGTTGAAGGATCTGAAAGGAACATATCGTGGAGTGCCAATGCAGGGCTGCTGTACAACCTGACCGGCAATACTGACCTTTCCCTTAACCTGGCCCGTTCATTCAGGTCACCTTCCCTTGAGGAACGTTTCAAATATATTGATCTGGGAAATTATGTCCGGCTGGGTGACGTGTCACTTGCTCCCGAAAGCGGCTTCTCGGTCGACCTGGGATTAAGAAAATGGAACAGGGATTTAAATTTCCAGGCAGGTGTTTTTGTCAACCACATGACCAATATGATAGTTGAAGTGCCCGGGAAATTTATTTACAAAGCCTTTACAGGAATCTCCGAATATACCATTGATACCCTGCCGGCGCTGATCAATTCCAATGTCAGCCGGGCATTGTTGTACGGATTTGACTATGAATTCGAATATAATTTCTACAATAATTTTGTTCTCTTCAGCACCGGATCCTATGTTCGGGGAAAGGACACAGAAGCCGGTGAGAATCTTCCGCTTATTCCGCCTCTGAGAGGCCGGCTTGGACTCCGTTATACCCGTCACGGGATAGCTTCGGCGGAACTTATTGTCACGGGAGTATCCAGACAGGCAAAAATAGCACAGGGTGAAAAGGAAACGGAGGGATATATCCGCCTGGACATGATTGTCAGCTCAGACAATATAAAAATCGGAAAAACGGGCCTGCAGCTCTTTGCCGGCATTGACAATATTTTGGATAAAAGCTATACAAACCATCTTTCAACAAACAGGGGCAGCATCAGTGTTGAACCCGGCCGCAATTTCTATCTGAGACTGAACTTTTCATTCTGATCGGAAGACTGTTGATGCGGTCCTTCCGGGAAACACTCTCTTTCCCGGTGGTTTTACTTGACTTGTTTTGAAGTCTTTCATAACTTTGATAAAGTCAAACTGGTTTTGACATAATCCTGTTCAGGTATTATGAATAAGCCATGATTGACAAAGCACTGCAAGGAATGAGTATTTGCCGGTCATGGCTGTATTGTCAGGTCATTTAAAACTAAAATTATCTGCACATGAAAAAGTTATTATTCTTCCTGTTTTTAATACCCCTGGCGGCGCCGGCACAAGACTCAAAGGCTGAAGATATTTTCAACAGCTCCAACTGCCTTATCAGTGTGATGGAAACATTTGTTAACGATTCACTTGTTTCCGCCTACATCACTTTTGATGCGAAGGATGACAGGCTGGCTACGCTTAAGAATTATTTCACATTGTGTTATGACACTCCTCTGAATGTTTATAAGTTTATCAGTGAACTGGAAGCTTTTGCTGCTGATGCTGACGCAGCCACGGCGCAGATAGGCAAGCATAAGGTTGAAATTGAAAAACCGGCCGGGACAAAAACGGTGAAGGTCTATGATGAACGCGAAATGATCTTTCACAGGTTCACCCCGAAAGTAATTGCAGCCATCAGATCAAGTCTGGAAGCATGGGCACTGAAACACAATCTCAGACTTGAATTGCAGGAAAAGTAAGTTCACTTCTCCAGCCCATCCATTCTGCATTCCGGTGTTTATTCCCCTCGTCCGGTGCTTTGGCCGGAATGCTCTTTCAATATGAAGAAATTTTGATTTCAGAAATTTTTGTATCTTTACATTCCAATAGTATGAGATATGGAAAGCCTCGATTACGCCGTAAGGGATAAATTATCACAGCCTCATGTCAGACAGCCTTTCAGACCGGAGCGCTTTTATTCCACAGACAAGCCGAAACAATGTCCCAGATGCAGATCAGTACTGATTGCTGAATTGCTTTATGGTGAGCCGGGCAGATCATCAGAACTGATTGCCGATCTGAAAGCCGGACGCGTTGTTCCCGCAGGAAAGACAAAAAGTGCGGACAAGCCGGATCCGAGATGGAAATGCCTGGATTGCCAGACCCTGATCTATCATAAGGAATCCTGATCTGTCCGCCTTCAAACCAGGCCTGTTCCGCTGAACGTAAGCAATGTGATTGCGGTCAGAAACAGGCTTAAAGCTGAACTTACAGAATTGCCCCGCCCACCCGGAATAAAAATTAATATTCTGAATATTAGTATGATACAATATTTGTTTTAAAATGTTAATTCCGATTTAAGTTTTATTTATATTTGGGCCCGATGCAACTATTTAAAACAATCTGTGAGAAAACTACAATCTGTCCTATCAAAGTACGATGCCCCGCAGAAGGCTATGCAGGCAGGTATTTATCCCTATTTCAGGGAAATTGATTCTGACCAGGATACTGTTGTAACAATAAAGGGGAAAAAAGTCCTGATGTTCGGCTCGAACAGTTACCTTGGGCTGACCAATCACCCGAGGATTAAGGAAGCCGCCAAAAGAGCCATTGACAAATATGGGACCGGATGTGCCGGTTCAAGATTTCTCAATGGCACCCTCGATATTCATATAGAGCTTGAAGAGAAACTTGCATGGCTTGTCGGGAAAGATGCTGCACTTTGTTACAGCACCGGTTTCCAGGTTAACCTTGGTGTGGTTTCGGTCCTGACAGGGCGAAATGATTATATATTTCTTGACGAGCTTGACCATGCATCCATAATTGAAGGAAGCCGTCTTTCCTTTTCCAGGGTTTTCAAATTCGCCCACAATGACATGAATGCTCTCGAAGACAAGTTGAAAAGATGTCCTGCAGGGAACCTGAAACTGATTGTTGTCGACGGGGTATTCTCGATGGAAGGTGATATTGCCAGGTTACCTGAACTTGTCTGCCTGTGCGATAAGTATGATGCCACAATAATGGTTGACGATGCACACTCCATTGGTGTACTCGGGGAGAATGGTTCGGGGACCGCGTCACATTTCGGACTTACCGGCAAGGTTGATCTTATAATGGGAACATTTTCCAAATCACTGGCATCTCTCGGCGGGTTTATTGCTTCAGACAAGGACACAATCAATTTTATCAAACATAATTCCAGATCCCTCATATTCAGTGCAAGTATTACTCCTGCATCAGCTGCTGCAGTTCTGGCAGCAGTGGATATCATGGTCAGCGAACCGGAAAGGATCGCACACCTTTGGGAAATCACACATTATGCACTGAAAGGGTTCAGGGAAACGGGCTTCGATACAGGAAAATCAGAAACACCGATCATTCCTCTTTTCATCCGTGATGATGTTAAAACATTGCTCCTGACCCAGGCACTGCTTGCCGACGGCGTTTTTGTAAACCCTGTGGTGTCACCTGCCGTTCCCAAAGAAGATTCCCTGATTAGGTATTCCCTCATGGCTACTCATACAAAAGAGCAGATTGATATATCAATAGAAAAGATAACCAGGGCTGCTAAATCGCTCGGTATCCTGAGCTGACCCGAAAAACCCTTATATAATCAACATACATAATATTTTCTGTTTCCCCGAAGGATCCGTAGCCGCTTTCAGGTATGTCGCCAGCCCATCCGCCGTCCTGAATTTCCGTGCTTAATATGACATATTCCGGGACATGTGACACTCCTTCCCCCGATCTCCAGGTTTCCTGTCCGTCTATATAGAAAATATATCCCTTCCTGGTCCACAGGAGGCTGTAAATATGATAATCATCAAGAAGGCCGTTCATAAGTTCCCCGCTTCCCCTGCTCTTGATAAATTCCCCGTAGCCGTTCCAGTGGAGATTATGGCATCCGTAACGGCCGTTCAGAGGAACAAATTCCATTATATCAATTTCGGTCCCGTCCTTGCGGGGATTATCCTTCTCACCATATGTTTTTCCGGTATTGCGGTACATTATCCAGAATGCACCCCAGCTGCCTTCCCTGATATTGAATTTTATACGGGCTTCATAATAGCCGAAAGCAAAGTCCTTCCTGGTTTCTATCATGCCGGCATGATGGACCGTGTCGTTTTCTGAAATCTCAGTCCAGTTCCTGATCTCAAGCTCCCCCTTGCCGTTCAGCAGACATGCCTCCCTTACATTCACCGCACTGCGCCGCTTTCCGGGGGCATGAAAGCCCCAAACCGTTGTATCAAGCGTTTCTCCGTCAAATTCATCCTGAAAGACCAGAACATATTTCCCCGGAAGATCCGCCACCGGTTTGTATTTCTGCTCCTTTTCACTGCAGCCGGCCAGCTGCGTAAGAGAGCAAAACAAAATCGCAGCAGTTATTGATATTCCGGCTGTACAGCTTATAGTTCTTTTTTTCATCATCGTATAATTTAAATTCAATATTTAATGGCCGCCGTTCATATCTGTAACGCCAATAAATCCGCCTTTATCCCGATATTAAGACTCATTTGCCGGATGGTATTCCGGTCTTTCAGGGCCGGATCAATACTTTCAGAGCAGGGCTGATGAATTCTTCTGGATCTTAACAATGGCTGCAACAATATCTTCCATGTCCTTTCTGGTCCCCAGGAACACCCTCTGTCCCAGCGATAAGCCTGTTTCCCTGTCAATCATCTCATTGACCGGACACAGGTTTTCCCTTCTGTATTTATCCAGTCTTTCCTTTGAGTAGATCTTTTTAAATGACCTGTGGCTGAAATATGCCTCGATGAAGGGATCGCTGTGGAGTGATGAATCAATTCCGTTTCCGAGAGGAATCCCTTCTGCCCTCATGGCTTCCCTGAATCTGGGTTTTGGCAGACCGTTAAAGTATTCCTTGTCATAGATCAGCTGGTATATGTAATAACCTCTCCTGGTCTGTCCCGGATATTTTTTTGTCGGTCTGACTCCCCTGATCTCACCCAGCAGCTTTTCAAGATATGCGGCATTTTCATCACGGAGGGTGCTCTGTTCTTCAATCCTCCTGATCTGGCCGGTAAGGATGGCAGCCTGGAAGGGTGTCATCCTGAAATTTGACCCTGCAAAAACCCTTCCCCGGTTTCTCGGATCCTTTCCTATATGGGTATATCCCTTGGCAGCTGCCATAATATGTTCATCATTCCCCAGCACAGCGCCTCCCTCGCCGCAGCACAGACTTTTTCCCGCCTGGAAACTGAAACATCCCATATCCCCTATAGTTCCCAGCTTCCTGTTTCTCCACTCAGCCATATGAGCCTGGCAGGCATCCTCGATTACAATGAGATTATGCTTTTTCGCAATAGCCATTATCTTGTCCATGTCTGCCGCAGCACCTCCGATATGAACAGGTATTATTGCCCTTGTATTTTCATTGATGCGCTCTTCAATAAGATCGGCATTTATCATAAACGTTTCCGGATCGGAATCAATGAATACCGGAATGGCAAACAGGTTAAATGTTGAAAGGGCAGTTGCAATAAAGGTGTTTGTCTGGGTGATTACCTCATCTCCCGGACCAATGTTGACAGCGCGCTGGGCAGTTTCCAGGGCTGCGGTACCGGAGCTGGTGGCAACACAGTAGTTTACACCCATCAGGGCGGCATATTTCTTCTCGGTCTGATAGACCCTCTCACTTTCAATATGGCTGTATTCTGACCATATATTGCTTTTAAAGGCCTCGAGGTACAACTGGATATCGGAATCATCATAAATCGGCCAGGATGATCCGAGTATCCTGTCTTTGGGACGAACAGGCGTACCTCCGAGCAGTGCCGGCTTACCGGTATCCTGAAGAGCAACCGGAGAGAATGATGTTATGCCCTTTGCAGAAAGAGCAGCACCTGCAACGCCCAGGGAGGTATTCCTCACAAATTCCCTGCGGCTGAAAGATGGTTTTTTCATGATGATAATTTTACAGGTTTATAATTTTTCAGGATTTATAATTATTGTCTAAGTTAGGATTTATTATCAAATACCTGTGCTTATGTGAGTCTGCCCAGATACAAATATATTCAAAAGGCCGCATTTTATTAAAAAGGCAGTGTTCAGAGTCCGGAAAGATCCGGGTACACTGGTAAATTCAGGAGGGACTCCGGGCATAATTTCCCCGAATAAGCCTAACTTTGTTAATTAAACCGAAAAATTATCCCGATGAGAATCATTTTTAAAATCCTGATCATTCTGCCGCTTATGTTTTCAGTGCTGACATCCTGCAGGCATAAACAAAAATCCCGGGGAAAACATGAGGTAAGTGAAGACTTTCCGGCCGAAATGGTGAAATTCACTCCTTATGAGCATAACCCCGTTTTCACCGGGACAAAGGAAAACACCTGGGACAGGCACATAAGGGAAAGAGGATTCATACTTTTCGAAGCCGGATTGTACAGGATGTGGTACACCGGATATGACGGGGGCGGAAATTCAGTAAAATTCCTGGGTTATGCCACTTCTCCCGATGGCATTCACTGGTCCAGGTATGAGGGGAATCCTGTGTTTGACAGTAAATGGACTGAAGATATGTTTGTTTTCCGGCACGGCAGCAAATATTACATGTATGCCGAAGGAACCGGTGATGTTGCTCATCTGCTTATTTCTGACGATGGCATTAACTGGAATGAACAGGGTGATCTGATAATACTTACCACCCGGGGCGACACCCTTCCCGGTCCCTACGGAACCCCTTCAGTTCTTGTTGAAGACGGCAAATGGCATCTTTTTTATGAAATAAATGATGAAGGAATATGGCATGCTGTTTCGGATGATTACATTACCTGGACAAATGTAAGTGATGAGCCTGTTCTGAAGAAAGGTCCAGGAGAATATGATTCCGGTGCTGTCGCATCGAACCAGATAATAAAATTCAGAGGAAAATATTATATGTATTATCACGGAACGTCGGACAGCGGATGGGCACAACCCGGTGCAGGATCAATCTGGACCTCCAGTGTGGCAATGTCTGAGGACCTTGACAACTGGGTCAAATATCCCGGCAACCCGATAGTGGAAGGTGATCATTCCAGTCCCATAATGGTTTATGACGGAGAGAAATACAGGCTTTATACCATGCATGATGAAGTATGGCTCTTTAACCCGGCACAATAACACTAAACAACAAATAATGAAAACAAGAAAAACAAACGTTCACAAATTCCTGGCTTATTTTATTCTGATATCTTTTGCATTTTACGCGGCCTCATGTTCATCCGGCAAACCGGAACGCGTGCTCTTCATAGCACTGGATGGCATCAGCATAGAAGGCTATCAGACGGCAAAAACCCCGAATATTGACAAACTGATGCAGAAAGGTTCATTTTCACTCAAAACAAGAGTTGTCATGCCTTCCGTAACCCTTCCGAACTGGACAAGCCATCTGACCGGAAGCGGTCCTGAACAGCACGGGGTTACCGATAATGGCTGGCTTATCGACAATCATGTATTACCGGCAGTTGATACCGATGACAAGGGATACTATCCTTCAATTTTCAAAATACTGAAAGATCAGGTTCCCGGAGTGAGAACAGCGTTCTACTATAACTGGGCAAATCTGATATACCCCTATAATCGTGATTACCTGGATGAAGTCCGTTTCCAGGAAAACTATGAATACATTGAAAATTTTGAAAGGGCATTTGAATTTATCAGGGAGAACAGGGAAAAACCGACATTCGTATTTCTTTACACCGTGCATACTGACGGTGCCGGCCACAGTCACGGATGGATGTCTCCCGAATACATTGAATCAATTGAGAATGCAGATTTTCACATAGGCGCTCTTCTGGATAAAATGGAAAAAGAGGGAATGCTTGAAGATACCCACATCATTGTAACCTCTGATCACGGCGGTGTCAACAAGGGTCACGGAGGAGTCACCCCGACCGAGATGGAAGTTCCATGGAGCCTGACCGGACCGGGAGTGAAAAAGAACAACAAGATCACCGGGCCAAATAATACTGTGAATTCTGCCTTTGTGGTTGCACACCTGTTTAAGTGCAGCACCCCTGAAAGCTGGACCGGCAGAATGATTCATTCAATTTTTGAATAGGGAAAGAAATACGGACAGATATTACGGAACAGGATTGCTTTACACAGCAAACCCGGGAAGCAGTTTGAATTAACAGGCCGGAATCATTAATTTTGCGGTCTGAACAAACTATTAAGCATTATGAAAATAATAAATTTAAAAACAGGCCTTATCATGGCAACTGTCATGCTCACATTCTGTTTCTGGGGCTGTGGCAACAGCGGAGTTAAAAAGGCCCCCGACGGACATACTGCGCAGATCTCACTCGACTGGCACGGAACATACTCGGGAAACCTGCCCTGTGCCGACTGTGAAAGAATTGAAACAGAACTGACAATAAATGATGACCTTACTTATATCCTGACAAGCAGCCATATAAAGGGAGACAATGAATATACAGACACTTTAAGCGGAAGGTTTACATGGAAGGGCAATAACATCAGGCTAGAGGGGATTCCTAAAAATGAAAGATCTCCATGGTTCAAGGTGGAGGAGGGCCAGGTAAGATATCTGGATATGCAGGGAAAGGAAATAAAGGGAGAGCTGGAGAACTATTACATATTAAGGAAAAACGGCAACACCAGTGTGGAAGACAAGAGGTGGCAGATAGTGGAGATATATGGAAAGCCGGTGGAGGGCAGCCCGGAAACGCATTACATGATTTTCTATTCTGAAGACGGCTTTGTTTCTGCCAAAATGAACTGCAACATGCTGCGGATCCCTTATAAGATACAGAATGAATTCAGGGTAAGATTCGGGCATGGTATGTCAACCCTTATGGCTTGTCCGGATGACCTTGAGCAGGAATTTCTGCAGGTACTTTCAGAGGCGGACAATCTTTCAACTGACGGGAAATATCTGTCGCTGAACAAGGCAAGGATGGCACCGCTGGCAAGATTCGTTGTTGCGGATTTATAAAACCGCAGGAAAGCTCCGGCCTCCGGCCGAAAGTTTGCAAAGGTCCGTTATCTGTACGGACCCGGCATGTCTGGCATATGATGAGTAAACAAACGGATATGAGACATGTATTAATTGTTTTCCTGGCTCTGGCACTCCTGATGCCGGGTTCCGGCTGCGGCAGCCACAGGACTCCGGAAAGGATGATCGGCATAAAGATCTATGATTATGACGGGGATTTCGGGTTGCTCGCGGAACGGTGGGACAAAATGGGCATCAATACAGCCTTTGTAAGCAAGGATCTGGCTGCCAATGCTGAATTCCGGCAGGTACTGAAAGAGCATGAGATAAAGACCTTTATTATTTTTCCTGTTTTTTATGATCCTGCAGCCCTGAAAGAGGACAGTTCCCTTTATGCCGTAACGGACAGGGGAAGAAAAGCCCGGGAGAGCTGGGTAGAGTTTGTCTGTCCGTCAAGGCATGGGTTCCGTAACCGGAAAATCAGGGAAGCGGCTGATCTTGCCCGGGAACTTAAGCCGGACGGAATGAGTATTGATTTCATAAGGCATTTTGTTTTCTGGGAAATGATCTATCCGGACAGAACAGCCGGAAGCATTGATATGGCATGCTTCTGTGACAGCTGTACAGGCGCTTTCCTTGCCGGACAAGGGATTTCCCTTCCGGATTCCTGCATAAGAGTGGGGCAAAAATCGGAATATATCATTGATCATTATCAGGATGAGTGGAATGACTATCGTACCGGTCTGATTGCATCGATGGCAGAGGGAATAGCTGATGCCCTGCACAGGGTAAACCCTGATCTGAAGATAATGATCCATGCGGTTCCCTGGAGGGATGCTGATTTTGACGGAGCCAACATAAGGGTGGCCGGTCAGGATCTGAAAAAACTGGCAGCCTGTGCGGATTATATCTCTCCTATGTGTTATTCCCAGATGCTCAGGCGCGATGCCGGCTGGATCAGTTCAGTGGTAAAAGAAGCTGACGGGAAGGCTCCCGGCATGATTGTGCCGAGCATACAGGTTTATCCTGCCTATATAGACGACCCCTTCAGCGTGGATGATTTCCGCCGCTGTGTTGACGCAGCAGTGGCTGAACCGTCACTGGGTGTAATATTCTTCTCCTGGCCGCTGTTCGAAAGAGACCCGGAAAGGATTGAAGCAGTCCGGTTTTAATTTATTTCAGATTGTTTGTATATAAATCTGTCAGTAATTCAAAAATCAGAGAAATGGGCAGATTCTTTCCCCTGGTGTTTCTCACCGTTTTCTGCGCCTGTACATCAACTGGTTCCCGGCATACAGAAAGTAATAATTACGAGGCTGTCAGAAACGGTTTTGCCCGTCCCGGGGGAACGGCCCGTCCAAAAGTATACTGGTGGTGTCTGAACGGCAATATTGATACCCTGAAGGCCAGGGAGGAGTTTATTGCCATGAGGGATGCAGGTATAGGAGGTTTCGACATGTTTGAGATCGGAACGAGAAGCAGGGGAATACCTGCGGGACCTGCTTTCCTTGGAGATGAATCGCTGGAGATCATAAAATTCGTGGTAAACGAAGCCGGGAAGCTGGGGCTTGAAGTGGGGCTGAATGTAGCCAGCAGCTGGAATGCGGGAGGAGCCTGGATCAGGCCGGAACACGGGGGCAAATCCCTTTACAGGTCGGTTGTTGTCACGCAGGGGAATTCCTCGGTGCAGAAAGTCAATATTCCCTTTCCGCCGATCAAATTTCCCGAATCCGCTATAATAGGGGGAACGGGGAAGCCTATGATACCATTGAGGCCTGACGGGAAACCGGAATATTATGAAGAGATAGCCGTTCTGGCAATCCCGGCGGGTTCAGCCGCTTTGCCCGATGACTCTGAAATTCTGGATATATCTTCTTTTTTCGATCCGGAAAATGATGAACTCAGCTGGGAGATACCGCCGGGAAAATGGGAAATACACAGATACGTATGCTCCAATTCCGGGCAGCAGCTGGTGCTTCCGAGTCCGCATTCGGCTGGACTGGCAATAGATCACTTCGATTCCTCGGCAGTAAGCACACATTTTAACTATGTTATCGGAAGGCTCGGCACGGTGCTCGGGGATTTCCGCAAAACCGCCCTTAAAAGCCTCTATCTTGCAAGCTATGAGGCAAGGGGATTTGTATGGTCGTCACAGCTTTCCTCCTGGTTCAGACAACTTCACGGATATGACATCATCAGATACCTGCCTGTTTTCTTTGACAACAGCCTTTTTGAGGAGAAGACGGGGGCAAGGCTGCAGAGGGATTTCAGGAAGACTCTCTCTGAGATGATGATAAACAACCTCTATAAAAATGCCGGGAATATTTGCAACAGGCATGGTCTCATGATCAACTGTGAGGCAGGCGGACCGGGATATCCTCTTTACAACGGACCTGCCGAACCCCTTAAGGCCCTGGGAGCACTGGATATTCCTAGGGGTGAGTTCTGGGTGAATCACCCCAGGTATTACATGGATCCAAACGGGACAGACAGCATTGACCTGATGCAGGTGGTGAAGGAAGTGGCTGCCGCATCGCATATTTATGAAAGAGGTATAGTTGAAGAAGAGGCATTCACCTCTTTCGAGCACTGGATGGAAGGACCCGCAGACCTGCGGCCACTGGGGGACAGGGCTTTCTGCGAAGGGATGAACCGGGTTGTATTTCACGGATTCACACACAATCCGGAGGGGACAGGCTACCCCGGAATCGTTTATCATGCAGGAACGCATATGAATCCCAAAAGGGTCTGGTGGCCGAAAATCAAACCATTTATAGATTATATCACCCGTCTCTCATATATTTCCCAGAAGGCTGATTTCTTCTCCGATGTCCTGTTCTATTACGGAGACAAGATACCAAATGCCGCCACGCCTAAGAATACCCACTTCAAGGCCGGACCGGGTTACGATTATGAGGTGATCAACACTGAAGTTCTTCTCGACAGGCTCAGTATGAAAAATGGAAAGCTCCGCCTTTCAAACGGGGCTGTTTTCAGAATGCTTGCACTGGAAAATGAGCCGGAGATAAACCCTGATGTTCTCAGAAAGCTGGAAAAACTGCTGCAGCAGGGGGCAGTAATAACCGGGGAAAAGCCGGAAAAAGCCGCGGAGGTAAGGAATGATCCGCTGTCGGGTGAAAGCGGGACAGGGCTTATCAACAAACTTTGGACGGAAGTTGCTGACCCGCAGGGGTTCAGGCCTGTTAAAGGGAAGATCCATGCCGGTGTCAGACCTGCAGAAATGCTTTCTGCGCTTAATGTTGCCCCGGATCTGGATTACCGCGACAGGGAAACATGGCTTATAGATTATATCCATTACCGGTCCGGCAAAACTGATTTCTACATTGTCAGGAACACCTCCGCCAGCTGGATATCACGTGACTGTGGTTTCCGGCAGAAGAATAAAACAGCTGAAATATGGAATCCGCTTAACGGGGAAATAATCCCTGTAACTGTATGCCGCCGGGAGGGTGAACATATAAGGATCCCTGTCACACTGCCTCCTTTCGGATCTTTCATTGTGGTTTTCAGGGAAGGCGGTATGAAGCCTCCTTATACCGGAGTGACGGTCCACGGAGAGGAACAGGACCCTCCGGAACTGGAATTCAGCACAAAAGGTGTTCTGATGATGAATAGACAAAACTGTGAGCTAAGCGGACCGCAGGGATCCCGGACAGTTGAGAAATCAAATGATCCGGAGACAATTGACGGCCCCTGGCTGGTGTATTTTGACAGTAAATGGGGAGCACCGGAATCAGTGACTTTTGACAGGCTTATTTCATGGACTGCTCACAGTAACCCGGGAATAAGGTATTATTCCGGTACGGGCAGATATAGAAAAACGTTCAGCTGTGATGAATTGAATTCAGCATCCGGTGATGAGAGAATATTCCTTGATCTGGGGGAAGTATCCGAGGTGACTGAGGTGTGGCTTAACGGTGAGCCACTGGGTATAAGCTGGACGAAGCCCTTCAGGTTTGATGTGACTGAAGTGATCAGGGAGGGGGAGAATGATCTGGAAGTGGAGGTGGCAAACACCTGGTGCAACCGGATAACAGGCGATGCACTTAGAGGGGAGAAATATACCTCCACAAACATCACCCATGTCGGCCTTCTTACATGGGACAAGGTTCCCCTGAATCCTTCAGGTCTGATGGGGCCTGTCACTCTTCAGCGTGTCAGGCTTGTCAGGTAAATATTCACCGGGGTAAAGGCCCGCCGGAGGTGCTGCATTATAGTGTTCCGGAATATTGCCACGATCAGTTGCCGCGGAAAAGGATATTGGCCGGATTAATTGCGCCATTTTATGTATTCCGGGTACATCAGCACCATATGCTGCTCCGGATGCTGCCTGCTGTAATTTACAAGCTTTTCACGGCCAGCCGGATTCCGCTCCGGAGCAGATTCAAATTCGCGGTGCAGAAGGAAGTATTCAACATAAGTCTTAAGGCGCTGAATCCGTATTGCAATCACATCATCACTGCACTTCCCCATGATGTTGTCCAGTTCTTCCAGTATTGCAACGGCAGCGGCTCTTGTCCGGCTGATGTCAGTGTGGCCTCCCCTCCGGGAGTCCCGGCAGGGTTCCGTCTGGAGTTCATTGAAGATGAGACTGAAAACCTGTTCAACTTCCGTCCCCTGATCCCCGTAATAATCCATGCAATATTTTGCAAGGGCGGATCTGACATCCAGATTCTCCTGCCAGCATGCACGGGCAAAAAACCAGTTATTGAAAGATGACCGCCACCAGGTCTGTATCGGCAGGTAGAGGGAAACGACACCGCGGTATCCGGTTTTCCTGGCATGATATGCGACACCGGCCGCATATTCCGGCCGGAGCCAGACATTTGCCGCATATCTGTAATTATCCCCCATGTAATATTCAAACTGGTAAACTTTTCCGCCCGGGGTTTTCCTGATCCATTCATGTGCGAGGGTATCCATCGGTCCCGGATCCGGGCACCACAGCACGGTCATGTTGCCAGGTATGCTAACTGTTTCCGGGGGCTGCCAGCTTTGAGGGTGGTAGGCAAGGTGCTCAACAAGCATATCCGGGCGTACTTCCCTTACTTTCTCAGCCACACGTCTGGCAGCTTTGAATACTGTTTCCGGATCCTTGCAGTTTTCACACTCACAGTAATTCCCGCCATCCAGGGGCCATGTTCCGATAATGTGAAACTCAGGATGCCCGGCTGCATATTCCGCCACGGCAGAAGCGTAGTATTCAACAGCTTCCTTGTTTGAATAACACATCTGTCCCGAGTACGGTCCCGGAAGAACCTTTCTTTCCCCGTCATTCAGGGCCCACCAGTCGGGATGGTCCTCAAAAAGGGATTTCGGGAAAAAAACCGGCATGCAATGTTCACTCATATCTATTATAAATCCCCTTTTCTGCAGTTCCGGCAGCAAATATTCCCTGGTTTCCTTCCAGAGTATTGCATGTGCCGGCCCGTCCGCGTCGCTGGGGCGGTCTTCGGAAACCAGGATAAAGTTCATCCGGTTCTTTGCCATCCAGTCGATGAAGTTCCTTCCCGTTTCAATGCTTCCGGCATGCAGGCCGTATGGCGTCAATCCCCGGTGTTCTATCAGCGGGTTATGGATAAATGTTCCCGGGATGAATACTGTTTCCTCATTCTGAGGTATGATCTCTTCCTCCTTCCCGGGATATACAAAGGAACATCCGGCTTCCTCCAGAAGGCAGTAAACCGCATAAAGCAATCCCCTGGATTCAGCAGACCGGAGTTGGATGTTCTTACTGGTTTTCTTAATCATGAAACCGTCCCATTTCAGGGCCTTGTCCTTTTTGATATTCAGTTGTATGGTGTTCTTTTTGCTTTTATGGTCTGACCGTCCTGAAACACGGAATTCATTTCCGCTTATTCTCTCCAGGTACTCTTTGAGCTGCATTGCGGCAAAGCGTACAACCTGGTCTGAATTATCATCCACCACTATATGATGTATCCTTCCGTCATTCCGTAGTTTCAGGATTCCTCCGCCTTTTTCGGTGCTGCAGGACTGAAGGAATCCGATGATGGCAAGACTTAGCACCAAGCGGAACAGAACGCGGGAAAACAGAACCATTAAGCTTCCGGATATTTTCTTTTTCATAGAGTTGATTTATAAAAATATTGTCCTGAAATACTCCTGCACAGATACTGTCTCCTGCATCCGTACAGCGGATCGTCTTTACAGCCTGATGAATATCCTGTTCCTGTACAGGAAATAACAGACATACCACAGCATTGCGGATATAAGCAGGAACGATACCATTGTTATTACCGGCTGTCCGCCCCAGGCGAAAATACGGTATGTGAACGGATTTACAAGGCTGGCGAAAAATGAACGCAGTCTGCCGGCCAGCAGGTACATAAGCAATGGATTCATTCCGAAGGCCGCAAAAAACAGCGGTATTTTCCTCAGTTTCAAAATATCAACCAGCCAGTAGGAAATTCCCATTCCGATCAGGCACCATCCTCCGCTTGCAAAGGCATAGGAGACTGTCCATATGCGTTTGACAAGGGGTATGTACGGGCTCATTAAGTATCCTGTCAGAAGAGCGGCAAGGCCGGTCAGTAAAAGAATAATAAGTTTTTTCTTCTGTGACCAGTCAGTCATGAGCATCCTGCCGGTTAGAACTCCCCATATGATGTTTGCCGTTGACGGTATGGCATTGAATGGTGCCCACTGGTCGTGATTCATATACTGTTCTCCGGTAAGGAGCCTGTCAAACCAGGAGCCGAAATTGTGACCGGCAACCCAGGGCTGGTTGAAGCCTTCAACCGGCCAGAAGATGTAGAGAAGATGGGCAACAAGAAGCAATCCGAATGAAAATATCAATTGCCATTTTACGGATTTCCGCATTACCAGGAATGCAATGAGATAGCTTACCGATAGCTGTGCCATTATGTTATTGAAGTCCGAACTGTTTGGTCCTGAGTTTATTGCCCAGCCGATCAGCAGCAGAAAAAGACAGCGCTGCAAAACGTGGTACAGGGTTTTTTTCCAGCTGTCACCTCTTTCCCATCTCCTTGTAAGGGAGAAGGGCATGGCTACTCCCACTATGAAAATGAAAAAGGGATGTATCAGGTCCCAGAAACGGAGGCCGTCCCAGGGAGCATGATCCATCTGGTAGTTGAGAAAGGAAATTAAAGTGCTGCTTTTATCCGGATCAGGATTGCCGAATAATTCCCATACACCTCCCACAAGCATGAACATGGTAAAACCACGGAAAAAATCAATTGAAAAAATACGATTTTCTATCTGTTTTACATTGTTTGCGCTCATTATGCTGATATTTTAAATTGGTATTGTCCGCCGGTATAGCTGTATCCATATCTGTCTGAAGTCCTTTCATCGGTTTGTTCTGTAAAAAACAACTGCAGAGTTTGAGTAAGGATTATTTTGTACGGAAGTGAATATCTATCCTGTGACTTCCGCAACCCCGGGGTATTTCAACTTTCCCGGTAAATTTGCCTGCTTTTTTCCCGTCCACGGTAACGGAACTGACAGTTCCGCTTTCTTCAAGCAGCCAGTCGGAAAACTCCAGGTTCCAGACTGAATTATGTTTTTCAAAAAACTGGCAGTAATGGGGGTCATAATCCAGTGTGATATCAAGTCTTTTTTTCCCCCTGTCCAGGTTTCCTGAATTGCATGCATGCATGTAACCGATATATTCGTTGATGCTGATGAAGCGTCCATCCGGATACTGATCAAATATGGAAGCAAATTTTTCCGGTTCCAGGGCGATACCGTAATCATGGTTATTCGGAGGAGAACCAACAATCAGGGGGGCATCGGGTGTCCCGAAAAATTTCCAATCGACAACAGCCAGGTCACTTCCAAGATAGCCTCCGCTCCATCCGTACCATCCAAATCCTGCCTGACCTGCCAGTTTTATTGTATTATTGAAATATGTAGTGGAGACACCATTTCCGCCGGCCACCACTTCAAGAGGAGTAACACCAAACTGTTCCTTCAGCCATTTCATGCCGGTTTTCATTCTCCAGAGCTGTTCAGCTGCAGGAATTTCCTGGTTTCTCCTGTTGTCTCTGAATTCCTGGTACCAGCCGTTCACGGCTTTCTCCCCGCTGAGCGGCGAGCCGTACCAGCGCGGCTCTGAAGCCAGGTCAGGCTGCATATGTGTGAGTCCGTGGGACATAACCGTGAAAACGCCCAGGTCAACACCTTTCTGATAACCGCGTTTGCTGGAAACATAATTCTGTTTTGTCCCGAACTCATCCGTAAAAACCCGGGTCCATGTTGGCTCCAGCCTTTCTTTGGCATCGTTGACAAAACCCGGGGTGAAATTGATATTCAGAACAGCATTGTGTTGCAGTAAAGGGTTGATGAGGTACTGTATGATAGTATCCTCGGACAGTGTCGGGAAGTGCCAGGTGTCAAGCCATGCGTTATCAGCCATTCCCGGATCGTCCATGATCATGATCAGATCATTATCCCATGTCTTGTAAAGATTGTATCCGATTGTCCACGTAATGGCCCGTCGCAGCAATGTCCGCATGTCCTGGAAATAGAAGATATAATTATTGTCATTTCCTATCCAGACCGCACGGCCGCCGGAAGGATATTCCCTTACCGTTACCTGCGGAAAGGAACCCTGTTCAACAATTGTAATCACATCATCCGAAACAGCCACGTGCTGACGTTCCATATCGGTTTCCGACAGCCTGACGCGCTGAATCATCATGCTTACCAGTGTGCCGGTATCAGCCCTGAAAGGAGATAAGAGTCCTTCGGTTATGAAATGTGTGCCCTTTACTTTCAACAGGGTATCGCCTTCCCTGATTCCGGTATATTTTAAGCCCAGTGTATTCAGTATCTCTTCCCGGAAAATATGATCCGAAAGAACAATAAGGCCAATCCCGTATTGTTCCGTCATTTCCGGAAGAATGGAATAATCCTGCGGCATCAGATTATCCGTCTGATTAACGTTCCAGATAATGGTTCCGTACTCCGGTTTCCCGTTCATGTCAAGAAACATGTACCGGTCAAGCAATTGCTGGTCCAGACGGATGATATCAAAGGGAATCCCCCAGGATTTCAGCAAAATGATAATATGATAAAAATCAGACTCCTTGCGAGCTCCGGGATGTAAAATCTCTGTAGTTCCGGTATTTATTTTACCCACCACATAGCTTGCCGGATCATCCCACTGATCACCTGTAACAACGAGTACCCTGAACGGCCTGAGCCAGTCTTCGCCGTCCATTTCCGAAGGACTGTACCGGGAAGTGCATGATGAAAAATGCAGCAGTGAAAGTAATAGTACAACACAGGGCAGGGTAAATTCTTTCAGTTTCATTATAAAGCTCAAATTATTTAATGCACGTATCCTGTTATTATTAAAATAATTTAGGCGGACACGGTAAAATATATGATTCCGTGATAGTTGGCAGAATTGATGAATGATTCTGAGTTTATTACCAGGCACTGTTATCGGTTTAATAATAAAGATCCCTGAAAAGTGCTCTTAAGTATGAGATAATCAGGCAATATACTTTGATTTTCAATAAAAATCTCATGCAAATTACTGTTTTTATTCAGTAATCCGGTCATATACCGGCAAATAAATGTACTTCATTTCATCAGATTCTTCCGGTTTTTTTAGAATTAATATTTTTACTTTTATGCGGTTTAATAATGAATATCCGGAGATATGTTCTCAGGAAATATACCGGCAAGATATATTTACACCGCACTTACCGTTCCGGCTTTCGGGATTATGTATCTGTTTACCGCCCTCGTTATATTTGCCGGCTTTCCGTTTCTTGTTTTAAGGAGAAAAACGGTAATAAAAATGTTCATGCAGTTCTGGGCAAAGAGTATCTTTTATATCATCGGGAAAAGAATACATATACAGGGAACAGAGAACCTGAAAACAACGAAACACTATATTCTCCTGGCAAATCATTCCAGTCTTTTCGATATTGTTGCCATTGCTTCCGTATTTCCCGACCTGACATGGTTTGGCCATGAAAGGCTTTTAAAAATTCCTGTTTTCCGGAAGGTGCTTCAGCTGACAGATTATATTCCAATGCGGAAAGCGACAATAGCAAACACAAAGGAAATGATCCGGCAGCTTACTGCCCGGTCCGCAACAGGCAATATTGCCATTTTCCCGGAGGGGACAAGAACGCTGAACGGCAGGCTGAACGATTTTTTCCGGGGATTTATCATCCTTCTGAGGACGACGGAGGTTAATGCCCTTCCCGTCACTCTGAACGGATTCTATGAACTCAAGCCCAAAAACAGATTCCATATTGATTTCAGTTCCACACTGGGGATGGTGATTCATAAACCTGTGCCCGGTGAAGATCTGAAAAACAAAAGCGACAGGGAAATTGCCGGGCATATAAAGTCAATTATTGAATCATCACTGACCGGATATCATGAAGGTAGTACGGACGAAATACAACTTAAGCCGGGTACATTAGGAAATGAAAGAAGATAAATGGGTTTTTATAATAAACCCCATCGCGGGAAATGGTTTTGCCGCGGAAATGGAATCCGTGATCAAAGCGGAAGTGGAAAAACGGGGTATTAACGGAGAAATTGTTTTTACCGAAAAACATGGCCATGCCCCGGAAATATCGGAAAGATACGCTTCCGCCGGTTACAGGTATATAATAGGGGTAGGGGGCGACGGTACCTTCAACGAGATAGCCGCTCCGCTCCTGCATAAAAAGAATGTTGTTGCGGGAATTATCCCGGCAGGATCGGGGAATGACTTCATTCAGATAACAGGCTTTCCCTCCAGGTTCAGGGCGGAAAACTGGAACAGTTTTTTCAGGGCGGAAACGATTGCCATTGATGCAGGTTTTTGTAACGGAAAATATTTTTTTAACGGCCTGGGGCTGGGATTTGATGCAAATGTTGCGTCAAAGAACTATACTGCAGAAGGTGAATTGCAACGCGGGGGCAAGTATAAGTATATCTGGCATATTCTGGGCACTATTCTTTTTTACCGGGAGAAAAGGATGATTACGGTAAACAATGACAGCAGGAACGAGGACGACTGCTTTATCAATACTGTTTCCAACGGCCGCAGGTATGCCGGCGGTTTCCTTCTCACCCCGGAAGCAATTGCAAACGACGGTCTGCTGGATGTGTGCAATATAAAAAGACTGGGACTCCTTCAACGCCTGAAAATACTTTCAATGGTTCCGAAAGGCAGACATCTCGGCGATAAAAGGGTGAACTATTACAGGACAACACAGCTGGAACTTGAATTCGGACAGAAAGTTCCCTATCATCTTGACGGCGAGGTCTTTTTTTCTGAAAGATTTGATATCAGGATCATACCCGGGGCACTGAACATAATTTACAATCCGTCGGGCAGACATTTTCTGAAAATACCCCCTGAAGAGATTTAGATGTTTTCTGTGTGCCGGGATCAGGAAATTATACATGTTTTAATCTTTAATAATCAGACCATGTCATCAGTTTTTAAAACCATCCGGAAGGGAAAACTCCGGCTGTTATACCCGTTTATTGTCGTGCTGGTGCTGATTGCCGCCTGTGGCGGCAGGCAGGACGGAAAGGAAAAAATAGTGATCAGGACGGAACTTGGCGACATACATGTAAGCATTGACCTGCGTAAGGCCCCGGTCACATCTGCCAATTTCCTGAAATATGTTGATGCGCATCTTTATGACAGTGCATGCTTTTATCGTCTTGTACAGCCCGGCAACCAGCCGGCGGACTCTGTCCGCATAGAGGTGATTCAGGGAGGCAGGTACAAAAGGGCGGCTGAAAGAGGATTTCCTCCCATAGCACATGAAACGACTGTCACTACGGGGATCCTGCATCGCGACGGTACGGTTTCCATGGCACGCAGCCAGCCTGGAACGGCAACATCGGAATTTTTTATCTGTGTGGGGGATCAGCCCGAGCTTGATTTTGGAGGGAAACGCAATCCCGACGGACAGGGTTTTGCAGCCTTCGGCGAGGTTACCTCAGGAATGGATGTTGTGAGAAAAATCCATTCGATTGATATACAGGGACAATATCTTGAAAAACCGGTGATAATAACCGAAATCATCAGGGAAGGACGATAAGGCTTAAATCCGGCTCTCATCTGTCAGCTTGCCGCGATAGTAATCACTTTTATTTGTTTATCAGTTCATAAACCTGTTTCAGTTCAATATCTGTCTGAGGGTTAAAAGAATCGCTGTTCATATAATTAAGGATAGAAGCGATCAGTTGTTTAGAAACCGGCCTTTCTTCGGGTATATCTTTCAGATCTATGCTGCAAACCAGCATTTTTCCGCCTCCGGCTTTTACTTCAAAGGCCAGCGCCAGTTTTCTGTTCTCAAACCAGGTATCTATCGGCTGGATGAGAGGTTTTAACTTTGCCGGAAATGCATCCAGTATCATTGCCTGGGAATGTGTGACAGGATCCCACCATTGCCAGTTGCTGTGATATTCCGTCGGGAAACCTGTGAACAGGGGATGCCCGGGGTCGCACAGTATTCCCAGGGTGTGGGGAGGCTGGTTCTTAGTCCAGGCAGTGTTCCAGAAAATACTTGAAAAACCAATTGCAACCTGTGCCCCTTGTGTTCTGCCGACTTTTCCATAGGTTAAAAGCAGCACGGAACCACCTCCTGCAAGGATATCCTCAGTTTTCCCGTCAATCATGTCAGTCACATAAACTTCCCGGGGATCTGACTTTACTGATGACGGATAAGCCCATAAATTCCAGTGATTCCTGAAAGATGTACCGTCAATGCTGATTTCAAAGTCGAGTTGTTCAGCCCGGGCAAAATCAGGAATATCCGTTTTAAATGTACCGATAGTTTTTCCATTACCTATTTCAATCTCATCAACATGCATGGTTTCCTCACCAAATATTTTCCCGTCCGCTGAGACTAATCTGCACAGGATCCGTGCATTTTTTAACGGTTTTTCCCCGAAATGGGCAATTTCAATATCTGCCGTGAGTTTTTCTCCGGCTTTATAAATCATCTTTTCAAGCCTTGCCAGGGGAACGGTTTCATTGCAGAACATTCTGAATTCTTCCGGGCTTACATATCCCTTTGATCCGAAGAAAGGATTAAGAATCCCGACCAGTGCTGTTCCCTGTCCGGGGAAATCATAAATCTGCAGAAGTTCAAACCCTCCGTAGCCAGGTGTCCTCAATGCTGCTTCTATATCAGCTTTATAGCAAAGGACCTGAAGTTTTCCTGAAGCTTTAAGGAAATCTTCAGCCTGATCACCCATGTTATTCTTTTCAAGTGTCTCCCTGAAAATCTCAAAATTGGCAGGTTTTAAGACTCCTGTATAGGAATTAATTTCACTGAAATCGGGATAAACACACCACTGTCCTATCTCATGGCCGACAACAGGTACTTCATATTTCCCGATGATTTCCCGGAAATCGAAAAGTGTCTGAGGAGCTTCCCTGTTGATAATGCTTTTAAGACCCTCTCCCCATTGCTGAATCCTGGGAGCAGGGATCAAGTGGTAATCATTTTCAGGAATAACAGGCCAGCCGGCCGCAGATGTATACAATCTTCTGCCGTCATTTGATTTCCAATAATTTATTAGTTGTCCCAGAAATGCATTCTGATTTTTTCCTGCCGGTTCGTTTCCATAGGCCAGCATACAGAATGACGGATGATTTCCATACTCCTTTATTATTCTGTCACCTTCCTCATATATGAACCTGTCAATTATTCCTCCGTCCCCGATTGAACTTCCCTGGTTCGCCCATGAACTGCATTCAACATGAAAATAGATACCCAGCTTGTCTGCAGCTCTGAAAGCTGCTTCGGGAGGGCAGTAGGAATGAAATCTCATATGGTTGAGTCCGTAGTCACGGCAGGTCTGAAGGACTTTCTCCCATGATGCCTCATCAGAAGGAGGATAACCGGTCAGCGGAAAAATGCAGCATTCGGTTGTGCCTCTGAGGAAAACCGGCCGCCCGTTGACTTCAAATCTGGTACCGGAAGTGGTGAATTCCCGCATCCCGAAATCAACCAGACAATTATCTGACAAACCCTTGTCTGATTCTGTCAGGGTCACTGACATCCTGTACATTGAAGGTGAAAATTCGCTCCACAGAAGGGGTTTGCGGATCTTATAACTTATAATAACCTGTTGTTCATCTGTATCAGTACTGATCTTTTCACTTTTTTCCGGGAGGATCTGTTTCTGCCTTGTATTGAAACTTTCTGCCCTGAGCCTCAATGTACCTTTAAAACCGGTCTTCCGCGGATTCCTAATGCTTACAATGACTTTCGCATTATTCTCCTTTATGTCCGGCACTATCCTGACATTATCAATATAGACCTGTGGCCGGAATTGAAGGTAAATGTCACCGGTTATGCCGTTCCAGTTGGATTGTGTATGATCACTTATGCTGTGCGAATTGACCCCCACGGGAATTATGATCCGGTTATCAATCCGGATACTGATTTTGTTTTTCCCTGTGGAAACCAGATCGGTAATATCATATTCGTGTGGTGCGGCAAGACTGTTTTGTGTTCCGGCCTCCCGTCCATTGACAAATACCTTTGATTCCCAGTGACATCTTTCAAGAAAAAGTATCACACGCCTGTCTTCCCGGGTCACCGGCAAGTCAAATTCCTTCTGATACCATGCAGCTCCTTTATAATACTTCACAGGTTTAAGCCAGAATGGTATTTTAATATTCCCGGGCTGGCGGTATTTTTCATATCTGGCATCCGTAAAATACGACCGGTCAATAATATCACCTGTCCAGTCAGTAAATACTGTAACTTCATTCCCTTTACCGTTCTCAGCCATCGAGCCCGGCAGCTTCACCGACTCATCAAATTTCTCATTGTACCATTTCCGGGATAAACCCTGGTCGAGTGAATCAATCCGGAATTCCCATTCTCCCGCAAGGGAAAGGACATCACTGACATGCTGTTCGGTAACTGAACAACCTGCGACTATAAACAGCAGAATGATTAATTTCTTCATATATCAATGATTTTGATTTTAAAGGTAATATGAACCATTAAGGCTTCGCGGGAAGTGCCCCGCTATGTTTGTGCATTTATAACTACATGTCTTTATCAGGAATATCCCGTTAATACAATTTTCCCGGATTCGGTCTCACCGGATTAGTTCATGCTCAATTTCTTCAAGTGTCTTTCCCTTTGTCTCGGGAAGTCTTTTCCGGATGAACCAGAATCCGAGAACACATGTGAATCCGTAAAGCCAGAATGTTCCCGAAACTTTTAGTGCATGGTTCAGCAGAGGGAAAGTATATGTCAGTACGAAGCAGGCTGTCCAGAGGGAAAATGTGGCAACTGACATTGCAAAGCCCCGTATCCTGTTGGGAAATATTTCTGACAGGATCACCCAGGTGACCGGAGCAAGTGACATCGCGTAGCAGCCTATGGCGATAACTACCATTATCAGTAAAAGCATACCCTGAAGATGGAAAAAGTACATGCTTCCTATGACCGCATAAATAACCGCAAGTCCTCCGGCTCCTATAAGCATAAGTGCCTTTCTGCCGAGCCTGTCAACCGTGAACATCCCAACAAAAGTGAATATAAGATTAACACTTCCGGTAATGACAATGTTGAATAATATATCAGATACACTGTAGCCTGCATTTGAGAATATCTCCTGTGCATAGTTGAATATAACATTTATCCCGCACCATTGCTGAAAGACTGCAAGCCCGATGCCCAGTACGAGCAATTTTGATATTCCGGGTTGCCTCAGAACGCGGAAATCAGTCTTGCCGGGAGTGTTTCTGAGGGTTTCATCAATTGAAACAAGTTCAGTCTCAGCATATTCAGCTCCCCCGATCCTGGTCAGGATCTTTTTCACTTTCAGGTGATTTGCTTTATTCTTGGCCAGCCACCTTGGGCTTTCAGGGACGAACCACATAAGAATGAAAAACAATAAGGCCGGTATGGTACATGCATAGAACATCCAGCGCCATCCCGTCTGACCATTCCATGATTCCAATATATAAACTGTTGAAGCACCGGGTGGAACAGGTTGCGCGATCCTCCAGTTTATAAGTTGTGCTGCCAGTATCCCTATCACAATTGTAAGCTGGTTTATGGACACAAAACCGCCCCGGATATTCCCCGGGGTCACTTCAGCAATATACATTGGTGACAGGTTTGAAGTCAGTCCGATTCCTATCCCTCCCAGGATTCTGTAAAGTACAAAAGCGGTAAATGTGCCGGCTGATCCTGTCCCGATTGATGCAGCAACAAAAAAGAATGCTGAGAGAATTAATAATTTCTTACGTCCGAACCTGTCACTCAGCCAGCCTGATAAGACGGCACCAGCCAGACAGCCTGTCAGGGCACAACTCATGGCCCAGCCCTGCAAACCCGGTGAGCCGGTAATACCAAAGAATGGCTCATAAAATGGTTTTGCCCCTCCGATCACCACCCAGTCATAGCCAAAAAGAAGTCCGCCCATAGCCGATACCAGGGAGATGCCAAGCAGATAATGCCAGTTATACTTTTGTCCTTTCACTGCAATTGACTTAATGAACTAAATCCGGACAATCTGACCACATTTTGCCGTAACAAACTGACCACATAGCAGCCGGTCCTTTAAGAAGAGCTTTCTCACGGTAAAAAGCGGGTTTACAAATATGTCTATTTTAATTCATTATTTCCATACCTTTTTGCCCTTCATTTGTCTTACTCAGGAACTCTCCCTTATCATGGAAAGCTTTCCGGAGAAAAAGAATGCCGTGTTGTGCCACTAAAAAAGAAATTGTCAGGAAGTTAATGAATCTAATGGTGAAGGCATACAGAGGACCGTGGACTCCGGCTTTTTGTTTGCCGCGAACTTCCCGGCAAACTAAAAAGCAAGATTTTTAAATAATGGGAAATTAGTATTGGCCACGCGTAATAGCTGATCTATCTCAAGAGGATCGGTAGAGCAGCCAAGGGTCTTTAAAACTCTGTTTATACGACCTGCTTTTTCGACGATTTGAACACTTATGCTGCCGCTTACTCAATATAACTTACAGGTAATAAACATTCTAATAAATACTGATAAAATACTTCTTTCACTAAACGGCTTAGACACCAGCCACTGAAATACCTATGAAAAAACTTTGTACAAAACGATCAAAGCTAGTATAAGAATTAATATCAGAACACGAACATCATTTATATTTAAAATTTTGCCTTTCATAATTGATAGAGGGTTATCCCAAGTGTATTTTTCAATAACGAGAGGATCAGGTTTTGGTGTAAATATGCTGGCAACTAAATAAATAGCTACACATATGCAAAACAGCCACCATGCTTGCATCATAAAAGGCACTCCCCATGATTCGGTTACAATTGAAGTACCTGACGAAGTAAATTTAAAATCAAGTACAAACACTGTTATTCCCATAATTAATCCTGTAGTTAGTGTAATTAAGGATGCTTCCTTAGTCCCCTTTTTGTATAGCACTCCTAACAACAGTACAGCTGCTATAGGAGGCGATAATACTGCTGCTACTTTATTTATGGCTTCAAAAACACTTGAAAATTTATCTCCCTGAGTCGACCACATCGCAGCGATCATCATAATGAATGTGGCAGCAATTCTACCAATCTTTATTAAGTTTTTATCAGAGGTTTCGGGTTTAATCCGCTTATAAATATCAATTGATACTAATGTAGATATACTATTCAACGCTGCTGCTATTGTACTCATTAAAGCAGCCATCAAACCCGCCGCAAAAATTCCCTGTAATCCAACTGGTAAAAGCTGATCTATTAAAACTGTCAAAGTCATATCACCTGGCTTCGTTACTGCTGGTACAGCCGATTGAGCTGCATCAAAAATTTCTTGCTTTAATAATACAAATCCTATTATACCTGGAAGTATCATTATAAAGGGAGTAAAAAGCTTTATGAAAGCGGCAAAAATAGGTCCCTTTTGGGCATCATCTTTTGTTTTAGCACCTAACACTTGTTGGACTATGGTTTGGTCAGAACACCAGTACCACAATCCTAGTATAGGATATCCAAGAAATGCTGCATACCAGGTCAACCCACTCCCCGAAACAGAATCAAAACCATTGGCTGAGAATTCCTTGTTTATTTCACCAGTTAATCCTGCGATTGATGCCTTGGTATGTAAAACATCCATCTGTCCTAGTCTGGCGAGATTCATGAAATTATCAATAAAACTACCTATCATACCAGATTCATCCATTAGGACGCCAAGCTTCATTAATCCTGCTACTGTCAATGCAACAGAACCAAAAATTAATACACCTGCCTGAACAGCTTGGGTATAAACTACTGCCCTTAAACCTCCCGCGAGGTAATATATTAAGGTGAGCCCCGACAATACGGCTATTGAAGTCCAGATGCTAATTCCAATAAATCGCTGAAAAATTAATGCACCGGTATAAAGGCTTAGGCCAATATGTACAAACAAAGCTCCGAGTATTGCTATAAATGCAAAGACAGTCCTCGATCTGGCATCGTACCTGCGTTCTAGAAACTCAGGTAAGGTTTGTATCCTGCTTTTAAAATAAAAAGGGGCAAAAATAAGGGCAAGAAAAATTAATGTCACCCCAGCTAACCATTCAAAATTCCCCCAAACCATTCCTTCGTTAAAACCCGATGAAGCAAGGCCTACAACATGAATAGTTGAAATATTTGCTGCGAACATTGATAAACCTATTATAGGCCACCTTAAATTTCTTCCCGCAAGAAAAAAGCCGTCACTTGTATCACGTTTTTTCTTCATTTGAAATATTCCAAACAGGGTAATCCCGACCAGGAATACTATGACAATTATTAAATCAACTGTGCTTAAATTCATATTTTATTAACTATTAAACAAACTTTCTATCTTTTTTCCCCTTTAATACACCAAGTTGCTTATCATATTTCCAGTAAGAATCTTCAATTTCGTACCGAATAACAGGTATACTTTTTTTACCATTTCAGAAATTGTATCAAAATCTTTTATATTACAAAAACATCATAAACCAAAATACTTTGTATAGCTACTGCGTGGGGAATCTTAACTGCTCCCTCAATAGGTCTGATATTTAGAAATGCAGCTTAAAATCCTGCAATACTGCTACCTCCAGCACATGTTGATTTTATATTTTTTACATCAGACGTTTCAATAATTAACTCTCTGTCCATCCAATTCTCAATGTCTTTTCCGGTATACTTATGCATTTCCATTAATGCTTCCTTTAGCTGAGTTTTGATATAGTAACCCTTGATACCACACTTAATTACGACCACTTTCGCTCCAAAATAATAGAGCATCCTCAAGCCTTGGCAATACATTAACATCTAAGTTGTTAATCAGATTATCATTGGTGTTTATGTCATTTAGGTAATCTCTCATTAACATATAAAGTGTTTCTTCAATACTCGGGATGTAAATATCTACATAAGGGAGTACACTTTTGAGAATCTTTTTCCAGTCAGCCTTCCCTGATTCTGAGGATGGTTCAGTATAAGCCATATCCAGGGAGGCAGTTACTCCAAAATCCTTTATCTTTTTGAAGATTTTTACCAATTCCATGCCATCATTTTCACATATTTTCCTAATTAAAGGTGGTTAACCAAAAAGGAATAGCCTAGCTTTTTTTACGATTTCAAAATTGATATCATCATAAGTAAACTTATTATTTGCACCAGAATCTTGGAAGAATATCCTGTCGACACCGGGAGGGGCAATCACAACAGTATATGATGTATTTTCGCTAGTAGTTCTAACTATGCTTTCGCTAACATTCAATTGTTTCAAGAAATTAAGAATATCCTCACCAAAGAAATCTTTTCCTATTTTTCCAATTAGTTGGCAATTCAATCCCATAATGCTTAATGAAATTCCAACATTTGGCACGACTCCACCAGCAGCAATCTTTACCCCCATCATATTAGTCAAATGACCTGGTGTAAAAACCTGTTGAATATCCAAATAATTATCTGTCCTGAAAACGGGAGTTATGTCTAGACATATATGTCCAGCTACCATTACATCATTTACTTTTTTGGGGATTCCTACATTCAGATCATTTTATTTATGAAATGTTATAACTTATCATAATCGTTTACCAGCGGATGTAAGATAGCCTCATCCTCTTCAATAGAAGAAAACCTTCTCGCTTGTTCAACAAAAAAATTGTCTGTCTTGTCGTCGTTTATGGATGACACTTCACCCACAATTAAGTCACCTGCTCCTTTTTTTGCCCAAAATGCATGATAAATGTAAGTTGAAAGCGTAATACTGCAACCGGGCTGGATATCAATTGTTTCTCCAGCTTTAAAACAGTACTTTATGCCGTCCATAAAAACTTCAACATTTACATAGTTATCCAATTTACCTTCCTGGTTTGAACCAAACAATTGGATACACATGACCCCACCACCCCTGTTGATAATATCTTCTGTTTTTATGCGGTGGCAATGCATTGGTATCTTCTGCCCCTTTTCGTGTTGGAGTATAATTATTTTCTCCGCATAAGGGGTCCCAATACCATTATTTTTTATATCTCCATTCCTAATGGTGAAAAGAACAGCTCCAACTTCTTTGAACCTTCCCGAACCAAAATCGGTAATGTCCCATCCCTGCATCACTCGAACGATAGTAGCTATTTTATCCTTATTTTGTTCCCATTCATTAATTGTCCAGTATGCAAAGGCCGGTAATCTGAAGTTATTCCTTTCAAGCAAGTCCTTTGAAATTTTTATGGCTTCATTAATCTCTGATCTTTTCATATAATAAAATTTTATGACTATCGGTAATGTTTAACAATATTTTGATAATTTGTAGTAACACAAGCAATTAACAGTCTATCAAATAATTGATCTCCGTAATTCCTCCTGTTTACTTTGTAACAGAACTCATCCAGATAATTCTGGGCGTACTTTGAAGATATCATATGATGTATTCCCAACAATGTTCTCTTTGCATTTGCAATCATTGTATGGACCCATGGTAAAACTTTACCAGCCTCCTTCGGACTAACTTTCCGGGGTATGTGACACCAGACCCGTTCTTTTAATCTTGAGTAACTGGTGTAATTGTCGGTTTTTACAACAGAATCATATTTAATATTTTCCGATACTTTTTCTCCAACTGTGTGTCCCTTGAGATCGTCAACAACAAGCATCTTCACATACCTGAACTTTGTTGGTTTATCATATTTCTTTCTCTTGCTGAAATCATAAACCGTTGAAGCCATTACTAATACTTTTCTCTGTTTCTGACTGCCACGGCCACGTTTTCCGGGTTCAGATTTTTTATTTTCTTCTGTTTCTGTATCCACACTCTCAAAGAAGCCCTCATCCAACTCGACAATCTTGTCCAGCTTATACCTGCTGTCTCTGGATCCCATTGTCAATCTCAGCTTCTGCATCATCAGCCAAATGGGTTCATAAAATTTATGACCAATCTGACGTTGTAACTCCTTGGCAGAAAAGGTCTTCTTTGTGCTTGTCAGTAAATGAATTGCAATAAACCAATGCCTGAATGGAAGATTACTTGCATGCATTACTGTTCCACTTCTTAAGGTTGTCCTGGTTTTGCATTTCTTACACTGATACTGTTCAATTGTTTGCAGCCAATAATGATCAGTACCCCCACATTTTCGACAGATGACCCCTTGTTCATCCCGAAATTCCTTAAATTTGATCCTGCATGAGGATTCATCAGGAAATGATTCAATAAATTTGATTAGATTCATGTCAAATATTTCCCAATAATATAATCAAATTATTTATCATTACCGATAGTCATAT
>Ga0255340_1000062_pt1 | contig 192027 bp, 150 predicted proteins | sample wastewater_treat_7_FD_192417 | JGI IMG/M metagenome (GOLD analysis project Ga0255340, IMG submission 192417) | Wastewater microbial communities from Lulu Island WWTP, Vancouver, Canada - plant10 | ecosystem: Engineered > WWTP > Wastewater > Unclassified | place: Canada: Vancouver, British...
GTCGGGATGCTCTGGCCAGCTGAGCTAATTCCCCAAATAAGTATTCCAAAAAACTGCGGATTAAGCCCCGCTTGACCCTCCCGACTAAAGTCGGGATGCTCTGGCCAGCTGAGCTAATTCCCCAAATAAGTATTCCAAAAAACTGCGGATTAAGCCCCGCTTGACCCTCCCGACCAAAGTCGGGATGCTCTGGCCAGCTGAGCTAATTCCCCAAATAAGTATTCCAAAAAACTGCGGATTAAGCCCCGCTTGACCCTCCCGACTAAAGTCGGGATGCTCTGGCCAGCTGAGCTAATTCCCCAAATTAGTATTCCAAAAAACTGCGGATTAAGCCCCGCTTGACCCTCCCGACTAAAGTCGGGATGCTCTGGCCAGCTGAGCTAATTCCCCAAATAAGTATTCCAAAAAACTGCGGATTAAGCCCCGCTTGACCCTCCCGACCAAAGTCGGGATGCTCTGGCCAGCTGAGCTAATTCCCCGGTCGTAGTCCCGCGCGGAGTTGAACCGCGGACCTCTACATTATCAGTGTAGCGCTCTAACCAACTGAGCTACGGGACTAATTCAGTTCCGGAATCCGGGCTGATTCCAGCCGGTTTTTATATCCTGGAACGCGATATTCTCTATCCTGGTAATAACTGCTTCATGTTTTCAAGGAACATCCACCGACTATCATAATCTCCTTCATCCGGCCCGGCCATTACACGGTGGCAATCCCCGCAAATGCTTCCTCCTGTTTTTCCGAAGCGACTCAGTGTCACGATGCCCGGTCCTTCGGGAAGAATTTGCATTTAAAACGGGTGCAAAGATATAAATTGATTCGTTGTTTACAATATCAAAATCAAAAAATATTACATCACCGGTATTCATTAAACAATATCCTTCTTAACGAAAGGTAAAAATAAGGTTCATGGTAAAATTCCATACTGTCACTATTCCGATGGCAATGAGTTTTGAAAGGTAGAAATTCATACCAAGCCTGTCATGCAGAAGATAGATCACCAGATTGTTGATGCCAAGTCCGGCAACCGAAATCAGAATAAAGGAAAAATATTCAATTGCTATTTCCTCGCTCTTACTCCCGAAAGTCCAGATCCTGTTCCATATATAGTTCGAGGTGGCGGCCAGGATAAATCCGGTGGAATTGGCAATGTATTTGTTTGCCCTTGCTTTTTCCTTTAAAAGCCAGGTGACGCCGAAATCAATCAGCATTCCCGAAAAACCCACTACAGAAAATTTCAGGAACTTCAGTATGACAAACCTGTCAATCATCCTTTTCTATTTTCAGCTTTTTAAAACTGCTGTTCAGTGAAGGACCGAAAAGTGTATTCAACGACAGGCCGAAACTGTATTTCCCTGCAGGAAGATCAGGAATGTGTGCCGGGATCATTCCGTGTACCGTCTCTCCCGGACCTACAATATTGACAGGTTCACAGGGAAATACATCATATATGTAAAGTATTTTACCCCTTATAAAGACCATGCTGAAACTGACAGGGAAATGCCTGTGGTTAAAATCAATATCAAATTCACAGGGATTATGAAGGGAAAAAGACAGCTGTAATGTATCACCTGAATGCCGGATCCCCTCCCCTGAATCAAATTCTATTTTCATCCTGTTGACGGTCTGCAGGCTGTCAGTTCTGAATCCGCCAAAGCGCATCGTGTCGGAAACATATATCTCTGAATTTGTATGCTGATTGAGGCAGATGAAAGCCGGGCGGTTATGATATTTCTTTTCAAACTGCCAGAGGTCGAACTGTGTCTGGCGCGAATAGACTGAGCTGACAGCCACTGCTTCCCCGCCTGTAAAAAAATTGTAAAGCGACGGCCGTTGAAATGCGCCTGTAAAGACCAGCGGAAGACCCTCTGCTTCATCAGCCAGCTCACGGTATTTTATTTCCTTTCCGCCAAAAGCAATATCCCTTACAAAGCGGATATCAGTCATCAGGATCAGCCTTATTGCAACAAGAAGCAGTATTGACGGCAGAATGAACCTTCCGGCATAGCGCAGAAGGGAAGGATCGGAGCTGCATTTTTCCGTAAGGATCAGTATCATCGGTATCGAACATGCAATAGTCCAGTGCGGCTCAACATGTCCGCGGAACGACATCATCCAGAAAAAAACAAGGAAACCGGCAATCTGAAGGTAGTAGTTCCTTTTCATCAGGCTGTCCGGCCTGTACCTGAACATGACATATACCACGGCTCCGAGGGTGAAGGGATTGAAGACCGCCATCTGGTTTGGCAGATACTCCAGGAAATAGTTCCACCGGAATCCTGCGGACCTGGTAACCAGGTGATAGCGGAAGCTTGGGAAATCATTCGACAGCTGCCAGTAAATATGTGGTGAAAGGATCAGAAGGGCAATCACTCCTGCTGCCAGAAACCTGTAATTTTTCAGCAGTTTCAGATTGGAAAGCACCAAGAATCCTATAACCAGCACAGCCTGATACTTGCTGTATACAAGTCCGGCCATTGATATTGCAAGCAGAAGAACCTCCTTCCAGCCGGCACCGGCAAGGAATTTCCTGTATGCAAAAAAGGCAAGTGCAGTGAAAAACAACAGGGGTGAATCAGGAGCAGCCAGGACACCATAGGCTGAGAACATACTTATTGATGCAGCCACTAAAAAGAAAATCACAACGGTTCTCCTGTCATCTGTCCTGAAATCTGCCGTCAGCCAGATCAGTATAATGGTGCCTGTCTGCAAAAGCACTGACATAAACCTGATACCAAGATTCCCGGAGAAAAGAACTGAACTTATTCTTGTCATCAGTGCAACCATCGGAGGGTGGTCATAATAACCCCAGTCGAGGTATCTCCCGAACAAGCCGTAATAGGCCTCATCACTCAGAATTTCCATAAAAACCGCCTGCAGCAGGTTTACAAGAAACCAGATTGCAAGAAACAGAATGAAAATACTTCTGTAATTCAGTTTCCTGTTTACACTATCTTTCAGGCTATTTTCAGGAGTTCTCAATTCTTCATTCTGATATTGTTAAGATTGACCGATACTTTCAGGGCCTGTTCATTGTAAATATTCCCTTCCGTAAAATGAAAGGAAAACTCCAGTCTGGCTTTGATAATATTACTCCTGAGAAAACTCCAGTAGAAGTCTGTCCGGTTATAGGTATTTGTCCTGTAAAACGGATCACCCCAGTATAGCTCGTTGTTATGAACCGGATAATATTCCATCTGCCCGTCACCGGCATAGAATGTGTTGAAAATTCCTATTCCCCTGTACTCAATATTAAGTTCGGACAGGAATCCGTGGTGTAACAGCCACCCGGTTTTGAGTGCACGTGCCCTGTCAAAACCTGTGACATAACCCACATTGAAGTCAAGCCGGCTCAGGAAAGTGACTCCCGAAAGATCCAGTCCGGCGGATGTAAGCTGAAGAAGATTGTCATGAAGGGGTTCATCTGTGACAGGATCCATGAATCCGGCAAAATGAAACATATAACTGAAGTTACGGATGTAGAAATGTTCCCGATTATATTTCCCCGAAAAACCGACAAAAAATGTCTCCCTGCTTTCATATGACTGACGGCTGGTCCAGTCAAGCCATAAGTTCGCTGATATGTTCCTTCCGGAATAATCCAGGAGGATACCGTTCATATTCGGCCGGTAAAAGGAGATTGAATCCCTGAAAAACAGTCTGGGAAACCTGTCAAGAGCTTCTTCCCTCGGAAATGCACCAGCCAGAAAGCTGAAGCCGCTCTTTCTGAACATGTAATAGGCCACAGGCGAGAGATCATCAATAATACCGGTGCTCCCGTATTCATGAAGCATATTTACTCCGGCAACAATGGTATGAACCGAATCGAAACTCACTGACATGCCCGGGACAAATCGTACACCTGCCATGGTTTGCGGAATATGAACACGGGAATGACCGAATTCGGTATTGTCGAAAAATGAATATAATCCTGTCCTGAATCCGATTTGCTGTGACCCAGCATTAAACGGCATTGCCAGGCACAATAATATAATCCCCAGTGAGTTTTTCATTTTCTGACGATTGACGGGGGACAAAATTAAAATTAATAATAACTTAAAAGCTACATGGTATGAAGTTTTTTATCTGAATTTCCGTATTTTAGCAATTTAATAAAACCCCATGGCCAATCTGATAATTATACCCACGTATCTGGAAAGTGAAAATATTGAGGCAATTACACGAACCATTTTTTCGCTGAGCATTCCTTTCAGCATTCTGGTTATTGATGACAATTCAGCTGACGGCACTGCAGCAATTGTCAAAAACCTTCAGACTGAATTTAAAAACCTTCATCTCATTGAACGTCCCGGCAAACTCGGACTCGGAACAGCCTATATTACCGGATTCCGGTGGGCCCTTGAAAACGACTTCGACTACATATTTGAAATGGATGCCGATTTCTCGCACAATCCTGATGACCTGATCAGGCTGTACAGTGCGTGCCATGATGATGGTGCTGACGTGGCCATAGGATCGAGATACATCAGCGGTGTCAATGTGGTGAACTGGCCCCTTTCAAGAGTTCTGATGTCCTATTTTGCTTCAGTATATGTAAGGATAATAACCAGGATGAATGTAAAGGATACAACCGCAGGATTTATCTGCTACAGGAGCGAAGTGCTGAGAAACATACATCTGGAACATATCAGATCAAAGGGCTACGGCTTTCAGATAGAGATGAAGTTCGCCGCATGGAAACTCGGATATAAAATAGTTGAAGTCCCGATAATTTTCACCGACAGAAAGCTTGGCACCTCAAAAATGTCGGGAGGCGTATTCAATGAAGCATTATGGGGAGTCATCCGGATGAAAATACGAAGCTGGTTCATGAAATACAGCCCCGGCGGGGCAGGTATGACAGCGGATGCGGAAACAGAAAAGGAGGATGATAAAAAGAAGGACTGATACCATTATGCATTTCCCCCGGCATAACAGAGAACAGGGAAAAAAGACAGCCGGGTACCGGAATGTCTGAATATCCAAACCCTGTGACAGTCACACACCGGGATAAACAGACCTGAAAAAACAGAATATAAAGACGGCAGGATACCAGGACTCAATCATTTGAATCTTAATGTCAGATATTTTAATCCAGAATCCCACCATTATAAATGAAGGGCTCTCTTTCAGGGGCGATGTGCTTGTAAGCGGTGAAATCATAGCTGCAGTCGGGTTGCCGGGAGAAATTGAGGTTCCGGAAAAGACACAGATACTGGATGCATCCGGACTGATCCTGATACCGGGTGTGATTGATGACCATGTGCATTTCCGGGATCCCGGATTAACCCATAAAGGAGATATTTTCAGTGAAACAAGGGCGGCAGCGGCAGGCGGAATCACTTCCTTCATGGATATGCCCAACACCGTACCGCAGACAGTAACAAACCGGGATCTTGATGATAAATTCAGCATTGCCTCCGAAAAATCCCTCATAAACTATTCCTTCTATATAGGGGCAACAGAAAGCAACCTGGATGAGATCCTGAATACCGACCCTGCCAGGGTGTGCGGAATCAAGCTGTTCATGGGAGCCTCAACGGGCAATATGCTGGTGGAGAATGAAAACTCGCTCCGGGAATTGTTCAGACAGGCCCTTATTCCGGTAGCAGCACACTGTGAAGACGAAACAACAATCAGAAGGAATACCGCATCATTCCGGAATAAATACGGAGATGCCATTCCGGTTGAAATGCATCCCATGATACGAAGCCGCGATGCCTGTTTTAAATCTTCAGCCCTTGCCGTCGGCCTGGCACGGGAATACAATACCCGCCTTCATGTCCTGCATCTCTCAACTGCTGATGAAATGAAGCTTTTCAGGCCCGGGAAATTAAACCGGGAAAAAAGAATCACCGCTGAAGTATGTGTGCATCACCTATGGTTTGACGATTCGGATTATGCAAAGCTGGGATCAAAAATCAGATGGAATCCGGCGATAAAAACAATATTTGATAAAAATGCATTAACTCAGGCAGTCAATAATGACATTATTGATGTGATAGGAACTGATCATGCACCTCATACCCCTGAGGAAAAATCCGGCAGCTATACTGGATCCCCCTCAGGCGCTCCCATGATTCAGCATTCACTGGCCACAATGCTGGAACTGTGGCACAGGAAAATATTCAGCCTGGAAAAAATTGTGGAGAAAATGTGTCATAATCCGGCTGTTTTGTTCAATATAAGCAAAAGGGGATTTATCAGGGAAGGATATAAAGCCGACCTGGTGCTTATCGATCCGGAACATGAATGGATGGTAACAAAAAACAACATTCTCTACAAATGCGGCTGGTCGCCTCTGGAAGGACAGACATTCAGGTCAAAGATCGTGAAGACATTTGTGAACGGAAACCTTGTTTATGACCATGGCGGGATAAACAACGATCACAGGGGACAGCCGCTGTCATTTGAACGCTGAATACCAGCCGGATAATCACCGCAGGAAGTAGCGGCCGGCGTCAGCCGCGTTCCGGGACAGGCTGCCTGGTAACAAGCCTGACCATGCCCCGCGATCTTTGTTCCAGAAGTATTTCCCGGCCTTTCCTGATCTTGTCCAGGGCTTCCGCTGTATAATGACGTACAGACAGTATTTCAACATTGTCGTTGTAAACAGCCGAGTATTCATTCCTGAGGTCATTCAGCAGACTGTCAATCTTTGTCCTTTCGTCATCAATGCAGACATTGATGCTTACCGCACTTGCATCAATAAGGCTGACCTTGATCCCGTGCTTGATGAATGCCTGGAACATCCGGCTGAGATTATCCCCCATCACGAATGAAAAATCCTTTGGAAGAAGTGAAAGCAATACCTGATTCTCCTTGCGGACAAAAACCGGAATCGTTATTCTATGTTTTGGTTCATCCGTAACCAGTGTTCCGGACCCCTTCGGATCGATGAAGGATTTTACGTAAAGGGGAATATTTCTGTTGTGAAGCGGCTTAATAGTTTTGGGATGAATCACTTTTGCACCTGAAAAGGTCATCTCAACAGCTTCCCTGTAAGATACTTCTTCCAGCTTTTCAACATCAGGGAGCCACCTGGGATCAGCATTCAGAATTCCGGGCACATCTTTCCAGAATGTAACACTTTCTGCATCCAGGATTGTAGCCAGGACGGCGGCTGTATAATCCGAACCTTCACGTCCCAGTGTTGTGGTCTGGCCGGCAATTGTTGCCCCTATAAAACCCTGGGTCAGATAGCAGGAATATTCCGGCAGGTCAAAGGCAGGCCTGATCCTCAGATAACTCTCCCCCCACAGGATATTTGCCTCCCTGTATCTGTCATCTGTAACAAGCTTGTTTCTGATATCAGTCCACTTAACTTTCAGGCCCCTCCTGTTAAGGTATTCTGCAATCAGCATGGTTGACCAGATTTCACCATGGGAAACAATCTGATCATATTCATAGTCATAAACTGATTTTTCCTCCTGTGACAGATACTCTCCCAGCTTTGCAAAAGAGTTGTGTATCAGTTTTATGCCCCGGTGGCCGGGAGGCAGAAGAGCTTTGGCAACCGCAAGATGATAATCCAGAATGCCATCAAGGTGTTCCCTGTAGCTCTCGTCATTTTTCATCCATGCATTCAGCACCCTTTCCAGTGCATCGGTGGTTTTGCCCATGGCTGAAACCACAATGACAAGATCGTCCTTCTCGGCCGATACAATTTCCGCAAGATTTTCAATACCTGCGGCATCCCTGACTGAAGCCCCTCCGAATTTGTAAATCTTCATAACTGAAAATTTCCCGTAAAAATAAGATTAATTCATTATTCCGCGGCCTTGACGGGGTTCCGGAAATTGATATTAAATTTGCATCCACATTTGTGCTGATGAAACAGAACGGACTGACAGACTTGTTCAATGACCATCCGGTTCTTTCCGCCCTGACTGAAAGGATAAAATCTGCCACTGAAGCCAGGATGGGCGTTGAGGGTCTGTACGGATCATCAAAAGCGGTCGCAATAGCCGGGGCATTTCTGAAAACGCCGTTTACACACATTGCAGTGGTTCCTGAGAAAGAAGATGCCGCCTACCTCTACAACGACCTTGTATCCCTTACCGGTGATGATTCGGTGTTCTTCTTCCCGTCAACATACAAACGCTCGGTTCTCTACGAACAGACCGAACCTGCCAATATTGTCCTCCGTACGGAGGTTCTTAATTTTCTCTCATCCGGCGGAAGGAAAGGGATTATCGTAACCTATCCCGAATCTGCAATGGAAAAGGTGATCAGCAAAAAGAACCTGCAGAAGAATACCTTCACCATCAGGAAGGGAGACAATCTTTCACTGGAATTCCTGGAAGAACTATTGCGCGAATACAATTTTGAAAGAGTTGACTTTGTCAGTGAACCGGGTCAGTACGCCATCAGGGGTAGCATTGCAGACATATTCTCCTATTCAACCGACCTGCCTTACAGAATAGACTTCTTTGGTGAGGAAATAGAATCCCTCAGAACCTTCAGCACTGACGATCAGCTGTCTGTGAACACATGTGACCGGATATCCGTAATACCAAACATTCAGGATATTTCCATTGAGGTAACGAACGACTCTTTTACCGCTTTCCTGCCGGAGACATCGGTTATCTGGATTGAAGACACCGGATATATCAGGGATAAGATAAATGACATTTCCGGACAGCTGGCAAGGAAGGAGGAATCGGGTCAGGCAGAGGGAAAATCCGCCACGATATTGAACGGCGGGCGTTTTATTGAAGAATGTCTGAAATTCAGGACAGTAGAAATAGGAAAACCAGGACTGCCCGTTTCCTGCATGCGTTTTGAATTCAGGACCGAAGCACAGCCGGTTTTCAACAAGAATTTCAGCCTTCTCAGCTCCAAACTTGTTTCAAATGAGGAAGAGGGATACCGGACCTTCATTATCTCCGAAAGCCAGTCCCAGATCGACAGGCTGAAAGACATCTTCGCGGAGATAAATCCTGATCTGCGTTTTGAGTCAATGCTTTTAAGCCTTCACGGCGGATTTGCAGATCATGATATCAGAATAGCAGTATATACCGATCACCAGATATTTGACAGGTATCACAAATTCAGGATAAGAGGCTTTTTCACAAAAAGGGACAGCATCTCGGTCAAGGAGCTTACAGGACTAAATCCGGGTGATTATGTGGTTCATATAGATCATGGGATAGGAAAATTCGGCGGACTGGAGAAAATCGAGATAAACGGCAGGATACAGGAAGCCATCAAACTGGTTTACCGGGATAATGACATCCTGTATGTGGGCATCCATTCCCTGCACAGAATTTCAAAATACAAGGGGAGGGAGGGCGCTGAACCCAGGATATACAAACTCGGTTCCGGGGCATGGCAGAAGCTGAAACAAAGAACCAAGAGCAAAGTCAAGGATATTGCAAAGGACCTGATCAGACTCTATGCAAAAAGGATGGCTTCCGGAGGATACTCCTTCTCGCCCGATTCCTACCTGCAGAGGGAACTTGAAGCCTCGTTCATATACGAGGATACTCCTGACCAGCTTGTTGCAACATCAGCAATAAAGGAGGATATGGAAGCACCGCATCCCATGGACCGTCTGGTTTGCGGTGATGTGGGTTTCGGAAAAACAGAACTTGCAATCAGGGCCGCATTCAAATCTGCTGCTGACAACAAACAGACCGCTGTTCTGGTACCCACAACAATTCTGGCCTTCCAGCATTATCAGACATTCACCGGCAGACTCAGGGGTTTTCCCTGTACGGTCGAATACCTAAGCAGACACAGGAAACCGGCTGAACAGAAAAAGATAATCGCCGACCTGGAAAGCGGAAAAATTGATATAATAATAGGAACCCATAAGCTTGTCGGGAAAAATATCAGATTCAGGGACCTTGGATTGCTGATCATTGATGAAGAGCAGAGATTCGGTGTTTCAGTAAAGGAGAAACTCAAAACACTCAGGGCCAGTGTTGATACCCTTACAATGACAGCAACTCCGATCCCCCGGACCCTCCAGTTTTCACTGATGGGAGCCAGGGATCTTTCCGTAATCAATACCCCTCCCCCAAACAGAATGCCTATTATAACGGAAATCCATGACTTCAACGAGGAAATTATCAGGGAAGGAATTGAATATGAAATAGCCCGCGGAGGCCAGGTATTTGTCATTCATAACAGAATTGAGAATATAAACGAAATCCGGGATAAAATAAAAAGAATCTGTCCCAGTGTGCGGATTGCCGTGGTTCATGGCAGAATGGACGGTGATACAATAGAAAATGTGATGTTTGATTTTATCCGGGGGGATTATGACGTTCTCGTTGCAACCACAATAATTGAATCAGGACTGGATATTCCCAATGCAAATACCATCTTTATCAATGAAGCCCAGCATTTCGGACTGTCAGAACTGCATCAGCTGAGGGGAAGAGTGGGACGTTCCAACAAGAAAGCCTTCTGCTACCTGCTGGCCCCCCCCCTCTCTGCACTGCCACAAGATGCCCGGAGAAGACTTAAAACGATTGAGGAGTATTCCGGACTGGGAAGCGGATTCAATATTGCAATGCAGGATCTTGATATAAGGGGATCGGGAAACCTTCTCGGGGGAGAACAGAGCGGATTCATTGCCGACGTGGGATTTGAAACATACCAGAACATTCTCAGTGAAGCCCTGGCCGAACTGAGGTACAGTGAAACGGATGAGTCCGGAGACTTTGGATCAGGAAAGGCTGCCGGCAATGTAAGGACTGAAACTGAAAACGGCGGTACTCCCGGACAGGATAATGAAGCCCGTACGCTGGCTGCCCGGGCCGTCAGCGGGAGGACCAGATCCTATGTCAGTGATTTCCAGATAGACACCGATCTCGAAATAATGTTTCCTGATGAATATATTTCCAATATATCCGAAAGAATAAGGCTTTATAAGGAACTTAATGAAATAAGGGATGAGACAGCGCTCGGCACATTCGCCAGGAACCTTGAAGACAGGTTTGGCGCCCTGCCGGGGCCGGCCGCGGCCCTGCTGGATATTGTCAGGATAAAATGGCTGGCCGTCAGGCTGGGAATGGAGAAAATAATGCTGAAGAATGATCTTCTGATTGCCAATTTCGTCAGCGACCCGGACTCACCTTTCTACAGAAGTCCCCTGTTTGTCTCAATAATGACTTATGTAAACAGGTTTCCGGGAAAAATGTCGGTGAGGCAGAAAGAAACAAAGCTGAGCCTGACTGTCCGGGACATCAGAAGCGTACAGTCGGCAATCCATGCTCTCAGCAACATTCCGGATTCAGCCTGAGAAACTGTTTCGGCCCTGATAATTCCTGCCAGGTCCTATTGATTTACGGCACTCTGGACAATTATTTTATATTTCCTAACTTTGTAATTATTTTAAAGTCATGAATATTATATATGATCTGGGCAAAGCCTACAACAGACTGGCAATGTATAACGGCAGCGAGAGGATCTGGTGCATCCATACCAAAGACCTCAGCTGCGAACAGATAATGGAAAAGGCACTTCCCTTCAGATTGCAGAAAATGATTATCCACTCTTCAAAAGAACTTCCGGAATACATCTATGACCTGATAAGTGTAGATATCCCTTTTGTTCATTTGTTTACCAGCAAATCGAAACTTCCTTTCACAAGCCATTATTTTACTGCAGGAACGCCTGATACCGGCAGGATAGCAGCAATCGCCGGTGCCTGCTCCCATTTTCCCGAGCAGGAAATCCTGCTGATCAGTGCCGGAACTGTTCTGACATTTGATTTCCTGGCTGCCGGCAAACACGAAGGAACCAATATATCTCCCGGGATGTCCATGAGATTCAAGGCGCTGCAAAAACATACCGGAAAGAGAAATTTTGACTCTGAACCCGGAGAATATACTTCTCCCGGGAAAAATGATGCAGAAGCGGTTAAGGCAGGAGTCATTACAGGAATCGTATATGAAATAAATGAGTATATTCGCACGTTTAAAAAGGAACATAAAAAAGCCGCTTTTGTCATTTCAGGTCCGGACGCAGATCTCCTCGGAAAAAGGATACGTTACAGCACCAGGTACATGCCCGAACTTGTAATGGACGGATTAAATTATATTCTCGAATACAATGCAAAATAAGTTTGCTGCAATTATTTTTATTATCCTAATCTCTTCCCCGTTTTTTAGCGCGTCAGGACAGAAAATGATTAACTCTCCCTATGCCCGTTTCAATCTGGGCACACTGGAGCCCGCCGGATCATTCAGGAGCCGCGCAATGGGCGGAACCGGGACCGCGATCAGGGATAACAGCACTCTTTATTATACAAATCCGGCATCATTCAGCAGTATTGACACAAATTCATTTGTATTTGATTTCGGAATTAATTACGGTATAAACACTTTAAGCGACGGTTCGGAAAAATACAGTTCCGACGATGTCAATTTTGACCACATGCTTCTCGGATTGCCTCTGGCAAAGGGCTGGGGAGCAGGTTTCGGAATAACATCCTTCAGCAACGGTTATTATTCTATCGCCAGCAAGGTCGGCAGAAATGATTCAGGATACAACCCCGTTACCGGTGAATACGCAGAAAATCATTCCGGGAAAGGGGGTATAAGCAGACTTTTTGCAGGTACCGGGGTTAAAATGCTCAGATATTTCTCCGCCGGTGTCAATGTCAACATCCTGTTCGGATCCATCAGGAGATCAAATCAGTTTATTTTTACCGACTATTTTAATTCATACAATAACGATTTGACTGAAAAGCTCGAGCTGAACGGAATAAATTTCGATTACGGTCTGCAGGCGGAACTCCCCTTTAAGAACAATTATTTTCTTATTGCCGGAGCCTCACTCGGTCAGGGAATGAATTACAGGTCGAGATACGAAGTCCTGTCCTACAGGTATAACTACTACGGACTGAACGATACAATCAACTGGTCGGCCGATTCTTCGAAAACCTTTATTCCCGGCACTCTCAGTCTGGGACTGTCATTCGGGAAAAAGAATAAATTCACTGCAGCCGTTGATTACGTAATGACAAACTGGTCGGAGTCAAACCTCCACGGAAGTCGCGGATACCTTGCTGATGCCAGGTCACTCTCCTTCGGAGTAGAATATATTCCCGAGAAGTATTCCAATTTCAGCCTGTTCAGAAGAATGGAATACAGGATGGGAGCTCACCTTGACGATAATTATCTCATCATAAACGGCGAACAGCTGAAAGAAGCTGGTATCACGGCAGGAATAGGGATTCCGATGAGAAGATCCCTGTCGAAAGCAAACATTTATTTCGACTTTACAAAAAGATCCGGAAAGGGAGGAATAATGCACACCGAAAATATTTTCACCATCGGTGCCAGCCTCAACCTTTATGATCCCTACTGGTTCCTCAAAAGAAAATATGATTGATTTTCATGTTTCCCCTTTTTTCCCGAAATAAGCTCCACTCAGGGGTCATTTCCGCAGTTGTGATCCTGTCAGCCGTATTTTCTGCATGCGAAAGAAAGCTGGATACAATAAAAAATGCAGATATTCTTCTTCTTCCTTCACTGACGGCAAAAAATTCCACCACTGTTTTCACCGATTCCGGAAAAATACAGCTGATCATGTCGTTTGAGATCATGGAGTCATACAATAATGTTGAACAGCCTTATTCGGAATTCAGATCCGGAATAAGGGTGAGCTTTTTTGAAGGGAACGACACACCGGCCGGAACAGTGTTTTCGAAATATGCCAGATATATGGATAAAAAGAAACTCTGGGAACTGAAGGATTCAGTTGTTGTTGTCAATGAAGCAAATGAAAAGCTTGAAACCGAACAGCTGTTCTGGGACCAGGAAAAGGATCTCATCTATACCGACAGGTTTATTACCATCACCAGTGAGGATCAGACAGTCATGGGTACCGGTTTTGAATCCGACCACAGACTGACAAGACGGAAGATCAAAAATGTCAAGGCCACAATCTACCTGAAGGAAGAGGAAGAATAATATATCATGATCATACCGGAACAGCAGGGGGTATTCCCGAAACGGGAACACCCCCTGCTGTTTATCATTGTATTTTATTCGGTTAAAACTTCAGGCACTTCCCTGCACCGGAAACCGTATATCCGTCAATCAAAGTCCTGATCCAGGATACTTCCGGTGCAAAGGCGTTTCCGGCTGAATCACCCGCCGTTGCCGTCATCATCGCCGGCCAGGGTAAGGGTAAGGGTAAGAGGTTCACCGAAATATTCATCTGCTATCCAGAAATTGTCATCAGGATCCGGATACCAGATATCATATTTAATTTCAAGTGTAGGTTTTGGTCCGCAATTATCCCATGTCCCTTCTCCCTTTATTTTATATCCTTCCGTTTCATCAGTGTCAAGGAAGAACTGTTCCGGTATAACAAGAGTGCCATCCGGATTAATTGTCACAAGGCAGGTTCCGCCTTCTACAACCGCTTCGTTCCAGAAAGCCTCTTCTTCAATAATGTCAGTACCGAAACCTTCAAGCAATATTTTCCCGTCACTCAGACTGGCAGTAACCGTAACACTGTATTCAAAATCATCGGCCACGTCCTTGCCTGTCCAGGTGCCGACAAAGCCGCTTACCGGAAGCGGACAGAAGGGGCTGACAGTAACTTCAATGACTTTCTCGGGTGACTTGACACCGCCTGATGTTGTTTCGACGACCTTAATCTGTGCCTTGCCGCTTGCCGGGAGTTTGTCAAAAAGGACATTTACTCCCCTGGTGTCGGGAGTTACTGAAGAGATGGTGGCATCAACGGCACTCCAGCTCCAGGTTGAACCGGCACGGTAGTAACTGACCTCATATTCATAACTGAAAGTCTGCAGCACTTTTACAGGTCCTTTTTTAAAACCAAGAACAACCGGAACCACCTTTGTTGCATCATAGGCGTCCTGGGCTTTTTCAATGGGACTCTTTTCACAGGCAGCCATAACCGATATTATAGCCATGAGTGAAAATAACCTGATCAATATTTTATTTTTCATTTGTGGAATTATTTTAGTTTTCATAAGGTGATGGAAACCTGCATACCGATGCTTCATCCCGTACAGGTTTCCACTATCCTGAATTTATTGGCTGTATTGTTAAATGCTAGAACCATCCTCCGTTTGAATAATCCTTTCCTGCAACGCCCTTGGTTGCTCCAAAGGAATAGGGCTCCATCAGGTTGACCTCAAGCTGCTGACCGGGAATCGGGAAATGGAGGGGGGTACCCTTCTGGAGCTTGTCATCCTTGCGCATGGTACAGAACTCAATCCCCATTCCGCTGTTGAAAAGTTCAATATTCCTTTCATGGAAGATTGCATCCTTAACCTCGGCAGCATTGGCTGCTATGGGCGGAAGCGCTCCCCTGGTAATTCTTTCTCCGGCATTGATAATCTGAGCTGCACCGTCAAAATTATTCTGGTGCATCATGGCTTCTGCCTTGAGCAGATCATTTTCAGCCTTTCTGAAAGCGGGTGAAGGAGTAATCCATGTTGCCAGGTAGTCATCATGTCTGCTATACCTGTAGCAGGAAAAATGATAGTAACCTCTTTCCACCCTGAAAGTATTGGATGAGAGATATTCGAAATCTGTGAAGATACGGTCATCAACACCGTCCACATGTGAGGTTTTGGGAGCCGGAAGATGATCATACTGGTCGGCACCTACCCATTGAGCCGGCATATCCGGATCCATCATGTGGGCTATCCTCATGTCAACCCTGCCCCAGCCCTGGTAGTTTGCATAGGTGTGATAGAGATCATACCAGTTAACATCATCCATCTTCGGGGCGAAATCATATGTAAGACCTTTATTGGCATATGACAATACTTTTCCCCAGTTTACTGCTTCATTTTCCTCCTTGTTCCGCGGGGCATAGGAAAGGAATCTTGCTGCCATGGAATTGGCCAGTTCCCCGATTTCCTTCTGGGTATAGGTCTTGCCAGGTATCCACGGTCCGGGAAGCGTGAAGGTGCTGCTTTCACAGATGGTAATGCATTTGTCAAGGCCTGCAAGCGCTGCAGTGATAAGATCACCGTAGGGAGAGTGCTCTATTTCCAGCGAAAGATCTGTTTCTTCCGTGGTGATAAAGCCCTTGTCAAAGAACAGCCCGACATAACCAAGGGCAAGGCCCTGACCCAGGTAGGCCATTGCCTTTACCATGGGTGTTTCGTCTTTTCCGCCGTCCCCTTCTATTTTCATGCCTTCATTTACTACTTTTCCAAGAATTTCATTGGAGGAAGCCAGCAGGGAATACATTTTCTTGTAGAAATTCTCAGTCACGGCAGCATACGCGTAAGAGGGTGTATTGTCCCACGCGATCCTGGGTTCCTTGCTGAAATCCCACATGGCCATGTTACCATGTGAGCAGGTACCTGCATCAGCACCCACCCACAGTGCCAGGGCCGGCCCTGTATATTCCTGTGTGTTGATGAACCAGGTATTTATAAGTCCGCCGGCCACACCCTTCACATCGGAAGGCTTTGAGAATGCAGTGGCAAAATCCGGATCATTCAGATTCTTTACTTCCAGGCTTTCACATCCCGTTACAAGGAATGCAGCCGTGACAATAAGCAATAAAAAATATTTATATGTTTTCATAATCGTAATATTCTGGATGTTAGAACTTTATTTCAAGTGATGCAGCGAACGACCTGTAGTTCGGATATCCCATGAAATCATATGCAAAATACTGGGTACCATCAGTGGTTGCTACCTCCGGATCATATCCTGAATAGTTGGTGAGGGTCCAGAGGTTCTTGCCCAATACTGCCACTTTAATTCCTTTGATGTATCCGTTGGCAAAATTGTTGAGTGCCGAAGCCGGAATTGTGTAGGAAAGCGACACTTCCCTCAGTTTCAGGTAGCTTCCGTCCTCAACCCAGAAATCGTTGAAATCGTTGACATCATAAAAGGTCTTGTAATAACTCAGGGTCTTTTTCAGATAATCAGGCTTGCCGGACTGATCCATCATTCCGTGCCTGTCATCCCTGGTAAGCCACTGTGCCGACTTATTGTATATGTCTCCTCCGTTTTTCCATTCGAGAAGTGCATAAAGACCTATACCCTTATAGCTTAAGTTATTGGTCATTGCCATCTTGAATTTGGGATTAGAGTCTCCTGTTTTGCCATACCACAGTGCACCTTCCTCATCGAGTTTCTTTATCGGCTTTTCTTCCGTTGTTCCCTCTGTTCCTTTGCGAATGACAAAGCCGTCGCTGTTGAGAACATAATTGTCGATGTTATCATCAGCTCCGAGCTGTTGCCTCATCTCCTCGAGTGAGGTAAGGAACTTATATCCATACATTGCACCGAATACTTCTCCTTCACGGATATAGAAGCATTTGTCGGCTTCCTGTCCCTGAGGACCGGTCTGGAAAGGCGGAACGGTCAGTTCAGTAATCTTGGTCCTGATCCTGTCAAAGATAAATCCGGCATTATAGGTGAAATTTGTTTTTCTTACAACTGCAGCATTGAATGAGGCCTCCCATACCTTTGAATTAAGCGACCCTGCATTCTGCACCTGGCTGGGCCATCCTCCGTACTGGACTGCAAGCGGAACGGCAAGTATCTGATCAGAGGTATTTGTAATCGATCTTATTACCTCAAAACTGAACCTGTTGAGGAAGTCGAAATTTAATCCCAGTTCCCATTCCTTTGAAAGAGAAGGCTTGAGATGCATATTTCCCAGCTGTGATTTTTGCGTAAGACCGCCACTGATAGCCATAACTTCATACTGATCGGCAAATCCGGGTCTCTGACCTGCTGTTCCGTATGCAGCTCTCAGCTTTAATTCCTGAACATTGGGAATGTGAATATCTTCGGTTAGCCTCCATGCCGCGGAAAGCCTGTAGTAGGGATTCCATCTTGCTTCGGAACCGAAAAGGGATGATCCGTCATAGCGGTACATACCGTCAAAAATATACTTGTCCTTATAGTCAAGATAAAGGATGGCGAAATAGTTTTTTGCAAGAATCTCATCCTGGTAGCTTGTAATGGACTTATTCCCTGCAATGGCATCAAAGGAGGGAACGCCGCCCAGACTGAAATCATAGCCTCTGGCTGAATGGCTCTTGTATTCCTGCTTTTCAAACAGATAACTCAGTTTTGCCCTTGTATTGAAATCTCCGAACTTCTGATTGAAATTTACCGTAGTCTGGAAATTCTGGGAGAAACTGTTTGTACCTCTTCTGTAATAGGTACCCAGGGAATATGTGGGTCCTGATCCGCCACGTTCCCATGTATCATAAGGCTCATAACTTGAATAGTCTCCGACGGAGTATTCAAAGGCATATTTCCCTTCAACATTTATTGCCGGGGAAATATTGTACCTGGCATTATATGTTCCGAGTATCCTGTTACGTTTTGTAAGATCTTCGACTTTCCAAAGATTGTAAATAGGGTTTTCCTGCTCTTCCTGCCATTTGTTAGGTACGAAAAGATATGGCTGTCCGTCAGGGTTTTCTGATTTCAGATTCACATCGGGTTCAATAAGAAGAGTATTGAAGAACACACCTCCGTTATAATAGTTGGCTCCTCCGGGATCCTGTGTCGATGACTTCACATAAAGATTTGAAGCCGATATCAGGAGTTTGGGAGTCAGCCTGTGGTCAACGTTCACCCTGAAGCTGTTTCTTTTGTATCCGTCAGTTTCTGTAACAAGTCCTGCCTGCCGGTTATTTTCAAAAGAAATAAGGAAGTTGGTCTTGCCCAGGTTTGATCCGGCTGAAATATAGTTTGTATAGAATCCGCTGCCGGGGAACACCTCACTTTCGTGGTCATAGAGGCGGGCATATGGATTATCGAGGTACTGATCAGCCTTGATGATCCGGGATCCTGTAACGCCTTCATCGCCAAATCCAGGATAATTGGCAGGATAAGTCACTCCCCTGTATCTGGTATAGGGGAATGAGGCCTGATCATCCTGAAGCTGATACTGGTGATGGGTGGCAAGATTATATTTTTTTGCCAGTGAATTGTAACCGTATTCGTTCCTGACGATGATTTCAGATTTGCCCTCGGTGAGGAGATTGCCCCTGCGTGTGGTAACGGCAATAACGCCGTTTCCTGCACGTGAACCGTAAAGAGCAGATGCAGAAGCACCCTTTACGACTTCTATTGATTCAATATCGTCGACATTGATGTCACCGAGCGTACCTTCCATGATGGCTCCGTCCAGAATGATGAGGGGGGCCTGTGATCCGGTGATCTGGGTGGCACCGCGGACAAGGATGGTGGCTGCACTGCCCGGTTCCCCGGTGGAGCTGATCACTGTAAGACCGGCAACCTTGCCCTGCAGGGCGGAAGAGGCTGATCCTGCATAAACTTCCTTGATCTTGTTTTCATCAACACGCTCAACCGATACAGCAAGCTTCTTCTTGGGAGTACCGGCGGCAACACCTGTGACGATAACCTCGTCAAGGTTAAGAAGGTCCTGATCCAGCACTACATTAATAACGCTTCTGCCGGCAATTTCCACATCCTGCGTCTTCATCCCGATAAACGAGAAGCTTAAAAATCTTGCATTTGCAGGCACACTCAGGGTATAATTCCCTCCCAGATCAGTATAGGTCCCCAGTGTGGTTCCCACAACTGTGACGGATACTCCGGGAATCGGTCCCTCTCCTTCTACGGAAGAAGTAACTGTACCTGTAATCACTCTTGCCTGTGCCAACAGAACGGAAGTTCCTGCAAACACACACAAAATAATCATCAGTAATAGTCTCTTCATAACTAATTCAGTTTTAGGTTTTGAACATAGGGCACAAATATACTTGTTTTTTCTTTTTTTCAAGAATAGCAACAGTAATTTTTTAAATATCAATCAAAATCGCAGTTTTTAAGTATTAAAAAATGTTAAAAATGCTTTGCATTTTTAATATATATAACATTTGGTATGATTCAGGATTCTTTCCGGAGTTCTCTGGCAGCAGCAAGCAGTTTCTCATACTTTTCCTTCCCCAGCGCCCTTATAAGTGGCTCTTTCAGAAATTCATACAAATATATTCCTTCCTTTCTGCCTTTTTCCCTTCCGCCTGAACAGGCCGGCCATTCCTCATAATTCAGGGCTGTGAAACCGGTATAATTCTTTATGCGGACAGGAAACAAATGGCATGACAGTGGTTTTCTGAAATTTATTTTGCCTTCTGTCCAGGCTTTTTCAATTCCGCACATCAGTATGTCATCATCGCCTAATACGGAATAGGCACAGTCAAGATTATCTATCAGGGGCGTGACATGGTCATTTTCCCAGTCTTTGAGACTTGTTCCCTGTTCAGTTACGGCATTTATTCCCTCCGGCCGGAGAAAAGGCCTTACATCAGGCCATATATTTTCGAGGATTTCAACTTCTTCTTCCAGCAGCGGGGCCCCGGAATCGCCTTCCCTGCAGCATATACCCCTGCAGTGCAGGAGATTGCAGGCAAACTTTCTGGTTAATATGTCGAGGCTGAATAGTGTATCGTCAATACGGAGCATCAGACCAGAATTTTTCCCGTCATCTCAGCCGGAATTGTAACATCCATTATGCTCAGCAGTGTGGGAGCAACATCTGCCAGAATGCCTTCGCCGATACTCCTGTAGTGGTCGCTCACAAGGATACAGGGAACAGGATTGAGGGAATGTGCGGTATTGGGTGTACCGTCTTCATTCAGTGCCTTGTCGGCATTTCCGTGATCTGAGATAATAAGCACTTCATAGCCTTTTGCCCTTGCAGCAGCCACAACTTCCCCCACACATTCATCAATGGTTGCAACAGCCTTCATGATTGCACTATAGACCCCGGTATGCCCAACCATGTCGCCGTTGGCAAAATTCAGGCATATAAAATCATACTTTCCCGTATCAATGGCACTGATAACGGCATCTTTAACAAGGTATGCACTCATTTCGGGCTGAAGATCATAGGTGGCAACTTTCGGCGACGGGATAAGTGTGCGTTCTTCATTCTCGAATACCTGTTCCCTGCCTCCGGAAAAGAAAAACGTGACATGTGCATATTTCTCCGTTTCAGCTATTCTCAGCTGTTTCTTTCCCGCATTGGCAAGCACTTCTCCCATTGTATTGCCTGCATTCTCCTTGGGATATATGACATGCAGACCCGTGAATGTAGCATCATAGGGAGTCATTGTGCAGTAATACAGAGGTATCGTTTTCATGCCATGTTCAGGCATGTCCTTCTGTGTGAGTGCTATTGTAAGCTCCTTCGCCCTGTCATTCCTGAAATTGAAAAATACTACAACATCTCCTTCCCTGATCTGTCCGACAGGCTTTCCGGAATCGTCAACCACCACAATTGGTTCCATGAATTCATCAGTTATCCCTTCATCGTAGGATTTCTGCATGGCATCCAGGATATTTTCAGCAGGATTTCCTATGCCGTTAACGATCACATCATAAGCTCTTTTAATCCTTTCCCATCTCTTATCCCTGTCCATTGCATAATACCGTCCGGTGAACGAGGCTACTTTCCCGTTTGACTGTTTCAGATGATCAAGAAGATTCTTCATGTAGCCCTTGCCGCTGTGCGGGTCAGTATCCCGTCCGTCTCCGAACCCGTGGATAAAAACATTCCTGATATTGTAATCCATGGTCATGTCGCACAGATAGTACAGATGCCGGTCAAGAGAGTGAACACCGCCGTCAGACAGCAGGCCCATGAAATGAACCTGTTTATCCCTGTCGCGTGCATATGAAAAAGCTTCGGTGAGAATCTTGTTCTTACGTATTTCCCCGGTCTTGCATTCGAGGTTTATTTTAACCAGATCCTGGTAAATTATTCTTCCTGCACCTATGTTCAGATGGCCGACTTCTGAATTTCCCATTTGCCCGTCAGGCAGTCCCACATTCTCGCCTGAGGCAAACAGCCTGGAACTGGGATATTTTTTCTTTAGCTCATCCAGGTTGGGCGTCGGTACGGTGCTGATAACGTCAGCCTTGCTTCCGTCTCCTATTCCCCAGCCGTCGAGAATCATCAGAAGGGTTTTCCTGTTATTCATCTTATTTTCCGGATTAATAAATCGTTTTTATTGCGGCATCCGAAAAAGGCCGGACAGACCCTTTCCGGAATCCAGGGTGCAAATTTAGCCAAAAAGGGATTCAACCCGGATAATTTGTGTTATTCAGCACTATTTTATTTCACTTCCCTGATCTTTATACTGAAATCAATATCGCTGCATGCCTCTTCCCTTGGAATATCCCTGTCAACCCAGGTGTTCCACTCATCCTCCGTAAGGTTCCGTGTAACCAGCGTGCATATGTTCTGAACCATAAATCCTGCACTTGCGGGCCGGCTTGCAAGGTTCATTTCCCTGCCCATTATTCCTGATACTATCTGCTGTCCGTTATTGCTGAATGCCAGGGCCGTAACTGTTCCGCCGTTGTCGGCAAACACTACGGGAAGCACTGACAGGCCGGCCATGTCGCTTATGTCAAAAATCCTGATGCAACTGTCATTTCCGGCTGTGGCCATCTGATTCAGCTCCTCATTGAATCTGATATCATTGATCCGGCCCTCATGTGCCCTGGTGCCCGACAGCCTTTTCCCGCTCAGGGCATCCCAAAGCTCCACAAAGCCTTCTGTATTCCCGATTGCAAGGGTTCTGTCATCCTTCCTGAACCTGACCACAGTAATGTTTTTCCTTTCACTTTGTATCCATTTATGCTCCTGAATGTCATCAGGATTCCAGACAGTCACACTGCCTTCAGCAGTAATCCCGGCAATGAATTTCCCGCCCGGAGAAATATCTGCTGTGTGAACATTTATCTGAGCCGGGGTAATATTTATGCATGTTTTTTCATTAAGATCCCATTTCAGCACTCTTCCGTCATATGAAGCAGAATAAAGATGCTTTCCGTCCGCAGAGAAGTTCAGTGAATTGATTCCTGCAAGGTGGGCCGAGAGCTTATATCTCGTTTCTCCCGGTTTCAGTGGTATCATGATAATTGATGAGTTTTCCTCTCCCGCCGCCAGCCATGATCCTTCAGGATCTGCGGCCAGTATCCGTATCACCCTTTCACCGCTGTAGACCTCCCTGAAATCATTTGAACCGCCGTTAAGTGTCCACTTCAGAATTTTCTTCTCACTGTCAGAGCAATAAAATTCTTCCGTCCCGGGACGGAAGGCAATGCTTTTTATTTCACCCTGATGTCCGTTGTAATATTTGAATCCTTCTCCGTATTGTTTTACAACATTGTAAAGACCGTTGAATATATCCGCATCATTTTCGTAGCCTCCGTTATTCAGATTGAACAGGTATGCCTGATATGCGAGCAGGGTCTGCAGATCTTTCTGCCCGTTGAGCTGCAGTGACCTAAGCGATAAAGACCTTCCCAGCGATATCATCCTCAGCCTGTTAACGGAATTCATCCCTTCAGTCACTTCCGCAATTTTCTGATCCGCTTCGGCAAAGGCTTTCAGGGCCGAATCGGCATTTCTGCGGGCAACAAACAGGCGGTTCTGTATCAGATCTTTCTGCCGGAGAGCTTCCTCGGCATCCTTCCTTGCAGCCACTGCCCCGGATTCAGATTGCTGCCAGCGGGTTATTGCCGTACTTGCAGCCGAATCAGCCCGTCTCATATCCATCTCGGCCAATAGCTGCCTGGATTCGGCAAATTCTTTCTGCCTGTCAGCCGATAATTTCTGTATCAGTGCGGCAATCATCAGTCCGAGTGCTATAATTGTTGCACCCCCGAAAAGGATGGTAAATATCCTGCTTCTTTTTATCTTGTTTTTCTGAAGCCTGAGTTTTCTTTTTTCCTCATCCTGGTATTCCTTTTCGCTTGTCCGCAGATAAACCATTGCCCTTTCAAAGGCCGGATCATATCTCCTGGCCCATTTCAGTGTGGGCTTTTCCTGATCCCGCCAGTTAATTGCCATTTGCAGGTCGGGAGGCCTCATAAGGCCGGTTTTTCCATGCTGGTACAGGGAAGAAGTTTCCGACAGCTTAAGATACATCTGAATTGAAGCAGCTTCTTCATCAACCCATACGGCCAGCCTGTCCCACAATCTGATAAGGCTTTCATGCGACAGATCGATAACCGTGTCATCCTTTAAATCCACGTCAGGGCCCGGCGTGAGGAATGACCGGGATGGCTGCCTGAATTTCCCGATCACTTCAGCCAGTTCCTCCGGGCTGCAGTCAATGATGGACTGCAGTGAGGAAAAAACTGTCGGGCGCCTGATACCCTTGTTATCCGGACCCTTTTCCGTTATTGCCCTGAACATTCTCCTGCAAATTTCCCTTCCCCTTTTGTCCAGTTCGCCATATGCCTCATCAGCATGACGCGACATGGCATTTCTCATGGTACCTATTGAGTCATATTCAGCATATCCCATCGGCCTGTCAGGATCATTGAGCTCATACCAGTGATTCCAGGTCCGCATCAGTGCATGCTGCAATACAGGAAGCTGATCGCTCTGATCCTCCAGATCATCAAGTAATGTTTCAACAAATGACTGGTCAACAGAGATTCCGCAATATTTTGCCGGTCCCTCGATAACCTGACGGTAATTTTCCCTTTCCATTCTCGGAATGAGAAAGTTGCTTCTGTTTATCAATTGCGTGAGACCCTGGTAATATGCACATTCTCCCATAAAATCAGCTCTCATGGTCACAATTGTAAAAACCCTGGAATCAATGAGGCTGACAGCATTCACCAGATTCTCTATAAATTCCCCGGTATCTGTTCCGTATGTCCCTCCGGTATCGGAAGTCCGGTACCGGAAGAGTTCCTCAAACTGATCTATAACCAGCAGCACTTTTTCATATCCCCTGATTATATGTTTTTTCAGTGCCGTTGAAATGCCGTCGGATTCGCGGTAGAGATCAGACAGCAGGGTTTCAACAGACACTTCCTTCAGCCCTGTTTCCGCAATGTTTTCATGCATTGCCCGTGCCAGGCTCTCGAAAGGGTCGTTGCCCGGCCTGAAGGTTATTATCCGCCATGGTGAAGATTCCTTCCTGCCCATCTCAATTATCTTCGGCAGGATCCCGCAGTAAACCAGAGAGGATTTACCGCTTCCCGAAGCTCCCGTGACCGTAATAAAACGGTTCCTTAAAAGCTTGCTGAATACTTCCTCACTTTCCTTTTCACGCCCGAAGAAGAGTTCGCTTTCTTCAGGAGTGAAGGGCCTGAGCCCCGGAAAGGGATTGGACTTACTGGTTTCTTCTTTCGGTTTCATCTATTAGCTTATAAATTTCCGGTGAATGTTCAGGATATCTTCTCAGGTGATCAGTAAGGGCATTCAGGGGAAGAACATAAAAGAACCTGTCATCTTTTTTCAATGCCGTCTCACTGGTTATGTTGTCAAAATGTATGCTTGTTTCGCAAAAGCCTGTCCCGCCGCTGCATTCCCACAGGATATATCCGTCGTTTTCCGGCAGGGATTCCGGCAGCAGCAATTCCGGGAATCCAAGTTCTTCTGCAAGGGAAATCAGTTTTTCCTCAGGAAGGGTTTTCAGACGGGATTTCAGGAAAACTACCTTGTCGTAAAGCAGTTCATGTGTGCTGGTCTTTCCGCTGATGATATTCTCAATAATATTCTTCATTTCTTCCGGAATTCTGTCCCATGCCTGCCTGTAAAAACTGCTTTCGGAACGTGCAAGCAATTTTGCAGCTTCCTGGCGGAGTATCATTTCCGGACTGAACAGAAGTGCAACAAGTGTTTCTGCCATTTCATCGCCGCTTATGCGGGAAACCTGCCTGATCATGCAGGCTCTGAGCCAGACGCCCAGCAAATTATAGTCGCGGTTTATTATTGTCCCGAAAAGGTCTTCCCGTTGCGGTATCTCTCCGGGATAGAACCTGAACAGTGTCCTGAGCCTGGCACCGGGGGATATGCGGTCGAACAGTACCGTAAGCCTTGTTTTAATCTGGTCGTCAAAGAGTATTTCCATCATTTCCCTGGCATGCCCGATACATTCACGGCTGCCTTCCCTGATGTTTTCTTCTATCTGTCTGACGGGCCTGCTGCCGTAAGCCACCGAAAGCAGGCTGAACAGGAACCTGACCCATCTTTTGTTTTCCTGATCCATGGCGTCCGCGGCTTTTTTGCCGTTCATCCCCGCGATTGCAATACCGGCAGATATGTTCCAGGTAATTATTCCGGCGACATCCGTTATCAGCCTGATCAGTCCTTCCCTGTCACCCGTACTGAGCCTGTAATTACAGAATGAAATACTTCCGGTCACCTCCTCCCGTATGGCACGTGTTTCAGTCCATAGCAATCCGAAAAGAAATTCCATATTTTCATGGCTGCAGTTGTTTGCAAGCACTCTGAGAATGGTAGATGCTGCCACCGTATTGCCGGATGACAGGAGGTATTGCCTGCGGAGAGCCTGATCTGCACTTCCCCCGAAGCTGTTGAGGGCATTCTCCGCATGCAGCCGTATACGGGGATTTTCCAGGCATGCGCAGACATCGGGAAGCAATTCCTTCAGGCTGAACTTTTTGATAATGCCCAGTGCTATCACTTTCAGGTCATCATCCCTTTCACGTAAATATCTGAGTACTTCAGAAACCGGTGGTGTACGGTCCTCTGCCAGAAGCAGCATTGCCTTCAGCTTCCCTACCCTGTTTCCCATGCCTGAGGAAAGAAGTTCCAGATCCTGGATAATATCTGAACTGCGGGCTCTGACATCCCGATCTATGGACGAATCCGATCTTATCCTTTTCAGGGCAGGCAGCAGATTGATATCTTTCTTTATTTCTGCATGATCAATTATCCTTTCTATGTACCATTGATTCCGGTTTCTTTCAAGAGGACTGATATCTCCGGTAATCAGGCCCAGGAAATCATTTTCAAATTCCAGACGGGCAGAGACTCTGTTTCTGCGGCAGTATGTGACATCCGGCAATTCCTGTCCCGGATCCGGCAGTTCCTCCGTTTCCCTGAAACTGATAACGGTTTTTCTGTAAAATGAGTAGAGCCTTGATCCTGCAATCATCCACAACCCAACAATAAGCAGAAGGAAAACCGGGAAATAAACCAGGTTTGCGGACCCGGCCGATCCGGCAAGAACAAGCAGCAGTCCCGTGATAAACATGCCTCCTCCCTTTATGCTGCCATAGACTGCCTGATCTGTGGAATATCTTTCCTCCCGGCCAAGGATACGCTGTATTATATCACCTGACGGATATTCAGCTGATTCCCTGAGAGCTCCTGAAAAAAGCCTGCTCAGGGCAAGAAAGACAAAAAATGTACTGAATCCGGTTTTTGCAGGATCATTTCCGGAGACCATCGCCGCGGCAAGCACTGCCAGTGTAAGTCCCCCGATAATCACCGGCGGCATTATTACAGCTGAGCGGAGCCTGAAATTCCTGAGGAAACCCGGATAAACAAATATTGAAAGGATCAGTGCGATAATCATCATGCAGCCCGTAAACAGGCCCAGGAAACGCGCCATCCCTTCCACTGAGGGATACAGCAGCCTGGTCTCCGCCATAAATGAATATCTTATAAACAAGGCGGCTGCAACGGAGAGAATGGCATAGCAGCTTATTCTTCTGAACAGACGGTTTTTTATCACGAGTTCTGCAAATGTCTGTCTGTTACGGTACGGTTCCTTCACACCGCAGTCGCCTTCTGTTTCTTCCGGATTTTTCCTCCGGTTCAGAATCCGCATAACTGCTGCCGAAAGGATTGAAACGGAAGCAATAAGCAGGAAATGCCTGGCGTCCGTTCCGGCATTGACCAGCAGGACTATCAGAAAACTGCCCGCCATGGCACCCGTTATTATCCATGTCCGGGAATTTCCCGGCTGAAATCTTTTACAGCCCTGTTCCTGCTTAACCGGAGCAATCCCGCTTAATTTCGACATCACCAGTCCGTTAAGGGGCCACATTGCAATGAATGTCAGAGCCACATTCCGGTCCCCCGGCATTACGATCAGCAGGATCCAGAGCAATAAACCGGTTAATGATACAAACAGGAGAATGATAATGGCATGTATATCCGGACTTACCCTTTTCCCGGACAATGATGCCAGGCCTGCAAGCAGCATTCCGGCTATTCCCGAGAGAATAAACGCCCGCGCCATGTCTGTTTCATCAAAGCGCGCCAGGTAGAATGAATGTGCCGTGATATCGAAGGTGGACAGGAAGATACCCCCAAGCATGGCATACACTGCCTGCAAAAATATTGCCGTGTTATGATCAGCCCCGGTACTGCTGATTCTGAATAAGCTGTATCTCATGCTATTTACCGGTTATTGGAATTTTACTAAAATAGTAAATTATATTTAATCCATAATGAGTATTGCTGTATTTCAGTTAACAATTTATAAAGAATTCCTTTCAGCTCCGGGTCAGTATCCCCGTTCTGACTGAATCATTGTTGCCAGCAGTCCGGGGTCAGCATTCATTCCGTCAACAATTATTCCGGCCCTGTTGTACCATTGTTCGCGTTCAGACAGTTTTTCCCCTATGAAGGAAACCAGCTCCCCGTCAGGAATATTTTTCAGGAGCGGTCTTTCGGCGGATGAACCGCGAAGGCGGCTGGCAAGCTGACCGGGAGTCATTTTGAGATAGACCGTAATACCGGTTTCACGCATGTAATCCATATTATCAAAATGACAGGGCGTTCCCCCTCCGGTTGATATTATGATATTTGCGTCAGAGCCAAGACCTTTAAGTGTTTCAGCCTCGATCCTCCTGAACTCCTCCTCACCGTCCTCGGAAAAAATACGGGCAATGGTTTTCCCGGCAAGCTCTTCTATCTTATCGTCAAGATCCAGGAACTGATATCCCATCCGGGCTGCCAGCCTTCTTCCCATTGTCGATTTCCCGCTGCCCATAAATCCGATAATGTATATCTTCCTGGTCCCGGTCATTATAATTCAAGTTTCATCTGTGCAGGATGATCCTGAACAATTGCCGGCAGGCCTGCCTGGTCATCCTCTTCCTCATCCTGCCCGCATTCCTGAACACCCTCCTTCCTGACAACAGGCTCTATCTCCAGTACATTGTCGACCATGTAGTTTGTAAGTCTGCGCCCTTTGGCCCTGTGACTTTTCACACCGATAAATTCAGCAACTTCAATTATTTCGTTTTCCCGGTTCCTGTGCTTCCCGCCGAAACTTATTTCGAACCTGGGATATTCAACTTCGGTAAGGCTTATCAGCCTTGAGTCGGGATGTTCACTGATGAATAAAAGGGGTTTTTCCGATTCTTCTATCATGAATCGTTTTATGTAATGATATTTAAGTTCCCCGTCGTAATAGATTGCGGAGTATACTTTCCCCGGCCTGAATTTCTCAATGATGAGAATATTGTCTTCAAAATGGTTTGACAGGTCGAAGCCCGTATTTCTGAAATAACCGTTTTTGGTTATAACAAGTATCTTGTCGTCGCCGGCAAATTCACCAAGACAGATACCCCTGCCATCGCCATTCAGCCTGAAAACGGCATCATCAAACCATATCTTTCTTCCGCCAAGAGTGGATAATCCCTTTTCCTTGAGTGTTATTTTATTTACGGCATATTTCGTAAGGATATTCCCCATGGTTGTCCTTCCTTTAATGGCGAGCTCCCCGAAATCAAATTCAAAGGTAAGCTTCTTAAGGCGTGCCCTGGGCTTGTGGTGTACCCTTATCACTTCGGCCTCCCCGTTCGGATTGGCACTGAAATATATTATTCTGGATCCCGGAGTGCCCCGTGTCAGATTATACTCCTTGTCACGTGTAAGTCCGGTGATGGCAAATCTCTTAGCCAGGCAGGGACCGTCCTTCCCGTCCTGGTAAACAATGTTGTAAATGGTCCTTTCATCGTTGCGGAGGAAAACCGCGGCATACAGGATGTCATTCCCCACAAATACCTTGTCATCAACTTTGGTAATCAGATAAGCACCATTTTTCCTTATCACAATTATATCATCGATATCGGAACATTCACATACAAATTCATCCTTCTTCAGGGAAGTTCCGATAAAGCCCTCCTTATAGTTTATATACAAACGGGCATTATTTGCTATTACCTTTGCAGCCTGAATAGTATCAAAGTTTCTTATTTCGGTTTTCCTTTCCCTGCCCTTGCCGTATTTTTTCTTTATCTGCCTGAAATAGTTAATAGTATAGGGAATAATATTATTCAGGTGATTTTTAACCTCCTCAAGTTCAGCCTCAATACCCTTTATGTGTTCGTCAGCCTTACGGACATCATATTTTGATATGCGCTTAATCCTTATTTCCGTAAGTTTTATTATATCATCCTGAGTAACATCCCTGAGCAGTCTGTTTCTGAATGGTTTCAGTCCGTCATCAATTGTACTGATGACACTCTCCCATGTTTCGCACTCTTCAATATTCCTGTAGATCTTTTCTTCTATGAATATTTTTTCGAGTGAGGACATGTGCCAGTCTTCCTGAAGTTCGTTTTTCCGTATTTCCAGTTCCGTTTTCAGTAATTCCACGGTTCTGGAAGCTGAATGTTTCAGGATCTCGCTCACTCCCATGAATGAAGGCCTGCCTTCTGATATAACGCAGGTGTTGGGAGAAATTGAATATTCACAATCAGTAAGGGCATAAAGGGCATCAATGGTCTTGTCAGGAGAAACGCCCGGCATGAGATGTATCTTTATTTCCACATCTGCAGAGGTGTTGTCGTCGATCTTCCTTATCTTGATCTTGCCCTTTTCGTTTGCCTTTATTATAGATTCGATAAGTGTGGTGGTAGTCTTGCCAAAGGGGATCTCCGTAATTACAAGGCTTTTCTTGTCTATCTTTTCTATTCTCGCCCTTACTTTCACAACACCGCCTCTCTGGCCGTCATTATATTTTGATACATCAATGAATCCTCCGGTCGGGAAATCGGGATAGATCACAAATTCCTTCCCCTGGAGATGGTTTATCGTTGCATCAATAAGCTCATTGAAATTATGAGGCAGTATTTTTGAAGCAAGTCCAACGGCAATTCCTTCGACACCCATGGCAAGAAGCAGGGGAAATTTGGCCGGCAGGCTAACCGGCTCCCTGTTGCGTCCGTCATAGGATTGTTTCCATTCGGTCGTTTTAGGATTAAAAATCACTTCAAGCGCAAACTTCGACAGCCTTGCCTCTATATACCTGGGGGCAGCTGCCCCGTCACCGGTTAATATATTACCCCAGTTGCCCTGGGTTTCCACCAGCAGATCCTTTTGTCCGAGCTGTACAAGGGCATCTCCGATTGAGGCATCACCATGGGGATGAAACTGCATTGTATGACCTATGATGTTTGCCACCTTGTTGAAGCGTCCGTCATCCATGCGTCTCATGGAATGAAGGATTCTCCGCTGAACAGGTTTCAGTCCGTCGAACAGGTCCGGAACAGCCCTTTCAAGAATGACATACGAGGCATAATCAAGAAACCAGTCCCTGAACATTCCCGGCAATGCGGTAACGGAATGAAGTGCTGCCGGGGAATATTCCGTTTCTTCCCCGCTTTCCGGATAACCGCTTTCAAATTCAAGTTCTTCCATAATTCACAACTTATCCCGCCCTGTATCCCTTTAACTGTTAAGCCTCAACAAGATCTTCTTCAAACTTAAGGTTCTCAATTATAAAATCCTGTCTTTCCGGTGTGTTTTTCCCCATATAGAATTCAAGGTATCCGTTTACCGCGTCGTTTCTTTTCATTCTGACCGGTTCAAGACGCATATCCTTTCCGATGAAGTATCTGAATTCATCAGGAGATATTTCCCCCAGGCCCTTGAACCTTGTTATTTCCGGATTGGGGCCGAGAGTCTCTATTGCCCTTGACCTTTCCGCGGAGGTATAACAGTATTTTGTTTCCTTCTTGTTGCGCACCCTGAAAAGTGGTGTCTGGAGTATGTATACATGGCCCTTTCTGACGAGATCGGGGAAGAACTGGAGGAAGAATGTGAGAAGAAGGAGCCTTATATGCATTCCGTCAACATCTGCATCTGTTGCAATTACAACATTGTTGTAGCGCAGGTTTTCAATCCCGTCTTCAATATTCAGGGCGGCCTGAAGCAGATTGAACTCTTCGTTCTCATAAACAATTTTCTTGGTGAGTCCGAAGGAATTGAGCGGCTTGCCCCTGAGACTGAAAACTGCCTGTGTTTCAACATCCCTCGACTTGGTGATTGAACCGCTTGCAGAATCACCCTCTGTAATGAATATTGTTGATTCAAGCTTGCGGGGATCGGCGGAATTGAAATGTATTCTGCAATCCCGCAGTTTCTTGTTGTGAAGGCTCACCTTCTTTGCCCTTTCCCTGGCAAGCTTCTGGATTGAAGAAATAGCCTTCCTCTCCTTTTCTGAATCCTGTATCTTTTTAAGAATTATTCTGGATGTTTCCGGATTCTTATGAAGGTAATCGTCAAGCCTTTTCTTAACAAACTCATTTATGAAATTCCGTATCGAGGGTCCTTTGGGACCCATGTCCTTTGACCCGAGCTTCGTTTTGGTCTGGGATTCAAAAACCGGCTCCTCCACCTTGATACTTATTGCCGCTATAATCGAGGATCTTATATCCGAAGGGTCATAGTCCTTCTTGTAGAACTCCCTTATGGTTTTCACCACCGCTTCCCGGAAAACCGTGAGATGGGTACCTCCCTGTGTGGTATTCTGTCCGTTGACGAAGCTGAGATATTCCTCCCCGTACTGATGTCCGTGGGTAAATGCAATCTCAATGTCATCCCCTTTCAGGTGAATAAGGGGATAAAGTCCTTCCCTGCTCATGTTGTCAGTGAGCATGTCAAGCAGGCCGTTTCTGGAGAAGTATTTATTGCCGTTGAAATTTATTACCAGTCCCGTATTCAGGTAGGTATAATTCTTCAGCATAGTCTCAACATATTCCGATATATAGAAATAGTTGCCAAACATGTTTTCATCGGGCTGAAATATAACCTCAACCCCGTTCTCTTCATCAGTTTTCTCCAGAGGATGGTCCTTCAGTAAGATTCCGTGTTCAAACTCTGTCATTTTCACCTCTCCGTCACGGACAGATCTGATTATGAACCTTGAAGAAAGTGCATTGACCGCTTTTGCCCCGACACCGTTCAGGCCGACCGATTTCTTGAAGGCCTTGGAATCATATTTGGCACCGGTATTCATTCTTGCAACCGCATCGGTAACCTTGCCCAACGGTATTCCACGGCCGTAATCACGCACCCTTACCTCCCTGCCGGTGATGGAAACATCTATTTTCTTCCCGAATCCCATCATGAATTCATCAATGGCATTATCCATAACCTCTTTCAGCAGCACATAAATTCCGTCATCCTGTGATGAGCCATCCCCAAGCTTTCCTATGTACATACCGGGCCTGAGCCTGATATGTTCACGCCATTCAAGCGTCCTGATATGTTCTTCTGAATATCCTGCAGCCGTCATTTAGCGGAAATTTTGCGCAAATATAGTCAATTAGGCAAGTCTCCTGCGGGTAATTTTTCAACAATCACAGGGAGGTGATATTCTCCTGAAAGCGGCATACAAATCATGTCAGGAATATTTATCTGAGTGAATGACAATTGTATTTTCAGCGGGAATGTTGATAAAAGATTTTTTTCCCTCCCTGTTTTTACAGCATCAGTGCCGCAACCCTGAGCAGGGTTTTTTTCTGCCGCAGGTCTTCCCCCCTGAGGTCAAAATCCCATATCCACAGAAGCACTCAGGGAATTCATCAGGCAGTAATCAGGAGTGTGGGTCATTTTTCCCCGGTTTCCCTTGTCATTTCATCAAAAACCTCTGTCATGCGTGTCCGGAATTTCACGGACAGTTCATCGCAGTCGTCCGTTCCGAATGATTCCGGCGGAACAGGATCCAGAACCCTGATCATGATCCTGCGGTAATCTCCAAACACCAGTCCGTGCTTCGGAAGTATGTCGCGGGTACCGGTAAGCAGAACAGGAAGGACAGGAAGCTGTGCAGCAATAGCCAGCTCAAATGCACCTCTCCTGAAAAATCCGATTTCCCCGTCAAAAGAGCGTGTCCCTTCAGGAAAAATCATTATTGAAATACCCTTTTTCAGACAGGCAAGTGATTCCTCCATCATTTTTTCCTTACTCTCCCTGTTTCCCCTGTCAACCGTTATATAGCCGGCCATCCTGAGATACCATCCCAGAACAGGCACTTTCATGTTTTCAATCTTTGAAATCCATTTGAAACGGTAACGCAGGCAGTTGAGCAGAAGAATATCAAGTATCGACTGATGGTTTGAAATGATGACATAGGTTTGCTTCCTTACTGCTTTTTCCCTGCCCTCAATCCTTATTTTCCATACCGGAATCAGATATGTTATGACCAGGGATTTGTAAATCAGCAGCCAGTGTACAATGGTCCTGTTCCTGTCAAAGGGCAGGACCAGGAGCCATATGACAAAAACCACGGGAAAGAACAGCACCATGATCATTATCCCTGTAAACCAGACCAGTATTGACCTGAGAATATTCATACTTTGAATTTTTATACCAGCGCTCTGCAGCTCCGGCAATGATTTGAGAATGTCCTTATTCAATATCTGTATTGTTCCGGCGCATACCTCTCCCGGTGCTGCTTAAAAAAATTTGTAAATATCCGGGCTTTCCAGTCTGATATTTTCATTCCTGAACACCTTCATCATATCTTCCGGCATATGTCTGCAGCCCGTCAGCCCTTCCGCTGCCCTTTCCAGCCCTGTGTTTCCCGATATTGCACATTCCCTGATTATTCCATCCTTAACGGTCATCCGGCAGGAACATGATTCCCCGCCGATCTCAAACTCATCCGCAAACTGGTATTCCGGCCCGTAAGCATAGTTCCATTCCCAGGTCCGGTATTTTGAATCAGCAATCAGTCTGATTTGACTCTCTTCCCCGGAAGTGAGCCTGTGCAGCCTGTTTTCCTCTCTCCTGAGGAAAAAGTCGAGCAACAGCGACCTGAACTCCTCCATATTCACCCTTCCGCCCATCAGGTCCCCGAGATTGGCAACCCGGGAAGGAACTGAATCAACCGCCCTGGTAAGATAGGAAGATGTATTTTTTCGAAGCGAACGTTTCAGCATCTCTGTGTCGGCATTGAACAGGAGCGTTCCGTGATGAAGGACTCTCTCGCGGTAGACATGTTCGGCATTTCCCGAAATCTTGAGCCCCTTCACCCTGAGGTTGTTTCTCCCTTCAAGGACAGCATCCGTTCCCAGTGATGCCAGGAATTCAATAACCGGCCGCGTATATTTCCTGAAATTCACCTGATGGCCGCTCCGGCTCTGAATAATGAATGAGAAATTGATGTTGCCCCGGTCGTGATAAACTGCCCCGCCTCCGGATATCCTCCTGATAACCGGAATAAAGTTCCGGCTGACGAATTTTGTATCGGCTTCACGGTGTGCAACCTGATGTTTTCCGATTATGACCGAGGGATTGTTCACTCCGATAACAAGAAAATCTTCCTCTCTGTTCCTGAGCAGGTATTCCTCGGCTGCAAGATTGAAACAGGGATCGGTTGTATCAAGGTCAATGCAGATCATTGCAAAATGATTTCATTCCGGCCTGATGTTTTTTTCCGCAACAAGATACAGCCTGTAGCAGCTCCACCCTATCAGTGCCCCGAGAAGCGACCCGCAAAGCACATCACCGGGATAGTGCACTCCGAGATAGATTCTGCTGTATCCGACCAGCAGTGCCCAGATGATCATGAAGACCGAGAACCATCTTTCCCTGATGAAAAGAAGACTCAGTACCGCAACATTGAAGGAGTTTGCCGCATGGGATGATACAAATCCGTAAAGTCCCCCGCAATGGCAGTTAACAATGTGAACCATTCCCTGAAGCGAAGGCTCGTGGCAGGGCCTGAGCCTCTGAAACACATTTTTGAACAGATGCACCGACGTCAGCTCCGTAAGGGTGGCTGCCAGGATGATAAAAAGGAGAATAAGGAGGGCTTTCCTCCTGTACTTCAGCCATATCCATATCAGAACAGCTAAATAAAGAGGTACCCAGGTCAGAATTCCGCTGATTATCCACATCAGCTTGTCGAGAAAGGGAGAATATCCTGAATTCAGGAAAAGAAAAATCTGGCGATCAAGGTTTTCAAGCATGTAATCAGATCAGTTTTCGTTAAGGACTCCCCACAACAGGTCCTTCAGCTGATTCAGTCCCGTTCCTGTAAAGGAGGACACAAATATTCCCGGTATGTCGGGCAGATCCCTGCTTAGTCCTGATTTGAGCTCATCATCCAGCAGATCTGTTTTGGAAACTGCCAGAACTCTTTTCTTGTCGAGCAGTTCAGGATTATACAGGCTTAGTTCATTCAGCAGTATTTCATATTCCCTGCGTATGTCGCCGGTGTCGGCAGGGATAACGAAAAGAAGGAGGGAATTTCTTTCAATATGCCTGAGGAATCTTACACCAAGGCCCTTCCCTTCGTGAGCCCCTTCAATTATCCCGGGAATATCCGCCATCACGAACGATTTGTTATCCCTGCAGGCAACAATACCAAGGTTTGGTACAAGTGTTGTAAACGGGTAATCCGCAATTTTGGGCTTTGCGGATGAAAGGACCGAAAGAAGTGTTGATTTTCCGGCATTGGGAAAGCCGACCAGGCCCACATCGGCCAGAAGCTTGAGTTCAAGGATGAACCATCCTTCCGAACCTTTCTCACCCGGCTGGGCATAGCGCGGGGTCTGGTTTGTCGGAGACTTGAAATGTACATTTCCAAGTCCTCCCCTGCCTCCTTTCACCAGTATCCTTTCCTCGCCGTGAGATGTGACTTCAAGAATCATTTCCCCTGATTCCGCAGTCTTTACAACGGTTCCCGGAGGCACTTCTATTACCACATCCTCCCCGTCGGCACCTGTTGACTGCTGTCTTCCCCCTGCACCCCCGTGCTCCGCAAATATATGCCGGCGGAACTTAAGGTGAAGAAGGGTCCACATCTGACCGTTCCCCCTCAGGATAACATGTCCTCCCCTGCCTCCGTCACCACCATCCGGCCCTCCCTTCGGCACAAATTTCTCCCTCCGCAGATGGGAGGAGCCTGCGCCGCCATTGCCAGAACGGCAGAAAATTTTCACATAATCAACAAAGCTGGCTGAGGACATTCTCTTTCCTTATTCCTGATTGTCAGGCAGATCTAGTTCGCAAGCCGGCTGACATGAACACTGAGCCTGTCAAATATCTCCTCTATGCTTCCCATTCCGTTGACAGGCTGGTATATGCCACGTTCGCGGCAGTAAGAGATTATGGGTTCGGTCTTTCCCCTGTAAACCGCAATCCGGTTCTCAATAACCACGGTATCCTTGTCATCAGGCCTGCCGGACAACTCAGCCCTCCCGACCAGTCTTTTCACCAGCTCATCATGCTCCACATCCAGGACAAGCATGGAGTCTATTTTCATTTTCCTGTCATTCAGCATCTTTTCAAGAGCGACTGTCTGCTCGACTGTTCTCGGAAAGCCGTCAAACAGGAATCCGGCAACATTTTCTGCCCTGTCAATCTTTCCGGCAATCATCTCTATCACAACCTCATCCGGGACCAGCTCACCCTTTGCCATTATGGAGCTCACCTTCCTTCCCAGTTCCGTTTCTGCGGCAATCTCGGCCCTCAGCATATCGCCCGTGGAAAGATGGGCCAGATTGAATTTTTCAGCCAGTTTTACTGACTGTGTGCCTTTACCTGATCCCGGAGGACCAAAAATCAAAAAGTTCAGCATAAAATAATTATTTAAGGTACTAATGTGTATACAGAAGTCAGATTCCGGCCGTATCCGTCATAATCCAGACCGAAACCGACAACAAAGTCATTCGGTATTCTGAAGCCGGTATAATCCAGCGTAAAGTTTTTCACATAGGCTTCCGGCTTGAACAGAAGGGTAGCGATGCCGATGGAGGCAGCCCCCCGAAGAATGATCTCATGAACTATACTTTCCAGGGTATATCCGCTGTCAACAATATCTTCAAGAATGATAACATTCTCCCCCCTGATGTCCTCGTTAAGGCCGATCAGCCGGCTCAGTGTGCCGGAAGAGCTTGTTCCGCTGTATGAGGATGTCTTCACAAACGATATCCGCGCATCAATCTTCAGCCTTTTAAAGATTTCCGATGCAAACATGAAGGCCCCGTTAAGAATGCCCAGGAAAAGCACATCCCTGCCTGAAAGATCATGGTTCATCTGATCCGCCATTTCATCTATCCTTTTGAGTATTGCCTCTTCAGGAATCGATTCCCTGAATCTCTTGTTCAGAATAATTGTTTCGTTCATTTCCGTTTTCTCAATTCCGGGATGCTGCGAAATTATGAAAATAATAACTTATTTTTGTCCTTGTCAGGAAGTTAATTGTAACAATATCATGAAACCACTGGTAAGCATAATAATGGGCAGCCTGTCCGATCTGGACATTATGGAAAAAACGGCGCAGATACTGAATGATTTCAGAATCCCTTTTGAGATAAACGCACTTTCAGCTCACCGGACACCCGGGGAAGTGGAAGAATTTGCCAGATCAGCAGCAGACAGAGGTATCAGGGTTATCATTGCCGCAGCAGGAATGGCAGCTCACCTGCCCGGTGTCATTGCAGCCATGACTCCTCTTCCTGTGATAGGCGTACCCATAAATGCCTCGCTTGAGGGCCTCGATTCAATATTTTCAATACTCCAGATGCCTCCCGGCGTACCGGTGGCAACCGTTGGCGTCAACGCCGCACAGAATGCAGGTATCCTGGCCGCCCAGATCATCGCTGCAGGAAATAAGGATGTGATGAAGGAAGTGATCAGATACAAGGAAGATCTGAAAAAGAAGATTGTCAGTGCCAATGAGGAAATAAAAAATATAAAATTCCCCTTTAAAACAAACTGATTTTTTCCTATATTGCTGTCAGATATTGAAACAGTTTGTACTCGCTGCACAAAATACCTGTTTCCCTGATAGTGTTTTCCCTCGGTCTTGCCCTTTCCGGCAATAATCCTCACAGTCTTCCGGCAGGAGCAGCAGATGCGGGCAGGGGATCGGTATGTGTCATGAAACCTGGCTTCTGGTCCTCTTTCAGAAATCCTGCACTGCTGGCATCCTTCCATGACTTCTCGGCAGGGATAAATTATGAGAACCGCTTCAACATCAGCGAACTGGGCTCACGTACCGCCGCAATGATAATCCCCGCGGGAAAACCCTCGCTGGGAATAATCTACTCCCACTTCGGTTTTTCACATTTCAACAGACAAACTTTCGGTATTGCATGCGGAACAATACTGTGGGAAAATATTTCCTCCGGCGTGCAGATAGACTATTTCTTTGAGAAGGTTTCGGAAAAATACGATAATATCCATTCTGTCACCTTCGAGGGAGGGTTGACGATAAGACCCGCGGAAAACATAAACATCGGGGTCCATGTTTTCAACCCTCTTCCAAACTCACTGCGCAAAAGAACCCTGCCCTCGTTCATCAGGGCAGGTGCGGGGATAATGCTCAATGAAAACCTGTTTGCAGGTGCTGAAGCGGAGATGTGCACGGGAAGCACACTGATACTGAGAACCGGGTTTGAATACGGGCTGACGGATGATCTTTTTGTAAGAGGAGGCTTCAGCAGCCGGAATTCGTCATTCTCCTTCGGACTGGGATACAGTTTCGACCGCATCAGTCTTGACATGAGCTTTGCCGGCCATGAACGGCTGGGAATAACCACTTCTCTTTCGCTGATATTTCTGCTAAGGGATCAATGAGAAAAATCATACAGGGAAAAGCATTTAAGAAATTACCGGCAAGGGACTCCGTGATGAAGAGCCGTAAATGGAAACAGGGACAGGAAATTCTGAATGAAGGGAAATCTCTATGAAACCTCATCTGACAATATTGATTCTGGCGGTCCTGTTATGTGTTTCAGTGCTTATCCACGGCCAGGAAATCAGGCAGAGCGACATGACAGACATTGCCGAGGAGCTGGCAGGGGATGAAAGCGATCCTGAATCAGCAGCCATCTTTCTTGAACGTCTCCAGGAGCTGGCAGAGAATCCCGTCATGATCAATTCGGCCGAAGAAAATGAACTGGCACGCCTGTTCTTTCTTACAGACTTTCAGATCAGGGCACTCAGCGATCACATCAGATCAACAGGCAGTATCCTGTCCCTTTACGAGATCGCATCAATACCGGGATTCGACCGCAGAACGGCAGAAATCATGAATCCGCTGATAAGTCTCAGAGAATCAGGACGGAAAATTAATATAAATTCTAAGTTCATGAGCAGAACCCTTTCCAGTTTCATCATCAAGCCTGCGGGATCTGACAGCAACTATCCCGGATCAGCATGGAAAATACTTGTCAGGCACAGAACAGAAAAGGGTCCTTTCACTGCAGGATTTACCTGTGAGAAGGATCCCGGGGAGAAATTCCTTTCCGGCTCTCCTCCCCTTCCCGATTTCCTTTCCGCCCATCTGGCCTTTTCAGGCAACGGCCTTGTAAGAAAAGTGATAGCAGGCGATTATTCGGCAAAATTCGGCCAGGGTACGGCACTCAATACCGGCATCCATACCGGATTGCCGCTTACCGCGGCCGGATATTTTCCTTCACGGAATGAAATAAAACCCTATACCTCTGTGGATGAAAACAATTTTTTCAGGGGTGCCGCATGTGAACTGGCAAGCGGAATGGCCGGGCTGTCGCTGTTTTTCTCACATAACAGGATTGACGCCGCAACGGAATATTCAGGTGATTCATCAGAACTGTATATCAGAAGCCTTTATAAAACAGGACTGCACAACACCCCGTCCGCTATCCTGAAAAAGGATGCCGCTGCCGAAACGGCATACGGGACTAACCTGAGCCTGAATTTCAGGAAAGTGACAGCGGGCATGAACTTTCACCGGACCATCCTTTCACTTCCGTTTACAGACTCCCTGGCCAAAGCTGAGAAGTTGTTTGACTTCACCGGCAGGCGAAAAGATATACTTTCAGCTTACTACACGGCATCCATTGGCAGGTCATTGCTTTTCGGCGAATTATCATACGGGGGAAGCAACAGGTCAGCACTCGTTCAGGGTTTTACCCTGAGAGCCTCAGGAAGGCTGACCATTAACGGACTTTACCGTTATTACTCCCCCGGCTTCGGGGGCCTGCATTCAAGAGGGCCCGGAACCGGCTCCTCGGCTGCAAACGAGGAAGGGATACTGGGGAATTTCACTTTCGAGGCAGCAAGATATCTCTTCATCAGTGCAGGATACGACCTTTGCCGTCATCCGTGGCTGAAATACAGAACAAGTTTCCCGTCGTTGTCAAAAAGATATGAAGTAAAACTGAGATATCTGCCTCCGGACAGACTGAATGTTGAAATGTCGTACTGCAACAGATCGTCCGTTAATAATGAAAAAAAGGACAGGGGAATTGCCGGGAGGAAAACAGCTTCCTCCGGAACACTCAGGACAGTATTCAGGTATTCCCCGGAGAAGAACCTGTCCCTGAATTTCAGGATCGACTGCAAATCGGTCCGTGAAAGCGGAAGCAGGGGATACCTGATGTCACAGGATCTGAAATATTCTTTCAGAACCCTTCCCCTTACTTTCTGGACAAGGTTCTGCCTGTTCAGTACCGATGACTGGGATTCCCGGCTATATGTTTATGAACATGACCTGCTTTACAGTTACAGCATCCCGGCATTTTCAAGGGAAGGTTCAAGGATGTATCTGATGACTGAATGGAATTTTTCCTCTTTTGCCCGTATCAGGCTGAAATATGCCCATACATCATTTCATGACAATAATCCGCCGGAAGACCTGAACGAGCTCAGGATGCAGTTAATAATGAGATTTTAAAAAGGCCGCCGCAGGCAATAATAAAGACCGGGCCGGAACCGGCATTTCCATTGCTCATGACAGCAGTCTCCTACAGGTCGTAAAGCATTCTCAGTGCTTTTTTCACAACCATGTCTGACGATCCTATTGCGAATCTTGAGGATTCAACCTCATATCCTCCTTCCTTGTACAGGCCGGCGGGAGCAAGGTATCCGGCCGATCCGTTGCAGTGTGTTATTATGAAGGTATACCGGAAGGGTGATCCGGCTTTTATTTCCATTCCTATTTCGGTGAGCATTTCAACATTGAATCCTATAAAGGCAACATCCTTCCCTATGCGTGCTGCCGTTATATGCACGGGGACAACTGAAGGCTGGTCTGTTCCTGATGGAGCTTCAGCCGTAATTTTCCGGGGGCATTCAAGAATGGCAAAATCAGTGGAGATATCTCCTGTAAGGTCCGTTTCACGGATTCCCCGGAATACATGAACAACCTCCACCCCGAGCAGATTGCCCAGAAGCACCGGTTCGGGAATCCAGCCGGGTTCACTGCTGAATTCCGGCAAAACCCTGTACCACGGATCTATGTTACCTGAAGCACCTGTAAAAACAGGAGCAATCACATCTTTCCCCAGTATCTTCTCTACAAACTGGGCGGAAAGGCCCAGGACGTCACCGCTGACCAGCATGTTCCGCGGTCCCAGGGAGGTGGAATGCGTCGCATAGTCATAAAGAGCAGCCAGCGGCCTGCCGTCGGGAGTGGCAATTTTCATCACCACCACTTCCTTGTCGGTAATGCCCTCAGGATTCCTTCCAAGCTTTATTGAACCGTCAGCCTGCATTTCGCGGCGGTTGGCACCCACAGGTGACGAACCCTTCCCTGCTCCGGCCGTTACAGGCCTTAAATCCCGGATGGCTTCATCTATGGCAGCCAGCAGCCTTTCCTGGAGGAATTTCGTGTATTCAATATTGTTCGGGTCACCCGTCTGGGAATTGACTGTGAGTGTGGGAGAACTGTGGGTATGGATCGTTGACAGGAATATTTCCGATTCACTGAATCCGAACCTGTCAGTAATTGCTTTTCGTATTGTATGATATACTTCGTTTCCGTATGATCCGATATCAGTAGAAACAAGCAGCAGCCTCCTGCCGTTGTTTTCAAAAACAACAACACGGGCACTCAGCGGATCATGCACACCTTCAGAATAGGTTTTCCTGGAGGCATATCCGTAAAGCTTGACGGGAAGAGCCGGAGTGATATCCGTCCTGGCTGTTCCGGCCCTGAGAAGGGATCCGGATTTTGCCTGTTGCAGGCCTTGTCCGCAGAGAGATACAGAAAAAATAAGCAAAACGGTGAGGGGCAGCAGTCTTTTGATCTTCATGGCGGAAAATTTTATATAACTAATTTCGGAAAAATATTTCAGTTTCCCTGCCTGTTTATACCCGGAAGGAGTCAAGAGGGGGCGGCAACCCGGGCAGACTTAATATCCTTTATATTGAGCTGAAGGCTCCTGACTCCCCTGAATTCATTCAATTCTATTGAATAGCATATGTCTACGGGCTCTCCCCTGCGGATATACTCAAAGCGGTGGGCCTGATTGAAGGCGATTGCCGGGAGAATCTTCAGAGGGTCCCCTTCCTGATACAGCTCGAGCTTGAGATGTTCCCCGCTGGATCCGACCATGCGTCCCGATCCTGTGTCGAACACATTCCGCGACATGAAAACGGGAGCCATATTCTCGGGTCCATAGGGCTGGAACTGGTTCATGACACGAAAAAACTCATCATCTATTTCACTGAATGAGAGTCCGGCATCAATGAATATCCTCGGCTGCAGCTGATCTTCCGTTATTGTACGGTTTACATACTGTTCAAACCTTTCCGCGAACGGCCTTATGTTTTCCTTTTTCAGTGTCAGTCCTGCAGCAAACATATGTCCGCCGAAACTTTCCAGGAGATCGCTGCAGGATTCAATTGCCTGATAGAGGTCATAACCCTGAACCGATCGTGCTGAACCGGTTGCAAATCCGTTTGATTCAGTGAGAATGACTGTTGGCCGGTAATATGTTTCAATAAGGCGTGAAGCCACGATTCCTATGACTCCCTTTTTCCAGGAGGGGTTGAAAAGCACCGTTGTTTTTGCATTCGATGTACGCTTGTCTTCGGAAATCATCCTCATTGCCTCGGTTGTTATCAGCCGGTCAACGTTTCTCCTTTCAATATTGTAATTGTCTATTTCCTTGCTTATCCCGTAAGCGAGCTTCGGATCACTTGAGATCAGCAGTTCAACGGCCCTTGCCCCGCTTTCCATTCTCCCGGCGGCATTGATTCTCGGACCAATCCGGAAAACAACATCCTCAATTGTCAGTGTACGGATGATTTCAGCCTCACGGATAACTTCCCGCAGGCCCGTGCGCGGAGATTCATTGAGCTGTTTCAGCCCGTAATATGCCAGTACCCTGTTCTCCCCGGTTATCGGCACAATGTCCGAGGCAATGCTTACAGCCACCAGGTCGAGATACTGTATTATTTCCGTGAAGGGAATGGCATGTATCTTTGAATATGCATGTATCAGCTTGAATCCGACACCGCATCCCGACAGTTCCTTGTACGGATAGGTGCAGCCCGGCTGCTTGGGATCCAGAACGGCATGTGCCATTGGTATTTCATCACCCGGGTAATGATGGTCACATATTATCACATCAATCCCCCTGCTTTTTGCATACTGTATCTTTTCCGTTGCCTTGATCCCGCAATCAAGGGTAATGATCAGGCGGCAGTTATTTTCCGAAGCATAATCCAGGCCCTGGAACGACACTCCGTATCCTTCCTTGTACCTGTCGGGAATGTAATAATCCACATTGGAATAATGTTCCTTCAGAAAGGAATAAACCAGTGCAACTGCCGTAATCCCGTCAACATCATAATCGCCGTAAACCAGGATCTTTTCATTTTTCTTTATTGCCGAGGAAAGCCTTTCAACGGCAATATTCATATCCTTCATAAGGAACGGGTCATGAAGGCTGTCCAGACTAGGATAAAAAAAAGCCTGGGCTTCCCCGGGTGTTGTAATGCCTCTTTGAACCATCAGATTGGCCAGGGAATCAGAAATCTCCAGCCTTTCCGCAAGTTGCCTCACAACAGCGCTGTCGCCCCTCTCTTTTATTATCCATTTCTTTTCCATCATTCCTCCTCATTGATCCATTCCAGGCCGAACTGATCCCTCAGCCTGTCCTTAAGGATAGTCTTCACCTCTCCCATATCCTGCCTCAGTCCCGTCTCCCTTTCAAGGGAAGTAACCCCCTTGTCAGTAAAGCCACAGGGATTGATATAATCAAACCACCGCAAATCTGTATTTACATTGAATGCAAAACCATGCATGGTGATGTATCTGCTGGCTTTCACTCCTATGGCACATATTTTCCGTGCCCTTCCTTTTATTCCGGGATCAAGCCAGACACCGGTTCCTCCCTGAAGCCGTGATCCCGTCAGTCCAAATTCCCCGATTGTACGGATTAAAGCTTCCTCCAGCCTGAAAACATATTCCTTCAACCCGATTTTCAATATCTCGAGGTCGAAAATGGGATATCCTACTATCTGTCCCGGACCGTGATACGTGATATCTCCCCCCCTGTCGATCCTGTAGAACTGTGCTCCCTTTGCCCTCAGCTGAACACTGTCGAGGAAAAGATTGTTTCCCGATCCGCTCTTTCCGAGGGTATAAACACTGGGATGCTCAACAAGGATAAGAGTGCCGGGCCTGCGGTACTCCCCGCTCCCTTCCGTCATCTTCCCCCCTGTCTTGCATTCTTTAAGTTCTTCAAAGATCCCTGCCTGGTAATCCCATGTTTCCTTGTAATCTTTCAGGCCAATATCCTCGAATTTAACATTATATTTCAATACATCTAAACTATTTGGGTGAGCCCAAGATACTAAAAATTCTCCACTCTTACATGTTTCCCGGCATGAAACGACGATCGCACGAGGGGACTGCTTTCCACGGCCCGGAAGCCTTTCCCCAGGGCCAGTTCCCGGTATTCTGCAAATTTGCCCGGCGGAACGTATTCAACGACTTCCATATGGTTTTCCGAAGGTTTCAGATACTGCCCGATGGTCAGGACATCACATCCGGCGGCCAGAAGATCATCAATGGTTTCAATTATCTCCGCTTCATTTTCCCCGAGGCCGAGCATAAACCCCGATTTGGCTGTTTTCTTGCTGTTTGAAATGAACCTGAGCACTTCGAGACTTCTGTCATACTTTGCCCTGGTCCTGATAAGCGGCGTCAGGCGCCTGACCGTTTCAATATTGTGAGAAATAACATCCGGGCCGGCATCCAGGATCTTCTGAAGGTTTTCCGGCTTGCCGTCAAAATCCGGAATAAGCGTTTCGATTGTTATGCCAGGGTTAAATTCTTTCACTTTCAGTATCACATCCGCCCAGAATGAAGCGCCCCCGTCAGGCAGGTCATCACGGTCAACGGAAGTTATGACACAGTGCCTGAGGCCCAGCTTTGCCACCGCTTCAGCCAGCCTCCTGCCCTCATCACTGTCGGGCGGAAGGGGCCTGCCCGTCCGGGTATTGCAGAACCTGCACGCCCGGGTACAGATATCCCCGAGAATCATGAAGGTAGCAGTGCCCGAATTCCAGCACTCCCCGATATTCGGACAATTACCGCTTGTACAGATGGTATGAAGATTATTGTCCTCAGCCAGATGCTTTACCCTGCTGTAATTTTCACCCGAAGCCCTCTGCATTTTAAGCCATTCCGGCAATCGTCTCCGCTTTTCCATCATTGCTCTTTTAAGGACGATAAAAGTACAAAATTCCTCATCAATAAGGGCGGGAAAAAATAAATTCTTCATCCCGGTATTTATTAATCATCAGCTTAAAAAGATAAAACACTATATTTGTTTGATAAGAAAAAATCAAACCCACAAATACCAGATACATGGCAAACAATGAATTTAAAGTAAATGCTGACTTTCAGACAGTTATAGGCGATTTTCCGAAAGTGGGAATTCGTCCTGTCATTGACGGACGGGAAAGGGGTGTCAGGGAATCCCTTGAAAAGCAGACCATGGACATGGCGAAATCCGCCGCTGCCCTTATTTCAAAAAACCTGAAATATCCTGACGGAAAACCTGTTGAATGTGTTATTTCCGATACCACGATCGGAGGTGTTGCCGAGGCCGCAGCCTGTGCCGGCAAGTTCGCAAAGCACGGGGTTGGTGTAAGTCTGACGGTAACTCCCTGCTGGTGTTACGGAAGTGAAACCATAGATATGGACAGGGACATTCCCAAGGCCATCTGGGGTTTCAACGGCACTGAAAGGCCCGGTGCCGTTTATCTTGCTGCTGCACTTGCCGGGCATACCATGAAGGGACTTCCGGCATTCGGCATCTATGGCCGTGATGTACAGGATGCAGGCGATCAGACAATCCCCGGCGACGTAAGTGAAAAGATACTCCGCTTCGTCAGGGCCGGACTGGCTGTTTCGTACATCAGAGGCAAGTCATACCTCTCAATGGGATCAGTCTCCATGGGAATTGCCGGTTCAATAGTAAGAGAGGATTTCTTCCAGGAATACCTTGGAATGCGGAATGAATACGTCGATATGAGCGAATTCAACAGGAGGCTCAATGAAAACATCTATGACAGGGATGAATTTGAAAGGGCACTGGCATGGACAAGGAAATACTGCGTTGAAGGGACAGACCTGAACGAGAAGCCGAGTTCAAGGGCAAGAAAGGATGAAGAATGGGAAATCGTGGTCAAAATGACCCTGATAGGACGTGATCTTATGGTCGGTAATCCCAGGCTCAGAGAATTGGGATTCGGCGAGGAGTCAAGGGGGCATAATGCAATTCTTGCCGGATTTCAGGGCCAGCGCCAGTGGACCGACCATATGCCCAATGGTGACTTCATGGAAGCCATTCTCTGCTCATCCTTCGACTGGAACGGGATAAGACCACCGTATCTTGTTGCCACGGAGAACGATGCAATGAATGGTGTGCCAATGCTTTTCGGATATCTTCTCACCAATACCGCCCAGATGTTCTCTGACATCAGGACCTACTGGAGTCCGGAAGCCATTAAGAGGGTGACAAACATCAGTCCGGAAGGCCTGGCTGCCAACGGAATCATCCATCTCATAAACTCAGGGGCCTCATCTCTCGATTTCTCCGGACGACAGACCCGTGACGGGGAATCCTGTATCAAGCCCTTCTGGGAAATCACAGATAAAGATGCAAGGGAATGCCTGGAGGCAACCCTCTGGGAACCGGCAAACCTGGGATATTTCAGGGGCGGAGGATTTTCCTCGCAGTTCAACACAAAAGGTGTCATGCCGCTAACCATCTCCAGGATAAACCTGGTCAAAGGTCTGGGACCGGTTCTTCAGTTAGCCGAAGGGTGGACAACAGAGCTTCCCGGAGAAGTTCACAAGATCCTGACGGACAGGACAGATCCGACATGGCCGACAACCTGGTTCACACCACGTCTCACCGGCGAAGGAGCCTTCAGGGATGTATACTCGGTAATGGCCAACTGGGGTGCAAATCATGCCGCATCAAGCTACGGACACATAGGAGCCGATATTATCACGCTGGCATCAATCCTGAGGATACCGGTATGCATGCATAATGTCCCCGTGGAAAAGATCTTCCGCCCAAGCGCCTGGAACGCATTCGGAATGGACAAGGAAGGATCGGACTACAGGGCATGTCAGACATACGGGGCTCTGTACAGATAATGTATTTCATACTCTTTGACGGGGCATGGATAACAGCAGGGACAGCAGGAAGATCCTGAAAGAATTCAATGCCATACGGAAATGGGCATTGTTCCTTTCCGTGATTGGTCTGATTGCTGCCGTAAGCTTTGCCGTTACAGGACTCTTTACCGGTATTTTCCTTTCGGTTTTCAACGTGGATGATCCGGCCCAGGGTTTTCCCGCATGGCTGTCCTTTTTAATTATCTTCCTGTTGTTCCTGCTGTTGCTGCTTCCGGTTATATTCCTCTTCCGGTTTTCAAGATTCACCTCCACAGCCGTCAGAACAAATGATGAAGGCATTATGCATAAAGCTGTCAGGAACCTGAAGACTCATTACCTGACTCTGGGGATACTGGTAATAGTTATTTTGGTCCTCTACTTTCTCTTTCTTATACTGACAATGATTTCAACATGATTTGTAAAACATACCTGAAAAAACCAGCCTGCTGATGACCAGGGGAGATATTGTAATAGTATTTGACTGCGGCGCAACAAATGCAAGGGTAATTGCCATTGACGGCAGGGGAAACATCCTTGCCTCCGAATCCTCTCCCAACAGCCCCGTTCCGGATCCTTTCCACCCCGGATACAGAATATGGGATGTGAATGAAATATGGTCCGCCATGTGCAGGGCATCAAAAAAGATAACGGCCGGAATCAGCAGAAATAATATTGCAGGAGTAACGGTCACCACCTTCGGAGTTGACGGCACCCTGTTCGACAAAGCGGGAAACATGCTTTATCCCGTTATATCATGGCAGTGCGAAAGGACTGCTCCCGTAATGAACAATATTGACAAATACATTCCTCTTGACGTCCTTTACGGAGAAAGCGGGGTTCTGCCATTTACCTTCAACACCATAAACAAGCTCATATGGTTCAGTGAAAACAGGCCGGAGCTTGTCGGGAAGAGTCACAGGTTTCTCTTCATGCCTTCAATATTTATTCTGAAGCTCACCGGAGAAATGATTAATGATGCCACCATGGCTGGGACGTCAATGCTGACCTCGCTGTCATCAAGGAAATTCTCCCCCGGTATTCTCGGCAGCATCAGCTTTCCCCCCGAAAAATTCGGTGAAATCGCCGAAGCAGGAAGCATTGCCGGACAAATCACCCCGCAGGCCTCTGAACTGACGGGCATACCCGTGAATGTTCCCGTTGTTGCAACCGGACATGATACCCAGTTTGCCATTTTCGGATCGGGCGCGGAAAAGAATCAGCCCGTGCTCAGTTCGGGAACATGGGAAATACTGATGGTAAGATCGGAAAGCTTCAAAACAGGCAGGGAACAGCTTGACTTCTCCATCACAACCGAATTTGATTCCATTCCGGGATTATATAACATCGGCAATCAGTGGATTGCATCGGGGATCCTGGAATGGGCCAGGAAAAATCTCTATGCCGATCTCACTGAAGATGTATATGAAAAGATGATTGCCGGAGCTGAAAAAGTACCCCCCGGCAGTAAGGGAGTCAGGGTTGTACCTAAGTTTTACGAGGAACTGAAGGGAAAACCCGGCGGACAGATACTTGGACTCACCATGGAATCGACCCGGGATGAGATTTACCGTGCAATGCTGGAAGCTCTTGGCCTCAGGCTGGCCGAAGGGAAAAAGGCACTTGAGAATGCCGGCGGGTTCAGGGCCGACAGCATCCTGTGCGTCGGAGGCGGTTCAAAAAACAGGCTGTGGAACAGAATAAGGGCCGATTACACGGGAGTTCCGGTTAAAATAATTGAACAAAAGGAAACAACCGTTCTGGGAGCATCACTTTTCGTTCAGGCTGCATGCGGAAATGCATCCTCTCCGGAAGAAGCCAGATCGGCAATTGATTACAGGACTGAAATTATTGAACCAGGAAATATCTGAACCTTTGCAGCGCCTGACCTGCCCATGGCAGTTCTGCGGACTGCCATGCAACACTGCTGCGTATCACTACTGAAAAAATATGGAAACAGCTTTCTTCAACGGGAATTTTATTCCGAAAAATGAAGTGAAAATCAGTCCCGACGACCGGGGATTTCTTTTCGCTGACGGAATATATGAGGTAATAAGATGGTATACCGGATTCTTCTATGACATGGAGGGCCATATGTCACGACTGAAACGAAGCCTGAAAGAGATGCGGATCAGCTGGCCTGAAAGTGATTCATTCCCATCCGTAGCGGCCGGCCTGATAGAAAGGAATGATCTGAAAGACAAGCCGTCACTGGTATATCTCCAGGTAACACGCGGAACGGCAGTACGCACACATGCATTTCCCGTGCAGCCGGTACCTGCAACAGTATATGCATCTGCCCGCAGCCTCAGCATAAATCCCGGAATGGCTGACAGGGGCGTAAGGGTGTCAGTGACCGAAGATCCGAGATGGAACAGGTGCGACATCAAATCAGTGTCACTTCTGCCCAACATTCTCTCTCTCCAGCAGGCAGTGGAAAGCGGATTCAGCGAATGTGTATTTGTACGGAACGGCTTTATTACGGAGTGTTCCCACTCCAACATTTTTCTTGCCGGCGGAAATGTTCTTTACACCCACCCCGAATCGGGCTATATCCTCTCGGGTATTACCCGGAAAAATGTTATCCGTCTGGCCCGTGAGGCAGGAATTGATGTGAGGGAGACTCCCTTCCCGGCAAACCGTCTCAACGATATCACCGAGGCCTTCATAACGGGCACTTCATTTGAAATTACACCGGTTACCGCATTTGATGATTTCATTGTGAACCGGGGCAGGCCCGGACCGCTCACGGAGTTGCTGCGCACGAAATTCAGGGAAGAGCTGGACCGGATGATTGCCTGACAAGGCCCTTCAGTGAGTCCGTGCTCCGGACGGTGTTCCCCGGGATTAAGTGCTCAACCCTTCTTAATTATTATTCCCGGCTTCTTCCTGAATGGTTCAGGATTGATATATTTGCATAAATTTTTTAGGCTATGAATGATTTAAGTCTGAGTGAACAGCAACAGATCAGGAGGAGTTCGCTTAATGAACTGAAGAAACTGGGAATTGACCCCTATCCTGCCGCGGAATACAGAACGAATATTTTTATTGCTGATATCCGCGGGAACTTCAGGCCTGAGGAAAAGCGTTTCGGAGATGTCTCCCTGGCAGGAAGGATTATGAGCCGCAGGATAATGGGCAATGCCTCTTTCGCCGAACTTATGGACTCCACCGGCAGAATACAGATTTACGTAAGGCGCGATGATATATGTCCGGGAGAGGACAAGACCCTGTACAACATCGTTTTTAAACGGCTGCTTGACATTGGCGACATAATAGGCATCAGGGGTTTTGTATTCACCACACAGACGGGAGAGATCACTGTTCACGTCAGAGAACTGACCCTGCTGGCCAAATCCCTGCGCCCTCTTCCCATAGTAAAGGAAAAGGACGGTATATACTACGATGCGGTTACTGATCCTGAAATGAGATACCGCCAGAGGTATGTCGACCTGATCGTCAATCCCGCTGTGAGGGATGTTTTCCGGAAAAGAACACAGATCGTTCAGTCGATGCGGGAGCTTTTCAATTCCAGGGGTTACCTTGAGGTTGAAACCCCCGTTCTTCAGCCAATCCCCGGAGGAGCTGCAGCAAGGCCTTTCATAACACATCACAATACTCTCGATATTCCCCTTTATCTGAGGATCGCGAATGAACTTTACCTGAAACGGCTGATAGTTGGAGGATATGAAGGGGTTTATGAATTTGCCAGGGACTTCCGCAACGAGGGAATGGACAGGAATCACAACCCTGAATTCACGGTAATGGAGATATACGTGGCCTACAAGGACTATAACTGGATGATGGACTTTACAGAGAAAATAGTAAGTAAGGCAGCCATGGACCTGCACGGGAAAAGCCTGATTGCCTACGGTGATAAAACCATAGATCTCAGTCCGCCGTACAAACGCATAAGCATGCTTGATTCCATAAAGGAACATACCGGATACGACATATCAGGCATGGATGAAAAGGAAATCAGGGATATATGTGATCACCTGGGAGTGCCCCAGTCACCCGACATGGGCAAGGGAAAACTCATTGATGTACTGTTTGGTGCAAAATGTGAACAGCATTACATACAGCCGACCTTTATTACTGATTATCCCATAGAGACCTCCCCTCTCACCAAAATGCACCGCAGTAAACCCGGCCTCACCGAGAGGTTTGAACTTATAATAAACGGAAAGGAAATAGCCAATGCCTATTCCGAACTTAACGACCCGATCGATCAGCTTGAAAGGTTCAAGGAGCAGCTCAGGCTTTCAGAAAAGGGCGATGAGGAGGCAATGTTCATAGATCTCGATTTTGTCAGGGCGCTTGAATACGGAATGCCTCCCACATCAGGAATGGGAATAGGCATTGACCGGCTGACCATGCTTCTGACAAACCAGCCCTCAATCCAGGATGTGCTCCTGTTCCCTCAGATGAAGCCGGAATCAGCAAACAGGCACCCGGAACCAGGTGATCAGCAGCCGGGGACCGGGAATCCGGTTTCAGGAATCAACCTTGGGTAATCTCAGATTTTCAATATACTCCAGCAGTCTCCTGATAAGATTGAAATAAAGCAGTATAAAGAAAAACAGTGAACCTGTCCAGATAACTGCCATATTGAACCAATAGGTGTCAATTTCCAGTCCCAACAGCCGTTTTACGGGAGCATAAAAATGAGCCCGGCCCCATTTCGAAGTTGCCTTCATATATGCAGGTTCATATTTCCGGATAATTCTCCTGTCAGTCTCCTCTGTAAGTTCTTTGCGGTCGTGGCTCAACAGGAGGTTCCTGAGCCATTTGTTCTCATTGTCCTCACGCAGTCTGACCAGACCTTCCTCTCCCAGTTTTTCCCCGAGCATACTGCTTATCTCATTTTCCTTTCTCACAGACTGTTTTTTCAGGCCTGAATATATTCCCTTCAGGGAATCAAGCCAGGCAGCCGTTTCTTTTCCGGTTCCGGGGCTGAATCTTTCGGGGGATAGATCCTCTGTCCACTTCCCGGGAACAACAGCTGCGGAAGATGACAATTCATCTATGTGGAAAGCGAGCTTGTGCAGCTTGTTTTCCACATCCCTCCGGTATTCCTGCCTGCCGCTGCAAGCCATCACCTGCTGGAGCTGATTCCTGAGGCTGTTGATGAGCATGATATCGTATTCCTGCCGGCTGACTTCGGCCCGGGTCTCGAAATAATTCCTTTCATATGCATTATCCCTGAACTGGGTCACAGCCAGTGCTTCAAAAGACCATCTTGCAGTCATCATGTCACCGACAAAGGGAACATATTCGGCTGAGGAAAAGTCGGAAAGATGCAGTTTTTCAAATCTTACCAGCACCCCGCTGAACAGGATCTGGGGAATGATAATGAAGGGTATGATGATATAAATCGTAACCACCGAGTTTAATGCAGCGGAAATGTTAAGACCGAGTATGTTTGCAAAGCAGGATGTTGTAAACAGCACGAACCAGAAAGAGAGGGTCATCCCTTTTATACCCAGCAGCAGGTTCCCTATCAGGGTAAAGGAGATTGTCTGAACGGCCGAGATGATGAACAGCAGCATTACCTTTGAGCCCAGATAACTGAACCAGCTCAGGTTAAGGAAGGATTCCCGCCTGAGGATCTTACGGTCGCGGACTATCTCCTCGGAACTGACCATCAGTCCGAAAAACAGTGCGGTAATGACGCACATGAAGAGATAGGGTGTTATATTGTCATTTTCGCTGAACCTGTAAATCCCCCCATCGGCATACCTGGTGAAATAAGCCAGCAGGAAGGCCAGAAGCGGCGGCCCGAGAAGGCTTATAAGAATATACTGCCTGTCGGACAGCTTTGAAAGCAGATCACGTGTAAAGAAAATCCGCGACTGTTTCAGCCGACCGGGTATGCTGAAATTATTTACAGGCAGGTTTCCCTTTTCCTTTATCTTTTCCCTGTCACGGTTCTTTCTTATTGCCCGGAACTGACCGGCCCATTCAGCCGGTGTCACCTTCCTGATCCTCGTGGCCCTGCCCTGCTCATCAACCACCTTTGCCTCAATTATCTGAAGTATCTGGTCGGTATCCACATTGCCGCATTTAACACACTGATCCTCTTCAGGATTGGCATGCCTGGTGATGGTCTTGAAATAGACTATTGCCTCGGTTGGATTTCCGAAATATACCTGGTAGCCGCCTTTGTCAATAATCATGATCTTGTCGAACATCTTGTATATTTCCGATCCGGGCTGATGAATATTTACTATAACAAGTCTGCCCTTGTGCGTCTGTTCCTTGAGCAGGTTCATAACAGCCTCGGCATCAACCGAGGAAAGGCCGGAAGTTGGTTCATCCACGAAGAGTATGGTGGGTTCCCTCAGAAGCTCAAGGGCTATGTTAACCCTCTTCCTTTGCCCTCCGCTGATAACCTTGTTCAGGGGGTTACCCACCCTGAGATCCTTTATTTCCCAGAGATCAAAATCAGCAAGGATCCCGTTCACCGTTTCCAGAATCTGATTCTCACTGAGATTATTCAGACACATCCTGGCATTGAACCAGATATTCTGAAAAACAGTCAGCTCCTCCATCAGCAGATCATCCTGGGGTACAAACCCTATTACTCCCTTTAGTTTTTCCCGGTCAGCATGATTGTAGAGATCATGTCCGTTAATTCTCACCTCGCCGCTCTGCGGCCTGAGGGTGCCGTTCAGGATGCTTAGGGTTGTTGACTTTCCCACACCGCTTCCCCCCATTATCCCGATCAGTTCGCCCGATTCTCCGTGGAAGTGAAGATCATGAATCCCGTTGTCGCTGTTGCTGAACCTGAATGAAACGGCGTGGGCATCAAGGTTTACCCTCGAGACGAATGAGGCACCGGCAATCCGGCTGCTTATATCGGTATAATAAATGGTCCGGATCCCTGATCCCCTTATTGATGATCCGTGGTCAAAAATATATGTCTGGTCAGGAATAATATTCTGGCCGTTGAGGTAAAGGTCCTCACTGCCGCTGTATCTGAAAATATAGGTATTGGTACTGGCAATGAATAAAAACGACAGGTTTCCTTCCAGATGTTCACTGTAAAGGTGTCTGTCTCCCCTTCCCTCCTGTTCCTTCCTGTTGTTTATCACCACTGTCCTTGAGTTCCTGTCCGGGCCCCTCGCATCATCAATGACAAAACTCCTGATATCGCTGTATTCATCCTTGGGAACAAAGAAGGAATCTGCCACGGTTGCAAGGAAGTCGAGTTCATTTTCCGTTACCTTCTCTCCAAGGGAAATAAAATCCATCAGCTGGATGAGAACGTATATTTTCTGCTTCTGCTGAAGTTCTTCATTTATCTTCTGGCAGATGGTGAGTATCTTGACGGCATTCAGGGATATTCTTTTTCTGTCCCTGATACTGTCTCTTTCAATATCCTCTGCATTGTAAACCATGAGGTATTCCTCAAACTTCCCCATGTATCTTGTTGTCAGTTCATTGTTCAGATGCCGCGACAGGAATGCCCGTACAACATCCTTTCCCCTGCCGGTAATTACCGTTTCACCATGGATATCGGCTATCAGTGCAAACAACTGAACCAGCGCATTCAGGATGGATTCACTCATTTAAATTCGGTTTGACCTTCACAAGTCCTGCTAAATCAATTAGCACGGAATTAAATTCCTGAGAATTAATTTTGTGCAAATTAATTCATTTTTACGAATTTCTGAAGAAAAGTTATGAGCAGGAGACTGCAGCTGTTGTCAATATCCGGAGCGCCACGGCAGTACCGCGTTTTCCGTAAGTGAACAAGTCATAGGGTTTCAGACGGCAAGGTCAAAGAGATTGTAATTGGTACCCCTGAATCCGCTTCCGTGTACAATGGCCTTATCACTCCATGCACCTTCCCTGCGGGTTTTTCCCCATGAAAATCCCGGGTCTTTTACCGGTGCCCCGAAAATAATATTCTTCAGTGAAAGAGTAACAACAACCCGGTCGTGTGTTTTCATTCTTGCTGCCGATATCAGATAGGAATCCGGACTGAGGAGGATGCTTGAGAACCTGACGGGATGAGGTCTGAAATGCTTTTCCTGATCCAGGTCAATAAGCTTCACGGGATATTTTTCTGCCAGCCTGAAATAGCCGAAATTGCTGTATCCCTCGATAGCCGGACCCGGAGCAGCTGATTCGGCAATTATGACATTGAGGCAGGGGCTTGTTCCCCGGGAGGATATCCGAAAATAAATTCTGCCATTTCACATAAATAATATCCGGATTTTGAAACAATTTGTAATTTGAATCGTATTTCTGATTTTCGGATTGTCTAATTTCTGAAAGATCAATGTCAGGCGCGAAAAAGGTTTTGTTTCTCATTCTGCTCCTTCCCTCTGTCATGGCCTCAGGGCAGGGTGCACCCTTTAATCCGGTATCCGGCAGGATTTTTACCCAGTATGTCTTTAATCCGGCAATCGCCGGAAGCAGGGATTTTCTGTCGGTTGACCTCCTGGCGTCCCTCCAGGATAAACAGCATTCACAACTGCTTGGGGCACACATGAGGATAGGGAAAAAGGAACATGGCAGCCGGCCGGAATCCGGCATAAGAGAATTCTCAAACATCGGTGCAGGAGCCTATATCTGGAATGACAATACCGGAAGCGGCCGCAATGCCGGAGCGGCTCTTGCAGGAGCATATCATATTCCACTGGGAAGGGAAAGGCACAGCTTTCTCTCACTGGGAGCCGCAGCAAAAGGTTTTTTCAGCCATTCTCCGGGTGATGCCGATCTGAATATAGCTGCAAGGGATACGGTATTCCCCGACCTGGATGCCGGAATATATTTTTATAACCCGGTATTCCATATAGGCCTTTCAGCAACCAACATCTTTTCCCGGAACCCGGTGAACGGCACTGACGGCACATATGAAAAATATGTCCTCAATACAGGATTCAAGATACTGATCAGCAGAAGTCTCAGAATAATACTTGAACCACTGATGATTGCAGGAATGGGTGATGCACTTCCCGATAAAATCAGGGATGTTTTTCATCCCGGAATGAAACTGTATCTCGGGAATTTCTGTATGGGATCATATCTGAATGACTATGAAAGAATCCCTTTCTTTTTTCAGTACAAATACCCGGGATTCTATATCGGCACATTCTTTGACCTGCCAAGGAATACCCCCTTTTATAAAAAGGATATCACTGCGGAAATAGCTCTGGGAATTAACATTATAAAAAACAAAACGGCATATAACAGGATAGACCAGTGGTGAGGAAACATGTCACTGTGTCCATTGAGCCAGCATGATTTACCCCAACTCCAGCTAGTATGAAAAGAATTTACGGATTAATGTTTTCCTGCACGTTTGTTCTCAGCTGCCTGGTCCTCACAGGCTCCGGTTCACCTGACTATTCCGGCACCGGCAGGGATCTTTCCGGAACTGAATCAGCCCGGAATAATCAGCCCGTTAAAATAAATCCATTCGGACTGGAAATAATACCTCCCTCTTCAGGTGTGCAGTTTTACAGAAACAGCATAGTGTTTCTCGGGTTTTCGAAAAATTTCCAGAAGATGATACCGTCACATGTATCATTCGGAACCACCCAGGCATACTATGCAATTCCCGGAGATTCCACACTGACTGACCCCCGGGTCTTTTCAGCGGATTTCATGTTTTCCTTTCCCTGTGATGCCATTTCCTTCAGCAGCGATTATCAAAGGATGTATTTCACCGCAAGGGAAGAGGGAGGGGAACATTACAAAATATATTCATCGGATTATTCTGTAAAACGAAAGGGCAAGGGTTCCTGGTCAAAACCGGGCAGGCCCCTTGATTTCTGTAACGGTGAGTTTTCCTGTACCCATCCGGCCCTGTCCCATGACGGTCAGATGATGGTTTTCGCATCCGACAGGGACGGAACGGCCGGTAAATATGATCTTTACATCAGCAGGAAAAACGGTGAAAAATGGTCAGCACCGGAAAATATGGGAAACCTTGTCAATACCGGCGGAGATGAACTCTATCCCTTCCTGGACAATCAGAACAACCTCTATTTTTCTTCAGACGGGCATCCGGGTTACGGGGGACTTGACATCTTCGTAAGTAAATACAACGGGAAAAACTGGGAAGAACCGGTTAACCTGACAGGAGACCTGAATACCCCCGGTGATGATATTGCCTTCACCCTTAATCGCCAGGACGGAAAAACCGGCTTTTATACCTCAACTTCCGGTTCCGGGAAAAAGGAAACCCGCCTCTGCAAAATAAGCACCGGAAATGATAATGCTTCAGAAAGACTTGCAGACCTGGCAGAAATACTCATAAGAAATGCAGAGGCAGATACCACTTTCACCTTCCGGAAACTCCTCCTGGCACAGGCTGACGATATAGCCCGGGCAGAAATGGAAGCAAGGGCAGCGGAAGCTGAAAGAGCTGTAAGAATGGAAAAGGGGGAGAAAGCTGAGAAAGCACTTAAAGCGGCGAAGGAAGAGGAAGCCAGGGCCGCCGAGGCAAAAAGGCTTGCTGAGGAAGCAAGGGCCGCCGAGGCAAAAAGGCTTGCAGAGGAAGCAAGGGCCGCCGAAGCAAAAAGGCTTGCAGAGGAAGCCAGGGCCGCCGAGGCAAAAAGGCTTGCAGAGGAAGCAAGGGCCGCCGAAGCAAAAAGGCTTGCTGAACAGGCTAAAGCTGCCGGGGCATCAGAAGTACCTGCTAATCTGAAGGATGTCGTGGTTTACAGGGTGCAGTTCCTTTCCGGACCAGCAGGGAAAGAGATAAAGGAGCTTATCGTGGACGGCAAGTCATATACTCCCTTTGTATACTATTATATGAAGGAATACCGCTACACGGTGGGGGAATTCACTGCACTTGAGCCTGCCAGGCAGTTTCAGTCCGCCGTAAGAAAGGCGGGATACCCCCAGGCATTTGTTGCAACATTCAAGAATAACGAAAGGATACGCTGATTAAGCCGGCCTGCTTCAGGCTTACTTAAGGCTTTCCCTTGCAAACCTCAGTGCTACATTGTTAAGTTCACAGAGACCGGCTTCTTTTACAATTTTCTGCCCGTCATGGATAACATAGTCCAGAAATGCCAGTATCGCAGGATCGTCAGGTTTGCCCACTGAACCCAGGGTCAGGTCACGGCACAGGGATTCCGGATATATTCCCAGCCAGACGCTTCTGTGGGCAGTCTCTATATCACTGAAAGGTTTTTCTATCTTTCCTATCTTATTGTCATAGTCAAGATCAAAGGGTACTATCTGTATGTTTTCGATTCTTTCCCCTGTCACCTTATTGAATGCATATGACAGGTTGCAGAATCCCGCAGAAAAAATATTGTTTCTCACACGGGTTATCATTTCTTCATCACCCGTGACCTCTGTTCCCTTCAGATCAATAGGTTTTCTGAAACAAAATCCTGCCAGAAGTTCAGCAGCACCCGATTCATCAGCCCTGGTATAGACAACAGCCCGGGCACTTCCTGTAGTGTCAAGCAGTTCTCCCCAGGCCGGAGACGGTACGGCAGTAAATAGTTTCTGTATCTCATCCGGACTTAGTCCCTGTTTCAACAGCCGGGGAAGATAGGGATTATTATCATTGACGATTATTGCAACACCGTCCTTGGCCACCGGCATCATCCAGATTCCCGCCTCCTTTTCCTCGTCGGTAAGAGGACGCGAAATCATTGCCAGATCAGCTTTTCCGTCAATGAGATCCACTATACCCTGTCCGGTACCTTTCTCCAGAATCTCAATTTTTACATCCTGATGAATGCTCATGAAATCCTGCGCCCAGTTCTTCAGAATAGCGGTAAGGGCATAGGCACCGCTTATTGTAAAGCTTCCGGAAACATTCTTCTCCGCGGAATAGACGGACATGCTCCCTGGGGTTCCGGATTTTCGCGGCTTACAGCCAAAAATTATTGCAAATGCAAGCAACAGAACAGTTATCTTTTTCAAGGTTCAAAAATTTGTATAAAATTATAAAATATTTTTTCAGTAATCCCCGATTTACATGTAAGTAACCAGAAAAGGATGCAAAATACCCATAAAAGATAAGAGTTTAAAAAGCTGCAAACTCAAAACAATCTCCAAAGAAAGTTCCTGTTTCAGAAAGTTCTTTTTGTAAAAACATCATTTTATGCAAATAATGTATGCATTTGATGCAGCAAACGTTAATAAGCACTGTCTTTAACACGGAATAAAACGCTAATCCCAATTAATGAAGATCATGAAAAACCTGAAGAATTTATTGCCCCTCATCCTGGTCCTGGTTATTTCATCCGGTGCCCATGCACAATTTCGCAGGACTGTATACGGAAACGGAAGAGTAATTACAAGTGAAAGAACTCCGGTGAATGCATCAGGAATAAAAGTCAGCACCGGAATAGACATTTACCTGAGGCAGGGTGACGAACCGGAACTGGCTGTAGAGGCTGATGAGAATCTGCACGGCCATATCATTGCCAGGGAAAGGAACGGAATTCTTGAAATATATACTGATGTAAATATCCGGCGTGCGAAAATGAAAACCGTATATGTAACCCTGAAAGAGATAAAAAGTATTGCCACTTCCAGCGCAGGAAACATTACCGGGGAATCGGCGATTGAGAGTGACAATCTTCATATCGTGGCAAGCAGTGCAGGTGACATCAAACTGGAAGTATACGCCCGCAAGATAGATGCCGGGATAAGCAGTTCCGGTGATGTGACACTGAGTGGTGAAGCAGACATGCTTTCTGCCGTTCTGAGCAGTGCAGGCAACCTGAATGCATACAATCTCAGGGTGAAGGAAGCTGACGTCAGAGCTTCCAGTGCCGGGGATGCAGGCATATGTGTCAGCGAAAGACTGACGGCACGGGCCTCCAGTGCAGGAGATATATACTACAAGGGTAATCCCCTGTATATTGACACCCGGGCTTCAAGTGCAGGAAGCATTAGAAGAAGATAACTTCCTTCCCGATATATAATACCGGTTTTATAATAACCGTCAGGGAATATTCCCGGCGGTTATTTTTTTAACTTTGCGTTAATCCTGAGGCAAACAAAAACCTTTCATTATGGAAAAACACATATCTATTGATCTTAAGAATTCTGCAGACTTTATCTCCTGGGAGGAGGTGATAGCTCTTGCCTTACAGTCTGTGAGGCATCTTGATGCCCTCAACAGCGGAACGGGTGCCGGAAATGATTTTCTGGGATGGCTGTCTCTTCCCGAAGACATACAGGTGCAGCTTGACGAAATTAAGAAGAGGGCCAGACATCTCAGATCTGTTTCAGATACCACCGTGGTTATCGGTATCGGCGGCTCTTACCTTGGTTCCAGGGCAGTGACTGAAGCTCTCTCTCATTCCTTCGCTCCACTGCTGAAATCCAGCCAGCACCAGATGCTGTTTGCAGGGCAGAATATCTGCGAGGATTATATTTCTGACCTGACCGATATCCTGGATGACAGGAATTATTCAGTCATTGTCATTTCCAAGTCAGGAACCACAACCGAACCTGCTATTGCATTCAGGATCATCAAGGATCATCTTGAAAGAAAAGTCGGAAAAGCGAAGGCAGCCGACAGGATCATTGCTGTCACCGACAGCAGCAGGGGTGCACTGAGATCGCTGGCAGAGCTTAATGGCTATGAAACATTTGTGATCCCCGATGATGTGGGGGGAAGGTATTCCGTCCTCAGTCCGGTCGGTCTGCTGCCATTAGCGGTAGCAGGCATGGATATCAGAAAGCTGGTTAAGGGAGCCCGCGACATGGAGCTTATAACAAGAAAGAACAGGAATGCTGAAAACAATCCGGCTCTTCTCTATGCTGCAGCCCGGAACCTGTTGCTTCAGACCGGAAGATCCGTTGAGGTACTTGTCGGGTTTACGCCAAAACTCCGCTATTTCTCGGAATGGTGGAAGCAGCTTTACGGTGAAAGTGAAGGAAAGGACGGAAAGGGTATTTTCCCGGCATCAGTCGAGTTTACAACAGACCTGCATTCACTGGGACAATATATCCAGGAAGGGCAGCGTATTCTCTTCGAAACAATCCTTCTGGTAAACGAAACAGAAAAGAAAGTAACAATACCATCTGAGAAGGATGATTCCGACCAGCTCAATTATCTTGCCTGCAAAAGACTCTCTGAAGTGAACCGCAGTGCCGGGGAGGGAACCATCCTTGCCCATAATGACGGCAACGTTCCGGTTATGAGGATCAACATCCCTCTGCTGAATGAATACTATGTCGGCCAGTTGATTTATTTCTTCGAGATAGCCTGTGCCTTAAGCGGCTATATCCTTGATGTGAATCCCTTTGATCAGCCCGGCGTTGAAGCCTACAAGAAAAACATGTTCGCCCTCCTGAACAAGCCCGGCTTTGAAGAAGAAGGGAAGAAACTCAGGGCCAGACTGAAATAAGCAGCCGGGGAAACCGGAGCCGGAACCGGCTGTCCTGTTGCAGAATAATCAATCAATAAATAACTTAAACCATTTACATTATGAGAATTGAGCTAAGAAAAGATTTCAAATGGTCACTGGTGGTGCCTACGAGCATGGGGGTCAGAATCACTCCTCTTCACGGCCAGCCCGTCCACTGCAGTGATACCTTTCACATGCACGCAACCAGTGCCGAGTCGAATGTTGCAAGTGTTTCATCCTATCTTGGCCTGCCTGTCAAGGTTCTTACCACATTTGTAAAAGACAGCCCGGTAGCCAGGTTCATCAAGGACAATCTTGCCAGCAGGCATATGGCCTACGAAGGTATTGAAGTTGACCAGGGGGGGCCCTGGGGTTACCGGCACCAGTTCAATATAGCCGACAGCGGTTACGGCACCAGGGGGCCGAGGGTGCAGAATGACCGTGCCGGGGAGGTGGGCCGGACACTGAATGTCAAGGATTTCAACCTGGCCAGGCTCTTCGGTGAAGAAGGGGTTCAGATACTGCATCTTTCAGGACTTATTGCCGCCCTGTCGCCTGAAACCAGCAATTTTTGCCTCGAACTGGCCCGTGCTGCAAAAAAACACGGCACCAGGATATCTTTCGATCTGAATTACCGGGCATCCTTCTGGAAGAACCGTGAAGAGGAATTATCCGCAACTTTCAGGGAAATCGCGGGAATTGCCGATATACTGGTTGGAAACGAAGAGGATTTCCAGCTCTGCCTGGGTGTTGAGGGACCGGAGGAAGGCGGAAAGGATCTTGCAGCTCAGATTGAAAGTTTCAAGGAAATGATAAGAAGAGTCAGAAAAGCGTTTCCCGGTGTTTCCGTTTTTGGCAACACCCTCCGTCAGGTCATCAGCGTCAATGAGCATCTGTGGGGTGCAATAGTGCATGAAACTGACAACTGGCACGTGATTGAGCCGCGCCGGATAAATGTCCTTGACAGGATTGGCGGCGGTGACGGATTTGTGGGCGGTCTGCTTTATTCAATCCTCAAAGGCTGGGAGCCCGGAAAATGGATTCAGTTTGCATGGGCTTCCGGTGCACTTGCCACAACCATGCTTACCGACTATGCACAGCCTGCGGATGAAGAACAGATCTGGAGCATCTGGGAAGGCAACGCCCGTGTAAGACGCTGAAAATATAGATATTCACAGGGACGGTCCCGCCTGCATTACGGGACCGTCTGTTTTTCAGCGGCCGGATTTTGCCAGGAAATCATCAAGTACCTGTTCCAGCGTGGGATCCCCTATTTCCTGTAACTCATAGTACACCCTCGTTGCCGGCTTCCTGATATCAATTATCCTTTTAAGGTCTATCGGCGTTGCTATCACAACACTGTCGCAGACGGTATTGTTTATTGTCGCCTCAAGGTCGCGCAGCTGCTGCTCCCCGTATCCCATTGCAGGAAGAAGACTGCCAATGCCCGGATACTGACTGAAGGTGTCCTTCAGTTTGCCGCTCAGGAAAGGTCTGGGATCGATTGTTTCAGCAGCACCGAATTTCCGTGCGGCAACTATTCCGGCTCCTATTTTCATTTCCCCGTGTGTAAGGGTCGGACCGTCCTCCACAACAAGCACCTTCCTGCCCCTTATCAGGGAAGGATCATCAACCCTGATCGGTGATGCGGCATCAATGACCACAGCTCCCGGATTGACCCTGGATGTATTTTCCCTTACAATATCCACTGCTCCGGGCTCAGCACTGTCAACCTTGTTTATTACAACAACATCAGCCATACGCAGGGTCACTTCACCGGGATAGTAATTCAGTTCATGGCCCGGCCTGTGGGGATCGGCAACAGTTATCATAAGATCGGGCCGGTAAAAGGGGAAATCATTATTGCCCCCGTCCCACAGGATGATGTCGCAGCCATCAGGATCCTTCTCTGCCTCACGGAGTATAGCCTCATAATCCACACCGGCATATATGACATTGCCCCTTTCAATATGGGGTTCATATTCCTCCATCTCCTCAACGGTGCATTTATGTTTTGCCAGATCCTCAAGGACTGCAAAGCGCTGAACCTTCTGCTCAATCAGGTTGCCATAGGGCATTGGATGCCGGACCGCAACAACCTTCAGTCCCCTTGCCATCAGAATCTCTATTATCTTCCTTGATGTCTGGCTCTTGCCGCAGCCGGTCCTGACCGCACCAACGGCAATGACCGGTTTGGTACTTCTGATCATCGTCGCCGAAGGACCCAGCATGACGAAATTCGCTCCTGCCGCATTTACAACCGCACCTGTTGACATTATCTTCTGATAGGGCACATCACTGTAGGAGAAAACACAGTCATCAACGCTGTACTTCCTGATAAGCCCGGGAAGATCCTCCTCCGGAAAAACGGGTATTCCGCCGGGATAAAGCCTCCCCGCTAGTCCGGAAGGATATTTCCTGCCGTCAATATCAGGTATCTGGGCAGCTGTGAATGCCACAACATTATAATCCTCATTGTCGCGGTAAACGGTATTGAAATTATGGAAGTCCCTTCCTGCAGCACCGATTATGATTACATTTTTTCTTTTCATTTTTAATAATTTTTATCATCAATTTATTGACAGGCTGTTTTTCATTTTAAAATGAATGAGCAAATGTATAATTTGCATGGCGGATTAACGAAATTTTAAGTCATTTTTTTTAAATGACTTTCAGATTTTAACTGTCTGTGATACAATATATCTTATAATAAGAGGTTGAATCCTGATAGGGCCTTTGCAAAGTGAACCATTTAATGAAAAAATTCGTAAATAATTTGTACTATTATAAGCATAAATGAATGTCCTGGCCCACATATACCTGTCGGGTGATTCCGAAAAAATAATCATCGGAAATTACATAGGTGATTATGTGAAGGGCAGGGATTATCTGAAATATCCCGAACAGGTACGGAAGGGCATAATCCTGCACAGGCATATTGATATGTTTACTGACAGGCATCCCGTGGTTCACAGAAGCAAGATACATTTCTCGAGGAAATACCATAAATATGCCGGTGTTGTCACAGATATCATCTATGATCATTTCCTTACACGGGAGTGGAGCCTGTTTTCACGGAGGCCCCTGGAGAGTGTTACCTATAATTTTTACAGGGCAATGGTCAATAACTATGATATCCTTCCCGACAAGGTAAAGGAAATGATGCCCTTTTTCATTATCAACAACTGGATTGAGACTTATCAGACCCGCAGGGGTATCGGTCGGACACTGAGGACACTGAGCAGGAACACCACATTGCCCAACGAGACAAGGTTTGCAATACGCATGCTCAAGAAGAATTATTACACTCTGCTGGATGATTTCATGGAATTCTTTCCGCAGCTGATCGATTACGTGGAAAATGATTTCGGGATAGAGATCTCTCACAGGATCACTGTTCCGTTCTGATCATATCAGATGCTCCGAACGGCTGGCATCAAGCCTCAGAAATACAAAGAGCAGGATGGTGAAACCCCATAGTGAACTTCCCCCGTAACTGAAAAAGGGAAGAGGTATTCCTATCACCGGAACAAGTCCGATTGTCATTCCAAGGTTCACGAAAAAATGAATGAACAGAATTGATACCACTCCGTATCCGTAAGTTCGCGAAAATACCGAACGCTGCCGCTCGGCCAGCCAGATCAGCCTCAGCATGAGAAAAAGATAAAGGCCCACAATAAGGACTGAACCTAAGAATCCCCATTCCTCTCCGACCGTGCAAAAAATGAAGTCGGTACTTTGTGCCGGAACAAACTTGAATTTTGTCTGGGTCCCCCGCAGGAAACCCTTGCCGCTGAAACCTCCCGACCCGATGGAAATAAGTGACTGGTTCAGATTATAACCCGTTCCGTGGGGATCTGATTTGAATCCGAGCATGATTTCCACCCTTTCCTTCTGATGCGGTTTCAGAAAATTGTCAAACACAAAATCAACAGTATTGACGTACAGAACACTGCCAATCAGAAAAGCATAAATAACAAGTACTCCGAGGGCTTTTTTCTGGTAAATATAATAGGCAAAAAACAGGCCCGCCACCAGCAGTGTTATTACAATAATCACATTATATGAAGCCGGTTCATTCAGATAATGATTCACTATGAACAGGGGTGCGGCAATAAGTACAATGATGCCCGCACCGGCAAGAGCCACTTTCAGTTTTCTTGTAACAAGCCAGGTCAGAAAAAATGCCAGTCCGGTCAGTATCAGTTCAAGCATGTAATTATCCATCAGGAGGGCAAGGAAGAAAAGAAAGATCATCAAAAGACCCGACACAAAGACATAGGGGCTCATTCCTTCCCTGAACAGCACCAGTATCAGTGCAAAGAAAACGATGGTTGACCCCATGTCGGGCTGGGCAGCTGTAAGGAGGGCAGGCAGAATGATAATCCCCAGTGCGGGCAGTATTATCCTGAACCTGGTGAGTTCCTGCCTGTGGTAATTGAGATAGCCGGCCAGGGCCAGGGCCGTTGCAAACTTGGCGAATTCGGAAGGCTGGAGGCTTACAAATCCGAATTCGAACCATGACCTGGAGCCGTTTATTTCCTTGCCGAAAAAGAATAAGAGGATCAGCATCAGGATCATGATGCCGTAAATAACCCAGTAAAAGAAAAAGTAAAACCTTGTATCGGTAACCATAACCAATACGGCCAGTACCAGGGCTGCGATGATCCAGATGAACTGTTTCCCGTAACGTTGCGAAAAGTCAAATATCTCCCTGTGCTCTTCGTTGAACACGGCAGCATAAATATTGAACCATCCCATGATGACCATGAGGAGGTAGACAAGTACTACGGGCTTGTCTATCCGCTTCCATATGTTAACGTTCCTCATCACGCTGCCTGTTTTTCATGCCGATAAGATCCAGTTCAAGCATCCTCTGTTCCTTCCATTTTGATGCCGCTGATATTTCCCCTTTAAGATATTTTTCTATCATCAGGCTGGCCACGGGAGCTGCATAGGTGGCTCCAAAACCTGAATTCTCAACAAACACTGCAATGGCTATCTGAGGATCATGCTTCGGTGCGAATGCAATAAAAACGGAATGGTCCTTTCCATGCGGGTTCTGTACCGTGCCTGTCTTCCCGCATACGGTAACATCGGGCAGTGCGGCAATCCTTGCTGTTGCCCCCGCTCCTCCGTTCACAGCTGCCTCCATTCCGAGGATAACCTCCTCGAAATTGGCAGAATCAATTTCTATATGATGCCTTGTTTCGTAGCGGCTGCCTGCTTCCCCTTCCCCGCCGGCAGGCCTTACAACATGAGGAGTAATATAATATCCCCTGTTGGCTATTGCTGCAGTCATGTTTGCCATCTGAAGGGGAGTGGCTCCTATCTCGCCCTGCCCTATTGCGAGGGAAATGACCGTAAGTGCCTTCCATCCGTTCTTTCCGTGATACCTGTCATAATATGCCGGAGTAGGAATCAGGCCCGGCAGCTCATTCACAAATTCGGTTTCCAGCCTTGTTCCGAAACCGAACTGGGTAAGGTATGACCTCCATTTTTCATATGCCTCCGTAACGGATGAATATGCGGGATTTTCAAGTATCCTTCTGAATGTCTGGCAGAAATATGCATTGCACGAATTCATTATTCCTCCCTTGAGGTCAAGGGGGGATGAATGTGTATGGCAGCCTACAAACAGATAGCCCCTGTTGCAGGAGAAGCTTGTTGATGGCACGATAACCTTTTCCTGAAGTGCAATGAGGCCGTTGACCGGCTTGAAGGTTGATCCCGGGGGATATGAGGCCATGAAAGCCCTGTTGAACAATGGCAGCAGGGTGTCTGCCGACAGCTTCATGAAGTTTTCTGACCGGGCCCTTCCTACGAGAAGCTCCGGATCATAGCACGGTGACGAAACCAGGGCAATTATCTCACCCGATGACGGCTCGATGGCAACAATGCTTCCTGTCTTGTTTTTCATCAGCCGTTCACCGTATTCCTGAAGATCAAGATCAATACTGGAAACGATATCATTTCCCTGAACAGCTGCCGTGTCCATGGTCCCGTCGGCATAGGATCCCTTTACACGGCTGTAGACATCAACCAGGAATATTTTCACGCCCTTCGTGCCTCTCAATTCCTTTTCATAGGCCTCTTCAATGCCAAGCTTGCCGATATAATCGCCCGGCTTGTAATACGGGTCCTTCTTTATCTGCATCTCGTCAACCTCGCTGACATAGCCCAGTATATGTGCAGCAACAGGCTTCGAATATTTCCTCAGTGTCCTTGACTGTACGTAGAATCCCGGAAACATGAATATCTTTTCCTGGAATCTTGCGTAGGATTCAGCTGAAATCTGCTTGAGGAATATTGAAGGAGCCCTGTAGGAATAACTTCTGGCAGCCTTCATTCTCTCCCTGAATGCCTCGATGCTTATTTCCAGATCATCGCAGAAAAGTGCGGTATCCATTGCGGATGTCTGTGACGGAATCACCATGAGGTCATACGCTGCCTGGTTAAAAACAATAAGTTTCCCGTTCCTGTCATAGATCAGTCCCCTGGCAGGATACTGGGTTACATATCTGAGAACATTATTATCAGCTGAAAGCCTGTATACATCCTTTACTACCTGTATGACGAACAGTCTTACGACAAGCACGGCAGACGCAATGACTATCATTGCGATAATGAAATATTTCCTGGCTGCATACAAATCCTTCATAAACGGCTGACTATTTCCCTCTTCTGATATATTCAAGAAGAACTATAAAAACCACGGAAAAAAGTGTACTTATCAGAACTCTCAGAAATGTAGTGAAAAAATCAGTGAGCCGGAACACTTCAAGGTAAAAAAGAAAGAAATGATGGATAAAAACGATCACAAGGGTATATATCAGAAACCATTTGAATCCGTAAATCCTCAGTGATGGTTCTGACACAAATTCGTAATCCCCTCTGGTGGAAATCAGTCTCAGCACCCAGGGGCGCACGAATCCGGCGGCTACAGTTGCGGAAGTGTGCATTCCCGGGGTACCGGAGAAGACATCAATAACAAATCCCGTCAGAAAGGAAAGAAAAAGAAGCAGCCATGACGATATGTCAAAGGGCAGCAGCATGATGAACATGATATAGACATAGGGATTCACATACCCGCTGAACTGTATATTGTTGAACAGGAAAAGCTGAAGAAATATCAGCAAGACAAATATCAGGGTGTATCTGAGTATCCTGTTGATCATTGGAATTGTGTTTCAAGATTCTGCTGTTCTGTCTTCTGAAGGTTTCCGGCCAGGTTGACAAATCTGAGTTTTTTAAAATCAGCCTTCAGGGCCACCGAGATCCTGTAGAAATCGCTTCCCGATCTCTCTATTTCATCTATCACGCCAATCATAAGTCCTTCGGGGAAAATGGCAGAATAGCCGGTTGTTTCAACAGTATCACCCGCAACAACCGTCACATGCTGGGGAATGTCATTCAGAACGGCATGCCTGTAGCTTTTCCCGTCCCAGCTCAGTGAACCGAAATATCCGTTTGACCTTATCCTTGCACTAAGTCTGAAATCAGTGTTGAGAAGGGACATTGCCACAGAATAGTTTGACGAGCATCCCACTATCACTCCGGCAACGGCATCATCTGCAATAACGGCCATATCAGGTGCCAGATCATCATTATATCCCTTGTCGAGGGTCAGGAAGTTTTTCCGGCGGTTCACCGAATTATTTATTACTTCCGCAGAGAACCATAAATATTTCTGTCTGTAAACAGAGTCAGTGACAGTGGAAAAGCTGTTGTCCCTCATTTTTCCCGCCTGCTCAAGAAGATTCCTCAGCATGGCATTCTCCCGTGCCAGGTTCATTTCCGTTTCACGCAGGCGGAAATAGGAAGCCGTTCTGCTGAATGATTTTTCAATACCGGCCGTAATTCCCCTGATTCCCTTTATCAGTCTTGTATTGTGATAGCTGTTGCCCGATGCCAGCAGGGACAATGCTATTCCTTCAAGTATCAGGAAGATTATCACATTATTGTATCTCTTAAAAAAATTAAGGAGATTTCTCATTCACGGCCGGATATTATCTCATGAGGAAAGGATATTTTTCAACATTCTTCAGTGCCACGCCCGTGCCTCTTGCCACCGAGTGAAGAGGATCCTCAACCACATTGAAGTTTATATTAATCTTGTCGGCCAGCCTTCTGTCAAATCCCCTGAGCAGGGCACCGCCTCCCACCATGTATATTCCCCTGTTGACAATGTCGGCATAGAGTTCCGGCGGGGTCTGTTCCAGCACATTGAGAAGGGCTGCCTCAATCTTGGTAATGGACTTGTCAAGGCAGTAGGCTATTTCCTGATAGGATACAGGTATTTCAATCGGAAGGGCAGTCATTATGTTCGGCCCCCTCACTATGTAGTCCGGAGGCGGATTATCTATGTCGGGAAATGCGGCACCGACAGCTATCTTTATATCTTCCGCCGTCCTTTCCCCTATTTTTATATTATGCTGATGCCTCATATATGCCTGAATATCCGCAGTGAATCCGTCTCCTGCAATCCTGATTGACTTATTGCATACTATCCCTCCCAGGGCAATAACTGCAATCTCCGTGGTACCGCCGCCTATATCGACTATCATTGAACCCTCGGGTGCTTCAACATCTATACCGATACCGATGGCTGCCGCCATTGGCTCATAAATAATGTAAACATCCCTTCCCCCGGCATGCTCTGATGAGTCGCGCACAGCCCTTATTTCCACCTCAGTGCTTCCGGAAGGTATGCAAATGACCATTTTCATTGACGGGGAAAAAAGTTTCGGTCCCTTGTTGATCATCTTTATCATTCCCCTTATCATCAGTTCTGCTGCATTGAAATCGGCAATCACCCCGTCACGCAAAGGCCTTATTGTCTTGATATTTTCATGTGTCTTGCCATGCATCTGCCTGGCAGCCTCCCCTATTGCTATAAGTTTTCCCGTATTCTTGTCAATAGCAACTATCGAAGGCTCATCCACTACAATCTTGTCATTCTGAATAATAATAGTATTGGCTGTACCCAGGTCAATAGCGATCTCCTGTGTCAAAAATGAAAATAGTCCCATATATCAATTATCAATGTTTAAAATGTCTTATTCCTGTAAATACCATTGCCATTCCGTTGGCGGCACAAAAATCTATTGAATCCTTATCCCTGACCGATCCTCCCGGCTGAACCACCGCTGTAACCCCTGCCTTGTGAGCAATCTCCACACAGTCAGGAAAGGGAAAGAAGGCATCTGATGCCATAACGGAATCTTTCAGGTCAAAACCGAACAAACGGGCTTTCTCAATTGCCTGTTTCAGTGCATCCACCCTTGATGTCTGTCCTATTCCGCTTGCACACAGCTGTTTGTTTTTTGCCAGGACAATCGCATTTGACTTGCTGTGTTTTACAAGGATATTGGCAAATACAAGATCTTCTGTTTCATTCTTATCAGGTTTCCGGGGAGTTACGGGCATCAGATCCTCAGGGGTCTGTGTACTGTTATCCCTTTCCTGCCACAGGACACCGTTCAGAAGTGATCTGAAAGCAGCCTCCATCCTGAAAACAGCTTTTCTTTTTAAAATGATCCTGTTTTTCTTCTGTTCCAGTATTTCCAGGGCTTTTGCACTGAAGCCGGGTGCTATCAGAACCTCAAAGAATATCTTGTCCATTGCAGAAGCTGTCTGCTCATCAATTTCCCTGTTGGCAGCAATTATTCCCCCGAATGCCGATACGGGATCGCATGCCAGGGCATCATTCCATGCATCGGTGAGATTATCCCTTGAAGCTGCCCCGCAGGCATTGTTATGCTTGATGATGATCACTGTCGTTTCCGTGAATTCGTCAATAAGAGTGACCGCAGATTCTATATCCAGCAGATTGTTGTAGGAGAGATCCTTCCCGTGCAGCTTTTCAAACATCTCACCCGGATCCCCGTAGTAAATTCCTTTCTGATGAGGATTTTCGCCGTATCTGAGCTCTCCGGAAATATTTATACTCTCCCTGAATACGGGGAGCTTTTCCCTGAGATTGTAATACCTGAATATTTCAGTGTCGTAATGTGATGAGTTCATGAATGCCTCGGCGGCAAAGCGCCTTCTCTCCTGTAGGGAGGTCATACCTCCCTTTCCCCTGAGAAGCTCCAGCAGGCGGCTGTACTGATCCCTGGAAGAAATAACCACCACGTCCCTGAAATTCTTTGCCGCAGCCCTGATAAGCGAAATGCCCCCGATATCAATTTTTTCCGTTATCTCTGCCTCATCATCCGTATTCCTGACTGTTTCCCCGAAAGGATAAAGATCCACGATCACCAGGTCAATCTCCGGAATGCCGTATCTGTCCATTTGCTCCATATCACCGCTGTTTTCCCTCCTTGCAAGTATTCCCCCGAAAACAGACGGGTGCAGGGTTTTTACCCTTCCGCCGAGAATGGAGGGATAAGTGGTAAGATCTTCAACCTTTTCTGCCCTTATACCCGTGCGGGTTATATGATCCCAGGTGCCTCCCGTTGAGAATATTCTCACTTTCAGCTGGTTAAGCAGACTTACTATATCATCCAGTCCTTCCTTGTGATATACGGAAATTAAGGCGCTTTTGATTTTTCTTTCACTCATTGTCTGATTATTACGATTGCCGGAAATAGATTCAGCGGGCGAGTAAAAATAGGTATTTTTTTACAAACCTCAATATGTTAAATAATAATGATTATCAGCATAAAATGAACATACTTTTCCGCTTTTTCAAATTACCTGCTGTTTTATTTGTTTATCTTTGGATTCCGTAACAATATTCAAACAGGGGATGAAGTATCTGAAGCTGCTGAAGGAAAGTGTGATTCTTGCACTGGGTTCTGTGATGATCAATAAATTAAGGACATTTCTCACCCTTTCCGGGATCACCATAGGGATTTTTTCCATCATATCCGTCTTTACAGTGCTCGACTGGATGGAGAAAGCCATACGCGACAGCATCAGTTCAATGGGAAGCAATGTTGTGTACATTCAGAAGTATCCCTGGTCAATGGGAGCCAGTCTCAAATGGTGGGACATAATCCGGTGGCCGGCAGTCGCGCTGGATGACTACCATGCAATAGCAGGCAGATCCACCCGGACTGAGTCTCTTTCTCTGGTAGTGGGCCATTCCGCAAGCCTGAGCTACAGGAATAATTCCGCAGGCGGGGCAGCGGTCGCAGCAGTAACGGATAACCTGGAAAAGGTATTATCATTCGAAATTGAGAAGGGAAGGTATTTTTCCCCCTATGAATATACGAGCGGTACCAATGTGGCAGTGCTGGGAGCGGAAACGGCCGAAAGGCTGTTCAAGGATGAAAATCCTTTAGGGAAGGAAATAAAGCTTCAGGGACGAAAGGTAAGGGTTATCGGGATTCTGAAAAAGGAAGGGGAAGGCGGAATAAATCTCAGCAATATTGATCAGATCACCATCATTCCCCTTAATTTCGGCAAGAACTTCATCAACCTCAGGAACAGATTTGTAAACACCCAGCTGATAGTCAAGGCAAAACCCGGCGTTAATGTGCAGGAGCTCTCGGATGAGGCAACGATGATACTCAGATCAGCCAGGCGTCTGAAGCCGGTTGAGCCGGAGAATTTTTCGGTAAACACCCCTACAATGCTTTCAAAGGGATTCGACCCGGTGTTCACGGGAATAAATATAGGAGGCTGGCTGATAGGAGGTTTTTCAATCCTTGTGGGAGGATTCGGGATTGCCAACATAATGTTCGTCTCGGTAAAGGAAAGAACAAACATGATAGGCATTCAGAAGGCCCTTGGCGCAAAACGCTCCTTCATCCTCCAGCAGTTTCTTGCCGAATCGGTTCTGCTTTCGGTGATCGGGGGGATATTCGGCATATTCCTGATCTTTATCGGTACAATAGCGGTAAACTATCTTTATGAGCTGAACATGCACCTTACATTCTCAAACATAATGCTTGCCATCGTCATTTCCGGAGTTATCGGCATTATTGCGGGCTATGCCCCTGCCTATTCCGCAGCCCGCATGAATCCTGTTGATGCGATCGGATATTCATTCAGCTGAACTCAGATCCTGTCCGGCTAAACCACCCGGTTTTCTTCAATCCATTTCGTCAGATCGGCAAACATGTTAACTGACAACTGTTCCGGTCTCAGGTCAAAGAGCGGGCAATCTTCGCTGCGAAGTGCAAAAGCTGACCTGATGGAGTTCCTGAGCTTTTTCCGCCGCTGGCTGAAGGCGGCTTTTACTACCTGTCTGAACAGAGTCTCATTCACTTCCAGTTCCTTCACATCGTTCCTGACCAGTCTGACCACTCCGGAATTCACTTTCGGCGGGGGAGAAAATACTTCACCGGGTACCGTGAAAAGATACTCGGTATGGTAATATGCCTGGAGAAGCACGCTCAGAATTCCATAGACCCGTGATCCGGGCGGTGAACATATCCTTTCGGCCACTTCCTTCTGAAACATACCACACACTTCCGTTACTTTATTCCTGTATTCCAGTACCCTGAAAAGGATCTGGGATGAGATATTGTAGGGAAAATTACCTGTAATGCACACATTCCCGCTGAAAAAATCCTCCAGATCCATCCTGAGAAAATCTCCCCTTATAATGTATTCCATAGCCGGAAACTTCTCCCTGAGATAATGAACCGACTCATTGTCTATTTCTATCACCCTGAAGTCGGGGAAATTTCTCTTCACAAGGTATTCCGTGAGAACTCCGGTTCCCGGGCCTATCTCAAGGACTGAATCACATTCCTTTGCACCAAGTGAGGATGCCACTTTACGTGCAATCTCCCTGTCTTTGAGAAAGTGCTGCCCGAGGTTTTTCTTTGGACGGACCAGGTTCATTTTCTTTCAGATTCACATCAGGCCCTACATCTGGAGCAGGCTGCGCCCGAATTTTCTCCAGAATGGCAGCTTGAGCTTTTCAAGCCAGATTATGAAGGCCTTAAGCAGGTTGTAATAAAGTGTGCAGAACAGGATCGCCGTCATCATCCATATAACCGCCGTATTGAAAACAAGGGTTCCTGTCCTGAGTTTCCCGATCTGTTTGAAAGGCGCATAGAAATGGGCTCTGCCGTATTTTGATTCCGGAGGCATGAATACGGGATCGGCCTTCTGGATGAACCTGTCGTCCTTCTCAATTATTTTCAGGGTACTTCTCCTGTTCAGTACAAGTTCGGCAAGCCTTTCATTATGGTTTTCCTCGAGAAGCCTGACAAACTGTTTTTCACCCATTCTGTTTTCAATGCTCCTCTTCAGTGAATCAAGCTGAAGGGAAATTCTTCTTTCCCTTTGCCTGAAAGTCATTCCCAGACTGTCGAGATAGTAACGCAGTTCATCTCCTGTTATCCCGTCAAACTCATCATAATTCACCCTTTCAAACCAGCTGCCCGGTTTTATGCCGGTTATTTCCGACATTTCCCCTACATGGTAATTTATCTTGCGGAAATTATTTTCAATATATTCCCTGTATTCAGGATCCCTGCCTGCCCTGATACATTCCTGAACCTTAACCTTCAGCCCCGGAATGAGGAAGGAGGCCTTCCAGCTGTTCTGGCTTACGGCCATGTCATAGTCAAAGAAATTCCTCTCGTACCTGTTGTTCCTGAACTGTTCAACAGTCATTGCCTCATATGCCCATCTGGTTGCCATGAGATCACCTATCACGGGAACATATTTTTTTCTGCTGAATGTCTTGTGCAGCTCATCAAACTGGATCATTGCACCTCCGAGAAGCAGCTGGGGAACCAGCAGCAGAGGAATAAGAATATAAATGCTGACAGCCGTTCTCATTCCCGCGGATATGTTCAGGCCCAGCAGGTTGCCGAAGCATGCCGTGGAAAACAGGATGAGCCAGTGCCTGAACATCATTCCCCTGATTTCAAGTATTGCACTTGCAACTAGGACAAAGGAAAGAGTCTGTATGGCCGAAAGCACAAAAAGGAAATTTATTTTCGAAAACAGATAACTCAGTCTGCTCAGATTCAGGAATTTCTCCCTTTCCAGAATTTTTCTGTCACGGAATATTTCCTCGGCACTTACCGTCAGTCCCATGAAAATTGCAACAATGACTGACATGAACAGGAAGACCGGATAGTTTACATTGGCAGAAAACAGATAATCGCCGTTCCGGCTGTACTTGGAAATATATCCCAGGATAAAGGCCAGCAGCGGGGCTTCAAGAAGATTTATCGTCATATACTGCCTGTCGGCAAATTTGGTGATGAGATTCCTTTTTATGAATGTCCTCACCTGTGCTGCCCTGTCCGGCACCCTGAAGCTGCCGTGAGTAATCTCTGTCTTTTCCGTTACCTTCTCCGGGAAGGGCATCATTTTCTTACGGTATTTCCCGTACCACTCCAGCGGACTTACCTGCCTGGTTTTCTCAGGTCTCCCGTCCTCATCGATCATTTTGACCTCAACAATATCAAGTATATTGTCAGTCTCGATATTCCCGCAGCTCGGACATTCACTTTCTGCGGCATTGGCCTGTGATGTTTCCGTCTTGAAATAGACAATGGCCTCAACAGGGTCGCCGTCATAGATCATATAGCCGCCCTTGTCAAGTATCCACAGCCTGTCGAGCATCTTGATAATATCCGATGAAGGCTGATGGATTATTGCAAAAACCATCCTGCCGTTCAGGGCCTGATTCCTCAGAAGGTTCATAACCTTCCCGGAATCAAAGGAAGACAGTCCCGAAGTGGGTTCATCCACAAAAAGGACTACGGGCTCACGCATCAGTTCAAGACCGATATTGAGTCTTTTTCGCTGCCCTCCGCTGACTTTTTTATTGAGTATGTCTCCTACCTGGAGATCCCTGATTTCATAAAGGTCCAGGTCCTGAAGCACTTTCTCCACAGTAGCATTAAGCTGGTCTTCCGAATAATCCCCGAAACAAAGCCGTGCATTGAAATAGAGGTTCTGGTAAACCGTCAGTTCTTCAATCAGCATATCATCCTGCGGAACATAGCCTATCAGTCCCTTTATCTGCTCAGAATCGGCATAGATGTCATAACCGTTTATATAGAGGTGGCCCCCGGTTGGCTTTATTTTCCCGTGAAGCAGGTTTAGCATGGTGGTTTTTCCCACTCCGCTTCCCCCCATTATACCTACAAAATTACCCGATTCGACCCTGAAATTCATTTTCTGTACCCCGTTCACGGAATTCCTGAAATGATACTGAACATCATGACCTTCAAAAATCACCTTTTCGGTAAATTCCCTTGAAACAAACTTTTTGAAGATCCGTGAGTAGTAAATGGGTTCAATGCCGAGTCCCTTGATATTGACGCCTCTTTCAAGGAGATAGGGTCTGAAGGCGATTATGTCGCGGCCCTTGAAATAGAGAGTTACCGGGCCGTCGTATGTAATAAGCAGGGTTTCGGTGCTTTCGATGTAAAGGACCATCATATGACCCCTGAAACCCTTTACCTTCAGATGCTTCCATTTGTCATAGTTCCTGTACAGTTTAGATCCGGAAAGTTCCGGTCTGTCACTTTCGATAATCAGAACGGAATCAGTGGAGATATCATCAAATGCCCTGCCGACAATGAATGCCGTGGCATTCCTGTATTCCTTCCGGGGAATGTTGAAGGTCCTGACAATTATGTCAACGATAATCTTTTCCTGCTCTGAAATCACGCCATCCTCAAATGCAAATTCCAGCAGCTGGAGAAAAACAATCATCCTTTCCTCGAGAAACAATCCCTTCTTGATCTGACGGCAGATATTTGTTATCTGAAAGGAGATCAGGGAGTTTTCATCAGCAAGCTCGGCCTTGTCGAGACCTTTTAATTCATTGGAATAGAATTCCAGATTGTTCTCAAACAGTGCATAGTAATCTTCTTCAAGCTCTCTGTTCAGATATCGCCGGAGGTAGCTCCGCAGAATTTTTTTGCCTCTTGCCGTTATCCCTGACGGGTTGACCGTTGAAACAATGGCAAAGATATGAATCAGGGCCAACAGTACTGATTCCCTCATATGGATGCCGGTTCAAAAAAAGACCGCAAAGTATTATTCCCTGCGGTCAAATGTCTGTAAAAAGATTATTTTATGATTCTGGCCCGTATCTCCTCAATGGCCTTTGTAATATCTATGATATTCTGCTGGGTAAGACTGGTTCCGAGGCCTTCATTCACTTTTCTGACAGGTTCCAGGATTTTCAGAAATTCACTTATATCCGGGTCGTCAGCATAGGGTCTGGTAATTTCCAGATAGGTATCGAAGGATTTCTTCTGTTCGAGAAGGTTCCTGGATATTCCTGCGATCTGGTATGCTGCTTCGGAAACGTGAGTGGTAAGATACAGGCCTTCCACCCATGCTCCTCCGACTACAAGCAGGGCCAGGGTCTCCTGGTTGTTGTCAACCAGGTAGGCATATGTGTTCTGGAATGCATCGGTCAGTATCTTAACGAGCTCATCACGGTTGTCATAATTGCGCCTTATCTTTTCATACCACGATTCATCATAGATCTGCGACATGTTCAGTTCATTGGCCAGAGAACGGAGAGCGCCCAGGTAATTCAATACTTCCTGCTGCATGTTGTACAGGGTGGCATAACTGAGATCAGCCCCGTAACCACCCAGATTGATTGCACGATCCGTGCTCTTTATATATTTCTTGGAGTTCTCGGCAGGATTTGAAATGCCAAATATATAACCAACTTCCAGATCGGTCAGCATTTTAATAACCTCGGCAGATGTGGGAAGCGGATAAACATTCTTTTCTATTTCATCCACCAGTACGCCGGCCTGTTCAAGTTCAATTTTCTTCTCCTTCTTCCTGCTTTTGCATGAAGTGTTTGAAGCCGTGACAACAATTCCTGCCAGTAATAATGGAAGCATCAATGCTGCAAGTGTATTTTTCATCCCTGATCAATTTATTGTTAACAGTACATTTAAAACTGCCGATAAAAATAGTAAATTAATTATTAAATCTGCACGACTGTATCAGTTATTTATTCATTATATCCCTTGTCTTATCAACTGTATCTGAAATAATTCTATAAACCGGAAATGAGCCGGCTCCTGAAAGTCTGAATATCTTGCATGTCAGGAAGGCCTCAGCCGGCAGATCCTCCCCTGTTTTACTGAAACAGCAGGCTTTTAAGGGGAATAGGGTAAAGGAAATCTGATTTTGATACCTATCTTTGAAGCCCCGTAAAATTATTATATTCAGATGAAGTGGAATTTTGACGAAGAGATCAACAGGGAAGGCAGCGATTCTGTCAAATATGATCTGAGATACGAAAAATTCGGAAAAAGGGATATTATTCCCATGTGGGTTGCCGACATGGATTTCAGGACGCCCGGGTTCATAACCGAAAAACTGCGGGAGCGCCTTGATCATGAGATATACGGATACTTTTTCCGCCCCCCGCAGTATTACGATTCACTGATATCCTGGTTAAACACCCGTTACTGCTGGCCGGTTGAAAGAGATCATATCTGCTTCAGTCCGGGTACCGTACCGGCAATAAATCTCTGCACCCTTACATTCACGCGTCCGGGTGAGGCTGTAATTGTTCAGCCTCCCGTCTATTACCCGTTTTTTTCCGCCGTGGAAAGCCATGGAAGGGTGCTTGTCAATAACCAGCTGAGGGAGAAGGACGGAAGGTGGACCATGGATCTTGAAGCCCTCAGGCAGATGGTCACAGCCGAAACGAAAATGATTATCCTTTGCAACCCTCATAATCCCGTTGGAAGGGCATGGAGCCGTGAAGAGCTCATGGAACTTGCCCGGATCTGCCTGAAAAACAACATAATAGTCCTTTCCGACGAAATCCACTGCGATCTTACCCTTCCGGGAAACAAACATACTCCTTTTGCAACACTTTCGGATGAGATTGCTGATATAACCGTGACATGCATTGCTCCCAGCAAGACATTCAATCTGGCGGGGCTTTCCACTTCCTCAGTGATTATCAGCAATCCCGTACTGAGGAAATATTTCAGGCATAAAGTTGACAGCCTGCATATAGGCAACGGCAACATTTTCGGCAGTGTTGCCTCCGAGGCAGCCTACAGCGGGGGGCATGAATGGCTTGATGCCCTTACCGCCTACATAGAAGGGAATGTAAACCATGTTACTGACTACTGCAGGGAGTTCATTCCGGAAATCATTCCTGTCAGGCCCGAGGCAACCTATATGATATGGCTCGACTGCAGAAAGCTCGGAATGACCGGAAAGGAACTCCGGAAATTCTTTGTGGAAGAGGCCGGAGTCGGTCTGAACGAAGGTTCGGAATTCGGTCCGGGCGGAGAGGGTTTTATGAGAATGAATCTGGCAATGCCGCGCAGCAGGGTGGAAAAGGCAATGCAGCAGATCGGAAAGGCTATTTCGCGTATTCCATAAGCTTTCCTGCCATCTCTGCCGCGGATTTGTTTCTGAAGCATTTCATGCTCTCACTGAATCGTGTTGCAATGGCTTCGTTGCAGAGGTTCCCCGGACTGCCCTCATGAACATAGTCGGACAGTGCCGTCCTGGAGAAGGAAGAGTTTCTGACCATTCCCGATACTGCCTTGTAGGCGTCCCTGAAGGGTATTCCCTGTTTGACCAGGCGGTTAACCTCCTCAGTGCTGAATATTGTATTGTAAATGGGATTCTCAAGGATATTTTTCCTGATCCTGATATTGTTGAGCATCAGGAGCGTGATTTCCATGCATTCCATCAGGTCCTCGAAGGCACCAAAAACAAGCTCTTTAAGCAACTGCAGGTCACGGTTGTATCCTGAAGGAAGATTTGAAACCAGCATTGCGACCTGTCCGGGCAGGGTCTGGATCAGGTTGGCTCTTCCGCGTATCAGTTCAATAACATCTGGATTGCGTTTCTGAGGCATGATACTTGATCCCGTGACATATTCGTCAGGAAAATCAACGAAGCGGTATTCTGCACTCATGTAGAGGCACACATCCATTGAAAAGCGTGAAAGGGTCTGGGCCAGTGCAGCCAGGGCCGATGCAACGGCTGTTTCAACCTTGCCCCTGTTCAGGCTGGCATAGGCAGAATTATATATCAGATCATCAAATTCCAGCAGTTCCGATGTGAGTTTCCTGTTAAGCGGCAGGGTGGTCCCGAATCCGGCAGCTGTTCCCAGAGGATTACGGTTGTTGAGGGCACGGGCTGTTGCAAGGAGGGCAACATCATCCGACAGCGATTCGGCATAGGATCCGAACCACAGTCCGAAAGATGACAGCATTGCCGGCTGCATGTGAGTGTAGCCCGGCAGCAGAACCTCCCGGTACTGTTCACTCAGCGACTGGAACTTCCGGAAGAGCCTGCCTGCAAGCAGCGCCATGCTGTCAATCCTCTCCCTGGTATACAGTCTTATATCCACAAGCACCTGGTCATTTCTCGATCTTCCGGTATGAACCTTTCTGCCGGTGGTCCCGAGAATAGAAGCCATTTCCTTTTCAATCTGCGAATGTATGTCTTCAATACCGCTCTCAATGGCCAGGCTGCCTTCCTCATCCCATACAAACAGTGAATGAAGCGCCTTAAGTATGTTTTTCTTTTCCTCATTATCAATCAGGCCTACATCATGAAGCATGATCACATGAGCCATGGATCCGACAATATCCCATTTGGTGAGATGAATATCGATCTTCCTGTCCCGACCTGCCGTGAATTCGATAATGGCAGGTTCGGGGTTGATACCTTGTTCCCAGAGTTTCATTTTCCTTTAGTTTACTTTTTCTGTCTCTGCTCAACGATTGCCCTGTGAGCCATGAGCCTTATGGCATTGATCTTAATAAATCCCAGACTGTCGGTCTGGTCAAATCCTCCTTCAATATCCATGCTTGACAGCTTTTCGTCATAGAGGGACGAGGGTGACTCCCTTCCTTCAATGAGAACATTCCCCTTATAAAGGCAGAGGTGTACACTTCCGTCAATCAGTTCCTGGCTTTTTTCTATTGCCGCCATCAGGAAATCCATCTCCGGACTGAACCAGAATCCGTTGTATATCAATTCAGCGAATTTCGGGGTGAGCATGCTTACCAGGCGCATAACCTCACGGTCCATGGCAATTCCTTCAATATCCCTGTGGGCAATGTGAAACACGGTTGCAGCAGGACTTTCATAAACACCCCTGGATTTGATTCCGACAAACCTGTTTTCCACCATGTCAAGAAGACCGATTCCGTTCCTGCCGGCCAGTTCATTCAGATAAACGAACATGTCGTAGGGGTCTTCCATCATGGTTCCGTCTTCCTTGTTCACGAGTCTCACCGGAAGACCGTTCCTGAAATGAATGACAATCCTTGTCTCCTTATCCGGGGCATCCTGAGGCATAACCATCTTCACCAGCATGTCCTTGTGAATGCTGTACATCGGATCTTCCAGAATACCTGCCCGGTGACTTATATGCATCAGGTTCTCATCTTCGCTGTAAGGCTTGTCGATACTGGCCTTGACAGGTATCTTATTCTCGGAAGCATATTTGAGAAGATCCGTTCTCCCCTTGAAGCTGGCAAGAAAATCCCTGTCCTTCCAGGGAGATATCACCCGTATTCCGGGCATGAGGGCATAATAACACAGCTCAAACCTCACCTGGTCATTTCCCTTCCCTGTTGCACCATGAGCCACGGTACCGGCACCCACCCTCCTTGCAACCGATATCTGTTCACTCGCGATCAGAGGTCTTGACAGGGCAGTTCCCAGCAAATACCTGTTCTCATAAATGGCATTTGCCATTATTGCCTTCAGAACATAGTTTTCAACAAATTCCTTTTTAAGGTCGGAAATAATCACCTCTGAGGCTCCCAGCATCTCTGCCTTCCCGCGGGATTCCTCAAAATCGGTGTCCTGGCCCACATCGGCAATAAAGGCAATCACCTCATAACCCTTTTCAACCAGCCATTTCAGTATGATTGATGAATCCAGGCCGCCACTGTAAGCCAATACAACCTTTTCTTTCATCCTGAATATTTTTAATTTACATCCTTATACCTGATCCGGTGATGATTCCGCGGTCCTGCAGTTTCCGGGCTTCCCGCCGAAACCATCATCTGTCCCTGAGCCATTCATGCAATCCCGGCAGGAGCGTCTCGAGGCAGTCATGAATCCCTTCAACGGAAACGCCGCCCCTGGCAATTACAAGTATGGTGTCATCACCCGCAATAGTACCGGCTATTTCATGCCTGTCCGCATTGTCAATAAAAATGGCCACATTGCTGGCATTGCCCGGCAAAGTCTTTATCAGAAGCATTCCCCCCGTGTTTGTCAGGTCCGTTATCACGGGCAGCAACTGAAGACGTCCGGCAGCTGCCGGGCGGACATGACTGCTTTCCGGGAGAACATATCTGTAACCGCCCCCCGGATCAGGCCTTCTGACAGCTCCCAGCTGACGCAGGTTCCTTGAAAGAGTTGCCTGTGTACAGACTATGCCTTCAGCACGGAGCTTCCACAGCAATTCCTCGTGGGACGATATCTTCTCTGTTGCCAGTATCTTCTCAATGGCAAGCAATCTGTCCGTTTTTTGCATATTTATTCACAAAGACCGCAAATATATTCATATTTTTGCAGAAACAAATGCCCACCGGAAGATTGTTTATTTTTTGAACAGCTTCCCGCCCGCTGATTGACGGATCATCAACATCCGGCGAAAAGGCACGCATCAGGGTAAGGGCATCATACAGCACGGTTTCGGGAACGGATGATGAAATAAACAATGTACTGGCTTCTTCTTCTGATAAGCATACCATATTTATATATTATCCTCAGGGTGTACAAAAGCCTCAGGGGAATCAGATCCTTCACTGCTGCCTCCACACCGGACACCTTCATTTCGGTTGTCGCAGCCTGCAGGAACGAGGAAGCCAGTCTGCCCTTCCTGCTGGCCGACATTGCCGCTCAGGACTATCCTCCTTCCCTGTTCGAATTTATTATCAGCGATGATAACTCCTCTGATAAAACCCATGACGTTGCGTCAGGGTTTCCCGGAATAATAAATCTCAGAGTCCTGAGGAACAGGGGCAGCGGTAAGAAAGCGGCCCTCAGGACTGCTGTGTCTGAAGCCCGGGGAAACCTGGTCGTTGCGGTTGACGCCGACTCCCGCATGGAGCCGGGGTGGCTGAAGACGATAGTGTCATTCCATGAAAAGGAAGGGTCTGACATGATTATCTGTCCGGTTATGCTTGAAGCCGAAGGCAGTGGTTTTTTCCTGCGCTTCCAGGAACTGGAATTTCTCGGCCTTCAGGCCATAACCGCAGGATCGGCTGCAGCAGGGGATCCCCTTATGTGCAACGGGGCAAACCTGTTTTTTACTAAGAAATCATTTGAGAGGCACGCATTCCATCTTCACGACGAACTGGCATCGGGCGACGATATTTTTCTTCTTCACCGCATGAAAGCTGACGGATCTTCCCGGATTTCCTGGCTGGAATCGGCAGATGCCAGGGTAAGGACGAATGCTCTCCATTCACCGGCGGAATATCTGAGACAAAGGGCAAGATGGATCTCGAAAGCCGGTTCCTACAAAGATCTGTCCACGAAATTTACGGCACTGGCCACTCTGGCTGTGGTTCTTTTGCAGCCCGCGGCACTCATTGCCGCATTTGCCGGAATCAGGTTTCTGCTTCTGTATCCGGCCCTGCTTCTGGCTAAATCGCTGCCTGACTATCTTGTACTGAGAAATACAGCTGTCCGCTACGGGAAAAGATACCTGCTGAAATGGTTTATTCCCTCCCAGCTAATTTATCCTTTCTATGTGATTGCAGTGGCAGCCTGTGCCCTGACTGGAAGGAAGGCCGGAACGCACAGGAAGCAGGCAGGGCAGAAGGCAGGCAGGGAGTTCTGACGGCAGCAGGCAGCGTACCGGGCTGATGATTCAGCACCGGTCAGTTACCCATATCGGAAAGAAACTTGACCCGCATCAGTCTTATCTCTTCCTCCTCAAAATCATTCCCGAGCTCGTTTATCGCTTCTTCCAGCGAATCTGATTCTGCTTCCTCCCTGAAATAGGAATAAATTTCCTCCTGGCGGTCATCTTCAATGACTTCATTTATATAGTAATCGAGATTCAGCCTGGTTCCCGAATTGACAATTGCTTCAATTTCGGAAAGCAGCTCACCCATCTCAAGATCCTTGGCATCGGCAATATCCTCGAGGGAACGCTTCATGTCGATACTCTGGATAATGTAAACCTTTATTCCCGACTTATTCACCACCGACTTGACCACCATGTCAAGGGGCCTGATAATTTCCTTTTCTTCAACATATTTCTTTATCAGATCCACGAATTCCCTGCCGTATCTCTGTGCCTTGCCTGCACCCACTCCGGAAATGTTCTGGAGTTCATCCAGGTTCACCGGATACTGTATGGCCATATCCTCGAGTGAGGGATCCTGGAAAATCACAAAGGGAGGCACTCCCTTCTGCTTTGATATTTTTCTCCTCAGGTCCTTCAGGATACTGAACAGCTCCTCATCAACGGCAGCTGTTTTTGCACCGAATGCATTGTCTTCCTCGTCTGAATCGGCATAATCGTGATCTTCCGCGAGCATAAATGACACGGGATTATCCACAAATGCCAGCCCTTCCCTGGTAACTTTCAGAAGTCCGTAGTTTTCTATGTCCTTTGTAAGGAATTTGGCGATAAGGGCCTGCCTTATAACCATGTTCCAGTATTTCTCATCCTTGTCTTCCCCCGTTCCGAAGTATTCCAGCTTGTTGTGCTTATACGACTTGATGGCGGATGTAACTTTCCCCGACAAAATATTTGCAATATGGTCGGCCTTGAATTTTTCCTTAACCGCCAGAACCGTTTCCAGAACATTCACAATTGATTCACTGCCTTCGAACTGGGCCTTGGGGTGCAGGCAGTTGTCACATGCCTCGCAATTATCCGGGGTATATTCCTCACCGAAATAGTGGAGAAGCAGTTTTCTCCGGCAAACCGATGATTCGGCATATGAAACTGTCTCAAGCAGGAGCTGTTTCCCTATTTCCTGTTCGGCAATAGGTTTCCCCTGCATGAATTTCTCCAGCTTCATAATGTCATTGTAGCTGTAATAGGCTATGCAGTTTCCCTCACCGCCGTCGCGGCCTGCCCGGCCGGTCTCCTGATAATAGCCCTCAAGGCTTTTGGGAATATCGTAATGGATCACAAAGCGTACATCCGGCTTGTCAATACCCATTCCGAAGGCAATTGTGGCAACTATCACGTCAATCTCCTCCATCAGGAACTTATCCTGGTTCCGTGTTCTGGTTGCCGAATCCATACCCGCATGATAGGGAAGGGCCTTGATACCGTTCACTTTCAGGATCTCAGCCATTTCCTCCACCTTTTTCCGGCTGAGACAGTATATTATCCCCGACTTTCCGGGATTGTTCTTGATATACTTGATGATCTCCCTGGTCACATTCTGCTTTGACTTAACCTCATAGTACAGGTTCGGCCTGTTGAATGATGACTTGAACACATCGGCTTCCAGGATTCCGAGATTTTTCTGGATATCATGCTGAACCTTGGGAGTTGCCGTGGCTGTGAGCGCTATGATGGGAGCCCTCCCAATAGTGTCAATTATAGGTCTGATCCGCCTGTATTCGGGCCGGAAATCATGCCCCCACTCCGAGATGCAGTGGGCTTCGTCAATGGCATAGAACGATATCTTTATACTTTTCAGGAACTCAATATTGTCTTCCCTGGTCAGCGATTCGGGGGCAACATACAATAATTTTGTTTCCCGGTCGATCACATCCTGTTTTACCCTGGCTATTTCAGTCTTTGTAAGCGAAGAATTGAGAAAATGGGCTACATCATCGTTTGTGCTGAAATTCCTCATGGCATCCACCTGGTTCTTCATCAGGGCAATAAGAGGTGAAATGACTATTGCTGTTCCCTGCCCCATCACTGCCGGGAGCTGATAGCAAAGTGACTTGCCTCCGCCAGTCGGCATCAGTACAAATGTATCCCTCCCTGCCAGAATATTTTTGATAATCACCTCCTGGTTCCCCTTAAAGGTGTCGAAACCAAAATATTTCTTCAGATAATCATGTATGGTGACGTCACTAACCATCATTTCATAATCGGATAAAACGGTCAAAACTACTCCTTTCTTTCCTTTTTTATAAATTTAATAATTTTCCGGATCAAAAATATATTTTAAAGAATTATTAACATTTGTCATTTCCTACTATTATTTTATAATCACGCTGATATTGTTTTAAACTGGAAGATTTATCATCTTTACACGCTGTATTTTTAAAACGCTCCCAAATGGCATTAAGACGGAAAACGGGCAGGAAGAATGAAGGAGAAATGTCATTCCTCGAACATCTCGAGGAACTGAGATGGCATATTATAAGATCGGTCCTTGCCATTTTTGTCCTTATGATAGTCGCATTCGTACTGAAAAATGTAATTTTCGACAAGATCATCCTGGCACCTAAAAGTCCGGATTTCTTTACCAACAGAATGCTTTGCGGACTGGGACATGCGAAGATTTTCGGTTATCAGTTAAACATTGATGCCCTGTGTATTAACACGAGAGAACTTAACCTTATCAACATCAGGATGGCAGGGCAGCTTACCACTCACATACTGGTAGCCCTGGTTGCGGGTATAATAATGGCATTTCCGGTAATCATCTATGAATTCTGGATGTTTTTCAAGCCCGCACTTCACGAAAATGAGGCCAGGTATACAAAGGGCGCCGTATTTTCCACCACCATGCTTTTCTTTTCCGGTGTCCTTTTCGGCTATTTTCTCCTTGCCCCCCTTTCGATCCACTTCCTGGGTTCCTACCATGTGAGCGAGGATGTCGTGAACCAGATCAATATCAGATCATATATAGGCACCATCTCGTCAATCTGCCTGGCAACGGGAGTGATATTCGAGCTTCCGGTAATTGCCTTTTTCCTTACAAAGATCGGGGTTCTCACACCGGCATTCATGAGACAGTACAGAAAACATTCCATTGTGGTGATTTTCATCCTTGCCGCCATTATCACACCTCCCGATGTGTTTTCCCAGATGCTGGTCGCCATTCCGCTCCTGATCCTTTATGAAGTAAGTATCGGCATCTCCGGAAGAGTTATCAGGAAAAAGGAGAAGGAACATGACGCCTTCATGATGGAGGACAGTATTGAAAAGGCACAAAATACGGCAACCTGATCCATGTCATGAAACTGCATACTGAAAACCTGGTAAAAAAATATCATAACCGCACGGTTGTTGACCATGTTTCCTTTGAGGTTGCACAGGGGGAGATTGTGGGTCTGCTTGGTCCCAACGGAGCAGGAAAGACCACATCATTCTACATGATAGTAGGCCTGATCCGTCCGAGGGAAGGAAAAATATTCCTTGACGGCGAGGATATCACCGACCTTCCCGTTTACAAGCGTGCAAGGAAGGGTCTGGGCTATCTGGCCCAGGAAGCATCCGTTTTCAGGAATCTTTCGGTTGAAGACAATCTCCGGGCCGTTCTTGAAATGTCGGCATTTTCACGAAGGGAACAGGCACAAAGGCTTGAATCCCTGCTGGACGAATTCGGTCTGCAGAAAATCCGAAAGAGCAAGGGTATTCAGCTTTCCGGAGGCGAGAGAAGACGTACCGAAATTGCAAGGGCCCTCGCCCTCAAGCCCAAGTTCATCCTCCTTGACGAACCCTTTGCCGGCATAGATCCCATTGCGGTGGAGGATATCCAGAATATTGTCTCCCACCTCAAGAACAAAAATATAGGTATACTTATCACCGACCACAACGTCCACGAAACCCTGTCGATAACCGACAGGGCCTACCTCCTCTTCGAGGGAAAAATACTTAAATCGGGTACTGCATCACAGCTGGCAGAAGATGAGCATGTTAGAAAGGTATATCTCGGAAAGAACTTCGAACTGCGGCGATAAGCCGTTCTGTATTGCAATTAATTTTATTTGTAGTAATTTTGCGGAGATTTTTCTGCGGATGTGTCGTAATTGGTAGCCGAGCAAGACTTAGGATCTTGTGTCTTAATGACGTGGGGGTTCGAGTCCCTTCATCCGCACCAGAATGTCGGAGGCGCTTCATATTCCTTGTGCAACAATATTGCCGCCAATGATTTCTGATTAATACAATAATATTTTGTTATGGATATTTCCAGGGAAAACAAAGACGATCTGAATGCTGTTCTGACAGTGAAGATCAGCAAGTCAGACTATGATGAAAGAGTAGAAACAGTCCTGAAGGATTACCGGAGAAAGGCAAACATAAAAGGGTTCAGGCCCGGCATGGTTCCTATCGGCGTTATACGAAGCATGTACGGGAATGCCGTGAAGGTGGATGAAATAAATAAGCTGATTTCGGAAAATGTTCATAAATACCTTGTTGATGAAAAGATTGACATCCTCGGGGATCCTCTTCCGCTGACAGATGAAAATGAAAAAACCGATTTCATACATGACGATGAGTTCACCTTTTCCTTTGAACTCGGGCTCGCACCATCTTTCGAACTGACTCTCGGCAAGGGCGACAGGGTCACCTTCCACGAAATCATTATCGACGACAAGATGAAGAAGGATTATGCCGACAGCTATGCACGCCGTTTCGGTGAATTCAGGAAGGCGGAAGCAAGCGGTGAAAAAGATATTCTGAAGGGCAGGATTGAAGCTGTTGACGAAAATGGCGCAGTCATCCCTGAGGGTATTTCTGCCGACGAGACGAGCCTGTCGGTTGACATGGTAAGGGATGAGGAAATCAAAAAATCATTCATCGGGCTTGCTGAGAATGACAGTGTTGTTTTCAGTATAAGAAAGGCCTTTCCAAACACGGCTGAAATAGCCGGTCTGCTCAGAATGGAAAGCAGGAATGCGGAAAATATTGAAGGAGATTTCCGGCTTACCGTAAAAGAGATATCAAGGTTTTATCCGGCAGAAACGGGTCCTGACCTCTATAACAGAATTTACGGTGAGGGGGTGGTGTCGGACGAGGAGGAATTCATGCAGAAGATTGAAGAGGAAATATCCGCGAACCTAAGGAAGGAAAGTGAGTTTAAACTGATGCAGGATGTCAGGAAGCTCACACTCGACAAAACTGAATTCCGCCTCCCTGAAGAATTTCTTAAAAAATGGCTGATGAAGGCCGGGGAAAAAACTTCATCTGAAGAGATTGAAAATGAATTCGGCACATTCATCCAGGATCTTAAATGGCAGCTGATCAAAAATAAAGTGGCAAAGGACAATGAAATACAGATAAGTCCCGAGGAAATGCAGGAAGAAGCTGAAAAAATCACCAGGTTCCAGTTTTCTCAGTACGGACTTTACTATGCCACTGATGAACAGATATCCGGCTATGCAAGGGAAACCCTTCAAAGAGAAGCGGACGCAAAGCGGATTGCCGATAAAATTCTGGATGATAAAGTACTGAACACACTGAAGGAAGTTGTTGAGATTGAAAACAAAAAGGTCACTGCTGAAGAGTTTAACAAACTTTTTGAAAATTGAATCACGCGGAAAATTCAGGATTAATCTTTGTAACTTTGTAACTGCGGCAGTGAATAAATAAAATAAAGATCCGGCAATAAGAGATCAGATTCAATAGTATCAAACAATAAAATACAATAATGAACAACAGCGACGATTTCAGAAAATATGCAGGCAGCAGATACGGACTGAGCAGTCTCACCCTTCACAGGTATACCTCGGTTCTGAACAATTATATTTCCCCTACCATCATTGAGGAGAGACAGCTGAACGTGGCATCCATGGATGTTTTTTCACGCCTGATGATGGACAGGATAATATTCCTGGGACTCCCCATTGATGACTATGTTGCAAATATCATTCAGGCCCAGCTCCTGTATCTTGATTCCTCCGACCCGGGGAAAGACATACAGATTTATTTCAACACCCCGGGAGGCAGCGTACATGCCGGTCTCGGCATTTATGACACCATGCAGTACATATCCGCTGACATAGCAACCATCTGCACCGGAATGGCAGCTTCAATGGGAGCTGTTCTCCTCACTGCAGGAACAAAAGGCAAGAGATCGGCTCTCAAGCATTCACGGCTGATGATACATCAGCCCATGGGAGGCTTTCAGGGGCAGGCATCCGATATCGAGATCCAGGCCCGTGAAATAATGAAAATAAAAAAGGAACTTTACGAGATCATTGCGCTTCATACAGGCAATCCGCTGGAGAAAGTTGAAAAGGATGCCGACAGGGATCACTGGATGACATCCTTTGAAGCAAAGGAATACGGAATGATCGACGAAATCCTTCAGAAAACCGTACATTGAAAAGACATGAGCAAGTGTTCATTCTGCGGCAGATCGAAAAAGGAAACCAACATACTTATTGCCGGCCTTGAAGGGCATATCTGCGATCATTGCATCGAGCAGGCCCACGGCATAATGACCGACGAGCTCGGGACAAAGGCCAGCACGAGGTTCGATACCATAAATCTTCTCAAGCCGCCGGAAATAAAAAAATTCCTCGACCAGTATGTTATCGGCCAGGAAATGGCCAAGAAAATCATCTCGGTTGCTGTATACAATCATTACAAAAGGCTTACACAGAAGACGGATGATGATGACGTTGAAATTGAAAAATCCAACATAATCCTTGTCGGGGAAACGGGAACCGGCAAAACCCTTCTGGCAAAGACTATTGCAAAGATGCTGCATGTTCCCTTTGCCATTGTTGATGCGACAGTCCTTACCGAAGCAGGATATGTCGGGGAGGATATAGAAAGCCTTCTCACCCGGCTGCTTCAGAATGCCGACTATGACGTCAAGGCAGCTGAAAAGGGAATCATATTCATTGATGAGATCGACAAGATTGCCAGGAAAGAAGGTGACAATCCCTCAATAACACGTGACGTGTCGGGCGAGGGAGTACAGCAGGGACTTCTCAAACTTCTTGAAGGCTCGGTTGTAAATGTTCCTCCCCAGGGCGGAAGAAAGCATCCCGAGCAGAAAATGATACCCGTTGACACAAAAAACATACTCTTTATCTGCGGAGGTGCATTTGTCGGAATCGAAAAAAAGATAGCAGCAAGGCTCAATACCCAGATAGTGGGATTCGGGGCATCGAAGGTCAGATCAAAGGTCGACCTGGACAATCTTCTGAAATACCTGGCGCCACAGGATCTGAGGGCTTTCGGACTGATACCGGAAATAATCGGCCGGCTGCCCGTCATTACCCATCTCAATCCCCTCGACAGGAAAGCACTGAAGGCAATACTTACAGAACCAAAGAATGCGATTGTAAAGCAGTATATCAAGCTCTTCAAAATGGATGACATCGAACTTTCCTTTGCCGACGACGCCCTGGATTTTATTGTCGATAAGGCAGTTGAGTTCAAACTTGGTGCAAGAGGGCTGAGATCGATCTGCGAAACGATAATGATAGATGCAATGTACGAAATGCCTTCCCTGGGCAGGGATGACCTCCTGATCACAGTCGACTATGCGGCCCACAGGCTTTCCAAAATCGACATGAAGGTTTTGAGAGTTTCATAGCATAAGATACTTTCCCGCTTAATAATACCGGGTTCCCGGGAAAACCCGTTATGAACCCGGCTCCTTTCTCTCGTATACAATATAGCTGTAAGGAATGCTTTCCTGCCCTGTGTCACGGTATTCCTCCCTCTCAACAACCTTCCACCTGCTCATGTCTATTTCCGGGAAAAAGACATCAGCCGGCTTGTTCATGTGAACATGGGTGATATACAGCCTGCCGGCATAAGGCATGAACTGCCGGTATATGCTTGCTCCCCCGATAATGAATATTTCCCCGTCATGCCCGCATTTATCCATTGCATCTTCTATCGAACAGGCAGTCAGGGCATTCTCAAAGCTGTCGCCCGGAATGTCGCTTATTACAATATTCTTCCGTCCGGGAAGAGGCTTCAGGGGCAATGATTCCCAGGTCCGTTTGCCCATTACCACGGTTTTCCCGTAGGTGAGCCGTTTAAACCTTTTAAGGTCTTCGGGAATATACCAGAGCAGGTCATTGTTTCTGCCCAGGCCGAGATCTTCGGATACAGCGGCAATTATTGAGATCATACAGAAAATATTTATACGGAAATCTCTCCCCTGATAAGCGGATGTGATATATAATTCTTAAGTGTAAAATCCTCATAGCGGAATGAATCTATATCCTTTACATCGGGATTGATTTCCATTTCAGGCAGGGGAAAGGGTTCCCGTTCAAGCTGAAGCTTCACCTGCTCAAGATGATTCAGGTAGATATGTGCATCCCCCAGAGTGTGAATGAATTCACCGGGCTTCAGGCCGGTTACCTGTGCTATCATCAGGGTCAGAAGTGAATATGATGCAATATTGAAGGGAACTCCGAGAAAAATGTCGCAACTGCGCTGATAGAGCTGGCATGACAATTTCCCGGCTGAAACATAGAACTGGAACAGGAGATGGCAGGGAGGCAGCGCCATCCTGTCAAGTTCACCGGCATTCCAGGCACTCACAATAAGGCGTCTTGAATCGGGATTGTTTTTTATGTTTTCTATCACTCCGGCAAGCTGGTCGATCCTTCTCCCGTCAGCAGCCGGCCATGACCTCCACTGATAGCCGTATACCGGTCCCAGATTGCCTTCCCCGTCGGCCCATTCATTCCATATCTTAACTCCGTTATCCTGAAGGTAGCGGATATTTGTATTCCCTGAGATGAACCACAGCAGTTCATGAATAATTGATCTGAGATGGAGTTTCTTGGTTGTCAGCAAAGGAAATCCTTCCTGCAGGCTGAATCTCATCTGATATCCGAAAACACTCAGGGTGCCTGTACCGGTTCTGTCCTGTTTTTCCACTCCGTCAGCCAGTACATGCTCAAGAAGCTCAAGATACTGTTTCATCTTGTTTTACAGAATTTACTTTATTGGTGATATTTTTGCAAGCCATCCGCCTCCGGATACAAGGTTTATTTTCAGCTTCTCCCCCTGTCTGACGGTTTTTGTGAGATGCCTGTAATCCTGTGCATGACGGTCGGCATTGATGCCGTCACAAAATATTTCCATCCGGTACTCGCCTTCAGGCAGAAAGGAGAGATCAAGCTCCAGATCCCTGGCTGTCCAGTCAGTAATTGCCCCTGCAAACCAGTCATTTCCCGAGCGCCTGGCCAGCAGCAGGTATTCCGTAATTTTTGCATCCAGCACAAGCAGGTCATCCCATACCACCGGGATCTTCACGATAAAATCAGTACATTCCTGCTCCCTCATATAGTTGACAGGGGAATCGCAAAGCATCTGCATGGGGCTTTCATAAAGAACGTACAGGGCCATCTGGTGAGCCCTGGTACCCTGACTTGAAGGGCGGTTGAACAGCGGATGAAACTCTGACTGTCCCATGTTTATCATCGCCCCGGGAGTAAAATCCATTGGTCCGGCAACCATTCTGATGAAGGGAATGGTCAGTTCATGAGAGGGAGTGATATCACTGCTCCATTTATTGTTCTCCAGACCCATCACTCCTTCCCTGGTGAGGGCATTGGGCCATGTCCGGATCATCCCGTCAGGTTTATACGATCCGTGAAAATTGATCAGCAGGCGGTGTTCAGCCGTCTTTCTTGCAGCTTCATGATAGAAGTTGACAATTTTCTGGTCATCCCTCTGCATGAAATCGACCTTTACACCCTTCACACCCCATTTTTCATAAAGTGCCACAGCCTCATCAATCTCATCCCAGAACAGGTTCCATGCAACCCACAAAATAACTCCCACATTCCTTTCAGCGGCATATCTGCACAGTTCAGGAACATCCATCCCCGGTACGGATTTCAATACTGTTTCCCCCAGGGGATACCATCCGTCGTCAATTATTATGTATTCAATCCCGTTTGCCGCGGCAAAATCAATATAATACCTGTAGGTTTCAGTGTTTATCCCTGCCCTGAAGTCCACTCCGTAAATATTGTTCGCATTCCACCAGTCCCAGGCAACCTTGCCGGGTTTTATCCATCCGGTGTCTTTCAGCCTCAGGGGGGCGGCGAGCTTGTATACCAGCTCGCTTTCAATGAGTCTGCCATCATTTTCCGCAATCACGAATGCCCTCCAGGGGAAAGTCCTGCTTCCTGCGGTCGAGGCAATATAATCCCTTGCACCTGTAACAAAAACATCCCGGTCGCCTCTCAGTTCTTCCGTTTCGGGACAGGGCGGCCAGACAGCCCTCAGTCCGCCGGACCCCATACCCCTGAGCCACATTCCCGGATAATCCTGAATATCGGCCTCTGTAAGCAGAATATTTATTCCCTTTGTGGTGAAAAGTACGGGAAGGCTTGCAAGATGTATGTCTGTCAGGGTATCCAGTGAGGAATAAATATATTTCCTTTCATTGTGTGACATGAATCTCTCCTCAAGCGGATAATATGAAAAAGACCCGGAGGGAAACTTCAGTTCCGAAATCTCATCCCTGACAATCAGCTCACCCTTCAGTGCCGTTTCAAACCTGTACGCTATTCCGTCATTGTAAACCCTGAAATCAAGGGCCAGGCCCGACCTGAAAGAAATCCTGAGCGTGTTGCATTTGTCTTCTATTCTTGAATGCCTGTGAGCAACAACCGGTTCAAGAACATCATCGATTTTCCCGTACTGTGCCCTGCGGACGGATTCATTCTCTCCGGATAACCTGCCGTCTCCGCTAACCAGTCCGGCTTTCACCGAACTTATTATTTCACTGTTCTGATAAGTTGCAGACCAGCGGATATCCGGGCCTGCACTCAGTTCCACGGCAATCTTTCCGTCAGGAGAACTTATTTTGTACACTGCCGGAGCCGGATGGGCGTTTATCCCGGCCAGAACAAACAAGAATACGAATAATTGTTTCATTTTCCCTGGGTTATTAAAAATCATGTATCTGTCCGGTATTTTATCACGGGCACAATCTGCAGGCGGAACAGTGATTTCCTGTCCTTTCAGCCTTTCTTTCCCTTCCTTTTTTCAATCTCATCCCTAATAGAGGCTGCCTTTTCGTAATCCTCCGTCTTTATTGCCTCATCTATCATTTTATAGAGCTCCTCGTCGGAGAATGAATCGTACTTTGATGATGGCTTCCGTTTTGATCCGGATTCACCGGAAACGACAGTATCGGTTTCGGAAGGTGCATTTGAGATCTGTGCCTTTTCCAGTATGTCCTCGCTGATATATATGGGGCATCCGAATCTCAGTGCTATGGCAACCGCATCAGATGTCCTGCTGTCAATTGAATATTCCTTCTCCCCGTTGTTGCATAGAAGTTTTGAAAAGAACACCCCGTCCTCCAGCTTGTAGATCATAACTTCAATTACAGCTATGTTGAAACGGTCGGCGAACTTTTTGAACAGATCATGTGTCAATGGCCTGGGAGGTTCAAGGTTTTCAAGTTTAATAACTATGGCCTGTGCTTCAAATCCTCCTATGATTATCGGAATTCTTCTCTCTCCGTTTTCTTCAATCAGTAAAAGGGCATATGCGCCCGATTGTGTCTGACTGTAAGAAATTCCCATAACTTTCAGCTTAACCCTCTTCATCACTGATATCTTTCTCCTTTCTTTTGTTTAGCCTCAGACAAATATAAGGATTATAATTGCATAAATAAAGGTTTCATCAGCCTGCAAAAATAATACTTTATAGTTTGGAAATTGCCTATTTTGTATATCTTTGCAGTCCAAATTCAGATAATCCGTAAAGGCCTGTCAAAGCTATATTCCCTGTAGGATATACGCCTGGCGGAGAAACATAAAACGTAGCAGAATGTACGCAATAGTAGAAATTGCTGGTCAGCAGTTTAAAGTTGAAGAAGGCCGCAAAATATATGTCCACCGGCTCGAAGAGAAAGAAGGGGAAAGAATAGAATTCGACAAAGTCCTTCTGGTTGAGGATGATGGAAAAATAATAATAGGCGAACCCTTCATCAGGGATTTCGTGGTTGAGGGGAAAGTCCTGAACGACCAGGTCAGGGGTGACAAGGTGATTGTTTTCAAGAAGAAGAGAAGAAAGGGCTACAGGGTTAAAAACGGTCATCGCCAGGATTTTACCCAGATTGAAATATTATATATCGGCGGAAAAAAAGCAGGTTCAGGAAAAGAAGCTGAAGCTGAAAAGGCAGTTACCGTGGAAGCTGCCGCAGCTGAAGCCGGCGCAGAGGCAATACCTGCCGCCAGGACGGATGCCTCAGCAAAACCGGCAGCTGCAAAAAAGAGCAGTGCAAAAAAAGCCGGGAAGACAGATGCTCCCCTGAAAGCAGAAACTGAAAAAGAATCCGTTAAAAAAACCGGGAAAACAGCTCCGGCAAAGGAAAAGGATTCCGCGGAAACAGGATCAGACGAAACGGAAACAGCTTAAGGAAGCAGGGCTGAGGAACAGGATTCCGCAAAGGCGAATGAGTAATAACAGAAATATTAAAACATTAAAATAGAATGGCACACAAGAAAGGAGCAGGCAGTTCACGAAACGGCCGTGATTCAACAGGCCGGCGGCTTGGAGTGAAACTCTTTGGCGGCCAGAAGGTGACAGCGGGCAATATTATTGTCCGCCAGAGAGGAACAAGGCTTAATCCCGGGCAGAATGTCGGCCAGGGTAAGGACCATACCCTGTTTGCCCTCACCGACGGCGTTATTGAATTCAGGAAAAGGAAAAACGATAAGGTTTTCGTTTCTGTAATAAGTGAGAAAGAAACAGTTGCAGAAAAAGCTTCCACTGAACAGCAGAATTAAGAATCTGGGCAAACCTGTTCATATAAGCACACTTTCTGAAGAATCCTGACTCCCGCTATCTTTCCCGGCCACGGAAAAATTGCCGGGAGTTTTTTATTTTTACAACATCTCATACAAAATGCTTACTATCAATCTTATCCGCGAAAAAAGAGATTTCATTTCCGATCGTCTGAAAATAAAAAATTTCAATTCGGAAGAGATTCTGGATAAAATCCTGGAACTCGACTCCCGCCGGCGTGAAATCCAGTCGAGATCCGATACAATGCAGGCAGAAATGAACAGGATCTCAAAGGAGATAGGTTCACTAATGATGCAGAACAGGAAAACTGAAGCTGAATCAGCAAAGGAAAACACCTACCGGCTGAAGGAGGAAATCAGAGAGCTGGGTGAAGAGCTTGGAAGGCTCGATTCGGAATTAAGGGAGGAAATAATCCGCTTGCCGAATCTGCCGCATGAATCCGTTGTCAGAGGCAGCAGTTCCGAAGATAATGTGAAGGTCAGGGAAGGTGGTGAAAAGCCTTCTGTTCCCGCAGATGCGCTTCCGCACTGGGAACTCATCAGAAAATATGACATCATCGATTTTGATCTGGGAAACAAGCTGACCGGTGCAGGTTTCCCCGTATACAAGGGAAAGGGCGCAAAGCTTGAAAGATCCCTTATTTCATTCTTTCTTGACGAAGGTGTCAGTGCCGGCTATACCGAAGTGATACCACCGATAGTGGTGAATGAGGATTCAGGTTTCGGGACGGGCCAGCTGCCCGATATGGAGGGACAGATGTACCATATGACACTTGATAATTTTTATCTCATCCCCACAGCCGAGGTTCCGGTAACAAATATTTACAGGGATGTGATACTGAATGCAGAAGACCTGCCCGTAAAAAATATAGCCTACACACCCTGTTTCAGGCGCGAAGCCGGCTCATGGGGAGCCCATGTAAGGGGACTGAACAGGCTTCATCAGTTTGACAAGGTTGAAATTGTCCAGATAGCGCATCCCGATCATTCCTACAAGGCCCTTGATGAAATGGTAAACCATGTTGAAGGCCTGGTGAAAAAGCTCGGGCTTCCATACCGGATAATGAGGCTTTGCGGAAGCGATATGTCATTCACTTCAGCACTCACCTACGATTTCGAGGTCTGGTCAGCCGCCCAGGAAAGATGGCTGGAAGTCAGTTCAGTATCCAACTTCGAATCATTCCAGGCAAACAGGCTGAAATGCCGTTTCAGGGAAAAAGGCGGAAAACAGACCAGACTGGCCCATACGCTGAACGGCAGCGCACTTGCTCTTCCAAGAATCGTTGCTGCCATCCTCGAAAACAACCAGACCCCCTCAGGCATCAGAATACCACAGGCACTGATTCCGTATACAGGATTTGAAATGATTGACTGAAACGGGGATCACGGCAATCCCAGGAACACATTTTTAATCGTGGTTAAAAATGAACAGATCCCGGCAGTCATACATGCTTGCCCTTCTTGCAGTATTTTTCTGGTCAACCATTCCCACCGCATTCAAGATCTGCCTGGGTGAACTGGGAATAGTGCCGATGCTTACCCTGGCATCTGTCACATCCGCGCTTGCCCTGCTTGCAATACTGGCAGGCGAAAAGAAAACCGGGCTTATCGCGGCATCAGGCCGGAAAGAGCTTTTTAATTCCGCCCTTCTCGGATTCATTAACCCATTCGTTTATTATCTGATCCTGCTGAAAGCATACAGTCTGCTTCCGGCACAGGTGGCCCAGCCGCTGAACATGATCTGGCCGATTGTCCTGGTCTTCCTGTCTGTTCCCCTTCTCGGACAGAAAATAAGCAGGAAAAGTTACATTGCATTATTGATCAGCTTTGCAGGAGTATATATCATTTCTTCCAGGGGAGATCTCCTGCATCCCGGCAGATCAGACCTTAAAGGTGTATTGCTCGCAACGGGCAGCTCTGTATTCTGGGCACTTTATTTCATCCTTAACGTAAGAGACAAAAGAGAGGAAGCCGTAAAGCTCTTTCTGAATTTTGCCTTTGGATCGCTTTATCTTATTATCCTTTTCATCGTCACGGAACTTCCCCTTACCGGCAAATACGGACTGAAAGACATTCTTTCGGCCATTTACATTGGCCTGTTTGAAATGGGTATCACTTTTTATCTCTGGCTCAGGGCACTGAAAACGGCAGAAACAACAGCAGGAATAAGCAACCTGGTTTACCTTGCCCCCTTCCTTTCCCTGGTATTCATTCATTTCCTGCTGCATGAACCCCTTTACTACACAACTCCGGCAGGTTTACTGTTCATAATATCAGGAATATGGTATCAGAATCATAAGGCATCAGGGATATAATTTCATATCTTTGATCCGGATTAAGGATCAGTGAAGCAAAGGCATCCACACGGCAGATCCGGTATTGAGGAAACTTCTGCGGATGAATAATGTCTTTATCCGGGAAAAAGCAAAGCAGATGGCAGTGAAACAGAAAGCGGCAGAAAGAATAATTCTTGGTATTGACCCCGGAACCACAATTACCGGATACGGTGTGATAAGGGCGGGCATTGCCGGACCCGAACTGATAACCATAGGATGTATAGACCTTTCAAAGTTCGGGGACCACTATCTGAAACTGAAACATATCTTTGACCGCACCACCGGAATAATTGATGAGTATCATCCTGATGAACTGGCGATTGAAGCTCCCTTTTACGGGAAGAATGTCCAGTCGATGCTTAAACTCGGAAGAGCCCAGGGGGCAGCAATAGCGGCAGCATTGTCGCGTTCACTCCCCATATTCGAATATGCACCCAGAAAGATCAAATTGTCAATTACCGGTGTCGGATCCGCTTCCAAGGAACAGGTTGCGGCAATGCTGATGAAAATCCTGAGATTCCGCGATTCAGAGCTGAAGCTTGATGCAACCGACGGCCTGGCTGCGGCCCTTTGCCATTTTTACCAGACCGGCAGGCCATCAGCGGCCGGCAGCAAAGCCCAAAGCTGGAAACAGTTCATCAGGGAAAATCCCGGAAGAATAAAATAGCCACATCTCCCAGGGAAAGCCATTCTTTTACAGCAGTGCGGCAGCCAGTGCCGCAGCACTCACCTTCAGCGCACCCGACCCGATCAGTTCATTCACGCACGATTCTATTGTGGCTCCGGTTGTTATCACATCATCCACCAGAAGAACATGTTTCCCCCGGAAAGGAGCAGGATTACTGATGAGGAATGCATCCTCAACATTCCTCCAGCGTTCAAACCTTGACTTCTTTGTCTGTGTGGATGATGTAAGCACCCTTTGCAGGGAAGCCGCGTCGAGGGCCAGACCCGATACTTCGGAGATGCCCCGGGCTATCAGGTGGCTCTGATTGAAGCCGCGTGAACGCTCCTTGTCCGGGTGAAGCGGAACCGGCACAATAATATCCATATCGGCTGTAAAACCCGAACTGAACAATATCAGGCCGTAAATCCTGCCCAGTTCAATTCCGATCTCCTGTACACCCTTGTATTTCAGATTATGAATAAGCTTCCTGATCCGGCTGTCCCTGTTGTAGAAAGAGAAGGCTGCCGCCTTTTCCATTCTGCATCTTCCCCAGAAAAGCCTGGCAAGCGGATTGTCATCGGTAAGATGGAAATCCGTTCTGGGAATAAGAACATGACATTCCGTGCAGATCAGCTTCTCGTTCCGCATAAGGTGATTTCCGCAGGCCTGGCACAGCCTCGGGAAAAGAACTGAGATCAGATCGTCCCATAAATCATGCAGGTAATTCATGCAGCGAAATGAATTATCCTTTAAAATTAAGAATAAATTGCTGTAATTAAAACCTATTTCGCTGCGGATTTTTTCTGCAAACGAAATGAGTTATCCTGTAAAATAATGAATAAACGGCCGTATTAAAAATCTATTTCGCTGCGGATTTTTTCTGCAATAGCATTGAATTCATCCTGTGAAAATTTCAGCTTGGGATTCCGGAAATTCAAATCTTCCATTGAATCCATCGGCACAAGATGAATGTGGGTATGAGGGACTTCCAGACCTATCACCGCTACGCCTATCCTGTTACAGGGCAATGCTTTCTTCAGGGCAACAGCAATCTTTTTGGAGAAAAGAATCAGTCCGGCAAGCATTTCATCATCGAGATCAAAAATATAATCCGTTTCCTGCTTCGGGATAACAAGGGTATGACCTGCCTTCAGCGGATTGATGTCAAGAAATGCAAAGTAGCTGTCATCCTCGACGATCTTGTAGCAGGGTATCTCACCCCTTATGATCCTGGAAAATATAGTTGCCATGCTTCAGCTTATTTGATCACAATGATATTGACACAATTTCAAAAACCATTATTCCGGAAGGCACTTTTATCTCTACGGTTTCGCCATTTTTTCTTCCGATAAGTCCCTGGGCTATAGGGGAATTAACCGCAATTTTACCCCTCTTCAGATCAGCTTCGCTTTCAGGGACAATCTGGTATTCCATTTCGGAGTTATTCTTTTTATTCCTGATCCTGACCTTGTGTAAAATCCTTACAGTTGAATTATCAATTCGTGATTCATCAATCACTCTGGACCTGGCTATTATATCCTCCAGCCGGGCAATCTTCATTTCCAGCATGGCCTGAGCTTCCTGCGCTGCTGCATATTCAGCGTTCTCTGCAAGATCTCCCTTATCCCTCGCATCAGACAGCATCCTGGATATCAACGGCCTTTCAACTGCGACCAGATGGTCAAGCTCTTCCCTTAATTTCTGAAGGCCTCCTTCTGTAACATGCAAAACCTTTGACATTTCCCTTACTGTAAAGAATTAAAAAAATAAGAAGAATTCCGGGGTTTCCGGAACTCTTCATTAGACAAATATACAATTTTTTTTAAAAAAACAAAAAAAAATTACTCTGAAAATTAGAGAATTACAGATTCAGATTTGTGGTTTTAACGGTACTTTCTCCCGGCTTTTTTATTTTTCGATACAACTGCTTTCTTTTTAGCCTTGTATCTTGTTTCCGTATCTTTATTGTTCTGACGCATACGTTCCCTAACCTCAGGGGACTGTATTTCAAAATGCCTTTTCTGGTCGGCCTTCAGCTGGGCCAGGTATTCCCTGTCACGCTTCCTTTCCTCGGCTTTCTGCTTTCTGATTGCCCTGGCGGCGCTGACCGGTTTTCTGATCCTGCCCGGCTTTTTCGCGGCCAGGGGAGCCGGAAAGGAAACTTCCGCCCCGTTTCCGCGGCCGCATAATCCCTCCGGGACATGGGAAAATGAAACAGTACAGGATAGAAGCAGAAATGAAAAGGAAACAGCAAGTCTTTTTGACCGGTAAAGATTCATATCAGTACAATTACAATAAAACAACAGGCTATGAAAGGTATTGCAACACTTTTGCTAATTTTGCCTGATTAACATAAACATAGTGGCAGACAAGACAAAATTAGGAATTATTTTCGTTTTTCTTGCATTTTCAGCAGTTTCATGTGAACACGACAAGAACGATGTAATACCGGACAGGTACATTGATTTTACAATGAATCTCAATGACATTGAATTTATCAACCTCACTTCAATATTCGGATCGGTTTACGTGAATGCCTCGACAAACAACTGGGGCCAGAAGGCTGCAGGCTTCAACAATAACGGGATTATAGTATTTGCCGGACCTGAAGGCGAGTTCTACGCGTATGACAGAACCTGCCCCCACGACTATTTCGTAAGTGAGAGGAGTGTCAGGATCGATGTGGTTGACATCATTTTTGCCGAATGTCCTGTATGTAAGACAAGATATGCCCTTACCAGCGGCGGGACGCCTCTTGCCGGAGGGGCAGGGAAGCATCCCCTGAAAAATTACCGTACCAGTGTCATGGGTAATTACCTGCATGTCTGGAATCACTGACATGCCACGATCTGTCTTTCCCGGAAAAGATTTTTTCCTTTAGTATCTGTAATGTTCCGGCTTGAACGGACCTTCTTTGGGAACGCCAATATATTCGGCCTGTTCCTCCGTAAGCTCCGTGAGTCTGACTCCAAGCTGCCCGAGATGCAGGCGTGCAACTTCTTCGTCAAGGTATTTGGGCAGCCTGTATACTCCGGTTGTGTAATCATTTTTCCAGAGATCCATCTGGGCAAGTGTCTGGTTACTGAATGAATTGCTCATCACGAACGAGGGATGGCCCGCCGCGCAGCCAAGATTCACGAGCCTGCCCTCTGCAAGCATGAAGATGGCATGGCCATCGGGGAAAACATATTTGTCAACCTGCGGCTTTATATTTATCTTCTTCACACCCTCAAGGCTGTTCAGCCCCTCCACCTGTATCTCATGATCGAAATGCCCGATATTGCACACTATGGCCTGATCCTTCATTTTTTTCATGTGCCCGACAGTGATGACATCCTTGTTCCCTGTTGCGGTGACATATATATTTCCCTCTTCAAGGCTGTCCTCCACGGTTTTTACCTCAAAGCCCTCCATGGCAGCCTGAAGGGCACAGATAGGATCTATTTCCGTCACTATCACCCTGGCACCATAGTCCCTCATTGAGTGCGCACAGCCTTTCCCCACGTCGCCGTATCCGCATACCACAACCACCTTGCCGGCAATCATCACATTCGTTGCACGCTTCAGTCCGTCAGCCAGTGATTCGCGGCATCCGTACAGATTGTCAAACTTCGACTTGGTAACGGAGTCGTTCACATTGATGGCGGGAACAAGCAATTCATTGTTTTCCATCATCTGATAAAGCCTGTTGACACCTGTTGTTGTTTCTTCCGAAATACCCTTCAGCTCACTGACTGCCCTCTGCCATTTGCCGGGATCTTCAGTCTGCAGGTTCCTGAGAGTGTCAAGTACAATCCCCTCTTCCCGGTTTGACGGTTTCCTGTCCAGTATCGAAGGATCCTTCTCTGCCTTATAGCCCAGGTGAACCATCAGGGTTGCATCCCCGCCGTCATCAACTATCAGGTTGGGACCGCGGCCTCCCGGGAAGGAAAGTGCCTGTGCGGTGCACCACCAGTATTCCTCAAGTGTCTCACCCTTCCATGCAAAAACGGGGATTCCACGTGCAGCTATTGCAGCTGCAGCATGATCCTGGGTGGAGAATATATTGCAGCTTGCCCAGCGTACATCTGCTCCGAGTTCGGCAAGGGTTTCAATCAGAACAGCCGTCTGAATGGTCATGTGAAGCGACCCGGTGATACGGGCGCCCTTCAGTGGTTTCTCAGCTGAATATTTTTTCCTTATGGCAAGCAGCCCCGGCATTTCCTTTTCAGCTATCTCAATCTCCTTCCTTCCGAATTCAGCAAGGGATATATCCTTGATTTTATAATCCGTCGTTTCTTTCACCAGTGTCATCTTTTTATTTTTTAAGACTGCAAAGTTAATAAAATATAGGCATTCTAAGCCTGCCCGAGCAGCTTCAGTGCATTATCCATATCCTTCCTCATCTGGCGGGCAAGTTCATCCCTGCCGGAAAATTTTACCTCATCACGCATGCGGTACCTGAAAACAATTTCAAGCTCACTTCCGTAAATATCCCTGTCAAAATCGAAGATATTCACTTCAACCGACCTCGTGCCCTGATCCCGGCTGACAGTCGGGTTGGTTCCTATGCTCAGCATCCCGGTCAGCTGCATTCCCTCAATCCGGATCTCAACCGCATAGACCCCGTTCGCGGGTATCAGCTTATAGCGGTCGGAGGGTTTTATATTTGCAGTGGGAAAGCCCAGTTTCCTGCCAATCTTCCGGCCCCTGACCACTGTTCCCCTGAGTGAATAGGAGTAACCCAGCCATCTGTTGGCATCATTGAGCCTCCCGCTGGCAAGTGCGCTGCGTATCCTTGAGGAACTGATCACCGCACCGTCACTTACTATTCCTTCTATCTGTTCCACTGCTATCCCGGCCCTGGCGGCATACTCACGCACGGTACTGTAGTTGCCGGCGCCCCGGTATCCGAAATGATGATCATGACCGATAACAAGATGCCTGGTGCCCAGTTTCGCGGCAAGAACATCGTTCACAAATTCCCCTGCGCTTACCCGGCTGAATTCCCGGGTAAATTCCATGATTACAAGATGCCCTGTTCCGGCAGCTGCAAGCAGGGCCTTTTTTTCATCCATGGTGGAAAGATATGAGATTCCCTCCCCAACATCCCCCAGTACCAGCTTCGGGTGCGGATCGAAAGTTATCACGACGGATTCCCCCCGGCATTCCCGTGAATATGACACCAGTCTGTTTATGATTGCCATATGCCCGGTATGCACCCCGTCAAAAATACCGATGGTAACAAAGGGATCGGCAATCTGAAGGTTCTCGTGGGAGTAGTGAATTTCCATATCGGTAATTAATTCATACAAAAATAAGAAAGCCTGTTAATAAGAAATATATTTATGATTTCTTTTGTATTTTTATACTAGGATAACAAGCCAGCGACAAAATGACCAGCCCCAGATATTACTCCCTGGATGAATGGCTAAGGCCCTTCAGATCAATTATTGATGAACGTTACGAGAAATGCCGGCAAAAGGAAAGGAGCCTTGCCGGCGAAGGAACCCTGGGCAGCTTTGCCCTTGGCCATCTGTATTACGGTCTTCACCGCCTGAGTGACGGCAATTGGGTTTTCAGGGAATGGGCCCCGAATGCGGCGGCAATATACCTGACCGGCACCTTCAGCGACTGGCAGGAGAAGCCCGAGTACAGGATGAAAAGAATCAACAGGCAGGGAGACTGGGAGATAAACCTTCCGCCTGAACTGCTGAAGCACGGCGACCTCTATAAACTTTCCATGCACTGGAAGGAGGGCCGGGGTGAAAGGATTCCATCCTATGCAACAAGGCTCTTTCAGGATGATACAACAAAGATTTTCTCAGCCCAGGTCTGGTCCCCGGATGAGCCGTATTCCTGGAATAATCCGGATTTCATTCCGGAACAGTCTGCCCCGGTGATCTATGAGGCTCATATTGGTATGGCCACTGAAGAATACCGTACCGGGACCTACAGGGAATTCACAAGGGATGTTCTGCCCTACATAGCCGGTGCAGGATACAACACCATCCAGCTGATGGCCATTCAGGAGCATCCTTTCTACGGATCCTTTGGCTATCATGTTTCCAGCTTCTTTGCAGTCTCTTCCCGCTTCGGCACCCCGGAAGATCTCAGGGAACTGATTGACACAGCCCATGGCCTCGGAATCAGGGTGATCATGGATCTGGTCCATTCCCATTCAGTAAAGAATATCAATGAGGGACTGGCTCTTTTTGACGGATCTCCCGGCCAGTACTTCCACACAAACGAGAGAAGGAACCATATTGCATGGGACTCCCTGTGCTTCGACTACGGAAAGGACAATGTGATCCATTTTCTGCTCTCCAACTGCCGGTACTGGATTGATGAATACGGGTTTGACGGCTTCAGGTTCGACGGTGTAACGAGCATGATCTACTATGATCACGGATTAGGAAAAAATTTCACCGAATATTCTGAATATTTCGACGGGGGCCAGGATATTGATGCACTGATTTATCTTTACCTGGCAAACAAGATGATCCACGAAATCAAGCCTCATGCCCTCACTGTTGCTGAGGAGATGAGCGGAATGCCCGGACTGGCGGCTCATACATCAGCCGGAGGCTATGGATTCGATTACAGGCTGTCAATGGGGGTTCCCGATTTCTGGATCAGGCTGGTCAAGGAAATTGCCGATGAGAAATGGGATATGGGCACGCTGATGCATGAACTTACCCAGCACCGTCCCGAGGAGAAGGTGATATCATACTGTGAATCACATGACCAGGCCCTGGTTGGTGACAAAACGCTTATCTTCAGAATGATCGATGCCGAAATGTATACCGGCATGAACAAGTCGCACCAGAGCCTGGTAATTGACCGTGGCATTGCCCTCCACAAGATGATAAGACTGATTACCCTTGCCACTGCCGGAGGCGGTTACCTTACTTTCATGGGAAATGAGTTCGGACACCCTGAATGGATTGATTTCCCGAGGGAAGGAAACAACTGGAGTTATAAATATGCTCGCCGGCAATGGAGCCTGCTGAAAAATGAATCACTCAAATATGGCTACCTGGCCGCCTTTGACAGGGAAATGCTCACTCTCCAGAACCGTTACGGGATCCTTGAGCACCCCCTCTCAAGAATATATGAGAACTCCTCCGACAAGGTCATTGCCTTTTCAAGGGGAGAACTCCTGTTCGTATTCAATTTCCATCCCGGGAATTCATTCACCGACTACGGGATACCGGTGCAGGGCAAGTTCAGAATAATTCTGGATTCCGACGATCCTGCCTACGGCGGATTCAACAGGATAGACAGGAACGGCCTCTACCTGTCTATCAGAAAGGCAGCAAGGCAGACACTGGGTACACCTTACTACCTTTATCTTTATCTTCCGTCAAGAACGGCCATTGTCCTTAAAAGGGAGCCGGTCAGGAGTGTGATAGATATTTAATCAATCCACCTCAGCAGGTAGAAATCCTGCTTGTGGGGCAGGTCTCCACGCTTGGGATAGATCCTTATTCCATAGAAAAATGCTCCTGCCTTTTCAGGAATGAGCTTCACCCTGTAAAGACATTTTCCCCCTTTGCAGCTAACAAGGGTGAATTCCTGACTGTTCACGAACTCATGTCTTCCCTCTTTGCTCAGGTGTGTCACAATGAACTCCACCCCCACGTTTTCCTTTGGTATATTTTTGATGTCCAGAGCTATTTCAGCCTTGTAATCATGCCCTGAATGGTAAATATTTCCGTCAGGCTCCTCAAAGCTGTAATTCAGAACCTCAATATTATCCCACTCTGCCGTGATTCTCTTTTTCCAGGCAGAAAGGTCTTTTACCTTCTCGAAATTATTTGCGGTCAGATATTTATTCCTTTCATAAAGCCTGGAATAGTATTTATCATAATAGTCATCCAGCTGGCGTTTCATTGTGAATTCAGGTGCCACTTTCACCATTGTGTTCTTGATATGGCTTATCCACTCCACAGGCACACCCTTGTCATCATAGGAATAATATGCCGGCACTATTTCATACTCAAGCATATTGTAGATGGTTTCGGCATCAACATCATCCTGGAGGTACTGGTTTGCAAATGTCTTTTTCTTCGGCAGCGCCCAGCCTGCATATGCCCTGTAGCCCTCTACCCACCAGCCGTCCAGCACGCTGAAATGAAGGGTTCCGTTCATAACAGCCTTCTCGCCGCTGGTACCGGAGGCTTCAAGCGGTCTGGTAGGAGTATTGAGCCAGATATCCACTCCCTGAACCATGTATTTTGCAAGCTCTATATCATAGTTTTCAAGAAATACGATCTTACCGGCAAACTGCGGCATTTGTGAAACTTCAAATACTCTTCTGATCAGATCCTGGCCTCCTCCGTCATGCGGATGTGCCTTGCCCGCGTAAATAAACTGAACGGGCCTGTCCGGGTTGTTTACAATCCTTTCAAGCCTGTCAAGATCCCTGAACAGCAGGGAAGCTCTCTTGTAAGTAGCGAAACGCCTGGCAAAACCGATTGTAAGAGCGTTCTCATCAAGATGAGTGCTTATGTTGATCAGTGTTCTCGGACTGACGTGCTTGTCTATCATATCAGTCTGAAGACGCTTCCTGATATTGTTAAACAGGGTTTTCTTCAGCTGCCTTCTTATTTCATAGATCCTCTTGTCATCAACCTTGTAAAGCTTTTCCCACTTGCTCCTGTCGGTCTGGTCGAAGGATGATGACCCGGTTATTTCCTTCCATACTTCCTTCCACGGATTGGCTGTCCAGGTAGCATGATGCACACCATTTGTAACATATCCTATAAACAGCTCTTCCTGAAGGTATCCCGGCCACAGCTTGTTGAACATACCCTGGCTTACCTCCCCGTGAAGCTTGCTCACTCCGTTTACCTCCTGCGACATGCGTGTTGCAAGGAAGCTCATGTTGAATTTCCTGTCGGGATCCCCCTCGCATCTTCCGAGCGCCACCAGTTCCTCCCAGCTTATATTGAGCCTTGTATGGTAATGTGATATGTATTTCCTGAGCATATCCTCATCAAATGCATCATGTCCTGCCGGAACGGGAGTATGTGTTGTGAACAGGGTTGATGATCTCACGGCTTCAAGTGCCTCATGGAAGGTAAGATGGTGGGTCTCTATCATCGTTCTGAGGCGTTCAAGGCTTATAAATGCCGAATGCCCCTCGTTGCTGTGATAAAGGTCGGGTTTGATACCCATGGCATCAAGGGCCCTGATACCTCCGATACCCAGGATAATCTCCTGTTTCAGCCTGTTCTCATGGTCGCCACCGTACAGATAATGTGTTATTGACCTGTCGGCAGCTGAATTGTCTTCAAAATCAGTGTCGAGCAGGAAGAGGCTTACCTTGCCGATCTTGGCCTCCCACACCCTTATCATAACGGTTCTTCCCGGCCATACAACAGCCACCCTGAGATGATTGTCATTCTTGTCCTTGACCGGTCTGATGGGAAGGCTTGTAAAATCTTCCGCCTCATAAATTGTGAGCTGCTCTCCTTTCGGTCCCAGCTTCTGTCTGAAGTAGCCATAACGGTAAAGGAATCCCACTCCTATTATCTTCAGATTGGAATCGCTTGCCTCCTTCAGATAATCCCCGGCCAGAATACCAAGTCCGCCTGAATATATCTTAAGGGAGGGATGTATTCCGAATTCCATGCTGAAATAGGCTACTGAAGGCTTCTGATTGTCATCGGGCCGGCTCATGTAATCCCTGAAGGCCTTGTCCACCTTCCTGAGGTCCTTCACAAAATCATCATCATCCTCGAGTACCAGCAGCCTTTTGTAATCAATCTTCTCAAGCAGAATCTTGGGATTATGCCTTATCTCTTCCCAGAGGGAAGGGTCCATTCTCCTGAATATTGATTCCGCATCACTGTTCCATGACCACCACAGGTTGTTTGCCAGATCCTTCAGTGCTGAAAGCTTCTGGGGCACATCGCTCTGAATGTAGATATCCTTCCAGACGGGAAGCTGGTGCGGTTTTCTCACAACAAGGCCGGGTTCCTCGACAAATCTTGCAAATTCCCTGGGTTCCTCCCTTCTTTCGCTGCTTTTTAAAAGAGCTTTTTCATAGGCGCTGAAATAGTATTTGACAAGAGTGTCCCACATTGCAATACGCGATATTTCATGCGCCTTCAGCCTGGCTTTGTTTATTTCATCATCACTGAGATTAATGAACATCTGCATGAATTCCATGATGTCGCTGACCACCTGGTCTTCATTGTTGTCCGTCCTTTCAATCACTGCAATGCCGTTTCCCGGATCCTTGAAGTATTCCCTGACCCACAGGCCGAAACCTGACAGGGATGTTGTGATGGTAGGTATGGAAAACATAAGGCTTTCAAGGGGTGTATATCCCCATGGCTCGTAATAGGACGGGAAGGCCGAAAGATCGAATCCTATCAGAAGGTCATAGTATGGCAGGTTGAATATCCCGTCATTTCCATTCAGATAGGAAGGTGCGAATATGATTTTTACCTGTGACTCCTTATTGTTGTCCAGCTGGTTTGCATTTATTCTCTGAATTACCGGATCCGTGGCCGGATAATGCAGATAGTGCGTGAGGTACCTGTCGCCGCCGTGTTCCTCGGCGTCGTTGTACAGTATCTCCATAAGATCCTGCCTCGGTCCCATGTGATAGGCAGGCATCATTATGAAGGCAACACATTCCCTTTTCGGCTTCTCTTTTTTATTCAGCCTGCCAAGTGCGTCAATAAATATGTCAAGACCTTTGTTACGGAATTCATAGCGTCCGCTGTTGGCAATAAAAACGGCGTCGTCAGAGATGCCGTAACCCAGTACTGCTTCTGCAACAGCCTTGAGTTTCAGTCTGGCAGTATTTCTTCTTTCAGCAAAATGTTTTTCGTCCGGAACGAAGGAATCCTCAAAGCCATTGGGAGTCACAATATCCACATCCTTGCCCAGGAAATGGCTGCATTCCTTTGAGGTTATCCCGCTGACAGTGGTAAAAACATCAGCCTCTGCCGCGGTTATCCTTTCGAGGGACTGTTTGGCGGCAACATTGAATTCACGGGCAATCTGCCCCGGGTTATATTCCTTCATTTTGCCATAAAGCGGCCGGTTGTTTCCTGCTATGCTCCGTCCAAGCACGGTTGCATGCGTAGTGAAGGCAGTAGCCACCCAGGGAGCATTGTGTTCGAGGTAGAGCACACCCGTTCCCGTCATCCATTCATGGAACTGGGCGATTATATCGTGATGCTCCTGGTAAAATGAAGTGAAGCTTTCGATGACCTTTGCCGCGGCATAGCCGAACAGCGCCGGTTCAATATAGTCCCACTGGCCGGTAATGCTGTCAAGCTTGTATGTCTCCCAGAATCTTGCAAATATTTCGTTCTGCTGTCCGAAATAGGGAGTGAAGTCTATAAGGAACACTATTGGCTTTCCGGCTATGTTCCATCTTCCGGTCTTGATTCTCAGGTCTTCGGACAGGGCTTTCCCCTTCCATTCTTCAAAAAGGGAATCATCCTGCAGGAACTCAGGGTTTTCAGATTCTTCCCTCCATACATCGGGACCGATCAGTATGTAATTATCTCCCAGTTCTTCCAGGATGTTAAGGGCTTTTGTGGAAATTACCGTATGTATTCCCCCCACTTTATTACATACTTCCCAGCTCGTTTCAAATAAAAAATTAATTTTCATGCTATTGGCAGTTATTTATATTGTGTTAATCTGTTTTCTTGCGTCCGCTCCCGGCTGCTTTAACGGTTTTTTTCCCTGCAGGTTTCTTTTCTGCAGTTTTTGCCGTGCTTTTGCGGCTTCCGGTTTTTGTCCCGCTGCCGGTTCCGGTCTTTGATGCCGAGCTGGTTTTGAGCATCTTGGCCAGATCTTCCGCTGATCTCCTGGGTGTGCTTTCAGGAAGATCCGATTCAATCTCCGCGCTTATCTTCTTTCTTGAAAGATTATTGATTTCTGCAGCCTGCCTTTCAATTATCCTGTCTTTTTCATGCAGCAGATTGTCCAGTCTCGATATTTCTATCTGTTCGTGTGTATCCGGCAGGCATCTGTTGACTCGTATTTCAAAATCGCTCAGAACGTTCATGTAATTCATGAATGCATCATATGGCGTTTCATAGGGATTGAAATATGCATGCACCGCACCATCAGAGAAAAACTTAGTTGCCATATAATAGAAATGGTCACTTGCCTGAAGGTATTCCCAATCCCGGTTCATGTGGGGATCATTGCATCTTTTGACCTTGTCCGACAACTGGTAAAGCTTATCGAGGGCTGCTACCTGCAGTTCATTGCCTGTCCAGGCAGTCAGGTCGCGTTCCTCATCGGCCCAGGAAATGGGGGAAGGCACGCTTATACCTGCAACAGGCTGAAGCTCGTCAGCAATTTCCGAGGGAGTCATGAACTTGAACGGTGTTTTCTTCAGTATCATTCCCGGAAGGTTTTCCAGGAAGTCGAAAATGCCGGTTTCCTTCCAGTTATGTTCCCCGAAGGTTTCATAATCGAGGAATATATTGAGCAGTTCACTTTTGGGTGCAAGCTTGTTGATCCAGGAGGCATATTTCTCTGCTGTCAGCGGCCAGGCGCTCCATGACCTGTTGGAAAACCTGAAAGCAATATCGTCACTCATTACAAAGTTCCTCAGTAAAACCTTGAGCCTCGGATTGATAGTATTACAGTACAGGAAGTTGGGGCTCTTCCATCCCAGGATGTGTTTCGCACCCTCGGTGAGTATGGCCTTGAATCCCATATCTGCCACCCATGAACCGATCTGGTCGGAGTAGATCAGTTCCGTATTCCTGAAGGATTGCGTTTCAACACCGAGATGGGTTCTCATCAGTTCCCTGTGCAGTTCAACCTGCTGCTCAAACTGGATTTTGCTTTTCAGGGAAGAGAGGGAATGGGAATCGGTTTCCGACAGGAATTCCACCATGCCTGTGTCGGCAAGCTCCCGGAATGATTCGAGGACTTCCGGTGCATACAGCCTGAACTGGTTTATAACCATTCCGGTAAGTGAAAAGGTGACCTTGAATTTACCCTTATGCCTGCGGATTAGGTCCAGAATTATCCTGTTTGCAGGCAGATAGCACTTGTCTGCAACCTTTCTTAGTATTGATTCATTGGTAAAATCATCATAATAATAATGATCATGCCCCAGATCGAAAAATCTGTATCTCTTCAGCCTGAATGGCTGATGTACCTGAAAATAAAAGCATATTGCCTTTGGTCCTGCTGTACTCATATCCTGATATTATTTTTTCCAAATGACTCTTTCATAAATATCCTTAACATGCCGGGCTGAATTATCCCATTTCATTCTGATGACTTCTTCCTTTCCGTTCTTGATGAATTCACTTGCCAGTGCCGGATAGTTCAGTATCCCGTATATTGCATCGGCCATTGCATCAATATCCCAGAAATCGGTTTTTACCGCATGGGTGAGAATCTCCGCTACCCCCGACTGTTTACTGATTATTACGGGCACATTTGACTGCATGGCTTCGAGAGGTGAGATACCAAATGGTTCCGATACCGACGGCATTATATAAACATCACTCATGGCCAGCATGGTGAACACATCCCTTCCCTTCAGGAATCCGGTAAAATGGAAACGGTCGGTTATCTTCAGCGAGGCAGCCCTTCGCATCATTCTCTCCATCATGTCGCCTGAACCCGCCATTACGAACCTCACATTGTGCATTGCCTTTAGTACCTTATAAGCTGCTTCAATGAAGTACTCCGGGCCTTTCTGGAGGGTGATCCTTCCGAGGAAGGTAACCACTTTCTCATCAAAGCCCTTGTTTATGAAAATATCGTGACTCATGCTGAGGGGTTCAACCGCATTATATACAGTCTCCACCTTGTCGGGATGAATGTTGTATTTGTTTATTACTATATCCCTTGTAAGATTGCTTACGGTAATGATCTTGTCTGCCGCATCCATTCCGCTTTTCTCTATCCTGTAAACGTCGGGGTTGACACTTCCCCCGCTCCTGTCGAAATCAGTGGCATGAACATGTATCACAAGTGGTTTTCCCGATACCTGCCTGGCTGCAATCCCGGCAGGATATGTCAGCCAGTCATGTGCATGTATTATGTCAAATTCGTTTTCCTCTGCAATGATCGAGGCAACAACAGAGTACTTGTATATTTCTTCCAGCAGATTCGGGCCGTATTTGCCGCTGAAATCCACCATTCCCTCATTGTTTGTCTGGATAACAACTTTCTGCCCGGTTTCTTCCGAGCTGACTATCTTCCAGAACTCATCCGGATCGGTATAGGGTACAACCTTTGACGATATCTCAATCTGATCAACCGGCTTCCTTGCACCGTGGTAATAGATTTTCTTAAAGGCTACGGGTACCTTGTTGGCCCCTATAAGTCGGATCATCGACTGATCTTCATCTCCCCAGGCCTTGGGTATTACAAAGATAACCTCCAGGTCGTCCAGCGCGGCCATCCCTTTTGTCAGGCCATAGCTTGCAGTACCCAGACCGCCGGATATATGCGGCGGAAACTCCCACCCAAACATTAACACACGCATATCCTTGATTAATTATTTTTTGAATATTCCTCAATAAGGTCAATTATTCTCAGGACTTCACCCACACTCCATGCCTGGGAGATCGTACCCCGGGGTGCATGGGGCGGATCACCGTCATGTATCTCGGAAAGAGTGGTGATTCCGGCTTCATCCATTACCTCTTCAAGCCCGTAGATAAGTTTCCTGACCTTATTTATTCCCTGTTTTCCGTATACTTTCAGCCAGCCTTCACAGAAAGGGCCAAAGAGCCACGGCCATACAGTTCCCTGGTGATAGGCCCTGTCCCTTTCTTCCTGGTTTCCTGAATAAATCCCCTGATAGTACCGGTTCGCCGGAGAAAGTGTCCTGAGGCCCCTGGGCGTTACGAGCTCCCGGTCGGCAACATCCAGTACTTTTTTCATCTGTTCCTTTGTGAGCATGCTGTAGGGAAGGGAAACCGCAATGACCATATTCGGCCGTACAAACATGTTTCTGCCTTCCTCGTCGTTTACATAGTCAGCAAGATAACCTGCCTTTTCATCCCAGAACAATTCGAGGAATGATTCCTTGATCAGTTCCGGAAGATGTTTCCATTCTGAAATGAATTTCCTGTCATTTTCCACTTTCGCCATTTCAAGGGCAAAGCATACAGCGTTATACCAGAGTGCATTTATTTCCACGGCATAACCGCTTCTCGGCGTAACCGGTCCGTCATGTACAACAGCATCCATCCATGTAAGGGCTTTCCCCGGGGCATCGGAATATATCAGTCCGTCTTCCCTCATCCGGATATTGAATTCTGTTCCGTACCTGTAGGCATTCAGTACTGATTTGACAGCATTACTGTATTTGTTGCAGCAATCCTTTCCGCCGCTGAGTACATACTGCTGAAGCGCCCAGAAAAACCACAGTGGCGCATCAATGGAATTAAAGGCATAATGCCCTCCTGTTCCCATGTTAGGAAACAGGCCGTCCTTCATCCTCCTGATCTGGGTATCGAAAACCATTTCGTACAGTTTCAGCTTATGCCGTGCAAGTGCAAGTCCGGGCAGGGATATGAAGGTATCCCGGCCCCAGGCTCCGAACCAGGGATAACCGGCAATGATGAGGACATCCTCCCCTCTTTTCTCAACAAACTGCTGGGCTGCATTCCTCAGGCAGTTCAGGAAACTGTTGCGCGGTATCTTGCCGGCAACCGTATCAGTGAACTTTTGGGCAAATCCTGCCGGGTCCTCCTCCTTTGTGGAGGCTGAAAAGACAATGGAATCACCCTTGCTGGCCTGGATTTCAAAAAACCCGGGGGTAAAGAGGTCCTCGGAATAATCATAGCCACGCTTCTGTTCCTCAGGATATTCAACCCCGAGGTACCAGTCGGGCATATGAACAAAATCCGCCTTCGTCGAAAACTGCAGGTTCAGATATGGGAAACCCTCATACATCCTGGATCTGATTCCGTTCTTTATCCAGTCAATCTTGGTGTTGGCCGCAAGATTTGCATGAGTAAGCTCATGTATGCTCCTGAATGCCAGTAAAGGTCTTATCTGAAGCTTCATGGGTTCGGTGGCTTCAAGAACGGTATACCTTACCAGCACCTGCTCCTCGTAATGAACAAAAAGCCTTTCCATCTTGAGAAGAACATTCCCCACACGGTATACTCTGACGGGAATAATTTCAGTTTCAAGTTCTTCCAGGTATTTATGACCTCTGGGATTAAAATAGTCACCCTTGTATTTTCTCAGTCCGATGTTAAAGCTTTTATCCTGATATGCCACGGTTACATCCAGTGAAGACAGCAAAAGGTACCTCCCGCCTCCCAGCTCATCAACGGGACAAACCAGCAGACCGTGATATTTACGCGTGTTGCATTCGGCTATCGTTGTCGAGATATACGAACCCGCCCTGTTGGTCCTTATTATTTCCCTCGAAAGAGAATACTCCAGATTCACTATCCGGCTCTTTTCAAACTTGATGTAAGTCATATGATTTTGGTTTTGTCGGGTATAAAAACTTCTATAATTTAAAAATATTTTGTTAATAATTCAATACTGAAAATGAGGGAGTAATCAATTATATCAGTTATTGTCAGGTTTACGGAAGAAAAAAAGAATAACTTTGCATTTCAAAATTGTTAAATGATTATCAATTAATGTTTTGTTCAATGATCAGGAATTCTTTGATTTTTCTTTTCATTCTGCTGCCTCTTTCAGCTTGCAAAAATAATAATATTGAAATAATTGGCAAACTCACAAATCCAATTAAGGATGAATATATTTATCTTGATGAGCTAAGGTCTTCCGGCCTTGTAACCATCGATTCTTCACTGATTGCGGAAGACGGGGCCTTTTCATTCAGTTTCAGAGGTAAAGTACCGGCATTTTACCTCCTGAAGACGGATGAGACCAACTTTCTGACCATGCTGCTTGAACCCGGCCAGGTTCTGGAGATCAATGCCAGTCACGACTCGCTGAATTTCCCGGAATCACTGAAGGGGTCAAAGGGTACTGAACTCATGGCCGGATACAACAGGAAACTCAGCGAAACCGTGGGTAAACTGTCCGGACTGAGTGAAATATATCAGCAGAGCGTGGGGACGCCTGAGCTGCCGCTTGTAATGGAACAACTGGACAGCATCGCCCGGATATACCTGGAGGATATCAATTCCTACACTAAGAAATACATCGACGAAAACCTTTCCTCGCTGGTCGCGCTTACCGCCCTGTATCAGCAGGTTGCCCCGGGTGAATATGTCCTTAATCCCCAGAGGGACCTGGAATATTTCATAAAGGTTGATTCATCGCTGTATTCCCTGTATCCCGGCTATGAACCCGTGAAGACGCTTCATGAGCAGGTAATGGCCCTTGTATCCGACATGACCGCACAGAATATCATTGATTCCCGGTTCAGGTACGGGACTGAAGCCCCTGAAATAAGCCTTCCCGATCCTGACGGCAATACGGCAAAACTCTCATCTACAAGGGGAAATATTGTATTACTGGATTTCTGGGCTGCCTGGTGCCCTCCCTGCAGAAAGGAAAATCCAAACCTGGTAAGGGCATATGATCTTTATCATAACAGGGGATTTACTATTTTCCAGGTTTCACTTGACCGGACAAAAGAGGCATGGACAAAGGGCATAAGCGAAGATAACCTGGGCAGGTGGATCCACGTCAGCGACCTGAAATACTGGAATTCGGCCGTGATACCCGTCTACAACATTGAACAGATACCCACAAATTACCTGCTCGACAGGGAGGGCAGGATTATTGCGTCAAACCTGAGAGGTCAGGAACTTCTGAACAGGCTTGAACAGATATTCAACTGAATTATTATCCTTTAAAAAGTAATTGCTGAATCATGAAGAAATATTTTTTCCTGATCATTCCGCTTCTGGTCCTCGCATCCTGCACCAGGCAAAATCATTTTACCGTGAAGGGATCATTCAGGGCCCTTGCCCGTAAAACAATTTATATGAGCAGGGTGAAGGTGAATGAGACCATACCGGTCGATTCGGCAAAGACCGATGCCAGGGGCCTGTTCAGATTCAGGGTAAAGGCCGGGGAAACGGATTTTTACCAGCTCGGGACTTCTCCGGATAATTTTATCACCCTTCTTGCCGGACCCGGTGAAAAAATCTTCCTCAGCTCGGATGAGGAAAATTTTGCAGAGAATTACACAGTGGAGGGGTCTGAAGGTTCAGAAGAGGTAAGGCTTCTGGATATCAGGCTTCTGAAAACGAAAAAGGGCCTGGATTCAATTTCAGGGCTTTACAGGAAGGCAGAAACAGAAGCTGATTTTGAGACAAGGGGAAAAGCTCTTGAAGAAGAATATGTAAAACTTCTGAAAGATCAGAGAAGATTCAACATTGAATTCATCCTTGGGAATATGAGATCCCTGTCATCCATCAAGGCCCTGTACCAGAAGGTTGATGATGATACATATGTTCTTTATGAGAGCCGCGACCTGCAGTACATGAAAATCGTGTCGGATTCCCTTCAGAAATATTATCCGCGGTCAAATCATACCAGGGCACTGGTAGCCGATCTGTCACGTGAAATGAACCAGTTCTATGCCCGGCAGCTTGAGCAGATATCATCCTCCCTGCCGGAAACAAGGCTGGATCCCGATCTGAAGGATCTTACCGGTAAAAGAATCAGACTGTCCTCCCTGAAGGGGAAATATGTACTGCTAACCTTCTGGTCGGTTGAATCGCGGGATTGCATTGCAGAAAACCTTCAGCTCAAGGAATTCTACAAAACCTATCACAGGAAAGGATTTGAGATATACCAGGTGAATCTTGACCGGGATGAGGAAGCCTGGAGAAATGCTGTCAGGTTTGATGAACTGCCATGGATCAGCACCAGGGAAGATGATCCGTCAAATCCGCAGATTGCAAGGCTTTACAATGTCCGTTCACTGCCTGCCAATTATCTCTACGACCCGGAAGGAACAATAGTGGCAAGGGATATTCACGGCAGGACACTTCAGCTGAAACTCAGTCAGGTATTCAACACCAGGTGAACGAATTGAAGAATCCGGGCAAAATATACTTCGCATCCGACTTTCATCTTGGCCTTAAAACCGGCACTCCTCCCCTTGAGCGTGAAAGGAAGGTTGTCAGGTGGCTGAATGACATATCTTCCGATGCATCGGAAATTTACCTGGCCGGTGATGTTTTCGATTTCTGGTGGGAATACAGGCTTGTTGTGCCTCGTGGATTCACCAGATTCCTAGGATGTATCTCATCACTGACCGACAGGGGGATAGCGGTTCATTTCCTTACGGGCAACCACGATATGTGGGTGAGGGATTATATCTCCTCTGAATGCGGGGTTATCATACACACTTCCCCGGTAACCGCCGAATTCAACGGCAGGCGTTTTCATATTGCCCACGGAGAAGGGCTCGGATCAGACAGTCTGGCATACAGGATACTGCTGAAAATATTCCGTAACAAAGTTCTCAGGGCACTCTATTCATCACTGCACCCCTCAATAGGTGTAGGCATCGGACACTGGTGGTCGCTCAGTTCCAGGCTGGGAAAAGGGATAAGACTGGAATTCATGGGTGAAGAAAATGAAGACCTGATTAAATATGCCAGATCCCTGGCCCAGAAGGAAAAGATAGATTATTTCATTTTCGGACACCGTCACCTGGCAATGACTTTCAGACTGAATAACGGTTCAGAAATCTGCTTTCTCGGCGACTGGATCAATCAGGGCAGTTTTGCCGAATGGGACGGAAACAGACTGACTCTGAAAACACCGGATTAGGCAGAACATTAATATCCGGGACCGCTTCAGTATTATACGGTGCCGAAATCTGCTTTCCGCAACACTGAATCAGCAGGATACTAAATCCGGCTGTCTATTCTGGCGTTAATTATGAAATAGGAATAGATATCATTGACCGGTGATAGCCGGTAATGTAGTTTGTTTCCTGATTTCCAGGCCATTTCAATCAACCCCATATTACCTGTGCTCTCAGTTTCCGGAGTCTGTTCCGACAATGATTTTTTGAAATACTCCCTGAGTTCGTCATTATCCAGTCGGGAAATGATATTCATCTTTTCCCTGAGAATTTCCGTCTGGCTGTTCCTGACAAGATTTCCCGTTGAGATATGATATCTCCCCTGTCTGAATCTCAGCATTGCCAGTGGCATTCCGTACTTTTCCTCATCTTCGCGGCCCGGACTGTATTTTGCAACATTCTCTATCATTTCCACAAGAATGCTGAATACTCTTTTTCTCAGTGTCTGTTCAATATTTTCCTCACTGAGCTTCTTCTCGGTAAAGGAGATAACCTCCCTGCCCACAGCCTGGTTGAGGTGTCCCGACCAGATCAGGTAAACATTGTTCCGGGCCATCATTCTGCCCAGCTTCAGGGCTTTGTCCCCGCTGAACTGTTTTTCAGCACTTCCCGTATGAAACCCCATTCCTTCAGAATCCACCGTCTTGCTGAGCATGAAATAATGCTGCCTGTCATTCAGCCTGCGAAAATCATAATCCAGCCTGTTGCCCGTTTTTTTTGCCATTTCAATGAGTCCCAGTCCTGCTCCTCCCTTGCTGCTCAGTGATGAATCAGTCAGCATCCGGCGGTAGACGGATCTTATTTCATCAGGGTCCAGCCTGTTTATCTCCTCAAGGCGCCTTCTGAGATCTTCAACATTTTCTGAGGAAATTACATTGCCGGTGGTGACCGTATACCCTCCCCTGATCTTTGAATACAAAATCATCGACATACCTGAGCTTTCAGAATGATCGCCATGCTTTGCAACATTCTGAAGACTTTCAACAACGAACATGAACAGTCTTTTCCTGGCGACCGGCCCGTATTCGGCAGTCTCCATCTCTCTCTCGATAAGCATTATAAGGGGAACTGAGTTCTCAAGTGTAACCAGGCCTCTGTATGCAAACATAAGATCCTCCTTTTGCATTTCATGGCGCAGCCGGTTAATAAGCTCCATAGAATAACCCTGTGAATAATTTCACGATAAATTTAGTGAAAACCTCATTTCTGCAATATGGATAAACAGAAAGAAATCAGGACTTATCAACAATGGCAGACAAATATTTATTTCTGATCCTGATACAGATTTAACCCAAAACCTGTCCGGCACATCGTTTTTATTTTTAATTTAGCTTTAATAATCTACCGGGATACCATGCTTTACAGGTTTCTTCAATTTATACTTCCACCTTTCACATTCAGGGTTTATTACAGGCGGATTTTTTATTCCAACCTGAACAGGGTGCCACTTGACAAACCCATTCTTTTTGTGGGCAATCACCAGAATTCATTCCTGGACGGAATCCTGGTCGGTTCCTATCTTACCCGGCCCATTCACTTTACAATGAGGGCCGATATGTTCCGCAACCGTCTGGCCAGCTTCCTTCTGCGGGAACTGAATGTTTCCCCGGTTTACAGGCTTGAGGAGGGTTACGGGAATGTTCACAGGAATACAGAGGCATTCAATGCCATTTATGATATTCTCAGAAAGAACGGAAATTATATCATGTTCTCAGAAGGTGTCTGTATTCAGGAAAAGCGCATTCACAAACTCAGAAAGGGTACAGCCAGGCTCGCATTCTTTGCCGCTGAGCAATACGGACTGGATGTGCATGTAGTACCGGTCGGTATCAATTATACTTATCCTGCACAGTTCAGGAAAGAAGTGATGATCAGCTTCCATGATGCCTTCAGCATAAGGGAAATGATTGACTTATACAAAAGCAGTCCCGCTAAGGCATTTCTTAGATTCAATGAAAAATGCACTGAGGGTCTGAAAAAAGAGGTCATTATAATTGAAGATCCGAAAAATGACTGGCTTGCCGAGGAATTGCTGAAAATGGAAAGAAACAATATAGTGCATCCCTTTTTCCGCTGGATGTTCCGGTCTGACGACAGAAGAATGGCCGAGAAACTCGTGGCTGACAGGATAAACCATCTTTCTCAGGAAAACAGCCAGGAGCGGGATTCCCTTGAGGCAAGGGTCAGGGAATATACCGGTCTGCTCTCCCGCGAAGGCTTAAAGGATGTGAACATAGCAAGAAAAGCAGATCTGGGATGGCTCAGGTACTTTGCCCTTATCGCCGGGATTCCGGTTTTTATTGCGGGTTATGTTTTAAACCTCATTCCCTTTCTGGTCCCGCCTGCTCTCACAAAAAAATTAATAAAGGACAGCCGTTTCACCTCAGGTTTTTATGTTTCAGCAGGAACGGTTCTCTGCCTGATATGGTTTCTTCTTGGTTTTGCAATCGCTGTCGTGAAGGCAGGATGGACAGGAATCCCGATTGCAGCAGCTATTCCTCTCCTGGGGTATCTGGCACTTTTTTACAGGGAAAATTTCCGGGAGAGGCTTGACAGATTCAGATTTGTAATGAAATCACTCAGAAATAAATCTCTCATTCAGGATCTCCGAAACAGACGCATGGAAATCCAGAAAGTCCTGAACAGCATTGAAATACCTGCTGTTACCGTTTATCCGTAAAATCCGCTGCGGTCCAGGTTACGGTAATTGATTGCCTCTGCAATGTGTTCGGCGGCTATATATTCAGCTCCCGCCAGATCGGCAATCGTTCGTGCCAGTTTCAGAATACGGTCGTGGGCCCTGGCTGACAATCCCCTCATTTCCATAGCAGCCCTCAGAAGCCTTCCTCCCGCTTCGCCGGGATGGCAGTATCTCCTCAGCACTGCCGGGGTCATCTGGGCATTGGAATATATTCCCTCCATTCCGGCAAATCTTTCCGCCTGAATTTCCCTTGCCCTTACAACTCTTTCCCTTATTGTTTCGGATCTTTCAGTTCCGGGGCTCCCTGAAAGCCTGTCATACCTGACCGGAGTCACATCAATGTGAATATCAATCCTGTCCAGGAGAGGTCCTGATATACGGTTAAGGTATTTCTGAACCATCCCGGGAGAGCACACACATTCCCTTGAAGGATGATTAAAAAATCCGCAGGGACAGGGATTCATTGAAGCCACCAGCATAAAGCCTGCCGGGAAAACACAGCTCGTTCTGGATCTTGAAATTGTGATTATCCTGTCTTCCAGCGGCTGCCTCATCACTTCAAGTGCACTTCGCCGGAATTCCGGAAGCTCATCAAGAAACAGGACACCGTTATGTCCCAGGGATACCTCTCCCGGCTGAGGGTATGTACCGCCACCGATCAGTGATGCATCTGAAATTGAATGATGGGGGTTTCTGAAAGGCCTGGTGGTGATAAGAGATGAATGGATACCAATTTTACCTGCTACTGAATGGATCTTTGTCGTTTCAAGGGCTTCTTCGGGAGTCATGGGAGGCATGATGGTGGGCAGCCTTCTGGCCAGCATTGTCTTGCCCGACCCCGGCGGTCCGGTCATGAGCACATTATGATGACCGGCAGCTGCCACCTCCAGGGCCCTCTTTACATTTTCCTGACCCCTGACATCCGCAAAATCAACATCATATCTCGCTGAGCCACCGTCGAATAACTCCTTCAGGTCAAGCTTCAGCGGCCTGTACTGCCCCCTGCCGCTGAGAAAATTCACCACATCACCCAGGCCCGCCATTCCGTATACATCCAGTCCGTCCACCACGGCTGCTTCCGCGGCATTCTTTTCCGGGACAATCATACCCCTGAATCCTTCATTCCTGGCCCGCAGAGCCATGGGAAGCACACCTCTGACAGCCTGTACCGAACCATCCAGCGACAGTTCACCGGTAAGCATGAATGATTCAAGCCCGTTTCCGGGAATTTTCCCGTCAGCCGCCAGAATTCCCACGGCCAGGGGAAGGTCGTAGGATGATCCCTCCTTGCGTATGTCTGCCGGGGCCATGTTTATAACAACCTGTTTCCCCGGCCAGTGATACCCGATGGAACGGAAAGCCGATTCAATCCTCTGCTGGCTCTCCTTTACCGCAACATCAGGAAGGCCCACAAGAAAAAACCTGATACCGCGCGACACATCCACTTCAATGGTAACCCTTACAGCATCAATGCCTGTCACCGAGGCGGCAAATGTCCTTACCAGCATAATATTCTGTTTATTAGCACATCCGGAAATACAGAATCAAATATAAAAAATGCGGGGGAAATAACAAAATGAAAGAACGCTAACCGGTGATGAACAGAATAAGCAACAGAATCCATTCATAAATGCGGTGTTGCTGAACCTGCAGGGAAAGTCCCAGGCCCGTCAAGGGGAAAAAGACTTCCGTATATTTGATGAAAGAGCTGCCGGAACAGGGAATGCCTTCAGGGGAAGGGTGTCAGAACAGTTTTCCCTGCCTGCCGGCTAGTCCATATAAGGATACCTGAAACAGGCCGGGGGAATGAATGTTTCCTTTATAGCCCTCGGGCTTACCCAGCGGATCAGGTTTATCAGGCTTCCTGCCTTGTCATTTGTTCCTGATGCACGTGAGCCTCCGAAAGGCTGCTGACCGACCATTGCCCCCGTCGGTTTGTCATTGATGTAAAAATTGCCGGCTGAATAGCGCAGAACCCTGCAGGCCTTTGCAATCGCATACCTGTCCCTGCTGATGATGGAACCGGTAAGGCCATAGGGTGATGTTTCGTCACACAGCTTCAGTATCTCATCAAATTTCTCATCCTCATAGAGGTAGACAGTTACCACCGGTCCGAATATTTCCTCCTCCATGGTTATGAAATGAGGATTTTCTGTAAGAATAATGGTTGGTTCAATGAAGTAGCCCTTCGATTTGTCGCCGTTTCCACCTGTCAGGATTTTCACCTCATCCGATATCCCGGCCATATCAATATAGGACATTATCTTGTCAAATGCCTCCTCATCAATCACGGCATTTACGAAATTGTTCAGATCCGTCACGTCACCGATCCTGATATCAGATACCATCCTATAAATGTATTCCGATGTTTCTTCCCATATTGACCGGGGAATATAGGCTCTTGAAGCTGCGGAACATTTCTGTCCCTGATATTCGAAAGCACCTCTTACAACTGCTGTTGCAAGGGCAAGGGGATCCGCGGAACTGTGTGCAACAATAAAGTTTTTGCCTCCTGTTTCACCAACTATTCTCGGAAATGAACGGTAAAGCGGCAGATTATCCGAGATTTGCTTCCACAGCGTGGTGAAGGTACTGCCTGATCCGGTGAAATGGATTCCTGCCATTTCCCTGTGCCCGAAAACCACACTGCTTATCAGCGGACCGGAACCCGGCACGAAGTTTATGACTCCGTCAGGCAGTCCGGCCTCCTTCATTACCTCCATCAGGTAATAATTTGACAACACGGCAGTTGATGCCGGTTTCCACACGGTGGTATTCCCCATCAGTGCCACACTGTTGTTCAGATTGGATGCTATTGCCGTGAAATTGAAAGGAGTGACCGCATAGACAAAGCCTTCCAGCGGACGGTATTCGATCCGGTTCATGGAATGATCTTCCGACAGGGGCTGTCCGGTGAATATCAGATAGGCGAAATAGTTATTGAAGCGCAGGAAATCTATCAGCTCACATGCTGAATCGATTTCTGCCTGATAGGCATTCTTCCCCTGGCCAAGCATTGTGGCAGCATTAAGCCTGTATCTGTATTTTTTTGAGATCAGCTCAGCCGCCTTCGACATTATTGCAGCCCTTTCAATCCATTCCAGTTCAAGCCATTGCTCCCTTGCGTCAAGTGCAGCATTTATGGCCAGCCTGACTTCCTTTTCAGTTGCCATATGATAGTTCGCAAGAAGATGTCCGTGATCACCGGGCTTGACAATCCGTCCCGTTTTCCCCGTGCGTATCTCTTTCCCTCCGATTATCAGGGGAATATCGATTACATTATTGCTTTGTAGATTCAGTTCCTCTTCAAGAAATTTCCGTTCGTCACTGTCCGGCAGATAAGATAATACCGGCTCATTTCGTGGTTGTTCGAAATTAAATACAGCATTACTCATATCAGTCAATTTTCTAACAATAATATAATAAAATACTTACATAAAACATGTTAAAAGTCAGATAATTCATCTACACGCCGGAAACCAGATAAGGAAGGCTATGCAGAAGGAGCTGTCAGTCCTGCCAATTGCAGGGGTGACATGAGGAAGTGCCGGAGAAACTTTTATTCTCACAGAATAAGGATATTATTCTTCAAGAGGAGGGATAACCAGTACCTGCCCGGGATAGATCAGATCGGGATCTTTCAGCATCGGCCTGTTAGCCTCAAAAATTATATGGTATTTATTGGCATTGCCATAAACTTCCTTTGCAATTTTTGAAAGGTAATCTCCTTTCTTAACCGTGTAAAACTGTTTTTCCGGAGGAGGCGGTGCAGACCTAACCGGCTCAGTGACAACGATCCTGTCTTCAACAGCAGCAATTCCGTCAACATTCCCGGCCGTAACAATAACCTTGTTCTTGTTGTCGGTTGTATCAACGGTCCCCGACAATATTACCCTGTCCTTATCCACTGTCACCTGAATCCTGCTTGTGTCAAAACCAAACCTGCCGATATGAGTCCTGATCAGTTCCGCTTTTTCCTGTTCTCCCTTTTCCCCGGATTTAAAAAGCTTCTCTCCGGCATTCTTAATAAATGAAATTAATCCCATGGTAAGTGATTTTAGTTAATAAATTAAATTTTGCTCCTTTCAGATATCCTCCTTTTATTCAGTTTTCTCCGAAAAGATATTGCCCAGATTTAAATTTACATAAATTTCTCCGGAATTCAAGGCGTATCGTTAAATTTACTAAATTCGCATAATTTTTTAGCATTTTGAGCTAGTGGCAATACAATGAGGAACTGGTCAGTCTGCCGGTCAGCAATAACATCACAGAGGAAGAGGGAAAATTGTGCTGCAGGTTTTGCGATGGCTGCCACTGACTCACAGGAACGGATAATTATAAAAGAACAGACAGAATCACAGATAAACAGCTAAATATCAAAATCACAATTATGAAAAAGGTAAGAAATATTTTTTTGGTACTTGCAGGGGCATCCCTGATCATTTCAGGTTGTGCTTCAATGAATAAAGCCCAGAAGGGGGCTGCTATCGGAACTGCTGCCGGCGGTGCGCTGGGTGCGGTTATAGGCAAGGTGTCCGGAAACACGGCACTTGGAGCAGTTGTCGGTGCTGCCGTTGGAGGAACCACCGGTGCAATTATCGGGAACAAGATGGACAAGCAGGCTGAGGAGATAAAGAATAAGGTTCCCGATGCAAAGGTGGAAAGAGTGGGAGAAGGCATTGTTGTTGAATTCAGCAGCAATATCCTGTTCGCCTTTGACAAGTCGGAACTTTCCGCTGAGGCAAAAAGCAATCTCGACAGGCTTGTTACGGTCCTGGAAGCCTATCCCGATACGGACATTGAACTTCAGGGACATACTGACAACAAGGGAAGCAAGGCCTATAATCAGACACTTTCTGAAAACCGTGCTTCGGCAGTATCCGGATATCTTGCACAAAAAGGGATCGGCAGTGAACGCATGACAATAAAGGGTTTCGGACTTACCATGCCGAAATATGACAATGCCACCGAAGAGGGCCGTGCACAGAACCGGCGGGTGGAATTCCTTATCACAGCAAATGAAAAGATGATTGCTGATGCCGACAGGGAAGCCGGCAACAGGTAATCAGGGGAAAAATAAATGCAGGAACAGACTGGCTGAAGGAAAAGCGGCTATTATAAATCTGCGCTGAAGGTATCTCCCTGACGAAGGTCACCGGACTGAAATCCTTTTCTGAACCATTCCTTGCGCTGGGCAGCTGTTCCGTGCGTAAATGAATCGGGATAAACACGTCCCTGGTATTTTTTCTGCAGAACATCATCTCCTACGGAGGCAGCTGCGTTCATTGCCTCTTCGGCATCTCCTTTCTCAAGTGTATTAAGCATTCTGTCGGCATAATGCGCCCATACTCCCGACAGGAAATCTGCCTGCAGTTCGAGGCGTACCAGCAGCTTATTGGACTGGACCTGGTTCAGTCCGGCCCTCTGTGAGTTTACCTGGTCAAGAATGCCCAGCAGGTTCTGAACATGATGCCCTATCTCGTGCGCAATTACATAGGCAACGGCAAAATCACCGTGAGCTCCCAGCCTGTTCTGAAGTTCCGAAAAGAAGTTCAGATCAATATATACTTTCTCATCACCCGGGCAATAGAAGGGACCACTGGAGGCACTTGCATACCCGCAGGCCGATTCCACCTGGCCGCTGAAAAGCACAAGCTTTGGTTGTCTGTAGGTACGTCCCGATTTCCGGAAAATCTCATCCCATACCGTTTCAGTATCTTTCAGCACAACACTCACAAAATAAGCCAGTTCCTCCTCTTCCGCAGAAGGCGTGTACTGCTCCGTACGGATCATCGTGCCGGGATCATCCAGAAGTGCCGAGGGATCTCCTCCCAGCAACAGTACAATAAGTACTATCAGAACCGTCCCTATACCTCCGCCTATTGCCATCCGGCCTCCCGTACCCATGCCCCTGCGGTCTTCCACATTATCACTGCGTTCTCTGCCCTGCCATTTCATTTTTTCCAGTTTTTATACCGGGCATCCGTAAAAAAAAGATACCCTCATGTTTATAGAATTATTATTATTGCCTGCTGTTTGTAAAGGATAAAAGCGTTATGAAATTCTGATTCTTCTGTATGAACGATCATTGGGCACAAAGATATCCGTTTTTTTCCCGGTTTTTCAACAAATAAGCCCTGCAAATGTTTCTTGTATGTAAAACAGGCACAGCTGTTCCTGCCGGCTGGTTCGCAGGAAGGAGCGGAAAGGATAACATAAAATGGCAACAGTTAAATATATATCAAAAACCTATCCCGTAACGGGATTATCCTGCGCATCATGCGCAGCAAGAACGGAATCATTTGTAAAGGATCTCCCCGGAATAGTCAGTGCATCCGTAAATTTCGCCGATGCATCCCTCAGGGTGGAATTCGATCCGGAAGATATTACAGTTCAAGACATCCGCAAGGGAGTGAGATCGATCGGCTACGACATAATAACCGAAGAAGCTGACAGCCAGAACCTGAAGGAAAAGGCACATCAGGACTTTCTCATAAAAACCCGCAGGAATTTCACGGGCGCCGCCCTGCTGAGCGCTCCTCTTTTTGTCATTGCCATGTTCTTCATGAACATCCCCTATGCAAATTTCATAATGATGGCACTTGCCACTCCGGTCGTCTTCTGGTTCGGAAGGCAGTTTTTTACCGGAGCGGCAAAACAGCTGAAACACAAGTCGGCCAATATGGATACCCTTGTTGCCCTGAGTACGGGGATAGCATATATTTACAGCTCGGTTGTCACAGTCTTCCCTGACCTGGTCCGGCAGAGGGGGATTTCAGACCATGTTTATTTCGAGGCATCGGCAGTGATCATATCCTTTATCCTTCTCGGAAGGTTCCTGGAGGAAAAAGCCAAAGCCAATACATCATCGGCACTGAAAAAACTTATCGGCCTGCAGACAAAAACAGTGACCATCATCAGATCAGACGGCAGTCAGGAGAACATTCCCGTTACAGAAGTCAACAGGGGCGACATACTGCTTGTCAAACCCGGAAACAGGGTTCCCGTGGACGGCACCCTTGTTTCAGGAAGATCATTCGTGGATGAAAGCATGCTTACGGGAGAACCTCTGGCCGTTGAAAAGGCGGAACATGACAGGGTTTTTGCCGGAACAATAAACCAGAAAGGCACATTTCATTTCAGGGCAGAGAAGGTAGGAGATGAAACACTTCTTTCCCAGATCATAAAAATGGTGAGGGAGGCACAGGGAAGCAAGGCTCCCGTACAACAGCTTGTCGATAAGGTTGCGGCTGTCTTTGTGCCGGTTGTGATCGCCGTTGCACTGCTGAGCGGAATCGCATGGATGCTGGCCGGAGGAGAAAATGCCCTCACCCACAGTCTGCTGGCAGTGGTTACTGTTCTCATTATTGCCTGTCCCTGTGCCCTCGGACTTGCCACCCCCACTGCAATCATGACAGGTATAGGCAAGGGTGCTGATCACGGTATCCTGATCAGGGATGCCGAAAGTCTGGAAACAGCCCACAGGATCAATGCACTTGTACTTGACAAAACCGGAACGATAACACTCGGCGAGCCGGCAGTGAAGGATCTGCTGTGGAAACAAAACACAGCTGAGGATGTGTATGGAAGAATCCTGTATTCCATCCAGAAAAACAATGATCATCCTCTCGCGGAACCACTGGTTGAATTCCTTGAAAACAACGGAATAATGAGCAATTCCGTTCCGCTCAGCCTCAATGTCATAACCGGCAGGGGCATCAGCGCGGTTATTGATGGAAGTACCTATTACGTGGGAAACAGATCCCTGATGACAGAAAAAGGCATATCTGTCGATGAAGAGATACAAGAGGCATCCTCACGGTGGGAAGATGATGCAAAGACCGTATCCTTCTTCTCTGATTGGGAACAGGTCCTTTGTGCATTTGCCGTATCCGACAGGATAAGGGAATCTTCTGCTGAAGCAATAAGACAGCTTCATCAGATGGGGATCGAAGTTCACATGGTAACGGGTGACAACAGGCATGCTGCCGCTGTAATGGCTGCGGAAGCAGGAATTGACAGTTATTTGGCCGAAGCTCTTCCGCAGGACAAGGATGATTTCATTCTCCGGCTTCAGGAACAGGGCAAGGTAACGGCAATGGCAGGCGACGGTATCAACGATTCTCAGGCACTGGCCAGGTCTGACGTCAGCATAGCGATGGGGAAAGGCTCGGATATTGCAATGGATGTTGCGAAAATGACAATCGTTTCTTCAGATCTCAGCCGCATTCCTCAGGCAATCAGATTGTCGAAGCAGACCGTCAGAACGATAAAACAGAACCTGTTCTGGGCATTTATTTATAATGTAATCGGAATACCAATAGCTGCTGGAATACTATATCCCTTCACCGGATTCCTTCTTAATCCGATGATTGCAGGTGCCGCAATGGCGCTCAGTTCAGTAAGCGTTGTGACCAACAGCCTCAGGATCAGGCGCAGGCCTTTATGATCACAGACCTTCTCTTTTCAATCAACGTACTGGTTTATTTCACATCCCTGTAAAATCAGGCTCGATCTCAGTTTCATCCGTTCGGGCATTATTTCGGGATATTTGGGGATTTCCCCTTTTCTCATGCGTTTAGGAGCATATTTCTTTCCCGTTGCCAGTTCAATGGCTTTGGCGAGCATGGGATCATCGGTGTCTCCAAACTGAACTGCCTCAAACAGGTCGTCTTCAATTTCATAATCCGGCGGCAGTCCGTTCACAAAATCAGTATATCCGTCATTATTTGAATATTTGGAAACAATCGGCAGAATTGCCCATTTTTCATTATCATCCGGTATCACCCAGGCCCCGGCATATTTCCCGTATGTCGCTTCTCCTATCTTCACCACATCCATGTAGGGATCCAGGCCGGTTATCACCAGTTCGCTGGCCGAAGCAGTGCCTGAAGTGGTCAGGAAAAACACACGGTCAAGGTCCAGGTTGGCAGATGTTGTCTTGAATTTGTGGGCAAGATAGCTGCCATATTTCTGCATGTCGCTTCTCAGGTATGCCTCCAGCTCCTTGTTGTACTTCAGGGTAATAAGTGTACTTCCTCCGCTTATCACTTCCCAGGGTGCTATTTCAGAAGCCAGGTGCACTGCTGCACTGATTTCCCCGCCGGGATTGTAACGCAGATCCACAACAAGGTCCGTAACGCCCTCAGCTTTGAAACTATTCAGGATATTATCCATTTCCAGAAGGAATTTACTGCCTTCACCGGCAATAAATTCAACATATACCATATATGCTATCTTGTGCCCGTCCACATCTATCACAGAGTGATGAATGAGAGGATCCGTAACAGTGACCCTTGCCCGGAGGGACTTAGACTCTCCCGTCGGCACAAGGCTGTTTCCCTCAAGCCGGCCCATCTGTACCGTGTAGTTATCACCTGAATACAGGTCATAATAGTTTGATTTGTCCATCTGGGTATTGTCGATGGAGAGAATAATATCACCCCTTTTCAGACCCACTTCGGCTGCTGCCGAACCCGGATACACATATTTCACAACTATTACTATCTTGTTGTCGCCTATAAGAAAAAAGGCGGGGGCGTATCCCATTGTGAGCGGCTTGCCTTCCAGGTCTGCCTTGAGTGAGGGATAATCACTGGTTATTCTCGACCATTTATCTTCATCCTTGTAGAGCAGCTTTCTAAAGTATTGTTCTGGATCAGGCTCCAGGGTGTAATCAATCTTCGGCATCTTGTCGTTCCAGTAATACACATCTGTCATGTTATCCTTTATCCACTTGTTTGTGATCAGCGTTTCGCGCGGAATAACCGGATCATCATTCCCGTTCCATGGCTTTTCCCTGCACCCCTGAAGCAGAACCAGCATCAGAGTCAGTGCAAGGGAAGAATAAACTATCCTTTTCATATATATCGGATTATTCCGCAAAAGTAACGATATTTATATTCTGTGAATGAAGGACACAGGTCATTTCTTCAGAATTTTCTGCAGAATTTTACCCGTTTTCTTTTCCCTGAGAATCAGCTTTACCGTTCCGTCCGGCATTCTTTCCTCCTTAACAAAAAGATGGTCCCTGTCATATTCGCGTATCCCGGAAACCGGTTCTGTTTTTTCCCTGCCGCGCCAGACCCTGAGTCTGACAGGCTCCCATTTTTTTGTTTCTGCCGATCTGTAGCATGCATCAATGATCTCATTCACAATATATCCGTCATAAAATGTTTCAAGCGGTTCCAGCTTGTTTTCCATGGCATTGAACATATCGGTAAACATATTGTAATAACCGAGCTCAGCCAGTTCATCCCCCACGGGGAAAAGCCAACCCTGCTCAGTTTCCGCCTTCTCGGCGACATATCCTTTGCGGTCTCCTGCCGTGAACATTTCAAATCCCGTACGGAGAAAATTATTGATCCAGACCGTTCCTTCCGTTCCCATCACTTCATCCCTCAGATCCATTCCCCCGCGGAAGGTCCAGCTTGCTTCAAACTGACCGATTGCACCATTCTCATACCTCACCCATCCGAGTGAATTATCGTCGGCATCTATCGGCTTTACAAGGGTGTCCGCAACACACATCACTTCGGCAGGACGAATGTCCTTTCCGATATAATTGCGTGCTATCTCAATGCAGTGACATCCCATGTCAAGGAGCACACCGCCGCCGGAAAGCTCTTTTGTCCAGAACCAGTCACTGTGAGGACCGGGATGCGACTCCCTCGACCTCACCCAGATAACCTGGCCAAGACTGCCGGTTTTTATCGCATCAAGGGCTTTAAGTGTTTTCGGGGGATAAGCAAGATCTTCCAGATAACCGTTGAAGACACCCGCTTTTTCAACCGCCTCCAGCATGCTTAAGGCTTCATCCGCAGTGCGGCCAAGGGGCTTCGTGCAGAGAACGGCCTTGCCTGCCGATGCGGCAAGCTCAACAGCTTCAAGGTGAAGATTGTTGGGAAGCCCTATAACGACAGCATCAACTTCAGGATTCTCAACTGCCTCCTTCATCGAGGTTGTCCATTTAGGTATTCCGTGTTTCCCTGCAAAGGCTTTTCCGCGTGATTCATCACGGGAATAGATAACATGAACCCTGTCACGGCTTCTGAGGGCATGAATGGAAGAAGTGTAAAAGTCGCCGATAAAACCGGCCCCGAGCATTGCTACTTTTGCCATATCTGTTATTTTTTGGTGATTATTACAGGTTTTCCTACAAAACAGAGATCTGCCGGTCTGAAATAATCCGGTCCTGAAAGCCGGTATGTTCCTGTACTTCCCCGTATCACATACCTTCTTCCTCTCCGCTTCTGGGCCGGATAAAACCCTCCCGGCAGAATCAAAGATAGATTTTTTCAGGTGAATAGTCATACATGTCAATTATTTGTTTTAAATTTGACCATACGATTAAATTTTAAATTTAAATTATATATTTAATCTTATTGATTAAATTTTACGGTTAAATTCCATGACTGAAAAAGACAAGTTAACAGAAGAGAAGATCTTCGATTCAGCCACGGAGATTTTCATTGAAAAAGGCTTTGACGGGGCCCGCATGCGGGATATTGCCGATCATGCGGGAATAAACAAGTCCCTGCTGCATTATTATTACCGGACAAAGGAGCGGCTTTTCAATGCTGTTTTTGAAAATATAGCTGACAGGATATTCAGGAAACTCATACCCGTGTTTGACAAAAACCTTTCCTTTGAGGAAAAGATCAGGCTTTTTTACAGGGAGCATATTGATTTACTGCATAATAATCCCCGGCTGCCCGTCTTTCTCCTGAATGAAATATACCGGAATCCTTCAAGGGTTGAGAAGCTCGTAAAGGATACCCCTATCATGAAAATATGGACAGTGCTTTCAGAACAGCACAGTGAGGAACTTGAAAGATTCAACGTGTCCGCTGATTCAATTCCCCAGCTGATGGTTTCCATTGCCTCACTGAGCTTATTTCCCTTCATTGCTAAAAATATAATCACAGCCATGTTCGAAAAAGAGGATTATGATTTTGACAGTTTTATCGAAAAAAGGAAAGAATATGCAGCAGAGTTTGTTATAAGGGCGATTAAAAACCGGGAGCAGTTACCGGAAGCAGACTCCAAAGGTCAGATCCGCCGGGAAAAGAGAACCGCAGGCAGGTAATCACAGATGAAACAATATACTGACATGCAAAAGCTATATTTTTTACTTTTTATTGTCCTGACAGGGATCATGCCGCTTAAGGCCCAGAAAGTCATTACACTGAAGGAATGCTATGAAATGGCATATGCAACAGCTCCCTTGTCTGCCGAAAAAGAGGTTTACGACAATATCTGGCAAATAAGGAACAGAAATCTTTTAAAAGGCTGGCTCCCGTCGCTTGATGCAAACGGCAGTTTCATATATAATTCATCAGTTGTGAACATGGAGGATGCAATAGGTTCACTTCCCCTTCCGGGAACCGGCGGGCTTCTGAAACCCCTCCCCCATGAACAGTACAGGATCACTCTTGATATCAGTCAGATGATATATGACGGTGGTGCCATAAAAAGTGCCAGGGCCCTGGAAGAAGCGGATCTCCATATCAGCAAAAAACAGAATGAGTCCGATCTCTATAAACTTCGTGCACAGGTAAACAGTCATTATTTCAGTATGATGCTGCTCGACAGGCAGAAAGAGCTGCTGCAAAACTACCTGGAAGTAATAGATAGAAGAATCGCCTCTCTGAATTCGGCAGTCCTGAACGGTATGATCCTGAAATCGGATATTGATGTTCTTTCATCGGAAAGGTTAAAGCTTGAACAACAGCTCACCGAAAACGGAATCAGAAAAAAATCCCTTCTCAGAATCCTGTCCGCTCTCACCGGAACTGAAATAGATACCTCGGTTCGGTTTGTGCTGCCGCCGGTAAAGGAAGAACTGACAGATGAACTTGCACGTCCCGAATTAAGGATTTTCGATCTCCGCAGGGAGCAGCTTGATGCATCCCTGAGCCTCATTAACAGTGAACGTATGCCCAGGGCATTCGGTTTTGCCACTTTCGGATACGGAAATCCGCCCGGAAACAATTTCTTCAGGGATGAATTTGCACCATATTATATTCTCGGGGCAGGAATCAGATGGAACATATTCGACTGGAACAAGGCAAGAAATGAAAAACAGATAGTCTCGCTCCGGCAGAACCTGATACAGGCCAGGAAGAATGACATGGAAGACAATCTGAAAAGGCTTCTGGATGCCAAGAGTGCTGAAATTTCAAGTCTGGAATCACTGCTCCTCAGCGATACGGAACTCATCGGCCTGAGGAAACGGATTACCGCAGCAGCAGGATCACAGTATGACAACGGGACGATAACTGCCACGGAATTTATGAATGTACTCAATTCCGAAAAAGAGGCTGTTATAAACTATGAGATTCACAGGATAAACCTTGCAATGGCAAGGATTGAATATCTGAATATATGCGGAAAAGAGATAGAATAACAACAAACCGGCGCGGCGTGATGCACGGCGTGAAACCGATAAGCCCAAGACTGACAGAATAAATCAATAATCATTTATTATGAGGAATATATCCCTGGTAATCATTACAGCATCAATGCTTGCAGCCTGCAGCGGCAAATCCGGTGAAGCTGATGCATACGGCAATTTTGAAGCCACTGAAGTAATTGTCTCGTCAGAGACAAGCGGGCGCATCCTCAGGTTTGAGGCCAGAGAAGGATCTGAAATCGAAAAGGGTGATGAGATTGCACTTGTTGACACCATGCTTTTCCATCTTCAGAAAGCTGAAATAGATGCCGCCATGAGAAGTGTAAGTACCCGCATCGCTTCCATAAATGCCCAGAATGACATTATCGGACAGCAGATTGCCAATCTCAGGGTGAATATCGCCCGCATTGAAAACATGCTGAAGAATGATGCGGCCACACAGAAGCAGTATGATGATCTTGCGGGCCAGGTGGAAGTATTGCAGAAACAGGCTGCTGCAAACAATACCCAGAAGGCATCTGTTGCTGCCGAACTGACGGTTTTTGAAACAAAAAAGGCAACACTCGCTGAACAGCTGGCCCGCAGCTGTGTCAGGAGCCCCATCGGGGGAACCCTTATTGAAAAATATTCCGAGGCAGGGGAAATGACCACAGCCGGCAGGCCACTGGTTAAAATAGCCGACCTGTCATTGCTGAAGCTGAAGGTGTATGTCAGCGGAGGACAGCTGGGATCTCTCAGAGTCGGCAGTGAATGCACCGTCAGGATTGATGAGGGGGAAAAAGGATACAGGAGTTTCCCCGGCAGGATAAGCCATATATCGGAAAAGGCTGAATTCACGCCCAGGATAATCCAGACAAAGGAAGAAAGAGTAACACTTGTGTATGCAGTAAGCATTGAGGTAAGGAACGACGGCAGCATGAAAGCCGGAATGCCGGGGGAAGCAATCTTCTGAAAAGCATGGAAAAAATCATTGAGGCACAGGGCATAGGAAAGAGCTTCGGAGATACGGAAGCTCTCAAAAACATATCCTTTGAAGTGAACAGGGGGGAGATATTCGGCTTTATCGGCCCTGACGGTGCCGGCAAAACCACCCTGTTCAGAATAATAACAACCCTGCTGCTTCCCGACGCAGGCAGAATGACCGTCATGGGCCTCGACTGCAAAACCGGCTACAGGGAGCTCCGAAGGAATATCGGCTATATGCCCGGACGGTTCAGCCTTTATCATGATCTTACGGTGGAAGAGAACCTGAATTTCTATGCCACGGTGTTCGGAACTACCGTCAGGAAAAACTATGATCTCATCCGGGATGTCTATTCTCATATTGAGCCTTTCAGGAAAAGACTGGCAGGGAAACTCTCCGGGGGCATGAAACAAAAACTTGCCCTCTCCTGTGCCCTTATTCATAAACCCGGACTGCTTGTACTGGATGAGCCGACTACGGGAGTTGATGCCGTATCACGCTCCGAATTCTGGGAAATGCTCAACAGGCTCAGGGAGGAAAATATCACAATCATTGCATCCACTCCCTACATGGACGAGGCAATGCGATGCAACAGGGTGGCACTCATTCAGAAAGGACAGATCTTGTCAGTAAATCCTCCGGAAAAGATCAGAGAAGAATTCAGCAGGAAAATTTTCAGTGTGAAATCTTCTGAAAAGTACAAACTTATAAATGCCCTGAGAAATTTCCCGGGAACCGCTACAGCCTACCCCTTCGGAGATTCGGTACATCTGACCTTCAGGGACAATGAACAGGACCACTCACTTACCGGATACCTGAACAGCATGGGAATCAGTGATGCAACAATAAGTGAAACCAGGGCAGGAATCGAAGACAGGTTCCTTGAACTGATGCAGGACAAATAGAGATGCAGGACAAATAGAAAAAACAGCCGGCCTGTTCCTGCTGAAAGGACAGGTCAGGGACATAATAAAAGACATGAAAGACATTCCGGTAATATACGTAAGGAATCTTGTGAAAAAATTCGGAAGCTTCACGGCCAACGACGGACTGGATTTTGAAGTGTATGAAGGTGAGATTTTCGGTTTCCTGGGTGCAAACGGAGCGGGAAAGACAACTGCCCTCAGGATATTGTCGGGGCTGTCAAAACCCACATCCGGGATTGTCAGGGTTGCCGGATTTGATGCAGGAAACGAAGCGGAGCAGATAAAAAGGAACATAGGCTATATGAGTCAGAGATTTTCACTCTATGAGGATCTGACCGTAAAGGAGAACATCATGCTTTTCGGAGGCATCTACGGCCTGCGTAAAAGGGAGATCACCGGAAAAACCGCCGACCTTCTCAGCAGGCTCAGTTTTGAGGAATACGGCGACAGGCTGATTGCATCCCTTCCGCCTGGACTGAAACAGAAGCTTGCTTTCTCAGTGGCCGTTCTGCACGATCCGAAAATCGTCTTTCTGGATGAACCTACCGGAGGGGTCGATCCGCTGACCCGGCGCCAGTTCTGGGAACTGATCTATGAATCAGCCTCACGCGGCATCACCGTGTTTGTCACGACACATTACATGGATGAGGCCGAATACTGTGACCGTATTTCAATAATGAGCGAGGGAAGGATTGTTGCGCTCGACACACCGGAAAATCTTAAAAAACAATATAATGCTGTCAGTATTGATGAGGTTTTTGTAAAAATTGCAAGATCCCCCGAGAAGATAGTCTGAGCCGGTCCGGGTGTTCCGGAACCTCAGAATAAAGCTTCGCCTGAAAAAAAGAAAAAATCCCGTAAAAAACGCTCAGGAGCAATAAAACGATTATGAAAAAATATTCTGAACAGACAAGAGAAACCCTGAAAAGCAATCCTGAACACCAGATGTCATGAAAAGATTTTTTGGATTTGTAAAAAAAGAATTTCTGCACATATTCAGGGATTTCCGTACACTGATAATCCTTTTCGGGATACCTGCCTCACAGATTCTGATATTCGGCTTTGTTATAAGCACTGATATAGAAAATGCGGGCATAGCTTTTCTTGATCTTTCAAAGGATGAAATAAGCACGGGGATATCGGACAGGATCTGTTCTTCGGGTTTCTTCAGCAGAACCGCGGATCTGGCCGGCTATGAGGAGGCAGACAGGGTTATGAAAAGCGGCCGGGCGAAAGCAGTAATAATTTTCCCGGCGGGTTTCGGACGTGAGTTTCTAAGCGGCAGACAGACCACAATAAGCATTATAGCCGATGGTTCAGAACCAAATACGGCAACACTTATAACCAGTTACGCCTCGGCAATCATATCTGATTTCAACCGGGAGTATACGGCACCCGGGATGACAGCTCCGCTTCCCGTACAGCCTGAAGTCAGGATGTTCTACAATCCCGGTCTTAAAAGTCATTATATGTTCGTTCCGGGAGTGATAACCCTTATTCTTATCCTTATCTGCGCGCTGATGACCTCCATCACAATAGCCCGCGAGAAAGAGTTCGGAACAATGGAAGTACTTCTCGTGTCGCCGCTGAAACCTTCACAGATAATAATAGGAAAGGTGATGCCCTATTTCTTTCTCTCCTTCATCAATGTCATCGTGATACTGCTGCTTTCATGGCTGGTGTTTGACCTGCCGGTCAGAGGAAGCCTGGCTCTTCTTCTCGCCGAAACCATGTTGTACATAATGATGAGCCTCTCACTGGGAATACTCATCTCAACATTCACGGCAAACATGCAGCAGGCAATTTTCATTTCACTTATCGGACTGATGCTCCCTACAATACTGCTGTCGGGCTTTATCTTCCCGATTGAAAACATGCCGAAAATCTATGATGTGCTGTCATCAGTACTGCCTCCGAGGTATTTTATTGTGATAATAAAGAACTTAATGATAAAGGGCAAAAGCTTCTCTTACGTATGGAAGGAAACACTTATTCTCACGCTTATGACCATTGTCTTCCTGGGAATAAGCATAAGGAACTTTAAAATAAGGCTGGAATAAGTGCCGGGGAAAGGAACAGGGAAAAGTTACAGAAACGGAAAAGGATCCGGCAACAATACAGCATGAAAGATTGAATAAAAAATGAGAACCATATTATTCCTTATCAGAAAAGAATTTTTGCAGATCTTCCGTGACAGGATGATCGGGAAGGCTATATTCGCCGTTCCCCTGGTTCAGATGCTAATACTGGTACCTGCCGTGACATTTGAGATCAGGGAAGTAAAGCTCTGCATAATTGATATGGATATGACTTCTGAATCGCGGAAACTGATCGGCCAGCTTGAAGGTTCCACCTTCTTCAGAGTCAGTCATTCAACATTTTCTGAAAATGAAGCCCGCAATCTGCTCGACAAAAACAGATACGATCTTATTCTGCGCATACCGGGAGGCTTCGGAAGGGATATCGGAAACAGAAACCCGGCTGCCATTCATGCATCAATCAATGCCATCAATGCAACAACCGCACAGCTTTCCTGGGCTTATCTCAACGGTGTCATTCACGATTACAACCTGAACATTATTGCTGATAATCCCGGAAGCATTGCCACAGCAGGAATTATTCCCCGCACTGAAATTACAAACAGGTTCTGGTACAATGAAAACCTGGTTTACAGCCATTACATGCTTCCGGGAATACTGGCTATACTCGTCACTGCCATCGGGTTTCTTCTTGCAGGGCTTAACCTTGTAAAGGAAAAGGAGGCAGGCACCATTGAACAGATAAATGTGACACCCATAAGAAAGCATCAGTTCATTACGGGGAAGATGGTTCCCTTCATCATAATAGGGCTTTTCGATCTGGCTCTCGGTCTGGCTCTCGGGAAGCTCGTCTTCAGAATACCCTTCGAGGGAAGCATAGGATTGTTTTTTCTCTGTGCTGCAATCTTTATGATAAGTGTACTCGGGATAGCGCTGTTTATATCCAATTTTTCGTCAAGTCAGCAACAATTCATGTTCGTTGCATATTTCTTCATGATGATACTTATACTAATGAGCGGTATATTCACTCCCTTTGAAAGTATGCCATCCTGGGCAATTAAGTTTAACATGGCCAATCCGATGGCTTACCTGATAAGGATTAACCGTATGATCATGCTCAAGGGATCAGGTTTTCGTGATATATACAGGGATATTGCCTCCCTGGCGGTTCTGGCAGTAATATTCACCGCCTTTGCAGTGAGGAGATACAGAAAAACCGCATAGAAACAGCCGGCAGAATAAATCGTCTGCGCTGCCTGGAGCAGCGGGGCAAACTGTCTGCGCTGCCGTGGCAAAGGACATCGTCAGCCGGTTCATTAAAATGCCACTGTTGCAATAACGGGCCAGTGATCCGATATGAAAACACCTTTTTCCTTTCTGATCACTGTTCTGTGGTCAAGAACCTTCATTCCGTCCCTTACCAGGATAAAGTCAATTCTTCCCGGTCCGGGTTTGTCCCTGAAATTATTGAAAGTATATACCGGTCCTTCGGGAGTCTTTTTCGATATTTCATATGAATCCCTCAACAGGGGAACACTTTCAAAAGGTCCGGTCAGCACTGAATATCCTTCACTCTCCGGAAGCATGTTCAGATCCCCCGTTATGATGATAGGGAAATCGGCAGCAATGCTGTCAGCTTTTTCAAGAAGAAGCCTGGCGCTTCTTGTTCTTGCGGAATCCGAATCATGCGCAAAATGAGTGTTGAAGTAATAGAAATGAAGGTCATTCTCCTTATCGGCCAGCTCAACCCAGGTCACAATCCTTGGCAATCCCGCCCCCCATGCCATTGATCCGGCAACTTCGGGAGTTTCGGAAAGCCAGAATGTTTTTGTTCTGATAAGCTCTAACCTGTCTTTTCTGAAAAAGACGGGATTCATTTCACCTGCCTTTAAGCCGTCAGTCCTGCCAACGCCTACCGATCCGTAATCACTTAAGGCTGAATCAAGCACAGTATACTGCTGGTAAAGAACTTCCTGCATGCCAATAAGATCGGGCTTCTCTGCATTCAGGAAGTCACATACGACAGGTATTCTGTTCGGCCAGGCATTGGCGCTGTCGTGCGGATTATCATACCGGATATTGAATGTCATTACACTCAGCGTTCCTTTTTCTGACTTGCAGGAACAAAGCAAAAAAACCATGGATGACATCAGAACAAATCCAAACAGAACTTTTTTCATCTCTCCTCTATTTTTTTCAAAGATAAGTATCCTTTAAGAATTCCGGTAATCTTCTTCTGCCAATGAATGAAAAGCTATCCGGCAATTATTGATATATTTGCCGGTATCATGGAAAGTTTAAACCTGCCTGTCCTATTGTTTCAATTTAAGTACTGATGCCGGATATAATAAAATTACTGCCCGACTCTGTTGCCAACCAGATTGCTGCCGGAGAGGTTATCCAGAGACCTGCTTCAGTGGTCAAGGAACTCATGGAGAATGCCGTTGATGCCGGAGCCACTGCCATAAACGTGATAATCAGGGATTCGGGAAGAACGCTCATCAGGGTAACGGATGACGGAAGCGGCATGTCGGAGACTGACGCAAGACTATCGTTTGAAAGGCATGCCACATCAAAAATATCATCGGCAAATGATCTTTTCAGCATTAAGACAAAGGGGTTCCGCGGAGAAGCCCTTGCATCAATAGCCGCAGTGGCCATGGTGGAACTGAAAACCCGGAGGGAGGACGAGGAGGTCGGAACAATGATAGCGATAAACGGATCAAGGGTTGAAAGCCAGGAACCCTGCAGCTGTCCGAAAGGCTCAAACTTCTCCGTGAAAAATCTTTTTTACAACATTCCGGCAAGGAGGAAATTCCTGAAATCCGATAATACCGAAATGAGGAATATTATTATTGAATTTCAGAAAGTGGCACTGACGCATCCCGATATAAAATTCACACTCCTGCACAACGATACGGAAGTATATAACCTTTCACCGGCAAATAACCGTCAGAGGATAATAGGTATATTTGGCAGGCAGATAAACCGGGAACTTATTCCCCTGGAAACAGAAACCACGATTGTTAACGTTAAAGGCTTCATAACCAAGCCGGAATTTGTGCGCCGTTCCTGCAGGGATCAGTTCTTCTTTGTGAACAGGCGCTACATGAGACATCCTTATTTTCATAAGGCTGTTATGGAAGCATATCAGAAAATCATTCCCCCGGATACAATTCCTTCCTATTTCATTTTCATGGAAACTGATCCGGAAACAATTGACATAAATATCCATCCTACAAAAACCGAGATCAAGTTCGAGAATGAACGTGCCGTCTGGCAGATTCTCATGGCATCCGTCAGGGAGGCCCTCGGCAGGTTCAACATAGCCCCCTCGATCGATTTTGAGAATGAAGCACTTGTGGACATACCGGTGAGAACTGCCTCGTCACCCGTTCCGGAAAAACCCCTTATTCCGGTAAATCCTCTTTTCAATCCTTTTGAAAATGAAGAAGATGCCAGCCGAAAACCTGATTTTATCTCAAGGTTCGGCCGGGAGAATGTCACAAACTGGGAAAAACTATACCCTGCCGGCTTCCGGAGCAGCGGACAGTCCGTAATACCGGGAAGCCCGGAAGATACTGAAAGGAAGTTTTTCCAGATAAAAAGCAAATACATTGTTTGTCCGGTAAAGTCCGGACTGATGCTGATTGACCAGAAAAGGGCACATGAACGTGTATTGTATGACCGGTATATGGAGAGCCTGAACAGGCATTCCCCGGCAAGCCAGACTGAGCTTTTCCCTGTTCCCATTGACATTGATCCTGTGGATTACAGTCTGCTCAGGGAAATTGAGCCGGAACTGAAATATCTTGGTTTTATCATTCAGTTCAGGGAGAAAAACAGGATAATAATCAAGGGAAGGCCTTCAGCTGCGGTTAATACTGATCCTAAGGACATGCTGGATATTCTGATTGCAGAATACAAAAATGCTCCTTCCGGTCCGGCTTCCGGAGCCGGTGAAAAAGTGGCTGCGGCAATGGCTTCAGCTTCAGCCATTCCTTATGGGAAAATATTGTTCCAGAAGGAAATGGAAGATCTTTTTGACAGCCTTTTTGCTTGTCCCTCACCCAATTATTCACCCGGGGGCAAACCTGTGATAAGCATTATTACCATGGAGGAACTCGACAGAAAATTCAGATAGTATATATGGCAATTTGCCTGATTAATTCAGAAATATTAGCTTTGAAGCTCTATCTGGTCCTTAAGCCAGATTTATTAAAAAAGGATAGATGAACGGATTCGGCAGAGGGTTTTTAACGTTGCCCACAGTAGTCAAAAACCTGATAATGGTCAATGTGATAATGCTTTTGGCTACCTGGGTCATTGGCAGTGCATTAAATTACAATCTTACCGGCCTGCTTGGCCTGTACTTTCCCAAATCGGAAAGTTTCAAGCCATTGCAAATCCTTACACACATGTTCATGCACGCGGGTTTCTGGCATCTCTTCTTCAATATGTATGCACTGTTCCTTTTCGGACAGATACTGGAGAATGTATGGGGACCGAAACGATTCCTGATCTATTACCTGGTTTGCGGACTGGGGGCGGCACTTGTGCATGAAACGGTCATTGGCCTTGAATATAACAATCTTATAAAGACCCTGAGTCCGGAACAGGTTCATACCGTTATCAATGAAGGTGCTTCCCTGCTGTCACGAAACCGGCAGTTTGCCGATCCCGGCATGCAGAAACTGCAGCTATTGCTCAATACCCCGACCGTAGGAGCTTCCGGGGCAGTTTTCGGAATATTGCTTGCATTCGGCGTTCTCTTTCCAAACACTCAACTGATGCTTCTTTTCCCCCCGATTCCCATCAGGGCCAAATACTTCGTCCTGGCTTACGGGGGAATAGAACTATACCTGGCATTCACCCAGCCCGGAAGCAATATCGCCCACGCAGCTCATCTCGGGGGAATGCTTTTCGGATATATTCTTATCAGATACTGGAGAAGAACCACCAAGACATTGTACTGATGGGAATACTTTACAAGCTCAGGCATACCTACAGGAAGGGCAGCAATCTCAACAAGCTGATCTATATAAATATAGCTGTATTTATCATTGTTACCGCCATTTCAATACTGTCATTCCTTCTCAGTAATCCGTCGATCACATCAAAAACCGTTGACCTGATCGCAGTACCCTCATCATTTGACAAGCTTGTTCTGAGACCATGGTCGGTAATAACATATATGTTCACACACAAGGATATATGGCATATATTGTTCAATATGCTCTGGCTTTACTGGTTCGGAATGATATTTCTGGAATTCCTTGATCAGAGAAAGCTTGTTGCGGTTTATCTGCTTGGAGGTTTAAGCGGGGCCCTTGTATATATATTATCATTCAATGTCTTCCCTGCCTTCAGGGAAATAGTCCATGAATCGGTCGCAATAGGTGCATCCGCATCGGTAATGGCAATTGTGATTGCAATAGCAGCCTATGTGCCCAATTATACAATCCACCTCTTTCTTATCGGAAGGGTGAAGATAATCTATGTTGCCCTCGTGATTTTTCTTCTGACCTCATTTGTGGATTTCTCGGTCAATTCGGGAGGGAAGCTTGCCCATATCGGAGGGGCCCTGTTCGGCTATTTCTATTCGGTCAATCTCAGGAAAGGAAGGGACGCCGGCAGGGGAATCAACAGGATAATTGATTTTCTCACCACAATCTTCAAGGCTCCGGAGAAAAAGAAAATCATTCATAAAAAACCGAAAACCGATTATGAATACAACAGGATTAAATCCGAAAGGCAGGAAAAAATCAACATGATTCTTGACAAGATTTCCAAGGGCGGTTATGACAGTCTGACAAAAGAAGAAAAAGACACCTTGTTCAGTGAAAGCCAAAAGAAAAACTGATAAACATATCAGGCTTTAATTTGAGAAAAATAATCTATAAGATCCTCCTCAGTGTGAATCTGATTTTTGCATTCACACTCCTCCTTTCCTACCTGGCTGTCCATATCAGTCCTGCGAGATTTGCACTGCCGGCCCTCTTTGGCCTGGCCTATCCCTACATACTTCTTGCAAACATCCTGCTGGCCATAACCTGGGCCCTGCTTCTGAAATATGAAGCCCTTATATCTGTTATTGTAATTGCAGCCGGTTATGGTCACCTGACAAATTACCTGAGGCTTTCAAGGCCGGACAGCGAAACGGCGGGTACCTTTAAGGTGCTGAGTTACAATATCAGGCTTTTTAACGCTTTTGAGAAAGGAAATAAGGGATCAGAAAAAGAAATACTCGAGTTCCTTAAGAAGCAGGAAGCGGATATTATTTGCCTCCAGGAATTTTACGGCAGGGGAAATCCTGATCAGAAAGTAAGGGAGATCAGGGATTACCTGGGCAACGATTACCAGTCGCACCTGAAAGTCATCGGGAGCGGCAGGAACAGGTTCTACGGAGTTGTCACATTCAGCAGGTTTCCCGTGGCAGGCAGGGGTGAGATCATTCATCCGCATTCACCGGCTCTGACCATCTTTACCGATGTTATCATCAGCAGAGACACATTCAGGATATTCAACAACCATCTTCATTCATTCGGACTGAAAAGCATGGAAAAATCCTTCATCGAGGAAGTAATTCAGCAGGAAGAAGGAAATACCCTGGGGGGAATGAAGGATCTGTCCCTCAGCCTTAAGAACGGCTTTGTCAGGAGAGCGCAGCAGGCAGAGCTGCTGAAGGGACAAATCAACCTGTCGGCATACCCGGTTATCGTCGCGGGAGATTTCAATGACACCCCCGTTTCCTATACCTATACAAAGATCCGGAAAGGCCTTGGTGATGCATTCGTGAATTCAGGATACGGTGCCGGTTTTACCTACAGGGGAAACTACCCGGCCAACAGGATAGACTACATCTTCTATGACAATGCTTTTAAATGTAAATATTTCGATATCGTAAAGATAAGGTATTCTGACCACTATCCGGTCGTAGCCTACTTCACACTTTCCAGATAAGAGATCCGTAAAGGGGCCTTCTGTAGCTTTCTGCCGCGCATGACTGCAGGGGATAAAGGCGGGCGACAAAGGATCAGAAGGGCAGTTTCCGGAAATCAACATTTCCGCCGCTGATTATAAGACCCGTCCTTTTTCCCCTGAAAAATCCCGGGTTTTCCTTTACGGCCGCGAGCACGGTTGCTGCTGAAGGTTCAGCAATTATCTTCATTCTCTCCCAGATCAGCAGCATACATTCTTTTATTGCTTCTTCAGTCACGGTTAGGATCTGGTCAACATTATTACGGATTATTGAGAAAGTGAGCTCACTCAGGGAGGTAAGAAGGCCGTCGGCTATGGTATCAGGACTGACTGAAGGACAGAGGACACCGGTAGTGAATGATTTCCATGCATCATTTGCATTCAGGGGTTCCGCACCCGCAATTATTATATCTTTTCTGACAGCCCTGGCAGCAGTGGACGTGCCGCTTAAGAGTCCGCCCCCCCCTACCGGTGCGACAATGATATCAAGGTCATTTATTTCGCTCATCAGCTCGAGGGCAGCAGTTCCCTGTCCGCAAATAACATTAAAATTATCATAGGGATGAATCAGAACTGCCCCGGTCTTTTCAGCCAGGGACCGGGCAGCTTTTTCACGCGCCTCAGCTGTGGGCTCACAGAATGTGATCTCCGCTCCGTAGCCCGCAACAGCATTTTTCTTTACTTCAGGTGCCGTTCCGGGCATCACGATATATGCCTTTACACCGTTCATTGCCGACGCCAGGGCAAGAGCTGCCGCATGATTCCCCGATGAATGGGTTACAACGCCTTTCTGTTTTTCCTCATCCGGGAGGAGCCTTACTGCATTGGTTGCTCCCCTGAATTTAAAAGCTCCCGCCTTCTGAAAGTTCTCACACTTGAAAAAAAGCTCACAGCCGAACAGTTTATTCAACTGACCTGAGGTGAATACCGGAGTATGATGGATAAAGGGTCTGATTCTGTCATGTGCAGTTACAATATCCGGAAGAGACGGAAAGATCATCTGGCTCTGATTTTAAACCTGTTATTTTTATTTCGATAATTACCTCTTAAATTTAAAAATTATTTTGGACAATTTCCTCATAGCCTGAATCTTGAAATATGACAATGGTTCATGAATCCATTCTTTTTGAAAATGACGCAGGAACTGTTTTTACCTCACCTGGTCATCAACTTCTCCTGGCCCTGTGAGTTAAAGGCTTTTCAACCAATATCGGTATTTTTTCGACTTCAGTACATGTGGGATCAAGGTTAAGTGCACTCTCTGCCGGCAGGCTCAGATGTTTTATAAGTGAATTTAAAGCAAGAATGAAGTTCTCGGTTTTTGACAAGTTAAAATCCGGGGGAATTATTCTTTCGGTAATTATAAATTTAAAATCACCCTGGAATTCATATTTCTTCAGGAAATTGTATCCGCTTAACATTTTAATTTCACCCGACTGAACCAGGTCTTCCACTACCTCTCTGAAATAGAGATTTATTGATTTCCCGATTTTATATCCCAGATGAAAGTCGATTCTTATAAGAACATCCGGTATCAGGTAAGTTACTTTATATTCAAAACGATACGGTTCATTCACAATATCCACGTGTAATAACCAGTATTTATCAGCCCGCTTTGGTCTTTTTTTAAAAATTGAAAAAATAATTTTTGATTCAATCTGTTCCATCCGGTTTGCTTTTATTATATAGACCAGATTAGATGCAGTTCTGGGAATACTATTATCCGCCTTGATATCAATAAACAATTGTTTGTAATTCTCAAGATTAACAAAGGTTAGATAACGGTTTTTAATCTTTCTTCCGAAATACCATCCATACATTACGAGGCCATAAGCTGTTCCCAGTATCAGCGTGAACCAGCCTCCATGTCTGAACTTGTGAAGATTTGCAATCAGAAAGCTGGTTTCGATAGCGAGAAATACGGCCAGGAACAACACAATAAGCTTAATATCAATATTTTTCTGATACAAATACCGGGCTAATAATGAAGTGGTCATCAACATGGCAATTGTGATGGCAAGACCATAGGCAGCCTCCATATTTGAAGAATTTCTGAAGAAGATCACCACCAGGCTGCACATAAACATCAGCGACCAGTTTACAAACGGGATATAAATCTGGCTCCTTGTCAGAGTAGGCTGAAGTATTCTTATCGGCGGCCAGAAGTTCAGGGAAACGGCTTCGCTTACAAGTGAGAATGATCCGCTTACAAGAGCCTGGCTTGCAATGATGGCAGCAGCTGTTGAAAGAATGATACCCGGCAAAAGGAACCATTCCGGCATCATTGAAAAGAAAGGCATAGCCTGTGTCCCTGGAGTATAATTCCTTAATAACCATGCACCTTGTCCGAGATAATTCAGCAAAAGCATTGTTTTGACGAATATCCAGGATATCCTGATATTTGTACGTCCGCAATGACCTAGATCCGAATACAGGGCTTCTGCTCCTGTTGTACAAAGAAAAACTGCACCCAGGAGAATGAATCCGCCGGGATATTCCACAAGAAACCTTAGTGCAAATACGGGATTCAGTGCAATCAGAATACGTGGGTAATGAATCAATTGCGAAAATCCCAGGATGCCGAGCATAAGAAACCATAAAACCATTATGGGTCCGAATAATATTCCCACTACGTTGGTGCCAAATTGCTGAACAGAAAAAAGCAATCCGAAAATTATCAGGACAATTGGAACTACCGGCATTACGGGATTAAACAGTCTCAGGCCTTCAATTGATGAAGTAACTGTTATGGCTGGTGTTATCACCCCGTCAGCCAGTAATGCTCCAGCACCGATCAGAGTAACAATTGCAGCCCACGCGGATTTTTTTCTTATCAGGGCAAAAAGGGCAAAAATTCCTCCCTCGCCCTTATTATCAGCGTGCGTTGTAATAATGATATATTTGATCGTTGTAAGTAATGTAAGAGTCCAGAAAACACAGGAAAGGGCACCGAATATCAGCAATTCATTGAATTCACCTGCAGTATTGACAATTGCTTTTACAGTATACAGCGGGCTGGTTCCGAGGTCCCCATAAACTATTCCCAGGGTGATAATCAAACCTGTAAGGGATGGCTTCTTAATATCAATTCCGCCCAGAAAATTCTTCGAATTTTTTTTCACGAAAAATGGTTTAAACCCCGAACAATTATAAGATTATCAATAATCCTTCGCAACAAACACGTTTTTAAATGTTGTATACCCATAAAAAAGCTTGCAACGGTGGTCCGGTGAATAAACGGCTTTATCCGTCCATGGGCACTTCTGATATCTGTAACGGAGGGCAGGATCATATGAAATGGTTTTTTCAAAATTATGAATTTATGCGCAATCCGGAGTCATCGCAATCCTGCTTAAATACCAGCCTGCCTGTCAAAAAAAAGGCTGTCCCGGAACGCGGGACAGCCTTTTGTATTTTATAGACTCAACAGATCAGCCAAGCATGCTCCATGCGACCGTAAGGCCGGCAAGAACAACCGAAACCATTGACATCAGTTTGATCAGAATGTTGAGGGCGGGACCCGATGTATCCTTGAAGGGATCACCAACCGTGTCACCCACAACCGATGCCTTGTGAGCCTCACTGTTTTTTCCTCCGTAATTTCCTCTTTCGATGAATTTCTTGGCATTATCCCAGGCACCACCGGCATTGTTAAGCATGCATGCAAGAACAAATCCCGCACTCAGGCCGCCTGCAAGAAGGCCGACAACACCTGCCACTCCGAAAAGAACACCTATAAGCAGCGGAACAGCTATAGCCATCAGTGAAGGAATGATCATTTCCCTCTGGGCACCTGCTGTTGATATTGCAACACAGCGTGCATAGTCGGGCTTGCCGCTGCCATCCATAATACCAGGAATTTCACGGAACTGGCGTCTTACTTCCTCAACCATGTTTCCTGCGGCACGTCCCACTGCCTTCATGCTCATTGAACTGAAGAGGAATGCCATCATTGCGCCGATGAAAATACCTCCGAGAACAATGGGATTAAGCAGGGTAATATCATATGCTGAAGTAAAATCCCTGATGGTGGCACTTCCTATGTGGACTGCAACCTGACCATCCTGTACCTGCGGAATGACGGATTTGTAAAAGAGGGTATCGCCAATCTGCTTGAATCCTTCAGGAGCTTTGTCAATAACCCTGCCGAGCCACAGTCTCACTTCCTCCATATAGGCAGCAATCAGTGCCAGGGCTGTAAGAGCGGCAGATCCGATAGCAAATCCTTTTCCGGTTGCTGCAGTAGTATTTCCAAGTCCGTCAAGAGCGTCTGTCCTTTCCCTTACTTCCTTGGGAAGTTCCGACATTTCAGCATTGCCGCCTGCATTATCGGCTATAGGTCCGAAGGCATCGGTTGCAAGGGTTATACCCAGTGTTGAAAGCATACCGACAGCGGCAAAACCGATACCATAAACACCCATTGCAAAATTCTGGAAACCGCCTGAGAAACCATAGGCTGCAATAATACCTATCACGATGGTCACCACCGGAATCCAGGTTGAAGCCATACCAACTGCCATACCTTCGATAATTACAGTAGCCGGACCCTGTTGTGCCTGCTTCGCAATAGCCTGTGTCGGCTTGTTGCCGTCAGAAGTATAGTATTCCGTCGACTGGCCTATGATTACTCCTGCCAGCAGTCCGGAAACCGTTGCTCCGAAAACACCCCATGTTATCCAGTCGGCTGCTGCCATAATGGCCAGAACAACCAGGATCAGCAGGGAGCTGCCTCCCGTACCGAGAAGAAGGGCATGCAGCAGTGCCTTGGGAGTGGCGGATTCCTTGGTTCTGACAAGGTAAATGCCGGCAATTGACAGGAATATGCCTATTGCCGAAACAAGCATCGGGGCAATGACCGATTTTATCTGCAGATCTCCGGTTACTCCCGGAAGAGCAGCACCCAGTGCTGCTGTTGCAAGAATTGAACCGGCATAGGATTCATAAAGGTCTGCACCCATTCCGGCAACATCACCAACGTTGTCACCGACATTATCAGCAATGGTGGCCGGGTTGCGCGGATCATCCTCAGGAATCCCTGCTTCAACCTTGCCGACCAGGTCAGCACCCACGTCCGCGGCTTTTGTAAAGATACCACCGCCCACACGTGCGAACAGTGCCTGGGTTGATGCACCCATGCCGAATGTAAGCATCACTGCTGTTATTTCTATAAGTTTCTCATGTTCAGTAGTTCCCGGATGAACAAATGTCAGTCCTGCAAATTTCCAGCCGGCTGCCATGTGTTCCGGCGTGAATACCCATCCGTTGAGTATAAGGAACCACAGTGCAATATCAAGCAGTCCGAATCCAACAACTACGAGTCCCATTACGGCACCGCTCCTGAGAGCCACCTTCAGTCCCTGGTTAAGCGATTTTGAGGCTGCCCAGGCAGTTCTGTTGGAAGCATAGGTTGCAGTCCTCATGCCAAGATAACCGCATAAACCGGAGAAGAACCCCCCGGTAAGAAAGGCAACGGGAACGAAAGGATTCTGAATTCCAAAATATGCAAGTATGAGTAACAGTACGACAAGGATCAGGAATACCTTTGTAACAACACCGTACTGGCGTCTGAGATATGCCATTGCACCTTCCCTGACATAGGTCGCAATCTCTATCATCCTGTCTGTACCCTCTTCCTGTGCTTTCATGTTCCGGTAAAAGATCCATGCAAACAGCAGGGCCGTAAGAGCAGCTACGGGCACAATCCAAAAAAGACTACTAATCATGATATCAGTTTTTAATTAAATTTTGTTGTGTATGATACGAAAAAAATTCGGGTACAAAACTAAATTAGTTTTTGATTAATCCAAACTAAAAACCGTATCTATTTGACTGTCCAGTGAAAATATTCCGGATACCATGCCGGTTGAAAAAGCCGGATCAGATATCCCTGAAGAATTCATAATTGATATCTTCAAGATCCTTTATTGTGGGATAGGGATAAAAAACTATTTCATCCTTCGAACCCACATAGAAGCCGCTTTCAATTGTCCTGTACAGAAGTGTCCCGGAAAAAACCCTCTGAACCGTTTTCATATGTTTTTCATATTCCCCCCTGAGAATCTCGAGGCAATCCCGCATGTGTCCGATATTGGGATAAGGAAGATGTTCCGCAGAACCGCCGAGCGGATTGGCGGCAAGCTCTCCCAGCTTCAGTTCAACAAAAAACAGCTTTGGAAGAGTGATGGGAATAGATCCGTCGGTAAGTTTTTTCAGAAATGCGGAAGGAGTCATGTCGGATACCACCAGCGGGGTGACAGGACACAATTCCTGATAGAGATGAAGAGTGTTTACTGATTCTCTTTTACTGTCGTACGGGGCTTTTTTCAGTTCAAGAACACAACCATGATCTGTAGTGAGGTAAAGACTCTTGAGGGCAGATGTGGGAACCATCTCAAGAACTCTGTATACCGACAGATAAACAGAGCTTTTAGGGCTGCCGTCCTCTTTTGCGACACATCTTTTCTCAAGACTTTCCATATCAAATATATTTCCGATCTGATCAAGGTCCACCTCGAAAAAGATGTTCTGTCCCCTGTTCCGTTTTTTGGTACCGGTAGAAAGATACATTCCGAATCCCTCGGGAGGAAGCATTGAAGCAACAAGCGCTTCAGGGGTACTGGTTAGATAGATGTATTTTTTCATGGCTCTAGCTGTTAAGAAGATGAATAATACGTTTCCGGAGAAACATGAATAAAGAGAATTAAACGAGGTTCTTAATCAAATATACATATCTTTTCAGATGATTACAAATCAGATTCCGGATCTGTTTCCTGTCAGGCTTCCCTGAAATTCTGGCTTAGTCAGTTACATAATTGCATAAGCTGTAATGAAATGTTAAGCTGAACGATTATGTTTTTTTTCATGCCGCCATTTATTACATTTGCGGGGTTTTTACGGCTATGAAGAACTGCAGTCAAAGGATGCCGGATTGATCTGATTATTACTGCAGAAATTAAAGGCCCTGTAAAATATTAATCATTAAATAAATTCAATGAAAGACTTTTTTGAAGACAAGATATCCGACAGGCTTGGCGGAAAAAGTTTCGGCAAATCAACGGCTGTTTACAAGTTTGAACTCATCAAGAGGGCAAAGGCAGCTGCAAAGCTTGCCCATCCGGATATAAGGCTGATAGACATGGGTGTGGGTGAACCCGACTGGCCTGCCGATGAACTGGTTGTAAAAGTGTTGTCGGAAGAGGCAGGAAAGCCGGAAAACCGCTGGTATGCCGATAACGGAATACCGGAATTCCAGGAGGCAGCGGCACGCTATCTCGGAAAAGTATACGGACTATCCGGAATAAACCCACATGAAAATATAGTGCACGGAATAGGTTCAAAACCTGTCCTTGCCATGCTGCCCCTGTGCTTTATCAATCCCGGGGATGTGCTGCTCACCACTGTTCCGGGTTATCCTGTCACGGGTACATATACAAAATACCTTGGCGGAGAAGTCTTTAACCTGCCCCTTTACGAATCAAACTCCTTTCTCCCCGACCTTGACTCAATTCCCGGTACGGTTCTGAAAAGAGCCAGACTCCTTTATATTAATTATCCCAACAATCCGACCGGCGCTGTTGCCGGAAGGGAATTCTTTGATAAGGTGGTGGCCTTTGCCGGGAAACATGGCATTGTTGTGGCACATGACATAGCATATGGTGCCCTTACCTATGACGGTTACCGGCCTCTCAGCTTCCTGTCGGCCGACGGGGCAATGGATGTGGGTATTGAAATTCATTCCCTGTCGAAGGCATTCAACATGACAGGCTGGAGAATGGGTTTTGTATGCGGAAACAGCAGAGCCGTCAGTGCCTATGCCAGTGTCAAGGACAACACTGATTCCGGTCAGTTCAGAGCCATCCAGAAAGCCGGCATCGCTGCTCTTGAAAATACTGAAATCACCGAAAGGACAGTTGAAAAGTATTCACGCAGATTCGACCTTCTCGTAAATGCACTCAATGAAGCGGGATTCAGCGCCTCAAAGCCAAAAGGTTCATTCTACTGCTATGTTAAAGCACCCGTGGGAGCCGGAAACGGAAAAACATTCAGTTCCGCCTCCGAGGTATCGGAATTCCTTATCAGGGAAGCACAGATCTCAACGGTTCCATGGGATGATGCAGGATCTTACCTGAGATTTTCCGTGACCTTTGAAGCCGCTTCGGCTGATGAGGAAAAAGAAGTCACCGATGAACTGGTCAGAAGGCTGAAATTACTGAATCTCAGGTTTTAATACCGAAAACAATAATAACATTCTTTCCCGGTCCCAAACAACAAAACAAGATGACTAAAATATCCGGTGTCATAATATCCTACAACGAGGAAAAACATATAGGCAAATGCCTGGCTTCATTACAGGGAATTGCTGATGAGATTATTGTAGTCGACTCCTTTTCAGATGATTCAACGAGAGATGTCTGCAGCAGATTCAATGTCAGATTCATTGAACAAGCCTTTAAAGGCTATGTTGAACAGAAAAACTCAGCATTGGGATTTGCCGGCAACAGATATGTGCTGTCGCTTGATGCAGATGAGGAACTCAGTGAAGAACTGAGGGAATCCATACTTAAAATAAAGGATAATCCTGAATATGACGGATATCAGTTCAACCGGCTCACCAATTACTGCGGCAAGTGGATGAAATATTCCGGATGGTACCCCGACAGGCATATCAGATTGTTTGATACAGAAAAAGGCAGGTGGGCAGGTACAAACCCCCATGACAAGATCAGGATGAATACGGGATCCAGGGTAACAAGGCTGCGTGGCGATATTCTCCACTGGTACTGTGAAACCTTTGAAGAACATATGGATAAGAGTAATCATTTTTCCTCGATCATGGCAGAGGAATATTTCAGGCAGGGGAAAAAAAGCGGAATCCTCTCTGCCTCCTTTCATAAATGGTGGCGCTTTATCAGAACATATTTCATAGGAGCAGGCTTTCTTGATGGTTTCAGGGGCCATGCAGCCTGTTCCATCTCAGCCCAGGCCAGCTATCTGAAATATATCAAACTGTTGCAATTGAACAGAGATGCAAAGAAAACAAACAGCGGGCACTTTTGAGGAAGATATACAAAAATCACTGGCCGTTCTGAAAAATGGCGGGGTCATTGTCTATCCCACCGATACGGTCTGGGGCATTGGCTGTGATGCAACACGTGACGATGCAGTGAATAAGCTGCAAGGGATAAAATTGAGAAACGGGAAGAAAAGCCTGATTGTTCTTGTAAGCGGGCTTCCCATGCTTGAGAGATATGTAAGGGAGATTCCGGAGATAGCGTATGAACTCCTGGAAGTGTCGGACAGGCCTCTCACAATCATTTATCCCGAAGGAAGAAACCTTGCGGCAGGAATATATGCCGGGGATAATTCCGTTGCCATAAGAATCTGCAAAGAACCCTTTGTAAATGTACTGATTGACAGATTCCGGAAACCACTGGTATCCACTTCGGCAAATTTCAGCACCAAACCCTTTCCCTCAAATTTTGACGAGATTGACCCGGCTCTCCTGAAAAAAGCCGACTACGTTGTGAGATACCGGCAGGATGACAGGAAGCAATACAGGCCTTCATCCCTGATCAGGGTGGAACTCAGTGGTGTAATCAGCATCATCAGGGATTAGCTCAGCCGGTGATTTCATATTTCAGGGACAGCATTCCTGCAGCCGTTTCAGGATGAACAGCGGCTATCAGCTTACGGGATCATTGATCTCCCGCAATCCCTCAGGAAGATCCATTATGATTATTTTTTTCCTGTTGTCGATCTTTACTATAAGGTCTTCATGGAAAGGCACATAGAAATATTTGCCCTCATCCGGCTGAACACCAAGAAGTATTTGTCCCGGATTTTCAATTATTTCCTGAATGGTTCCCGGCGGACCGCCGGCTGTGTCAGTGATTTTATAGCCTGTAAGCCCTGAAAGATCCGCTCCTTCCTTAGCCCTGGTCCGGACAGAAGGCAGAAAAATCCTGCAACCGATGAATTCACGGATCTTCTCAAGGGTTTCATAACCTTCAAAAACAAGTCTGAGCAGAGTGCTGGCAGGTTTTTCAGCCGAAGAAACAATAAAAGGGACAGCCTTGCCTTCAATTTCAAGGAATACTGCCTTAAATTCCGGTATTTTATCCTGGAAGATTTTCTCAATTTTGACAGTGACGGCACCATCAAAGCCAAAAGGCCTGGTGATTTTCCCAAGTAGTATTTTGTCACTGAAAGTCATCGGATCTGGGATCCGGAATACTTATCCTTCCGCGGGTTTTTCGTCTGAAGTGGTATCCGGTGCTGTTTCGCCGGAAGAAGCTTCCGGTGCTGCCTCTGCGGCAGGTACTTCAGGTGCATCTTCTGCGGAGGGAGCCTCAACGGCTGTTTCAGCAGCAGGTGCTTCCGGTGCGGCCTCTGCGGCAGGTGCTTCAGGTGCATCTTCTGCCTGGCTTTCCGCCCTGGCTTTTGCCGCCAGTTCAGCCTGTTTCTTTGCCAGTTTTGCAGCCCTGGCCTCATTAATCCGCTTTTCGGCTGCCAGCTTCTTCGCTATTTCTGTTTCTTTCGTTTTTTCAAGGCCGGATTTTTTTGCATCTATCTTTGCCTCATTCTGCTTCATCCACTCTTCAAACCTCCTGTCAGCTTCGGCCTCGTCAAATGCACCCTTTCTGACGCCTTCAAGAAGGTGTTTCCGGATAAGAACACCCTTGTAGGAAAGGATAGCCCTGCATGTTTCAGTAGGTAATGCGCCTTTTTGCAGCCAACCAAGAGCCTTATCGAAATCGAGTTCGATCGTGGCGGGGTTAGTGATCGGGTTGTAGCTTCCGATCTTTTCAATATATCTGCCATCCCGTGGCGACCTGCTGTCTGCTACCACTATGTGGTAGTGGGCCAGTTTCTTACGTCCTTTCCTGGCCAATCTGATTTTAACTGCCATTTATTACAAACGCTTTTTTACCTGTTTAAAAAATTGTGGGTGCAAATATAAATTTTTTTATTAACAATCATGTTTATTTACCTGCCTTTATTCATTTTTAAATATTTTTGTACGTCAGCCGGTCATCCCTAATTTCTGTTGTTATGGCAATCTTCTCTCATTTACACGTACATACCCAGTATTCCATCCTTGACGGAGCCTCAAGCATTCCCCTGCTTGTCGACAGGGTGAAATCCCTGGGAATGGAAGCGGTTGCAATAACAGATCATGGAAATATGTTCGGGGTGAAGGAGTTTCACAATGCAGCCAGCAGGAAAGGCATCAAGCCCATTATCGGATGCGAGGTCTATGTGGCCAGGCGGTCCATATCTGAAACACCCGGAAAGGAAGACCGTTCGGGAGATCATCTCATCCTGCTGGCAAAGAACCTGAAGGGTTACAGGAATCTGATAAAACTCATTTCCCTTTCATGGATAAAGGGATTTTATTACACCCCGCGGATTGACAAGGAACTGCTCGCCGAATACAGTGAGGGCCTGATAGCATGTTCAGCCTGCATTGCCGGTGAGATACCCGACAAAATACTTAATGTCAGTATTGAAGCTGCGGAAGAAGCACTGAAAAGCTATATCAGCATATTCGGAAAGGATTTCTACCTTGAAGTACAGAGGCATGAGACCCATGAACCTGATGCCGACCCGACGGTTTTTCCCAAACAGCAGAGGGTGATCGAAGCAGTCAAAAAACTTGCTGCCCGGCATAATGTCAGAATCATCGCAACAAATGATGTCCATTTCGTAAATGCCGGGGATGCTGAAGCCCACGACCGGCTTATCTGCATAAATACGGCAAAGGATATTGATGATCCGGACAGACTCAGGTATACAAAGCAGGAATATCTCAAGAGCGAGGAGGAAATGAGGAGGATTTTCGCCGACATGCCTGAGGCTGTTGACAATGTAGCGGAAGTTGTCGGGAAAATTGAAAAATACAAGCTGGATCACGATCCCATCATGCCTGATTTTGACCTGCCGGCCGGATTTGAGGGAAAGGATGAATACCTGAGGCATCTTACCTATGAGGGTGCCAGGGAGCGATGGGGCAGCCCGAACAGCGAACAGACCGAACGGATAGATTTCGAACTGCAGACTATTGCCAAAATGGGATTCCCCGGATATTTCCTGATAGTGTGGGATTTTCTCAAGGCAGCACGGGAAATGGGTGTATCCGTGGGTCCGGGAAGAGGATCCGCCGCAGGATCGGCAGTGGCTTACTGTCTGAAGATTACGGATATTGACCCCATTGAATACGGACTCCTTTTTGAGCGCTTCCTGAATCTCGACCGCACATCAATGCCTGATATTGACATTGATTTCGACGAGGACGGAAGGGAGTCTGTCCTGAATTATGTGGTGGACAAATACGGACATGACAGGGTGGCCCATATCATCACATTCGGGTCCATGGCCGCAAAAATGGCAATCCGGGATGTGGCCCGGGTGCAGAAACTGCCCCTGGCCGATGCGGACCGTCTTGCAAAGCTCGTGCCCGAAAAGCCCGGCATCACTCTGCTCCAGGCCTATCAGGAAGTTCCCGAGCTTGCAAAGGAAAGGGAATCATCCAACACGCTTGTCTCACAGACACTCAAATATGCTGAAGTTCTCGAAGGTTCAGTAAGGCAAACCGGCGTTCATGCCTGCGGCGTGATAATAGGCAGGGAATCCCTTGACAATTATATTCCCCTGTCCACTGCCAAGGATACCAGGCTCTATGTAACCCAGTACGACGGAAACCATGTCCAGGCGGTGGGACTGCTTAAAATGGATTTCCTGGGACTGAAGACCCTTTCAATAATAAAGGATGCCATACGGAATATTAAGAACAGCAGGGGCATTGACCTGGATATTGATTCAATACCGCTGGATGATGCGAAAACCTATGAGCTGTTCAGTAACGGCGAAACAACAGCAATCTTTCAGTTCGAATCGGCCGGGATGAAAAAATACCTGAAGGAACTCATGCCGAACAGATTCGGGGACCTGATAGCCATGAATGCCCTTTACAGGCCCGGACCGATGGATTATATCCGTGAATACATCAGAAGGAAGAACGCGGGAGGGAAGGTTGAATACAAACTTCCCGTGATGGAAAAATACCTTAGCGACACATATGGCATAACTGTCTATCAGGAACAGGTTATGCTTCTGTCACAGGAACTTGCCGGCTTCACAAAGGGTGAAGCCGACAACCTCCGGAAGGCAATGGGCAAGAAGAAACGTTCCATCATGGACGAAATGAAGGTCAAGTTCTTTGAAGGAAGCCTGAAAAAGGGCCATGACGAACAGACCATCAGTGAGATATGGAACGACTGGGTTTCATTTGCCGAATATGCATTCAACAAATCCCATTCCACCTGCTATGCCTATGTGGCATATCAGACAGGATACCTGAAAGCCCATTATCCCGCGGAATTCATGGCTGCAGTTCTCAGCCGCAATATCAGCGATATCAAGAAGATCACCACCTTCATGGACGAAACAAGGCGTATGGGAATGGAAGTGCTCGGACCGGACGTGAATGAAAGCTATGTCAATTTCACGGTAAACAAGGACGGAAATATACGGTTCGGACTCGGGGCAATAAAGGGTGTCGGCGAGAATGCCGTAATGCAGCTTATCGGGGAAAGGGAAAAAAACGGGCTGTTCAGGGATATATACGATCTTGTGGAACGCGTTAATCTTAACTCATTCAACAAGAAAAACCTTGAGGCAATGGCTGTTGCCGGTGCCTTTGACTGTTTTGAGGATATGTCCAGGGCACAGTATTTTGCGCTGGACAACAGGGATTCCAGTTTCATAGAAAGCCTGATCCGTTACGGCCAAAGTGCAAAAGCCATAAGGCAGAACAACAGTCAGACGCTGTTCGGGGAATCGGGCGGCTTTGATCTTGTCAGACCGCTTCCTGCCGCCTGCAGTGACTGGCCCAAACTGGAAAAGCTCAACAGGGAAAAGGAGGTGATAGGAATATACCTCTCCTCACATCCCCTCGACGATTTCAGACTGGAAATAAATACTTTCACAACGGCTACACTTGCCGACCTGCAGAATCTCCGGAATTATCTCGACCGCGAAGTGACCGTGGCGGGAATGGTCACAGACACCAGAAACGGTATCGGGAAGAATAACAAGCCCTATGGCTCACTTACCCTGCAGGATTATACCGATTCATTCAGATTCATGCTTTTTGACAGGGACTATATTGACAACAGCAAGTTTTTTACTATTGGGTACTACCTGCTGGTCAGGGGCAAAGTCCGTAAGAGAAAATACCGGGAAGACGAACTCGAATTCAGCATAAGTCAGATAAGCCTTCTGTCAAGTGTGAAGGATGAACTCATTAAAAGCATAACCCTGAAGATTGATCCCGTAAACATCGACGGGGAGATGATCCGTGAACTGAGACAGCTTGTAAGTGATAACAAGGGAGAAACGGAAATGAGATTCATGTTTCTAGACACTGAAGACAGGATATCACTTCCAATGTTCTCAAGGACACTGAGGGTAAGGCTGAACAATGATTTTATTTCATATCTCGAAGATCACCCTTCTATAGATTTTAAAGTTAATTAGCTATATTTGGCCACTGTTTTTTTTAATCCTTGAACTATGGCAATTGAAGTAAGCGATGGAAATTTTGAAGAAGTGGTTATTCAATCGGAAATACCGGTTATTGTTGATTTCTGGGCTGAGTGGTGCGGACCATGCAGAATGATCTCCCCCATCCTGGAAGAAATATCAAAAGAGTACACGGGAAAGGCTTTGGTTACAAAGTGCGATGTTGACAACAGCCCCAGAACAACAGCAAAATACGGCATAAGGAATATTCCCACAGTATTGTTTTTCAAAAAGGGCGAAGTTGCCGACAAGCAGGTGGGTGCCGTGCCCAAAAGCAATTTCGTCAATAAATTGAACGCCATTCTCTGATTCTTTATATCATCATACTGCAGAACCATTCGTGAATGATGACCGTGTGTGTCTTTGCTGCCTCCAGCAGCAAATTTGAAAATGAATACGGCAAGGATGCCTCCCGCCTGGGATCGCTTCTTGCCAAAGCCGGCATCAGTGTTGTTTACGGTGGAGGCGGAATAGGGCTGATGAATGCCCTTGCCAGTGCAGTCATCAGCAACAATGGTAATATTACCGGGGTGATCCCTGCCTTCATGCAGGCGGAAGGGTGGGGAAATGACGGCGAGAACCGGACAATCGTGACATCCGACATGAATGAACGGAAAAGAAAAATGTTCGGCCTTTCCGATGCCATCGTCGCATTGCCCGGAGGCATGGGTACACTGGAAGAACTGACCGAAGCCATTACCCTCAAGCAGCTGGGACTCTTCAACGGACCGGTAATAATCCTGAATACCTGCGGATTCTATGACTACTTCCTGAAATTCACCGATAACATGGTCGAGAATAATTTTCTGAGAAAGGAACACAAGGGGATGTGGGAAGTGGTAAACAGTCCCGAGGAAGTCATGGAAGCCCTGAGCCGGAAAGCGGGAAAAAACAGGACATGGAGAAGCATAGCCAGGATATGATTCATTAATCCATCCTGCCGGATCCTGCTGCGGGTGTTTCAGCTTCGTTCAAAATAATCTCAAGACTGCTGGCACTGAATTCCCTCCGGGAAATAACCTTCCCCTTTATTTCCGGAGCCGGTATTCCTTTCCCGAACATTGCCCTGCCGTGAAAAATCCTTGCTTCATCCCACAGGCCTCCGGATATGAACATACCCAGTACCTCTGCCCCGCCTTCAATGAAAAGCGACTGAATCCCCGAATCATGCAGATGGCTCAGTATCTGAACAGCTGATGAAAGACCGCGCTCAAGCGGGACTATCACGGCAGGATATCCCCCTGCGGCTTCCGGATCATGAGTAAACACCGTCACACTGCCGCCGGTATGAAAAATACCGGAATCCTTGTCAAGGCGGCCCGAGCTGCTGAGAATCAGCTTAAGGGGATCATTGCCCGCCCAATCCCGCACGTTGAGAAGGGAATCATCAGCCCTAAGGGTTCCGGCACCGACAAGAACCGACTGTTCCGCGGCACGCCACCTGTGTACAAGAACCCTTTCGGGCTTCCCTGTGATCCACGTCGGCCTTCTACGGCCGTTGTAAATATCTCTTTCAACATCCAGGAAAGAGTCAGCACTTTCCGCCCACTTTAAAATCACATAGGGCCGTTTTTTCTCGTGAAAGGTGAAAAATCTTCTGTTCAGCCAGCGGCATTCTTCCTCAAGAACTCCCGTAATCACCTCACATCCCGCGTTTCTCAGGGCTGCCACACCCCGGCCTCCGACCCTGTCGCTGGTATCAATCGTTCCGGCAACAATTCTTTTTATTCCCGTTTCAATAATCAGGTCCGTACAGGGCGGGGTTTTACCATGATGCACACAGGGCTCAAGGTTTGTATAAAGTACGGAATCCTCCGGCAATCCACGGCTGATCACGGAATTAACAGCCACTCTCTCTGCATGTGCTTCTCCCGCCCTTACATGAAATCCCTCCCCTGTTATCCTGCCCTGGGAGACGATAACGGAACCGACCAGGGGATTGGGATAGGTATTGCCTTCTGCCCCTGCAGCCAGATCAATACATCTCCGCATGAATTTTATATCTTCGGATGCCGGCATTTCCCTTCAAAAGGCTAATTTTGACTTATGGCTGTCAATATACAAACAATAAAGGATATAAAACTCTACCTCAAGGATGAACTTGAAGATGTATATCCTGTCCATGAGATCAATGCAATGTCAGCCATTATCCTCAGGGAAATCCTGGAAACACCGGGAATTCATCATCTTGCCCTGCCCGAAACCAGGCTTCATCATGAACAGGCCCGGAAAATAATGTCAATCAGCCGTGAGCTCAGAAAGGGAAAGCCTCTTCAGTATATCCTGGGAAAAACCGAATTCTGCAACTGTACCATATATCTTAATGAGCACACTCTCATTCCGCGTCCGGAAACGGAAGAACTGACCGATCTCGTAATAAGGGAGAACAGGCAGAACCGCTTTCCTGTCCTGGATGTGGGAACAGGATCGGGCTGTATTGCCATTGCCCTGGCAGTCAATCTTCCTCGCTGCAAAGTGAGCGGATTTGATATTTCGGCGGAAGCTGTGAAAAAAGCACGGGAAAATGCTGCTCTGAACAATGCCCCGGTTACATTTACCGTAGCCGACCTTTTCACAGTAAGCCGGAAACAGTTTCATGGAACCGGCATTGTGGTAAGCAATCCGCCCTATGTACGTGAATCGGAAAAGAGGTTCATGGCAGGGAATGTACTTGACTATGAACCGCATTCAGCACTTTTTGTGCCGGATTCCGATCCCCTGGTCTTTTACAGGGCCATTGCTGACCTGGCATCGGAGATCCTTGTTCCGGACGGGAAAATATATCTGGAAATAAACGAAGCCCTCGGTGCAGAATTGTCGGATCTGCTGAAATCATCGGGCTTTCCTTCTCCGGAAATAATCAGGGATATCAACAACAGGGAAAGAATAATAAAAGCTGCCAGGCATGACTGAGAACGATCTTTTTAAAACTCTGTTGTCCAGATCAATGGCACTCTGTTCAAAGAGAGAATACTGTACGGATGATATTAAATCCAGACTGAAGTTATGGGGGCTCGGGGAAAAGGACAGTGAAAGGATAATCACAATCCTGACAAAAGAGAATTTCATCAGTGATGAACGCTACGCCAGAGCATTTGTCAATGATAAATTCATCTGCAACAAATGGGGGAAAGTCAAAATTTCCGCCCACCTGAAGGCAAAACGCATTCCTCAGGAAATTATTTCCGAAGCCCTGAATTCAATTGATGATGAAACTTATGTAAAAACAGTAAGGGATATCATCTCTGCCCGCCGGGGTTACATCAGGGCAAAAAACCAGTATGACCTGAAAGGCAGACTGCTGAGATACGGCCTTTCAAAAGGATATGAAAGCGGCCTGCTGTACGATATACTGAATGACCTTAAGAATGACCCTGAATAATAATAAAGGGTCTTCAGAATAAACCTGAGGGATAGTAAATGATTTTCAATGGCCTCTGAATGATAGGAAGTGATTCTCAATGATCCGCCAGTTTATGACTGTAATCCCTGGAATACAAAACGGATATTTTCCGGCATCACAGCATCCTGACAAGGAAAACAATGAAGGGCATGAATGCCGTCAGGAACATCAGGATGCTTCCTGTTATGTCAGTCAGGACCAGTTCCCTGCGTGAATCCGGATTTTTCAGGTAAGATCTTGAGAAAGAGATTCTCAGAATCAGCTGTGCTGCGAAAAAAATAAACACACTCATTCCCCTGCTGTTCCATGAGTAAGCCTCGTTTATCCTGCCCCTGGCAATGAGGGAGAAACTGTGTGAAATACCGCAGGAGGGACATTTCTCCCCGCTTATCTTTTCATGTATACAGGGTATGGGGTAATTATCCCCTGCGGGAGAAAAAACCAGGGAATACAGCAGAATGAGTGCGATAACCAGGGCCAATGCCATGTTTATCACCAGGTAAGGCTCTGTCTGAACTGCTTTTTCCCTTGGTTCAGCTTCCATGCTACGGACTTGAGAGAGTGTCACTGAGGGAAGATTTTCCGGTTTCAAGTTCCTCAAGGGTCCTTTCCCTTGCTGTTTTACCGGAAGCCGGACTGATATCAGCGTTATTGTCTCCGTTTTCAATCCTGATGTCCACACTCGCTTCTTCAATGGCCTTGTCTATTTCCTTCTGAATCTCATCAACCATCTTTTCAATCTTAGTCGGCCACTTGCCCGATTTCCTGAAAATCTCACCCGCAACATAAATCTGGGAAATTGAAATCAGCGTGGCCACAATTCCTATCACCAGACCCGCAACAAGAAGGCCGCGGCGGGAATCATTCCCCGATGACCGGGAAAGGCCTACCGAGGCAAGCACAATGGTGATTATTCCCGGAATTACAGCCATTAGCCCCACACAGGGTATTACTGCAAGAACAAACGTTATGATTGCAGTGATAAGGGAAGCTACCCCAAGGCTCTGTCCCGATGATCCTCTTTCCTGATTCCCGGGCATTTCCGGATTCTGATTTTGATCTTCCATGTTTAGTAAGGTATTTCTGTTTTCATTCCTTTGCTGTGATATCGTTAATATCCTGCATTAAAGACGTGAGAAGACCGGGAATGATGCTTCGGGTCCGGTTTTTTTTATTCAAATGCCTCCAGCAGTATTTCAAGGATTTGTTTTGCCGCCTTTGCCACTGATGTCCCCGGACCAAAAATGGCTGCAACGCCTGCATCAAAAAGGAACTGATAGTCCTGAGGAGGAATAACTCCTCCTGCAATCACCAGGATATCTTCCCTCCCCAGTTCCCTGAGTTCATCCAGAACTTTGGGAATATGTGCCTTGTGTCCTGCTGCAAGACTGGAAACGCCAAGAACATGGACATCATTCTCCACTGCCTGCCTTGCCGCTTCCTCCGGAGTCTGGAACAAGGGTCCGATATCCACATCGAATCCTATATCGGCATAGCCCGTGGCAACCACTTTCGCACCCCGGTCATGGCCGTCCTGACCTATCTTTGCAATCATGATCCGGGGCTGGCGCCCCTCTTTTTCAGCAAAACCGGCAGCCAGGGCTTTTGCCTCGGTAAAATCCCGGTCCGGCCCGTAGCCTGATGAATACACACCTGAAACTGATCGTATCACTGCTTTATATCTTCCTGTAATTTTTTCACAAGCATAGGATATCTCTCCGAGGGTTGCCCTGGCGGAAGCAGCCCTTACGGCCAGTTCCAGCAGGTTTCCCTTGCCGGTCCTCACACATTCCGTGATTGCATCAAGGGCCGAACGGCATTCAGCCTCATTCCTTGATGCCTTCAGCTCAGCAAGTCTTTTTATCTGGGAATTCCTGACAGCTGTATTATCCACTTCCAGGATTTCAAGTGCCTTCTCCCCTTCCGGCCGGTACCTGTTACTTCCCACAATCACTTTCAGTCCCGAATCAATTTCCGCCTGAGTCCTTGCAGCCGCTTCCTCTATCCGCATGCGGGGAATTCCCGACTCAATGGCTTTTGTCATTCCCCCGAGCTTTTCAATCTCCGTGATGTGCTCCCAGGCCCTGCGGGCAATCCGGTCTGTAAGTAATTCAACATAATAGGAGCCAGCCCATGGATCAACGGCCCTGCATATTTCCGTTTCCTCCCGTATGTATATCTGGGTATCCCTTGCAATGGCGGCGGAGAAATCGGTGGGCAGTGCCAGTGCCTCATCAAGGGCATTTGTGTGAAGGCTCTGTGTATGTCCGGCTGTTGCAGCCATGGCCTCAATGCATGTCCTGCCGACATTGTTGTAGGGATCCTGTTCCGTGAGGCTCCATCCCGAAGTCTGGCAATGGGCTCTCAGAGCCATTGATTTCGGATTTCCGGGATTGAAGCCCTTCACGATTTTTGCCCACAGCATCCTGGCTGCACGCATCTTGGCTATTTCCATGAAATAATCCATTCCGGTGCCCCAGAAAAAAGATATCCGAGGGGCAAGGGTGTCGATATCCAGTCCTGCCCTTATTCCTGTACGCAGGTATTCCAGACCGTTGGCGAGAGTATAGGCAAGTTCTATGTCGGATGTTGCACCGGCTTCCTGCATATGGTAACCCGAAACGCTGATCGAATTGAACCTGGGCATTTTTTCACTCGTATACCTGAAAATATCAGATACTATCCTCATGGAAAAATCAGGCGGGTATATATAAGTGTTCCTTACCATGAATTCCTTGAGTATGTCATTCTGGATGGTCCCGGTGAGATCCTCCGGCCTTACTCCCTGCTCAAGCGCGGTGACGATGAAGAATGCCATCACCGGAAGCACTGCCCCGTTCATGGTCATCGACACCGATATACGGTCGAGCGGTATGCGGTCAAACAGAATTTTCATGTCGGCTACCGAATCAACTGCAACACCCGCCATGCCGACATCCCCGGCAACCCTTTCATGATCCGAGTCATAACCGCGGTGTGTAGGAAGGTCGAAAGCCACCGACAGGCCGGTCTGTCCGGCTTCAAGGTTCCTGCGGTAAAAGGCATTTGAATCCTCAGCGGTGGAATATCCTGCATATTGCCTGATGGTCCAGGGCTGCAGTGCATACATTGCTGAATAGGGACCCCTGAGGAAGGGAGGCAGCCCCGCAGCATAGCCCAGATGCTCCATTCCGTAAAGGTCGGCGGACGTATAGCAGTTCTTGACGGCACTCCCTTCAGGATTTGCAGGCATATCACCCGGTTTTGTGACAGGGGATGGCGGATTCTTTCCATCCCGGAAAAGACCTGCAGGACCGTGTATGCGGCCGGATACAGATTCCGGTTCATGTCCGGGTCCGGCAGGTTCAGGATCAGCTTCCTGTTCCTGCCATGTTTCAGGAACCGGGGCCGGAAACACTATTATTTTATCCCTTCCCTGTCCTGTAAAGCCTGCGGCCCGTTCTGCTATCCTTTTTCCGACAAAGCCTTTTCCGAGCGCCCTGATGAAACCGCCTTCCCTTTCCGTTTCAAGGAAAAGCTTCCAGGCACTGTCTGCTATCAGGTAAGTGAGTTTTTCAATATAATATGACCCGCCGCCGGGATCAGCCACCTCCGCAAACCGGGCTTCCTCCCTGAGTATCAGCTGCTGATTCCTTGCTATTCTTTCGCTGAACTCATCCGGGTTTCCGGAAATAATATCGAAGGGCTCAACAGTCAGCGAGTCAGCACCTCCCAGGATGGCCGACATTGCCTCAGTCTGGGTTCTCAGCATATTGATATGGGAATCTGCCGTACTTTTATTGATCCGCATTGTAGTGCAGTGGATCTCCATTGCTTCCTGGATGCCGGTTCCGAATTTGTTCAGGATAACCGACCACAACAGGCGGGCGGCTCTCAGCCTGGCAATCCCGGGATAGTACTCCGGTCCGGCAGCGAAGGAAAACCGGATCTTCCGGGCTGCTGTTTCAGGGTCAATCCCCCTTTCAGCCAGTCCGTACAGGTACTCGGCACCCATTGACAATGCAAAGGCAAGTTCTGTCACCATATCTGCCCCCGCATTCCTGATATTTGCCGCATTCAGGTGAATGGCACGGAAGAGTGGCAGTTCCGTGGTCAGTCCGGCCACTCCTGCAAGGTAGTCGAAACCTTTCGCGACAGGAATGCAGAGTGTTCCGTTAAGCATCAGGCGGCCAAGCGGATCTGTTTCAACTGCTCCTCTTATCTTTTCCGGAAGAAATCTCTCCGTATTCTGTATGAATGCCGTAACCAGCTCTTTTGCCCTGCCGTCGCTGAGAAAATTCAGCTCCGTCGTTTCGGGACTGATACCTGAAAGGAGAATATCCAGGTTTTCCGGGTTTATGGATTCCGGATCAGCGAGATAGAAGCCGAGCGAATCGATGCCGTCCCTGACAAGCCTGAGAGCTTTTCTGTTGGCGGATGCATAATCGGTCACCTTCAGGTCCTGGCGTATTCTCCAGCTGTTGTCACAGGATTTTTTCCCCCGTATATAGGGGAATTCACCGGCTGCAGCATGAAGATATTCCAGGTTTTCAATATCTTCCTGCCTGTAAAAGGGCATCACATCAAATCCCATGGAAGTTTTCCACACCAGTCTGCTGCTGAAATCTGATCCTTTCAGATCGGATCTTATTCTGTTCATCCATTCTTCAGTGCTGACGGGAGGAAATTCCTCAAAGAGTTTTTTTCTTTCTGACATCTGCATTTGCTTATTCCTGGTCCGGGTAGCTTACCTTCCCCCGAATTCCATCAGGTATGACCTGATGAAATCGTTCAGATCGCCGTCAAGTACAGCCTGCACATTACCGGTTTCATATCCAGTACGGAGGTCCTTCACCATCTTGTAGGGGTGCATTACATACGAACGGATCTGTGAGCCCCATTCGATTTTTTTCTTTTCCCCTTCTATCCTTGACTGTTCCTCCATTCTTTTTCTGAGTTCCATCTCATAGAGATGGGACTTGAGGATGCGCATGGCATTCTCCTTGTTGTTAAGCTGGGATCTTGTCTCCTGGTTTTCTATCACCAGTCCGGTAGGATGATGCCTCAGCCTGACTGCGGTTTCGACCTTGTTGACATTTTGTCCGCCGGCACCGCTGGAACGGTATGTCTCCCAGCTTATATCCGAGGGATTGATTTCAATCTTAATATTTTCGTCCACCAGGGGTGAAATGAATACCGATGCAAATGTTGTCTGCCGCTTGCCCTGTGCATTGAAGGGTGAGATCCTGACCAGGCGGTGAACACCGTTTTCACTTTTCAGATAGCCGTATGCCTGATCTCCTTCTACTTCTATTGTAACAGATTTTATTCCGGCCTCGTCGCCGGGAAGGAAGTCGAGCTGACGTGTTTTGTAATTGTTCCTCTCGGCCCAGCGCAGATACATGCGCATGAGCATGGCTGCCCAGTCATTGCTTTCAGTGCCTCCGGCACCGGAATTTATTTTCAGTATAGCTCCAAGCTGATCCTCCTTTTTCCCGAGCATATTCCTCACCTCAAGATTCTCGATCAGCTCAATGCATTTTTCATACTGGTCGTCCAGATCCTTTTCGGTGGCTTCTCCTTCATGAAAGAAATCATTTATCACTTCCAGATCATCAATGGCGGTTTTTAGCCTGTCAAATTCCTCCGTCCAGCTTTTCAGCCGCGATATGCTCTTTCCGGTTTCGCCTGCCTGTTTCGGATCATCCCAGAATCCCGGGCGGCGGGTCAGACTTTCCTTTTCCTCAATCTGCTTCAGCTTTCCGTCGATGTCAAAGATACCTCCTTAACGCCTCAAGGCGTCCGGAAAGACTTTTTATCTGTTCACTGCTTACCATAATGGAAATTTTCGCAAAGGTACTTAAAAAACAAAAAAATCCCGCTCCACCGTTACGGCCAGGTACAGGATTTTTAGTTTTTAAATCTTTTGATTATTGACTTTCGGGTTCAAATATAATTTAATTTTTGACAAACAAGCAAATTTATTTGATAAAAATGCATTTTTTTTACATTAAATTTTTTGTTTATTCTTTTTTATTACTTTCCCTTTAAATTATTTTTTTGTAAATATGCCGTGCTTTAAATGTTATGCCCTAATTATTAATAGTTTATGCTGAAATCCTACATGTACCGGAATTTAGTTGAAGCCGGATGTGACGAAGCCGGGAGAGGATGCCTTGCAGGACCGGTTACGGCTGCAGCAGTAATTTTACCCCGGAATTATAAAAATCCTGACCTGAATGATTCAAAAAAACTGACAGCAAAACAAAGAAATATTCTGAGGAATGAAATAATGGATACAGCCCTGGCATGGCATGTGGCTTTCATTGATAACATGGAAATTGATTCCCTGAACATACTGAGAGCCACTTTCAAGGCAATGCATCTGGCCATCGGCGGCCTTAAAAAGGTTCCCCAGCATCTGCTTGTTGACGGCAACAGGTTTCAGCCATACGGAAATATTGAACATACAGCCGTGGTTGCGGGTGATTCCCTTTTTCTTCCTATAGCGGCAGCTTCGGTGCTTGCCAAAACATTCCGGGACGAATTCATGGAAAAGATCCATGAGGAATATCCCTGTTACGGCTGGAACACAAACAAGGGCTACGGAACTCCCTTCCACAGAAAAGCAATCCTCAGACACGGAATAAGTCCCTACCACAGAAAATCGTTTTCCCTTTTCAACACCCAGATGTCATTCGGTTTCTGAGTAAGCAGCCCGGTACGGACTGATCAGTTTTCAGGGCTTTCGTGATAGACAGAAAGAATTATATTTGTATTCTGATTAAAATTAAGCAATTCCACTCTTTATGAAAAAATCAATTCAATTGTTATTTCTTCTTCTGATATGTTCCGGTTCAGTGTCAAAGGCTGATGAAGGCATGTGGCTTTTACCCATGATAGAGAAACTGAATATCGGTACCATGACCACACTCGGACTGAAACTGTCTGCAAACGATATATACAGCATCAACAATGCAAGCCTGAAAGATGCAGTGGTAAGCTTCATGGACGGAGGCTGCACCGGTGAACTGGTTTCCCCAGAGGGACTCATGCTCACCAATCATCACTGCGGCTACAGCGCCATCCAGTCACACAGCAGCCTTGAACACAACTATCTCAGGGATGGCTTCTGGGCAATGACAAGGGAAGAGGAACTCCCCAATCCCGGGCTTTCGGTATCCTTTCTCATAAGAATAGAGGACGTAAGCGATCAGGTACTGTCGGAGCTGAAGCCGGAAATGAGTGAATCCCAGAGGGAAAAAGCCATAAGTGCCGTCAGTCATTCAATTGAAAGGACTGCCTCCCGCGAAAATGGTTACAGGGCTTCCGTTGTGTCATTCTACGGCGGAAACTATTTCTACCTTCTCGTTTACGAAAGATATACCGACGTAAGGCTCGTCGGGGCTCCTCCCTCATCCATAGGCAGTTTCGGGGATGATACCGATAACTGGGAATGGCCTCGGCATACCGGAGATTTCAGCATGTTCCGCATCTACACCGGTCCCGACGGAAAACCCGCACCCTATTCAAAGGATAATATCCCGCTTAATTCCAGGAACTGGCTAAGAGTATCCATAAAGGATCTGAACGAGGGAGATTTTACCATGGTGATGGGCTATCCCGGCCGGACACAGCGATATTACACCTCCTGGGAAGTCGGTGAATTATTACAGATAACCAATCCAAACCGGATAAAGATAAGGGGAATAAAGCAGGAATCATGGATGGAAGACATGCTGGCCGACCCCGCGGTAAACATCCAGTATGCATCCAAATATTCAACATCCTCAAATTACTGGAAATATTCCATCGGACAGAACAGGCAGCTGGTCTCCCTTGCCGTGACTGACAAGAAGAAAGAGATTGAAAACAGGTTCAACACATGGGTGAATGAGGATGCCGGAAGAAAATCGGAATACGGGGAGGCACTGAACCTGATCCGGTCGTCAATAGAAGGGCGTGCTGTATATCAGAACGCATACCAGTACCTGAATGAATGTATGAGGGGCTGCGAAATATTCGATTTCATGATGTACACTGCAGCACTGTCGGAAGCCCTCAGGTCGGGCGACAGGGAAAAGACAGAAAGGGCGGCGGAAAGGATAAAAAATATCGCCCCCGGTCTGTACAAGGATTACAATCCGCCCACGGATCAGAAAACCACAAAGAAAATGCTCCAGCTTTACAGAAATGATGTTCCCGCAAAATTCCATCCCTCCTTTTACAGTGAAATCATTGACAGGAAATTCAGGGGAAATATCGGAAAATATGTTGACGATATGTTCAGACGGTCTGTCTTTGCAGGCGAAAAAAAACTGATCTCCTTCCTCTCATCACCAAAATTGAAGATCCTTGAGAACGATCCTGTTGCACAGGCTGTTAATTCTATCATCGAAGTCCGCAACCTCCTTACGGATGAACTTGACAAATTTGACGGCAAACTGGCGGAGGGCCGCAGGCTCTGGATAGCTGCACTGAGAGAAATGATTCCCGGCAAAACCCTCTACCCTGATGCCAATTCCACAATGCGGCTTTCATATGGTACTATCCGCGACTATGAGCCGAGGGATGCAGTCACGTACAAATACTTCACGACACTGGATGGTGTGATTGACAAATACAGGCCCGGCGACTATGAATTCGATCTGCCGCCCAGACTGCTGGAACTTCATAAAGGAAAGGAATACGGCAGATATGCTTCCTCTGAGGGATATCTCCCGGTGAATTTCCTGACAACAAATGATATTACAGGAGGTAATTCAGGAAGTCCCGTAATGAATGCAAACGGGGAACTGATAGGCCTGGCTTTCGACGGCAACTGGGAAGCAATGAGCGGCGATGTTTTTTATGAACCCGAAGTTCAGAGGACTATTGCTGTGGATATCAGGTATGTACTCTGGATAACAGATATATATGCCGGTGCCCGGCATCTTGTGGACGAAATGACAATAGTTGAATAAACGGAAGGTGATATAAATGCAGTTGAGTTTTATCGAGATACTTGGAGCATTCATGGTATTGTTTGCCATAATTGATATCACCGGGTCAATACCGGTAATAATAGACATCAAGTCAAAGGGAATAGAAGTCCATTCACTGAAGGTAACCCTGGTTTCAGGGCTTATACTGCTCCTTTTCCTCCTTGTGGGCACGCCCCTTCTGGGTGTTTTCGGAATTGACGTGTCAGCCTTTGCCATAGCCGGTGCATTCATCATATTCCTGATCGGAATGGAAATGATACTGGGAATCGAGATCTTCCAGCAGAATTCCCACGGCACGGGTGCAATCTTTCCCATTGCATTTCCCCTGATTGCCGGTGCCGGATCCATCACCACCATTCTCTCCCTGAAGGCCGAATATCATACAATAAATATTCTGATAGCACTTGTGCTCAATATGGTTATAGTCTATCTCGTCCTCCGGCTGACAAGCCTTTTCGAAAGACTGATTGGTCCGGGCGGACTGCAGATACTGAAAAAAGTATTCGGAGTCATACTTCTTTCAATAGCCATAAAGCTCTTCCTTACAAACACCGGTATAGCTCTGCCCCATGGCAACTGATGTTACAATCTACACTGACGGTGCGGCAAGGGGAAATCCCGGTCCTGGTGGATACGGAGTAGTACTTGTTTCCGGCAGGCACAGACTTGAAAAAACTGAAGGATTCAGGCTCACAACAAATAACCGGATGGAACTGCTCGCCGTGATTACCGGGCTTGAGGCCCTTAAGCAGCCCGGAAGCAATGTTACCGTGTATACCGATTCAAAATACGTGGCCGACGCCGTGGAAAAGGGATGGCTTTTCCGCTGGGAGGCAAAATCATTCAGAAAAACCAAAAATCCCGATCTCTGGAAAAGATTTCTGGACATCTACCGTAAGCATAATGTCAGATTCATATGGATAAAAGGCCATTCAGGCCATCCCGAAAATGAACTGTGCGACAGGATGGCAGTGGAATCTTCAATGGGAAGTGAACTGAGCGACGATACCGGCTACAGACCGGACCGTGATGATGTTACTATTTTCAGTGAACATGTTGAATAATAATCTTTGCATATAAGAAATATTAATGCAAATTTGTGGAAACTTCCGTTAATGCAAAAGCTCGTCATAGAACCCACACACAACACTCCGGGTATAATACTGTCGCCCGGGGAAAGGATTTTTTCAATTGAGGGAATGTCTGCGCCTGAAGATGTGCGCACTATCTATTATCCCGTTCTTGAATGGATGAAGGAATTCAACCGGGAAGTGCAGGAAGGCAGTCAAAAGACATTCACCGAGGAGGATCCTCTGATTCTCAAAATTGACCTGAACTATTTCAATTCGGCATCAGCCAAGTTCCTTTTCGATATCCTGCTTGAATTCAAAGAATTATCAGATGCCGGTGTTCCTGTTGTTACCGAATGGCATTACGAGGAAGATGACACGGACATGATGGAAGCCGGTGAGGATATTGCAGAAATGATAGAAATAAGGCTGAAGTTCATGCCAAAACCTCCTGATGCCTGATGAGGGGCCAGAAAGAACTTTATGAAATTCTTGCCGGACTTGATATCGGATTTGAATATCATGAACATCCTCCACTTAATACCATCGAAGATGCAATAATTCACTGGAAAGATTTCAAATCCGGAAGATGCAAGAATATTTTTTTCAGAAACCACAAGGGCAACAGGCACTACCTGGTAATCCTTGAGCATCTCAGGCAGCTTGACATCAGGGATCTTGAAAAAAGACTCCGGCAGGGAAAGCTGACATTTGCCTCCGGCAAGCGGCTCAGGAAGTATCTGGGAGTTGAACCCGGCTCGGTATCACCCTTTGGCCTAGTCAATGACCACGAAAATCATGTCCACCTCTTCATTGACGAACAGCTGAATGAATATGAAAGACTGGCATTCCACCCCAATGTGAACACAGCCTCCCTGGTGATTTCCAGAAAGGACTTCCTGAAATTCCTTGATTATACGGGAAACAGCTATGAGTTCATCAGGCTGTACGACTGACAAGGGGCATGAACAGCTCTCTGCCTATCCGTAAACAGGCTGCTTCCACTCTTCCATCGGTTCGTACTTGCTTCCGGAGGCCCATATTATTCCTCTTTTCTGTATCTCAAGGGCCCCGGGAACCTTAAAATCAGCTGCAACATGACCAAGGGATGAATAGAAAACCCTGCCCCTGCCGTAAACCTTCTTCCACACCACGGGAACAACCGTTCCCCCTATCCAGGGAGAATGCTCATCACTGAATGTTGTTGTTGCCAGAACTTTTACATTGGGATCAACATGTACGTAATACTGCTCCGAATGCATGTCAAAATCCGATAAACCCTTTGTCACGGGATCATTCCTGTCGGTAATATTCACCCTGTAGTCTATCACACCGCCCGGATGGGCAACCCACTGACCACCAACCATGAACTGGTATTCGGTGTTGTTCCGGAATGAATCCCCCAGCCCGCCGTGCCAGCCGGCTATCCCGACCCCGCTCCGGATGGCTTCCAGAAGAGCCTTTTCCTGATTGTTTTCAATCGTACCCATTGTCCATGCCTGGATTATCAGATCATAATCCTTAAGAGCAGGATCCAGGTATGAGTCCAGCGTATCCGACACAGTCAGCCTGGCTCCCTCCGATTCCATCCAGGGAACAAAAATATCACGGCACTTGTCAGGTTCATGTCCCATCCAGCCTCCCCAGACAAACAGTATTTTTTTTCCTGCAAGCAGCGATCCTGAGGCGGATCTTCTGCTGCCTGCCGCTATTGAAGGTGCAACGATTGCAGCTGATGCAGCCACTGCACTTTTTGAAATGAACGATCTGCGGGTTAACATCTTTATTCGGTTTCCGGCTAAGATAAGGAATTTGCCGGTCGGATTCCTGAAAAAAACCTGAAATTTTATAAGAATAAATTATGTTTTCTGCATCAAACCTTTTATTTATCCGTCATTATAACAATACAGCCCATAACTGATGAATCACATGCTAAAATTAATTCTGCCTGTTCTTGTAATCCTGACTGCAGTCAGGATCCTTCCGGCACAGGAGCAGTCTCACGGGAAAAAACTATATAAGGCAACAAGAATAAATGAGGCACCGGTAATAAACGGAATCCTGGATGAAAAACTCTGGGAAGCAGGTGAGTGGGTTGACGATTTTATACAGTATGAGCCCTATAACGGCAAAGCCGCCTCTCAGAGAACGGAATTCAAAATACTCTTTGACAATGATAACCTTTATGCCGGCATCAGGGCCTATGATACCAGTCCTGACAGTATAGTAAGACGTCTTACGCGAAGGGATCAGGCAGACGGTGACATGCTGGCGCTGATCATCGACAGTTTCCATGATCTCCGTACCGGCTTCACATTCGGCATCAGCGCCGCGGGAGTGAAACAGGATATGATTTATACCAGTGACGGACAGAATCAGGATAATTCATGGAATCCCAACTGGTGGGCAAAAACATCGATGGACAATGAAGGATGGACTGCCGAAATAAAAATCCCCTTCAATGAACTGAGATTTGATAAAAGTAACGGTGATGTGTGGGGATTTCAGGTGGCAAGAATACTTTACAGGAAAAACGAAACATCCCTCTGGCAGCATATACCGAAAGATTCTCCCGGACTGATACATATGCTTGGAGAACTGACGGGCCTGGTTGAAATAAAACCGCGCAGGGTATTCGATATTACTCCGTACGGGGTGGCCAGAGCCGAAAAGTTCAAAGCCGAATCAGCAAACCCCTTTCTTGAAAAAGGGAGGAGATTCGGTTTAGGCGGAGGAGCTGATGCCAAAATAGGAATCACCAGCAATATGACAATGGATCTGACCATCAATCCCGATTTCGGACAGGTTGAAGCTGACCCGTCGGTGGTTAATCTTACCGCCTATGAAACATTCTACAAGGAAAGAAGGCCGTTTTTCATAGAGGGAAGCAATATAACAAGCTATAACATCGGACTTGGTGAAGGCGATATAGGAAATGACAATCTGTTCTATTCCAGGCGTATAGGCCGTCAGCCCCAGGGAAGACCTGAGCTGAAGGATGGATGGCATGCCGATATTCCGATAAACACAAAAATCCTTGGTGCGGCCAAACTGACGGGAAAAACCGGCAAAGGCCTGTCACTGGGTTTCGTTGAAGCTGTAACAGCCGCTGAGAAAGCAGAAATTGACACCGTTGGCGGCAGGATCCGGCAGACAGTCGAACCTCTTACCAGCTATTTCATCGGAAGGGTACAGAAGGATTTCCGTGAAGGAAAAACCATTCTCGGGGGAATATTCACCGGTACCAACCGCGACATTGATGACCGCCTGGCTGAATTCATGCACAAATCGGCATATTCCGGCGGAATAGATTTCACTCAGTATACAAAGGGCAAGAACTGGATGCTGAACATCAATACGGCATTCAGCCACGTCAGCGGAACAAGGGAAGCCATTCAGCTTACCCAGAAATCACCTGTCCGCTATTTCCAGCGGCCCGACAGGAAACATAACAGATATGATCCCGAAAGGGCCTCACTCGCGGGAACGGGGGGAAGGATAGGGATACAGAAGCTCAACGGACATCTCCTCCTCCTGGGCAGTACCATGTGGAGAAGTCCGGGCTTTGAAATAAATGACCTGGGATATATTCAGACAGCAGACCAGATTATGTCGGTGCTGGTTGCCGGATATTCGGAATGGGAGCCCCGCGGAATATACAGGAATTACAATTTCAATGCCGATATCTGGGCCGTTCATAATTTCGCAGGACAGCACCTTGGTACCGGAATTGAAAGCTACGGATCCATGGGTTTCAAAAATTACTGGAACGCCTGGACCGGTGGTAACCTGAGCTTCAGTCAGTTGTCCCCATACATACTCAGGGGCGGACCGATGATGAAAATACCGGGAACCATTAACCTGAGAGCCGGATTCACAAGTGACAACAGAAAGAAACTGAATTTCTCGTTTTATGGAAGTCTGAGCAAGGGGCTGGAAAAAGACTCCCGGAATCTCTATTCCGAACTGAAAATAGATTACAGACCTGTCAACTACATCACACTCAGCTTCAAACCCTCATTCAACTCCTCATTTACCGAGCTGCAATATGTTACAAAGCTCACAAAGGAAGAAAAAGACAGCTATATCTTTGCCGGCATTGACAGGAAAACAATCAGTGCATCATTCAGGGTCAACGTGAATCTTGCTCCCGATCTCACTCTGCAGTACTGGGGACAGCCCTTTGTTGCAAGCGGGAAATACTATGATCACAAGGTCATTACCGACCCTGTGGCCGCAAATTTCCGCGACAGGTTCCTTACATTCACACGCGAACAGATACGTTTCGATCCCGGGCAGGGTAAATATATCGTTGATACTGACCTGAATGGCATACCCGATTTTGAATTCAGGAACAACAATTTTATTGTCAGGGAATTCCTTTCAAACTTTGTACTGAGATGGGAATTCAATCCCGGGTCTGCTCTCTACCTCGTATGGAGCCAGACCAGGAATTATTCGGACAACAGCAGCGATATACGCTATTTCAGCGATCTGGGGGATCTGTTCAACAGGGACAACGACATACCACACAATATATTTCTCATCAAATTCAGTTACCGTTTCGCTCTGAAATAGGTTGCCTGCCTGATCCGCATGCAAAAATTACTAATTTATTCTTCTGAATATACATTTATTATTCTGTCGTTTGACCACCATGGTTTTGACAGATAATGGCAAATTCATCTGACCGGGGTTCCACAATAATAAAACTGGTTAAATCAATGCCGGATAAAACCCTGAAATCTGAGGAAATTTTTTTCTTCATCATTTGATTTTTTTTATATATTTACTTTTTAGCCGAAGAATATTTTAACCTGATCACTCCTGAAAGATATTTTTTGAACTCACCTGAAACAATTAATTTTTTTACTGTTAACCCTTAACCCTGAAACGCATGGATAAAGAATTAAGATCCTGTTTTCTGACGTGTTTGGCGGAACTAAAAGGTTCGCTAAAAAGACGCCTTTTTATGACCAGTCTGTTAACCGGCCTGCTGGTCAGTTTGCCGCAATTGTCCCTGGCCGGAGGCGAAGAAAATCCCGGCAGCATGGATGACAATCCGGCTGTTGAGCTGATGCAGCAGAGGGTGACCGGAACCATCACTGATGCTTCCACCGGAGATCCTCTTGTCGGAGTGAATATTGTTGTTGAAGGAACTACAACAGGCACAATGACAGATTTCAACGGCAAATACACAATTGAAGTTCCTGGCCGTAATGCAGTACTTTCAATATCCTACATAGGATATATCGCTCTGAAGGTAAATGTGGAAGGCAGGACTGTCATTGATGTTTCAATGGAATCTGATCTCAGGGCACTTGAAGAGGTTGTTGTAACCGGTTATGGAACTGTTAGGAAAAGTGATCTTACCGGATCTGTCAGTTCAATTAAAACCGAGCAGATACTTCAGCTTCCCACCCAGCGAGTCGACCAGGCTATCCAGGGGAGAGCCCCGGGTGTATTCATTCTGAATACTGATGGTTCTCCAGGCGGAAATACCATGATCCGGATCAGAGGCAGCAACTCAATCCATGGCGGCAATGATCCCCTGATCATTGTTGACGGTCTGCAGGGAGCCAATATAAATCAGCTGAATCCGAACGACATTGCTTCAATGGAAATCCTGAAAGATGCTTCAGCCACCGCTATTTACGGTTCCAGAGGATCAAATGGTGTTATCCTCATAACAACAAAGCTGGGTAAAACCGGCAAACCTGTAATTGACGGAGGTTACAGCGTGGGTATTCAGAACCTTGCGAGAAAGCTGCCCGTAATGAACGCCTATGATTTTGCAAGATATAATAATTTTCAGAACAAGTTCAATACTGCTTACGGACAGACTCCAAAGCTGTATTTCACGGATGACGACATTGAATATTATAAAACCCACTCAACGGACTGGCAGGATGAGATTTATAAAACCGGCATAATGCAGACAAGCAATCTTGCAATCAGCGGGGCAACAGAACGACTCAGTTATATGGTTTCCACAGGCTACCTTGATCACAAGGGCATCCTTCTGAATTCAGCCTATAACAGACTGTCGCTGAGAACAAATCTTGCAGCTGACATTACTGACTGGGTTGATTTTGGCCTGAATTACTCATACACCTTCGAAAAATATAAATCACCCCCGTTTGAAGCCAATCTTTTCACATCTGTGAATGATGCACCAAGATGGGCTCCAACTGAACCGGTTTATGATGAAAATGGCAATTACTGGAAGCACCGCTCGGGATATGGTGCTTATGATACATGGAATCCTGTAGCAACAGCACTGGAAACTAAAATAGACAATCCGACCTACCAGAACAATCTTAATGTTTTTCTTAATTTTCAACTGTTGAAGGGTCTTACCCTTAAAGTCATGGGGGGAGGTACTTTTACGTCATCATACGATCTTAAGTATGAAAATACCAAGACACGAAACGGGTTTGCCATGAATGGTGTGGGAAGAATCAATGACGATTTCAGAAATTCTTACCAGAATACAAACATTCTCACATACGACCAGACTTTCGGAATTCACCACATTACCATCACAGGGGTGACTGAAGAAATTTTCAGCCGCTCATCGGGCAGCAGCATGAGAGGACAGAACTTCCTGGTTGACCAGCTGGGAACCGATAATATGGATGGCGCCAAATCAGTGACTGTCGATTCATGGGCATCGAAGAGAACACTTATCTCATTTATGGGACGCATCAATTACGGTCTGCTGGATAAATACCTCTTAACCCTGAGTTACAGGGCTGACGGTTCATCAGTGTTCGGACTGAATAATAAGTGGGGTTATTTCCCGTCAGGCTCCGTTGCCTGGAGAATTTCCCAGGAAGAGTTTCTGCGGGACTCGGAAATAATTTCCGATCTCAAACTCAGGGTGAGTTACGGTGTCACGGGTAATCAGGCTATAAGTCCTTTTGGATCCCTGGCCAGACTTGGCTCAGGCTTCAGATACCCCTACAACAACGGAGATAATCTTAATATCGGATTCGGGCTTTCAGACATAGCCAATCCCAGTCTGAAGTGGGAATCCACAGGCCAGGCAAATATCGGAATCGATCTTTCTATGTTCGGCGGACGTCTTACCTCCACAATAGATGTTTACAGGAAAGTAACCAAGGATCTGCTGATGCCAAGGCAGCTGCCCGATTATGTTGGTGTGTCAAGCGTTATTGACAATATCGGATCGATTGAAAACAAGGGTATCGAAATACTGATTAGCGGTGATCCTGTTTCCGGGCGATTCAGATGGAATACCAGTGTGAATTTTACACTGAACCGGAACAAGGTTCTTGATCTCGGACCGGGAGTGACAAGAATAGGATATACACCCACATCCGGAGGATACAGCCTGGGTACAGAGTACATGTTCCTCGAAGTCGGGCAGCCTTTTGGTCAGATGAGAGGCTGGAAATATCTCGGACTATGGAGGCTGGAGGAAGAGGCAGAAGCAAGAAGCTACGGCCAGCTTCCGGGAACGCCGAAATACGCGGATATCAGCGGTCCTGACGGGATTCCTGACGGCCAGGTTGACAGCTTCGACAGAACCACCATAGGCTATGGATATCCGGATTTCACTGTTGGATGGACCAATATGTTCACTTACAAGGGCCTGGAACTTTCCTTCCTGATAAACGGCTCATATGGAAACCAGTTGTTCAACACTTTACGGATCCGCCGGGAGTCAAACTGGGAAGGAACCGATCCGAAAGTATGGAATTACTGGACACCCGAAAATCAGGATACTGATGTGCCTGCCCTCTATGACGGTCAGTGGGTGCTGGATCAGCATCTTGTGAACAAATACATCTTCGGCGGAGGATCAGGAGCCACATCACGATGGGTTGAAGATGCCTCCTTTATAAGACTGAAAACACTTACCCTGGCTTATAATTTCGACTCCAATCTTTTAAGAAAAATCAAGTTTTCGAAAGCCAGGCTGTATTTTACCGGAACAAATCTGCTGACTCTGACCAGATACACCGGTTATGACCCTGAGGTAGCACAATACGCCTATAATGATGCACTGATTGGCGTCGATCAGAGCGTTTATCCGCCTGCCAGGATGTTCACTTTCGGTATCGATTTTACTTTTTAAATCTAATTATCACCAGGAAAATGAAAAAGAAATTTTCAAGCATATTAACAATATCAATTTTGTCAGCAGCCATTCTCGTCTTTGCTTCAGGCTGTGAACAACTGCTGATTGAGAAACCCACCGATTTCGTGGGACCTGACAACTTTTTCACAACACCCTCGCAGGTTGAATCAGCATTCACTGCCTCAATGGACGTCCTGTTCGGGGGATGGACATTCTACGACTGGTACGGATATCCGGAAATCTTTGAAATGGATGACCAGGTCTGGGGCGGCGATCTCGTTATCGGTGACGATTTTGGAAGTGGATGCTGGCAAAAGCACTTCCGGGCAATAGCCTTTATCAATCCTGCAATAAAAGCCCTCAATGAAGGCCAGGTAACCGGAATATCGCAGGAAAAGGCTGATGAGCTGATGGCTCAGGCAAAATTCCTGAGGGGATGGAACTTCTTTATGCTTGTACGCTATTATGGAGGCGTACCCCTTATTGACGAGAATACCGATGCCACCAGGGTTGATATACCCAGGGCATCCGTGGCAGAGGTCTACGAACTGATTGAAAATGATCTTCTTTTTGCGACACAGCATCTTCCGGTCAAATGGGGAGAAGAAAACAGAGCCCGTCCGGCAGCAGATGCTGCCAAGACCCTTCTGGCCAAGGTATATATAACAATGGCAGGTTTCCCTCTCAATGAACCTTCCAACTATGTTAAGGCAAGGGATATGGCCAAACAGGTAATAGATGCTGGCAATTACTGGCTTGTTCCGGACGTTGAGGATGTTTTTAAGATGGAAAACACCTACGGACCTGAATTCATGTGGTGTTTCCATAATTCGGAAGAAGAATATGTCATAGAACCACAGATCTGGCTGCCCGGCGATTTGGCGGGTGGATGGGGTGACACCAGGACTGAAAAAAGATGGGGTGAAGCTTTTCCCGAGGAACCCAGGAAACATGCATATCTGCTTCTTGAGGACCCATGGTTCGGCACCGGAACAACATACCTGGAATGGGACGGCAGCACTCCCTATGTAAGGAAATATCTCTATGACACTCCCGAAAACATGGAAAAGAACGTTTCATATCAGAGCATGCCTATCCTGCGATATGCTGATGCCCTCCTGCTGTTTGCCGAAGCCGAGAATCAGGTAAACGGACCTACACAGGCTGCCTGCGATGCGGTTAACCAGATAGTGAACAGGGCAACCGGTGGCGTCCCGAATCCTGACGACCCGCTCTTTACAACGTCCATGACAAAGGAAGAGTTTGATGAAGCAATAATACAGCAGAGGAACTGGGAACTGTGCTTCGAATATGACAGATGGTTCGACATTCAGCGAAAGCGGATCCTTGATAAAGTTACCGATCCTGATTTTCAACAGAACTATTCAGTTGAAGATTATCTGTTGCCAATACCGCAAAAGGATCTGCGGCTTAATAAAGCCCTGACACAAAATCCCGGATACACATCTCCCTGATGATTCTCATTCCTGAAAACTTTCAGTCAGCGGCCGGATCAGGTGATCCGGCCGCTATTTTCCCGGGCTTTTACCCATTTTGCCTGTGCTTTGTGTTATTTGCAGTTTTATCATCCGGTACGGCCCTGCTTGCTCAATCACCCGGCAACAATGACGGGATAAAGGTATGGGCTGTCCCGGGAGAACAGAAAGTCAGGCCGGATGACAGACCTGAGGCCGCAAATCTTGTATGGTCTGCAGCAGACAAGCAGATTTCCATAGCCGGAGCAGGTAACGAACATGTTCCTTTCCAGGTCGTGATTTCAGCTCCGGTCCCTCCGGGCTGGAGGCCCGAGGCACCCGGCGGATTCTTCGTAAAAGCCTCAGGCCTTAAGTCAGCCCGGGGTGATGTTATAGATCAGAAGAACGTAAAACTATTCCTTGAACATTATATTCAGATTTATGCGGCTTCTGGTCCGGTCGGGGCAACAGGTTACTGGCCCGATGCCCTTGCACCCCTGAGTGAACCATTCAGTATGCAGGCCCAGTATATAGTTGTGGGGAACAGGCCGGTGTGGATAGATGTTTTCATATCCTCCGGTACTCCCAAAGGAATCTACAGGGGGACAATAACAGTTGAGAGATTCGGAAGGGTAATTGAAACAATCGGTGTCAGCCTGGAAGTGTATGGATTCTCGCTGCCTGATGAGACTCACATTATTACCTATATGAATATTTCAAAAAATGAAATAACCAGATTCTACAACTTACATGGTTCAGAACCCGCCTCTGAAGAGCTTTTACGGAATTATTTCGATTTCCTGTTTGATCACAGAATGGAAACCTGGTTCAATGATCCTCTTTACCCTGAAATTATCCTGAAGGGAGAAAAGGTCCATCTGAAATTCAATGAGGAAAGATATGATTATTACATGAATAAGCTTAAGTTGAAAAGAGTGATCCTGGAAACCCTCCCCCATGAAATCAGCAGGCAGCTGAAAGCGGATCCCTTCTCCCCGGTTTTCAACAGAGTTGTAAAAAGCTATCTCACATCCGTTGAGTCCTTTTTCAGGGAACGGGGCTGGCTCGGCCGCCTTGTCTTCAACAGTCCGATTGATGAACCAAACACTAAGAAAGAGTATGAGGAAACCCGGCTCTATGCACAGCTTGTCCACGAAGCTGTCCCCGGCGTACCCTTTCTCGCTACGGAATCTCCGGTCAGTGATGATCCGGATTGGGGAACACTGCGAGGTTATGTCAACAATTTCTGTGTTCATGGAAATGCCCTGAACGATCCTGAAGTTAAGCAGGCATTACTTGAGGAACAGGCAAAAGGAGGCGAGGCCACATGGTATATCTCATGTGATCAGGCATATCCTCAGCCAAACTATTTCATTGATGCTCCTGCCCTTGATCCGCTTATGGTCCCGTGGATTACAGAACGCTACAAAATGAACGGGTTCCTTTACTGGGCGGCAAATTTCTGGAACCAGACCCCTGATCCATGGCTTGACCCGGTCACATTTATTTCAGGCTTTGAATGTAGCGGGGGTTATGTGCTGAACGGGGAGGGATCACTCATTTATCCGGGCAATCACACAAGAAGATATACCGGTCAGCCGGATGTTAACGGCCCTGTGTCCTCAATCAGATTTGAGCTTCTCAGGGAAGGTATTGAGGACTACGAGTACATATGGATGCTGAAGGAGAAAGGCGATCCTGCCTTCGCGAATGAGATTGTAAGGAATATGGTTATTGATGTAAGTACATTCAGCAGAAATCTGGCCGAATTGTATTTAAGCCGTAAAGCAATGGCAAAACGCATCGAGGAACTTGTAAATCAGCACTGATTATTAACTGACAATGAAATAATTCAGGATAGCAATCCTGATGATATCTTTCTTTCACCGGTCCTTACCGGATACCTTCATATTCAGTTTTAGCTGAACATTGCTGATAAACTTATTGCCATTCACATTTATTTGAACCTATTTATTCCTGATCTGCAGCTTTTTTTCAATCATCCTGCCCATGGCAATCCTTTGTGCATCCCATTTGCCGGCATCGAAACTCCACACGTCGAGATTCCCGATGGATTTCGGACCAAAAGGTTCCCTGATTATTTCATTTACAATAGAATCTGCCCTTGCAGTATTTCCATCGGCTTCTGACAGCAGTCTCAGGTACTCATATTCCTGCACCCCGTCACGCATGGCCTTCAGTCTGACAGAGGGACACGGTCCGCTGACATTGGGAACAACGCCGGGAGCATAAATCAAAAGTGCATTCCCATTGATCTTTTTATAAGTGAATTCAGCCTCAGTTTCCGGCCGGGCTTTTGATGCGTCCTTCCATGACTCCGGATCGTACCATCCGTTGACCCAGCCTGCCCCGGCCCCCCAGCTCAGCCATGAATATGTCCGGTATTTCCAGCTGCTCCAGCTTATAGCCCTGTCGTTTACAAGGGGAAGGTCGAGGAAGGTCGAACTGCCGACCCAGCTGTTTATCTTGCTCTCATAGAGCAGCGGACCGTAAAGCCATATCTTTATGCCCATATCCTGGTATTTTTTTACCGTTTCAAAATCATATTCAATGGTGTGGGATGCCCATGAAGTGATGGAGTCCTTTACGATCTCCAGCGCTTCCTCACTGTATCCGCCATCGATACGGAAACCGGCTTCGGGATAATATTCACGGAAAATATTGCCGTAATAGACCATTCTGCTCCACGCTTCAGGAAAATAGGATTCATCCAGTCCGTTAAGATATACAGTGATATCAGTTTTTTCCGGGTCAATTATTGTTTTGTAATGATCGCGCACCTTTCTGATACATTCGGTATAGATTGCCCTGTTTGACGGATTACGTTCAACATCGGTCCCGCCGATATCGGGCCAGCCTTTCGTACCGTGCTTCCCGGAAACATCAAATGGCAGCACAAAAGTCTCTATCGGCTCACCGTAACCTGGACCGTAACTGTAACCGTATTCAGCAGTAAACGCCTTTCCCGTGAAATATTTGCCAAGGCGTTCGTCAAGAGCTTTCCAGTCAATGGCAATATTACCGTTACTTCCGATCTTCAGTCCGGGTTCGTAGGTGGGATCAAGCATTGAAATCCTGTTGCGTTTAAGGAGCTGGTATATTTCAAGTTCCATCCTTTCGGTCATGTTTTTCATGAAACCTTCATGCTGAAGACCCGCCTTGAATTTATTCTCGTTGGGCAGTGCGAAATCCCATACAGTGAGATTGACAGGAATCTTCCTGGTGAATCCCCCGATTGTTACCGCCAGTTCCGACGAATAGATACCAGGGCCGGCTTCATCCCTGGGAAAAGGTATATACTGATCGATCCAGACGAGCAGCGATCTCTGGTTATCAATCCGGTTGTTGAAGTCAGGAAGCCAGAGCGGGTATGTCCACCGCCACTTTACTCCGGATGAATCGTCCTGGATATAGGAAAACGGGATGAGTGCATCCGGATACCAGCCGTTGCCCAGTGAAGCTTCGGGATAGCCGGTGCTGGGTGTTTTAACCTCAACTGCCCATTCGAGAAAAAGTTCAGGTCCGGCTTTAAATTCTTTTTCTCCCTTCCTGAAGGGTTCCATCGTTACTCTGATGTTGTCAAGCGTCTCCTTTGTCAAACTGGTTAATACCAGTTGAAATGAAATGTACTCTCCCCTGGCAGCATGCAGTGACACAGCCTTGCCATCGTATATTGAATTTTTCTTCAGAACATCCCGATTGAGATTTTTATTCCCTTTCAGGCGGACAAACCGGTTATCGATAATTTCGTTGCTGACCGGATCGAGCCTTACCGATGAAGGAATGACTGAAACTGCCCATTCCGGTCCGCCGGAATCATGTTTGGACGGCGTACAGCTGCCAAATATGTAAATAATCAAAAAAAACATTACTGAAGTTCTCATAGTGCTGCTGTTTATTTCTGGTTGCAAATCATGCCGGGACAAAGCTGTCAAATGTCCGAAAATCACACCGGTGTTAAAGACATTTTCCGGCATCTCCGGAGTCTTTTCACGGCGGAATAAAGCACACGGCCGTATCAGCCGCCGGGATACATCGTGACAGGGTTTGCTTTACATGTATTTTTTAGATCAGTTTAATATTGTTGGGACTAATATAGTAAAATCAGAGAGGATTCAAGACAACTTTCAATACTGTCCTATTGAATAAATGTATTAAATTATTTTAAGTCCGGAATCATATTAAAGCGGGCAAGTATTAATGAATGCCACTGATAATAATTTACTAACTTACACTGATTAAAACCGGACGCGTTTTTGCAGGCCAGACCCGTTCTGAAAAACCTGAAACCGGAAAACTGAAGAAAATACCTTTACTGATTTACAATGGCTTCACGAAAAATTATAACATGCTGTTTCATGTTTCTGGCCCTTTTTGCATCCTGCAATCAAGGACAGTACCACAAACTAATAGAGGCAGAAAGCTTTGATGATAAAGGCGGCTGGGTTGTCGATCCGCAGTTTGTCGAACAGATGGGATCGCCATATCTGCTGGCACATGGACTGGGAATTCCGGTTGAAAATGCAAGGCAGGCAATCGATCTCCCTTCGGGAGGAAGATATCATATTTGGGCAAGAACAAAAAACTGGGCTCCGGGAGACTGGGAAGCTCCCGGCAGGTTTCAAGTCATAATCAACGGAAAGAAGCTGAAAACAATACTGGGAACCGCTGAAGGCTGGGGCTGGCAGTATGCGGGAAGCATAAGGGTAAAAGATCTTCACTGCCTGGTTGAACTGCAGGATCTGAGCGGTTTCGGAGCCAGGTGCGATGCAGTTTATATCAATTCCGGAAAAATTTCCCCGCCGTCAGATCCCGATGAACTCCTCAGGTGGAGAAGGAAAATGCTCAGTGAAAGCGATACGCCCCCGGAATCGGAATCCTTTGATCTTGTGATAACAGGAGGAGGCATAGCAGGATGTGCGGCAGCAATCGCAGCTGCCGAACAGGGGCTGAAAGTGGCGCTGATTCATGACCGTCCGGTGCTCGGCGGAAATGCCAGCAGCGAAATACGGGTTCACACGGAAGGAATCACCTGGAAAGCCGCCAGAATATTAAACATGCTCAATACGGTATGGTGGCCGAATGGTTCTCCCGATGCCGCCCTGGACGACAAAAAACGTCACGACAACATGGCAAAATACCCGGATATCTCCGTATTTCTGAACTGGAGAGCATATACCACGAATGTGACAGATGATTCAATCAGCTCGGTTGATGCAAGACATACATCCACAGGGGAGACGATGAGGTTCATGGCCCCGCTGTTCGTCGACTGCACCGGCGACGGATGGATCGGATACTGGGCGGGAGCGGAATACATGTACGGAAGGGAGGATTCCTCGGAATACAATGAGAACTGGGAAATCCACGGGGAGCTGTGGAGTCCGGCTGAAGCCGACGGAAGGGTTATGGGCTCCTCTGTTCTCTGGAGGACCGTTGATACCGGCCGGTCTGTTGCTTTTCCCGAAGTTCCGTGGGCAACAGCTGTTGCCGGGGATTATTCAGCCACTTCCGGTACCTGGAAGTGGGAGTTTTCACGGAATGACCTTCACCAGGTGGATGATGCCGAGGAAATCCGCGATCACATGCACAGGGCTGTTTACGGATCGTTCTCCAATGCAAAGAAGGATCCGGCAAATGCAAATCTTGCACTTGAATGGGTGTCGTGGCTTGTGGGCAAAAGGGAATCCAGAAGGCTTACAGGGGATTACATCTATACCTTTGATGATGAAAAGACCATGAGGGAATTTCCCGATGCCGTTGCAATGGAAGAAAGAGATATTGATGTCCATTACCAGCAGAACCTGAAAGATCCCTCGCAGCCGGATTTCCTTTCCGAGGCCCTGTTCTACAAGGTGGATCATTATTACATCCCCTACCGCACCCTCTATTCAAGGAATATAAAGAACCTGTTCATGGCGGGAAGATGCTTCAGCTGTTCACATGTAGGACTGGGAGGCCCGCGGGTAATGCATACCACCGGTCAGATGGGAGTGGCCGTCGGATATGCGGCAGCCCTGTGCAAAAAATACAATACCGGTCCGCGCGGAGTGTACCTGAATCATATCGGTGAACTGAAAAAACTGATTGATGACTGCAGCAAATAATCCCCTCATCAAATGACAGGTCATTAACTAGTGTCTGTCTTTAAACTCAAATTGTTAATAAATACAGGGAGTTACCAACATCTGACACGAAAGTTCTTTAATATCTTGGAATCAAAGATAAGGAACCCATGAAAATTTTCAACGAGTTACTTCTG